>Ga0209066_10000012_pt1:7500-261779 | contig 261779 bp, 212 predicted proteins | sample All_14_2_FD_187198 | JGI IMG/M metagenome (GOLD analysis project Ga0209066, IMG submission 187198) | Freshwater microbial communities in response to fracking from Pennsylvania, USA - Allegheny Zone_MetaG_DW_15 (SPAdes) (version 2) ...
GATATCAGAACCATTCCATATCCAGGTTTCCCGACGGACATGCAGGCCCAGTTCATGGCCATGCTTGCCGTTGCCAACGGAACGAGTGTGATTACGGAAACGATTTTCGAGAATCGTTTTATCCATGTTTCCGAGCTCAAACGCATGGGGGCCGACATTTCACTGGCCGGTGGCAACGTGGCCACAGTCAAAGGGGTACATCACCTCAGCGGCGCTCCAGTCATGGCAACCGATCTCAGGGCCAGCGCGTCTCTCATTCTCGCTGGCTTGATCGCCGAAGGACGTACCGTTGTGAGCCGGGTTTACCATCTGGACAGGGGTTACGAATCGATCGAGAAAAAACTTTCAGGTCTTGGGGCCAGAGTTTTTAGAGAAAAAGAATAACGATAGGCTGTTATCACCATAACGACGGGCTTCTGCTGGAAAGGGCGGAGTCCCGTCGATTTGTCTCCAGTCGCGATAAATGATTTTGCAGCCTCAGGCGGCTTACCACCAACCTCATGATACAGACAAAAAGGGAAAAATAAGGGGGGATTTTTCCAGTCATCCAAGGGATGGACATGTACCTCTCCCCTTACATTGCAAGGCCAGTCATTCCACTTCTGGTCAGCCTTATGACAGGCATCGTTCTTGGTTATGTGTTTCCAGGTTTCACGACCGTTCCACTTTTTACCGCCTCTTGCTGTCTTATCATGCTCATCCGATCTATCCGGTTGAAACAAGATAGTCTGTTCATTCCGCTTCTTCTTTTTGCCAGCTTAGGCTTTCTTCTGATCCAGCAGCCCTTGGAGCAGGATAAACGGCTGGCGTCAAAGGACCACATCCGATCCTATGCAGACCAGGGAGAGGTTTACCTCCTGGGAACGGTTCATGACGACCCTGAATTATCCAGGAGAGACCAGACGTTTATCCTCGGTAACATCGTGTTAGAAGATGAACAGGCCAGTCTAACGCACGTCAAGGGGAAGCTCAGGATCAGGGCCGCTGTTTCCAACCAGATATTAAAAAAAAGAGACAGAATTTCCATCTCTGGGCGGATCAAGCCTTTTCGGAATTTTCACAATCCCGGAGGGTTTGACTACAAGAGGTTTATGGAAAGTGACGATGTCTGGGGCAACCTCTATGTGAAAAAAGGGAACAGTCATCTTGTATCCGAAGGAACACTTTCCACGATTGATCGCATGAGGCGATTTGTGGAAGCTTTTATCGGAAAATCTGCGGCATCCAAGGATGGCAAGGAGATTCTGAAAGCCCTTATCACGGGTAATAAAAAAGGTATTCCCCAAGAGCTCCGTGACGATTTCGCACGGACCGGAACGGCTCACCTTCTGGCGATTTCAGGCCTCCATGTGGGAATGGTGGCAGGATTTTCATTTATGGTGTTCCGCTATCTTCTCTCGTTTATCCCCTGGCTTCTCTGGAAGGGGCGGATCAAGCTATGGGCGGGTGTCATGACCCTTTTTCCCGTTTGGCTGTACGCCGTGATGGCCGGGATGTCGCCGTCGACCCAGAGAGCCGCCATCATGGCTTCGGTTGTTCTTCTGGCCTACGGTTTCATGGCCGAACAAGACATCATGAACACCCTGGCCATTGCAGCACTGGTTATTTTGGCCATCGTACCGGATTCATTGTTTCAGGTTTCCTTTCAGCTTTCCTTCGCATCTGTGTTTTCCATTGTCTGGGGGATGAGTGCGCTGCCTGAAAAATCACGTGGAAAAGACGATCCGGAAGAAAAAAAGCGAGGGGATATTCCAGGAAAATTTTGGAGATACATGGCTGTTTCGGTTTTTGCTTTTGCCGGAACCTGGCCGCTTGTGGCTTATTATTTCAACCAGTTGTCGTTAGTCGGCTTTCTGGCCAATGCCATTTTGATCCCCATGGTGGGAATGGGAGTGGTTCCCCTGGGGCTTGGCGCGGCGCTGGTCAGTGGTTTTTCAGGGTACCTTGCATACCCGATGATGAATGTTGCTGGTTTGGTTGCGGACATGTCCATCGGTGCTATCCGTTTTTTTTCTTCGTTTTCCTGGGCGGCGTTCAAAACAGTCACGCCTTCGATTCTCGAAGTGGTATGCTATTACATTCTTCTGATCACACTGATCTGGCTTGTAAAAGAAAGGAAAAGCGTTGGATTTTTAAGGAGAATCATGGTGACGTCTGCTGTGGGAGCTTTTTTTGTTCTTTGTGCTGACGGTGTTTACTGGATAGGGCAGCGGTACTATCATCGGGACTTGAGGGTGACCTGGCTTGACGTGGGCCAGGGAACCTCGGCGCTGGTGGAATTCCCCGGAGGACGGTCCATGCTGGTCGACGGCGGTGGATTCAGTGACAATGATATGTTCGATGTGGGGGAAAAACTGGTGGCTCCTTTTTTATGGTCGAAGAAAATCGCCCATGTGGAAACCGTGGTTCTGTCCCATCCGGAAAGCGATCATCTGAACGGCCTGCTTTACATTCTCGAGAATTTCACGGTGGATGAGCTGTGGACATGTGGAGTGGAAAGGGATACCCGGGGGTTTAGGAGGATGATGGAACTGGCGTCTCAGAAAAAGATCCGGGTGGTGACACGTGACGAGCTGAAGGACCACCAGGTGCTGAGCGGCGTCTCGGTTCATGTGTTCTGGCCGTTGAAAAGCGGAAATACGGATACGATATTCTATTCGAAGAATTCCAACAATTTGTCCCTCGTATTGAAACTCAGCCTGGGCGAGCAGTCTTTTCTTTTTCCGGGAGACATTCTCGAGCCTGCGGAAACAACCATGATCGAAGCCATGGCCGATCCGGGGCTTCTTAAAAGCAGAGTCCTGCTTGTTCCGCACCATGGGAGCAAAACATCGTCCAGCGAAACGTTTATCCAGAGTGTTTCACCGGAATATGCCGTCATATCCGCAGGGTTCAAGAACAGGTTCCGGTTCCCCCACCCCTCGGTCCTTGAGCGAATTGAAGGACAGGGGGCCAGGATCTACAGAACCGATCTGAACGGGGCTGTTTCCATGGCAACGGATGGTCACGGCCTGCGGATCGAAAGCGTTCTTCAATAAACCTTTTCAAAAAAACCGGATAGTTGACCGCTGGGCAGAACAGGTGTATCGGGCTTGACACGTGGGATAAAAAACATTAGTGTTCTCATGACGTTGATTGGAGGGGCGGTGTGTTATTTAATGGTATAAACCCTTGGCGGATAAAGACAAAATCATGTTGACCCTTGTTGAAGGTCTTTTGAGAAGCACCGGGAAAAAATCCTTGTCCCTGATTTCCACACTGGGCCGGGCCGGGGTGTTTTTCGCGCGCAGTGTCTATTTCGTGTTCTACTTTCCCTTTCAGTGGCGCAGGATTCTGGAACAGGCCTATTTTATCGGGGCCAAATCCATGATCGTCATTGTCCTGACCGGCGGGTTCACCGGCATGGTCCTCGGGCTCCAGGGATACTACACCCTGTCCAAATTCGGCTCGGAAGGACTCCTCGGATCGGCGGTGGCCCTGACACTCATCAAGGAACTTGGGCCTGTGCTTACGGCCATCATGGTGATCGCCCGGGCCGGTTCGGCCATGTCCGCCGAAATCGGTATCATGCGGATTTCCGAACAGATCGACGCCCTGAACACCATGAACATCCATCCCATCCGGTTTCTTGTTAGTCCCCGGCTTCTGGCCGGTGTCCTTAGTTTTCCTCTTCTCACGGCGCTTTTCGATACAGTGGGTATTCTGGGCGGGTATCTGACCGGCTCCAAGCTTCTGGGAATCAATCCTGGAATATATTTTTACCGCGTTCAGAGCAGTGTCCTGATGAGCGATGTCCGGGAAGGTTTCATCAAATCGGTGATTTTCGCTCTGGTGGTGATCACGGTGTCCTGCTTTCATGGCTACTACACCCATTTGAGCAGAGAGGGTTTCGGCGCCAAAGGCGTCAGTCTTTCCACGACCACGGCCGTGGTTCAGGCCTGTGTGATCGTTCTTATCGTGGATTACGTGATAACCTCTTTTCTGTTGTAGGATCATACACCATGGATCAGCCCCTGATACGGTTCGAAAATATTCACAAGAGCTACGGAGACAACAGGGTTCTCCGGGGCGTGGACCTTTCCATATACAAAGGAGAGATCACCACGATCATCGGCAAGAGCGGAGAAGGAAAGAGCGTTCTTCTGAAACACATCATCGGCCTGGTCAGGCCGGATTCGGGCCGTATTTTCTTTGAAGGCCGGACCCTGGCCGAACGAAAGAAGCGGGAGCGGGAAACCCTGAGACAAAAGTTCAGCTACATGTTTCAGGATTCGGCCCTGTTCGATTCCATGACGGTGTACGACAACATCGCCCTGCCCCTTCGGGAGGGAGTCCGGTTGAAAGATCGTGACATTCAGGACCGTGTGACCAGAAAGCTGGAACAGCTGGATCTTCAGGGCATCGAGGAAAAATATCCCGGGCAGTTGTCCGGAGGCATGAAAAAGAGGGTGGCTCTGGCCAGGGCTCTGGTCACGGACCCTGAAATCGTTCTGTTCGACGAACCCACCACGGGGCTCGATCCTATCCGGAAACAGTCGGTCCATACCATGATTTCCGATTACCAGAAGAGGTTTGAATTTACAGGGATCATGGTCAGCCATGAAATCCCCGATGTGTTTTCCATCAGTCAGCGCGTGGCCATGCTGAACGAGGGAAAAATTGTTTTTCAGGGGGCTGTCCAGGATCTGATGGCTGATACAAATCCCGTGGTTCACGGGTTTATCTCTCCCCAGGGTGTGGAGCCGGATGATTTTTGATGTTCAGGGCGGAATGGAACCGGGATGGCACATTTCCCGATGGTGGGAATCGAAGATAGGGTAGTGGAGGAAACATGAAAAAATCGTCCCTTGAGTTGACCGTGGGTCTCTTCGTGATCATCGGTCTTGTCTGTGTGGGTTATCTGACTGTCAAACTGGGGAAGATGGAGCTGCTCGGCGACCATTACTACACCCTGAACGCGAAATTCACCTCGGCCACAGGGCTTAAATCCGGTTCGAACGTGGAAATCGCCGGGGTGAGAATCGGACAGGTGGATACCATCACTCTGGATCCGGTGATGAAAATCGCTCTGGTCAGGATGAAGATTGAAAAAGGGATCGAGCTACAGGACGACTCCATCGCCTCGGTCAAGACGTCCGGGCTGATCGGAGACAAGTTCGTGAACATCATACCCGGTGGTTCCCTGGATGCTCTGGAACCGGGGGGGACGATCACGGAGACCGAATCCGCGCTGGATATCGAGGATCTGGTCAGCAAATACGTGTTTGGAGACAAAAAGAAAACAACAGAACAGGATCAGTAAAACGTGCCGCTCAAGGCATGACGATCCGTGGAGGTGTGATATGAAAAAAATCATGGGTGCCCTTGGGATGGCGATGATACTTCTTGTGTGGGCCGTTCCTTCTTTTTCAAGTGACGCGGCGGATGTGGACCGGATGATCAAGACGTCCATGAACGAGGTTCTGGCTATCGCGAGGAAATCCGGAATGGACAACGACACGAAACGGAGTGAACTCTGGAAGATTGTCCTTAGAACCTTCGATTTTGAGAAGATCACCGAGTTCACGCTGGGACAGTTCAGCTACAATTCCAACTCACCCTTGGGAGAGTATTCGGACAGACGCTTTACACGGGCCGAGCAGGACGAATTCCGCGAGGTGTTTACACGTCATCTGGGCAACACCTACCTTGACCGGATGGATTTCAACAACGTGGATGTGATCATCGACCTGAAACCGGCGGAAATCCTTGAAACGAAACGAGGTGTCAAGCGCGCCCAGGTTCAGTCGATCATCAACAAGAAGACTCCCATCGACTATATTCTGCTCAACGAGGGCAAGGGCTGGAAAATCTACGACGTGAAAGTCGAAGGCCGGAGTCTGGTTTCTGCATTCAGGACCGAATACAAAAACATTCTTCTCAAAAACAAGCCCAAAGCATTGACTCAGATGCTGAAAGACAAGATCAAGCAACATGAATCGGCCAAGAAAAAAAGCTGAACACCTTCTTTTTGCCGGCCTTTTGGCCCTTTTCATCGCCACGGGCTGTGCCCATGGCAAGGGTGATGTCGCGCAGATTGACACTACGGGAATCGCGCGTCAGGCCGTCATTTCTGATTCGGACGACAGCATTCCAGAAGACGGTAAATCGTCTGTGGCGGATGGTGAAAACACCGTTGAACAGACGGTTTCCCAGGGTGAGCCCCCTGTTTCCGACGGGGCGGCTTCCGAAGACGTCTCCGAAGGGTCTGGGGAAGGCCCGCTGTCTGAGGGTTCGGCAGCTTCAACAGACGAGGACTTTATCGGCGGCGACGATGTCGGTGATTTTTTCGATGATCCGGGCCCTCTGACGACGGATGAACCAGTCGTCAAGGAAGAAGAACTGGTCGCCGATCCTTTGATCACATTCAACCGGGCGATGTTCGCCGTGAACGACAAGCTTTACTTCTGGTGCCTCAAGCCCGTGTCCAAGGGCTACATGAAAGTCACCCCGCCGATCGTTCGAAAAGGGGTCCGGAATTTTTTCAACAACCTGGGCACGCCTGTCCGCCTGGTAAGCAGCGTGCTCCAGGGGAAATTCAAGGGAGCCGGTTCCGAACTCGGCCGTTTTCTGGTGAACAGTACCGTGGGAATCGCGGGGATCTGGGACCCGGCGGAGATGTACCTGGGTCTCAAACCCTCTGAGGAGGACCTGGGACAGACCCTGGGAACCTACCACGTCGGCGATGGCATTTACATTGTCTGGCCTGTTTTGGGGCCATCCACCCTGCGGGACACGGTGGGAAAGGTGGGGGATATTTTTCTGAACCCTCTGTATTACCTGAATCCCAACGAGCTCGCCTGGGGGCTCAGCGGTCTTGACACGGTGAACGACACCTCGTACAGGATCGGCGATTACGAAACGGTGAAATCCACCTACATGGACCCCTATGTGATGATCCGGGATTTCTACATCACCCACCGGAAAAAGAAGATCGCCGAATAAGGCTTTCATGACCCATCCCCAGGAAAAAACCCCGATCCTCGAAATCAGGCAGCTCGTCAAGACCTTTGGCTCGTTCACCGCTGTTTCCGGGGTGAGCTTTTCCATTTCCGAAGGGATCTGTTACGGGCTTCTCGGCCCCAACGGGGCCGGGAAAACCACCACCATTGAAATGATCGAAGGGCTTCTGGCCCCGGATTCCGGAGAGATCCTCTACAAGGGGAAAAAGAGGGACAGCCGGTTTTACGAAGAGGTGGGCATCCAGTTTCAGAACACCGAACTTCCCCACCAGCTCACCGTGGGAGAGACCCTGGCCACCTTCAGGAGCCTTTACCGTCGGAAACGGTCCATGGACGACCTGATCGCCCTCTGCCACCTGGACGATATCCTGCACAAGGACAACCGGAAGATATCCGGGGGGCAGAAGCAGCGCCTTCTCTTGGCCATGGCCATTGCCAACGACCCCGACCTGGTGTTCCTCGACGAACCCACCACAGGGCTTGATCCCCAGGCCCGCCGCCATCTCTGGGATATCGTGTTTCAGCTTAAATCAAGGGGCAAGACCCTGGTGCTCACCACCCATTACATGGAAGAGGCCCAGTTTCTCTGCGACCGGATCGCCATCATGGACAACGGCCGCATCATCGCCGAAGACACGCCGGCGGGCTTGCTGAACGACCATGTGAAAGGGACGTCCCTGATTCTTCCAGGGCCTGTCCACCCGGACAAACTTAAGGATTTTCCTTTCCCCTGGTTTCCTGTCCGTGAAAACAGTGTGGAAATTCAGACAATGGACATCCAGCGTTGTCTTCAGGAACTTTTGCTGCGACAGATCGATCTTACCGGGGTTACGGTCAGGCCCCAGAACCTGGAAGACCTCTTTCTCAAACTCACCGGCCACGCCCTGAGGGAGTGAGTCTGTTTCAACTGTAAGGAGACCGGCATCGTGTTTGTACGGATTTGGGCCCTTTTCATGGCGAGAAACAAGGAGTTTGTCCGGGACCGGTCCTCCCTGGGTTGGAGCCTGTTGTTCCCTTTTCTCGTGATCGCCGGGTTTTCCCTGATGTTCAGCGGCCGCGTGACCCAGACCTACACCGTGGGGATGGTGGGTGATCCGGCAAAACTTGGCGTCGACCGGGCCCAGGTTCTGGAACGGTTCGAAAACACACGGTTTGTCGACACCGTGGCCTTCGAGAACAGGGACGATGCCATTGCCCGGCTTGGGCGGCACAGCCTGGACATGGTCTTCGATCGGGGAAACTTTGAATACTGGGTCAGCGATTCGTCGCCCGGGTCCTACATCGTGGAGAAGATGCTTCTGGCCGCTGAACGGAGAGAGCACAAATCACTCAGGCGGAACACGGTGCAAGGCCGGGAGATTCCCTATGTGGAATGGCTTTTTCCGGGAATCCTGGGTATGAACATGATGTTCAGCGGGCTTTTCGGCGTGGGATACGTGGTGGTCCATTACAGGAAGAACGGGGTGTTGAAACGCCTGAGCGCCAGTCCCATGAAAGCCTGGGAGTACCTGCTCAGCCAGGTGCTGTCCCGGGTGGTGATCATGTTTTCCACCACGGCGATCGTCTATGCGGGCTGCGTGCTGTTGTACCGCTTTCCTTGCCGGGGCTCCTACCTTCTTCTTGTCCTGGTGTTTCTCCTGGGGTCTTTTTCCATGATTTCCCTGGGTCTCCTGGTGGCGGCCCGGCTTTCCAGCGAGGAACTGGCCGGGGGGCTTCTCAACCTGATCAGCTGGCCCATGATGTTTCTTTCCGGTGTCTGGTTTTCCCTGGAAGGCTCCAAACCCTGGGTTCAGTCCGTCTCCAATATCTTTCCCCTGACCCATCTGATCGAAAGCGCCCGGCTAGTGATGAACGAAGGGGCCGGTTTCCATGACATCCGCATCAGGCTCCTGATTATGCTGATCATGAGCCTGGTGTTTCTCGCGGCGGGCTCCCTGATGTTCGAATGGAAAAAACAGTGACTCAGGCAAAGAAGGCAGGGCCATGACGGATAGGGGCATCGACGATTACATCCGGTCGCTCAAGAATTACCAGGCCTTGTCGCCTTTCATCGTCTGCCACAGGGAAATTCCGGGGACAGAAGCGGAGTTCGCCGAGCCTGAAATCCCCCTGTCGGAACCGGTGAACCTGATTCTCGGGCGCATGGGACTCCACAGACTTTACGCCCATCAGGCCCGGGCCATCGACCGGGTGAGGCGGGGAATCCACACGGTGGTGGCCACCCCCACGGCCAGTGGTAAAACCCTGATCTACAACATCCCGGTCTTGGAAAAGATTCTCGAAGACCCGGAAAGCCGGGCCCTGTACCTTTTTCCGCTCAAAGCCCTGGCCCAGGACCAGCTGAAAGGCCTGCGGGAGATGCTGGACGGGTTGTCTCTGGCGAAGAAACCCCAGGCCGAGATTTACGACGGCGACACCCCGTCACACCGGCGGTCGAAAATCAGGAAAAACCCTCCCCACGTGGTGCTGAGCAACCCGGAAATGCTGCACCTGGCCATTCTTCCTTTCCATGACCGCTGGGCTGAATTCATCGGAAAGCTGCGGTACGTCATCGTGGACGAGGTCCATACTTTGCGCGGTGTTATGGGGTCCCATATGGCCTGGGTGTTCCGGAGGCTTTTGCGGATCTGCGCCGTGTACGGGTCCAGTCCTGTGTTTATTTTCTGTTCCGCCACCATTGGAAATCCCGGGGAGCTGGCCGCCGAACTCACGGGCCTTCAGGTCGAAGAGCTGGCCGAAAGCACGGCGGCAAGGTCGTCCAAGCATTTTCTCCTTCTGAACACACCGGACGGGGCGGCCCAGAGCGCCATCTCCCTGTTGCACGCGGCGTTGTCACGGGAGCTTCGCACCATCATCTACAGCCAGTCCAGAAAGATGACCGAGCTGATCGCCCTCTGGGCATCCCGGAGGGCCGGACGGTTCAAGGACAGGATTTCAGCCTACCGGGCCGGGTTTCTTCCCGAAGAACGGCGTGAAATCGAGGCCCGGTTGTCCGGCGGCGATCTTCTGGCGGTGGTGACCACCAGCGCCCTGGAGCTGGGTATCGACATCGGCAGTCTGGACCTGTGCATTCTGGTGGGGTATCCGGGGACCATGATGGCCACCTGGCAGAGGGCCGGGCGAGTGGGACGTTCGGGCCGGACCTCGGCGGTGATCTTTATCGCCCACGAAGACGCCCTGGACCAGTACATGATGAACCATCCGGAAGAATTTTTCGCCATGGAACCGGAAAGGGCCGTGGTGAACCCCATGAACCCGGTGATCATGAAACGGCACCTGGTCTGCGCGGCGGCCGATCTTCCCATCGATGTTCGAGAACCCTGGATAAGGCAGGCGGGCATGGCTGAATCCATTGCCGAACTGGAGTCAGTCGGTGAACTTTTGCGCAGTGAAGACGGCGATCTTCTCTTTTCTCCGGGCAAATACCCCCACAGGAAGGTGGTGCTCCGGGGCACGGGAGACAACATGGACATCGTGAACCGGGACACCGGCGAAATCATCGGCGGTCTGGATCGTTTCAGGGCCTTTCACGAGGCTTACCCGGGAGCCGTTTACATCCACCGGGGAGACCATTACGTCATCGATGACCTGGATCTCAAAAAAAACACGGCGTCGGCCGTGCGCCAGAACGTTCACTACTTCACCCGGGCCCGTTCGTCGAAAGCCACCGAAATCCTGGAGGTTCTGGATCAGAAGGGCCTCTGGTCAACCGGAATCTCACTCTGCCGTCTCAAGGTCACGGAAACGGTCACGGGCTACGAAAAAAAACTGATCAAAGGCCAGCGACTGCTGGGTGTCTTTCCTCTGGATCTGCCCCCCATGGTGTTTGAGACCGAAGGCATCGTGATCGGCATTCCCAACGAGGTCCGGGTCTACTGCGAGAAGAACCAGCTCCATTTCATGGGCGGGATTCACGCCATGGAACACGCGGTGATCGGCATCCTGCCCCTGCTGGTGATGACAGACCGGAACGATCTGGGCGGCATCTCCATCCCCTTCCATCCCCAGGTCGGTTCCGGAGCCGTGTTCGTGTACGACGGCTTTCCCGGCGGGGTGGGACTGGCGCGTCAGGCCTTTGACCGGGCTGAAAGCCTCCTTGAAAAAACCTTTGAAACCATATTGTCCTGTCCCTGCGACACGGGCTGCCCGGCCTGTGTCCACAGCCCCAAGTGCGGATCGGGAAACCGGCCCATCGACAAGGCTTCGGCCCTGGAGATCCTGAACCGTCTGAAACTGGGGCAGGACCGAATGTTTTCCGAGGTCCAGATGCTGGGTATCGATCCGGGTATAGCGATGAGGCCGGAAAGCATCCACGAACCGATGAGTTCTTACGAGGTGAAAACGAATCTTCGCTTCGGCGTTCTCGACCTGGAGACCCGGCGATCCGCGGAAGAGGTGGGAGGCTGGGGCCATGCCTCGCGCATGGGGGTGAGCTGCGTGGTGGTCTACGATTCGTTGACCGACACCTGTGAGGAGTACCTGGGGGAAGACATCGACCGACTGACTGACCACCTCCGCCAGCTGGACCTGGTGGTGGGGTTCAATATCCTGCGTTTCGACTACGCGGTGCTGAAAGGCTACAGCGCCTTCGACTTCCACAGTCTGCCCACCCTGGATCTCCTGGCCGAGGTGCACACCCGTCTGGGTTACCGGCTTTCCCTGGACCACCTGGGCGAACACACCCTGGGCAAGAAGAAAAGCGCCGACGGCCTCATGGCCCTGGTCTGGTGGAAGCAGGGAAAAATCCGCCAGATCATCGACTACTGCCGTGATGATGTGGAACTGACCCGGGATCTCTACCTGTTTGGCCGGGATCACCGGTATCTCCTGTTCAGGAACAAGGCGGGCTTGAAAGTCCGGGTTCCGGTGAGCTGGTAGAATGGGGATTGAAAAGGCTTTTTCAATCTTTTCCGATGGACGCCTCCGACGGCCCTGCCGGGGGCCAAACTTTTAAAAAGTTTGACAAACAGATATGAAAACCGCCTGGTTTTTTTGACGCACTAAAACCCATTTATCCAGATTTTTAAAGCCTTTAAATTTGAGGCTGGTTTTCAGGTGACTCGGCGTTGTGCTTTTGGATAAGCGCCATCAGTTCGTTTCTGCTTGGCTTGTAGTACAGCTGGGCTGCGGCGGAGAACGCTGTAAGAAGCAAAAGATCCCGGATGTCCCGGCCCGCGATGTACAGGACAAAGCCGTAAACCCCCCCGGTTTCCAAAAGAGCCAAAGCCAGGATGACTCCTGTTGCGTATCGTGAAAGGACGGGATCAACCGAAGGGTTGTTTGTTTTTACCTTGATGATTTTTCCGGACAGCACAAGTCTGCGAAGGAAACCGGCGGCGATGGCGGCAAAAAATGCAAGGCCGTAAACCACCATTTTAAGGGTTTGAAACATCTCAGGAGCCATGGGGGTGGGATTCGCGTTTTCAGGGAACGCGTACCCAAGAACCAGATATCCGAAAAGACTGCACATGAGGACGAGCCAGATGATATAGAGGGTCCGCATGGTTTTGTTGATTTGGGTTTCCGTGATCATGGGTTTCCTTTCCATGGATATGAAAAAGGCGCCGGTTGCCTCAACCGGCGCCTTTTCTGTTCCAATAAGAGCTTATCTTTCGATAATCATGGCCATGCCCATGCCGCCGCCGATGCACATGGAGATGAGACCGGTTTTGTAGTTGTTGCGTTTCATGTGGTACATGCCGGACACCATCTGGCGTGCGCCGGTGCATCCGATGGGATGGCCGATGGAGATGCCGCTGCCCAGTTCGTTGGGTTTGTCCACGGGGATGCCCAGCTCTTTCATGCAGCCGATGGCCTGGGCTGCGAAAGCTTCGTTCAGCTCGATCATGTCGATGTCCTCGATTTTCATGCCGGTGCGCTTCAGGACTTTGCGGATTGCGGGAACGGGACCCAGGCCCATGTAGGCCGGATCGAGGCCGCCGCTGGCGAAGGCCTTGATCTTTACGATGGGTTCGAGACCTATTTCCTTGGCTTTTTCAGCGCTCATCATCAGAACTGAGGCCGCGCCGTCGTTGATGCCCGAGGCGTTGCCGGCGGTGACGCTTCCGTCTTTCTTGAAGGCCGGTTTCATGGCGGCGAGTTTATCCAGGCTGGTATCCATGGGGCGCTCGTCGACGTTGAACACGGTGTCGCCTTTTCTGGATTTCATCACGATGTCCACGATTTCATCCTTGAACAGACCGCCTTTGATGGCGGCCATGGCGCGCTGATGGCTGAGAAGGGCCAGCTGGTCCTGCTCTTCACGGGTGATCTTGTATTTTTCCACGATGTTTTCAGCCGTGATGCCCATGTGGTAACCGTAGAAGATTTCGTAAAGCCCATCGTAAACCATCAGGTCGTAAACCTGACCGATACCGGTGAGTTCCATCCGGTGTCCCCAGCGGGCGTTGGGAAGGGCCATGGGGGCGTTGCTCATGCTTTCCTGGCCGCCGGCGAGAACCACGTCCGCATTGCCGGTCATGATAGAGCTGGCTCCCAGGGCGATGGCTTTGAGGCCGGAGCCGCAAACCTTGTTGATGGTGAACGCGGGTGTTTCCTTGGAAAGACCGGCCCGGATCATGGCCTGACGGGCGGGGTTCTGGCCTTTGCCGGCCTGAAGCACGTTGCCCATGACGACTTCGTCGATGACCACTTCTTTGGCTGAATCGGCCCAGGTCACTTTCTTTTCCAGGTCGATCAGGCCCTGGGCTTTCAGTGTGTCGGGGGCGATGGCTTTCATTTCATCGCTTAACCCCGGTTTCAGATTGGCTTTTTTCAGGGTTTCGGTCATGACGGCCGCTCCGAGATCCACCACTTCCACGCTTTTAAGACCTCCGCCAAAGGCGCCTACGGCAGTCCTTGATCCGCTTACAATGACAACTTCTCTCATGGTAACCCTCCTTATGGTAAAATGAAGAATATATAAAACCTTTGTTATCATTAAAAAATCTGTTAATTATCAGCCAATGAGGATAACAAATAGCCTTGAAAAAGACAACGATGAAAAACCAGTGAGAAGCTATGTGTTTGATTTTGTTTTCATATAAAAACCATCCCCGGTACAGGCTGGTGCTTGCCGCCAACCGGGATGAATTTTACGAAAGGCCTACCCGGCCCCTGGGTTTCTGGCCGGAAAACCCCGGCATACTCGCGGGGCGGGATGAGCAAAGCCAGGGAACCTGGCTGGGATTCAACCGGAGCGGCCGGTTCGCCGCGCTCACCAATTTCAGGAATCTCGCCGTGTTGAAAAAAAACGGCCCCACCCGGGGAAATCTTGTCCGGGATTTTCTGGAAAGTGATTTGGGGCCCCGGCAATACCTGGAGGCGGTCAAACAAAAGGCTTCGGAATACAGCGGATTCAACCTTCTTGTGGGAGACACGGACGATCTGCTGTATTTTTCCAACATGGACAGCGCGATACAGACAGTCGGGCCGGGATTCCACGGGCTGAGCAACGCCTTTCTCGACACGCCCTGGCCCAAGGTAAAACGGGGAAAGCGGGCCCTGGTCGCTCTTGTCCAGGACCGTCAGAGTCTGGACGCGGAGGACTTTTTCGATCTTCTGGCCGACAGGAGAAGACCGGAGGATCACGAGCTTCCGGACACAGGGGTCGGGCTTGAGCTGGAACGTGTTTTAAGTCCGATTTTCATAGAAAGTCCGGGTTACGGAACCCGGTCTTCGGCGGTGATTCTCGTGGATCGCGACGGCGGGGTGAGGTTTGAAGAAAGGACCCATGATCCGGGCGCAGACCCTTCTTGCCAGGTTTTTCAGATCAACTGAAAAAGAAAAGCGGGAAAGACGAGGGGAGTGTCTTTCCCGCTTTTTTTAGGGCCCGGGAAGACGGACACGTCTTCCCGGAAGGTCTAATTGGAGAAGGGGATGCTGAGAACTGCGTCGGCGTTGTAGCTGAACGTCAGTTCATAGTCTTTGTCAGGAGCCGTTCCGTAGTTCGGATCCTGGGCGTCGATGGCAAGAGCGATTCGTTCACCTTTTTTCAGGGTGGAACAGGTGGTGATCAGGTTGAACTCGATGGTGAGTTTCTGGCCGACCTTGGCGTTGGGGATGAATTTGCCGTCTTCGAGAATGGTCAGCGGGGCGTGTGAGATCAGGGTACCGTTGCCGAGGGCGTCAAGTTTGTACAGATGGGCCACAAGCTGGTACGTGGGCTTGTTGCAGGTGATGTTCAGCTTGAGGTGGGGGGTGCCCACGATCAGGCGTTCTGATTTCGAAGGTTCGGACGCATAGACAATGGCCTTGGTTTTACTGGCCAGGGCAAAGGGTGTCACCACATGGAGGAAGTTGGTGTGGGCCTCCAGGATGGAGCTGAGGGCCGGAATGCCTGTGCCGATTCCCGAGTTGTCGCCTGTGACGATTCTGTTGGTCAGGCTGGACGGCATGGGGGATGATCCGAGTTTGCCGTAGATCCTGCCATCGGGACGAGCGCCCAGGTAGAATTTCTCGGGAACCAGGGTGTTCACGTTGTCCGCAGGGTTGTAGATGCCTTCAAGATGACTGAGATTCAGGTCCTTGAGGTAGATGTGGTCCGTGTAAACCCGGTCGCCGTTGTCCTTGTTGCTGATGCTCATGGGTTTCAAGTCCATGATGCCCGTGTCGATTCCCTTGAGGTGCTCGTCCATCCAGGCGTGGGCCTTTCTCCACACCACGTTTTCCATGCCCACAAGGCCTGTCATTTCAGCAGAGGCGTGAATGCCCCGGTTCAGGTCCATGCGTTTCTTGGGTGTTTTCAGGCTGTAGAAGAAATTTAGCGTCGCGTTGGGCGGAAACATCTCGTCCTGGAGATTGGTGCTGATGGCGATGGCGATGTCCCTGGGTTTGCCGTCGTCGGTGTAGTTCAGTTGGTCCAGGTAATTGATGGGGGACCGGTCAAGGGCCCAGTTGACGATGTAATCGTAATTGGCCGGATGATCGTGGGCGAACAACAGTTCGGTGAGTTCCCGGACCTGGGGGTCCAGATTGCCGATAAGGTCGCCAGTTTCCAGAAGAATCAGCCAGTGCCACACGTATTTCGTGGTCTGGTTCAGGTAGAGGGAGTTGACAAGGTCTCCCCAAGGCACCATGCCCATGGCCGCTTTGACCCGCTGGTCGTGGGCCGCGCCAAGAAGGGAAAAACCGCCTCCGTAGGACACGCCCATGATACCGACCTTGGCTTTGGCATCGTTCAGAACGTTCCCGGAGTTGTCTTTCACCACGCCGTCAACAGGATAATTGGCGATGCCATAGCTGATCACCGAGGAGATGTCCTTCATGTCGTCCGGCCCACCCACATTGACAAGGCCGGTGGATATCCCGAAACCTCTGGGGCTGTAGCTGAGGACGATGTACCCCTTCTGGCAGAACTTTGCGCCCTGGGCGTAATACTCGTGTTCTTCCATGTCCCAGCTGCTGGGCATGATGATCAGGGGAAAGCGTTCATAGGGATTGTCTGTTTTCGGAACGAATACGTTGGCAGCGATGAGAGCGCCGTCATGGGCAGGAATGATCACGTCGTCACGCCAGGAAATATCATAGTCGGCCTCGGCTTCCTTGAATACCGGTTCATCAGATCTGACACCCATGGCGGTGACCTGGGATGCCCAGAGAATTGTGATCCATAAAAACAGCCCTGCCATCAAACGGTAACGCTTCTTCATGACACCCTCCTTTTTGAAAACGTATTAAATATACAACAGACTGAAAACACATGTGATAACATGATTTATACGAACAGGCACCTCCCCTGTGTATGCAATACCGATTCAAGTGAAAAAGAATGGACGGGTATTTTAATGGCGATTTGTGTTTTATCTTTGTACGTGCGTTAATGATTAGTATGCATGTGTATTTTTGTCAACAATGTTTTTTTACACAAAACAAAAAATAAAAAGCCGGTTAAAAAGGGTTTTGGGGGTGAGGTTGGAAGGGGGAATCAAAAAATCAGGGGCTCGACAGAGCCCCTGGATGAATCATAACAGATGAGGATGGAATAGTGTTCAGTTGAATGTTGGCTGGATCAGACCGCATCCTTGAGATTTTTTCCCGGTTTGAACTTCACCACGTTACAGGCCTTGATTTTCATGGTTTCACCGGTTTGAGGATTTCTTCCTGTTCTGGCTTTGCGCTTGACCTTGGTGAATGTCCCAAAACCGACCAGAGTCACTTTCCCGTCTTTTTTCTTCAAGGTCTTGATGACCGAATCCATGAAGGAGTCCAGGGCTTTTGCTGCGGTCAATTTGGTGATTCCTGCATCTTGCGCCATTTTTTCAACCAGTTCGGCTTTGGTCATGAAAAGGTCCCCCTTTGATTTGATGGTTTCCATCCGGAAACGCCAGGCCTGGCACCTCCCGCGGAGATTGATTCCGGAACGGTCGCCGGTTAATTGATTGGCAGATGCCTTTATCTGTAACAGTATTGATATTGTTCTGTCAATAAAAATGTGTGAACACAGGTGGTTAGGGTGGAGGAAGGAAGCGGCTTCCCATGTGTTGCGGTTTGATGGATGAAAATCTCATGATATGGTACCCATGGGGTAACTGCGGGATGGGCCGGTGTCAATCCGGCTTTCTCCGGCGTTTCACGATGGGAAAAAATGGGCTTTCCAGTGAAATGTCCGGCGGAGGCCGCCTATATAAGGACGGAACGTTTCAAATGTGGGTTCGCAGGGTTTTTGGATTGGACAAGCCCGCCTGAACAGAGTATAAGAAATGGGTCGTAAAACCTTAATGTTACGGCGAAACAGAACCGATTTGGACTTATGTGCGGGATGTGGACTATGAATACATATGATGAATTGAAATCAGACCTCCTCAACGTGGGCGAGGTTTTTCTTGAGCTTCTGGGAAAAGCGGGAGCCCTGTCCGGGGTTGCCGGGGAATCGTTCAACCACTGGAAAAACACGGTGGCGGGAATCAGCCGGCAGATCAGCGAAGACCTGGTGAGGGTGGCTGTGGTGGGGCCCATCAAATCGGGGAAAAGCACCTTTGTAAACGCCCTTTTCAGAGATGATTTCCTGAAACGCGGGGCCGGGGTCATCACGTCCATTGTGACGCGCATCCGCTGCGGACAGGATCTGACAGCCAGACTCTGCTTCAAGTCCTGGGACGAGGTGAACCGGGACATCGAACAGGGGCTCGCTTTTCTGCCCTCGTTCAAGCCGGAGTCCGACGATTTCCGCTTTGACCTCCGGAAGGAAAGTCACCGGGAGCTGCTGGCGAAAACCCTGGATTCCCTGACCACGGACCAGCTGATCACCCACGACACCCGCAATGTGACAAGCGTCCTGCTCACGTCCTACCTGGCCGGATACGACCGGGTGAAAGACATCATCTGCCCCGATGAAACGGTGAAAGAATACGGCAGTGATTCGTTTTCCGAACACCGGCTCTTTGCCGGGGACGAGATTCTCGCCGTGTACATCAAGGACATCCAGCTTGAAATCCGGTCGAACGTTCTGGACGGTTCCATCGAAATCGCCGACTGCCAGGGCAGCGATTCGCCCAACCCCCTTCATCTGGCCATGATCCAGGACTACCTGGCCGTGACCCATTTCATCGTCTACGTGGTCAGCAGCCGGACCGGGCTTCGCCAGGCCGACATCCGTTTCCTTACCATGATCCGCGACATGGGCATCATGGGCAACATGCTGTTCGCGGTCAACTGCGACGTGTCCGAACACGAGTCTTTCGAGGATTTCAACCGTCTCCTGGCCAAGATCAGGAGCGAGATCGCCCTGATCATTCCCGATCCGGTGGTGTTCACCATCTCGGCGCTCTACCATCTTTTCAGCGACCGCCGGGACGCCGGGGCGGTCCTGTCGAAAAAAGACGAAACCCGCCTGGGCCAGTGGGAAACGGAAACGGAATTCACCGGTCTGTCCAGATCGGAACGGGAACGGTTCGAGAGCGTGCTCCATGACAAACTCACCCGGGAGCGGTACACCCTGCTTCTCGGCAACCATGTGGAACGCATGGCCCTGGTGGCCGAAGGACTCAGCCAGTGGGCCGCGATGAACCGGGATCTTCTGTCCCGGGATTCGGACAGTGCCGAGGACATCATCCGGAAGATCGTGAAAAACCAGGACAAGACCCGTAAAGTCAGCGACATGATCCGGAGCACACTGGACGGGGCCGTGAAAAAAGTGACCGATGATATAAGGCGCGACGTGGACACTTTTTTCGACGACAGGTCCGGCGATATCCTGGCTGGCATCGACCAGTTCATCGTCGCGTTTGAGCCTTCCTACGACAGCTATTACGAAAGCGGGGTGGTGGCCGGTCTGAACCAGAACCTCTACCTGGTGTACCAGGATTTCAAGACAGCCCTGGACGGCTTTATCACCGAATCGGTGACGCCGAAACTGGTGGGGTTCGTCAAGAAACAGGAAGAGAAGATCCTCGCCGACCTGGATCAGATGACAAAACCTTACGCCAACATGGTGGAAAACGCCCTGAAGGATTACGGCCACGCCATGGGCGAGTTCGGCATTGAGATGGTGATACCCGACCGTGAAACCATGGGCTCGATTCCAGACCTGGAAACCCTGAAAAGCATGGTGAACCTGAAATACCAGCCCGCGGCCCAGATGATGACCTATTCGGCCAGGGTCCGGGTCGAGGCCCTGCTGAAGTTCGGGATGTACAATTTCGTGAGCTGGCTCAAAAAAGTCTTCAGGAAGAAAGCCATGGACAGGCGGAGCGACCAGGTCCAGGCCCTGAAAGACGGGCTGGCCGCCCTGAAACGTGAAACCCTCCGGAATGTCCGGTCCCATTTCATCAGTTACCGTGAGAACATCAAGTTCCAGTATTTCTTCAAACTCACCGACGCCGTGGCCAACGCCTTTTTCGATCTTCACACGGCCCGGTTCCAGGCCTATGTCAGCGATCTCGAAACCCTGGCCGCCATGATCCGGGACAAGAAGCTGAACAAGGAGACGGTGCTCGCCGACCTGGCGGATCTGGAAAGCAAGGTCGGTGCCCTCAAAACAGGCATCGCCGGTCTGAAAGGACGGATCACCGATCTCTGAGGATCTCTTGAGAAAACCTGATGGACTGAATTGCCGGGGGGAATGACGAAGTATTGGGGGAATTTCATCTGAAAACGCCGGATTGCACAAGGTCTCTTGCCGTATGCGATCCGGCGTTTTCTGTTTTTACAGCAGCGCGTCGGCAAATTCCCTGGCGTCGAAATCCCGGAGGTCGTCGATCTGCTCACCCACGCCGATGTACGCGATGGGGATCTTCAGGCTGTGGCGGATGCCGATGACAATGCCGCCCTTGGCCGTGCCGTCCAGTTTGGTCAGCGCGATGTCCGTGACGCCGATGGACTCGTTGAAAAGTTTCGCCTGCTGAAGGGCGTTCTGGCCTGTGGTGGCATCCAGCACCATCAGGGTGCGGTGGGGGGCGTCGGGGATTTTGGCTGAGACGGTCCGCTGGATTTTCTTCAGCTCTTCCATCAGGTTCTTTTTCGTGTGAAGCCGTCCCGCCGTGTCGATCATCACGATGTCCACGCCCCGGGAGATGGCGGCCTCCATGCCGTCAAAGGCCACCGAGGCCGGGTCGGAGTTGTCCTTGTGGCGCACGATGTCCGCACCGCAGCGCCCGGCCCACACGGCCAGCTGTTCGGAGGCGGCGGCCCGGAAGGTGTCGGCGGCCACGATCAGCACCTTTTTCCCTTCGGTGACGAACCGTGAGGCCAGTTTGCCGATGGTGGTGGTCTTGCCCACGCCATTGACGCCGACCACCATGATCACTTCGGGTTTGGTGTTTTTTTTCGGGGCCTTGTCCGCCACGTCGATGATGCTGAAAATCTCTTCCCGGATGATCCGTTTCAGGTCGTCGGGCCCTTGGATTTCAGAACGCCGGTCCTTCAGGTTTTCGATGAGGCGGATGGAGGTTTCCACCCCCACGTCCGCGGTGATCAGCATTTCCTCCAGTTCTTCCAGGCGGTCGTCGTCGAGTTTTCCCCCGCCAGAAAACACCAGGTCCATTTTATCCGACAAGGCTTTCCGTGTTTTTTCAAGACCGCTTCGGATGCTCCGGAAAATGCCCGAGGGTTTCGGTTCGTCAGGCTTTGTTCCGGCTGTTTCAACGGCCGTGGGCTCGGAAGACATCGATTCTTCCGGTGTCCCGTCACGGTTCGTATCTTCGGTATCGATCCAGGTTTCAGAAGGTTCCTGATCGTCAAGATCGTCCGTATCGTCTTCGACTTCGGTTTCCAGGGTCACGGCTTTTTCCGAAGCCGGCCCTTTCTTCCCGGTGAGTTTCCGGATCAGAAGGCCTGCCAGCATCAGGACAAGGGCCAGGACAAAGGCTGCGCTGAGGGGAAAAATCCAGGATGTCACGCTGCGTGAAAGGCCGGTCAGCTCCTCGATACGGACCAGCCAGGGATTGGTCACATCGAACACTTTCTGCAGGATGGCGGGAAGGGCCGCTTTCCGGGCGGCGTCGCCGGCAGCCTCGCCGGCCTGGGCGGAAAGAACAAGAAACCAGTCGATGATATGAAATCCCATAGAAAACCTTATTCTGAACGTTGGTGAATGAGCTGCTGACACATGCCTTTCCGGTATGGAAAACGGCAAAACCACAAGAACCTATTCCAGGAAAAACGAATAGTCAACAGATAATTGTCTGAAAAGACAGGGGGTTCATAATTCTTTGAGAATCCCCGCCGTGCTGTACCGCCGCATCAGGGATTTTTTTCGACCTTCCGGCCCAGAATGATTTCGTGTATGGTCTGAAGATCAAGAAAGGTGAACGGTTCGGTCGGCAGCCGCGTCGCCAGGGTGGCGTAGCTCACCTTGGCCCTCAGCCGGTCCAGGGCGCAGGCCACACGCGGGTCGGGGGCGAAAGAGAAATGTCACAGAGACACTAAATTATGCGGGAGGTGACCATGACAACCTTTGACAGAAACAGAACCGCCAGTTTCGATGTGGACGCCCAGAAAGGGTTCACGCCCCTGTGCCCGGAGGAACTTCCGGTGGCCGGCGGGGAAACCCTGGCCGACGCCCTGAACCGCCAGGCCACCCTGGCCTGCCTGAGGGTGGGATCGAAAGACGCCCATCCGCCCAACGCCCTCTGGCGGGCCGACGCGGACCATCCCCAGTTTTCACCTGTGGAGGGACCGAACCTGGACATCCGCTGGAACGCCCACTGCGTTGTGGGGACACGGGGCCACGAACTGATCGACGGCCTTCCCCATCCGTCGTCTTACGATTTCTTTGTGCAGAAAGGCATCGAACGGGACATGCACCCCTACGGCGCCTGCTACCATGATCTGGCCGAACGGCAGAGTACCGGCGTGATCGAGTTCCTGAAAGTCCGAGGTATCGACACCGTGGTGGTGGGCGGTCTTGCCACAGACTACTGTGTCAAAACCACGGCCCTTCAGCTCAGGCGGGCCGGTTTCCAGGTGGTCGTGAACCTTTCGGCCTGCCGTGGCATCGCACCTGATACCGTGAACGCCGCCATCGGGGAGATGCGAGACGCGGGCGTGGCGGTGGTTGAAAACCTCTGACAAGGCGGGCATTATGACACAGGACAAGCCGATCATAGAAACCCTGATGGACACGGACCGCTACAAGCTGTCCATGCAGAAGGCCTTTCTCCACCACTACCCCGGGGCCTACGCCCGGTACCGGTTCAAATGCCGGACCGCCGGGGCCGCCATTGGAAAGTACGTCGACGAAATCCGGGAACAGGTCCGGCATCTGGATTCCTTGAGCTTCACACGGGACGAGCTGGACTACATCGGAAAAATTCCCTCCCTTGCCGGGGATTACGTGGATTTCCTCCGGATTTTCAGGCTGGACAGCCGGATGGTGGCCATTGAGAACAGGGGAGGGGAACTGTCCATCGAAGCCGAAGGCCCCATCGTGTTCGTGATGCCCTTCGAGCTTTACATCCTTCCCATCGTGGAAGAGGTCTGGTTTCGCAACGAGTACCCGGATCTCGACTACAGCGAAGGCCGAAGGCGTCTCGAGGCGAAAATCGCGTTCCTCCAAAACGGGAAAGACCTCGAAGGGTTCCGCTACGCGGATTTCGGCGGTCGGCGCAGGGCCTCCCGGGTCTGGCACGACGAGACGGTGGCCCGGCAGGCCGGGGCTCTTCCGGGGCGTTTCATCGGCACGAGCAACATGTGGCTGGCCATGACGCATGGCATCGCCCCCATCGGCACCATGGCCCATGAGTACCTCCAGGCGTTCCAGGCCCTGGGGCCCCGGCTGGTGGACAGCCAGAAAGTGGCCCTTGAAACCTGGGTCAAAGAATTCCGGGGAGACCTGGGTATCGCCCTTACCGACGTGGTGGGCATGGACGCTTTTCTACGGGACATGGACCTTTATTTCGCCAAACTGTTCGACGGGTTCCGCCATGATTCGGGCTGCCCCTACGAATGGACCCGGAAACTCACGGCACGGCTTAAGGAACTGAACATCGACCCCCGGACCAAGACGGCGGTGTACAGTGACGGTCTTACCGTGGAAAAAGCCGTTGAAATATACAGGGCTGTCCGGGGCAGCATCACCGCCGTGTTCGGCATCGGAACCCATCTCACCAACGACTGCGGCCCCACGCCCCTCAACCTGGTGATGAAAATGGTGGCGTGCAACGGCCAGCCCGTGGCCAAGGTGTCCGATTCCGAGGGCAAGGGCATGTGCGACAACGAAGACTACCTGAACTACCTGATGCAGGTGTTCCACATCGCCCGGCCGGAGGTTGTTTCTTAGCTTTTATGCGTCGGCCAGCGCCGGTTCACGGCCGGGTTCGATGTCGCCGGCTTCGGTGAGGCTGACGGAGACGATCCGGGACACGCCTTTTTTCTCCATGGTGACGCCGAACAGGATATCGGCGAATTCCATGGTGACCTTGTTGTGGGTGATCACGAGGATCTGGGACTGTTCGCCGATGTGTTTCACCATGGTGTTGAACCGGGTGACGTTGGCGTCGTCCAGGGGCGCGTCGATCTCGTCCATGATGCAGAAGGACGCGGGTTTGATCAGGAAGATCGAGAACACGAAGGCGATGGCCGACAGGGCCTTTTCGCCGCCCGAGAGCAGGGACAGGCGGGTGAGTTTCTTGCCCGGGGGCTGGATCATCAGCTCAACGCCGGTTTCCAAAGGGTCGGAGGGGTTGGTCAGGGTCATCCGGGCGCTTCCGCCTTCGAACAGGGTGGGGAACAAGGTGGCCAGCTTCTCGTTGATGGCGTTGAAGGTTTCGAGAAATCGCTCTTTCGAAACCTCGTTGATCTTGTCGATGATGGTTTCCAGGTCGGCCAGGGATTTTTCCAGGTCTTTCTCCTGGGACTCCATGAAATCGTGACGTTCTTTCACCTCGTCGTACTCGGAGATGGACGAGAGGTTCACCTCTCCGAGCTGGGCCACGCGCACCGTGAGGTCTTCGAGTTCCGTTTCGAGAAAGGGGACGTTCAGGGTGGAAACGTCCAGGCGGTCCAGCTCGTTTTCCGCGAATTCCAGTTTGTACTGGTTGATCTGGTGGTGGTACTTTTCCTCGATCCGGGCCGTGATGTTTTCACGCCTGATTTTAAGCTGGGAAAGCTCCAGGTCCAGGACCCGCAGGGTGTCGCTTTCCTTGGCCCGCTGTTTTGCAAGGGCGCTTCGTTCGGTTTCCTTTTCTTTCAGGGTTTTTTCGATGTCGGCCAGCTCCTCGCGGCAGGTCCGGGTCTCGCCCGACAGCCGGTTCAAAAGCTCTGAAAGCTCCTGCCGTTCACTCCTTAACGAGCGCCGTTCCCTGGCATGGGCCAGGGTCTGGGTCTTCCTGTCCCGGTCTTCCTGGTCCAGGCGCTCGAACCGTTTCCGGCTTTCGTCGAGAAAGGATGCAAGGCGGGTGAGGGTGCTAAGGTGACTGTCCCTTTCAGCCTTGAGGCGGGCCAGGTCTGTCCTGAGTTCCACCATGGCCGCCGTTTCCTTTTCAAGGGAGCCGGCGTCCTCGTTGAACTGATCTCCGATCGCCGCCGTTTTTTCGTCGTTTTCCCGGAGGCTGTCCCGGATTTTCAGGAGTGCGGCCTTCCTCCGTTCCATGTCCGCGTCGATTTCGTCTTCCTCGCCCAGAAGCCGTTCCTGCTCCAGACCCAGGACTTCCTGTTTCCGTTCGGCCTGCCGGGAGGTTTCCGTGGCCATGAACAGCTCCTTGTCCAGGCGGATCCGTTCTTTTTCAGCTGCGGCCATCTGTTCCCGGATGTCCGCTTCCAGGCGGGTGAGCTCCTGGACCTTATCTTCTTCCGAGGCCAGCATGGCGGAAAGGCGGGATTTCTTCTCTTCTCCATCATCCACGGCGGCCCGTGTTTCGAGGAGCTCGTTTTTCCTGGCGAAGATCGACGCGCCGCCTGTCCTGCCGCCCCCGGACATCAGGCCCTTTTCCGTGATGGTTTCTCCGGCGAAGGTCACCAGGCGAACGGTCGGGGAAACCGTGTCACGGAGCCGAACAGCCGTTTCCAGATTCTCGGCGACCAGGGTGTGCCCCAGGATGAAGCGGACCAGATCCCTGTCTTCCGGGTCGCAGTTTACCTGGGAGGCCAGAAGCGTCAGGCCCTCGGGGATCGCGATGTCGGGAGGGGAGGTGACGGCGCTCATGGGGATGAACCCGCACTGGCCCTCGTTGTGGCGGACCAGGTCTTCGATCAGGTCTTTCCCGTCTTGGGCCGTATCGACCAGGAGGTACTGGAGCACAGAGTCCAGGGCGGCTTCCAGGGCTTTTTCGAATCCTGTCGACGGCCTCATGCGGTCCGCCAGAACCCCTTTCACCCGGGAATCGCCTGTTTTCCCGAGTCGGGTCATCAGGCTTTTCACCCCGTTGTCGTACCAGGCGTACTCGGCCTCCATGGCTTTCAGGGTGTCGTACCTGGACCTGTGCCCGCTGAGCTCCATGTCAAGGCCCCGCAAGGTGGTGCGAAGCCGGTCCCGTTCGTCCCGGGCGTTTTTCAGCCGAAGGGCGGCCTCGTCTTTTTCTTCGGCCAGAAGCCGGCCTTCCTCCTGATGTTCTTTCAAAACCCTTTCCGTGCGGGCTTTGTCCGTCCTCACCCTGTCCAGGTCTTTTCCGGCCACCAGCCGTTCTTCGTCGAGGAGCCGGATCCTCCGTTTCAGATCGTTTTTCCGCTGCTCGTCATGGGCCAGCATGCTGGCGGTTCGGGCTTCCTCACCGGCCAGGGCCATGCGGGTCTGGGCCAGGGACTTTTTCTGGAGTTCCCTTTCCTGCTGCCGCCGCCTTCCGGCGTCGAGCAGCCGATCCTTTTCCGCCAGGTTCTTCTCCTTTTCGGCGATAAGGCCGTCCACGTGATCATGGGACCGCCGTTCCGTCTCGATGTCCGCCAGAAGGGTCTGGTTCCGGGTGAAAACCTCCTGTCTTTTCCGGCGGCTTTCCCGGATCTCCCGGACAAGACGGCGGATTTCCCGGCCCAGGTGGTCGAGATCGCTTTCCTTCTTGTCCAGGGAACGCTGCACGTCGAAGCTGTTCCGGGTCAGATGGGACAGGGTCTGTTTCCTGTCTGCGAGGGTCTGCCGGATGTTGTCCGTAAGGACTTCCAGGCTGGCGATGGTTTCGCCGAGATCCTTTTCCGACCGGGCCGCCCTTTCGTAAGCCACCGTCTTTTCGCGGATGTCCCGGGTCAAGGTGTCGAAGTTCCACAGGGCGATGGAGATTTCCAGGATTTTGATCCGGGCCTTGTACTCTTTGTATTTTTTCGCCTTGGCCGCCTGGCGTTCCAGGGTTCCGATGCGTTTCTTCAGCTCGGCCATGATGTCGGTGATGCGGACCAGGTTTTCCCGGGTGGTCTTGATCCGGGCCAGGGTCTCTTTTTTCCGTTCCTTGTATTTGGTGATGTCCGCCGCGTCCTCGATGAAATACCTGCGCTCTTCGGGGCTGGCGTCGGTGAGGGCCCCGATGTTTCCCTGCTGGATCACGGCAAAGGAGTTCTTTCCCGTGCCGCTGCCCAAAAACAGGGTGTGGATGTCCTTCAGGCGGCAGGGCTGGCGGTTGATCATGTAGACGCTTTCACCGGAACGGTACAGGCGTCGGGTGACCATGATCTCCGTGTAGGCGGTCATGGGGGACGTCTGGGAGGGGGCCGCCGTGCTGTTGTCGATCAACAGGGACACCTCGGCCATGTTCAGGGGCTGGCGTCCGTCGGCCCCTGCGAAAATCAGGTCTTCCATGGATTTTCCCCGGAGCTGCTTCACGCTCTGCTCGCCCATGACCCATCTCAGGGCGTCCACGATGTTGCTTTTGCCGCACCCGTTGGGCCCCACCACGGCGGTGATGCCCCGGGGGAAATGCAGGGTCGTTTTGTTCTGGAACGATTTGAACCCTGTGATTTCGAGTTTCAGCAGACGCATGGAAAACCTTTTTCGGCCGGGTATTATAACGGATGTCTATGTTTCAACGTGTAAAAAACGCTGTTTCATAGCATGCCGGACAAAGGTTGTAAAGCGACAGGTTCTTTGGGGTATTGATAAATAATTACGGGATATTAACCAAAATGACATTCGGATGTTTTTCCATTTGACAAACACGGGTTCATCACATAATGAGGATGACATAAAAATTTCTTGTTTCTCCCGTGAAATCCAAATAGTTGTTTGAGACAAGATTCCCGTGAGTCAGGCACCGGGGCGGAACAGTCGCGGGCCTGTCCGACAGACAGTCGTCATTCATGACCCAACGTATACACCGGAACAGCCGTTGACAGCCGACAGAAAAACAGCCAGAAACCTGACTCCTGAAGATCGGGAAAAATACATCCGCAAGCATGTGCAGGGCGCCGTGGTCCGTTCCGGGGGCGGTCTGATCATGGTGAGTTTCAGTCTGTGCCTCTACATGAGTGGAAGCGTGGACTACACGTCCTCGGCCGGCGCGGTGACCAGCGGGCTTTTCATCATCCTGATGAATTTCCCGGCCCTTTTCATCATCGAGCGGATCAGGAGCCGGGTTCTGTTCGATATCACGTCTTTCCTGATCAACCTGGTGGAGATCCTGGGTTACACCGGAGTGATCTATTTTCTCGGGGGAATCCGGGCATCCTACCTGGTGCCGATCTACGCGGCCATGATCTCCTACGTGGGGGTCATCGCCCCCAAACGGTACCCCTATATCCTGGCGGGAACGTCCGCCGTCGTTTTTGCGGCCATGGTCCTTTCAGAGTACCTTGGCCTGCTTCCCCATCAGGGCGTAGGGCTGACCGGGGATTACGATCTGGCTTTCCAGGTCTGGATTCTTCTCATGGTGGGCACCTCCCTCATGGGCATCGCCGTGATCACCAGCCATTCTGCCGGTATCGTGAAAAACGCCCGTAACGATCTCATCCAGAAAAACAGGGAACTGGAAGAATCCCGGAGGGAACTCCGGCTTTACAGTGGAAGTCTGGAGAAAAGCGAAGGCAAGTACCGCCGGATTTTCGAGAACATCCAGAATGTCTACCTGGAAGTGGAAAAAGACGGAACCATTTCCGAGGTCAGTCCCTCGGTGGAACGGGTGGTGGGACTGAAGCGGGAAAAGATCATCGGCCGCTCGATCTACGACGGGTTCTATCCCTATCCCGCCCGGATCCGCAAAATGATGAGCGACGTGTACGAAAAAGGCGAGGTGAAAGACCGGGAAGTCCAGTACTTCAGCCGGGGCGGCAAAATTCTCTTTCTTTCCCTGAACGCCTGGCTCGTCAAGGACGGGCAGCAGCCCGAAGGACGGATCGTCATCGACGCCAGCGACGTGACAGCCCGGCGCATGGCGGAAAAAGCCCGGCGTGAAAGTGAGGAACGTTACAAGATGCTGATCGAGGAGCTCAAGGACGTGGTGTTTATCGTGACGCCGGAAGGGTACATCGAGTACACCAGCCCCGCCTCCATCGAATTCGGGGGATACGATCCGGAACACGCCGTGGGCATGCATGTCAGCGAGTTCATCGCCGACGAGGCGGGCATGGAAAAGGCCGTGGAACTGCTTCTGGAGCTTCTGACTCACCGGACCCCCATGGAGTGCGAGTTCCTCTACAGGCCCAGGCAGGGTGAGCCGTTCTACGTGGAGGTTTCCGGAACCCCCATCATCACCCACGGCGATGTCACCGGGGTTCTTTGCATCATGCGGGATATTTCCCACCGGAAAGTGGCTGAAGAGCATATTCGCATCCTCACCCAGGAGCTGATGAACATCCAGGAAAAGGAACGAAAACGGATTTCCTGCGACCTCCACGACGATGTGGCCCAGAACCTGGCGACCCTGATGATCGGCTGCGAGACGTTCTTCGATGGTAACGAAGAGGTCTCCCTTGAACTGAAAAACAAGATGAAGCTTTTTTCATCTGTCCTCAAGCAGTCCCTGACCTTTGTCCGGGATCTTTCCTACGAACTTAGGCCGCCGGGTCTCGACCAGCTCGGCCTGATCAAGACACTGGCCCGTTACTGCGATGATTTTTCCGAGAAACACGGCATGAGGGTGGATTTCTTTCCCGTGGGCATGGGGGCCATCACCTTTGATCCGGACACGGAAATCAACATCTACCGCCTGATCCAGGAAGCTTTGAACAACGTCCGGAAACACGCCGAAGCCGACTACGTGGTGGTGAAGTTCGTGGCTTCTGTGCCCGACATCATTCTAAGGATCCAGGACAACGGCAAAGGCTTCAACGTGGACTCCCGCCTTTCCGCCGCCATGGCCGAGAGGCGTATGGGACTTCACAGCATGAACCAGCGGGTGGCCTTTCTCAACGGAAAAATCAGGATCAACTCAAGGGTGGGGGAAGGCACCACCATCATCGTGGGGATTCCCGGAGAGAAGTTCAGGAAAGATCAGTGATTACCAGCCATCGGTATCGCCATCGAAAGCATTCAGATACCCATCGTGATTTCAAGGACGGAAGGTGATCCATGGCCTTGTCCTGACTGCCCCAACATAGCTCTTGACCGGATTTTTCCCAGAACGTAGAATGTGGACCATATTACAACAGCTCGTCTTTTGGTCTCCCTTGGTGTTTTTTCCTCCTGCCCCGGACGGTAAGCCGACGGGATAACGATGCACGAAAACCTCAGTCATGGAACACGAATATGGCATTCGATGATAAGAGCAGAACGTTCGAGGACTTCTCCGAAATCGCCATCGCCGGTCTGAAGAAACTGGCGGAAGAGGGGCGCAAACTGACCAGTGAATCCCTGGCCTCTTACCTGAAGAACTCCCCGAAGATGAAGACCTTGATGGACAGGGGGCTTTCCGCTCCGTCCGATAGAAAGGCCCCTCCCGAAGAGCTGGACCGGCTTCGGGCCCAGAAGGAAAAACTGGTGCGCCAGATCGGTGAGCTGGAAGAACGGCACGCCTCGTCGGAAAAAGTTTTCAAACGCCTTGTGGTTTTCCTGGTGGACTGGATACGGTCGGAAAGCGAGGGGGAACTTGACGAGTCTATCGCCGGCGTCAAGGACGTGCTTAAACTCAAATCCAATCCGGCCATGGTGGGAGAGGCCCTGGAAAAACTGAAAAAAACCGTTCTGGCCGAAGAGGTGAACCGGACGTCGGGGGATGGCAAAAAGAAATCCCTGGTCGCCCGGCTGATGGGCAGGGAATCCATGGCCCTGGATGAGCGGGTCGTGACCCAGTTCAGGACCACCTATCAGGTGATCCTGGACGAGCTTGGCCTGGACCTGGGGGTGGATTTTCTTCCAAGGCTCCTCGAATTGGGCAAACGGATCAGCGGCTCGTCCACCTTCGAGGATTTCAAGGACCTCCGGATAGACATTCTGGACCTTCTCCACAGCTACATGACCACCGTGGCCGAAGACCGGAGCAAGGCCGCGGAGTTTATCAAAGACATCGGCCGCAAGCTTGTGGACGTGGAAATGGACCTGGTGAAGTTCCTGGATTTCACCGACGATGTGTTCATGGCCAACAGCCGGTTCGGAAACTCCCTGATCGACGACCTGAACGACCTGGAAACGTCCCTGGGGTTTTCCCAGAAAATCGACGAGCTGAAAGAGGTGGTCAGCGCCAAACTGGCACTGATCAAGAAGGCCGTCCAGCGGAAAAACGAAAGCGACCAGGGGTTCAAGGCCAATCTGGACATCGACATGGGCCGCCTGAAAGCCGAATTCGATCTTCTGAAAAACGAGGCCATCGCCGCCAGGAAACAGGCCGAACGTTTCGAGCAGGAGATGTTCAGCGATCCTTTGACCGGAGCACACAACCGTCGATACTACGACAACAAGATCAAAGAGGAGTTTGACCGTTTCCTTCGCTACAGGCGCACCTTTTCCACGTTGATCTTCGATGTGGACCATTTCAAGAGCGTGAACGACACCTACGGCCACGCCACCGGTGACGTCTGCCTCAAGGAGATCATCAAACGGGTCGCACCCCTTCTCCGTGAAAGCGATACGCTGGCCCGCTACGGAGGCGAGGAGTTTGTGGTCGTTCTTCCCGAAACCGATTCGGCCGGAGCCCGGGACGTGGGGGAAAAACTCCGCAAAGCTGTTGAAAAAATAGAATTCGTCCACAGGGCCGACACGTTCCGGATTACCATCAGCCTCGGGATCACCAGTGTTCTGGCTTCGGACATGGGACCAGGAGAGTTGTTCAACCGCATGGACATGGCCCTGTACGAGGCCAAAAAAGGCGGCCGGAACAAGGTGGTGGCACGGTAGGACGGGGATAATTCAACCCGCATTCTATTAGAGCGCTATCGCTACGGGGATCGGGATCGCTATCGGGTTTGATACCCAGAACGTTTGAAAGCGATAGCGATCCCGATACCGATAGTGACAGTGATGGCTGACGGTTATGCCCCATGCGATTGCCCAGCTCCACCCTTTAAATCAACTTGCAACTTTTTCACTGGATCTGATATACCAGTCTAACTTTAAATTTCAGCCGTTTTTTATTTGATGATAACGTGCCACGGCCGGTGACAAGTCGGGCCGTACCCACGTTTGCGGAGGATGTGCATGCCGATAGAAAGAACGATCAGTGTGGAAGAACTTCTGAATCACAGGGAGGTCAAGATTATCATTGACGATGTGAGCCAGGAGACCAGGGAAAGGCAGGCGTTTGTGCCTCCGATCTGTGATGTGTTTTTCACTCCCTACACCATTCTTGAAGAGGATGACAGCTACGAGTTCGAAATCGACAAGGAAACAAGAAAGCAGCTGCCCCACATCATCGGGAACAAGGTGCAGCGGGTGAAAGGTGTGGAATCCGGGGATAAAGCCGATATCGAGGATATCAGGGAGAACTTTTCGAAAACACGGACCATCGGCATCGTGTTTTCCGGCGGTCCGTCACCCGGGGGGCACAACGTGATCGCGGGGCTTTACGACGCGGCGAAAAAAGCCAACCCCGCCAACCGGATCATCGGTTTCTACATGGGGCCCGACGGCATCATCGAAGGGGACTATGTGACCATCACCCGGGAACTGGTGGACAGGTACAGGAACCTGGGCGGTTTTTCCATGATCAAGACGGGGCGGACGAAAATCGACAGCGTGGAAAAGATGACCCTGAGCAGGGAAACCTGCAAGAAACTTGGTCTCGACGCCATCGTGGTGGTGGGTGGTGACGATTCCAACACCAACGCCGCCTTCATGGCCCAGGCCATGTACGAGGACGGGGTTCAGGTCATCGGTGTGCCCAAGACCATCGACGGGGATATCCAGGTCAAGGACGTCCGGGGACAGGTTCTCTGCGCCATGTCCTTCGGCTTTCACACGGCGGCCCGGTCCTTTGCCAAGAACATCAGCGATCTCTGCTCCGACGGCAGCTCGGACGTGAAATACTGGCATGTGTGCAAGGTGATGGGCCGTGTGGCCAGCCACCTGGCCCTGGAAGTGGCCCTTCAGACCCACGCCAACGTAACCCTGATCGGCGAGGACCTTTGCAATTACATCGACAGGGAAAAACTCGAAAAGTCGAAAGCCGAAGGGGCGGTGGACTATTCGGCCTACGGCATGACCTTGCGGAAACTGTCCCGGGTGATCTGCAAGACCATCATGAAACGTGCCGCCGTGGGAAAGAACTACGGGGTCATCGTGATTCCCGAAGGCCTTCTCGAGTTTATCGACGAGGTGCAGCTGTTCATCATCAAGCTGAACACCATCATTTCGGAGTACAACGAGGTCCACGACACGGATTTCCACACGGCCTTTCCCCATCTTGAAGACAAAAGGGAGTATCTGCGCCGCCTGGTCCGGGGCATCAGGGAAAACGGCCCCTCGGCGATATGGAACGTGCGGGACGACGAACTGTTCAGCGACATCCCGGAATTTTTCCAGGAAGGCCTGCTCATGGAACGGGACAGCCACGGCAACTTCCAGTTTTCCCAGGTGAAAACCGAAACCCTGCTGATGCAGATGGTGCAGGATTACCTGGAAATCCTCAAGGAGAAAGGGCGGTACAAGCTGGGCATCGACAGGGAGTACTTCAGGAAAACCATGGTGAAAGCTGGACTCGATCCCGACGTGATCGGCCCGTCGATTTTCCGCAACTACAACGGGGAACCGTTCTGCCTGGTGAAAGAAGACATCTTCACCCAGAAGACCCTGAAGAAAACCCTGGTGAAAGACGGGATTATCGGGGACGAGGACAAGGTGCCTCCGGTCATCACCAAGATCTACAACAAGTCCGTACCCAAACTGAAAATCCAGGACCACTTCTACGGCTACGACGGAAGGGGAGGCGACCCCACCCGTTTCGACTGCATGTACACCTACAACCTGGGCATGACCGTGTTCAGCCTGGTGGCCAACGGCGCCACAGGCCAGATGGCGGCCATCAAGAACCTGGAGAAACATTTTTCCCACTGGGAACCCATCGGCATTCCCATCGCACCCCTGATGCACCTGGAAGAGCGGGGAGGCAAAATGTCACTGGTTCTTGAAAAAAGCCTGGTGGATCTCGACAGCAACGCCTTCCGTGTGGTGAAAGCCATGCGAAACGACTGGCTGGCCGCCTCTCCCGGCGATGACCGCTACAGAAAACCAGGGCCCATCCGTTTCACAGGCAAAAGCGAGGAGGAGCGGCCCATGACCCTGGTCCTGAACTCCCTGGCCAACGGGGAGGTCTGATTTTCCGTTATTTTAAATTGAGTGATATCCGAAGGGGCGGGCCATGGCCCGCCTTTTCCAATTGTGAACCCGAACCCGATAGCGATGCGATGGTAAAAAATCCATGCCCATGTTGCATGCGATTCACCTGCTTTTCGGGGATTTTAAGATTGACACCGTTGCCTCTTCAGTATAATTCTTTTAATGACTAACCGCCCAGAAAAGAAAATCGTCTCGTTTTAGCAGAATCAGTTGCAGCAGGGAACTTGAAGCGCCGGAGTTTTTCGCCTCGCACCAGGGCATGGCGCGATGTTTCCGAATTGGTCTTGACATCCGTTTTATTCAAGGGGGAAATCCATGCGAAAAACCGTATTGCCGTTTGCTGTGTCCTTGGTCCTTTTGATATTCATGGCGTCCTGTTCTCCGAGTAAAAACACCGCCACGGAAGAGGAAACGCCCATTCCCGTGCTCGAGGAAGGGGATACTGCCCATTTCACCCTGCTTCAGACCACGGACGTTCACCACCATGTGGTGGGCACAGGGCCGTCCGCCTCCTACGACACGGAAAACGATACGACCCAAGGGGGCTATTCACGGATTGCCGGCAATATTTATATCATCAGGGCACAGAATGAAGAGGCGGGCATCCCCACGGTTCTGGTGGACTCCGGCGATTATTTCATGGGCACGGTGTACGACATGTCCCTGGGTAAAAGTCCTGCGGCCCTGAATTATTTCGAGAGCATGGACTACGATGCCATCACCATCGGCAACCATGAACTGGACTACGGCCCCACGCCCCTGGCCAATTTTTTCAACCTGGCCGTTGGCGCAGGCCCTGTTTCGAGATTCAATGTTCCTGTTATCGCCTCCAACATGGTCACCAACGGGCATCCGGGCATGGATGCCCTGAAAACGGCCGGGGTGATCAAAGATTCCCTGATCAAAACCCTGGACAACGGACTTAAAGTGGGGATCATCGGTCTTCTCGGGAAAAGCGCGGCGTCCGACGCCCCGGTGAAAGCGCCCCTGACCTTTACGAACGATCTCAGTGACGACGCGGTGGTCCAGGCGATCCAGGCCAAGGTGGATGCGGTGAGAGCGGCAGGCGCCCATGTGGTGATCGCCCTGTCCCATTCGGGAATCACGGACCCCGACGGCACACCGGGCGGGGATGACGTGACCCTGGCCCAGAATGTCACGGGCATCGATATCATCGCTTCGGGCCACAACCACGAGATGACCGGGGATGTGGTCACGGTGGGGAATACAAAAATTATCTGCGCCGGACGATACGGTGAAAACCTGGCACGGCTCGACGTGACCGTGACCATCGGCGGGGCGATGAACGTCGAACTGACCAACTATCCTATCGACAGCGATGTGCCGACTTTCGACGTCATGCAGATTTTCCTGGTGGGCGCCCTTGACTCGGCCATCAACCAGGCCCTTGCCGCTGGCGGTCTTCCTGCGGTGAACGATATCGTGGCCGGTACCAATTCCGCTAACATGCCCATTCCCGAAGGCCCCGGTGAAACGGGGATCGGCAACCTCTGCGCCGATTCGCTCCGCTATCTGCTGGGCACTTCGCCCGCAACCTACACCCTGGGCATCGTTCCCAACGGGGTGATCCGGAATGGCTACGCTTTGGGTCAGCAGATCAGTTTCGCCGACATCTACAACACCCTGCCCCTGGGCATGACGCTGGATCCTGCCAACCAGACCATTCCCGGCTATCCTCTTGTCCTGATTCACCTGAATCCAACCAGTATCCGGAATCTGTGCCAGCTGGCCGCTTACACCATTCTGGCCAACAACGACGCCGCCATGGCCCAGCTCGCGAACCCGGCCCACCCCATGCACGCCATGTACCCCATCCTCCTGAATCTCAAAGAGGACTACTACCTGAATTTTTCAGGCATGAGCTACACCTATGGAGCGGGTTTTGCCGTACAGGAATCGGCGGTGAAGCTGTTCAGCGCCACGGATTTCTCCTGCCAGGCCGTGACGGGTGTAACCCTTGATCTGATTCCGGATGCCGCTTACATCCCCTGTGTGGTGGATCTCTACACCGCCCTGATATTCCTTGATCCGTCCCTTCAGGGTCTCCTGGCCGCAGCGGCCCTGCCTGTGACCCCGAAGGTTCTTTCAGGCCAGAATTATGTGGACCTGAGCATGGCCAATGTGCTCACCGCCCGCCTTGACCGCGACGCTGAAACGGCGGGCGTCCAGGAGGTCAAGGAATGGATGGCCCTGCTCCAGTTCGTCACCAGGCCCACGGCCCAGGGAGGTCTGAACAGTCTGATCCCCGACGCCAAATATGGCACGACGGCCCTTTCAAGTGTCAATGCGAGCCGTGTGAATCCGTAGAAAACCAAGTTCTGTAAATGAAAAAGCCCTGCCGGAAATCCGGCAGGGCTTTTTTGTTTTGCTCAGGGCAAGCGCATGTAAGAATTTTACCGACATGTCATGTTGGGCCTCAGCTCCCAAACTTGTCATTCCGGGCGGCCTCTTTCTCGGACATGGTTTTACGGTTAATCGGTATCGGCATCGCTATCGGGTTCGGGTTCGAAAGTCAGAACATTTCGATAGCGAACCCGACCCCGATACCGATCCCGATAAAGATAGCGGTGGTGAAGATCCATGCCAATGTTACATGCGTTTGCCCTGTTGTTTTGTTCAGCGCATCGCCTTCGGGATATAGGTGCACAGCGGTTCTTCGGCCATGAAGTCCCCTGTTTCCTCGAAGGCCCTGGCCCGGCATCCGCCGCAGACCCGTTTGTATTCGCAGGGACCACATTTGCCGGTCAAAAGGTCGTAGTTCCTTAACGTCAGGAATTTTTCCGAGTGTGTCCAGATCTCGTCAAAGGGCTGTTCCGTCACGTTGCCGCAGTCGGTGTGAAGGTAGCCGCAGGGCTGGACCACGCCGGTGTGGGAGATGAAACAAAACCCGATGCCGCCCAGGCAACCCCGGGTCACGGCATCGAGACCGTGGGTGTCGAAGGTGATGGTTTTACCTTCGGCCCTGGCCCGCTGCCTTAAAATCCGGTAGTAGTGGGGGGCGCAGGTGGCCTTGAGCTGGAGGCTTGTCCTGTCCCTCTGGTCGTAGAACCAGTTCAAGGTTTCTTCGTATTCTTTGGCGTCGATGGCCTGGTCCTCGATGTCTTTCGCCCGGCCCGTGGGGACCAGGAGAAAGATGTGGTGGGCTGCCGCGCCGATGTTTTCCGCCATGGCCAGGATTTTTGGAATCTGGTCGAGGTTCGCCTTGGTGATGGTGGTGTTGATCTGGAATTCCAGGCCCGCGTCCTTGGCATGGCGTATCCCTTCCATGGCCCCGTCGAAAGCGCCTTTTACCCCCCGGAACGTGTCGTGGAATTCGCTGGTCGCCCCGTCGATGCTGACGCTGATCCGCTTGATGCCCGATTCCACCATTTTCCGGGCAATGTCAGGGGTGACCAGGGTTCCGTTCACCGCCATGACCATCCGCAGCCCTTTTTCTGTCCCGTAGCTCGCGATGTCGAAGATGTCCGGCCTCAGGAGGGGTTCGCCTCCGGTGAGGATGATGATCGGGCTGCCCACCTTGGCGATCTGGTCGAGGAGTCTGAACGACGCTTCGGTGGAAAGCTCGCCTTCGTAAGGGCCGTTGTCCGCCGAAGCCCGGCAGTGGACGCAGGTGAGGTTGCAACTCCGGGTGGTTTCCCAGGCCACGAGCCGCAATGTGGCATCCTGTTTTTCTCCGCCCGGATGACCATGGCCTTTTGCATGGGGATGGTTCATGATGGAAGATTGTCCTTGCTTGTTTTGCCTCCGGCGGCCCTCCCGGGGGGCCAGATTTTAAAAATCTGGACAAATGGGTGTTTATTCGTTTATCAGGCCGTTTTTGATAAAAATCCAAACCTGTTTGTCAAACTTTTCAAAAGTTTGGCCCCCGGCAGGGCCGCCGGAGGCAGGATTTTTTTAACCCTTCAATATTTTTGCCGCATCCAGAGCCGAATAGGTGAGGATCATGTCTGCCCCGGCCCGTTTGATGGAGGTGAGGGTTTCCATCATCACCTTGGCGCCGTCGATCCAGCCCATTTTTTCCGCGGCCTTGATCATGGCGTATTCCCCGCTCACGTTGTAGGCGGCGATGGGCAGGTCGATCTCGTCTTTCACCCGGCAGATGATGTCGAGGTACGAGAGGGCCGGTTTCACCATGATGATGTCGGCCCCTTCCTCCACGTCCATGGTAGCTTCGCGGATCGCTTCCAGGGCGTTGCCCGGGTCCATCTGGTAGGTTCGTCTGTCACCGAATTTCGGGGCCGAGTGGGCGGCGGCCCGGAACGGACCGTAGTAGGCCGAGCAGTACTTCACGGCGTAGCTCATGATGGGGATGTGGGACAGCTCGTTTTCGTCCAGGGCTTCCCTGATCTCCGCCACCCTGCCGTCCATCATGTCCGAGGGGGCCACCATGTCGGCTCCGGCCTTGGCGTGGGACACGGCGATTTTCGCCAGAAGGTCCAGGCTGGCGTCGTTGTCGATGATATTCTTGTCCACCATGCCGCAGTGGCCGTGGTCCGTGTACTGGCAGAGGCAGACATCGGTGATCACGGCAAGGTCCGGAACCGCGTTCTTCACTTCTTTCACCGCCTGCTGGACAATGCCGTTCTTGGCGTAGGCCTGGGTTCCCAGGGGATCTTTTTTGTCGGGAATGCCGAACAGCATCACGGCCGGAATGCCCAAGTCAAAGGCTTCTTTGGCGACTTTTTTCAGGTTGTCCGTGGAAAGCTGAAAATGTCCCGGCATGCTTTCAATGGGGTTCTTCACGTTCTTCCCGCCAATGGCGAAAAGGGGAAGGATCAGGTCATCCGCGGTGAGGACGGTTTCACGGATCATGCGCCGGAAGGCGTCACTGGCCCTCAGTCGCCGGGCTCTGTATTCGGGGAAAATCATGGAAGTCTCCTTGATTCAAAGGCGTTTTGTTGCTTTTTGTCAGATGCCTCCGGCGGCCCTCCCGGGGGGCCGGATTTTAAAAATCCGGACAAATGGGTTGGGTGTGATCACAGGCTATGTCGCATCGTACCCAACCAAACCTGTTTGTCAAACTTTTCAAAAGTTTGGCCCCCGGCAGGGCCGCCGGAGGCCAATAATGGCAAAAAAATCAAACAATCAAACCATCACGGCTTGGCGATCTCTTCATCTGTCAGGTAACAGGCCGGGTCCGCGGCCCACACATCGTCGGTCAGGGCTTCGGCCCTCACCCTGAAGTTGCCTGCGCAAATATCCAGCCAGCGGCAAGTGGCGCAGCGGCCGCCCACGTGTTTCTTCTTTTCCTTGAGCTGGAGCAAAAGGGGATCTTCGGGGTTGGTCCAGATCTGGGAGAAGGGGCGCTGGCGCACGTTGCCGAAACTCTTGTGGCGCCAGAACTGGTCGGCGTGAACGTCGCCGTTCCAGCTCACGCAGCCGATGCCGTGGCCCGAGCTGTTGCCCTCGTTCATCTGGAGAAGTTCCAGCACTTCTTTGGCCCGTTCCGGATCTTCTTTGAGCATCCGCAGGTACACGAAAGGCCCGTCGGCGTGGTTGTCCACGGTGAGGACTTCCTTGGGTTTTCCGATGTCGTGGAGCCTTTTCGTCTCATCCATGATCATGTTCACCACCTCGCGGGTCCGTTCGTGGGACAGGTCTTCCTCGACCAGTTTGGAACCCCGTCCGGAGTAGACCAGGTGATAGAAACAGATCCTGGGAACGTCCATGTCCTCCAGAAGTTTGAACACGGCGGGGATGTCGTCCACGTTGATGTTGTTCATGGTGAACCGGAGGCCCACCTTGATGCCGGCGGCCTGGCAGTTCCGAATGCCTTCCAGGGATGCCTGAAAGGACCCTTTCTGACCCCTGAACCTGTCGTGGATCGCCTCCATGCCGTCCAGACTGATGCCCACGTAGGACAAGCCGATCCGTTTCAGGGTCCGGGCCATGTCGGCCGTGATCAGGGTGCCGTTGGTGGAAATCACGGCCCGCATGCCTTTGGACACGGCGTATTCGGCCAGTTCCGGCAGATCTTCACGCATCAGGGGTTCTCCCCCTGAAAACAGCATGACCGGGGCTCCGAAAGCCGAAAGGTCGTCGATCAGGGCCTTGCCTTCGGCGGTGGAGAGCTCGTCCTGGTCCGCCACGGCCTTGGCGTGGGCGTAACAGTGGATGCAGGTGAGGTTGCACCGCCTGGTCATGTTCCAGACCACCACCGGTTTCTTGTCGATGGAAAACTGGAGCAGATGGGAGGGAAGTTTCCCCGAATGCCGTCCGTATCTCAGGGCGTCGGAGGGTTCGACGGTGCCGCAGTATAGTTTGGATATTCCGATCATAGAATGTCAGGTCTCTTTCTCAGGTCTCGTTTATTTCGTTCAAATCGTCAGTCCACAGGGTCAAAACCTTCCGGAGCGGGTTTTTCATCGTCCAGATGGCTTAGTTCCCGCTTGATCAGGTTGCTCAGAAACGTTTCGGAATCGGTGAGGGCCTCACGGGAAATGAAAAAACGGCTTCGTCCTGTCTTTTCCTGGATCAGCTTGAGACCGAGTTCGAAATCGGACACGAATTTGGCGTAGATCACCTCGAAGCGGCAGCCGGGATCGATGAACCCACCGATCAGGAAATCCACGGCGTCCTCCTCGAAGATGATGTTGATGTCATGCTCCGTAAAAAAGGACATTTCCAGCTTTTTCACTTCGTCGTAGTAGGAACGGATCTTTTCCACGGCGTTGCCGATGCTGGTGATGTTGCGGCTGTAGTAATGGGCCACATGGTCGATGCGGTACTGGGTGAGAGTCAGGTTGTGCCGCAGGGACAGCTGTTTCCAGTTGGTGTCCACGAAGGAGCGCACATAGTCCCGCTCTTCGCCCTCGACCTTGAGGTACAGGTCGCGCCAGGCCTCGTCGGCGGCGTGGGAACAGAGGCTTTCGATGGTTTTTTCCGGGTTTTTCACGGCGTCCAGGGTGATGGGGAAGTACCGGACGTTTTCCGAGGGCAGCCGTGTCTCGAAGGGAAGCAGCAGCTCCTCGATGGCATTTACCAGTCCCCGGGCTCCCGTGTTTTCCGTGTAGGCGTTTTTCGCGATCAGCCTCAAGGTGTCGTCGGTGAACCTGGCCGAGATGCCGTAGGAGGCGAAATCCAGTTTCTTTCCGAGAATCACCGGGTTGTTGGGGTTTTTCAGGATCGAGAACAGGTCGTCTTCGGTGAGCCGTTCGAACACGGCCCGGACCGGGAGACGGCCGACAAATTCGGACTCGAAGCCGAAAGCCACCAGGTCTTCGGTTCTCATCCTGGAAAGCAGGTTGTAGGACAGGTCGCTTGTCACGATTTCCGAACCGAATCCGATGGACTGTTTCGCCGTCCGTTTCTTGATGATTTCCGGAAGACCGCCGAAAGCGCCGCTGACGATGAACAGGATGTTGGCGGTGTTCACCACCTGCTTCTCTTTTTTGCCGGTCCGCTGGTAGCGTTCCAGTTCCTGGAGCATGGACATGGGGTCGTGGGGCACCTTTAGCTCCACGTCGGTGTCTTCCATGGGTTTCAGCAGGGCCCGCTGGACGCCGGTTCTGGAAATGTCCGCGCCGATGATGTTGGGGGCCGAGGCGATCTTGTCGATTTCATCGATATAGATGATCCCGTACTGGGCCAGTTCGATGTCGTCGTCCGCTTCCCGGACCAGGTCCCGGACCAGATCTTCCACGTTGCCGCCCACGTAGCCTGTTTCGGTGAACTTGGTGGCGTCACCCTTGACAAAGGGAACGCCCAGCTTTTTGGCGATCAGGCGGATCATGTAGGTTTTGCCCACCCCCGTGGGGCCGGCCATGAGGATGTTGCTCTTGATGCCTCCCACCATGATGTCCCGGGTTTCGCCCGAGGTTTCGATATGCTTGATGCGGCTGAAATGGGTGCAGATCTTCGTCGCGAGGATGGCCTTGGCCTTGTCCTGCTTGATGATATACTGATCGAGATAGGCGATGAGTTCTTCGGGTTTCAGGTCGAAGTTGATTTCCCGCTTCTTTTCCGAATCTTTGTAAGACTTTCCTTCGGGAGATTTACGGGCAAGAACGCCGGGGGAAATGATCTTCACGTTGCCACCGAATTTTTTGTTGAGAAACTCGCCCAGCTCTTTCTCGATTTCCTTGGGGTCGGGTATCTTTTCGTTGTTATCACTCATAATGGGCTAATATAAACACAGGGGTATCAAATTGCAAGGCCTGCCTCAGTGATAATTCCGTGAAGCTTTACAGCAGGTTCGGCAGCGTGGTTTATTGAAATCGGGTGAACCTGCGGGCCGTGGCCGCCCGAATGGGAGACCCGGCTCGCAGGGAAACGTCATGAGACTCTATTTCCTGAGGGAATCCCAGAAATTTTCAGCGTTGCCACGCGGGCCCTCGTTCCGGAAAGAACCTTCCGACGGTCTCCGGGGACGTTCGTTCCGGAGCCGGGCCACCCGTTCCTCGATGGGGGGATGGGTGGAGAACAGGTTCATCAGGCTCCGGCCCGACAGGGGGTTGGTGATGAACATGTGGGCTGTGGCCGCTTCGGCCTGCATGGGAATCCGGCCTGAGTAGACCCCGAGTTTTTCCAGGGCTCCTGCCAGTCCTTCGGGATTTCCGGTGATTTGGGCCGCCGTGGCGTCGGCCAGGTATTCCCTGGACCGGGAGATGGCCATCTGGATCAGCATGGCCGCGATGGGGGCGAGGATGGCCGTAACGATCACGCCGATCATCCCGCCTCCGCCTTCGTCGTCGTTACCCCGGAACCCTCCGAAAATGGCGCTCCATTTGGCCATGTTGGCCAGCATCATCACCGCTCCGGCCATGGTGGCCGCGATGGTTCCGATGAGGATGTCCCTGTTTTTCACGTGGCCCAGTTCGTGGGCCAGGACACCTTTGATCTCCTCGCGGTTCATCAGGTTGAGCAGGCCCCGGGTTACGGCCACCACGGCGTTTTCCGGGTTCCGGCCGGTGGCGAAGGCGTTGGGGGAATCCTGGGGAATGACGTAGACCTTGGGCATGGGGAGCCCGGCCCTCTGGGCCAGTTCCTCGACCATGCCGTAGAGCTCCGGAGCCTGGGAAGGGCTCACTTCCTCGGCCCTGTACATGCGGAGCACCATCTTGTCCGAGAACCAGTAGGAAAAGAAATTCATTGCGCCGGCAAAGACCAGGGCGATGATCATGCCCTGCTGTCCGCCGAGGATGCGGCCGACCACCATGATGAACACGGTCATCAGGGTGAGAAGAACGGTGGTTTTGAACTGGTTTGCCATGGTTGCACTCCTTTTTGTGACATTTTGCGGACAATATAAAGACGATTCGCGAAATGGCAAGGGACGGATTCCAAGGAGCGATTTTTATGGTTTCGTCTCGATGAATGTGTCATGGAGAAGTGGTCGGTCTGAAACCATCGCCGTGAGACGGCTTAAACCCATCGGAGAAGGAAAACGATATGAACACCATCGGCATCGTGAACAACCCCAACGCACGGGGGAACCTGAGGGATCCCGGTCTTGGGGACGACCTGAAATCCATGCTCGGCCCTAAGGACGGTTTTTTTCAGACCCGCCATGTGGAGGGGCTGCCAGATCTTATGGAACAGATTCTGGACAAAAACATGGCTGTTCTCGGCATCAACGGTGGAGACGGAACGATTCACGCCGTTCTGACCGCTCTTGTGAAGGTGTCGGGCAACAGGCGTCTTCCACGGATACTGATCCTCCGGGGAGGGACCATGAACACCGTGGCCAATGCCCTGAAACATTCGGGAACCCCCCGTTCCATTTTGAAAAACTGGATTCAAAGCCGTCATCTCGGCCGATACAGGGTGATCCGGCAGCCGACCCTGCGTGTGAATGGAAACATCGGATTCATGACAGGCGCCGGGGTGGTCACCCGTTTTCTCGACGAGTATTACCGGGACGGGTGGACCGGACCGTTGAAAGTCCTGACGATGATCGGAGCCCTTGTCCCCGGGGCCCTGTTCGGATCCCACTGGGCCAAAGCCATGTTCAGCCCCGCCCCCATGACCGTATCCCACGAAGGAACGGATCTGGGAGAAAACCTGTACACCGCCGTTCTTGCGGCGACGGTTCCCGAAGTGGGCCTGGGCTTCCGTCTCACCTACCGGTGTTCGGAAAAACCGGATTCGTTTCACTTGGCGGCTGTCAATGTCACGGTCAAGTCCCTGGTTCCCCGGCTTTACCACCTCTGGGCCGGAAAAGATCCGTCTCATCCCGGGTTTCTTCACCATGGCCCTTCGAAGATGGCGCGGATCGAGCATGACGGGCCTCTCAGGTGGATCATGGACGGGGAGATCTACGAGACCTCTGAGCCTCTTGACATCACACCGGGCCCGGTGGTCGAGGTGATCACGTTGTGATTGGACGGATATGGCTGGGACCCTGCATTCGTCCCTTGCCCGGAATCCTGAAATGAACTATATCAGGTATCGAACCTCAGGCTCCCCCGGGGTCGGCATGTTTCCAAAATAAACGCACCTTAAAATCGTGACGGTTTAAACCATGGAAAGAGCGGATTATTTCATTCGGCGTTTTCTGCTGGTGATTCCCACGTTCATCGGGATCACCTTCACCTGTTTTCTGTTGATCCAGTTCGTGCCCGGCGGACCGGTGGAACAGGCCCTGATGAAGATGAAGGGAGTTGCCGACGGGGGCCAGGCCACGGTTTCGGCCAATGCGGCCTCGATTTCAGAAGAACAGAGACAGCAGATCGAGGCCCATTTCGGTTTCGACAAACCCCTGTACCAAAGGTACTGGAACTGGCTGGTCCGCGACCGCATCGGCATGACCATGGAGTCCTACAGCTTTCCCAACAAGAACGCCTGGCAGCTGATCAGCGAGCGGTTCCCCGTGTCCCTGATCTTCGGGATCACGGGCTTTTTCCTCACCTACCTGGTCTGCATCCCCCTGGGGATCCTCAAGGCCCTTCATCACAACAAAACCTTTGACGTGGCGTCCAGCATCGTGGTGTTCGTGGGCTACGCCATTCCCGTGTTCGCTTTCGGCATGGTGCTCAAGATGGTGTTCTGCGGCACGGTGGACGGCCTGTTCGACGTGTTCCCCATGTCCGGCTTCACCTCGGATAATTTCGAGACCCTGTCTTTCGGCCTGAAGGTCAAAGACATCGTGATGCACATGTTCCTGCCGGTGGTCTGCTACATGGTGGGGCACTTCGCTGTGCTGACCCTTTTGATGAAAAACTCCCTGCTCGAGCAGATCGGCAAGGACTACATGCGCTGCGTCCTGGCCAAAGGGGCCGGGTTTTCAAGGGCTGTCTGGCTCCACGCCTTCCGGAACAGCCTGATTCCCATTGCCACGGGTTTCGGGTCGGTGCTTTCCGTGATGTTCGCAGGCTCCGTGATCATCGAGCAGGTGTTCGAGATTCCCGGCATGGGCCGGCTGAGTCTCGAAGCCATTGTGGGCCGGGATTATCCGGTGTTCATGGGGATTCTGGCCCTGACCTCCCTTCTGGGACTTCTGGGCAACATCCTTTCCGATTTCTGCTACGTGATCATCGATCCGAGAATCAACTTCAAAAAATCCTGATCAAACGGGCAAAAGGAGGCAGCGCGGCATGGCGGAGAAAACTGGGTGGACGTTGATCAGAAACCCTGAAACGAAAAAACGGCTGAAACGGTTCAAAGAGCACCGGACCGCGTGGATCTCCCTGTGGATCCTGGGGACCCTTTACCTGGTCAGTCTGTTTTCGGAAGTGCTCTGCAACAGCGATCCCCTTTACGTGCGGTACAACGGCCAGTCCCTTTTTCCGGTGGTCGCCTATTACCCCGAAGACCTGTTCCTCAAGAACGGCAAACAGACACGACCCGATTACAAGAAACTCAAGGCCACCGACGAGTTCGGGAAAAATCCGGACAACGTCATGGTTTTCCCGCCTTTCTCGTTCGGGCCCTTCGAAAGCGTCTCCCCCTCGGATCTGGCCGCAGGGGACCGGGTGGATCTGGTCCTGAAACCCGAGATCCGGCTTGCCGCGGCGAACATCCGGGCTGATTTCACCGTATCCCGGTCGGACAACCTCGGTGCGTTTGCAGGACAGGACGACATGGCGCTTTTGGACCGGCCGGTCACGGCTGTGTTGGATCTGCCCGCCTCCATCCGTGAGGCCGTGGCCGTCCGCTTCAAAAACGTGGAGGCGCCGGCCCTTGAACAGACCCTCACCCTTTCCGACGGCACATCCGTCCTTGTCTCGCTGAACGAGTTCGTTCCAAGACCCGTGCCCCCGAAAACGGTGCGCTTGAAATTCGAAGAACACATCATGGAAAAACTGCCGACCCTGGCCCTGGCCTTTGACCGCCAGGGAGGAGTGATCGGCACGGCTCCGGCGTTCTGGAATCAGCTCGCCCAGGCCCAGAGGCAGGACCTGGCCGGCAAGGCCCTGGCCCGGTTCGACCGCCCCCTGGATCCTTCGGACATCACCATCGACGGCACCCTGTACCGCCTGGATTTCCAGAAACAGGACATCCGCTTTCCCTATCCGCCCACGGCCCGCCATCTCATGGGGCTTGACGAGGCGGGGCGTGACGTGCTGGCCCGGATTCTCTACGGCCTTCGGATTTCCCTCACCTTCGGCCTGATTCTCGTGGCCTGTTCCATGACCCTGGGCATCGCCGCCGGGGCGGTCCAGGGCTATTACGGCGGCGCTGTGGACATCACGGGGCAACGGCTCATCGAAATCTGGAGCGCCCTGCCGTTCCTCTACGTCATGATTCTCATGGGTTCGGTCTACGGCCGGAGTTTCGGCCTGCTTCTGTTCTGCTACGGGATCTTCAACTGGATCGGCATTTCCTACTATGTCCGGGCCGAGTTCTACCGGTTGAGAAAACAGGCGTTTGTGGAGGCGGCCCAGCTCATGGGCCTGTCTTCGGTGAAAATCATGGCCCGGCACATCCTGCCCAACGCCCTGGTTCCGGTGATCACCTTTTTCCCCTTTTCCCTGGTGGGGGCCATCGGTTCCCTGGCGGCTCTGGACTACCTGGGCTTCGGCCTTCCGGCGCCCACACCGAGCTGGGGCGAACTGCTGGCCCAGGCCCAGCAGTACCGCTGGGCCTGGTGGCTGATCCTTTACCCGTCTTTGGCCCTTTTCATCGTGATGCTTCTGGGCGTGTTCATCGGGGAAGGGGTGAGAAACGCCTTTGATCCCCGGCGCTATTCCCGGCTGGAGTAAGGATAAAACAAGGATAAACCATGACCGATTTTCTTCTCGACATCAGAGACCTTACGGTGAATTTTACCACCGATGACGGCGTCATCCAGGCGGTGACCGGCCTTTCCTTGACCGTCAACCGGGGGGAGACCGTGGCCCTTGTGGGCGAATCCGGGGCCGGCAAGTCGGTGAGCGCCATGAGCATTCCCCGGCTGGTTCCCTCGCCGCCGTCAAGGATCGAAAAAGGCCGGGTATATTTCAAGGGGAGGGACCTCCTCTCCCTGGACATCCGGGACATGAGGGCTATCCGCGGCAAGGAGATCGGCGTGATCTTCCAGGATTCCACCACGGCCCTGTCACCTCTTCATCCCATCGGCTGGCAGCTGGTGGAGGCGATCACCGCCCACAGGAACATGGGGGAAAAGGAGGCGCGGAACCTTGCCGCGTCCTGGCTTGAAATAGTGGGGATTCCCGATGCGGGCCAGCGGATGAACGCCTATCCTTTCCAGCTTTCGGGGGGCATGCAGCAGCGGGTGATGATCGCCATGGCTCTTGTCAACGAACCGGACCTGATCATCGCCGACGAGCCCACCACGGCCCTGGACGTCACTCTTCAGGCCCAGATTTTCGATATCATCCGGGAGATGAAGACCCGCGACAGCGCCATGCTCCTGATCACCCACGACATGGGGGTGGTCTACGACCTCTGCGACCGGGTCCTGGTGATGTACGCCTCGGAGCTGGTGGAGGAAGGCGGAACGGAGCAGGTGTTCGAAAACCCCGCCCATCCCTACACCCGGGGCCTTCTCAAATCCATCCCCACCCTGGGTAAAGGCCGGTCGGAACGGCTGGAATCCATCCGGGGGCAGGTGCCGTCACCGTTCAACTACCCTCCGGGCTGCCGGTTCCACGACCGCTGCCCCGTCGCTCTGGACCGCTGCCGCCGTGAAAAACCAGGTTTCACGGACGTGTCGGACGGCCACAGGGCCGCCTGTTTTCTTCTGGAAGGGGAGGAGTCACGCCCATGAATAGCGCACAGCACGAAATAACGCGACCCGAACGTCCGGAACCTCTGGTGGACATCCGGGATCTTAAAACCTGGTACTCCATCCGGCGCGGCGTTCTTTCACGAACCGTGGGTCAGGTGAAAGCCGTGGACGGGGTGAGCCTTTCCATCGAAAAAGGCCAGACCCTGGGGCTTGTGGGTGAGTCGGGTTGCGGCAAGACCACCCTGGGCCGGACCCTGGTGGGTCTGGAGACGGCCAGCCAGGGCCAAATTCTTTTTGAGGGCCGGGACATTCTGGCCATGAAAGAGCAAGAGAGAAAGACGGTCCGGCGGCGGATGCAGATGATTTTCCAGGACCCCCTGTCGTCACTGAACCCCCGGATGCTGGTCCGGGATATCGTCACCGAGGGCCTGCGGGCGTTTTCCATGATCCGGGAAAACGAGGCGGAAGACAGGGCCAGGGAACTTTTGGCCGAGGTGGGCATGAGCCACGAGGCCCTGACACGGTACCCCCATGAGTTTTCCGGCGGCCAGTGCCAGAGGATCAGCATTGCCAGGGCCCTGTCCATGAGGCCGGAGTTCATGGTGCTGGACGAGGCCGTGAGCGCCCTGGACGTCTCGGTCCAGGCCCAGGTCCTGAACCTTCTCATGGACCTTCAGGAACGCTACGGCCTGACCTGTCTTTTCATCTCCCACAACCTGTCGGTGGTCAGCCATATCGCCGACCACGTGGCCGTGATGTACCTGGGGAAAATGGTGGAATACGGACCTGTGGCGGACGTGATCGAAGATCCGGTCCATCCCTACACCCAGGCCCTGATCAGCGCCGTTCCCGTACCCGGGAAACGCGGCGGCCGAATCGTCCTCAAAGGAGAAACCCCGTCGGCGGCGAACCCTCCTTCCGGCTGTCCGTTCCATCCCCGCTGCCCTGAAAAGGTGGACCGGTGCAGGACTGTCGTGCCGGAAACCGTCAGGGACGGGGGCCGGCTTTTTTCGTGCCACCTGCGCGGAACGGGCGTAAAGATTTAAAGAAATTGAAAATTTTTGACGATATCATAGAAGACTGTGGAGACGAAGGATTCCAGGCCGCATTCTCCACACCGATCTTTTCAGGACCTCCGAGGCAACGCCTGGAAACGTGGTGACGGCAGGACGGAAGATATGTTTTTCCGATTCCAAGCCGGGCCTTCCGTTTTTACCCTGTCCTTAGATAACGTCTATCAGTAAAAAGAAAGAGTCTGATACAACACTGACACGACAACCGGATCCGTTTTTTGAGGATCGCTGGAGCCCATATGTTCGATACCTTCTCCATCATGTACCTTCCCCCCCTCGTCACCGTGATCACAGGTGTTTACATTGCCGCCATGGGGATCTACAAAGTGGCTTTTAAAACGGAAAACGCCCTTTTTTCGTTGATCTGTCTCCTTTGGACAGTGCTTTCCGTGAGCTACCTGGCCAAAATGTCGGCCGGGACCAGGGAAACGGTCTTTTTCATCGAACAGCTGTCCCATTTTTTGTTCGCCTACTACCCTCTGGTCCACGTGGTGTTTTTTCACAAAGTTCTGGGAAAGAGGGAAAATTTGGTTACGGCGGTCTGTCTGATCCTCAGCGTATTCTTTTCCTTTGCCGTGTTCACGCCTCGTTACATGGACGGGCTCTACGACTATGGCTGGGGCAGCGTGGCGGTTGCCGGCCCCCTTCTCTTCGCCTTTCTCGCCTATTCGGCTTTTGCAGTCGCCTACGTGTCCATGCTGGTGTTCAGGGTCCTCTGGACTGAAACCAACGTGGTCCGGCGGATCAAATTGCGGTACATCCTGTTCTCATTTGTGGCTGCGGCCGTTCTTACCATGTTTACCGTCCTTCCCATGACAGGCCGGGATCTGTACCTCCCCGGAAACTTTATCTTCCTGCCCATGGGATTCCTCGGTTACGGCCTGCTTCGCTACAGAATCCTCGGGATAAGGACCATCCTTCACATGAGCGTGCTGTGGTTTTTCAGCACCCTGCTGATTGTGGTTCCCAACGGCCTGCTTTTCTACCTGAGCTGGCCGCTGTTCTACCGTCTCACCCCGCCCATGATGTTCGGACTCATGGTTGTTCTCTTTTACGTGAATTTTCATCTGGCGGTGCGGTGCCGGCCTTTCATCGACCGTTTGTTGGACCGAAGCGGTTATGGACTGAAAAAATCGGGCCTGACTTTTTTCGAAAACATGCTGCTCCTGAAAACCATTCCGGAGCTGGTCAACGAATTCAGGACCGTGGTGAAACGGACCCTGGGGTTTGATGATGTGGATTTTTTCATGTGGTCCGATCCGGGGGAGCTCAGGAACGAAAAGGGGGATCGTCTGATTCTGAGCGAGGAACTCATCTCCTGGCTCCAGACGGCTCCGAGACCTGTGGAAGCCCACATGCTGGAGGCCGACTCCCTGGCCCCGGTTATCCGGGATGAACTGCTGACGGTCTTTCGTGAAAAAGGGCATCAGTTCATCGTGCCCATGGCCCAGCATGACAACCTCCTGGGTCTGGCGTTTCTTTTTGACCGGTCCCCGGACAGGCTGCTCGACAAGGAGGAGGTCCGTTTCATCGACCAGATGGGCGCCTTCGTGTCCATCGCCCTGTTCAATTCCAGGGTCTACCAGTCCATCACCCGGTTGAAAGACCAGCTGGAAGAAAAAACCCACTCCCTTTCCAGTGAAATCGCCATCCGGAAACAGGCCGAGGAAAAAGCCAGGGAGAGCCAGGCCAGGTACAAGCTTCTGGCTGAAAACATCATCGACACAATCTGGGTCATGGACATCCATGATCTTAAGATCACCTACATCAGCCCGTCCATTGAAAAACTCATCGGGTATACGGTACCGGAGATGGTGGGGAAAACCCTGGGGGATTTTTTAACCCCCGAATCCTTCGCTTTTGTATGTAAATCCCAGGCCAACCTTCTCGAATCAGAGAGGGTGGATGAGAACCTGACCATAGCCATGGAGCTTGAACATATTCACAAGGACGGGTCCCATGTCTGGGTGGAAGTGGCGGGGCATCTGCTGGACGACGACGGTTCCCCCCCGAGTCTCATCGGGATTTCCCGGGACATGTCCGAGAGGAAAAAGGCCGAAAAGGAAAAGAAGGTTCTGGAATCCCGGCTGATGCAGGCCCAGAAAATGGAGAGCATCGGGGTTCTGGCCGGAGGCATCGCCCACGATTTCAACAACATCCTGATGTCCATCCTGGGTTACACCCAGCTTGCCCGGATCTACGTGCCGGAAGACAACAAGGCCGCCCAGGAGAAACTGTCCCGCATCGAAAAGGCCAGTTTCCGGGCCAAGGACATGGTGGCCCAGATCCTGGCCTTCAGCCGCCAGAGCGAACCGAAAATCCTGCCGGTCCAGATGGGCCCCATCGTCCAGGAAGCTCTGAAACTCCTGAAAGGCTCGCTGCCGTCCACCCTTTCCATTGTCACCGATTTCAAGGACAAGATCCGTTCCGTTCTGGCGGACCCGGTCCAGATCCACCAGGTGGTGATCAACCTCTGCTCCAACGCGGCCCACGCCATGGAAGAGGGGGGCGGAGAAATCCGGGTGGCTCTGGCCGAGATTCGCCTGGAAGCGGCCGAGGCCCTTTCCATGAACCTGCCTCCGGGGCACTACATCCGCTTCACCGTTTCGGACACGGGCTGCGGCATGGACCAAAGGACCATGGAACGGATCTTCGACCCCTATTTCACCACCAAGGAAGTGGGCAAAGGATCGGGCATGGGCCTTGCCGTGGTCCACGGCATCGTGATCGGCTGTGGTGGAAAAATCCAGGTCTCCAGCGAGCCTGGAAAGGGAGCGACGTTCGAACTTCTTTTTCCAGCAGCGGAAAGTATGGTGGTGGAGGTGAAAGAGGCGCCCGAACGTTTCCTGAATGGCGGAGAGAGGATTCTCTTCGTGGATGATGAGAAGGAAATTGTGGATATGGCGAAAGAAGCCCTTGGAACCATGGGCTATCAGGTTCAAGGCGCCGCCGACGGCATCGAGGCCCTGAAGCTGTTTGAATCGTCTCCGCACGGTTTCGACGTGGTGGTCACCGATCTGACCATGCCGGGGATGACCGGAGACCGGCTTGCCTCTGAAATCAACCGGACTCGCCCCGGGGTGCCGGTGATTCTCTGTACCGGTTACAACACCGGTTTCGACGGTGAGGAGATGAAAAAGGCGGGAATTTCCGACATTCTGGTGAAACCGGTTCCCACCCGTGATCTGGCCGAGGCGGTGCGAAACGTCCTCGATAACAGGGAAGGCAAGAACAAGGCCTGAGACGCCGGAATAAAAACAAACGCCTTTCCGTTGTTTACATTGTGTAAAAAAAGCTGACATTACGCTGTTGAGAGCGTAACCCGCCGGAGGTTGAATCTTTTCCCGATAGCCCACCTGCATCCGCGTTGTGAGGTCTTAACAGCCCCCTGTTCCGTGTTCCTCCGTGGCATATCTTTTGCTGGTTGACAGATAGAGTGACAACCAGGAAAAATCCCATTCCCATGCATTATTGAATATCGGATGTTGATCAAGCATCAGTATTTTTTCCAGTGCTCTTGAAAAATCAAGCGGCAGAAACATGATTGTCGGTATCGCTATCGGAATCGGGTTCGCTATCGGGTTTGACACCCAGACGTTCCGATAGCGATCCCGATAACGATAGGGATAACGATTTTTTCCGTCTGGAATGGATGTAAGACAACCGCCCTAAAGGAGGCCCATATGACCATCGACGATATCACCGACTACACACCCGGGGAATACGGCCGGAAACGGATCAAACCCTCGGAATGGATCGAGTCCCATATCCGGAAATGGGATGTGGATAAACAAGAAAAGTCCAGGGATAGAAAGGAAAAACAGGAGCTTCTGCCCAGCGTCTGTTTTTCGCGAAAAATCGGGGTGGGGGCCCTTGAAATCGCCGACATCCTGTCGAACATGACCGGGCTTAAGGTGGTGGACCGGGAGATCCTCGAACACATGGCCCAAGATTCCTCCCTGGCCATGAAAACTGTGGAACTTTTCGATGAGCGCTATCCGGGCAAAATGAGCGAACTGTCGGCCATGATCTTCAACGAGAAATCTTTTGTTCTCTCCGACTATTACAAGCAGCTGGCCCGGTCGGTCATCGCCCTGGCCAACTTCGAGCCGTCGATTTTCGTGGGCCGGGGTATTCACCTGATACTCCCCAGGGAAAGAGTCCTGGCGGTTCGCCTGATCTGCAGCGACGATTACAGGGTGAAACGGCTGGCCGGCATCATGAAGACCACCGAGGCCGAGACCAGGAAACGCCTGGAGATCATCGACAAGGAGCAGAGGGAGTTTTTCAGGGACGTGTTCCAGAAAAAGGACGCCGTGGCCTACGAGTTCGACATGGTGATCAACATGGACCACCTGAGGGACCCGAAGCAGGCGGCGAAAATCGTGGCCTGCGCTTTCAAGGAGAAATTCGGGCTGTGAGCTTGCCGGCGACCATCAGGAATCAACCCGACACCCAGGATCCTGGAAAAGATCGGTGATTTCCCGGCTGTATTTTTCCAGAATCACCGGCCGTTTCAGTCTCAGGGTGGGGGAGAGTTCTCCCGTTTCCAGGGTGAAAGGGGTCTCCAGCAGGCGGAAGGCCCGGATCTTTTCATTGGAGAGCCGTGACCGGTTGATGCCCTGGATGACGCTCTTGTACAGGGCCAGGATGGTTTCGTGGGCCAGCAGGTCTCTCCTGGTGTCGAAAGGAATGGCCTTGCCTCTGGCGTAGATTTCCAGAATCTGGAACCTGGGCACGAGGAGTGCGGCCGGGGTTCCCTGGCCGTCAAAGACCACACAGCTCTGGTCGATGAGGGTGGAGAGGTTCAGGGCAAGCTCAAGCTCCCTTGGGGACACCTGTCTGTCCCCGGGAACGGGCACAAGGTTTGCCTTCCGGTCGGTGATGCGGAGAAATCCGTCAGAATCGAAGGTTCCGGTATCGCCTGTCCTGAAAAATCCGTCGTCGGTGAAAAGGTCGCGGTTCACCTGCACGGCCTCTCCTGAAAACACCTGGGGTCCCTTCACCAGTATCTCCCCGTCATCACCCAGTTTCATCAGGGTGTCAGCGAGGGGCCGCCCCACGGTTCCCGGCTTGACCACCAGGCGCGGGAGAACCAGTTTCGAAAAAAACACCACTTTCAAAAAACCTTTCAGGCTGGCGAAAGGGCATTCCCCCCGGCCCTGGGTCAGCACCATGGTGTCGATGTACCAGTCCAGGGCTTTTTTGTGGATGGAGTCATCGGGAAGGGGTTCGATGAACCTGAGCCCGTTCCAGGCCACAGGGCCTGCGGTTTCCGTCATGTCGTAACTTTCGGCGATGACGATGTTCATGGCCAGGAAAAAACGGACGATGTCGGCGGAAAGGGGGCCGCCTGAACTGGTGGCGGACGTCAGGCGGTCCAGGCCGGTAAAGGTCCGGATATGACGGAAAACCAGAAGGTTGGCCAGGGCGAAGCGGACGGAAAGCCCAAAGGGAAGGCTTTCGCCACGGATCATGGATTCCGAGGCTTTCCGGCCTGTTTTTATGGCCCATTCGAACACGTTTTTTCGGATTCCCGTCAGTCTTGCCCCGTAATCGGTTATGGTTTCGGCCATTTTCTCGTACAGCCGGGGTACGGAAGCCAGGGTCTGGGGGCGGACTTCCAGCAGGTTTTTCTGCACGGTTTTCATGCTCTCGGCAAAATGTATCACCGACCCCAGGGCCATGGGGACCTGGTAGTCCTTGACCCGCGCGGTGACGTGGGCCAGGGGAAGGTGGCAGAGGGTGCTCAGGCGGATGTTCCGCTCCAGGATTCTCCGGGTGACCGAAAGATCGATGACCAGCCGTGTCTGGGCCTTGAGGTTTCCCTGGGTGAGCACCACACCTTTGGGGACGCCTGTTGTTCCGGGCGTATAAACCATGACAGCCGGATCGTCAGCCGTGATCCTGTCTTTTCTTGCCTCAAATTCTTTTCGGGCGTCCTGGTTGTCTTGTCCCTGACCGAGAAGGTCGTCGAAAGCCAGGACGGAGGGATCGGCAGAGGTTTCTGAACGGCCCAGGCTAACGATACATTTCAGAGAGAGAACCCTGTCTTTGACCCTCAGCACCCGGGCCAGGAGATCGCTGTCTCCGGCCACAAGGACTTCGGGCCGGCAGAGGTCCAGGATCACGGCGAGCTGGCTGTCCGTGACCGAGGGAACCACCGGAACAGCCAGGGCTCCCGCCCCTTGAACGGCCAGGTCGGTGATGATCCACCGGGGCCGGTTGCAGGAAAAAATCACGACTCTGTCGCCGGGTTTCACTCCCCGGGCAATGAGACCCGCGCCCATGTGGCGTACCTGTTCGGCGGCCTGTCTCCAGGTGGTGGATTCCCAGGAAGCGCAGTTTTCCCCGTTTTTGAATTTGGCGCTCATGAACACAGTGTCGGCGTATTTTTCCGCCAGACTGAAAAACAGCGAAACCTGGGAAGGGGCGGTTTCATGCAGGTAAGCCATGATTCTCCTCTAATACGGATAATGATAGTATCAATGCTGAGCAGGGTCAAAAAACAACCCGGAGTCTCCGCCGGGTTGGGATACGTTACGATCAAACACGGGCCCAGTCAAGGGCTTAGAGCAGCAGGGCAAACGCATGTACCATCATTCCAACTTTTCCGGCGATTTGGGAAAAAGCCTGGAGACCAGCCCCATGAGAACCACTGTGACCAGCCCGAGGACGATGTAGAGCCCCCAGCTTTTTCCCTGGAAAAGGGCGCCGAGGCTGTCCAGCAGCGGGGCCTGGTCCAGGACCTCCGGTTCAGGCATGGGAAGGTCAAAAGGGACGGCGGCGAGAAGTTCGTCCTTGACCAGGGACAGATCGTACACCGGGGCGTCCGCCCCAGGGTGGCCTCCATAGACCAGGTACTCGCCGGGAACTCGGGCGAGAAACAAAAGATCCGTCGACGAGAACTCCGCCTCCACCTTGCTCAGGTCGATGGGCCGGTTGTCGGCGTGGGCGATGCGGACCAGGAACCTTCCGCTTTGGGCGGAGACCGGGTCCAGGGGGATGCGGAGGCTGGTCTCGCCTGAAAGTTCGTTTGTCCAGGTCAGGGTCTGCCAGGGTTTCCATCCGCCGGCTCCCTCTTTTCTGATGAGACACTCCACGATCCGGGTGAACATGCCCGTTGCCCGGATGTCAAGGCCGGTCCAGTGTTTCGACGGCATGGGCAGGTTTATCTCCCAGCTTGTCCGGTTTTCCTCTTCATCGTAGGAGGCGACAGGGGTGAGGGGCAGGGTCCTGGTGTATGGTGAGCTGAACAGAAAGGGAACCTGGACGCCTTCCCGGACGATGCGCATCCCGTTCCTGTGGTTGTCCAGTCCTGCTTTTTCGTGGACGATCAGCCGGTAGAAACCCGGCTCCCCCACCTGGACCCTGGCCTGCCAGGTGTAACCCTGCTCCGTGAATGGTCCGCCTTCCAGCGGGTATTTTTCCACAAGCCGGCGGACCTGCCGGTCGGCACGAACCTCGAGGTTTTCCAGGCCCAGCCGGATCTGGCCGGATGTCTCACCGGTGCGGGAGAATGCCAGCAGGCTCTGGGCTGAGCCGGTGCCGGTGGCCAGATGGTAGACCCCGGGCCGGTCCGCCGAAAAAAGAATCCGGGGAGTCAGGATCTCCATGTCCATGGCCGTGACGTTTCCGATGTATTTCCCTTCGGGAAACAGCCGGAGAACCAGGGAGTGGCCCGGCCAGCGCCGGTTGATGTCAAGGGAGAACGTCGGGTTCCCGGCGTTCAGGGCCTCCATCACGCCTTCTTCCACCGGAACGAAAACAAGCCGGCCGTCCCGGATTTCTTCCCGTCCCAGTTCGTAACGGCCCAGGAACGGCGCCTGGGATTTAAGGGTCAGCGTGCGGATGAAAATCCCCGAACCGTCCAGCCTGGCTTTGAGTTCCACCGTGTCGGCCGAATCTTCACGGGCGAAGGAAAGACGGACAGCGTAGCCTTCGGCCCGTGTTTCCGTTCCGGGAGAGGACGCGGTCACACGGCCGATGGGCAGGAGCCTCCGTGCGTTCTTTGGGTCGAACCCTGTGAAGGTCAGGCGGATCGCGCTGTATGTCCCGGCGGGTACAGAAAATTCGGCTCTGGACACCGAACCGGTATCGTACAGGGCCTCGTTTTCCGCCAGAACGCGCCAACGTCCGGCAGACTGTCCCTCGGCACGGACCGTGGCCACGAACCGGGGCTCGGACGAGGTGACGGAAAGACGGGATACGGCCATGGCAGGCCCGTCCGCTTCCCAGACAAAGGAGCCGGAATCGGTGAGGCGGACGTTTTTCGGAACGAGATCCACGGTTCTGCCTTGGCTCCGGTAATCCATGAAAAGTTCCATGGCCCGTTGCCTTCCGTCGGGACCGGTGAGGGTCAGGTCGAAACGGTCCCGGTCCATCGACTCGTGGAGGCCCGGAAGGAGCCGGGTTTCCACCAGCCCCTGGCGGGGAACGCTGATCGATGCGCGTTTTTCCCATGGGTCTTGGGCCCGGACGTTCAGTGGCAGGAGAAACAGGCCGAGCAGGATCAAAAACAAGGGTTTTGCGGGTGTTTTCATGGTTGGGCTGCGCCTCCGTCGTGTGTTTCGGATGTTTCGTGATCTTCAGGGATCGCGGCGATGAACCGCTGGTACAGATAGGACACCAGGATCAGGACCACGGCAAGTCCGATAAAGGAGCCCACCCGGTACAGCTGGCCCAGGGACCACAGATCCCGGAAGAAGATTTTTGCCGCCGTGACCGAAAGAAGCACGATGGCGGCCCAGCGTGTCCGTTTCGATTCCAGCCGGATGCCCGCCACAAGAAGGCCGATGGCGAAAACCAGCCAGCCCAGGCTGTAGCCGAAGGATTTACCCCAGTTGCCGGCGGTGGAAAAGGTGAACCCGTATCGTCCGAAGACGCTGGCGATTTCCACGTTCATCACGTAGAAGGCGGACACTGCGAACACCACGGGCCACAGGGGGCGGGGCTTGATCAGGTTCAGGGGCCAGGGTTCTTTCCAGCTTCGCAGGGAGAAAAAAAGCAGCATGGCCAGCAGGAACAGGTACAGCAGGCCGGGGGCGTTGAAGATCGGGGTCATGTGTCCGAATTCAGGGGAAAAATTCAGGGGGAACAGGGCGCTTTTCACCAGGCCGGCGAAAACCAGGGCAAGGCCGGCCAGCCGGAACGGCCGGTCCAGACGTCGGGGCCAGATCAACAAGGCGGTGCCGTAGACCAGGGTGGCGGCGGCAGAGGCCAGGGCGTGCCGCACCGTCCGTTCGGACATCAGGGTAAAGGGTTCTCCGTTCTGGAGCACGGTGAATTTCAGTACCTTGATCGCCATGAACAGCGTGACCAGGAAAAAGGTCAGGAGGAGGTTTTTTTCCAGATTCCCCTGATCGTCCCAGGGTTTTGAAAGAAAAAGGAAAAAAAGAAGGGCCAGCATGGCGGCGTAGGCGAAAAAAGCCGGGTTGAACAGGAAAGACATGGGCATCAGGCTTCGCGGCATGAGGACGGGCAGGGCGGAAAGGGCCAGGACGCCTGTGGTGAGGATGATAAACCCCGCTTTTTTCTGGGCGAGGGAAAGGGGCGCCCATGTCCAGATGAGAGATCCGAACAGGGCCCAGGACAGGGCGTACATGGCGCTCTGGAGAAAACTTCCATCGGGAAGGATTCGGAACACGGCGCCCGGGGGCGCGAACACATCGGCCACGGTGAGGTTCACCAGAAAGAGGCCGGAAAAAAGGGCCATCCAGCGGTAATAACCCTTGAGGGAGAGCCCCCTCGCGGTATTCAGTTCCGCAGGAATCAGCCGGACCGCAGCGGTAAGGGCCAGGACCGCGCCGGCCACGGACAGAACAGCCGGGTTCAGGATTTTCAGGCTGGTTTCCGTTTTCAGCTGGGGCAGGTAAAAGGCCAGGAGAAACAGGCCCACAGGGGACATCGCCGACGCCACTTTCCAGAGCCCCGGGTGCTCCACGCGGGTGTTCAGCCAGAGCAGGGCCGTGCCTTCCAGCACCAGGGCGAGACCCAGCCAGCCCTGGTCGAGAAGGAGAACGGGTAGGGCGGACACGTAAAAAAGCAGCACGCCGCCGTGAAAGGCGAGAAGGCTGTTTCGGCAGGGTTTGCCTTCGAGCTGCCGGAGGAGAAGCGCCACAAGGGGCAGTTTGGCCAGGACCGGAACAAGCGGCAGCCACGGGACCCAGGGTTCCTGGAATTGGAGCTTGGCGGAAAACAGGAAAAAAAGAAACTGGGTCACTTCGAACAGGGCGAAGGTGTTCCAGGTTTTCACGGATGTTTCATGGGGCCTGTAGAAAAGGAAGGGGGCGGCAAGGGCCGCGACGAAAAGGCCGGCGCTCCAGACCAGGGCCGGCTGGAGAACATCCGCGCCACGCAAGATGATGCCGCTGTGGGGAAGGAGAACCCAGACCGCTTGGGCGAACAGGGCGGAAATCAGGGAGAGGACGGCGGACGGCTCGAAGCCGGTTCTCCGGCTGAAGAACAGGGACAGAACGAGAAAACAGCAGAGTGTGGCCATGCCCGGATGGGGAAAATGGGGAAAACCGATCATGAACGAGGCGCCCAGAAGAACGGCGATACCCGTGGACGGCGCCGCCGTGAGCCAGGGCTCGCCGGGTAGGGGAAGATCGCCGGCGGTTTTGTCCATGCCGAACGTGTGGAAAAGATCCGGCAGCCGTTTGCCGGCCAGGACGATGAGGCCGGTGGTCATGAAGCCCGCGAACAGGATGAAGAGAAAGAACGTGGCGCCCATGGCGCCCTGGGGAATATGAAGCATCCAGAACAGGCCGCCGGCCACGAAAAAAACGATCAGGACAAGCACCTGGAATAAGGCCCGGAACAGTACGCTGACAAAAAGGCCGAGAAGCTGGACAGCCAGGATCAGGGGCCAGAACAAAAAGGTGCAGCCGGGATTCCGGAACAGGCCGAGCAGGAGAAGGGCTGACACCGCCACGGGAAACTGTTTGAACCACAGCGCCATGCGGGGTGTGAGCCCGTGTTTTTTCACGATGGCCAGGGGGCCCAGGCAGCCCACGGCGCCGTAGGAGAAAAGCAGGACAAAAGACAGGGACACCTGGCCCGGGTCGAATCTCATGAACGTCCAGACCAGAATCGAGGCAAAGGACAGAGCCGCGAAAGCTGTCAGAAGGTCACGCCATGCTTTCTCGAACCAGGCGAGGACAAGGCCGCAGGCCAGGGAGACGGTGACCAGCGCCAGGGGCATCCAGCCCGGTTTCGCGACGGTGAGGACCAGAGTCGCAGCCAGGGCCGGGGCAAAGACCAGGAGTCCTGTCTGTTTCAGGCTCGGATTGCTGGCGATGGGGCGGTGTTTCTGGAGGAAAAGGAACACCGAAAAAAGGACGGTGTTGGCCATCCAGACCCCGCCCGATTCGGTTGGGCCGCTGCTGTGGAGCGTACCCAGGGTTCCCAGACCCAGGGTGACCAGGGTTCCGGCCGATCCGACCAGGAGAAGCACCGGTGACGAAAGCCGGGTCATCACCAGGTAGAGGCCCGTGTTCACCAGGGCGAGGTACACGAACAGCAAACCCAGGCTTCCCGCGCCGGTGTTGACCAGGATCGGCGTGAGGAAGGCGCCCAGGGCCCCCAGGATGGAGATGGAAAGCCCCCGGTGAAACACGGCAAGGACAAAGGCCGTGGCCGTGATCAGGCAAAGAAGCATGAACCCGGCAGGCTTGGGCAAAAATTCGTAAACAAGGGTCGCGGCGAACACCACGCCGTAAAGGACGCCCACACCGGCCGCAGCCAGGGTGTGGCGGAGCACGGTCAGGCGTTCGTCCATGTTCTTAACCGAGAACAGGCAGAGGCCAAGGCCGGCCGCCGCACCCAGGGAAAGCCGGAGGGCCGGGGGAAACCAGCCCCGGTCCATGGACAGTTTCAGGAAAAGCAGGATGCCCAGGAACAGGGCAAAAACGCCCAGCCAGGCGAACAGCCGGGTGCCGGTGAAAAGCTCCCAGTCCACGGTTCGGGTGAACGAGGCCCATCGGTCAATAATCCCGCCCCGGTCATGGGGACCGGCCGTTTCACGAACGGCGTGATTTTCCGGCGATTCAGCACGGGCCGCTGGGGCGGCGTCCTGTGACGAGAGGGCGTGATCCGGTTTAGATGTCCGTGTTTCGCGGGCATCATCGTCCATGCTGGGGTACAGGTCGCTGACCGGTTCATCGTCCAGATCCGGAAGGGGAGGCGGTGTCGGGGGGGCCTCCGGAGCCGTGGTTCGACCTGACTGGATCACCATAGGCGGTTCAGGAATGTCGCGAGTATGAAGATCCACTTCATCAAAGGGCTTGCCCGGTCGAACCTCTTCCGGTGTTTTCATAGAGACCGTAGATTCAGACGGTAAAACGGGTTGACCGGTAATGCCGTGCGCCAGGGGCTCGGCCTCGTGTTTCCGGGTGAGATCGCCGACCTGTTCGGAAAGACGGAGCAGCCTGCTGTCAAGACGGGCCAGGCCGTCTTCCATGGTTTTTAAATCCGCGATTTTCTTTTCAACCGAGGAAAGCCTTATCTTCAGATACAGGCAGACAAAAAACAGCGCACAGACAATCAGTTCCATTATTTTCATGAGACCTACTTTTGGGGTGCGTGGTGATCAGAGCAATTTTCTGTTGAAAACAAAGTCGAACGGTGCGTGTCAATCAACGTCACGGATCAGAGATTAACTGTATAAAGGAATGGTGTTTGAATTTCCACATGAAACTCATGTTTTTTTTTCTGTTCGGATTTACACAGTTTTGGGAACCGGGTGTAATAAACTGGGAAACCCGGTTCCCAGATTTTTTTGAAATCGCGAAGGGTGGGAAAAAGGTTGATGGGTTAACTGGCTGATAATGCGCCCGTTAATGTTAACCGTGTTCTCTGGCACATGTTGTGCTTAACAAAAGATGACAATTTGCTTTACATGATTCTTTGATAGCCTTGAGAAGGTGAACATCAGAGGTCAGGCTAAAGACAAAACAAATCACACAAAATGTTGTTGAAATCTATTAACCCCCCAAAAAAGAGGTGTCCAATGAAAAAATTGTTATTAGTGGTCTCAATGTTCTTTATGACCGCCATCAGCGCCAACGCCGCCCTGATCGGACTGGATGAAGGCAGCTTCACTCCCGCGGCTTCCGTGATCACCTTCAGTGAGGCAGATATCAGCCCTGTGAATCCGGTGTATGATTTCGGTGATTACACCGTGTCTTTCGGCGGCTTTTTCAATGGCGGACTTGGAACTCCCACCGTGGGTTCTCCTCTGGCGTTCGATTCCAATGCACCCGTGACATTTATAACAGGTGATGGCGCCAATCCTACGAGTCCTGTTCTTTCCGGAACACCGACATTTAATGGCCCCGTGGCCGTTCTTTTCAGCCAGAATGTGGCCGCTGTGGGTCTTGACGGCGGTTATTTCAACGCCATCGGCGGAACTTCCATCGCCGCTTATGACAGAATGGGCAACATCCTGGGATCAATCACCAATTCCTCCCTGGGGATCGAATTTTTCGGTCTGGGCGACTCTACCGGTGACGCCGTGATCGCCGGTATCCAGTTTTACATCACCGGCAACGAACCTTATGGTTATGCCATCGACAACCTGACCTTCGCCTTTGACGAGGGTGGTTACAACCCCAACCCCGACGCCGTTCCCGAACCCGCCACCATGTTCCTTCTGGGTGCCGGTCTTCTCGGCGGTGTGGTCAGCCGGAAACGCAAGAAGAACTAAGATTCGTCTGAACCATTCGTAAATGAAATCCCCCGGGGAAACCCGGGGGATTTTTTTTCGCCTGAATCGTGGCCTAAGGGGGCCGGAAAAAAATAAAGCTGGCCATTTCAGTTCGCCCGTGGTATTCATTCCCGTCTTTTAATCCGGCGTCTTCCAGTGGACGCCTGCTGTATCGTGGTTGATTCCTTCCTTTTCAGTCACCATCTACGCAATTTTATCGTTTCCGCCTGGACTGGCCCCGATTTCCGGGGTGGGCAAAATCAGGATTTATTGAATGTCATTTGAAAAACTGGGTCTTCGGACCGAACTCCTTCGCGCCGTTGCGGCCAATGGTTACACCTGTCCCACATCCATCCAGAGCCAGGCCATTCCGGCTGTTCTCGAAGGCCGGGACATCCTTGCGGGCTCCCAGACAGGAACGGGAAAAACAGCGTCTTTCGCCCTTCCCGTTCTTCAGCGCCTCAGCATGAACACAGCCGGGCATAACAAACCCCGGGCTTTGATACTGACCCCGACTCGTGAGCTTGCGGCCCAGGTGGAGGACAGTGTAAGAACATACGGAAAAAACCTGCGTCTCCGTTCCGCCGTGATTTTCGGCGGCGTGGGCATGGGCCCCCAAGTGGGGGCGTTCCGCCGCGGCGTGGATGTGGTGGTGGCCACACCGGGCCGTCTTCTCGATCATGCCGGTCAGAAAACCGTGGATCTTTCCAGGGTGGAGATCCTGGTTCTGGACGAGGCGGACCGCATGCTGGACATGGGGTTTATCCATGATATCCGGCGGATACTCGCCCTTCTTCCCAAAAAACGCCAGAACCTGATGTTTTCGGCAACCTACACCAACGACATCCGTAAACTGGCCGACGGCTTCCTGAACAGACCGGTGTCCATCGATGTGACGGTCCGGAATTCGGCCGTGAAAACCATCACCCAGAAAGTGTACACCGTGGCCAGCAACCGGAAGCGGGAGCTCTTGTCGAACCTGATCCGTGAAGGCGGATGGAGCCAGGTCCTGGTGTTCACCCGGACCAAACACGGGGCCAACAAACTGACCAAACAGCTTCAGGATGACGGGGTCAGTGCGGCGGCCATTCACGGCAACAAAAGCCAGGCTGCACGAACCCGTGCCCTGGAGGACTTCAAAACAGGAGAGGTCCGTACCCTTATCGCCACGGACATCGCGGCAAGGGGGCTTGATATCACCCTGCTTCCCCATGTGGTGAACTACGAGCTTCCCCATGTGCCCGAGGATTACCTGCACCGCATCGGGAGAACGGGACGCGCGGGAGCCAGCGGCGTGGCCCTTTCCCTGGTGTGTGAAGAAGAACGCAAACAGCTCCAGAGCATCGAGAAGCTTCTCCGCAAGCCCCTGGATGTGGCCCAGCCTCCGGCATGCTTCCGGAAAGAGGCGGCGTCGTCCAATGCCGGACCGGTTCACCGTCCGGAGAGAAAAGAGGGTGGAAGGCAGGGTTTCAAACCCCGGCGGGACAGGGTCCATGCTGTTTAACAACGAATAGTCGGTGTTTCACTCCAGGTGAAACACCCTGAAAGAGTCTGAGGCAGCTCCCATCAAACAGGGGCTGTTTTTCAGGCCCTGAACATCTCCTCCATGTCCCCACTGTAGCCTCCGTGTTTTTCGTAAATGAACAGGGGCGGGCATTCTTCTGCTCCGCCCTGTCCACCCTTCACCGATTCCACGAGCACACGTTTCGCCGGTTCCTGTTTCAAAGGATGGACAAAGCGGATGCGGGCCGGGGAAAAACTTTCGCCTTGCAGCGTTTCAAACAGTTCGCTCAAACGGCTGCAGGGAACGATCACCGAGAATTTACCAAAGGGAACGAGAAGGGCCGAGGCGGTTTCAACCAGGGCCTTGAGCGTGATGGCGATCTCGTGTCTGGCCACGGCTTTTTCGGGGTCCGGATTGATCCGTCCCGATGAGAGCGGAGTGTATGGGGGGTTAGACACCACCAGGGACGCCCGGCCGAGTTTTTCCCTGATCTCCCGGTCTTTCATATCCCCATGAAACACTGTGATCCGGTGGGCCAGTCTGTTCAGATCGATGTTTTCCCGGGCCAGGGCCGCCAGGTTTTTCTGGATTTCCACCCCGGCGATCTGGGTGGCCGGATGACGGTAGGCCAGAACAAGGGGAATGATTCCCGAGCCGGACCCCAGATCCACAATCCGGCTTCCGGTGGGTGGGGTGACGAAGTGGGCGAGAATCACGCTGTCGACGGTGAAACGATAACCCCGGGATGGTTGACGGACCAGAAGAGAGTCGCCGAACAGCTGTTCCGTGGTGAAAGTCGGGCAGGCGTGGGCGGTCATGACCGTCCGATTTTGAAGGTAAGCTCCCGGACCCTGTCCGATCCCAGGGCTTTGTTGAGCTTTTCCATCAGATCCTTTTTCATGAAATTCAGATGGTAAAGCCAGGACGAACTGGACACGTGCACCACGAGCTGATGGCCCTTGAACGAGGCCGGACGGCTGTTGTTGGCGATGGCTTCCCCCACGGCGTCGTTCCAGATGTCCCAGACTTTCATCATCTCCGCGTCTCCGCCTGTCCGGCAGGACATGAGGGACCGGCCCAGAATCGATCCGATGTGGGTCATGTTTTTTTTCTGATCCTGTTTCATGAACAGGAGACTACTTCTCCACGGCAAGGGCTGTCAAGGGAAAGATCGGCCGGAAAGACGATCCAAAAAGCCTCATATGGGACATGTTTGGGCCTTTTATCTTGAAATCCCGGACAAATCGTGCAAAAACAAGACGTTTTGAACACATGGGGCGGGAGTTTGACGCCAGTGACGTTGTGATGGACAACTATTTCGGATTCTCCGAATTAAAAAAGGCAGGTCTATGAACTGGGACTGGGATAAACTGAGGGAACAGCAGCAGCGTTATAAAAAAACCCAGGGTGGCGGGGGAGGCCAGTCAGGAGACGGCCCTCCGCCTCTCGATGATTTTTTTGACAATTTCAATAAATTCAAAATGCCCGGCGGTCTTCTCATCGCGGTGGTGGTGGGTCTTTTTCTCGGATCGACGATGATTTACACCATCAAATCCAACGAGGTGGGGATTATCCAGCGTTTCGGCCGGTTCGTCCGCAAGACCCAGCCGGGACTCCATGTGAAACTGCCCGTGGGCATCGAAAAACTCACCAAGATCAAGACAGACAAGATCTACACCGAAGAGTTCGGATACACCGGCGGTGACGTGAACGAAGTGACCCTGATGTTGACAGGTGACCTGAACGTGGCCCTGGTCCCCTGGCTGGTCCAGTACCAGATCTCAAAGCCTGAAAAATACCTGTTCAAGGTCCATGATCCCGAATACCTGCTGAGAGACCTGGCCCAGGCCACCATGCGCCTGGTGGTTGGAGACAGGAGCATCGACGAGGTGATCATCAAGCGGGACGAAATCGCCATGGCCTGCCGTGAGATTCTCCAGAAAGAGCTGGATCTGGCGGAGACGGGCCTCCGGGTGGTGACCATCGAGATGAAGAAGACCAACGTCCCCGAGCCGGTCCAGCCCTCGTTCAACGAGGTGAACAAGGCCCAGCAGGAAAAAGAGACGATGATCTACAAGGCCAACGAGGAGTACAACAAAGCCATTCCCGCAGCCATCGGCGAGGCCCAGCGGACGGTTCTCGAGGCGGAGGGCTACGCCCTGGACGCCATCAACCGGGCCGAGGGTGATGCGGCAAGATTCATGGCTCTTTACAGGGAATACGCCAAGGCCAAGGACGTGACCACACGCCGGATCTATCTGGAAAAAATGGGAGAACTGCTGCCCAAAGTCGGGAAAAAGTATATCGTGGATTCGAAGCAGAAAAACATTCTGCCGCTGCTCAATATGGGCCTGCCTGCCAAACCTGAGGGGGAAACGCCGAAATGAAATGGAATGGATTGATCATGGTCCCGGTGGCCGCTCTTGTTTTCGTTCTGCTTTTTTCACTGTACACCGTGGATGAAACCCAGCAGGCCGTAATCACCCGCTTCGGGAAAGTTCAGGGGGCTCCTGTCACCGAATCGGGTCTTCATGTGAAAATGCCCTTTGTGGACATGGTGAACTACTACCCCAAGACCCTGATCGAGTGGGACGGGGAGCGGGGTGAGATCCCGACGAAGAACAAGACCTACATCTGGGTGGACGCCTTTGCCCGCTGGCGTATCGCGGACCCTGTAAAGTTTCTGAAGAACTGTGAAAGTGTGAAAAACGCCATCGGAATCATCGGGGACATCATCGACCCGTCAGTGAAGAACGCCATTGCCGGCTACGACCTGATCGAGGCGGTGAGGAACACAAACCGTGAGTTTGACTACGAGGTGGCCGATGTGGAGCTGATTTCAGGCAAGATGAACACGGAACGGGTCAGCTACACCATCAGCGTGGGCCGGGAAAAGATCACCCAGCAGATCCTGGCCCAGGCCAAGGCCAAGCTGGAGGGTTACGGAATCGACCTGGTGGATGTGAAAATCAAGAGGATCAACTACCGGGACGACGTCCAGCGGTCCGTCTACGACAGGATGATCGCCGAGAGGGCCCAGATTGTGGAAAAATTCCGGTCCGAAGGGCGGGGTGAAGCCCAGAAGATCAAGGGCGACAAGGAAAAGGAACTGAAGCGCATCACGTCGGAGGCCTACAAGAAAGCCCAGCTGATCAAGGGTGAGGCCGACGCCAAGGTGACTCGCATCTACGCCCGGGCCTTTGGGGCCGATCCGGAGTTCTACTCGTTCGTGAAATCCCTGGAGGTTTACAACCAGTCCATGGACAAGGACAGCACCCTGATCCTGTCCACAGACTCGGAACTTCTGAAGTACATGAACAAACGTCGGTGAGGGCTGTGAGCGGGGCGGGCGATGCCAATAAAAAAAGCACCTTCATAATCATGGCAGGTGCTTTTTTCGGCAACTTATACAAAAGCAAAGAAAAACGGCTGAAAAGGATTACTTGCCCTTTCTTCTCTGATGTCTTGTACGGGCTAACAGCTTTTTGTGCTTATGTTTGCGCATCTTTTTTCTTCTTTTCTTGATAACACTGCCCAAAAGACCACCTCCATTCATATGTAGTATGATTTAAACAATTCGGGACAGTAGCACCGTTTTTATTGATTTGTCCACAGTTTTTTTGTTCCGGTTGTCTTGAAAACCGGAGGGCCGGGAATCATGAACAGACTTGAAACATTCAGCGACCAGCAGATTGCCACCGTGAACCAGATGGTCGGTCTCGCGGAGGACATCGTCAGCGAACATTACAAGATGTCCCAGGCCCAGTGGCTTCGAAACAGATACGATGTGCTGACCCTGGCCCAGCTCGATGCGTCGGAGATCGTTCACGGACCCTATGCTCAGATCGTCCGGTATTCGGGCCGGAAAATGCAGTCCCAGCTGGGATCGGAAGCCTTCGACTTTTACAAGATCTGCCTCCAGGACCATTCAATCATCAGAGCTTTGAGGGAAAACCGCGGTCTTCGTCTTGAACCGTTCATGCTTTACATCATCACCCACGAATTGATCCATGTGATCCGTTTCGGGCAGTTCATCCAGTTTTTCGACGCCAGTGAAACCCAGAGGAACGAGGAAGAAAGACTGGTCCACCAGAGAACCGTCGACATCCTGAAAAAAAGCAGCATGACAGGACTGGACCGGGTCTTTTCATTTTACAAACGCCACAGGAGCGGTGTGGAGTGAGAGTGGTACGACTAATAACCTGTTTTTTTTATGAAAGACCGATTCTCCCTTGGGGGGCGTTGGCGATTAATTTTTTTCCGGGGTCTGGTTGACAACGATTGACAACTGATTATATTTCTTCCGTTCAAGTTGGTTGACCCGTTTAACGTTTAACAAAGATTTCGTTTATTGAATTTGCCGGGAGGTTTTTTTAACATGCCTATTTACGAATACGAATGCACGGAATGTGGTCGGATCGACGAAGTGGTCCAGAAGATGTCCGACAAACCACTGACCCAATGCAGGCACTGTTCCGGTGGGCTCAGGAAGCTGATTTCTCACAGCGCGTTCCATCTGAAAGGCGGTGGATGGTATGCGGACAACTATGGGAACAAACCCGGAACAGGCTCGAAATCACCAAAGCCAGCAACAAGCGCTCCGGCTTCCGGCAGCGACAGCAAATCCGACAGCTAATCCATTCAGGCAGGCCCGCCATCCGGCGGCCTCCGTAGGGATGAATTGAAGCCTTATTAGTTTGAGAGAATGTATCCATGCTCGTTGGATAGTGACGATGTTTTGGGTTATCTTATTGTAATGATTCGGCTTTCTTAGGCTATTAATCTGAAAATTAACAAAGTTGAACAAAAAAGGAGTTAACGAAAGATGAAAATCAGACCATTACAGGATCGAATTCTGGTGGAACGTCTCGCGGAAGAAACCAAAACCAAAGGTGGCATCATCATTCCGGACACAGCGAAGGAAAAGCCTGCCGAGGGTACTGTTGTGGCTGTGGGAAAAGGAAAGCTTGACAGGGATGGCAAAGTGATTCCCATGGAGTTGAAAACAGGCGACCGCGTTCTTTTCAGCAAATACGGCGGAACCGAAGTGAAACTCGACGGCAAGGAATACCTCATCATGAGTCAGGACGACGTTCTCTGCGTGGTTGACGCCTGATTTAACCGATCCCGGATACAATAAAAAATACATCTAACGAATACGGAGGTTCTGATACCATGGCTAAACAGATTATTTATGATGCCGAAGCCCGTGCAGCGATGCTCAGGGGCGTGAAAACTCTTGCTAAAGCGGTTGCCGTCACCCTTGGTCCCAAAGGCCGGAACGTGGTTATCGACAAATCCTGGGGTTCTCCCACCGTGACCAAAGACGGTGTGACCGTGGCCAAGGAAATCGAACTGGAAGACAAGTTCGAGAACATGGGCGCCCAGATGGTTAAAGAAGTGGCCAGCAAGACAAGCGACACGGCCGGTGACGGTACCACCACCGCCACGGTTCTCGCCCGGGCCATTTATGAAGAAGGTCAGAAACTCGTGGTGGCCGGCAACAACCCCATGGCCATCAAACGCGGCATCGACAAAGCCATCGAAGCGGCCGTGAAAGAACTGGCCAAGATGAGCAAACCCACCAAAGACCAGAGTGAAATCGCCCAGGTCGGCACCATTTCCGCCAACAGCGACACCACCATCGGCAACATCATCGCCGAAGCCATGAGCAAGGTCGGTAAAGAAGGCGTCATCACCGTGGAAGAAGCCAAATCCATGGACACCACCCTGAACGTGGTCGAAGGCATGCAGTTCGACCGCGGTTACCTTTCTCCCTATTTTGTCACCGACACGGAAAAAATGACGGCCACCCTCGACGGGCCCTTCATCCTGCTCTGCGAAAAGAAAGTCAGCAACATGAAAGACCTTCTGCCCATCCTTGAGCAGGTTGCCAAAACCGGCAAACCCCTCGTGATCATCGCTGAAGACGTGGACGGCGAAGCCCTGGCGACCCTGGTCGTGAACAAACTCCGCGGCACCATCAGCGTGGCCGCCGTGAAAGCCCCCGGCTTCGGTGACAGACGCAAAGCCATGCTCGAAGACATCGCCACCCTCACCGGCGGCCAGGTTGTTTCCGATGACCTGGGCATCAAGCTGGAAAGCATCACCCTCGATGGTCTTGGACGCGCCAAGAGCGTGGTTATCGACAAAGACAACACCACCATCATCGATGGCGCCGGTTCCCGCGAAGCCCTCGAAGGCCGCGTGAAGATGATCCGCGCCCAGGCCGAGGAAACCACCTCCGACTATGACCGTGAAAAGCTCCAGGAACGTCTGGCCAAGCTCATCGGCGGCGTGGCCGTGATCAGCGTGGGTGCCGCAACGGAAACGGAAATGAAGGAAAAGAAAGCCCGCGTGGAAGACGCCTTGAACGCCACACGTGCGGCTGTTGAAGAAGGCATCGTGCCCGGCGGCGGCGTGGCTCTCGTCCGCTGCATCGACACCCTGTCCAAATTGAAAGTGAAATCCGACGAAAAACTCGGCGTGAAAGTGGTGATGAGGGCCATCGAGGAACCCTTGAGAATGATCGCCAGCAACGCCGGCGTTGAAGGTTCCGTGGTCCTCAACAAGGTTGCCGAAGGTAAAGACGGTTTTGGTTACAACGCCGCCACCGACACCTACGAAGACCTGATCGCCGCTGGCGTCATCGATCCCACCAAAGTGGTTCGTTTCGCTCTGCAGAACGCCGGCAGCGTTGCTTCCGTGATGATCACCACCGAAGCGATGATCACCGATCTTCCCGAGAAGAAAGAGGCAGGCATGCCCGGCGGCGCACCCGGAATGGGCGGCATGGGCGGCATGGGCGGCATGATGTAGAAAATGCCTCCAGGGCTTGCACTTAAAGCGTAAAAATGAAGCCCCCGCACGCCGGGGGCTTTTTCTTTTGTTTCTCTTGACATGAAAAAACAGCTTGGATAGATTACATCACCTTGCAACGCCGCGGGATTGAAGAAAGGGGCCAGAACCCGAACGTCCGGCGGACAAACCCAGCGGGACAAAGCACCGGAGTTTTTAACACCATGGCTCATGAATCCATCAGCATCCTCCAGACGATTCTCAGCGCAAGCCTTGTGGTCAAGCTTGTTCTCATTATCCTTTTAGGTTTTTCGGCCACATCCTGGACCATCATCATCATCAAATACAGGGTGATCAGCCGTTCCCAGAAAGAAACCCTTCTTTTTATCGACACGTTCTGGAAAAGCAAGAACCTTTCCGATGCTTATTCGAAAGCCCGGCAGCTCCATGAAAGCTATGTGGCCCGGGTGTTCCGCCATGTGTACCTTGAGTTGAAACGCCTGACCGGTTCGGGCGGTAGCGCAGACACCCTGGCGTCCCAGAACGGAGGGGCCTCTCTGGACAACCGGTCGGGTGTGGAACACATGCGGCGCACGCTACGAAAAGCCACCAGCGAGGAAGTCAGCCGTATGGCCCAGCTCATCCCCTTTCTGGCCACGGCGGGAAGCACGGCCCCGTTTATCGGTCTTTTCGGCACGGTCTGGGGCATCATGACCTCCTTCCAGGGCATCGCCAACAAAGGCTCGGCCAACCTGGCCGTGGTGGCTCCCGGAATCGCGGAAGCCCTGATCGCCACGGCCATCGGTCTTGGCGTGGCCATTCCCGCCGTTATCGCCTACAACTACTTTTCCCAGAAAATCCGGGTGATCGACTCGGATCTTCAGAATTTTTCCTCGGATATCCTGAATATCGTGGAACGTGATATTTTCAGGCCCAGGGGAGGCATCTGATGATTCAGGGCGGCGACGATAACAACCTGATGTCGGAAATCAACGTGACGCCCTTTGTGGATGTCATGCTTGTTCTTCTGATCATCTTCATGGTGGCGGCGCCTATGATGACCGAAGGGGTGGACGTGGCCCTGCCCACGGTCAAAGCCGAGTCTCTTCCCCAAAGCGACCAAACGCCTTTCGTGGTTTCCGTAGACAAGGACGGCCGTGTTTTTATCAATGATATCGAAATTCAATCTGAGCACCTCAGCGCAAAACTGCTTGCGATTTTCAAGGAAAAACCCGCTGAAAAGGTGTTTCTTCGTGCTGACAAGAGGGTGCCCTACGGCTCGGTGATGGATGTCATGGCACAGATCCGCGCCGCTGGAGTGGACAAACTTGGAATGATCACGGAACCGCCTGTCGAACAACGGAATTAGTACGGGAAAGCGGTTGATTCATGAACAGAAGCGCGACCATGGAACACAGTGACCCCATGAGTTTTGAGGACCGGATCATCGGCATCGTGGCATCTGTGCTGCTCCACGTGCTGGTCGGCGCGGGTTTCATCTTTTTCTCCCATTCTTTTTCAGGTTCGGTGATTCCCATGAAGTCCATTGACGTGGACCTTGCCTATTTTCCTCCCGCCAAGGGACGTCCTGACGCCGGTGTGGAGAAAGGGCCCGAGCCCATGGAGGCCGAGCCTGTGCCAGTACGACAGGAATCCGTCCGGCCCGAACCGGCGAAGCCGGAACCCCGTGAAAAAATCGCTGAACCTGAAAAACAGGTGATCAGGGACGACGCCATTTCATTGAAAAAGGATGCGGCTAAACCGGTCAGGAAAGAGGTCCGGCCCAAGGTTTCGAACGAGGACGAACTGATCCGCAAAGCGATCAGTGGCGTGGCGAAGAACGTGGGAAAACCGCCTGAAAAAGAGGCGAACCCCCTGGCCGATCGTTTCAAGAGCCTTGCAAAAGAAGCCGAGAAAGGCCCGGCCGGGCCACGTGGCAACGGGGGCGAGGCGGAATGTTCTCCCGGCGGAGGTGGCGGAAATGCGGCCTTGATCGATGGGTACAGGCTGTATGTCAAAAATTACGTGTCCGGTAACTGGGCGTTTTCCCAGCACCTGACGGGCAGCGCACGGCATCTGGAAACCTGGGTGACCTTCGAAATACTGCCCGACGGTGAAATCATCAATATCGAGATCACCAGACGTTCAGGCAACGAATACATGGACAGCGCGGCGGTCATGGCGATTAAAAAATCAAGCCCGCTCAAATCGTTACCCCCGGGAATTGGCGGGACGTCCATGAAAACGGGGCTTAAATTCAAGCCGGATGAACTGAAGTGATAAAAAACGCGAGGCAAAACCGATGAGCAGACGATCTCTGAAATGGACGGCATGGACCATGGCGCTTGTTTGCGTCATGGCCGTGGGGGCTCTGGCCCAGGAAGACGATGGGTACATCACCATCACGAACCCCTTTATCAAGAAAGCTCCCATCGCGGTGCCTCTCCTGAAACCCGTGTCCAGGACCCAGGCCGAGGCGAAACTGGCCGACGATGCCTCAAAAACCCTGTCAGGCCTTCTTGATTACACCGGCTACTTTAAAATTATCGACCGGGCCGCTTTCCTCGAAGAGCCTTCGGTGAAAGGGGTAACGCTCCCCAACATCAATTTCAAGAACTGGACCCTGATCGGTACCGAGCTTCTGGTCACGGGCAGCGTGCAGGAAACGGCCGGGGCCATCACGGTGGAGTTCTACCTTTATGACATCGCCAGGGCCAATCTTCTGGTGTCGAAACGCTACAAGGGAAAAACGGAAAACCTTCGAGAAATCGCCCGCCGTTTCGGAACTGAAATCATCCGGAAATTCACGGGCAGCGACGGGATTTTTTTCAGCAAGCTGGCCTTTACCTCCTCTGGAACAGGCAACAAGGAAGTGTACATCTGTGATTTCGACGGGGCCTTTCCCAAGCAGGCCACCCGGACCCGGAGCATCACCATGTCTCCTTCCTGGTCACCGGACGGCAAGATGCTGGCCTATACCTCCTACCAGTCCGGCAGGCCCAGGGTGTACACGAAAAATCTGTTTTCGGGCGATGTCTCTCTGGTCACACCCATGGGGGGTACAAACATCACTCCGACTTGGTTTCCCGGTTCGTCGGATATCGCGGCGTCCCTGTCTTTCGAAGGAGGTCCGGGCATTTATCTGTTGACCCGGGGAGGGAAAATACGTAAAAGAATAACGAATAAATGGAGTGAGTGGGGCATCGATCTGTGTCCCTCGTTTTCTCCGGACGGGAAGTATATGGCCTTTGCCTCCAACCGTGCGGGCACTCACCAGCAGATCTTTGTCCAGAACCTGGCTACAGGAAACGTCAAGAGGCTGACCTATCAAGGCAGCTACAACACCACACCGTCTTGGTCTCCTTCGGGTAGAAAGATTGCCTACACAGGTCGTGTCAACGGCCGGTATCAGATTTTCATCATCGATGCCGGTGGCGGAGAGCCCCAACAGTTGACCCGCTCCGCCGGTGACAACGAGTCTCCCACATGGGCACCCGATGGAAGCATGATCGCGTTTTCTTCCACACGCGAAGGTGCCTCCAGGATTTACGTGATGACCACCTACGGAACGGAGCAGAGACGTCTTCTGACTCTGCCGGGTGAACAGACAAATCCGAAATGGTCGGCGAATATTTTCAGATAAATTTCACGAATAAAAAGGAGGAAAAAATGAACAGAAAGATGAGCTCGAAACTTGTGTTTGTCTGCATGATCCTGTCCCTTATGCTCGTCGTGTCCTGCGGCAAGAAGAAAGTAGACACGGGAGCCGATGCCGCAACAACCACGACAACTGACGACTCGGCCGCAGCAGCGGGCGGTGACGCAGCTTCAAGTGATGACAGCGCGGTGGCCGGATCGTCGGATTCAGCCAGTGACGAAGGCGCAGCCAGTGTGTCCGGAACCGACAGGGATGCGGTCAGAGAAGCCGGAGATGCGGCAGCCGAAGCCATGGATGCCACGAACAACGTGTATTTTGACTTTGACAGCTCCGACATTCTGGATTCCCAGAGAGGCACCCTGGAAGCCAAGGCCGCCTGGATGAAGGCCAATCCCAATGCCAAGCTGACCATTGAAGGCCACTGTGACGAGCGGGGCACCAGTGAATACAACCTGGCCCTGGGCGACAGAAGAGCCGCACGGGCGAAAAGTTTTCTCAAGAAACTCGGGGTTTCCAGCGACCGCATGGACACCGTGAGCTACGGCGAGGAAAAACCGGCCGTGGTTGGGCACAACGAAGAAGCCTGGTCTAAAAACAGAAGGGCTTACCTTCAGGGCCGGTAGCATTTCACCAGAATGGCGGCCCGTTTTCTTATGATCGGGCCGTTCAATCCGGATAGGAACCACTGAACGGGCGGAGGTTTTCCTTCGCTCGTGATGTGTTTTGGGGCCATGAAAAACGACGATTTTCCGTGTTGAGCCGCAGGGCTCCCGCTATCGTCCAGTTTCAAGTTCGCCCCATATTCATGGAACTTCAAGAAACAGGGGCTTTGTTATGAATGGACGAGCCGCACTTGTCCTGATCTGTCTGGTGACGTTGTCAGCCTGCGCAACCCGAAAGGATGCGGAGTTTCTCCGTGACCGGATCGACGGCGTTGAATCCATGATCACCCAGCAGAAAACCTATGTGGACGGGGTGGATACGGCGCTGCGCAAAGAGTACGCTCGGCTGAGCACGGATTTTGAGAAACTGGCCGAACAGATCCGTCTGATCGACGGGAAGGCCGATGAAAAAATCTACGCCGTGGAAAAGAAGATTGTGTCTCCGGACCTGCTGAAAACCGAACTGGACCGGGTGGAGGCCAGGTACGCCGAACTCAGCAAGCGATACACGGAGCTTGAGAAAACCCTGGCCGGTGTCAAAGCGGAGCTTGAGAGAATCACCCAGGGGAAGGCGGAAACATCGGAAGGCGGGAGAGTCGTGGAACCCGGCAAACCACTGCCCCCTGCGGCCCAGCTTTACGATGACGCCCTGAAGCTCCTGGAAAAGAACGACACCAAAGGAGCCCGTGACAACCTGGTTCTTCTGATGAAGGAGTATCCGGACTTCAGTCACGTGGACAACGCCCAGTTCTGGATCGGTGAAACCTACTACAGGGAAAAGTGGTATCAGAAGGCGATTCTGGAATACCAGAAAGTCATTGAAAATTACCCCAAGGGAGGGAAGGTTCCCGCAGCCTATCTCAAACAGGGCCTGGCCTTTTTCGAACTGAAGGAACCGGATAACGGGCGGCTGATCCTGAACCAGCTGATCAAGAAGTATCCCCAGTCTTCCGAAGCCGCCACGGCAAAAAAGAAGATAGGGAAATGATCGGGTCAAAGGGAGCCGTCCATAGATGATGACGGTGCTCGGCATAGATCCGGGTCTCGCCGATACGGGCATCGGTCTGGTTTCAGGGCGCGGGATGAAGGTTCGGCAGTACTCCTTCGGAAGCATCGTCACACCCAAAACAGACGAGATCTCTCTTCGGCTCGATCTGATCTATTCGAAGGTCAAGTCCATCATCGACACCCACAAACCGGATCTGATGGTGGTGGAAGACGTGTTTTCCCTGAAACGCTACCCCAAATCGGGGATTCTTTTGGGAAAGGTTCTCGGGGTTGTTCTGCTTTCCGCCGCTCACGCCGGTCTGCCCGCCGTGGAGATCCCTGTTCGTGAATCCAAGAAAATTCTTTCGGGAAACGGCAATGCCGGCAAGGAACAGCTTGAGAAGGCGGTACGTCAATTTTTAAAGCACGAAGGCCCCATTCGACCGTTTCACGCTTCCGACGCCCTGGCCCTGGCCCTGATCGGGCTTTTCAGAAACGGGTAAGCCTGGCGGCATCGGTATATAATAAGGTAGAAAGCACACAGTATGATCGCGTATCTTGAAGGGAACATCATCAGCCGTGATGAAGACCGCATCGTTCTTCTCGTGAACCACGTGGGCTACGAAATCCTCCTGCCGGCCCATATCATGGAAGATCTGAAATCCGAACCCGGCGACGGGACCGCATCGTTTCACATCTACTACCACCAGACCGAAAGGCAGCCCAAGCCCGTGCTCATCGGTTTCAACCTCGAGGCGGAAAAAGAGTTTTTCCAGTATTTCATCACCGTGGAGGCCATCGGCCCCCTCAAGGCCGTGAAGGCCATGACCCTTCCTGTGCGGGACATTGCCCGGGCCATCGAAAACAAGGATGTGGCCACCCTCCAGAAATTGAGCGGCATCGGCAACAGGACGGCCCAGAAGATCATCGCCACCCTGGAAGGGAAAATGGGAAAATTCGCCCTGATCCACCCCGGCGAACAACCGTCGGAACCCTTGAAACCGGTTGATTTCACGGAAATGGTCCATGACGTTCTGGTGGGCCAGCTGGGACACAAAACAGCCGACGCACGGCGGATGATTGCCGAGGCCATGGAACGGAATCCGGCCATCTCTTCTCCGGAAGAACTTTTCGACGAGGTTTACCGTGGTGAAAAAAACAGGTAAGGTAGGCGTTTGATCGCAGGAAGGATGCCATGGGCGACGATATTCTGACATTTTCATCGGATAAAAAAGGGATCGTGACGGAAAAGAAGCTGGCCGTGGACGACGGCCAGGATATCCTTTCCCTCAGGCCTTCGTCCTTCGACGATTACGTGGGGCAGAAGGAAACGGTGGAAACCCTGAAAATCGCCATAGAGGCGGCCAAGATGCGCGGGGAACCCATCGAGCACGTGCTGTTCCACGGCCCTCCCGGCCTTGGGAAAACCACCCTGGCCCACATCATCGCCAACGAAATGGGCGGAGAACTCACCATCACATCCGGCCCGGCCCTTGAAAAAGGCGGGGATCTCATCGGCGTCCTCACCCGGCTCGAACAGGGCGATATCCTTTTTATCGATGAAATCCACCGGCTTCCCAAGACCGTGGAGGAGTTTCTCTATCCGGCCATGGAAGATTTTTCCATTGACTTTGTGTTTGACAAGGGCGTCCATGCCCGGAGTCACCGGTTCCGCCTGAAACAGTTCATCCTGGTGGGGGCCACCACCCGGGTGGGGCTTCTGTCTTCCCCCCTGCGGGACAGGTTCGGGATATTCCGGAGCCTTGATTTTTATACCGACGAGGATCTGGTGAAAATCACCAGGCGTTCGGCTCAGCTTCTGGGGGTGACCATCGACCCGGATGGGGCCGTTGAACTGGCCCGGCGTTCCCGGGGGACACCCCGTATCGCCAACCGCCTGATCAAACGGGTCAGGGATTACGCCCAGGTAAGGTCCGACGGGACCCTTTCGAAAAAAACCGTGGAAGAGGCCCTGGCCCTGGAGGGTGTGGATGACATGGGGCTGACCAACCTGGACCGGAGTTTCCTTCGGACCATTATCGAGTATTACCGTGGCGGGCCTGTGGGCATCGAAGCTATTGCAGCAACCCTTCAGGAAGAAACAGATACCCTGGTGGATGTGGTGGAACCCTATCTTCTGAAAATCGGTTTTCTGACAAGGACATCCTCGGGACGCAAAGCCTCGGAAGCGGCTTACAGGCATCTGGGGTTTCCATACCAGAGGACCCTGTTCTGAAATAACGCCAGGCGACGGACACCGATTCGGGAAAGTGCCGTGCCGTGGACTGACAAAGGAGGCCTATGCGGTTTTTTCAACATGACGTTTTTTTCAAGAGATCCTGGGCGGGATGCCTGGCCGCGTTCGCGGGAACCCTGGTCTGGCTGGCGTCCTGGAACGCCCAGGCGGCGGCAAAGACCCAGAGACCCTGCGGTGTGCTGGTCATGGAAGGTCAGTCAAAAACCGTTCTGGTGGTGGAAAAAAAGACCCAGACTCTTTTCATCCACACCATCGATGGTGACGGGGTAAAGACCCGGAAGGCGGCATGTTCCACCGGGAAAGAGCCTGGAGACAAAAAAATGGCGGACGACTCCAGGACCCCTGAGGGCGTGTATTTTTTCGACGCCCGGCTGACAGGGAGAAAAGTGCCCAAAGGATTCGGGAATCTGGCTTACAGGCTGGACTATCCCAGCAGTGTGGATACCGGGATCTCGGGAAAAATCAAACCCCTGCTGTTTTACGGTTCATCCCGGGCTCTGAAGCCTATGGATACCTCGGGCGGCATTGCGGTGGAAAAAGCCGTGATCCAGGAACTTCAGGAGGATATCGTCCTTGAGGACACGGCCATGATCATCGTGGAAGACAAGGGCGACTGTCTGAACGAGATCAACGAAGGCCTGGTCAAGGATCTGGACCGTTTCCTGGCCGTGTGGGTGAAAAGCCTGTCCGAAGGAACTTACCACGAGATGCTTGGACATTATTCCTCCGACTCCATGCCCGACATGGGCTGGTGGAACGAATGGCGCACGAACAGGGCCAACGCCCGGCAGATCGGCGTGAGTCTGGCCTGCGCCGTTTCGGAAAGAAGCTATTACACCGATTCGGATCTCTACGTGGCCCTGTTTCGGCTGACCCTGGTGGCGGGTGAAACATCCAGGGACCTGGGCATGCGGAAACTGTTTATCAGACAGGAAAAAGACGGGTACCGAATTGTGGGTGACGAAACACGGAAGACGGAAAAAGGGGCGTCTGTTCCCCTGGCCTCCGCGTCACGAACCCTCTGTAAAGCCGCGGAAGTGGAAAGGAAAGATTCGGCCAGGCAGGACATCCCCGGACTTCTCGAAGGCTGGAAGGCGGCCTGGGCTTCAGGTGACATGGACAGCTACGCCTCATACTACTCCGAATCGTTCAAGTCTTCCGGGCTCAATAAAAAAGCCTGGGTGGAAAAGAAGCGGAAGCTGGGGAATGTCAACCGGAACATCGAGATCACCATCGAAAAACCCCAGGTTCAGTTCAGGAAAAACAAGACCCTTGTCAGGTTCAGGGAAATTTTCAAGTCCAGCGGGTATTCATCCCGGGGCATGAAAACCCTGGTGCTGGTGAGGGAAGGAGAAGACTGGAAGATACAGTCCGAGGACTGGGTCAAAAAATAGGCCCCTGCTGAAACGACCGGATGTGGGGTGTGTAATCTTTCGCCCTGCCCTTGAAGTTGTCGAAGGTCACATCCCTGAAGTCCAGATCTTCCAGCTTGCGGATGCGGGCGAAGATCTCAAGGTAGTTGGCCGTGATGACCAGGTCCTGTGAAAACCCCAGGGCGTCCGACAGGGCGTCGATTTCCTCCGGCGGCCCTTCGATTTCAATGAAATCGGCAAAGGGCATTTCGTCGATGCAGATCAGGGTTTTGCCGGTTTCGAAGGTTTCGCGCCATTTTTCATAGACCTGGACTTCCATGAAATCCAGGGCCTTGAGAATGGCCCTCATGGTCTCGAAACAGCTGACCTCGACCTCCAGTTCTTTCAGGATCTTGTAACGCGGGTCTTCCGTTTCCGGCGTCGATTTAAAGGTCAGGGTGGCTTTTCGGTCCTGCCTCAGGCGAAGCAGTTGTTTTTTTTCTCTCAGGCTCTGGGTTCTGTCTTCGAAGCGGATGTTGGATTCGAAATGACGGCCCAGGGAAACACCTCCTGACTCCAGAATTCTGTTCCGGATGGCGCCAAGGTCTGTCAGAAGGTACTTGACTTCGATTTCAAGAGGCACGCTCATGGGGGGCTCTCCTATAGAATGAGGATATGCCGGGCATCCTATGGCAAACAGAGATCTGTGTCAACAAAGCTCTTGACACCGGAAAAAATGTCCTTGACAACAGGTACCAATTCAATTATTTATTTCAAGTTCTTTTTTTGAAACTCGATAGGAGCATATTAACGTGAAAAAGTCTACATACAGCGCAAAGCGATCAGATAATCAGGAAAAATGGTATGTTGTCGATGCCGAAGGTCAGGTTCTCGGCCGTCTGGCGTCCAACATCGCCTCAAGAATCCGGGGAAAACACAACCCCATGTACACCCCCAGCGCGGATACCGGCGACTGGATCGTGGTGATCAACGCTGAAAAAGTGATGCTCACAGGCAAGAAACTCACCGACAAGGTTTACCACCGTCACAGCGGATACACCGGCGGCATCACCAGCACCACCGTCAAGGAAATGCTGGCGAAACATCCCGAAGAAGTGATTCGCAAGGCCGTCAAGGGCATGCTTCCGAAAAACAGACTGGGAAGCGACCTCAACAAGAAGCTCCGTGTGTATGCGGGTCCCGATCATCCCCATGCCGCCCAGCAGCCCGATGTGTTGACGTTTTAATTCAATAACCAAAAAGTCGATAAATTATACCGAGGAAACGCTTAGACATGGAAAATACGTATTACGCAACCGGTAAACGGAAAAACGGAGTCGCACGGACCTGGCTGACTCCCGGAAAGGGAACCATCATCGTCAATGACAAGCCCATGGACGAATACTTCAGTGCATCAGCCCGGCTGATTCTCACCGAACCCCTTTCGCTTATCGGTGGCCTTGACTCTTACGATGTGAAAGTCACTGTCAAAGGCGGCGGCATCATCGGTCAGGCCGGCGCCGTGAGACACGGAATCACCAAAGCCCTTCTCCAGATGAACCCCGAACTTCGCACCGTTCTCAAGAAAGCCGGTTTCATCACCCGTGACTCCCGTCTCAAGGAAAGAAAGAAATACGGTCAGAAAGCGGCTCGCGCAAGATTCCAGTTCTCCAAACGTTAAGCCGTTTCACGATTCAGGCAGTCGAAAGGAGCAGGATCCCCTGCTCCTTTTTTTATGGGCTTTGTGAGCTGGTTAACGTTAAGCCCAGCCCGCGCAGACCCGTCGGGGACCGGTGGACCATGAACCGCAGCAGGCGGACGATACTACTCGTTCAACCTCCCATCCGTGATTTCTATTTCACCCGCAAACGGTCCATCCCCTACGGGCTGGCCTGCATCGCCTCCGCCCTTCAATACCAAGGTTTTTCCGTTTCGATTTTAGATGCCCTGGCCACCACGAAAACCAGGGAACGTTCTACTCCCCCGTCCATGGATTACCTTCAGCCTTTCTACGGCCGCCCGGACCTGAGCCCTTTTTCCCTGTTCCACGGATACAAACATTTCGGTCTAAGCTTTGAAGCCATCGGCAAAAAAGCCGCGGAATCCGGGGCTTTTCTGGTGGGCATCTCCTCCCTTTTCACCGCTTACGCCGAAGAAGCCCTTGAAACGGCCCGGGTGATCAAGCGCTTCCTGCCGGACTCTAAGGTGGTCATGGGCGGCCACCATCCCACCCATCTTCCCGAAGCGGTCCTAAAGGAACCGGCGGTGGATTTCGTGATCCGCGGGGAAGGGGAACGGGCCATGGCTGAGCTGGCTATGGCCTTGAGCGCCGGTTGTCCGGTCTCAGGAGTTGGGGGACTTTGTTACCGTACCCGTTCAGGCCAGATTGTGGTCAACCCGCCCGCCGTTCTTGAAAACCCCGATGATTTTCCCCGGCCGTCCCTGGATCTGGTGGATCAGGCCTTCTACGGCAGGCGTGACGGCAACAGCACGGTAGTCACCGCCAGCAGGGGGTGCCCCATGACGTGCAGTTACTGCTGTGTGGCCGCACCCGCTTCCCGTTACAGGAGACGCTCGGTGGATGCGGTTTTTGCCGAGGTGAAACACGCGGTGGTTCATCTCGGCGCCCGGTTCGTGGATTTCGAAGATGAAAACCTGACCCTGGACAGATCCTGGTGCCACGACCTTTTTTCACGGATAGTCCGAGAGCTTGGCGAGTACCCGCTGGAACTCCGGGCCATGAACGGCCTTTACGCGCCCTCCCTGGACGACGATCTTGTGGGCGTCATGCACCGGGCCGGATTCCGGGCCTTGAACCTGTCCCTCTGCACCTTGTCTCCTGCCCAGCTGAAACGGTTCGGACGAAGGGATGTGCGGGCTTCCTATGAAAGGGCCATCGAAAGCCTGGCCCGCCGGGGCATGGAATCGGTCACCTATATCCTGGTGGGGGCCCCTGGCCAGGACCCCCTGGAATCCCTGGAAGATCTGGTCTACCTGGCCTCGATGAACACGATCTGCGGGGTGTCGGTGTACTATCCGGCTCCGGGAAGCCGGGATTACACGACGCTGGCCGAGAATAACGCCCTTCCGCAAGAATTTTCCCTGATGCGCTCGTCGGCCGTTCCCGTGTCGGACACCACGGACAGGCTTCAGAGCCTGACACTCCTCAGGCTGGGGCGGCTCGTGAATTTCGTGAAAGAACTTAAACGCCAGAAAATCTCAGTCGAACCGAAACTGCTGGAGATCACAACATGTGTCGACCCTTCGAACAGGCTGGAAAACGGCCGAGCTCTGGCCCAAAGTTTTTTCCATGACGGGCATATCCGGGGCGTGGACAAAGACGGAAAAATCTATGAGCACGATGTGGACCGCAGCTTGTGCCAACGGTTCGTGGAGCGTGTGTCAACGAACGCCGGATTGGCCATAAAGCCCGCTGTCTGAGTTGAACGATTGCCTTATCCCGGACGCTGTATTATAGTGATTTTCGTTTTTTAAGCATGAAACGTTTAACACTGTATCAAAGGAGAAAATCCATGGGAGATTTGAAATACTATCTGGTCGAGAAAAAAGGTCATATCGCCTGGGTCTGGCTGAACCGTCCTGAAAAGAAGAATGCCATGAACCCCCCGGCTTGGAGGGAGCTGCCGGGTGTTTTCGATGAGCTGGACAAAGACCCGGAGGTGAGGGTCGTGGTCATCGCGGGCAAAGGACCCTCGTTCTGTGCCGGCATCGATCTGATCAGCATGGTGGGCGAACTTCCCGAGCTGATGGAAAACGAGCAGAAAGGCGGGGTGAAATGGCAGCTGATCCAGAAAATCTACCCCCTCCAGATGACCATGACCTGCATCGAAAAATGCCGGAAGCCCGTCATTGCCGCGATTCACGGCCACTGCATCGGCGCGGGCCTCGACATGATCACGGCCTGTGACATCCGTCTTTCCACGGCGGACGCGGTATACTCCCTCCGCGAAGCGGCGGTGGGATTTGTGGCCGACGTGGGTGTGCTTCAGCGGATTCCCCTGATCGTGGGCCAGGGTCATGCCCGGGAACTGGCCTACACGGCGAAAAACATCACGGCCCAGAGGGCCAAGGAAATTCTTCTGGTGAACGAGGTGTTTGACGATGTGGATACCCTCTACGCCCAGGCCGAGGCCATGGCCGTTGAGATTGCCGAAAATTCGCCCCTGGCGGTCCAGGCTTCCAAGGACGTGATGAACTACTGCGTGGGTAAATCCGTGGATGACGGCCTGAAATACGTGGCCAGCGTGAGCACCAACATCATCCCCTCCCACGACCTGATGGAGGCGGTGACGGCCTTCACCCAGAAACGCAAACCCGTGTTTACGGGAAAGTAATCGCATGAACGTGTACCTTGAAAGTCTGGGCTGCGCCCGGAACCTGGTGGACAGCGAGATCATGCTGGGTCTTCTCCGGCAGGACGGTTACACCCTCGTCAGTTCAGCCGAAGAAGCCCAGGTTATCGTGGTGAACACGTGCAGCTTCATCACGCCCGCGGCCCAGGAATCCATCGACACCATTCTGGCCTATGCCGAATACAAGAAATCCGGCTCCTGTCGCTACCTGGTGGTCTGCGGCTGCCTGCCCGAGCGATACGGGGAGGGCATGGTTCCCGAGCTTCCCGAGGTGGATCTTTTCCTGGGGACAGCGGCGGGCCCGGAGATCGTCCGGGCTCTCTCCAGCTTGAACGACCCCGGCCACGGGAAATGCCTGTTTCCCCATCCGGACACGGTGAACCCCGACAAGGCCCACCTGCCCAGGGTCACCAGTAATCCTTCGATGGCCTACATCAAGATCTCCGAAGGATGCAGCCGGCACTGCACCTACTGCATCATTCCCAAGCTCAGGGGACGGTACAGGAGCAGGAGCCAGGCCGATATCCTCGACGAGGCCCGGCGCCTGGTGGCCGAGGGCGTGAAGGAACTGGTCCTTGTGGCTGAAAGCACCACAGACTACGGTTCGGATTTTCCGGATGGCCCTTTCCTGCCGTCGGTGATCCGGAACATCGCCGCCATTCCCGGAGATTTCAGGGTGAGGTTGCTCTACGGTTTCCCCGACAACCTGAGTGAAGACATCATGGACGCGGTATGCGGCACGGACAAGGTCTGCTGCTATTTCGACGTGCCTATTCAGCACGCCGTGGACCCCATATTGAAGGCCATGGGCCGGAATTACACCCGGGCGGACCTGCTGGCCCTGTTCGAAACGATCCGGTCACGGTATCCCCGGGCCGCGTTGAGAACCACCCTGATCACCGGTTTTCCCGGAGAGACCAAAGAGGATTTCAAGGATCTTCTGGCGTTTATCCAGGCTGTCCAATTCGACCATTTAGGGGTTTTCACCTATTCCGACGCCGAAGATTTACCGTCCCACAACCTGCCCAAGCATGTGGCGGAGAAAACGGCCAGAAAGCGCCAGGACCGGCTGATGGAAGCCCAAGCGAAAATCTCCCTTGAAAAAAATCTGGGCCATGTGGGACAGGTTTACCGGGTGCTTGTGGAGGAGAATCCGGAGCCGGGCATGTATCTTGGCCGCACCGATTTCCAGGCCCCGGACGTGGACGGCGTCACCTTTGTCTACGCCGACAACCTCGCTATCGGCGACTTTGTCATGGTCCGCATCAGTGAAGCCTTTGAATACGATCTTTCCGGAGAACCTGCATGATGAATCCCGAGACCGATCTGAAAAACCGCATCAAATCCGGAGTCGCCGTTGATCTGGCCCTGATCGAACAGGCCCTTGAGCGCAATCTGAACCCTTATTACGACCTGGTCCGTGACATTGCCGGGCATGTGCTTTTTTCCGGGGGCAAACGGCTCCGGCCCCTTCTGATGGTGCTGTCCGCCAGGCTCTGCGGTTATTCCGGCGATGACGACAAGAACATCTCCGTCCTGTTTGAGTACCTTCACGCCGCCACCCTGATCCACGACGATTTGGTGGACGAGGCGGCCATGCGGCGGGGCAGGGAATCGGCCCATTTGCGCTACGGGAACGCCCAGGCTGTGCTGACCGGGGATTTTCTTCTGGCCCGGTCCCTGTCCCTTGCGGCAAGGACGGGGATTCCCAAAGTGATCGAAGTGATCGCGAAAATCACCGAAGACATGTCCCAGGGCGAGATTCAGCAGATGGCCAACAAAGGCCGCATGGATCTGTCCGAAGCCGAGTACATGGACGTGATCGAGCGGAAAACAGCCGTGCTGATCCGGGGAGCCTGCCGCACCGGAGCCCTGATCGCCGGGGTGGACGAGGCGAAGGACCGGGCCATGACCGATTACGGTTATCATCTCGGGATGGCGTTCCAGATGGCCGACGACCTTCTGGACTACACGGCGGACACCCAGGCCCTGGGCAAGGAAATCGGGGCCGATCTCAGGGAAGGCAAACTGACCCTGCCCATCATTTACGCCCTGGGCCGGGCCGCCGCCGATGACACGGCGTTTCTCCAGTCCATGATGGGAAAACAGGACGTCACCCGCGCTGAATTCATCCGGTTCACGGAAACGGTGGACCGTCTGGGAGGGCTTGATTACACACAAAACAGGGCCCAGGCCAGTGTGGATGCGGCGAAACAGGCCCTGATGATATTCGGGCCCGGTGAAACGCGGGATCTGTTGTTCCTGCTGGCGGATTACGCCATGGTGAGGCAGTCCTGATCCGGGAAACCTTTGAAAATCAGCGGAACCGGTCATTTTACTTGACATCGACCGGTCTGTTTGCTAATTCATACGGACATTTTCAACGTCATAAAGGCGCGTAGCTCAGTTGGAAGAGCGCTACCCCGACACGGTAGAGGTCACCAGTTCAAGCCTGGTCGTGCCTACCATAAATAAAAAAGGTTTACAGAGAGATCTGTAAACCTTTTTTTATGGGGGAGCATCTGGTGCCTGATTTTCTGATTTAGAGTGATGGTTAAAAATCTTTTCCGATTCACGCATCCTTCGGCCCTGCCGTGGCCAAACTTTTTGAATAAGTTTGACAAAACAGGTCTCGCGTTCTCACCATCCCTTACCAACCTGTTTGCCCAGCTTTTCAAAAGCTGGCCGCCGGAGGCAACGTATGTTTTGGCAACCGCTCTACCGTGATCGAAAATCGGTGAAATAAAAAACCTCCGTGACGTTGCCGTCAGGAGGTTTTTGTTTTTAGGGTGACCCCCAAGTCCGATCAGGGCTGGGCAGAAGGGTTGTACGTGTCTTTGATGGCTTTCACGGCGCTGATGTTCTGTTTCACCAGGGATTTTTCTTCCGCTGTGCTGGCATAGGATTCGGCTTTTTGCAGGCGGCAGAGGATCGCGTCGAAATCCGGTGTGCCGGGATTGTTTTTCAGGGCCAGGGCATCGTCCAGGGCAGCCCGGAACAGAATGGGCAGGATCTCGGCTTCGGTGTAAACATCTTTTTCAACGGCCGGCTTGATTTCGCCGGGAATGGTGGCCAGAAGATTCTTGCCCACCGGAGCGAAAGCCCCCTGGTACACGAGGGTGGCGCCGTGTTTGGTCTTGATGTAGTAGTTGGAGGTGTTGCCTGAGCTGAGCATCACCACGATGACGAAAAGGGCGGCCACACCGGCTGCGATGGCTTTGGAGCCCGAGGGAAGTTTCACGGATTTCAGGGACTGGAGTCCGGAGTTCACGGACGCCAGGGCAGCGCCAGCCTTTGCGGAAAGCTTGGCCGCTTCGGCTTCGGCTTTCAGTCGGGCTTCTTCTTCAGCTTTGAGGCGGGCTTCTTCCTCTGCTTTTTTGCGGGCTTCTTCTTCGGCTTTGAGTCTGGCTTCTTCCTCGGCCTTCTTGCGAGCTTCTTCTTCGGCTTTGAGTCTGGCTTCTTCCTCGGCCTTCTTGCGAGCTTCTTCTTCGGCTTTGAGTCTGGCTTCTTCCTCTGCTTTTTTGCGGGCTTCTTCTTCGGCTTTGAGTCTGGCTTCTTCCTCTGCTTTTTTGCGGGCTTCTTCTTCGGCTTTGAGTCTGGCTTCTTCCTCTGCTTTTTTGCGAGCTTCTTCTTCCGCTTTGAGACGGGCCTCTTCTTCGGCCTTCTTGCGAGCTTCTTCTTCCGCTTTGAGACGGGCCTCTTCCTCGGCTTTCAGGCGAGCTTCCTCTTCCGCTTTGAGACGCGCTTCTTCCTCGGCTTTCAGGCGAGCTTCCTCTTCCGCTTTGAGACGCGCTTCTTCCTCGGCTTTCAGGCGAGCTTCCTCTTCCGCTTTGAGACGTGCCTCCTCTTCGGCTTTCAGGCGAGCTTCCTCTTCCGCTTTGAGACGTGCCTCTTCCTCAGCTTTCAGGCGAGCTTCCTCTTCCGCTTTGAGACGTGCCTCTTCCTCGGCTTTCAGGCGGGCTTCTTCTTCAGCTTTGAGACGAGCCTCTTCTTCGGCTTTCAGGCGAGCTTCCTCTTCCGCTTTGAGACGTGCTTCTTCCTCGGCTTTCAGGCGAGCTTCTTCTTCCGCTTTCAATCGGGCTTCCTCATCCGCTTTGGCCGCAGCGTCGTCCATCTCAGGATCAACGGGCTTTTCGGCTTTTGGAGCAGCGGGTTTCGCTGTTTTTTTAGGAGCCGCTTTTTTTGGGGTGCCTTCCTTCTTCGTCGTTTTGCCTTTCTTTTCCTTTGCCATGTGAATCCCCTTTGAACTTATATTGAAAGTAGCATAAGATGCCTGCCAATGTGTTGTGCGTGGTCTTGGTAATCAGGCAACTCTTATATAATGTTGAGGGTGAATTGTAAACTGTTTTTGAGTTAAATCAGGCCTAACTCATGAATAACAATCATATTTCCGCCAAACTTGAACATCTGTCCAGTCTGATTGAACGGTACGGTTCCTTGGCGGTGGCGTTTTCAGGCGGGGTGGACAGCACGTTTCTTCTGGCGGTGGCTGCCGATGTCCTCAAGGGTAAAGCCCAGGCCATTCTTGCCAGGAGCCCTGTGTTTTCGGCATACGAGGAATCGGTGGCCCGGGATTTCCTGGCCAGGACAGGCATCGTCTGTCACGTGATCGAACCGGATCTCATGGCCGTCGAAGGGTTTGTCACAAACGGAAAAGACCGGTGCTACCACTGCAAACAGGCCCTTTTTCAACAGATGATCCAAAAGAAAGACGAGCTGGGTCTGGCCGTTCTGGCCCACGGTGTCAATGCCGATGATCTGAACGACTACAGGCCCGGACTGAAGGCGGCCGATGAGCTGGGGGTGGCAAGCCCTCTGGCCCAGGCCGGTTTCACCAAAGAGGAGATCCGGTATGTGTCCCTGATGATGGGGCTCGACACGGCCAACAAGCCCCAGATGGCCTGTCTTGCCACCCGGATTCCCTACGGGACACCGGTCAGTCTGGAACGGCTTTCCATGGTCGAAAAAGGCGAGGATCTGTTGCGAAGTCTGGGTTTCAAGGTCTGGCGTGTCCGGCACCATGGGGATGTGGCCCGGATCGAAATCTCGGAAGATGATTTCCCAAGGATTCTGTCAGGGGAGCTTCGGCGTGAGGTGACAGAGTTTTTCCGGAAAATCGGTTTCCTTCACGTGGCCCTGGATCTTGAGGGATTTCAATCGGGAAGCATGAACCGGGGTCTCAGTCTGCGTGAAGCACCACCGCAAAACAGGTGAACAGGATCCAGACGGATTCTCCCAGTTGGATGTCCAGGTTGTTCGCCCCTTCGGCCGCCACGATCGAGCACATCTCGGTGCCGTCCTCGATCCGGGCGGCGTATTCCACGTTGATGGCCCCCTTGGTGATGCGGGTGATCACGCCTTTCAGGATATTGTCCGCGCTGCACCGGGGTTTTTCCACACTTTTCTGGAGAACGACCCAGGGTGCCTTGATTTCCGCTGAAAGCAGGCTGCCCGGGCCAATGCCCAGGCGCTCCAGGCTGTTGTTTGTGATTACGGTACTGATGGTGTCGCCTCCCAACGTGATAAGGGTGACCTGACTCTGGATGTCTCCCTGGCGGATCTCGCCGACTTTTCCGAAAAACGAGTTCCGGGCGCTTGTCTTCCGGGATGATTCCCTGGCCATGTAAAGCCGGGTCATTTTCCGGATTTCCTCCTTTGAAAACGACACGTAGGACGTGGTGAGGCCGGGGGTGGAATGACCCAGTATCATCTGGACAGCCGGAATGGGCAGGCTGTTTTTCATCAACTCCACGGCCCGGGCGCGACGGATCATCTCAGGGCCCCCCATATTTTTTTCGAAACCGCAGGCCTCGGCCCGTTCATAGAATTTTCTCCGGACAAACCCCGGGTCCACATCGAGACTCGTTGCACGGCCACCATCGCCGGTGAGCTGGCGGATATCCGAGGCCAAAAGCTCGGGTATGTAAACTATCCGGGTATCTTCATTGGAATCTTTCGGGTCGCTGTCTTTGAACCGGAGGGTCATGGCCGTCTCATCCAGATCCTCGGCCGGCTTGAGGGCAAGTACCTCGTTCAGTTTGGCCCCGGTGTAACGGATGATAAGAAAGATCAGGAGAATTCTGTTTCTGGAGCCGAGGATGCCGGAACTTTTTGCCGAGAGCGCCCAGGATCTGAACGATTGCTCCAGACGGTTCAGCTCAAGGGTGTCCAGGCAGGGGACGGCTTCATCGGTGGAAAGCAGGCGACTGTGGCTCAGGTCATGGGTGTCTGGCCCCGGGTTTTGCGGGAACCTGTTTTTTCTGGGTGGCGGGGCCGGTCGTTTCATGTGTTCCTCGGGAGGCTTCGGGTTATCGTTTTGCCGGTCGGTTCAATGTCAGAGTCATAACAGATCCCGGGAAATGGGGCAACTCGAGACACACGGCTTTTCTCTGGTGACAGACGTCTGGAATGGCAAGGGAAGGAAAACAAGGGCGCCAAAAGAAAAAGGCCGAAAACTTTTTAAAAAGTCACGGCCTTTTGTCTTGTGTCAGGTTATATTCTGGTCAAGGAATCATTCTTCGTCGCCTGCGTCAGGCTCTTCATCTTCCCCGCCACCTTGTTCCGGTCCGGAATCGTCGGGCTCCGGAGCAGGTTCCATGTCGGAATCGTCTTCCGGTTCCTCCATGTAGGTGTCGTCCTCGCCGCCTTCGTCATAGGCGTACTGTTCCATATCGGCCGTTTCGTCCCCTTCCAGGGCGAAGAGGGTGTCATCCCCGTCCCCGTCCATGGCCAGTCCGGGATCGAGGGGCGTCAGGATTGCCGCGGCGTCATGGCCCGCGCTGACCGCTGAATTGGGAACACAGAGCATCACAGCTAAAAGACACATCACAACAAGAGAGCCATACACCGTTTTCATCGTATCATCCCCTTTGATTGAACGAAATGTTTTGTCCTGAAAAGTTGAACGGGCTTGTCGACCAGGACTGTGGAAAGCCCGGAGTGATCAACTGGATAATCCAGAAAGCAAAACATGTGCCATGAAATTTTGATGAATAAAAACAAAGGGGGAGGTTGCGGAAATTGTGGAAAAAAGGAACCCTTGGTTCTTATTTATTTCTTGTACAGGTTTGAAATTGTCGGAGGGATCTGGTTTGTATTTTTTGAAAGAATAAATATATCAGAATGATATAGAGTCAATTCCGGTTTTGTTTGTTCATGGACGTGTTGGTTTAAAATCGGAATCATGGCGACCTTTTTTAATAAAACGGAACAAGAAGTTCTTTTTTTTAATGTTTGAAACACTTGTGTCCCGGAACATGGGTTTCAAAGAGACAGGGCAGAGGGAAAAAAGTGGAAGTCCTTTGGACATCGATGGGAAAAAAAGGACACACGTTTACGGGTATCCGGATCAATGCCAGGTTCAGCCGCTTCAAATCAGCCGCTACTTGTAATCTCGTTTTTCAATGCCGTACTTGCTGATCAGTTTCAACAGCTGACGCGGTGTGACACCGGCCTTTTCCGCGGAAATTTTCATCCGTCCCTTGTAAAAGCTGAGCAGTTCGGTCAGATACTGTCGTTCCACGTTGTCCACGGCCTTTTTCCTGACGTCGGCGATGGGCATGGAAATGGTCAGGGGCATCTGGACAAGGGACGCCCCCTTGTTCTTGAAAAGTTCGGCCGGAAAACTGTTCGGAGACAGGGTTTCACTGCTTTCCAGGATGTAGGCCCTTTCGATGAGGTTCTCCAGTTCCCGGATGTTGCCCGGGAAATGGTAGTTCATGAACGATTCCATCACCAGCGGGTCCACGGCGGAAATCCCTTTCTGGTACTGGGAATTGAGACGCAGGATAAAGGACCGGCAAAGGCTGTCCAGATCCTCGAGCCGTTCCCGTAAAGGGGGGATGACGATGGGGAACACGTTGAATCGGTAGTACAGGTCCTTTCTGAAATCTCCCCGTTTCACCATGGAAAGGAGGTCGTCGTTGGTGGCGGCGATGATCCTCACATCGGTCTGGATATCCGCCTCCCCGCCCACTTTCTGGAAGGTTTTGTCCTGAAGGACCTTGAGCAGCTTGATCTGGACAGCCGGGGAGATGGTGCCGATCTCGTCGAGGAAGATGGTGCCCTGGCTGGCGATTTCGAATTTCCCCATCTTCCTTCGGAACGCTCCGGTGAACGCCCCTTTTTCATGGCCGAAAAGCTCGCTTTCGATCAGGCTGTCGGGCATGGCCCCGCAGTGGACGTTGATGAACTGCCGGTGCTTTCGGGAACTGTACTGGTGAATGAGTCCGGCGATCAGGGTTTTCCCCGTGCCCGTTTCCCCATGGAGCATCACGGTGGTCTGGGTCTGGGCCACGCTTCTTATTTTTTCGTACACCTCTTTCATCTGGGGGCTTTTCGACTGCTCCATCACCACGGGCCGGGTATCGGCGAGCCGGCCCCTCAAGTAGTCCAGTTCCACTTTTTCCCTGTTTCTCTCGTAGACCCTTTCGGTGATGAAGGTGATTTCCGAAGGATTCACCGGATAGGTGAGAAAATCGCTGGCCCCGGCCTTGACCAGGTACACGGCGTCCCGGATCCGTTCCGGCGGGGTCATGATGATCAGGTCGGCCGTGGGGAAAATCCGGTAAAAGGGCTCAAGGTATCGTGAATAATGGTTTTCCATGCCCGGCTGGGCGTCGCCCATGATCAGCCGGAGGTCGATAAAGGAAAAGTCGTAACGTGATTTGGAAAAGGTGTCCAGGCATTCCACCGGGGTCCGGGCCACATCGCAGTGGACATGGCCGTTCAGGCAAAGGGACACTGTCCGGACTTCGTCGGGGTTTTCCGATGCGATCAGCACTTTCTTCATGGGCACCATGGGCGCGTTATCCTCTGCTGAAAAACGTTATCACCTGAGATCCCGGTGTTCGTCGAACACGTGGTGAGACTCGATGAACCGGATGGTCCGGGTTTTTCCGTTCAGGACCAGGGAATGGGAAAAGGCCCCTTTGGCGTGGTATTTCACGCCTTTCAGGAAGGTTCCGCCGGAAATGCCCGTGGCGGCGAAATACACGTCACTGCTTTTCACCAGGGTTTCCACGGTGTACACCTGGGCGAGATCTGTGCCGTGGGCCTGGATGGCGGCCCGCTCTTCGGGACTCTGGGGATCGAGGCGGGCGTACATCTGGCCGCCCAGGGCCCGGATGGCGCAGGCGGAAAGCACCCCTTCGGGCGTTCCGCCGGTGCCCATCATCACGTCCACATCGGCCCGGGGGCTCACGGCCATCAGGGAACCGGCCACGTCTCCGTCGGTGTGCATCTGGATGCAGGCCCCTGTTTTCCGGATGTCTTCGATGAGCTGTCTGTGGCGGGGCTTGTCCAGGACGAACACCACCAGTTCGTCCACGTTTTTGCCCAGGGCCCTGGCGATGTGCTGAAGGTTGTCCGATACCGGGGCGTCGATGTCCACCACGTTCCTTGCTTCCTGGGGCACCACGATTTTTTTCATGTAGTAGCTGGGGCCGGGGTCGAGCATGGAACCGGCGGGGCTGGCCCCCACCACGGCGATGGCGTTGGGCCGTCCCAGGGCCAGGAGGTTGGTGCCTTCCACCGGATCGATGGCCAGATCCAGGGCAAGGCCCTTGCCGCTGCCCACCCGTTCCCCGTTGTACAGCATGGGGGCCTCGTCCTTTTCTCCCTCGCCGATGATCACGGTGCCGTCGATGTCGATGGCGGAAAACGCCCGGCGCATGGCGTCCACGGCGGCTCCGTCCCCTTCATCCTTTTTGCCTTTGCCCAGGAATTTTCCCGCGGCAAGGGCCGCTGTTTCCGTGACCCGGACCAGGTTCAGGGCCAGGTTTCTAAAATGCTGTTCCATCGTCGTCTCCCCTTTGTATCGCCCATGCCCGCTCGGTGACCTCGCGGGTCGTTTCGTATGAAAACCCTCTCTGGCTCAAAAAGCCGTAGATTTTTTTTTGCAGGTCCTCGGGCGGCAGCTTCAGCCAGAGGCCCAGTTTTTTTCGCACCGCGTCAAAGGCCGAGGCGGTCTCGTCGAACCGGTCCAGGTTTTCGTCGATCAGGGCCTCGTCCACACCTTTTTCGAGAAGTTCCTGGCGAAGGGCGTAAGCCCCTCTGGGGTTTATTCGTTTCCTGTTCTCCACCCACATGCCAGCAAACTCCCGGTCATCGACGAACCTGTTTTGGATAAGACGGTCCAAAGTCGTTTTCCGGCAGGCCGGGGAAAACCGCTTGCCCTTGAGGTAACGTTCCATTTCAGCCAGGCTCCGTGCCCTGTAGCCCAGGTATCTCAGGGCAAGATGGTAAGCCCGCTCCAGCTCGTCCTCTTCGGTAAGCCGGAGGATGGCCTCGTCGTCAAGCTCCTGGCCTTCAACCAGCCGGGCCGCCACCATGGGGCTGAGGGAAAAGGCGTAGCCGTCGTCCAGGTACACGCTGACCCGCTGTTTGTTTTTTTTCTGGACCATCAGGTCCGTGACGGTTTTCACCATGCCTGTCATCCCAACTGGTCCAGGCTGTGGACCAGGATGCGGTCCTGTTTTACCGACCATTTCACGTCCACGTCGAAAATCCGGATGCCGAAAACCGAGCTGTCAGCGGGTTTGGCCTGGTTATAATACGCGGGCCTGGGATCGTTTTCAAGCATGCGGACGATGATGGCCCGGATGTCCGGGTAAACACGTTCTTTCCGTTTCAGAACCGTTTCCGCCTCGTCGGAGAAGATCACGGGAAAAACAGGCGGGGGAGCGTCCGGGGCGTAGCCGCCGGTGGCCGTGTGGATGATGTCCGAGTAGGGCAGGTAGGGCTTGATGTCCAGAACGGGCGTCTGGTCCAGGAGATCCGCGCCCCGGATGTGGAGAATTGGCCCGCTGTCCCCGATCTCCACCCGCTCCAGGGCCACGGCGGACATGCCGATGGCATTGGGCCGGAACGGGGACCGTGACGCGAAAACCCCGACTTTTTTATTTCCCCCAAGGCGCGGAGGGCGGACCATGATTGGCCAGTCTTTTGTGATGGCCTGGTGGAACACGAAGATCAGCCAGATATGGGAAAAGCGGGCCAGCTCCCGGACCGCGTCGGGTTTGGCGTATTCCGGGTCGAACACCACCGTGGCCGGGGCCTCGGGTACCAGGCCGCTCTGCCGGGGAATGCCGAATTTTTCCTTGTAGCAGCTGTGGACCATGCCGATGGCTTTGAAGGTGAATTCCATGGTGTCTCCGGATCGGGGTTGGATGAGAGAGGCCGGGCCTCCTGTTTGCCCCACGGTATCTGTCACGGTTCGGACGGGGAGGCTTCCTTCTCTCCGGCCGGTAGCCCGGATGTTTTCTTCCTGAAGGTGGTGAACAGCGCCGTGGGGACCAGTCCGCCGAGAGCCCCGAGAAGAAAGGCCAGGGTGCCGGAAAGAAACATCATCAGAATTGTCAGGTAATGGAACCGGTAGCCTTTTCTCACGCCGATGGCCAGGCAGATCAGATTCGAACCGATGAACGCCACGGTCTTGCCGATGTTCAGGGCCGCCGTCCGTATGGCCTCGTCGCTTTCAGGCCGGAAAAAGGCGAGGCCCGTGACCGTGACGATCACGCCGATGATCATGAACATCACCAAAAACGCGATGTAGAAACCCAGGGCCTGGAGGCCGCTTCTCTCTTTTTCGAAATCAAACAGGTCGGTAAACATGACGGGCTCCTTGTATAACATTTCAAAACACAGTCTATACGCTGAAACACCGCCTGTTTTCAATGGAATTCTGCTGTCCTTGCCCTGGACTTCCCGAATCTTTCTTTTTGCTTGGGAGACTGCTAAGGTTGGCCGATATCATGGGAAAGAACGGGGTAAGGGGAATCCAAAAAAAAGAATCGAACGAAGAGGAAATACGGTATGCCCAAGGAGTTGACCCACCTGATTGTGGCGGCTGCGGCCAAACGGATGTTTTCTGAAAAACATCCCCTTGCCGTGCTTCGTGACCACCTGGAAAGCCCGGAGACGCTCCTGCTGTTTGGATCCCTGATCCACGACATCCCGTTTTACGCCTCGTCCACCGAGCAGGGGAACGTCGTGAAAGACCGCGGGCGGGTGATCCATGGCATCCCGCTGAACGATACCCTGGACCCTTTCAGGTGTCTGGCCGCAGGCTACGATGAGAAACGGACGCCGGACATCCCGGCCCTGATGGCCGGAGCCCTGGCCCACCGGATCACCGACGGGGTGTTTCACCCGTTTGTCTATCATTACGCGGGCCATGATCTCGCCCGGCATTTCAGGCTGGAAACCCTGATGGATATCCATGTCCGCAAACGCCAGGGGCGTTGGCTGGAAAAACCGGTTCCTGAAAAGGATGTCTACAACAGTCTGAACGTCGAAAGAACGGTCCTGGCCCGGTACCTCGCGATGTTCCTGGGACTTGGGGAAGACTTTATCCCCGAGATCATCAAGGCCCTGAACCTGCACGCCTTGACCATGCGTCTTTTCAGGTCCAGGACCGCTTACCTCCTGTTTCGGGTGATTTCACGTTTCAAATCCCAGGAGCACAGGGAAAGACGGTATCTTTTCTATCCCCCGGGCATGGATTTCCATACGCCGTTTTTCGACACGTCCATGCCTTACCGCCATCCCGTCACTGGAGAATCCTTTGCCGCAAGCCTGGACACCCTGGTGGAAGCCGCCGTGGCCCGGAGCTGCGCCGCCTTCGAAGCCATGGAAAATGCCCTGTCATCCCAGGACGGAAGCCTCGTGCCTTTTGCCGAAAGCCTGCCTCCCATGTCCCTTGAAACAGGCCTCGATCCCTCGTTCGGGAAAACGTTCCGCCACACCGATCTGTCCCTTCCCATTGACCGTCTGGTCGGCGGTGGCGCGGCATGAGATTCAGGGAGGTTCAGGTATTTTGAATGGGGCATCTCTTTGAATGGCAGGTCAGGATTCATGTGACGTTGATGTAGCCAAATTTCCAGGAATAGTGTAATCTGACCATGTTTTGTATCATTTACCTTGAAATTTCCAGGCGCTGAATCATGACCAAAGACGACCTGTTCGACATGATAAAGAACGATCATCTGTTCTGGAGCTATGATGTGAAGTCGGGCTGCGATGTCAGCGACGATCTTCTGATCGAACATGTTCTGATTTATTCCGATGTGGACGTGATTCTTGCACTTTTTGGGGTGTACGGGAACGAGCGTGTGCGATGGGCATGGGAACGGCGCATCGTGCCGGACAGCCGGTACAAACGGTTGAACGTCTATCTGGGCAGGATTTTTTTTGACATCGATGATATCGGAGCTTTCATACATGAAAAAACAGCCGCTCACAGCCGATATGAAACACTTAAACGGCTTGACCGGAAATGCGAAAACTCTTCTTCGTGAACTGTCAGGGTTCGTTTTTCTTGATGATCTGGTTTTTGTCGGGGGATCGGCGATCAGTGTCTACCTGAATCATCGATTGAGCGAGGACCTTGATTTTTTTTCACCCGCCCCTGTTTTAAGGACGGAAGAAATCCTCGGTCAAATCCGTAAGGCTTTTCCCGATCAGTTCAGCATGAGGTACATGGATGACAGCCATATTGACCTCGTCATCCAGTCGGTAAACGTCACGTTTTCGGCCAACAGATGGAAAAGGTTCGGTGAAACGGAGACGCTCATGGGGTATGTCCGCATCGCACCCCTTGATGTTCTTGCTGCCATGAAGATCAATGCCCTTTTTTTACGGGCCAAATTCAGGGATTACTATGACGTTTATGTGATCAACAAAGATGTTTATCCTCTTCCCGTCATGTTTGACATGTTTAAAGAGTGCCTGCCGGAAATGAATAAAAAACTGTTTCAGGCAGCTCTGGTTTACACAGACGACATTGAGGAAGACAATATCCGCCATCTCAAACCTGTGTATCCGGTGAATCTTTCGGATATCCGACAACATTTTGAAAGGGAAATCAAACGGTGGGTCTTATCCCAGACAGGATAAAACAGGAGGTTGGTTGAGAATAGTCATTCAAAATCAGATGTGATCTCCTGCGCCGTCTGTTCAGCATTTGATGTTCAGAAAAACCCGAACACCACCCACAGCCAGTCCCTCCTCATTCAAAGGATGGGGTCATTTGTCGGATTCCGTTCCGAGAATCTGACCTACGATGATTCAGATTCAATGTGGGAATTCTTTGAACGCCAAGTTGCCGGATTCGTCAGGGCCATCCGTATCGCAACCATTGAACGTTGGCAATTGAGCGTTGGACGCTGGACGTTTACATCTTTCAATTCATTTCGCATTTATCCGCCCATAAAAAAAGCCTGTCTCCCTCCGCGTTCTGTGAGGGGAGACAGGCTTGTCAGGTCAGAACGTTACACGTTTCGTGTCCACAGGGACGCGATGGCAGGGCCGGTGCCCACGCAAAGAGATGCGCCGCCCACGGTGAGGTTCAGGCGTTCCATTTCGTAGTACAGGCTCACGATGATACGGAGGGCCGTGCAGCCCACGGGGTGGCCCAGGGCGATACCGGAACCGTTGTGGTTGACTTTGTCCATGTCGAGTTCCATGCCGTATTCTTCCTTGAGCATGCGTCCCACGCCGAGGAACTGGGCGGCGAAGGCTTCGTTGATTTCCCAGTATTCCACCTGGTCGAAGGTCATGCCGGCCTGTTTGAGGCATTTGGGAATGGCCACGGCGGGTCCTAAGCCCATGACTTCGGGGGCCACGCCGGCGCAGGCGGTGTTGATGAGTTTCATCAGGGGTTTCAGGCCCAGCTCTTTGGCCTTGTCTTCGGACATGAGGATCACGGCGGCGGCGCCGTCGTTGATGCCGGAGGCGTTGGCGGCGGTGACCACACCGTCTTTCTTGAACACGGGCTTCAGTTTGCCCAGGCTCTCCATGGTGCTGCTGGGAATGGGGTGTTCGTCGGTGTCGAAAATGGTGGGGCCTTTGCGGCCGGGGATTTCAAAGGGCACGATTTCCCGTTTGAAGTGTCCGGCTTCGATGGCGGCGAGGGCGCGGCTGTGGCTCGTGAGGGCCAGCGTGTCGCATTCTTCACGGGTGATACCGTATTTGGCGGCCACGTTTTCCGCCGTGGTGCCCATATGGCCACCGGCCAGTTCGTCCACCAGGCCGTCGTGGAGCATGCTGTCCTCGATGGTGCCCTGGCCCATGCGGTATCCGCTCCGGCCTTTGGTAAGCATGTAGGGGGCGTTGGTCATGCTTTCCACGCCGACCACCAGGCTGATGTCGGATTTGCCCAGCATGATGCTGTGGGCCGCGATTTCAAGGGCTCTCATTCCGGAGCCGCAGTTCTGGTTCACGAGAACGGCGTTGCTCACGTCGGAAAGGCCGATGCGTTTGGACACCTGGCGGGCCGGAAGGGAACCCTGGAGTCCGGGCAGGCACTGGCCCATGACGATTTCGTCAATGGTTTCCACATCGATACCGGCCCGTTTCACCGCTTCTTTTCCCACGGCGATGGCCAGATCCCGTGCGGGGGTGTCTTTCAGGGTGCCCATGAATTTTCCGATGGCCGTGCGGCAGGCGCTGACCATTACCACGTTTTTGATTGTCATGATGTTTTCCTCCTGTATGAATTAAAAAAACAAAAAAATAACTGGTACTGTCTGAAATGGATTATCCCTGTCACTTCCGGAACGCCTCGTCGAACACCACCGTCGGTTTTTTCGGGGGCAGGTTCTTTTTCCCCTTGATGGCCCCGGCCAGATCGGCTTCGGCGTCGGGGTCGATCCACCAGTAACCGTAGGCACTGCTTTCACGGCCGTATTTGGACAGGACGGTGTGGGGTGTTCCGAATTTGTTCCAGTAAAGAAGCCGGGTGTAGTTCACGTTCCACAAAAGGACGTAGGGCGTTTCCTCGCAGAGGATCCGGTCGATTTTCCGGACGATTTCATTTCGCTCACTCACGTCGAACAGGCTTTTCTGGGCTTCGATGAGGCGGTCCACCTCGGTGTTCTTGAAACCGGTGATGTTGTTGCTGCCTTTCCTGTCCGCTTCCCGGGAGTGCCACATGCCCTCCGGGTCCTTGAACACGCCGGCGCCCCAGGCGGCCCAGGTCATCTGGTAGTTGAAGCTGTCCATGTCTTTGGCCCAGGCGGCCCAGTCCTTCTTGTCGGCGATCAGCTCGATGCCCGCGTCTTTCAGGTCTTCGGAGTAGATGGCCAGAAATTTGTCCGTGGTCGGGTCCCGGGTGAGAAACTTGAAAGACAGGACCCGGCCGCCTTTTTCAAGGAGGCCTGTTTTCGGGTTGACGGTGTAACCCGCCTCTTTGAGAAGCTCCCGGGCCTTTTTCTTGTCCAGCTCGATCAGGGGATTGGGGCAGGGGTTTTCCCTGGAGTAGAGGTCTTCGTAGTAGGACCGGTGGAGAAAATACTGGTCGTACATGATGGTGTGGTTCATCTTGCGCCGGTCGAGCAACAGGGCCATGGCCTTTCTCACCCTCACGTCGTTGAACGGGAAGGTCCGCATGTTCATGGCAAAACCCTGGAATCCGATGGGCTGGGAGTTGACGATCTTCTGCTTCACGATGCGGTTTGCGGTGAACACGTCGCCCGCTGTTTCGTTGACCCAGATCCTGGACGTGTACACCGGGTACAGGTCGATCTGGCCTTTTTTGAAAGCTTCGAAGGCGTTGGACTGGTCCGCGTAGAACCTGAATTTCAGGATGTCGAAATTCCCTGTTCCCTGCACCTGGATGGCGTCTTTGTTCCACCAGTCGGCCCGCCGTTTCAGGGTGGTGTAGATCCCCTCCTTGATCCGGTCCAGGCGATAGAGGCCCGAAACCACAGGGAAATCGAAGTTTATCTTGTTGAAATCCATGGAGGCAAAAGCGTGTTTCGGCAGGATGTGGAACCCGCCGCAGGCCCCCAGGTTTTCCCAGTGGATGTTTTTCGCCGTGAAACGGATGGTGCGGCTGTCTATGATCACCGGAGAGCCGAAACGCTCCAGGCTGACCTTGTGGGGACCGGTCATGTTTTTCGGGTCCAGGATGGCGTCGAAGGTCCATTTCACATCTTCGGCCGTGATGGGCTTCCCGTCGCTCCACCGGGCCTTTTCATGGATGTGAAAGGTGAAGGTTCGTTTGTCGTTTGAAATGGTCCAGCGGTCCGCCAGTGCCGGTTCGAATTCCAGGGTGATGCCGTTCATGCCGAGAAGGGTTTCGTACATGGCCCCGAAAATTTCGGAGGTCAGGGAATTGTTGTCCAGGTAGTAGTTGAAGCTTTTGGGGTACTGGCCGCCGTAGATCGACAGGGTCCCCCCTTTTTCCGCATCCCGGCTGGCGATGGGGTCGGGAGACGGCCGGTAGCCGTCCCTGGGAAAACGCTCCTCAGGCCAGGCCCCGGAAGCGGCGGCAAGAACCGTAAGAATGATCCATGGCGCAAGAATCCCTTGTTTCATGAATCGTTTCCCACCAAACAGGCGGAAAATCGACGGGCTTTTCAACCAGGGAGAAAGACCGGCCATGGAACCTCCTGTGTCAGGCGTTTTTAAGGACGTCGATCATGGAATAGACCCTGCCCCTGATTCCCTCGTCCACCTTGTGTTTCAGGTACACCACGGCGTCCAGGGTGCCTTCGGCGTAAATCTCCCGGCCGCTGATGTTGTGGGTGATGGCAAACCGGGTGGTCCGGTCCGCCGAATCCAGGGTGTAGGTGTGCCAGCCGTGGCCGTCCAGATACTCTTCGGGAACGCCCCACTCTTTTTTCTGTTTTTCCGGATCCCGTTCCATCTGGATCTGGTCTTCGGTGAAGTTCAGGCCCAGGCGGTTGAAGTAACCGATCATGGCTTTGGCCGTTCCGCTGGTGTCCGCTTTCCAGCTCTGGTGGCTTTCTTTCACGTCCAGGCTGTAACCGCTGAAAAGACCCGGGAAATTTTCGGCGGCGTATTCCATCATGGCCATGAGACCCACGATCTGCTTGGCCATGTTGGGCGAGATCACCGCCGGAATGGACGAGGTGACCACGCAGTCGTGCATGGCCTTGCGGTCCCCGCCTGTTGTTCCCATGACAAAGGGCAGGCTGTTGGCGCAGTAGAACTCCGTATTGGCGTTTACGGCCGTGGGATGGGTGTAGTCCACGGTGATGAACAGCCCCTCGTCTTCGATGAGCTGGCGGATGCTGGCGGCCCGGTCGTCAGGTTTGATCAGGGTGAAGGACACCCCGGAAACCTCATGGGTCTCGGCCGTGATGGTGGGTCCGGTAAGGGAAAAGGGGATCACGGCAAAGCGGGGATCGGAAAGGGCGTGGCGGCAGATGATTTCGGCCACGTTCCCGGGAAGTCCGTTGATCATGAGTTTGATTCTGTTCATGGGTTAAGTCTGTCCTCCCTCGGGTAAGGTTTATAAAAGCCGTTTCGAATGTGCCGATAAATTAGCCCAGGATTCAGATTTTATCCACGATTTTTTTGAGGTTTCTGAACAGTCGGTCTTCGGTCTGGCCGAGATGGCGCCGGAGGTTGGCAAGGGCCAGGGGAATATGCTCCGCAAACCAGGTTTTACCTTTGACTATGGAGAGAAAACCGAAGGCCCCAAGCATCTGGAGGTTCCGGGTGATTTTCAGGTAGCGGTAACTTTCGAGAAACTCCGCCGTGTCCACAGGTTTCAACTCCCGGTACTCGCGGATAAAAAAGTCGACCAGCTCGTCCTGGAATTCCGGGTCAAGGCCGGTGTAAGGGTCGATGAGAAGGGACGCCAGATCATACTGCACCGGGCCCAGGCGGCCGCTCTGGAAGTCGATGAAATAACAGCGCCCGTCTTTGACCAGGATGTTCCGGCTCTGGAAATCCCGGTGCATGAACCCGTCGCAGCCGTATCTGAGGGCCAGGTCGGCCAGGTCGGAAAAATCCCCGGCAAGCTCGTCGGACCAGAGGTTTTGGCCCAGGCAGCCTTTGACAAAGGCGTCCATGAAATAACGGCATTCCCGTTCGACGATCAGCGGCTTGTCGTAACGCTCGGTCTGGAACGTCCATTCGCTGCGGAAACCTTTGGGCCCCTTGACGCTCATCCGTGCCAGGCTTTTCAGGGCGTCGCGGTACAGCGCCCGGGTGAGTTCGGGGTTCCCCTGTTTCACCACGGTTTCAAGATGGGTGTCCCCCAGGTCCTCCAGATACACATGGCCGGCAAACCGGTCGCCCCAGTAAATTTTCGGCACGGGAATGTTCCGGTTCATCAGGTGGCGTCCGATCCGTTCATAGGCGGCGGCCTCGCACACCGGCTCGTTCAGGGTGATGCCGTGGTCCGCCAGGATCATGGTGCGGCCGTCCTGGCTGAGCCTGTAGAAAACCCGGTCCGACCCGTCTCCAGCCAGATGGGTGGCTGTCACCGGATGGGAAGGCGGGGTGTTGAAGATCATGCGGAACACGGTGGGAGCGGTGATGTCCCGGCACACCTCGGCGTATTTGGACGGAGAGCCCACGTCACGCCAGTAGATGGAATCCATAATCATGCCCCGGACGGGAACGTTCCTTTCGACCAGGGTCCGGTAAAGGTCGATGCTGCTGGACGGGCCTTCGGGAATCAGGTCGATGACAGCAGGATCGACGACCTGGACCCCGGTGAAGGCCAGTCTTCGGACGGCGTTTTCCGGCTCGCGTTCAAGGTGAAAGCCCAGGATGTTGCCGTCTTTGTCCACCGTGACGTGGTTGAACTCGGGAAAGTCGTGGAGTACCAGGGTGACCGGGCCTCCGTGGCCCAGGTGGAAGGCGTAGACGCCGGCGTAATCCATGTCGGTGACAATGTCGCTGTTCACCACCATGAAGGGCCTGCTATCGAAAAAATCCCGGACGTTCCGGATGGCCCCCCCGGTTTCCAGGATCTCCGGTTCATGGCGTGTGAACACAGGAACGGGGAAATACCGGTCTTCGATAAAGGTCTCTATCTGGCGGTGAAGGTGGTGGGTGTTCACCATCACCGCCTCGCAGCCTGCGTCGATGAGCTGGCGGATCGCCCGATCCAGGATGGGCCTGCCTTCTACGGGGAACAGGGGTTTGGGCAGGCGGTCCGTATAAGGCCTCAGTCGTTTTCCGAATCCGGCGGCAAGAACAAGGGCTTTCATGGGTAAGACTCTCTTTCAAACATCAATCACGGACAAGGGTGATGAACTCCTCGAGTGTTTCGGTGTAGTAACGGATTTTGTCTTCCGCCCCCACGTCTCCCAGCCCTTTCTGGGTAAAATAGGTCAGGGCGTTTTTGTAGCTGATTTCAGAGAGGCTTTCGGACAGTTCGATGTCGTGGTTTTTGAACATACGCCGTCCAATGGACTGGATTTTCTTCAGGTCGGCCTTGGTGTCCGCCTCCCTTTCCGGGTGACGCTTGAAAAAGTGAACCACCACCAGGTAGGATTCCAGATAGGTGTTGAGGAAACTGGCGAAGCAGTTCAGGCGCCTGTACCCTTCCGGCGTGATGTCGTAAGTGTCGGGAAGGGTGGTGTGGGGAATCAGGATCCGTTCGTTGATAAAGGCCTTGATGTCTTTGCGGATAAAGTGCTCCGGCGGTGTTTCCCGGTCGTAGGTGAACTCGTTGTCGAACAGGGTCATCAGGGTGGTGTAGGTGTCCACCAGGTCCGCGTGTTTGAACTGAAAGGCCTTTTTCTTCAAAATGGCCAGGGCCGTGTAAGACGCGGAGATGAAGAAGTTGATGCAAGTGTTCTTGTAGTAGCCCAGAAGCGGCCGTTTGGCGAAATTGATCTTGTAGATGGTCTTGGCCGAAGGCTCTTCATCTCCATCGGTGTTGATGTCGATGAATTTCCGGCGCACATAGTTTTCGATGACGCTCTGGATGGCCCGGTCACTGCTCTGAATCAGGGTTTCCGACAGCATGATGTCCTGGCATTTCATGTAGTTGACGTACATGTCGATGTCGGCGAGCAGCTGTTCATGGGAAAAGCGCTTTTTCGGGCTGTTCAGGATGGCGCCGGCCACGATGCCGTAAGGCGTGGCCAGGGACACTTTCTTGATGCTCTGGACCAGGCGGTATCCGATGACCCGGCACAGATCGGCATGCTCATCCCTGGTCTGACTGTCAAAGGCTATGCCGTTTTCTTCGATGTAGGATTTGAGGGACATGGGTTCGTGAAAGTTGACGTACACCTTGCCGTAGCGTTTCTTCAGCAGGCGGCGGGCCTTGAGGATCTGGCCCACGCTTTCCGGTTCCTTTTCCCCGCCTTCCACCTCGTGCAGGTAGGCGTCTTCCTCGAGAACCCGGTCATAGCCGAAGAACACGGGCACGAAAAGAAGATCGTCGCAGGCTTTTTCCCTGAACGCGTCGATGAGGATGGACAGAAGGCCGAATTTGGGGGGCAGGAGTTTGCCGGTGCGGCTCCGGGTCCCCTCGATGAACAGCTCGATGTTGAACCCCTCGGACAGGAGTTTTTTCATGTATTCGGAAAAGATCTTCGAGTAGAGCTCGGCCCCCTTGAAGGTCCTGCGCATGAAGAAGGCCCCGCCGCCGCGGAAGATGGTGCCCATGGGCCAGAACGACAGGTTCTTGCCGGCGGCGATGTGGGGGCAGGGCATGTTGTTCATGTGGAAGATGTACGAGAGGATCAGGTAGTCCAGATGGCTTTTGTGGCAGGGCACCAGAACCAGAGGGGCCTTGATGGACATTTCCTTGACACGGGCCAGGCCTTCTTGGTCCACGGTGATTCCTTCGAAAAGGGTCCTGAACAGCCAGTCCAGGGTGAGCTTGAAGGCCGTGATCCATTTGTGGCTGTAGTTGGCGGCGATTTCCTCCAGATAGGCGTCGGCGCTCTTGTTCACGTCGCGGATGGGCAGGTTTTCCTTTTCCGCATGGCTGGCCAGAAAATTCTGGACGGCCGGGCTGGTGAGGATGTTTTCTTTCAGCTCTTCCCTGGATTTGAGTACGGGACCGGTGATGGTCTGCCGATGACGGTTGAGCCGGGCCACCAGTTCCCGGCGGATCAGGGCGGCCTGTTCCACGTCGTTCAGACCCGCCATGTCCGGGCGGTCGAGGCAGGCTTTCAGGTCCAGGGGCTCAATGATTTCCGCGAAACTGTTTTTCGAGCCTTTCAGAAGGGTGAGAAGACGCCGGAGCTTGCCGGGACGCTCCTGGGTTCCGAAAATCAGCTCGGCGATGGACAGCCTCATTTTCATGGGTTTGGGGCTGAAAAAGATCAGTTCGGGCACGATGAAGATCTGCCGGTCCGTTTCCCTCTGGATTTCGATGAGGTGACGGATCGGGTCGGGCTTGTTCTTGACGAACCGTTCGTAGAACGACTCCTTGCCGATCAGGGTCATCATGGCGGCACGCCCTCCCAGGAGCTGGCTCCGAATGTGACCGCTTTCAAAGGGGTCTGGAAAGTGGAAGTGCCGGACCAGGTGGTGGAGGTGGGAGTACATGATCTTGAACAGGTGCATGGCCGGCTGCCAGATGAGAAAGTGGTGATCGAAGCCGATGGTGGGGTAGGGCAGCTCTTCTTTCTGGAATCTCGTGAAATAAAAAAGGTACTCGAAATGACTTCTGTACTTCGACGTGTAAACGACGATGCTGTTCTCGGGCAGGTTTCGGAGTTTGTCCAGCTGCCTGGGATTGAAGGCGATGTTTCTGAACAGAAAATTCCTGATGAGCGAGGAAAGCAGGCCCGATTTTACCGGGAGATGAGAAGAATAATGAATCTGGGGGGATCTGAGATTTCTGATCAGAGAGTCTTTTACCTTCAGAATCCATTTTTGGGGAGAGCTTTTCATGGTCCACTCACAACGGATGATGCCGGGGCAGGGTCAAACCCCGGTTGGGGTTAAGGTACGGTGGCGGGCCGGAGTCACAAAGCGGCGGTTGCGTTGTCGGTGCGAAATCAAAAAGTGAACGCTCCATGATAGGTGACACGCGTTATGTTTCCGGTCGTGAAAAAAATGTTTCTTTTGAAAAAAGCCGTTGAATTTAAGGTCAGACATAAATAATATAGTTTACTTTCGAGCGCAAGCCCTTAGCAGGGTATTTTTTAACATCTTGAATTTGTGAAATAAAATCAAATAATAAAAAAATGGCGGCCATGTTTTTTTAGTTGCGTTGACAGGGCCGTTATGGTAGCTTCCCAAGATTGAATTGCTCCAAAAAAAACGATGACCCCTTTTGCCGGGGAATGGATTAAAAAAAATTGACGAATAAAGCTAAAGGAGGAAGTTTATGAAGACATTGATTGGTGGCGCGATTGCGGCTACTTTGGGTTTGATCGGTATCGCGGTCTGGTTTGGTCCGCTTATGCAGCTGCTGGCTGCTACCGTTCCTGCAGTTCTTCTCGTCGGCGGTCTTCTCGCCCTTTACCTGGGTTTCGACGAACTCAAGGACTCCTGGAAAAAATCTGACGAAGCAACCAAGGAAGCCGAAGCCAAGGAATAAGTTTTTTCCATTCCACGAAAGAAAGTTCGATAAAAGCCTTGCAGCGTTGTGCAGGGCTTTTTCTTTTTGGTTCAGCGATTCTTGATGGCCGATGTGGCCAGCTGGTCGGCCCGCTCGTTTCCCGCAACCCCCTTGTGACCTTCCACCTTGATGAAGGTGAGACGGGGAAAGCGTTTCATCAGGTTCCGGATGGATTCCACCAGTTCCTGGTTTTTCTGGGCTTTGTGGTTTTTTGCAAGAAGCCCCAGGGCGTAGCTGCTGTCCGAATAAATACGTACGGGAAGCCCGGGTTTTTTGATTTCCGAAAGGGCCACCTGGATCGCCGTGAGTTCGGCGATGTTGTTGGTGGCCTCCCCGATGTACCGTGAGATCTCCCGTTCATGGGACCCGTAGCGCAGCAGAACGCCGATGCCCGACGGACCCGGATTCCCGGAAGAGGCCCCGTCGGTGAATGCGTGGATCACCCCTTCCTCGTGATGGGAGACGTCGTCAGGTCCTGAAACCGGTGCGGCGTTTGCCGGGACGCCCGCTTCTTTTTTCTTTTTCCCTTCCCCCTTTTTTTTCGGGATCAGGTTCTCAGGCGAGTCGGGTTTCAGGCTTTCCGGATGGACAAGGTACTCGTAGTCCTGTTTCAGGTTGTACTTGACGAGGACTTTCCCCTCGTTGACGGCCAGAGAACCTGATTCGTCCACGGCGGCCCAGACCTTGTTCCCCTTGAAACTCATTCTTTTCCATCCCGGTGTATCGTCGGCCATGGCTTGTTTCACCTGTAGAGATGGAATGAAGTGATAAGGCTGGTGTAACGGGCCAGCCCGTCGGTCCAGGAGGCCTGGATATCGGTCAGGTCATCCATGGATTCGAGGCGTTCCCGTATGAGTGAATCTCCCAGGATCAGGTCGATGGGTTTTTTCTCGAACTCATACTCGTAGGGCGGCTCTTTCCATGCGAAAGCTCCGCCACCCTGGGCGATGAAGGCCTGGAGCAGGGCGAGAGACGAAAGGTAGGGATTGTACTGGTCCAGGTTTTTGATATGGATCTGGAACCCCCGGCAGGTCTGGCCCTGCCACTTGTTGGACGTGGGCTCGAAGGCCACGGGCCGGAGGTGGATGCCCTTGAGATGGTCCGGGTTCATCCGGACCAGCATGGCTTCGGGATCGGCGTAAGGGGCTCCGGTCAGCTCAAAGGGCTGGGTCGTGCCCCGGCCTTCGGATACCATGGCGCCTTCAAAGATCACCTGGCCCGGGTACACGTAGGACGACACGGGCGTGGGCAGGTTGGGGGAGGGCGCCACCCAGGGAAGGCCTGTTTCGTGGTAGTACATGCTTCGGGTCCATCCGCTCATGGGAACGACGTGAAGATCGCAGCCGATACCGAAATGACCGTTGAAGAGCAGGGCCAGCTCGCCCATGGTGAGACCGTGGCGCATGGGGATGGGGTAGCGGCCCACGAACGAGGCGAAATGGTCGTTCAGGATATTGCCCTCGGTGCGGACGCCGCCGACGGGGTTGGGCCGGTCCAGGATCACCACGGTTTTTCCGAATTCCCTGGCCGCCTCCATGCAGTAGGAGACGGTGTACATGAAGGTGTAGACCCGGGTGCCCACGTCCTGGAGGTCCACCAGGAGGATGTCGATGTTTTCGAACATTTTTTCAAGGGGTTTGCGTGTTTCTCCGTACAGACTGTACACGGGAATGTTCAGCTGGCTGTCCGTCGAGTGATCGGATTCGATCATGTTGTCCTGTTTGTCGGCGAAGAAACCATGCTGGGGGGAAAAAAGGGTGGTGAGCCGGTCTTTGAACTTTCGGGCCACCAGGGTCCGGGCATGGGTGAAATCACGGTCCACCGATGCGGGGTTGGCGAGAAGCCCCAGCCTTTTGTTCTTCATAAATTCAGGGGGATGGTCGATGAGGTTTTCAAGGCCTGTTTTTACGATACCCAATGTTTTGTCCCTCGTGCTGGTCTATGGTTCACGGTCATGCCGCCGGCCCTCCGTCTGCGGCAAGTCGAAAGCACCATAACAGCAGAAGGGGGAAATGTGAAGACAAAGCTTTTCAACCGGTTTACATCCAACGATCGTCTTGTTATACTTGCAGCGATTCATCTGGGTGACCTTGGCGAAGCATCAGCCGTTCAACCTTTGGACGGTGTTTCCTTGTCCTGAAAAAGGAGACAGGGTTTTCCTGAATTCCTGAGAACAGTGATGGAAGGCATCTCCTTGCCCTTGAACCCCATGGCTTTACAACCGTGGGGATGCATGGGGTCCCAGGTGATGTAGTAAAACCTGCATTTACGGCAGAGGGGCTGGCTGTCTTTTGTCATGACAGGCGTTCCTGTATGGTTTGTCCTGTGAAACGGAGTCTGAGACTATAATGGATGCCTGAAGGCATCCCGTGTTTTTTATCGGGAAAGATACTTCATTTTCCCGCTTTGAATCAAGAAAGAACTGGTATGATTCGCAAAACTGTGACGCGGAACAAAGCGAAGTTTCTTGAGTACAACGGGATCAGGAAAGAGTTGTTCACCGAGTATTCGCCAAGGGACAGCGAACTCATCCTCTATCTTCTGCCCTGGCTTCTGAGTGTCAACCAGCCCGGATGCCCCGGGTATATCCGGGGCTTTGACAACCCCTTCACCGTCTGCCAGGTGGACCAGGACAGGGAGATCAGGAAAAGGGAAGAACAGTTCAAGGACATGTTCGGAGTCCAGGAGAGGGACAGCCTCCTTCTGCCAAAATACGAAGGCGCCCCCGTCGAGGGGGTTTACACCATCGGTAGTATCGGCACCATCAGCCAGACCTTCGATTCGGACTGCGATATCTGGGTGTGCTACGACCAGAAGCGGCTGAACCGTCCCCTTGTCAAGGCCCTGCACCAGAAAGTGAAACTGATCGGAGAATGGCTCGACAGGAACTGCCGGATTCCAGTTCATTTTTTTGTCCTGGAAATCGATGATATCGTGAACTGCCGCTTCGGCTCGGTGGACGATCAGAGCTCGGGCAGCACCCAGACCCATGTGTTGAAAGAGGAATTTTACAGGACATGTGTGGTGATCTGCGGAAAGATCCCTCTCTGGTGGGTCTGCTACGATGTTGGAAAGGATGTCACCTATGAAAGGGTCCTGAATGACGTGTCGTCCCAACCTGTCTGGGCGGACGAGTTCATCGACATGGGCAACCTGGAATCGGTGGAGGAAAGCGAGTATTTCGGCGCGGCCCTTTGGCAGCTGAACAAGGCCCTGGAACGTCCCCTCAAATCAATCATCAAGATGCTGCTGCTGAAAATGCAGCTTGACGCTTCCCACGAAGAGCTGGTCTGCCATAAATTCCGCCAGCACATCATGATCAAGAAAAACGAAAACATGATACCCGACCCCAGCGTCTTTTCCATGATCTTTATCCTGGGTTACTACCAGAGCAAAAGGGATGTGGACACCATCCTTTTTATCAAGGAATGCTTCTACCTGCGTTGTGCCATGAAGGCGTACAGTGTGGTTCATCCTTCACGCAAACAGCTTGGCGATATTTTTTTCAACCAGGTGGCCATCGACAGGGCCACCCGGGAACGGCTCGACCGGTTTTCCACCTGGGATCTCGAGTCCCAGATCAGGTTCGGCAAGAAGCTTTTCAACCTGCTTCTCCAGATCTATCGGGATATTTCCAAGACCCATGCCGGTGTGGCCACACGAATCGACCAGGAAGACCTGACGGTTATCGGACGCAAGCTCCAGATTTTCTACGAGGTGAAGGATCACAAGGTGGCCGTTCTTCCCAGGGTTATGGACCGGCTCAACACGGCGGGGCTCACGTTTCAGCTGGAAAACGACCAGTGGCAAGTGTATTCCGGTGTGGCCCGGGGAGGGCACCTGGTGTCCCATGGGGATATCCTCTATGTGGTCGCCTTTATCGTCAAGAACGACCTGTTCGACCCGGTGAGGATGCACATGCTCCCCAACAGCTCGAGTGTTTCCCTTCCCGAAATCCAGAACCTGGCGTCCAAGATCCGGGACTTCATCCATCTGACCCAGGCCGTTGAACGGAACGATTGCCTGAGAAAAGCGGTGATCACACGGATGCTGGTGGTGGTGAGCTTTGAGGAAGAACTCTGGGAGAAGCACATCGAAAATCTGGCCGTGATCTACAGAACAAGCTGGGGGGAGGTCTACGTCCGGCGGTTCTACACGGAAAGACGGTTCAAGGAGTTCGTGATGAAATCGGGGGCCAGAGAAGGGCGTGTGGTGGTGGACTACTACCTTCAGAAGAAATGCAACGACTACGCCACCCTTCTGGCCAGGGCCAAGGCCTGGGTCAAGGGTTAGGGGCCGGTTGCAGTAAAAAAAAGGCCGCATGATAACATCATGCGGCCTTTTCTATAATGGTGCCGAAGGTGAGACTTGAACTCACACGGGTCTCCCCACACGGCCCTCAACCGTGCGCGTCTACCAATTCCACCACTTCGGCTTGTCAACGAACGTTTTCGACTAAGGCGTCTTGGTTGCTTCACCAGATGCTGCGGGAGCATCGGCGCCTTTGTCGGCGGCAGGAGCTTCAGACCCTGTTTTATTCATGTCTGTCGCTTCCGCCGGATTACTCACGGGATCTTCGGTTTTGGGTGCCGCCTGTTCTGTGACAGGAACCACGCCCTCCATGACCGAAGGTGTTTCCTTGATGTGGCCGCTCTGATAGGCCAGGAACAGGGAGGTGATCATGAAAAGAACGGCGATGCCTGTGGTGATTTTACTCAGAATCGTCGTTGCCCCCGTTGTTCCGAAGAGCGCCTGTCCTCCGGCGCCGCCCATGGATGCTCCGATATCCGCACCTTTACCGGCCTGAAGCAGAACAATCAGGATCAAAGCGATGCAGGCCAGAATGTGTATGATTGAAACGAGTAAGGTCATATAAACCAATCATCAATTAGTGATACCGGATAATTTCAGCAAACGAATCGGCTGAAAGACTTGCACCGCCAACCAGTGCCCCGTCCACATCGCTGAGAGCCATCAGCTCGGAGATGTTGGCCGGTTTGACGCTTCCACCGTAGATGATCCGTGTTTTTCCGGCGAACTCGCTGCCGTACATGTCAGATATCAAGGATCGGAGAAACGCGTGAACTTCCTGAACCTGATCCGGGGAGGCTGTTTTGCCTGTTCCTATGGCCCAGACCGGCTCGTAGGCGATCACAAGATCCCTCAGTGCGTCAAAGTCGAGTCCTTTTAACCCGTCTTTCACTTGTTTGTCAAGTACAATCATCGTTTTTTCTTCATCCCGCTCTTTTTCCGTTTCTCCGATGCAGAATACGGTAACAAGACGGTGTTTGACCGCGCAGGCGATACGGCGGTTGACCGTTTCATCGGTCTCACCGAAGTACTGGCGACGTTCGGAATGGCCGATGATCACGTGAGTGCATCCGCAGGCCGAGATCATGCCCGGTGATATCTCTCCCGTGAAAGCCCCCTCCTCTTCAAAGTGGAGGGTCTGGGCGCCCAGGGACACCGGGCTGCCTTTCAGAACCTCGGAGACGGGGGCAAGGGACGTGAACGACGGGGCGATCATGATGTCCACGTCTTTGACGTCCCGGGTGAGGTCCGCCAGGCGTGAAGCGGTTTCCGTCGCCTCCTTCCAGGTTTTGTACATTTTCCAGTTGCCTGCGATCAGGGGTCTTCTCTGGGACATAATCCTCCTAAAGCATGGATCCGATCAGGGCAGCCAGCTCGACCATGCGTGTGGAATAGCCTGTTTCGTTGTCGTACCATGCCATGACTTTCACCAGGTTGCCCACCACATCCGTGCAGGGGGCGTCCACGATGGACGACAGGGGGGACCCGTTGAAATCCGAGGACACGAGGGGCAGGCTGGAGAATCCGAGGATGCCCTTGAGGGGGCCTTCGGCGGCCGCTTTCAGAACCTCGTTGACGTCGGACACGGTCAGTCCGCTTTTTTCCATCGTGGCAACCAGGTCCACGATGGACACGTTGGGTGTGGGCACTCTCAGGCTGAGGCCGTTGAGTTTGCCTTTCAGTTCCGGCAGCACCAGGGCCACGGCTTTGGCCGCGCCGGTGGTGGTGGGAACCATGGAAAGAGCGGCGGCTCTGGCCCGTCTCAGGTCCTTGTGGGGAGCGTCGAGGATCATCTGGTCTCCGGTGTAGGAATGCACCGTAGTCATCAGGCCGTTGACGATGCCGAAGTTCTCATGGAGAACCTTGGCCACGGGGGCGAGACAGTTGGTGGTGCAGGATGCGTTGGAGATGATGTTGTGTTGTTTGGGATCGTAGACATTCTGGTTCACGCCAAGGACAATCGTCACGTCCGGGTTGGTGGCCGGAGCGGATATAATGACTTTTTTAGCCCCGGCTTCCAGGTGTTTGGATGCGCTTTCCCTGTCTCTGAAACGTCCGGTGCATTCGGCGACGACATCCACGTCTTCCTGTTTCCAGGGGATGTCCTGGGGGGTTCGAACCGCTGTGACGGCAATACTTTTTCCGTTGACTTCGATGGTGTTTTCTCCGGCTTCCACGGTCAGGGGGAACCGGCCATGGACCGAGTCATAGGAAAGAAGATGGGCGATCGTTTTGGTGTCCGTGAGGTCATTGATGGCGACCACATCCACGTCGGGATGCTGGAGAGCCGCTTTGAAAAGAACCCGTCCAATTCTTCCGAAACCGTTTATACCCAGTTTTACAGCCATTGTTTTGCCTCCGCGTTATCGTGCGTACTGAATGAATGAAGCCTGAACAGCAGGAAACACCCCCTCCGGGAAGAAACCGGAATCAGGGGCACGCTCTTCAGGAGTTAACCGGTTTGACTTTTTTTTGATGATTTCAGATGGTCTGACTGGAACCATGGGAAAACATACCAAGCCCCCTTATTAAAGCAAGGGGGTGTTCTTGTCAAGAAGAACGGCACGCCGGTTCGGGGTGATCCCATGCAGGCTCAGTCCGACAGTCTGGTGAATCGCCATTGCGATCGAAACAACGCGGATACCGATTCAGATCATCTGTTTCGGAAGATCAGTCGCTGCCTTTCAGGATGCCGCTGGCCAGGGAGATGCTCTGTTTTCCTGAAGCCACAAGGGTTTTGGCCGCCTTGTTCAGGTCCGATTCCTTCTGGAGCCCAACGGCCCGGATCAGCATGGGCAGGTTGACCCCTGAGATCACCTCGACTTTTCCGTCGTCGAGAAAGGAGTAGCTGAGGTTGGAAGGCGTTCCGCCGAACATGTCGGTCAGGATGAGAATGCCCTGCTTGTTGTCGACTTTTTTGATGGCGGACGCGATTTTGTTGTGAAACTCGTCTACGTTTTCATTGACGTTTATGGAAACCGGAACCACGCTCTCGGGTGTTGAACCGAGAATGAAGCCGGCTGTTTCGATCAGTGAGGCCGCCAGCGTGCTGTGGGTGACCAGAACGATGCCTATCATAATACTCCTGTTGCAAGCTCATCCGCCGGGCGATGATTCCGGGAGATCCGTTCGTCAGAATTCCTCATCTTCGCCCTGGATGATCGAATAAATGTCTTCCGCATGGGCCGCCCGCATCAGTCTGCTTTTGAAACCGTCGTTTTTCAATATGCGTGAAATTCGGGACAGGAGTTTCAAATGCAGGCCGGTGGACTGGTCAGGGGTGATCAGGGTGAAAAACAGGTGGGTGGGCCGACCGTCTATGGAGTCGAAATCCACGCCTCTTTTACTCAGTCCGAAGCCGATGACCATGGAGGAAAGCCCTTTGACCTTGCCGTGGGGGATGCCGATTCCGTCGCCGATCCCCGTGCTGCCCAGCTGTTCCCGGTCCGTAAGGGCCCTCAGAAGGTCCCGGGCCGGGAGTCTTGCGGCTTTTGCCATGGCCGTGGCCATTTCTTCCAGAATGCCCGCTTTGTCCTTGGCTTTCAGGTCCGGGTTGATGGATTCGAGGTGCAGCATGTCGAGAATTTTCATGGGTCCACCAGTGGATTGGAGCCTGAGTGAATAATCCGGTGCTTATGGTATCCCGGAAAACAAAACAGCCCTATACATACCAGTCCGGTTGCCAAGTTTCAAGCTTAAACCTGAGAACCCGGGAAAATAGAAAAGGCGCTTTGTTCAAAAGCGCCTTTGTATTTTCAATTGGTTATCCGGCGTTCAGGTCCGGCCGGTCATGGTTCAGGAAGACAGGTCTGTCCTCCCGGCGCAGTCAGATGCGGGCTTCTCCGGTGTATTCCGTATCTTCGCCGAGTTCCTCATCGGTGAAATCATCTCCCGCCTCTTCGTCACCGATCTCTTCTTCGTGGCCGTTCTTGATGCTGTCACGGGAGTTCGTGGCCCGTTTGTTGATTTTGTCCAGAGTTTTGGTCAGCTGTATCTTGAGTTTGTCCACCGCAAGGTCGATGGATGAATACATGTTCTCGCTTTCGTCCTTGGCGTAAAGGCTCAGTCGGTCGCTGGTCAGGCTGATTTCCGCCGTATGACGGATTTTTTCCACGGAAAATACCACATTGGCTTCTGCAGGGTTGTCAAGGAGTTTGTCAAAACGATCCAGCTTCTTCTGAACATAGGATCGAAGTGCATCTGAAGATTCGAGGTTCTTGAAAGTGACAGATACGTGCATAAATGACCTCCCTAAAATTGTTTGCGTTTGCTTGAAGGCAGAATGCGCAGTGCCTCCCTGTATTTTGCTACGGTGCGTCGAGCGATGTCTATGTTGGCGTCCTCCTTTAAAATGCTGGCGATCTTCTCGTCGCTCAAGGGTTTTTTGGGGTTCTCCTTTTCGATGAGCTGCCGGATCTTGTCGTGGACGCTGATCGAGGCCACGGCCGAACCCCCGTCAACCCGGTTGATGGAACTGTTGAAAAAGAACTTCAGTTCGAAAATCCCCTGGGGTGTGAACACGTATTTATTGGTGGTCACCCGGCTGATGGTGGACTCGTGCATGTTGATATCCTGGGCCACGTCCCTCAGCACCATGGGCTTGAGGTAGGCGATGCCCTTTTCGAAAAACTCCGACTGGTATTTCAGGATGCTCTCCATCACGTTGTAGATGGTCTTTTGCCGCTGATGGATGCTCTTGATCAGCCAGGCCGCCGACCTCATTTTGTCCTGGAGGTAGTCTTTGGTTTCTCCCGGCATGTCCTTGCCCTGGCTGATGGCCTTCCTGTAATAGGGGTTGACCCGGAGTTTGGGCATCCCGTCGTCGTTCAGCACGATGACGAACTCCCCCTCCTCCTTGTAGACAAAGATGTCGGGGATGATGTAGTGGGGCTCTTCGTCGCTGAAAATCCGCCCCGGTTTCGATTCGAAGCCCTGGATCACGTTCACGGCGGCCACCACGATGTTGATGCCTACCTTGAGTGCCCTGGCGATGGCCTTGTAGTTCTTGTTCTCCAGATCCTTGATGTGGTCCGTGATGATCCGGGTGAGAACAGGGTCGTCGATCTTGAGCTGTTTCGCCTGGATCAGAAGACACTCGGAAAGGGAGCGGGCGCAGACCCCGGGGGGATCGAAGGTCTGGAGTGTGTCCAGCACATCTTCCACCTCTTCGACCGGCTGATCGCACATGGTGGCGATTTCTTCCACCGTGGCGCTCAGGTAGCCGTCGTTGTTCAGGTTGCCGATGATCACGCAGGCGATCTCTTTCTCGAGATCCGAGGGGAGAAACATCAGGAGCTGCCAGAGCATGTGGTCTTTAAGCGATGTCTTGCCCGACACGAAGGTCTCGTAACTGGGCGATTCCCGGTGCTCGGCCTCGAAGTGGCTGCGCCCGGCGGAGTTATACTCCTCGATGTAGTTGTCCCAGTCGATTTCCGAGCTGATTTTTTCCTCGATCTTGATCTCCGCCTCGCTGGCGGGCTGGGCCTGTTTGTCCTCCAGATCCATGGGTTCGTCGTTGTTCAGGTCTTTCGCCATAAGGTCCGGTATCTCTTCAAGGGCCGGATTTTCTTCCATTTCCTGGTTTATGGCGTCCACCAGTTCAAGTCTAGACAACTGCAATAGCTTGATGGCCTGCTGAAGTTGCGGGGTCATGACAAGCTGTTGGGTCAGTTTGAGTTGTTGTCTAAGTTCAAGAGCCATAGAAATCTACAACCTGAATTCTTCACCAAGATAGATGCGCCGGGCCACTTCACTGGACGCGATTTTTTCCGGAGGGCCCGATTCGATGACGGAGCCGTTGTTCATGATGAACGCGTCATGGCAGACCCCCAGGGTCTCCCGGACATTGTGGTCTGAAATCAGAACGCCGATGCCTTTCTGGGTCAGGAGGCCGATGATCTTCTGGATGTCGATGACCGCAATGGGGTCCACTCCGGCAAAGGGTTCATCGAGAAGGATGAACGCCGGATTGGTGGCCAGGACCCTTGTGATTTCAAGCCTTCTCCGCTCTCCGCCGGAAAGCACGGCCGCTTTCTGGTCCGACAGATGCCGGATTCTCAGTTCGTCCAGCAGTTCGTCCGCCTTCTTGTTCTGCTCTGCCCGGGTCATGTTGAGAAGCTCGAGAATGACCAGGACGTTTTCCTTGACCGTGAGTGTCTTGAAAATCGACGATTCCTGGGGCAGGTAGCCCAGGCCGTTTCTCGCCCGGATGTACATGGGATCAAGGGAGATATCGTTTCCGTCGATGAGGACCTCGCCTGAATCGGGCTTGATGATGCCCACCGCCATATAGAACGTGGTGGTTTTCCCTGCGCCGTTGGGGCCCAGAAGGCCTGTCACCTGTCCGCTTCTGACCTCGAGGCTGACATCGTTGACCACCTTTCTGCCGCCGTATGTTTTCACCAGATGGTTCAGATTCAATATCGACATAGACAATTCAACATATTTCTGATGAACGGTTAACGGTTAACAAACGGATTATCTTTCACTGGACCCAATATAGTCAGCGATTCGGCACATGTCCATGAATCGCTTGAATTTAAGCCAAGTATAACACAGGCACCCTGAAAAATAAGCACAAAATTCAAAAAAATTAAAAAACCCCTTAAACCAAACTATTATGGGCACTTATTTTGCATTTCCTTATTGTGGCGCCCGGGTTTTCCATGATCCGGAACGCCTGTTTTTTTACAATCAGGCAGCGGAAAGGCCTGAAAAAGGGATCTGCTCTCTGGTTGACAAGAGGCGATCGATCCCTATTATCTGTTGGAATGACAATTGCAATGCACCACAGGGAGGACAGGATGCGATTCGACAGATACACCATCAAATCACAGGAACTCATCGAAAAAGCCCATTCCACGGCCATGGCCAACGGAAACCCCCAGATCGAGCCGGAACACGTGGTCCAGGCCATGCTGGACGACAGGGAGGGGATTGCGGTTTCCATTCTGCGGAAACTCGGGGTGGGCCCGGAGGCGGTCAAGGACGAGGTGAACCGCCAGATCGAACGCCAGCCCAGGGTCAGCGGAGGTGAACCCAATGCCTATATCTCGCCCCAGCTCAAAAAGGTTCTCGACAAGGCCTTCAGTGAAGCCGAGGCCATGAAGGACCAGTATGTGAGTGTGGAGCACATCCTTCTGGCGCTTCTTTCAGAAACGAAAAGCACTCTGGTCACAGCCATCAACCGGTTCGGCATCACCCGGGAATCGGTGTTGAAAGTTTTGATGGACATCCGGGGCAACCAGCGGGTGACCGACCAGAATCCCGAAGAGAAGTACCAGGCCCTCGAAAAGTTCAGCCGCGATCTGACCCAGCTGGCCCGCATGGGAAAACTGGACCCGGTGATCGGCCGTGACGAGGAGATCCGGCGGGTGATCCAGGTGCTTTCGCGGCGGAGAAAGAACAACCCGGTGCTCATCGGCGAGCCCGGTGTGGGGAAAACAGCCATTGTGGAAGGTCTGGCCCAGAGGATCGTGGCCGGTGACGTGCCTGAAATTCTGAAGAAACGTCGTCTCGCGGCCCTGGACATGGGGGCCATGATCGCCGGAGCCAAATACCGGGGAGAATTCGAAGACCGTCTCAAGGCGGTGCTGAAAGAGGTGGAAAACGCCGAAGGGGAGATCATCCTTTTCATCGACGAACTGCACACCGTGGTGGGCGCCGGGGCTTCCGAGGGGGCCATGGACGCCTCCAACATGCTGAAACCGGCCCTGGCCCGGGGGACCTTACGCTGCGTGGGAGCCACAACGCTTAACGAGTACAGGAAGTACATCGAAAAAGACGCGGCTTTGGAACGGCGTTTCCAGCCGGTATTCACCTCCGAGCCCACGGTCTCCGACACGATTTCCATCCTCAGGGGGCTCAAGGAAAAGTATGAGGTCCATCACGGGGTGAGGATCAAGGATTCGGCCATCGTGGCGGCGGCGACGCTTTCCAACCGCTACATCACCGACCGGTTCCTTCCGGACAAGGCCATTGACCTGATCGACGAGTGCGCCTCGCGCCTGAGGATCGAGATCGACAGCATGCCCGCGGAGATCGACGAGGTCCAGCGAAAGATCACCCAGATGGAAATCGAAAGGGAGGCCCTCAAGAAGGAAACGGACCCCGGCGCCAAGGACAGGCTGGCCGCCCTTGAAAAAAACTTAAGCGCCATGAAAGAGAGCATCCACGGCATGAAAGCCCACTGGATGAACGAAAAGGACACGATCCAGAACATCCGAAAGATCAAGGAAGAGATGGAGCAGCTGGGCGTGGAGGAACAGCAGGCCGAACGCCGGGGCGATCTGGCCAAGGTGGCGGAAATCCGCTACGGCAGGACCCAGGAGCTTGCGACCCGTCTTTCCGAGGCCAACCGGAAACTCGCCGAACTCCAGAGCCAGAGCCGAATGCTGAAAGAAGAGGTGGACGACGAGGACGTGGCCGCCGTGATTTCCCGCTGGACCGGAATCCCTATTCGCAAGATGCTGGAAGGGGAGATGGAACGCCTGGTGAAAATGGAAGAACGCATCCAGAAACGGGTCATCGGACAGAGGAGGGCGGTATCCGCCATTTCAGATGCGGTGCGGCGGGCCAGGTCCGGTCTTCAGGACCCCAACCGTCCCATCGGTTCCTTTATATTTATGGGCCCCACCGGCGTGGGCAAGACCGAGCTGGCCAAGGCCCTGGCCGAGTTCATCTTCGACAGTGAAAAGGCCATGGTCCGCATCGATATGAGCGAGTATATGGAAAAACACGCCGTATCCAGGCTCATCGGCGCCCCTCCGGGCTACGTGGGCTACGACGAAGGCGGCTACCTCACCGAGGCGGTGAGACGACGGCCCTATTCGGTGATTCTTTTCGACGAAATCGAAAAGGCCCATCCCGACGTGTTCAACGTGCTGTTGCAGATTTTAGACGACGGCCGCATGACCGACGGCCAGGGACGGACTGTGGATTTCAAGAACACCCTGGTGATCATGACCTCAAACCTGGGCAGCCACATCATCCAGGAATACGGGGCCAAGGACCATGACACCATGGAGCGGATGGTGTCCGACCTTCTTCGGAAGAGTTTCAAACCGGAATTTTTGAACCGGATCGACGAGACCATCATCTTCGACAATCTCACGTCCTCTGAAATCGGCCAGATCGTCAACATCCAGGTGGAACGCCTCACGAAACGCCTGGAAGACCGGAAAATGGTTTTCGAACTCACGGCGGCGGCCCGGGATTTCATCGTGGAAAAAGGCTACGACCCGGCCTACGGGGCCAGACCCCTGAAACGGGCCATCCAGAAGTACATCGAAAACCCCCTGGCCATGGAGATCCTCAAAGGGGTGTTTCCGGAGAACAGCCGCATCACCGCCGATGTGGACGGAGACGTTATCGTGTTCCGGGGGAAAACCGTGGAAGAAGGGGTTTAGGAATTCAGGTGTTTAGCGGTTCAGGGTTGTCTGTGAAACGGGTGTAAAACCTGAACCGCTAAACTTCTTGAGGTGTAAACCGGTCTCTGTCGGTATCGCTATCGGTATCGGGATCGACCAGTCACCTTTTTCGATCCCGATACCGATAGCGATACCGATGGATGGGGCTCTGGATCACCAGTCCCATCGTCCCTCGTTCCAGATGTTCACCCGGCCGTCGTCTAAATCGTACCTTCCTCCGACGATCATCATCTGGCCGTTCGTCACTTTTTCCTTCAGGATCGGATCGGTGGTTTTCAACCGTTCCACGGTCCCTGTCACATGGGCTCTCATGCCCACCTCGGGCAGGTCGGCTGTTTTGCCACGGACCGAATCCACGGCCGGTTTGATGGCGTCGACCACGTGGCCGATGTGGCCCGGAACCTTGCCCCCTTCCACGGTGGCTTTCACGGCGCCGCAGTTCTCATGACCCAGGATCATCACGTAGTTTGTCCCCAGGTGTTCCACCGCATATTCGATGCTTCCCAGGGCCGCGTCGTCCACGATGTTTCCGGCCAGGCGGATGACGAAAAGATCTCCCAGCCCCTGGTCGAAGATGATTTCAGGCGGAACCCTGGAATCCGAACAGCAGACGATGACGGCAAAGGGATGCTGGCCGTCCTTAATCTCGATCCTGCGCCGTCTGTCCTGGCGTTTGTGGGTCGCTCGTTCACTCATGTACCGCTTGTTTCCGTCCATGAGAAGCCAGTGGGCCGTTTTGGCGCTGATGGTCTGGCTTCCCGACTCGGAGGCCCCTGAAGGGCCGGGGGCGGTAAAAGTCAGAACGATCAGGCAGGTCAGGAAAAAAAGAAAAGATTTGATCATCGCTGTCCTCCATTTGGGTGTTCGACGTTCGACGGGTTTCCAGTCGGAACAGTATTGATGACAGGTGCTTTATCATGATTAAAATCAGAACCACCGTTTCCGTTTGAAATAGATCAGCATGCCCAGGGCTATGAGGAACAGTACGGACAGGAAGACAGGGTAGCCGTACCTGTAGTGAAGCTCCGGAATATATTCAAAATTGGTTCCGTAAATTCCGGCGATGAAAGTCAGGGGAATGAAGATCACCGCGAACACGGTGAGGTGCATGATGATATCGTTCATCCGGTTGGCCATGAACGTGTTGTACAGGTTCATCATGTCGTTCAGCATGTCGCGGTAGGTGTCGATCACTTCGGTGGCCTGGGTGAACAGGTCGGCCAGATCCTTGAGGAATGGGCGCGTGGCGTCGTGAATCAGGGGGCTGTCGATGCGGGCCAGCTGGATCACCATGTCCCGTGCAGGCCGGATGCATTTCCTGAGGTAGTTCATCTCACGCCTGAAATGGTTGATCCTTTCCATGATCGAGCGCTTCGCCCCCGAGAGGATTTCCTGTTCCAGCGCTTCGATCTGTTCACCAAAATCCTCGATGATCTCGATGGTGTTGTCCACCACGGTGTCGAGCAGGCAGTAGGCCAGATAGTCGGGACCCGCGGTCCTGGCCCGCCCTTTTCTGGATTTCAGCCGGTCACGGACCGGATCGAACACGTCTCCAGGCACTTCCTGAAAAGTCAGGAGATGGCGGCCGGCAATGACGATACCCAGCTGTTCCGAGATGATCCGTTGGCCCGCTTCGTCGAACCTCAGCATTCTCAGGACGAGAAAGATCACGTTGTCGAACTCCTCCAGCTTGGGCCTCTGCCCCGTGTGCATGATGTCTTCGAGCAGGAGGGGATGGAGGTCGAACAGCCGGCCCGCCTCCCGGATGACTTCGGCGCAGTGCAGACCGTCAAGGTTGATCCAGGCCACGCCCTGGTCCCTGATGTAGGAGACGGTTTCGCCAAGTGAGTCAAGGACCTGTTCCTCGCAGTGCTCGGCGTCATAGCGAAGTACGGAGATCAGGCAGTCCTCGACCTTTTTTTTGCCGATAAAGACCAGGGAACCGGGATGGAGTCCTTTTCGGGCGTCGGTGTTTTTCAGGAATCGGGCCATGGTGTCCTCACAGTGTGTTGGGGAAATGCCGCAACGCAGGAAGATAAAAAACGTCAGGAATTCTAAACCAGGCGCATCGGAACCGCAAGTGCGGATTGACATTGGCGAAACATCGCCCCTCTGTTGAGTTTTGTTCTTTTTTTCGGTAGATAGAATTCCATGTTTTGAGACGAAAAACAAACCATCATCCGGAGACTGCAACATGGTCACACAGAGAACGGAAAACCTGACGTCGTTCATCGTTATGGATGTGCTTGAAAAAGCTCATGAAATGGAGCGAAAAGGCATCCATGTCATTCACCTGGAAGTGGGGGAGCCTGACTTCGATGCGCCGGCCTGTGTGAAACAGGCCATGACCGAGGCCCTGGACAAGGGAGACACCCACTACACCCACAGCCTGGGAATGATCGAGCTGAGGGAGGCCATCTGCGATCATTATCACAAACAATACGATGTGACGGTCACACCGGACCGGGTGGTGGTGACCTCGGGCACGTCTCCGGCCATGCTCAGCCTGTTCTCCGTGCTGATAGAGCCCGGGGACGAGGTGATCCTGTCCGATCCCCATTACGCCTGTTATCCCAACTTCATCCGGTTTTTCGGTGGGAAACCCGTTTTTATCCGAACACGGGAGCAGAACGGCTTTCAGATGGACATCCGGGCGATCCGTAATCGTCTGAACGAACGGACCCGGGGTATCTTCATCAATTCACCGTCCAACCCCACAGGGACGCTCCTGTCAAAAGAGAACCTCGCCGACATCGCTTCCTGCGGGAAAACGGTGATCTCCGACGAAATTTACCACGGTCTTGTCTACGAAGGAAAAGAACACTCGATCCTGGAGCTCACGGAAGACGCCTTTGTGCTGAACGGTTTTTCCAAACTCTACGCCATGACCGGGCTTCGGCTGGGCTACCTGATCGCTCCTTCCCGGTACATGGGGGCGCTCCAGAAAGTCCAGCAGAATTTCTTCATTTCCGCAAGTGCCCCGGCCCAGAGGGCGGGGATCGCGGCCCTTTCCAACAGTCGGGAGGACACGGACAGGATGAGGGACACCTACGACAAACGGCGGCTTTACATGATCGAACGACTGAAACACATGGGTTTCAGGATTCCCGTGACGCCCACGGGGGCGTTCTACGTGTTCGTCAACGCCCGCCATATCTCGGACGACTCCTACAAACTGGCCTTCGACATTCTGGAGAAAGCCCATGTGGGGGTGACACCGGGCATCGACTTCGGAGAGGGCGGGGAGGGGTTCCTCCGTTTTTCCTACGCCAATTCCCTGGAAAACATCGAAGAGGGCATGAATCGGATCGAACGTTATCTTTCCGGGCGACCCTGATGCAAACGTTTTGTTTGTTGGAAAAAATTCTCCTTTACATACAAAATCGGGAGTGGCACCATGGTTTTGCGGGAGGGGATTTCGCAAAATGCCACATTCATGCGTAAAAATTTAATCAAAGGAGAAGTTATGGAAAGCATTTTCAGGAAACTTGCGGCTTCGTTCGTCTGTTTTGTTCTTCTGATGACGGCAAAAGGCTTCGCGGAACCTGGCGGAGACGTACAGTCCGTCATCGGGGTGGATGTGATGCCCCATGTGGAATGGAGTTTTCCTTCACTTCTCAACGTCCACGGGACCGATGAGATGGATTACGACATGGAGGCCACGGGATTCACCAGTTACTCCACCAATGTCAGGATCAACAAGATCAACACCAGCCTGGGCCTCAGCGCCGTGGTGGAAGACGACCTGGTGGGGGATGTGGACCAGTTCGCGGGCTATGTGGCGGTGAAAAGCGTCTTTTTCAGGTACTCCCTTGGGAAAATCCGGGGCACAGGCGTATGGACCGGTGACCTGGCCACAGGCATGTCCCGGGATTTTGCCTACGACCATGATGTGAAATCCTATGAAATCAACTATATGTTCGGAAAAAAAGATGCCGGCATGGGGTGGTACGCCGGCATCGGTTACACGGAACTGACCGTTCCCATCGAGATTCACACCCTGGTCACACCCGGCGGCAAGGAAAACCAGGAATACGGGGTCCCGGTGTACGATGACGCTTACGAGGTGAAAGCCTACTGCGCCCAGTTCGGGTTCGACACCATGATGGGGGACATGGCTTCGGGAAACATCCGGCCGGGTTCGGTGAGATTCTTCGCCCATGGCCAGGACACCATCGGTTTCGGTAACGGTGAGGTGGCGGAGGCTTCGGCGGCTTTTGCCGAGGAACTGAACCCGGGCCGAACCTTCGTGGACAGGAAAAGTTTCGTGGGCTACCTTCAGAACGACACCACCCTGGGCTTTTACTGGGCTCCCTCGTTTCTCTACGGCCATGGTGTCGTGGGGCTGGGCTACAACATCAATTTCAGTATGGTCTTCACCTTCGAAGGTGCTGCGGAGGAAGCCACGGAACTGGGTTACGACGCCAGCTTCGGTACGTTCCGCCACGGCCCGCAGCTGAGGGTTTACGCCACATGGTGATACCATGGGCAGACCGGGCCTTGACTTCCGCTGCCGGACGGTCCATGGAAAAATCTTGAAAATTGTGGTGTAACACTCTTGATTTTTTAATGAATTGTCCGTATAAAGGTGCTTTGTTTAAAACAGATTGCATTTTGCTTTAATTCAGGAGCGTCCGATATGGCACTTACAAAAACGCAGGTGGTGGATTCTGTTCAGGAACGGATCGGTTTTTCTCGGAAAAAAAGTACGGAACTTGTGGAACAGCTTATCGAGATCATCAAGGACACCATCGAACGGGGTGACGATGTGCTGATCAGCGGTTTCGGCAAGTTTTGTGTCAAGGAAAAGGGGATCCGCAAGGGCCGAAACCCGGCCACGGGCGAAGACATGATGCTGGAACAGCGTAAGGTGGTCACGTTTAAATGCTCATCCGTGCTTCGTGAGAAAGTGAACAACGGAAAATAGCAGGGCTTTTTCATCCTAAGCTTTTTTGAAAGGCGTTTTCCTTAGGGAAGACGCCTTTTTTCATGGTTTTCAGCTCAGACGGATCTCCCATCCTTCCGGGGTGTCCGGAGCCACGGTTTCGTGAATCCGGACCGCCCTCATGGTTTCCCTGAGGGTCCGGGAGCTGAACTTGCCTGTGATGGTCGTGCCGCTGTAAACGGGGCCTTTGGTTTTGACGTAGGCTTTGGTTCCGATTTTATCCGCCCAGTCCAGCTTGTCCTGTTTCTGCTTTTTCAGCACCATGATCTGCTCTTTGGTGTTCCAGATCTGTTCCCTGACCTGCTTGACCATGGCGTCGAGGGCGTCCTGGCGGTCGAAGTTCATGTTGATGTCGGTATCCGCGTCGTGGGCCTTTCGGGTCAGGGCTTCAATTTTCAGCTCCACCTCCCGGAGACTTTCCGCATTGCCCGAGACCTTGATTTGTTCGAGGTTTTTTTCAAGTTCCCGTCGTTCTACCTGGGAACGGTCCTGGATATGGGCGAGTCCCGCGATGGTCTTCTGGATTTCCCGGCCCTGATCGGTCAGCTCTTTCATCCTGTTTTCAAGGCTTTCCAGGATGTTCTGCTGGACTTCGATGTCCTCGTCTATGAGGGAGACTTCGTGGGCGATGTGGTCATCCACCCCGATCCGGAGATGGCAGGGTTTTGAAATTTCCGTTCCGATGTCCGCGGCCTCGATGCCCTGCCTTGCGGAAATCGTGGAACTGACGATTTTGCCCCTGCACACACAGGCCCCGCTGGTCTGGATATCGCAATCGATGATTTCCCTGTCGGTGATAATGCTGCCGTAGGCCCTGATGGTGGACTTGTTGATGAATTTGGCGCGAATGTCTCCTTCCACGTCCAGAATGGCGCCGCTGATCCCTGTTTTGACCACCAGGTCCCCTTTGGCCACGATATGGGCGGCCAGGATTTCTTCGGCGGCGATGTTGGCCCCCTTGACATGGAAATCGTTGTGGACGCTGCCTCGGATGGTCACGTTCCCCGCGAAATCCACATGGCCTGTCTCGAAACTCACATCCCCGGGAATGACGATTTCCGTCAGCACGTGGAGCCGGTTTCCGAAACTCAGTTTGGGCTGGCCGTTGACCGTGGCCACGGCCTTGCGTCCGTCTTCGGACAGGCTGGTCCCGTTCTCGCATTTGAGGAAAACGTTTTTCACCTCCCGGACCAGGAGGTCCCGGCCGAAAATGTCCTTGCCGTTCTTTCCCGGGGTGGAGGGAGCTATCTCGGCCAGAATGGTTCCTTCGTTCACGAAGGGAATTTCGCCCCGGTTCTTGAAATCGATGGACCCTGATTCGGAGACTTCGCCGATCTTCAGGTAATCGGTGTCGAAAAAGAAGGTGACAGTGCCGTCTTTGCCTGGGACGGCGGGCTTGCCTTCGGCGATTTTGAATGGTTTTTCCCTGAAAATTTTGGAGTTCAAAAAACCACGGATCAGCGCATCGTCCACGATGCCGAACACAATGTCCAGTTCCCGTAAGGACGTCTTGATGTCCTCCACCGTGATGTGCGAGGTGTCCATGTACGGCGGTATCCTGAGGGTTGCGGACATGCCGTCTTCCGCAATGAGGAGTGTCAGTCCGTTTATGGTCAGGGTCTGGGTCCGGTGTCCCAATGAAAGGTCTTCTCCGTAGAACTCTTCAGGGAGAACCTCTTCCTGGGGACCAAGGAGTTCAAGGGTTTCGGCGATGTCGCTTTCAGAGGGGGGCTGTTCTTCTTCAGGGCCTTGGGGCTCAGGCGCCATGCCAACAGAACGGGCAGGCGCTGTTTCTTCGTCTTTTGGCTCCTCGTGAAAAAATGCCCGGTTATCTGGTGCAACCACGGGTTTTGGTTCACGGGGAACCAAGGGCGTTTCTTCCGAAAATGGGGACTTTTTGACGGGAGCCTCCGGAACGGGTCCCTTCCGGGCAGACATGGGAGAAGGCCGGTCTTCGGGCACGGGGGCCTGCCCCCGCACCGGGACGGAAGCCTCAGGGGGAGGAGATGGGACCGCCTTCCCGGCGCTGGGATCTTCCTGCCGGGTGAAAGGCCGGGGCGGTATTTTTTCCATGGTCCTGGCAGGCTCTTTTACCTGGTTCCGGCTGGCTGGCGAAGGACGTTCAAGGCCCTGGGATGCAAGGAGCGACAGGCACTGTTCCTGGGTCAACGCTTTGTTTTCGGTGAAGATATCGCAGACCAGCCTGACAGTTCGGTTTTTGCCGTAAAGGCGTGCCTGTTCGGCCAGGGCTTTCCTGGCCAGGGTTTCATCGATGAGACCCTTTTCAACGGCAAAGGCCGCGAATTGTTTTTCAGCCTGCCGGAGATCCCAGTTTTCACGGATGCCTTTGAGAAGAAGGAGCTGGTCTTCCGAGATCCCGCCCAGGCTGACCAGAATGCGATCAAGGCCGGGATTTTCCTTGCCTTGGTTTTTAAGGGAATAGGCCTTGAGAACCGTTACCAGGCGGGGTTCGTCGATAAGTCCGTAATTCAGGGCAATCTTGCAGAGGAAAAAATCGTCATCAGGCGAGGTTTTTTTTCTTCCATGCGCTTCCCGTACGATGAACGGTCTCCGGCATTTGGCACAGGTCACCTGTTTTCCCGACAGCAGGGAGGAAACTTTGAAAAAAGATGAGCAGACTGGACAGCGGACAACAATTTTACCGGTGTTTGGGGCCATGAAAGCAACATCTCCTGGTCAGGTCGTCCTCGGTGAACACCATGCATGAAAACCGGTGAAAGGCCTTGGTTGGGAGGAATCGTTGAACCCTCTTTGAATATCTTTTTTTATTAGGAGGTTAACAGAACAGGGTAACAGTGTCAACGGTGATGATCGGTGTGAACGGCCTGGGTGTTTCGTGGTCTTAGCTCGGCCCGTGTGGCGCCCCAGCCACCGGATTCCAGGTGGCCCGACGAGTAAGACAGGACATGGGGGTGTTTCTCGAGAATGCGGGTCACCCTTTCCTTGAGCACCCCTTTTCCCTTGCCGTGGATGATTCGGACGGAAAAGATGCCCAGCTCGCGGCAGGCCCTGATGTATTCTTCCAGGAGATCGGGAACCTCCTTTGGGTTGAAGGCGTGGAGGTCCAGGGTGTCGGTGACGGGCACCACCACCGGTTCGTCCGGGTCGAACCCGTCGTGGTCCGGGTCATCGTCGTTATCGGTCATGGTGTTTTGCCCCTAACAGGCACGCCGTCTTTCGCGTTCTGAACCAGCCGGGAGATCGCCCGGTCCAGTTCCCTGTTGAACTCGGCAGGACGGGTCAACATCAGGAAATGATCGGTTCCCTTGATGACCACTGCTTCGAACGAACGCATGTGCCTCCGGTTCGCCTCGTGGTCCACAGGCCAGAGGTCCGCGTTCACCGTGACCACGGGAACGGGGATGTACTTGAAAATCCGGGCGATGTCACCTGTCACGTACTGGTCCAGCATGTGTTCCATGGCGCTCATGGCCACATGGGGAGGGGCTGCGGCCATGTCTGAGAGAATCCAATCCCGGATCGTGCTGTCCGAGTCAGGCTTGAACATGGTGCTGACGAAGTTTCTGCAGCCCGTGGGGAAATCCGCTTTAAGGGGCAGGGTCATCTCGTCCATCATGGCCCGGGTCATGGGGTACTCGACGTTTTCAAGGGTGTCCACGCCGATGAGTCCCACCACCCGTCCCGGCATGAGACGGGCCGCTTCGGCGATGACCGAGCCGCCCATGGAATGGCCGACAAGGATTGCGGATTTCGCGTTAACCGCGTCGGCCACGGCCAGGACATCCTGGCCGAAGGATGCCATGGTGTACGATTTACGGGACAGGCCCGAATGGCCGTGTCCGGCAAGGTCAAGCACCACGACCCGGTGTTTCTTAGAGAACACGGGAACCTGTTCCCGAAAATACCGGGCGTCGCAGCTCCAGCCGTGGACAAAGATCAGGGTGGGTTCGCCTGTGCCGAATACCTCGTAGGAAACCGGGGTGCCGTCGCTGGACAGAACCACCCGGGGGGGCTGGGCATCCGCGTTTCCGGACTGGAAAACAAAAAGGACCGTCAGGATCAGGGCCGTAAGGGCCAGGCGGCAACAGGATGAAAAAGACGGTTTTTTAGTGTCGAAATATCCTGGTTGATTGTGTGTCCTTGTCATCGGCGTGTTCTCCTTGTTCGATTTACCCTCATTCATGGTCGAAGATGTAGCCCACGGAACGGCGGCTTTTGAAGTACTGCGGGTTTTTGGGGTCTTGTTCGAAATACTTCCTGAACCGGACCAGGAAATTGTCCACGGTCCGGGTGGTCATGTTCCGGGTGTAGCCCCAGCCGATTTCCAGGAGTTTCTGGCGGGAGAGTGCTTTGCCCCGGTTGGACACGAACAGTTTCAGCAGCTTGATTTCCTGTTCGGTGAGAAAGATTTTTCCCGCCATGCACTGGGCTGTGGATTCGAGAAAATCGATTTCGTTGCCGCCGAAACGGTAGTACCGGTCGATGGCCCCCAGTTTCTCCGCGCCGGACAGGTCCCCGCTTTTGTAAATGGACACCCGGGTCAGCATGCGGTCCACCCGGAGCAGGAATTCCTCCAGGTCGAAGGGTTTGGCCAGGTAGTCGTCCACCCCGTGTTTCAGGCCTTCCACCTTGTCGGCCGGGGTGTTTCTGGCCGAAAGGATCAGGATGGGGATTTTCTGGTCTTCCAGGCGGATGTTCCTGAGAACCGAGATCCCGTCGATGCGTGGAAGCATAATGTCCAGGACGATCAAATCCGGCCGGAACGATTTCCAGAGGTCGAGGGCCGCGACGCCGTCGGTGGCCACCACGGTCTCATAGCCCTGGAGGGTCAGGTTGAGTTTGATGCCGTCGGCGATGTGTTCTTCATCCTCGACGATCAGGATGCGTTTTTTCTGGTCTGCTCCCATGGTCTGTCAGGTCCGTTTGAGTTTCTGAATGACTGAAAAGATGGGCAGGGACAGGATGAACTCGCTGCCCTTGCCCGGGCCGGGACTTTTCACCGTGATATCTCCACCGTGGATTTTGGCGATGATGCTGACCAGGTAGAGACCCAGCCCGCTTCCCTCCGAGGCCCTGGCCGAAGAGGGGCCGGCCTGGTAGAATTTCCGGAATATTTTTTTGTAATCTTTTTTTTCGATGCCGATGCCGTTGTCTTTGAACGATATCAGGAGGGTGTTCAGCCTTGAGGTAAAACGGATATCCAGGAAGCAGCGCTCACAGTGGTTGTACTTCATGGCGTTCTTGATCAGGTTCATGAACAGCATCTCGAAAAGCGAGGTGTCGATGGAAAGGATCAGGGGCTTTTTCAGCTCGTTGATGATCTTGATGGTGCAGCCCTCGAACAGGTGGTGGTTTCCGCTGATGAAACGTTCCGTGAAATCCACGATGTCCGTGGGGATCTGCTCGCGCTCGTACTGGTCGCTTTCAAGCCGGGCCAGCTGGAGGATGCTGTTGATGTTTCCCGAAAGCCGGCCCACGTCGGCCAGCATGTATTTCAGGTATTTGCGCTGGTCCTCTTTGGACAGGTCGTGTTTGAGGAAGGTTTCCAGGTACAGCTTGAGGGAGGTCACCGGTGTCTTGAGCTCGTGGGTGAAGTTGTTGATGAAGTTCTGCTGGTAGTTGTAGAGCTGGAGCACTTTCTGGTAGTACACGAAACTCATGAAGATCCCCGCGAGGATGATCCCTCCGATCAGGGTGAAAATCAGGGTGACGATCCAGGTGCGGCTCTGGAACACCAGGAAGGGGTTGAAGTTCAGCCGGTCGATGAACTCCTCCAGCCCGCTTTTCACCTCGATGTACCAGAAGATGCAGAGAAACAGGGTGACTCCCAGGGCCGCGATGGAGAACAGGAACAGCACCGTGGGGTGGGGCAGCCATTTGTACCTGTTCTGCATGATGTCGGTCAGTTTGAAGGTGTCCGAGAGGGCCAGCATGCTTTTTTTCGGTCCAGGGATCATGGTCCTCCAGCGTCAGATTTCCGGTGTATCGATGGCTTTGAGGTCGAAGATCCGCACCTTGTCCGTGTACTGCCGTGTTTCGTATTTGGTGATGCCCATCAGTTTTCGTGTGATTTCCCCGGTTTTTTTGATCTGACCGTGGATTTTGCTGAGCTTTTCGTAATGGGGATGACTGGGATCGAGGCCCATCATCAGGAGTTCGGAGTAACCCGAAATGGCCATCAGGGGCTGGTTGAGCTCGTGGCACACGGCCCCGGCCATTTCGAGAACCGACAGGAGTTTTTCGCTGGAAAGCCTGTCCTGTTCGGCCTGGATCCTGTCCGTGAGGTCGCTGACGGTGACGATGTTGCGTTCCAGGGGTTTTTCAGGGTTGATGCAACTGGCTTTGATGTGGCCCGTGAAGATCTCCCCGTTTTTCCGGATGAACTCGGCGTCGGCTTCGATCAGGAGTTTCTTCGGAACGGTGTCGATGATGGTCTCGACCACCGAGTTGTACCAGGCGTTGCTGGCGTAAAACCTCTGAACGTTTTTACCGATGTATTCCTCTTCGCTGTCGTAGCCGAAAAGGCGGCCGGCCGCCTCGTTTCCCCATTTGACCACCCTGTTTTCCACCAGGATGATGGCTGTGGGAGAGGCGGACAGGATGCCCTGGAGGATCATGTTCTGCTGCTTGAGCCTTTCCTCCACGTCGGCGCGGATGGTGACCTCTTCCTGGGTCTTCTGGTTCATGGTCTTGAAATCGGCCATGCGGATGGCCAGGGCCGTGATGTCCTCGATGGTGAAAAGGGCGTAAAACCCTGTGCCGTCAAAAGAGGGAACGGCGCTGGCGTGGATTTTCAGAATCCGGGCCCGGTCGTTGGGAAGGCCGGCCAGGATCAGGTCCGTGTGGCGGTCCGGGGAAAACAGGATGGGGCCCTTGCCCCTGAACACTTTGTCCAGCCGGGCCTGGACCGTACTCCGTTTGAAACGGGGAAAGGTCTCGCTGATCACCGTCCCCACGATCCGTTCTTCAGGGGTATCCGTCCACCGGGCCATGCAAGGGTTCCATGCAAGGACGGTGTGATCGCTGCGCATGATGAACATGCCCAGGGGGACATGGTTCAGCATGGCGTACTGTCGTTTCACAAAGGTGTTTTCCTGGTCGCTGATCATGGGCGCTGGCCTTGTTTTTCTTGAGAAAAAATGACGGGCACCACTATAAGGTATCCTTTCGGATTAAACAAGATGGTGTCTAAAAAAGTCTGCCGATCCAGTCACGGCTTCCGGTAGATGCTGGGGGACAGGGTGACAAGAGGGGTCTTGATGCCCACCATGCTTTCGCTCTGGCCGAAAATGAAGAGGCCCCCGGGTTTCAGCGCTTTCACCATGTCGTTCATCACTTTCTGCTTGGTGGGGAGGTCGAAGTAGATCATCACGTTGCGGCAGAAGATGATATGGTATTCGGAAAGTGGCGGGGCGCCGGTGACCAGGTTGTATTTTCCGAAGGTGACGTGGTCTTTCACATGGTCCTTGACCCGGATCCGGCCTGAGGAATGGTTGACGCCTTTCTGGAAATATTTCCGGAGAAGGTGGGGCGGGACGGCCCTGGCCCGTTCCAGGGGATAGACGCCCCGGATGGCGGTCTGGATCATGGTGTCCGAGATGTCCGAGGCGAAGATCTTGAAGTTGAAATGGTTTTCAAGGAGCTGGATGGCGATGGAATAGGCCTCTTCCCCGCTGGACGAGGCGGCGCTCCAGATCTTGAGCAGGTTCGAAGGGTTCATGGCCTCCAGGATGTATTCGCAGTGCCTGTTTTCCCGGAAGAAATAGGTGTGGTTGGTGGTGATGCCGTCGATGAAACGTTTGAACTCGTCCCCGTCTTTTTCAATGAGCCGGATGTAGTCGGACACGGTGGCGGTTCGGGTGGACCTGAGCCGTTTGGCCAGTCTCGCCTTGAGGAGGTTCTTCTTGTTGTCGTTCAGGCTGATGCCGCTGACCTTGTACACGATGTCCGAGAGGTTTCTGAACTGGCTGTCGGTGATGTGGGTGTCGTACACGCTGGCGTGCCTCCGGATGAGTTGAATTAAGTACCGTGTAAATTAGCACGGTTAGGCATGGACGATCAACATGCATTCGACCGCCCTGAAAAAACATGTCTTTCATAGCCGGCCAAGTGCTGATAATAAATAGCCGTCCGGCAGAAGCATCGCGTTTCACCATGCCACATTATTTTTTTCATGAAGATTACAGGAAGGAGAGCACACCATGAAATCCAACTCCCTGCTTCGGGGTTTCTACCATTCGGAAGACGGCGTCATTACGGAAATCGTGAACGGCAATGAAAACAGCGTCACGTTCAAAGCCATGTTTTCCATTCCGGGCCACCTTTTGGAACAGTTCAAGGCCCACCCCGAGCACCTGATGTTCAGCCAGCGTTCCCGTATCGCCCGGCTTGGTGTGATGATCTCAAGCGAGTCCCTGGCCCAGGGCCATTTCATGAACGACCAGGTGGTGATCACCATGAACGCCAGCTCGGTGATCACCGATTACCCGGCGTTCTCGGACCTCCGCCCCTTTTTCACGCCGGGTCTCAAGATCGGCCGCCTGGCCTTCTGCGATCCGGAAAACCTCCTGACGTCCAACGAGGTGCTCGATGCGGTGAACCGTTCGGAACTGAAACTGCCCGCGTCCACCTCGATCTCCAGCGCCGGGGACATCCTCATCGCGCCCCACCAGGTGATCTACAAAATCGACAAACCCCTGGACCGGGAAACCCTGGGCCGGATCCTTCTCCGGAAAGACGGAAAAGAGCTGCTGAAAATGGGGCTTCGCCGTGAAGAGGTCAAGCAGATCGTCCTTCCGCCGGGCGAGGGCATCATCACCACCTGTTCCATGTACCTGAACTACCATTACGTGGTGCTTCAGAACGACATGAACCGTTTCGGCGAACTGGGCTACCACCTGCCGGCCACGATCCTCGACCCCATAAGGACCCGGGGTATCAACATCTACCTTGAAATCATCAACCGCAGCGACCAGCCCATCGTGAACCCCATGATTCCGGCCAAGATCTACCGGGCCGCCCGGATGGATCACGACCCCTCGGTCTACACCAACGGGACCTGGTCCCGGCCCCACCGCTACGAGGACCTCCGGGCCCTTGAAAAGCGCTTTGACGCCATGGGAAAATCCACCTGCTACTACCTGAACAAACCGGCCGCGGTGATGCCCCTGGAACAGCCCGAGCCGGACAAGGTGCCTCTTTACATCAACGGCCCGGAAAAAACCTGCGAAAACCCCGTGGGGGTCTGCGCCTCGGACCGCCGGAATTTCAGGCGGGACAGCCGCTGTCCCCACGTCTACGCCGTTCCGAAAATCCCTTTCGAAAAAGACGACGGTCCCCAGCCCCTGGTGGTCAAGTACTTTCCCAACATCCAGGAACACCACGACATCATCGACAGCGTGTACAAGGGCCATATCGATTCCCTGTACTTTTTCGAACCGTCCTTTGAACACGGCCCCTTCCTGTCCCAGCAGGACCACAACCGTCTTCAGGAGTATTTCGCCCTGGGCCTCAAGGTCTACTGGATTTCATCCCTGAACAACCGCCTGATGATGTACACCGAACGGGACGGCATGGGCTACTTCGTGATTCCCGAAAAGATGACGGCCTTCCATAAATCCATGCTCTTCGCCTTCTACGGATCGAACAAGATCCTGTCCGAGCAGGGAAACCGCCGCCTTGAAAGCCTGATTCAGAAGCTCATCGGGTTCTGGGGGAAAAACATCGGTTTCGTCACCGGAGGCGGCAGCGGCGTCATGGAAAAGGCCAACGTGCTGGCCAGGGAAAGCGGGATACTTTCCGGTTCCAACTACCTGGAAATCACCGATCAGGCCCTGGTGACCGATGTGGATTTCTGCCAGATCTTCCAGAGCTCCTGCCGTCACAGCCGCCAGAAATGGTTCGAGGTCACCTCGTTTCCCATTTTCAATGTGGGAGGCCTGGGAACCCTGGAAGAGCTGGGCATCACGTTGTGCAACATGAAGCTGTCCATCATGGAGCAGGTGCCCCTGGTGCTGTTCGACACCGAGGACTCCGGGTACTGGGACGGGGTGGAAGCCCAGATCCTGGCCATGGTCCAGGGCAACCGGGCCCCGGCCTGGTCCGCCGACAACCTGGTGATCACCAGCGACCCCGACGTGGTCATCGACGCCTACCGGCAGATGCTCAGGCTTTTCTGATCTGCTGTCCTGTGAAGACAAATGGGAGACGATTCTTTATGGGGCTTCATTAAAAAAATTGGGGCGGGCGGTGTTTGAGTTTGTCAGAGCTGAATGAACGGGAGTTGTTGGTTAACATAAGCAAGATAATTAGACTCCCCCCGCCTTTGTCATTCCGGGCGGTTCCCGACGGTCAAGGTGATGGGAATTTAAACACAGATGGCATCTCCACCCTGCCCGAAACACGAAGCCGACCCGGAATCCACGCTGGCGTTTGAATCGACGTTTGAAATTTTTGAATCCTGTGACCCCGCGGTCATGGATTCCGGGTCGGCTTCGGCGCCCGTGAATCATGTTGGAACGTGGGTCAACAAAGAAACAGGCAGTCCAGAGAATGGGAGGCCGCCCGGAATGACAAGGGCGTGAGGTGATTGGGTTTGTAAGGACTGACAAGGTTGGGTGTGGCTGAGGCTGTCTGATATGACAAGATTGGAAGCTGTATGAACCTGCCTGATTGTGGGATGTGCTTTGGTTTGCCAGAGCTGACATGGCCGCAACTAATGCCCCGCATAACCAAAATCATTGACTCCCCCCGCCTTTGTCATTCCGGGCGGTTCCCGACGGTCGAGGTGATGGGAATTGAAATACAGATGGCATCTCCACCCTGCTTGAAATACGAAGCCGACCCGGAATCCACGCTGGCGTTTGAATTAGCGTTTGGAATTTTCAATCACCGTCACAGCTTCGAACATGGATTCCGGGTCGGCTTCGGCACTCGTGGATCCTTGTGGGTCGTGGGTCAACGAAGAAACAGGCAGCCCGGAGAATTGGAGTCCGCCCGGAATGACAAGGGCGGGCGTGGTGTGTCTATCTGGAATGGCAAGATCGGGATTGGCTGGGTTTGTTCGGGACGACACAGTGGGAGGGCTGAGTCTGCCCGGGATGACACGGTTGGGATCTGTTGCTCACTTATATTCAAAAAAAGTTACGATGAAAACATACTACATCTATATCCTTGCGAGCCGTCGGAATGGGACACTATACATCGGTGTCACCAATGACCTTGTTCGACGGATATACCAGCACAAGGCGGATCTTGTGAAAGGGTTTACAAGCCGCTACAAAATTCATCAGTTGGTTTATTACGAACACACACCCAATATCGAGTCAGCCCTTGCCAGGGAAAAAGAATTGAAGACATGGCGTCGCCAATGGAAGATCCAGCTGATCGAAGAAAAGAATCCAAACTGGATGGACTTGTACCCATCTATTGTTTGAACCGGCACCTGAAATTTTCGAATCCGTGATCCCCTCGGGCATGGATTCCAGGTCGGCTCCGGCGCTCGTGGATCTTGGGGGGTTGTATGTCAACGAAGAACCAGGCCTCCCGGAGGATTGAATGCCGCCCGGAATGACAAGGACGTGAGGTGTTTGGGTTTGTGAGGACTGACACGGGCAGGAACGGATGCCCCACATCGCCGAAATTATTGAAGCCCCCGCCTTTGTCATTCCGGACGGTTTCCCACAGGGCGGAGTGACAGAAACACAAACGCACATGACATCTCCACCTTGCCCGAAACACGAAGCCGACCCGGAATCCACGTTGGCGTTTGAATCAGAGCTTGAAATGTTCAATCTCGCAGGGGTACTCGTCGCTTTTAAAAAAAGAAAGTGACATAAATCCAAAATGCTTTATATTATGTCACTTTCGAAAACCAAGGACTTATCCCTGATTGTAAAAAACGTTTGCGTGACGAGGAGTTAGGACATGATACACGACAGTATGGACAGCGCGAAGAAGAAGACATCCTGCGGCATGGCGTCGCCTGCGGAAAAACAGCAGCAGCAGATGCAGGACATGATGCAGGAAACCCTTTCGAAGATCAAAAACAAGATTTTCGTCATGAGCGGCAAGGGCGGCGTGGGCAAGAGCAGCATCGCGGCGAACCTCGCCACGGGTCTCGCCGACAAGGGATTCAAGACCGGCCTGATGGACGTGGATCTTCACGGGCCGAGCATCGCCACGATCATGGGTCTGGACGGCATGCTGGGGATTTCCCCCAACCGCAAACTTCTTCCTTATAAATACAGTGATAACCTGGGCGTGGTGTCCATGCAGAGCCTGATGCAGGACGCCGACCAGGCCGTGATCTGGAGAGGACCGGCCAAAGCCGGCATGATCCAGCAGTTCGTCGGACAGGTGGAGTGGGGGAACCTGGATTTTCTGATCATCGACGCCCCTCCGGGCACCGGCGACGAGCCCCTCACCGTGGTCCAGACCATCCGGGACGCCAAGGCCGTGGTGGTCACCACCCCCCAGGAAGTGGCCCTTTCCGACGTCAGAAAATCCATCAACTTCTGTGAAACGGTAAAACTTCCCGTGGTGGGTCTCATCGAAAACATGGGTCCGTTCAAATGCCCCGGCTGCGACCATGTGATCGCCCTGTTCAAGAGCGGCGGCGGCGCCAAGACAGCCGAGGCCATGAACATCCCGTTCCTGGGAACCCTGCCCTTCAGCCCGGCGGTGGTGATCGCCTCCGATGACGGAACGCCCATCATCACCAAGGACAGGGCCAACGATTTCAGCGTGGCCCTGGATAAAATCATCGGTAATATCGTCAAATCCGTGTGACGGATCTGAAACCGCGGCCTTCAGACTGGTCTGAAGGCCGAGGATGATCCTTGTGAGTCTTGCCTCCGGCGGCCCTTCCGGGGGACCAGATTTTAAAAATCTGGACAAATGGTTGGGGTGAAACACGCCGTTATTATTCATATCCGTTTTGTCAAACTTTTTTCAAAAAGTTTGGCCCCCGGCAGGGCCGCCGGAGGCCTATAACAAAATCAAACCAGGGGACAAAAAAGGAGTGCCGAACGAAACGCCCACGAAAGATCCCCGGTTCATCCGGCGACGCCTGGAGGACAAAGAGACCCGTGTTCTTTCCGGACACGCGGCACTGAGCCGTGACGCCGTCCGTCTGCGGCCCGACACGGCGGCGGAGAAAGGCTTCCGCCTCGCTTACGCCATCGACACCGACCGGATCCTGAACTCCCACGCCTACACCCGCTACATCGACAAAACTCAGGTTTTCTCCCTGATCCACAACGACCACATCACCCACCGGGTGCTCCATGTCCAGCTCGTGTCCAAAATCGCCCGGACCATAGGAAAAGCCCTGGACCTGAACGAGGACCTCATCGAAGCCGTGGCTTTGGGCCACGATATCGGGCACACCCCCTTCGGCCACGACGGGGAACGGTATCTGTCGGAGCTTTGCCGGGAGCACGGCATCGGCGAGTTCCACCACAACGTCCAGAGCGTCCGCTTTCTCGACCGCATCGAGAACAAGGGCAGGGGATGGAACCTGTCCCTCCAGACCCTGGACGGGATTTTCTGCCACAACGGGGAAACCCACGACACCGAACTGGTGCCCTTCAAAGGCAAGACCGGCGACCGGCTTTTCGCTGAAATGGCCGACCAGACCGCCGGAAAATCCGTGAGCCCCGTTCCCATGACCCTGGAAAGCTGTGTGGTGCGCATGGCCGACACCATCAGCTATATCGGAAGGGACATCGAGGACGCCATCCGCCTGGGCTTCCTCGAACGCTCCGACCTGCCCCCTGACGTGACCCGGATTCTGGGAGACACCAACGGCACCATGGTCTACACCATGGTCACGGACATGATCCATCACAGCTTCGGCCGGAACGCCATCGCCTATTCCGACGAGGTGTCCTGGGCCATCCGGACCCTCAAGGCCTTCAACCTGGAGCGGATCTACAGGAACCCCAAAGCCAAGCAGCACATCCCCAACATCCGGGACCTGTTCCGGATCCTCTTCGACACCTTCCTGGAAGACCTGGAAAAGGACAACGGGGCTTCGGCCATCCACACCGGCTTTCTGGCCCGCATGGACGAAGACTACCTGACCGGCACGCCCCACGCCGCCAAAGTCCGGGATTTCATCGCCGGCATGACCGACCGCTACTTCATCGACCAGTGCCCGGAAGACGTAAGGCCCGTGGCGGTGAGGGTGTAGGTTTCGGCTTTGCCTCCGTGGCCAAGGGGGCCAGCCTTCGAAAGGATGTCTTGTGAGGACGGCCGATGTCTGAGGATTCCAAAGCTGACAAGGTTGGGAATTGTCTGGCTCTTCCCGGAATCCATTCCCGCGAATCAGGGCACTGTTCTTTATGATCCAGGCTGTTGGATAAAAAAGATACAGCGTGGCAGGCAAACCCTGGAAATGGATATACATTTTGACATGTTTTCCAGGAGTCATGTATAAATAAAAAAGAATCGTAACGCGAAGTCTGAGTAAAAGGAAAAAATATGCATAAAATTACAGCGGCTGACACCCTCTCATTGTCTATCCCGGAGCGGATTCAACTGGTAGAAGATATTTGGGACACGATTTCAGAACAGGCTGAAAGTGTCCAGCTTTCTGACGATGAAAAGCGGATCATCGATGAACGTCTGGCACGGTATCATCAAAATCCCGAGCTGGGATCACCATGGAATGATGTCTACAAACGAATCGTGAACGCCCGATGACCTATATCGTAACGGTTACGCCCGAAGCCGAGGAGGACCTTTTACAATCTTTTTTGTGGTATGAAGAACAGCGAAAAGGTCTTGGTCATCATTTTATGTTGCAGATTGCCGCCGCAATGGATCTTTTGAAAAGGGACCCGCATATCCATCCTGAGGAATATAAGGGTTCTAGAAAGCACTTGATCCGCAGGTTTCCTTACAAAATCATCTATATTGTTGAATCGGAGAGAATGACGGTGATCGCTGTGATTCATAGCAGGAGAAACCCTGCGTTGATTGAAGAACGACTGACCTGAAAAGACCGGGTTCCACAAAATTCACGAGATAACGACCGTTTCCATATCTGTCATTCCGGGCGGCCTCCGTCATGGCACCGCGTTCTTCACCGAGAATTGCTGATTTACACCGGATGACCAGCCATGCTATAACCCCACAGTTTTTTAACGAAAATCCAATAACAACCAGCAGTTGCAAGGGGAGGCCATGAAACGGACATTCGTATGGGCAGGGTTTGCAGTCTTCTGTTTACTTTTCATGCTGTCATGGGGGAAGACATCAGGCCCTCTTTTCGCCGAAGGGACCAGGGAAAGGCTGGTGCTGCTGCCCATCGAAGGGGAAACCCTTTCCGATGGGGACAAGGCCCTGTTCCAGAATGCCATCAAGGAAGGCTTGTCCGGCCGGTACGAGATTTTCAGCGGCGAGCAGGTGGAGGCCAAGCTCCAGAAATTCGCCGTGACCTCCTGCACCTCGGACGAATGCCTGGAGAACATCGCCATCGCCTTCAACGGCAACCTGGTGGGCCGGGGCTCCGTGACCAGAGAAGGGGCCGACACCTATATCAGCATCGAGATCAAAGACGTGATCACAGACAAGGACGTGCTCACCAAAACCGACGGCTGTGTTGGCTGTTCCAAAACCGAGGTCATGAAAAAGCTGAAAGCCATGGCCGGGGGCCGGTCCGCCTCGTCTTCGGGAGGTGCTGTGGAATTTGCCAGCCCCACGGCCCCGGACAGAGGCCCGGCTGAAGGCGCGGTCACCCGGATCACCCCCAAGGTGAGCGGAGACAGCGGGTCAAAGGTGGCTGCCCAGGTGAAGATCAAAGAGGGCGGAGATAAATTTACCAACAGCATCGGGATGAGTTTTGTGTTCATCAATCCGGGGACATTTATGATGGGGAGTCCGTCCGGTGAATCAGGCCGGGGCAGTGACGAAACCTTGCATCAAGTCACCTTGACCCGTGGTTACTACATGCAGACCACCGAGGTGACCCAGGGCCAGTGGCGGCGTGTGATGGGGAACAACCCCTCAGAATTTAACAACTGTGGTGACGACTGCCCGGTGGAGCAGGTCAGCTGGGAAGACGCTCAGAAGTTCATTCGTAAACTGAATCAGATAGAAAAGCATAATCGGTACCGGCTGCCTACGGAAGCCGAATGGGAGTACGCCTGCCGTGCAGGAACAACCACGCCGTTTTCAACCGGCGATTGTATGTCAACGGATCAAGCGAATTATGACGGGAATTACCCGCTGATCGGCTGTGTTAAGGGTCAGGATCGAAAAACAACAACACGGGCCGGCAGCTTTGAACCCAACGCCTGGGGTTTGTACGACATGAACGGAAACGTATGTGAATGGTGCCAGGATTGGAAGGGTGATTATCCTTCCGGGGCAGTATCTGATCCTGAGGGGCCGTCATCGGGGCAGTACCGCGTTCTTCGTGGCGGCAAGTGGGTCAGCAACGGCGAGTACTGCCGGTCGGCAAGTCGCAGTGGGAGCCATCCGGGCGGCAGGTTCAGCAGCATCGGATTTCGCCTCGCTCTCTCCCCAGGTCAGTGAGCGGGGCTGCCGGGTCGCTGGGCGTCCGAATTGGAACGGAACGGCGTGACCCGGAGAGAGGGACGAACGGAGGGGCGGGACGTTACGTGATCGGAGGGCCTCCGGCCGGCTGGGTGTGTCAGGCGAATATTGGGTAATGGAGTAAATTGGGATCACATCTTTATTCTTGAACCTAATCGGCTGTGAAAAACAACAGATCCGGAAATAAAGGGGCCACAAGCTGAAAATGTTTGTCGTCGGTCCAGAGTCTCGCGTTATGTGTCAAGGCAAGTGCTGTCAGGACAGCATCCTGGAAGGGAATGGTCAGGCCGTTTTTTCTGAGCCGGAACAAAACATTTCCAAGGAAGTCCCAAAGATCGTTTCCGATCTCAAGAAAGGGGAATTCACTGAGGGCTTCCATGATTTTTTTAAAATCTTTATCGCTGCGCGCACCATGCAAGAGTTCTGCTTTTACAATGCCGCAAAGGACGATGTCCTCCGTGTTGAACACAGCCGCCATTCTCTCTGACGGATGTTTCCAGAAATTGATGATGATGTTGGTATCGACAAGAATCATAAGATGCTTCTGGTTCGCAGTTCGGCCACAGCTTTTTCGTCAATATCGATTTTGCCTGAAGCGGCAATAAACTTGTTTTTGGCTTTGGGCGCGTTTTCTTTTTTTTCCGGAAGTTCCAGAAAAATGATTTCAACACGTTTGCCGATAAATTTTTGAAGTTCCGGTATATGCAGTGTCTCTGATTGTATCGTTTTTCTGATTTTGATCGCTTCCATGTCATGCACCCCGTCGCATCCGTTTGTTTTATGGAAACCATGTTACCAAAATGCTGCATTCAAAAAAAGGGTTATTATCCATGGTCAGGTCAGTCCCATGTGACATGCGATGACCCTTTTCAGTTTATAGGTCTTGCCAGGGCTATCGCATGTAAAATTGGCAAGGATCTGAACTATCGGCCGTACATCTTCGAAGGGGGGGGTGAAACTCCTGCCCCTTCGGGTCTGCGGAGTTACCCCGGGTTCCCGCCATTGTCATTCCGGGCGGCGCTGTTTTTTTGGTCGATCCCGTTTTACGGGATATCCCAAACGTGATCGCCTCCCGTAACGTGGGCCGACCCGGAATCCATGCCCGCAAGAAAGAGGGGGGTATGAATTTTCGGGAACAGGTGCCCATGCCGGCGTGGATTCCGGGTCGGCTTCGTTTTTCGAGCTTTATCGTTTTGCCAAATTCTGACAGATTTCAATCTCTCCGGCCTATCGGAGACCGCCCGGAATGACAAGGTCGGGAGCTGCGGCTCAACATGACATGTCGGTAAAATTCAACCATGCGATGGCCCTGCCTCTTCCGTTTATAGATCTTGCCTCACCCGCTTGAATCGGATATGAAAAAACTTAAAAATCAGGTTTGGATCTAATGACATCTATCTGGAGTCCTTATGAAATTATGGAATAATAAAGTTTTCACCCAGGCATTACCGATCTGCCTTGTTTTACTGCTCTGCTTCACCGGCGCGGCCTTTGCCCTGAAAACCGGGGAAAAGGCCCCGGATATTTTGGGAAGGAAACTCGGGGGCGGGCTTTTCAGGCTGAGCGCAGAAAAGGGAAAACCCCTGGTGCTGAACTTTTTTTCCACGACCTGCAAACCCTGCCGGGAGGAGATGCCCGAGCTGGCGGCCCTTGAGAAGAAATACCCGGCCGTGAAGGTGGTGAGCATCCATGCGGAAGACCGGGATGTGGACGCGGTGGCCCTGTTTGTGTCGAAACTTGCGGCGGCTCCCGTGACCGTGGTCTGCGGCAGCGCCATGGTGAAGAAAGATTTCGGGATTTACGGGTTTCCCCATACGGTGGTGATCGACGCCAAGGGCATGGTTCTGGCCCAGTACAGGGGCTACACCCCGGATAACATGACACAGCTTGAAAAGGTGATGGCCGGATTATGAAACGAATGACCATGTTGGGTTTTGCAATCGTGATCGTTGCCGTCTGTGGCCTGAGCGGTTGCGTGTCTACGCCGGTTGAATCTGAAAACTGCCTCTACCGGCAGCAGGGCGAAAAACCAGCCTGGGTCGAGTCCGATCCGGGCGTGGCCGGGCATTACACCGGCGTGGGCTGCGCGGGGAAAGGCGAGGGGGACCAGCTGGAACAGGCCAGGAAAAAGGCCCTGGCCGCGTTGTGTGAGGCGGTTGCGGTCAGCGTGAAAAGCGAGGTGACCATCCGGGTGACCGATACCAGCGGCAAAGGGGTTTCCAAATCCGGCTCACGCACCCTGGAACATTCGGTGGCGACCCTGTCGGACCTGGATCTCGGCGACATCTCCGAAGCGGGTCGCTGGCTGGCCCCGGACAACTGCCTGTTGTGGGTCCGGCTCAAGGTGGACCGGAACCTGGTGAACCAGTATATCACTTTGAAAAAGGCCGACGCGCTTTACCACAAAGCCGTGGACAAGAACGTTTTCGCCACGCCGGCGGACCGTTTGAAATGGATCGCCGAGGCGAGCCTGATTTTGAAATCCGTGGATTTTACCAGGCTCCCGGCCCATTACGGAACACGGGACCTTTTCACAGGCCGTTTCAGCGCGGCCAAGGATGCCGTTACGAAACAGAGCGCCCAGGGGAAGATCCTCTTCACTGTCACGGGCAGCGCGGATCTGGGGCCTGAAACCAAAAAAGCCCTGGCCGAACGGTTCATGCGGGGCATGAACGGCAAGGCCGTGTACCGGGACACCGACCGCTGCGTTGATGAGGCGGCCTGTCTGGAATTCGGGCGGGGCGACAACGCGGCCTTTCTCGTGTCCATCGGGGCTGACACCGATCTGGCCCGGGGCAGCATGGGCATGTGGAAAGCCACCTTGTCCCTGTCCGTCACCGTGTCCGATCTGGCGAAAAACAAGCGATTGACCGAACGGATCGCCGAAAGCGGCAGCATCCTGACCTTTGACAAGAACCGGGTGGACTGGCAGAACATCGTGGACAAGCTGTTCGAGGAACAAAAATTCCACCGGGTGGAAGAGGTGCTCCAGGGTCTGGCGGGGTGAGCTGGGCCGCGTATAAATAAGGATGGGGGCATGTGTCGGCTTTCGTGCCTCAAGCCGACCTGCGATGGAGCGTCGCGGTGCAGGACTAACGTAGGTCGGGTTCTTCAAACCCGACAAATGACCCGATCCACAGCCTCTTGTACAGATATTCAGACCAGACCCGTGTTGTCCTGAATTTCGAATTTACATTTCTGGGTTTTTGCACTAATATTTGGTGCATGGAGCACGATGGACTGGCAACCGGTATTATCAAGGAAGGTTCAGAAAAAGATCGGGTCGTTGCCTGAACACATCAGGGTGCTTTTGTTTCAACTTCTCCGGGAGATAGAAACATTCGGCCCTGTTCATGGGAACTGGCCCAACTATTCAAAACTTTCAGACGACCGGCATCACTGCCATCTGAAAAAAGGCAAGCCGACCTATGTGGCCGTATGGGAAGTGACAAACAAAGAGATTCGTCTCGTGGAAGTGATTTATGCAGGTACACACGAAAAAGCCCCCTATTGAAATAAACGCCGTGGCCCGATTCGCAGGGCCGATGGAAAAAATTACTGAAATAAAAAGGATCGCTCTTTCCCTGGGGCTTAAGGATCTGGACGAAACCATGTCCTACCGTGATGCCTTTCCGGAATATGCGGGAAAAGAACGTCAAACGGCTTTAAGGGCCTATCGCATCAGGGAGGGGTTGACCCAGGTTGAACTGGCACTTCGATCGGACATCCCCCGCCGTCATATATCGGATATGGAAAACGGGAGGCGGCCCATTGGAAAGGAAAACGCGAAAAAGCTGGCAAACGTTCTGAACACGGATTACAGGATGTTTCTCTGAATCCCGGCGGGACAAAAAGCATGTTTGACAACAGAAATACCTACAGAAGCCGCATGGAACGAAAGGGACTGGTTCCATTCACCGTGACGGCCCTTCAGACCAACCTCCAGATTCTGGCGGACCGGGATCTCACGGCCGAGGCCACGGAGAGCCTTCTGACCTGCCGGGGTTACCTCGAAGCCTTTATCCAGAACCACCCTGTTTTCGCCACCACCCTTTCCCCTTTTGTGCTGAACGGCCCGGCTCCCTCCATCATCCGGGACATGGTGGCGGCGTCGGCCGCAGCCAAGGTGGGACCCATGGCGGCGGTGGCCGGGGCCGTGGCCGAAACGGTGGGCCGGGAGCTATGCGGTTTGTCAGCCGAGGTGATCGTGGAAAACGGGGGAGACACGTTTATCCGGGTACAGGAGCCCCTGACCATGGCCATCGCTGCGGGAAACTCCCCGCTCAGCATGAAGGTGGGCCTTTCCTTCAACCGCACGGATGCGCCGTTTTCGGTGTGCACGTCTTCGGGAACGGTGGGGCACTCCTTAAGTTTCGGCAAGGCCGACGCGGTGTGCATCGTGGCCGCCTCGGCCAGCCTGGCTGATGCGGCGGCTACGGCCGTGGGCAACCGCGTGAGGACAGGCCGGGATATCGACGGAGCCATCCGCCTGGGAAAAACCATCGAAGGCGTCGAGGGCATCGTGATCATCGTGGGCCGGGACATGGGGCTCTGGGGGGATGTGGAGCTGGTCCGGCTGGCAAAAAAGTCTTGAAATTTATCCCTGAAAAGCGTAATTCAGACGGGAAAAAGAGACCCGGATCTTAAAAAGAACGCTCTTTTGAGGCTGTTTTCAACAGGCTCGAAATTTCACAGGCATAAAAAAACAGTGGGCCGCTCTTGAAGTGCTTGAGTAATTTTACTATGGTGGCTATAACTTAAGGGCGTTTTCAACTGAATCCGATTGACCACGGGAGGTTCTTCCAATGAATAAAATCAAATACCTGTTGTACGTTATCCTGATCGTGGCCCTGGCCATCCTTGTGATCGAGAATCCGGCCTTCTTCATGGAGAAAAATGCCCTTGTTTTCAATCTGAAATTCAGGCTTTTCAACATTCCTGCCATTCCCACAGGCCTTATCATTCTCGGCGCCTTTGTGCTGGGGTATTTCCTGGCTTACGTGAACAGTCTCTACCTCCGGTTCCAGGCGAAAAAGATGGTGAAAACCATCAACGCCAGGATGAAAGTCCAGCTTGACGAACTCACGTCCCTGCGCAAGGAAGTGGAGTTCCTCCAGAGAAACCCGGCGAGAAAGACGGAACCTCCGAAAAAGGAGAAGGAAGAGAAAAAGGCCGAAGAAACCGCGGCGGAACCCGTGGCCAACGAGATGGAGCAGGCGGCTGTTCAAGGCTGATCCCGTCTGACCACCGCTTATGAACCAGCCAGCCGCCACCCCCATGATGGCCCAGTACCTGCGAATCAAGGAGAACCATCCTGATTCCATCCTGTTCTACCGCATGGGTGACTTCTACGAGATGTTTTTCGACGACGCCGTCGAGGCCGCCGAAATCCTTGAAATCACCCTGACATCCCGGGACAAGAAATCCGACACCCCCATCCCCATGTGCGGCGTGCCTGTCAAGGCCGCCGACGGCTACATCGCCAGACTGATCGGCCGGGGGAAAAAGGTGGCGGTCTGTGAGCAGACCGAAGACCCGGCCTCGGCCAAGGGTCTGGTGAAACGGGAGGTGGTGCGGATCATCACCCCCGGCATGATTCTGGACAACACCCTCCTGGACGCCCGTTCCCACAACTACATCGTCAGCTACAACCGGAAAAACGGCGTGGCGGGCCTGGCCTGCCTGGACATCTCCACCGGCTCGTTCCGGCTCTGCGAATCCCAGGACGCCCGGGCCGTTCTGGACGAGGCCCTGAAACTTTCCCCCAGCGAGGTGCTGCTCGCCGAATCCTGCAAACACGATCCGTCGTACAGGAAAATCACCGACGCATTTTCAGGCGTGGCCGTCACCTATGTCGACGACCGGGAATTCGAGTACAGACGCGGCCGGGAAAAGATCATCACCCAGTTCAACACCCGGTCCCTGGAAGGTTTCGGGTGTGAGGATCTGAAGTCCGGCGTGGGCGCGGCAGGAGCCCTGATCCACTACGTGCTTGAAACCCAGCTTCGCAAAATCGAACACATCGAGGGTATCGAGACCTACCGGCTGGGCGGCCACCTGATCCTGGACGACACCAGCCTCCGGAATCTGGAGTTGACCCGGAACATCCGCAACGGCACACGGGCCGGAACCCTCATCGGAGTCCTGGACAAAACAGCCACATCCATGGGCGGCCGGCTTCTCAAGACCTGGCTCACCTATCCCCTGATCGACATCGAAGCCATCGACGAGAGACTTGCCGCCGTGGAAGAGGCCAGGGACAACCTGGCGGTGCGACAGGCCATCCGGGATCTTCTCAAAGAGGTCTACGACCTGGAACGGTTGTCCAGCAAGATCTCCATGGGCCAGTCCAACGCCCGGGACCTCACGGCACTAAAGCAGAGCCTGGCCGTGGTGCCCGAGGTGTTCAGCCTGCTTTCCGGGTTCACCTCGGGTCTGTACCACAGTCCGGTGGACCTTGTTCCCCTCACCGAGCTCACCGATCTCATCGAACGGGCGATCCGTGAAGACGCCCCGCCGCTTGTCACCGACGGCGGGATCATCCGGACCGGCTACGACCCGGACCTGGACGAGCTGATCCGCCTGAGCCAGGACGGCCGGAGTTTCATCGCCGAGCTGGAGGTCCGGGAAAAGAAGTCCACGGGGCTGAGTTCGCTTAAAGTCCGTTACAACAAGGTGTTCGGTTACTACATCGAAATATCCAAAGGCCAGGCCAAGGACGCCCCGGCCCACTACATCCGGAAACAGACCCTGGTCAACGCCGAACGGTACATCACCGAGGACCTGAAGCATTTCGAGACCCGGGTTCTCGAAGCCCAGGATAAACGGGCCGCCAGGGAATACGAGATCTACTCTTTCGTGAAAGAGAAGGTGGTGACGGAGATTCCCGCCATCCAGGCTGTGGCCAGGCATCTGGCCCGGGTGGACGTGCTGCTGAATTTCGCCGACATCGCCGACCACAACGCCTACACACGGCCGGCCATCACCGATGACGGAGTGATCCGCATCGAGGATGGGCGCCACCCCGTGGTCGAACAGATGATCAAGGGCGAGCGTTACGTGCCCAACACCATTCACCTGGACAACGAGGAAAACCAGGTCCTCCTGATCACAGGTCCCAACATGGCCGGGAAGTCCACCGTGCTCCGCCAGGTGGCTCTGATCATCGTCATGGCCCAGACCGGCTGCTTCGTTCCGGCGGCGTCGGCCAGTATTTCCGTGACCGACCGGATTTTCACCCGGGTGGGAGCCCTGGACAACCTGTCCCAGGGCCAGAGCACCTTTATGGTGGAAATGGAGGAAACGGCCAACATCCTGAACAACGCCACCCCCCAGAGCCTGATCATCATGGACGAAATCGGTCGTGGAACCAGCACCTTCGACGGCCTGTCCATCGCCTGGGCCGTGGCCGAGTACCTGCACGACCTCAAAGGCCGTGGCGTGAAAACCCTGTTCGCCACCCATTACCACGAGCTGACCGAACTGGCCCGCCTGAAACCCCGGGTGAAGAACTTCAACATCGCCGTGAAAGAGTGGAACGAGACCATCATTTTCCTGCGGAAGCTGGTGGAGGGCGCCACCAACCGGAGTTACGGCATCCAGGTGGCCAGGCTTGCCGGTGTTCCCGCATCGATCATCAACCGGGCCAAAAAAGTCCTCACCACCCTGGAAGAGGATTCGGAAGGGCTGAACCGCTGTCTGGGGGAAAATCTCGAGGAATCTTTCCGTGAAAAAGGCCAGCAGCCCGGGAAGAAAAAGGACGAAAAAAAGAAACCGGTTCAGCTCAGTCTGTTCAAAAAACCTCAGCATCCCGTGATACAACGGTTGCAAAATCTCGATATTTCTGTAATGACACCTCTTGAAGCACTGAACCTGCTCCATGAACTCGCGGAACAGGCCGCAGACGTCCTGGACGACGCCGGATACTGAAAAAGCATCACAACCAGGCTCATCTTGGGGGATGATTGATACACGATATGACACAGACGACACACGTTTTCGATAACATACGGAAAATCCGGGCCATGGCGTTCATGGTCCTGGTTTTGTTCTTGATTTCATCTTCTTATGCATTCTCCGCACCGTGTAAAACAGGAGAATGCCAGTACTACCGGGCTGAAAAAAGCCACAAGGCCTTTCTCAAGGACACCAAGGCCCAGAAACGCCGGGACCGATGGATGGATGTGATCGACGAGTACCGGAAGGTGGCGGAAATCGAACCTGACGGCCCGTTCGCCGCCGTGGGCCTTTACAAGACAGGCACTCTGTACATGGGCTTATACGAGGTGTCGAAGAACAAAAAAGACCAGGCAAGGGCCCGGGACTATTTTGAAAAAGCCAGCCGTTTCAAGAAAAGCAAAGTCCGGTTCGAGGCGGAGCAGTTGTTGAAATCCCTTCCCGAACCTCCCGGCCAGAAAACCAGGGCGGAAGAGCCGGTGAAGCCCGATAAAAAGGGTGTGACGGCCAAAACAGCGGAAAAGGACGGGGGACGGACTCCGAAAAAATCAGCCGCTGTTGAAAAGAAAGACACGAAAAAGAAAGAAGAACCTGTCAAAGAGCCGGTCCGGGAACCGGTGAAAAAGGACAATCGAGACGCCGGGGCCAGGGATGGAAAAAAAGCGGGGCTGAAACCCGATCCCACCTTTCCTCCTGAAGGTTCCAAAACCGTGGACATCAAAAAGGTCGTCGAACCGGTCCGGAAACCCTCCCCCAACGCGGTGCCGGTAAAGGGCCTGAGGTTCGGTTCCCTGCCCACCCGGACGCGAATCGTCATCGACACGGAAAAACCCGTGACCTTCAAACACGGTATCCTGAAAGGAGACAAGGATCCTTCGGCCAGGACGCTGTTTGTGGATCTCAAGAAGAGCACCCTGCACGGGGCGCCCCAGTCCGAACTTTCCATTGACGACGAGAGGGTGAAACTCCTCAGGGCTTCGGAAGGCGACCATGACACGGTACGCCTCCTGGTGGAGACCAAGACCTTCAAGGATTACAAGGTGTTTGCCCTGCGGAGCCCGTCAAGGGTCGTTATCGATGTCTGGGGGCAATCCTCTTCGGCCGATCCCGACGAGGACCATGACCAGGACGAGCCGGTAAGCCCCAAAGCCGGAACCATCATCAACGCATCGGATCTGGCGAAACAGTTTCAGCTGGGTGTGAAACGGATCGTCATCGATCCCGGACACGGGGGCCAGGACGCGGGCGCCCCGGGATTCGAAAAAGGTGTTCATGAAAAGGACGTGGTTCTGGCCCTTTCCAAAAAACTGGCCGAGAGAATCGAAAAGGAACTGGGCGTGGAAGTCATCATGACCCGGTCCGACGACACCTTCATCACCCTGGAGGAACGGACCCAGATCGCCAACAAAAAGAAGGCCGATCTGTTCATCTCCATCCACACCAACGCCTCGCTGAACAAGCAGGCCTACGGCATCGAGACCTATTTCCTGAACCTTGCCCAGGACAAGGATTCGGTGGCGGTGGCGGCCCGTGAAAACGCCACGTCGGAAAAGAACATCAGCGACCTCCAGAGCATTCTCGACAGCCTGATGCGGAACACCAAGATCACCGAGTCGAGCAAGCTGGCCACCTATGTCCAGGAATCCCTGGTCCGGAACCTTGGCAAGTCTTACGACCACATCAACAACAAAGGCGTTAAGCAGGCCCCGTTCTACGTTCTCCTGGGCGCGCGCATGCCGGCCATTCTCGTTGAAACCTCGTTCATCAGCAACGAACGGGAGTGCAAGCGGCTGACGGACGCCGAGTACCAGGACAGGATCTGTGACGCCATTGTGGACGGGGTAAGGGCCTATGTCCGCAAAACAAGCCCCATCAAGGATTCTAAAAAGAAATAATTTTTGGATGGATCCGGCGGACGACGCGTACCTGTTGTGAGGTACACGGTGTCCACTGGGTCCACCATCTCTGTTATCAACCCATCAAAACAACCAGGAGGCTCACATGGCCATCGAACCCAACAAGGTCATCTATTCGATGATCCGGGTCAGCAAGTTCTACGACAAGAAACCCGTGCTCAAGGACATCTCCCTGTCCTATTTTTACGGCGCCAAAATCGGCGTTCTCGGTCTCAACGGTTCCGGTAAGAGTTCGCTCTTGCGGATTCTCGCCGGAGTGGACAAGGAGTTCAACGGGGAAACCATCCTGTCCCAGGGGTTCACTGTGGGCTATCTGGAGCAGGAACCGGCTCTTGACCCGGAGAAAACCGTGCGCGACATCGTGGAAGAGGGCGTGAAAGAAGTGGTGGATCTTCTCAAGGAGTACGAAGCGGTGAACGAGAAATTCGCCGAGCCCATGGACGATGACGCCATGGACAAGCTGATCGCCCGCCAGGCCGACCTCCAGGAAAAGCTGGACCATCTGGACGCCTGGGACCTGGATTCCCGGCTTGAAATGGCCATGGACGCCCTGAGGTGTCCTCCGGGTGACGCGAAAACAGGCATCCTCTCCGGCGGTGAAAAAAGACGGGTGGCCCTTTGCCGCCTGCTGCTCCAGAAACCGGACATCCTTCTGCTCGACGAGCCCACCAACCATCTGGATGCCGAAACGGTGAGCTGGCTGGAACAGCATCTCCAGCGCTACGAGGGCACGGTCATCGCCGTGACCCATGACCGGTACTTCCTCGACAACGTGGCCGGCTGGATTCTCGAACTGGACCGTGGCGAGGGGATTCCCTGGAAAGGCAACTACTCATCCTGGCTGGACCAGAAGAGCAGGCGTCTCAAGCAGGAGGAAAAAACCCAGAGCCAGCGCCAGAAAACCCTGGAACGGGAACTGGAATGGATCAGCATGTCTCCCAAGGGGCGGCACACCAAAGCCAAGGCCCGTATCAATTCGTATGAAAAGATGCTGAACGAGGATGTGGCGGATCGTGAACGTGAGATCGAAATCTACATTCCGCCCGGACCCCGTCTGGGTGACACGGTCATCGAGGCGACCAACCTTTCCAAGTCCTTTGAAGGCAAGCTGCTCTTCGAGAACATGAACTTCGCCCTGCCCCCCGGCGGGATCATCGGGGTGATCGGCCCCAACGGAGCGGGCAAGACCACCCTGTTCAACCTGATCTCGGGCAAGGAGACACCGGACACGGGGGACATCAAAATCGGCCAGACCGTGAAACTGGCCTACGTGGACCAGAGCCGCGACGCCCTGGCCCCCGACAAATCCATCTGGGAAACCATCTCCGAAGGCCAGGACACCATCATGCTGGGCAACAGGGAAGTGAACTCCCGGGCCTATGTGGCGAAGTTCAACTTTTCCGGATCGGACCAGCAACAGAAAACAGGGGCCCTTTCAGGGGGGATGCGCAACAGGGTCCATCTGGCCCGGATGCTGAAGGAAGGGGCCAACGTCCTTCTTCTCGACGAGCCCACCAACGACCTGGACGTGAACACCATGCGGGCCCTGGAAGAGGCCCTGGAGAACTTCGCGGGCTGCGCCGTGGTCATCAGCCACGACCGATGGTTTCTGGACAGGATTGTCACCCATATCCTGGCTTTCGAAGGCGACAGCCAGGTGGTGTGGTTCGACGGCAACTACTCGGAATACGAGGCGGACCGGAAGAAACGTCTGGGCATCGCGGCGGACCAGCCCCACCGGATCAAGTACCGGCAGATGACCCGCTGATAGGATTTCAAAAACGGTGTCCTGTCCGAAGGACCCTCTGCCTGAGCGGTCGCGGAAGGGCACCGGAAAAACGACGTTTTTCCCATTGAAAAACGTCGTTTGCCCTGCTAAGTTTCAACCATTCTCATGATTTTTCTTTTTGCAACATTCACATCTTTTTTTCGCGTTTTCGGAAGATTTCATGGCCAAGGTACTTATCATCGACGACGATCCTGTGATCTGCTCGCTGCTGTCTGAAATCGTGGCCCGTGGCGGCCAGACCGCCGTGGCTGCCCAGACCCTGAAAAAAGGCCTGGAGACGGTGGAAGGGGACCGGTTCGACGTGGTGTTCCTCGATGTGAACATGCCCGACGGCAACGGACTCCAGAGCATCGGGACCATCCGGGCGACCCCCGCCCAGCCCGAGGTGGTGATCATCACCGGGGCCGGAGATCCGGACAGCGCCGAAATGGCCATCAAAAACGGGGCCTGGGATTACCTCCAGAAACCCTTTTCCCTGAACGACATTACGCTGATCCTGACCCGCGCGCTTCAGTACCGTGAAAACCTCGACGCGGCCATGGCCCCGTCAGTGGTGTTGAAACACGAGGGCATCATCGGCTCCAGCCAGCCCATGCACGAGTGCCTGAACATTCTGGCCCAGGCGTCCCGAAACGACGCCAACGTGCTGATCACCGGCGAGACCGGAACCGGCAAGGAGCTGTTCGCCCGGGCCCTCCACGCCAACAGCAGGCGGGCCCGGGGAAACTTCGTGGTGGTGGACTGCGCGGCGCTTCCCGAATCCCTGAAGGAAAGCGCCCTGTTCGGCCACGCCAAAGGCGCGTTCACCGGAGCGGACACGGCGGCCGAAGGGCTGGTGAAACAGGCCGACGGCGGCACCCTGTTTCTCGACGAGGTCGGGGAGCTTAACCCCACCCTCCAGAAAGTGTTTCTCCGCGTGCTCCAGGAAAGAAAGTTCCGGCCCGTGGGGGCGAAACACGAGGTCACCAGTGATTTCCGGCTGGTGGCGGCCACGAACCGGGATCTGGAGGCCATGGTGAGCATGGACCGGTTCCGCAGCGACATCCTGTACCGTCTGAAAACCATCACCATCGATCTTCCGGCCCTTCGGGACCACACGGAAGACATCAACGAAATCGTCCTCTACCATATCAAGAGGATCTGCAACACCCTCCGGATCGAGGTCAAGGGCTATTCCCCGGATTTCATCAACAACCTCACCCGGTATTCCTGGCCGGGCAATATCCGGGAACTGGTGAACACCCTGGAAGGAGCGGTGAGCAAGGCCTTCAACGAACCGATTCTCTTTTCCAAACACCTGCCCGACAACATCCGGGTCAACGTGATCCGCTCGTCGGTGGACCGGAAGACGCCGGATGCCGGCACCGGAAGCCAGGCCTATTTCGTCAGCCGTGGAGGCGCAGAAACAGACGACCTTGCCGGAGACAGCCGTCAGGGCTTTCAGGATCCGGCCACGGAAATCGGCGACCGGATTCTCCATTCGGTGATCGGCGGCCAGACCCTCTGCTCCCGTGACGAGGCCCTGGAACAGGCCGATATCCGCTATCTCAAGAACCTGATGGCCATGACCCGGGGAAGCATCAAGGAATCCTGCCGGATTTCAGGTCTTGGCAGGACACGTCTCTACACCCTGATGAAAAAGTACAACATCTCCCGTCTTGGCTGGTCTGAAAACAAGCACTCCGATCTATAGCGGTTGAACATTTTTTCACTTTAGTGAACAAACAGGGGGGAGAGCCCTGTCAAAACCCGGGTTTTTCGGACGCGGTCATAATGGTTATTCTTTATTTATCTGATTTCAAATGGAAAAATTTGAAATGCTTCGTGTGGCATGTTTTTTGATATTTCAGAGTGTCAGTGTTGGGTGCCAATGCGACCACCGCATCTGATCATAAAAGGAGACACCATGGAATACCGAGAGAAAAACGATACGACCGAGATCTGCTCGACCCTTTTCTGGCATCTTTCAGACCAGGGACTGAAACCCACCCAGGTCAACCAGCTGGTGAAAGACGTGTTCAATCTCCTGAGAAACGGCGGTGTGTTCACCGTGGGCTCGATCAACAAGGAATTGGAGAACCTGGGCTGGAACGACGGGGCGGTGGACGACTACATTCTCGAACTGATCCTGGCCATCCTGGAAAAGGAATTCAAATACACGGTCAGCTCCCACACGGTGCATTGACCTCGAGATAAGACTCAGTTCACCTCGCTGTCCGCATAACTGAACATATCCTGGCGAAGATCCATGGACGGACTGGTGTCCCGGACCCGGATCAGGATCTTCGTCCCTTCGTCGGGCCGGGATTTGATGCTCATGTCCCCGCCGAGAATCCGGACCCGTTCCTCCATGCTTTTCAGGCCCATGCGTTTTTCGTGAACGCTCTCGTTCATCCGCCGTTCCACCTCGAAGCCCCTGCCGTTGTCCTCGATGCGGACGATGATGTCCGGGGACGAGGCCACGATCCGGATGATCACCCGACTGGCGCCGGAATGCTTCCTCACGTTGTTCAGGGCCTCCTGGATCAGCCGGTACAGGTTGATTTCCATGTCGAAATCCAGGCTGACATGCTCCATGCCGGCAGAAAAGAAATCCACCGAAAGACGGTTTTTCTCTCCGAAGTCGTCGCAGAACTGGGCGATGGTGCGGATCAGGCCCATCTGGTCCAGGTTCGGGGGCCTCAGGTTGTAGGCGATGTCCCGGACAGAGGAGATGGATTCCGCGAGAACCCCGGAAAAACTGCTGATGCTTTTCTTCATCTCCTCGGGGTTTTCCAGCTGGGTCATGAACAGGGTTTCACAGGTGATCTTGAGGGCTCCCAGGTTCTGGGCCACATGGTCGTGGAGATCCCTGGCGATGCGCTGCCTTTCCCCTTCCTGGGCCTTGAGCAGCTCCTGGGTCAGGCTGTGGATGTGTTCGTCGGCCCTTTTTCTCCGGGTGATGTCTTCCACGGCCCCTTCGACGTAGAGAATGCGGCTCCGGTCATTGTCGAATACGGCCTGGAGCTTCAGGGAAATCCATATCTTGCGTCCGTCCACGCTGGTGATTTTCGTTTCGAAGTTGTCCACTCCACCCCGGATTCCCACTTCGGAATAAAGGCGTTTGGCCTCGGGACGGCTCAGAAAGGTCCGGATGAAGTTGATGGACAGGATGTCGCCGGGGTCGGTGATGCCGAGAATCCGGTGCAGGGCCGGATTGGCGTCGATGATCCGTCCGTCGGCCGTAGCCCTGTAGATGCCCAGGGGGACGCCGTTGAAAAGGCTTCGGTACTGTTCTTCGCTGTTTCGAAGGGCCGCGATGGCCGCCTCTTTCTCCACCTGGATCCGGAACATCATGATGCCGTAAGCCAAGTCGTCGGCCAGTTCCTTGAGCAGGTCGAACTCCGTGTCCAAGAACACGTTCGGTTCCTCGGCGATGATGTTGAACACCCCCACGGCCTGGCCGCTGTGCATCAGAGGAAGACAGATGGCGGACTCTCCGCCCTTGTCCAGCATTTCCGGATGCCAGGTGCGGCAGAATTCGTCGTTTTTCAGATCGTGGATGACCTGGGGCCTGCCGCTTCGGATGGCCTCGCCCACCGGTCCCTGTCCGATGCCCTCGTTTTTCCAGGAGAGTTTCTGGCGGGTCATGGCCCTGTACCAGTCTCCGTCTCCCCAGTAGGCCACGGGATGGATGGTTTTGGGTTCGTCGTCTGCCGGAAAGCCCACCCAGGCCATGCGGTACTCGCCCTGTTCCACCACAATCCGGCAGATGTCCTGGATGAACTCCAGTTCGCTGGATGCGTGAACCAGGGTCCGGCTGCAGTGGCTCAGGGTCTGGAGGGCACGGGTCCGTTTCCGGACCAGGGTCTCCAGACGTTCTTTTTCCTCGCGCAGACGGGCTTCGGCGTTTTTGATCCGAAGCATCACGTTGACCTGGGCTACCAGTTCCAGGGTTTCCACGGGTTTGGTGAGAAAGGCGTCGGCCCCCACATCCAGGCCCAGCACCCTGTTCTTTGTGTCCATGCGCACCCCGGTGAGCATGATCACGGGGATGGACCGGGTGGCCTCGATGGATTTCAGCTGGCGGCACACCTCGAACCCGTCCATTCCCGGCATCATGATGTCCAGCAGGATGGTGTCCGGAAGCTCGGCAACAGCTTTCCCGATGCCTTCGGCCCCGGACCGGGCGGTGATCACCGTGCAGTCGGGGATGTAGCGTGAGAGAATCACCGACTGGATGACCAGGTTGTCTTCGATGTCATCGATGGTCAGAATTTTGGGCATAAGCCGTGTATCGAATTTTGATAACCGGTGAACGTTTGGTAAAAACAGGCTTTTCGTATCCGCTCCAGCCAAAGGGCCACACAGGAAAAGCCGGGCCATTGGCCTGGACCTTGGGTCCAACCTGCTGGAAATTCCAGGGTATCTTTCGTGATGTGTCCGTAAAGATAAGGGAAATTTATTTCATGATCCTGTTTTAGTCAATATTAACTTTGAACTCCGGATTTTTGTAAAAACGGCGTTTCGGGATAGGTACCCCGATTTTCAATCCGCCGGGGTTAAATCGCTGTCCCTGTCGGTATCCAACCGGGAGTGGATTGGGATTGTCCTATAGGGAGATCGCTGTAAGATTTACCGACGTGTCTTGTTGTGTCACAGCCCCCAACCTTGTCATTCCGGGCGGTCTCCAACATGACGGAGTGTATGAATCAGCTTCGGACCCGGCAAAAACCACAGGCTCGAACTCCGAAGCCGACCCGGAATCCACACCGGCCTGGGCAACCTTCCCCGAAAATACATGCGTCACATCGTTCGCGGGCATGGATTCCGGGTCGGCTTGCATGGCGGGAACTTTGAACAGGCAAGATACCCGCCAGCTCAAGCCCTGCCGAAAGGACCCCGGCCGCCCGGAATGACAAGGGCCGGGATCTCGTCAAACATCTTTCATGATTCGTTGTGGGCTGTGCCATTTGAAATGCCGGCCCATGGTCGTTATTTTGACGAGGTCAAAAGAGGCTGAGGTCTAATAATCGCTACTCCTGTCGCTATTCGAATCCGATAGCGATACCGACGGCGAACCGGAAATGCGCTTACGATTGTCCTCTTCAGGCTCCATTTATCGGGTTGATAAACCGCCTGTTTTTCATATAATGAATTTTTTTGTTTTACTTGGGGCAAAAGAGTCTTATTTTATCCTCTCGGCATTTTCCCGGAATGGTTCGGGGTGTGACATCGCCCGGGCACACAGCAACCGTCAGAAAGCACGTTTTTCAGGAGTACGCGAAAAGGTTCATGAAGGCAAACAGGAAAGAAATCGACAAACGGAGGACGTTTGGGATCATCAGCCATCCCGACGCCGGTAAAACCACCCTGACGGAAAAGCTCCTTCTTTTCGGCGGGGCGATCCAGCAGGCCGGGGCCGTCAAGGCCAGAAAAAGCGACCGCCACACCACCAGCGACTGGATGGCCATCGAAAAGGAGCGCGGAATTTCTGTGACCTCCTCCGTGATGAAATTCAACTACAGGGATTACGAGATCAACCTTCTGGACACGCCGGGCCACAAGGATTTTTCCGAAGACACCTACCGGGTTCTCACCGCCGTGGACAGCGCGATGATGATCATCGACAGCGCCAAGGGCGTGGAAAGCCAGACGGAAAAACTCATGGAAGTGTGCCGGATGCGGAACACCCCCATCATGACGTTCATCAACAAGCTGGACCGGGACGGCATGAGCCCCCTGGACCTCCTGGCCGATATCGAAGACAAGCTCCAGATCGAATGCACGCCCCTTTCATGGCCCATCGGCATGGGCAAACGGTTCAAGGGAGTTTACAACCTGTATAAGAAGGAACTCCACCTGTTCACCCCCGGAGGCACCACCCGGATGTCCGACGGCATTGTCATAAAATCCCTGGACGATCCGGCCCTTGACGAGCACCTGGGCAGCCAGGCCGACGAACTCCGGGAAGACATCGAGCTGATCCAGGGAGCGGCCGACCCCTTTGACTTGGCCCTGTACCTCAAGGGAACCCAGACGCCGGTATTTTTCGGCAGCGCCGTGAACAACTTCGGTGTCAAGGAACTTTTGGATTCCTTCGTGGAGATGGCCCCCGGCCCCATTCCCCGGATGACCGTCACCCGGGAAGTCTCTCCCTACGAAGAACCGTTTTCAGGCTTCGTGTTCAAGATCCAGGCGAACATGGACCCGGCCCACCGGGACCGCATCGCTTTTTTCCGGATCTGCTCGGGGAAATTCACCAACGGCATGAAGGTGAAACACCACCGGCTTGGCAAGGACATCACCATCTCCAATGCCACCATTTTCATGGCCCAGGACAGGACCCACGTGGAAGAGGCGTTTCCCGGGGATATCATCGGCATCCACAACCACGGGACCATCAAGATCGGCGACACGTTCAGCATCAAGGAAGAGCTGAAATTCACCGGCATCCCCAGTTTCGCCCCCGAGCATTTCAAACGGGTGATTTTGAAAAACCCTTTGAAAACCAAGCAGCTCCAGAAAGGGCTGGTCCAGCTGGCCGAGGAAGGCACGGTCCAGGTGTTCAAGCCCCTTCGGGGCGGCCATTACATCCTGGGTGCCGTGGGCGAGCTCCAGTTCGAGGTCACCATGGCCCGGCTGAAAACCGAGTACAGCGTGGACGCCATCTACGAACCGGTGGATTACGGCATCACCCGATGGGTGACCTGCCCCAATCCGAAAACCATGGACATGTTCAAAGAGAAGAACATGAACAACCTGGCCCTGGACTCGGAAGGCTACCTGAGCTACCTGACCACCAGTGAATGGCAACTGGGTTTCGTCATGGAACAGAACCCGGACATCACGTTCCTGAAAACACGGGAATTCAACTAAAATACGGATACGCGCTCATGAGCAAAAAAATCAGAGAGATCCCATACAACTACACTTCCGCAGACGACGAACTGATCGTGAAGCACCTGTTCGGCGCAGACATTTGGAACCAGCTCGAAACACTTCGGACCCGGCGCGTCACGGGCAGGTCCGCCAAGCTCCTGCTCCGCCTCATGGGGGACATGTTCATCTTGAGACGGAACCCTTTCCTGTACCAGGACCTGGTGGATTCCCTTCCCAAAAGGCGGAATTTTTTCAACGCGGCGAACAACGACCTGACCCTGATCGAAGGCAGCACCTCCGACCATGACGTGCATAAAATCACCCGGCGCTGCCGGAAATACCTGAAAAAACTGCACGACGGCATCAACCACCATGGCCAGCGGCGCAGGAGAATGCGGAAAGTTCTGGGGGCGATCATCGGCATCGAGAACATCATGTTCGATCCCTTTGCCCTGATCAGCCATGCCACGGACGCCACCGACTGGCGGCTATACCTTCCCCTGGCCGTGCTCCGGCCCACCGAGGAAAGCCAGATCGCGCCGCTGCTCAAGGCTGTGGAAACCCTGAGGCTCCACGTGATTCCCCGCGGTGCGGGAACGGGCCTGACCGGCGGAGCCGTGCCCGTGTCCCCCAACTGCGTGATGATCAACACGGAAAAGCTCAACCATATCCGTGGCATCGAACCCATGGAGTTCGAAACCGAAGACGGGGCAAGGACCGTGATGAACGTCCTGCATGTGGAATCCGGTGTGATCACCCAGAACGCCATGGAATTCGCCGCCCGGGAGGGGCTGGTGTTCGCCACCGACCCCACCAGTTCCTGGGCCTGCACCATCGGCGGAAACATCGCCGAAAACGCAGGCGGGAAAAAGGCGGTGATGTGGGGAACGGCCATCGACAACCTGGTCTCCTATAAAATCGCCATGCCCGGCGGCCGCTGGTTCGAAGTCAAACGGGACAGGCACCCCATGCGCAAGATCCTTCACACGGACATGGTGAGTTTTACCGTCTACGACGAGAAGGGCGACAAAGTCAGGACCATCGAACTGGCCGGAAGCGAGATCCGCAAGGACAGCCTGGGCAAGGACATCACCAACAAGGCACTCTCCGGTCTTCCCGGTATCCAGAAAGAGGGGACCGACGGGGTGATCACCTCGGCCCGGTTCATCCTGTACAGGGAATACGAGTACAAGAAGACCTTCTGCCTGGAATTTTTCGGCAACGACATGGAAGAGGCCAGCCGGGTCATCGTGGAGATTTCCAGGGAATTCGTGAACGAAGGCAAAGAGGCCCTCATCGCCCTGGAGCATTTCGACGACGAATACATGGCCGCCATCAACTACAAGGTGAAAGCCCCCCGGAAGGAAAGCCCCAAGGCGGCCCTTTTGATAGACATGGTGGGCCACGAGCCGGAACAGATCGAAAACGGCGTGAGACGGCTTGAAACCCTTCTTTCCTCTTATCCCAACACCCATGTGTTCGTGGCCAAAGACGACGCCGAGGCCGAGCGTTTCTGGAGAGACCGGAAAAAACTGGGGGCCATTGCGAAAAGGACCAACGCCTTCAAACTCAACGAGGACATCGTTCTTCCCCTGGACGCCCTGGCCGAGTTCACCCGGTTTGCCGACTTGTACAACATGGAAGAGGACCGCCACAACCAGGCCCAGTTCATCCGTGAGGTCCTGGACTATCTGGACCACGCCGAACCCCTGGAAGACAAGGAATGGATGCTGGCCAGGATGCCCAAGGCCCGGGAGATCTGCGCCGGCGCCCTGGAGGCGCTCCAGGCGGCCCCGCCTGAAACCCTGAAAAACGACGCTTACTGCGGCAAGCTGTTGTCCGACCTGGTGGAATTTTTCAGAGGCTACGACCGGATTCTCACGGAACTCCGCCAGATCTACCATGACAACCGCCAGAGGCGGATCATCATCGCCACCCACATGCACGCCGGGGACGGCAACGTTCATGTGAACATTCCCGTGTTCTCCAACGACATGGACATGATGGCCCGGGCCGCCAAAACAGCCGACGCCGTGATGGACAAGGCCGTTGCGCTGAACGGTGTGGTGAGCGGCGAGCACGGCATCGGCATCACCAAGATGAAGTACCTGGACCCCCGTCATGTGAAAGCCCTTACCGAATACCGGGAAGAGGTGGACCCCAGGGGACTGATGAACCCCGGCCAGCTCAAGGACCCGGCCATTCACGAGAAGGTGTTCACACCCTCGTTCAACCTCCTGGAGCTGGAAGCCCGGATTCTCCAGCACAGCTCCCTGGAACAGCTGGCGGACAAGATCTCGACCTGCGTGCGCTGCGGGAAGTGCAAGATCGACTGCTGCACGTTCTATCCCCAGGCCAACATGTTCTACCACCCGAGGAACAAGAACCTGGCCATCGCGGCCCTGATCGAGGCCATCTTGTACGACGTGCAGCGTTCCCATTCCACCCGGTTCAAGCACCTGAAACAGCTGGAGGAAATCGCCGATCACTGCACCCTCTGCCACAAGTGCTACACCCCTTGCCCCGTTTCCATCGACACGGGGGAGGTGTCCATCATGGAGCGGGATATCCTGGCGGCCCGGAAGTACAAGCACACCTCCCTGGCCACCCAGATGTCGCTCCGGTATCTCCAGAGCCAGTCGAAGATCCTCAACATGGCGTTCAGGAAAGGGGTGATCACCTTTGGAGGAAACGTCCAGCGACTGGGCCACGAGCTGTCTCGGCCTTTGGCGGAGATTCCCCGGATCAAGGACCTCTACGCCATGCAGATGCTGAAGTCTCCGCTGCCCAGGCCGTCCAAGGACACGCTGCGGGATTTCCTGCCTGTGTACCAGAACAACCAGGCCATGGTGATCAGGCCTTCAACCGAGACGGAGAAAACTGTGTTCTATTTTCCGGGCTGCGGATCGGAGCGGTTGTTCTCGGATATCTCCAAGGCGTCCATCTATATCCTCCTGAAAGCCGGAATCCAGGTGGTTCTGCCGCCGCCGTTCCTCTGCTGCGGCTACCCCTTGAAGGTCAACGCCAAGACGGACCAGTACAACAGGACGAGCCTCAAGAACACCATCCTTTTCAGTCAGATCCGGGAGATGCTGAACTACATCACCTTCAGCGGCTGTCTGGTGAGCTGCGGCACCTGCCGCGAGGCCCTTCGGGACATCGAGACGGAAAAGATCTTCGAATGCCGCCTGGACGATGTGAGCAACTTTGTCCTTGCAAACGGGCTTTCCGTCTCAGGTGGAGGGCCTGCGTTCTACCACGCCCCCTGCCACGATTCGTTCCAGGGCAAAGCCATGGACACCCTGGCCGCCAAAGCGGGCTACAGAACCACGGCCATTCCCCACTGCTGCTCCGAAAGCGGCACCATGCCCATGTCCCGGCCGGATATCGCCAATGCCATGCTGGACAGGAAACGGAACGCGATCCTCGAGGCCCGGAACGGCATGGGAGGCGACCCGTCGGTGGTTCTCACCAACTGCCCGGCCTGCATCCAGGGCCTTGGCCGGAACCGCGACACCGGCATCGTTCCCCGCCACATCGCCGTGGAACTGGCCATGCGAACCGGAGGCGAGCAGTGGATGGACGAGCTGGGCCAACTGGTAAGGAACGCCGAGGCCATCACGTTCTGAACGAAAGGTTGATATCCAACGTGATCATGTTTATACTTGGATCGAATCATTCAAAAGAGGACGCATAGAGATTAGGAGGGATTATGATCGTCAATGTTTCAAAAGCAAAATCAGAGCTTTCTGAGCTTATTGATAAAGTGGCTCGTGGTGAGGAGGTGATTATCATGAAAAACAATCGCCCCCTGGTTGAACTGGTGATCCATAAACAAAAGAACAAGCGACCCCTCGGTCTTCTTGCCGGTAAAATTAACATCCCCGATGATTTTCTTGAAGAAAATGAAGAGATAAACGCCATGTTTTATGGAGATAAAATGTGAAGATACTAGTGGATACCCACATTTTCTTATGGATGCTTTCCTGCCCGGAAAAATTTCATGAAAAAAGGAGGATCCAACTCGAATCACCAGCTAATCAGATCTATTTGAGTTCGATAAGCATTGCTGAACTTATGATCAAGCAATCCATAGGTAAGATCAATATTGAATTCGATCCCATTGAGATGGCTGGGATTTTAGGTCTTGTGCTTCTTGATTTCACAGGACGTGACGCGATAATTTTGGGAGACCTCCCTTTTCATCACAAAGATCCATTCGATAGAATGCTTATTGCCCAGGCTATGGGTAATCAGTTTTGTCTGATGACTGACGACATGCATTTCAAGTCCTATCCCTGTCAGGTGGTTTAAAGGGAAAGGACGTCAGGGCTGTTTTTCGACAAAGCCGTTGCATGTTCTCATGGGACATACGGTCTTAATAATAACAGCAGCATCCACATAGAAATATCGAGGAGGCGATTCATGACGCGTCGGGTGATTTTCAACAAGAAGGGGGGCGTGGGCAAAACCACCATCGCCTGTAATCTGGCCGCCATCAGCGCTAAGAGCGGAAAGAAGACCCTGGTGGTGGATCTGGACCCCCAGTGCAACGCCAGCCATTACCTGATGAACGACAGGTTTGTCCAGGCCAGAGATAAAAAGAAGACCATCTACGATTATTTCAGATCGTCCCTGGACGGGGGCAGCGCCTTTGGCTTCAATCCCTTCTTTCCAAGGCTGGACCGTTCGGACAACGACCTTGCCCAGTATCTCCATGAAACCGTGTACGACAACCTGTGGATGGTGCCCTCCCACCCGAACCTGGCGGACATCGAAACCCAGCTGGTCAACAAGCACAAGATCTACAAGTTGAAAGAGGCTCTGGATTCGCTGAAATCCTTTGACGCCGTGTTCATCGACACCCCGCCGGCCTTGAATTTCTTCAGCCAGTCTGCCCTGATCGCCGCGTCCCGCTGCCTGATTCCCTTTGACTGCGACGCTTTTTCACGTGACGCGATCTACGAGGTGGGCCATCACATCGGGGACATCCAGAGCGACCACAACCACGACCTCCATGTGGAAGGCATCGTGGTGAACCAGTTCATGCCCAGGGCCAAGCATCCCCAGGAAATTGTGGACGCCCTGATCGCCGAAGGCCTTCCCATTCTTTCGGCCCGGCTCTCGTCTTCGGTGGTGATCCGGGAATCCCACCAGTCGGCCCGGCCCATGATCTTTCTCGATCCGAAACACAAGCTGACCGCCGAATTCGTGGCCCTGTACGAGGAGATCGAATCCAGGGTCTGACCAAGATCTGAACAGCTCAGCCGACAGTCATCGTTCACATGCGTTCGAAGATGATCCGCAAACCCTCAAGGGTCATGCTGCCGTCCACGGCCTCGATGGTTTCGGACACGTGGCTGATCAGGGGAGCCAGGCCTCCTGTGGCCACGATATAGGGCTCATCGGTCATTTCCCGCCGGATCCGGGCCACCATGCCGTCCACCAGCCCCGCGTAACCCAGGATGATTCCGGATTTCATGCTGCCCGCCGTGTCCGTGCCGATGGCTTTTTCAGGCGGAGAGAAGATCTCCACCCGTGGAAGTTTGGAGGCGTTGGCGAAAAGGGCTTCCGAGGCGATCATGATCCCCGGGGAAATGGCACCTCCCAGGTACTCGCCTTTGGCGGTGATCACGTCGAAGGTGGTGGCCGTGCCGAAATCGATGACGATCAGGGCCCGCTTGTAACGCTCGTAGGCGGCGATGGCGTTGACGATGCGATCCGCGCCCACTTCAGACGGGTTGCTGTAAAGCACGGGCATGATCGTTGCCACGGTTTTCGCATCCACCCAGATGGGCCTGTGACCCAGGTATTTCACGCAGAAAGCGTCAAGGATCATCATCATCCGGGGCACCACGCAGGCGATGATGGTGTGGTCCAGAGACGTCATGTCCACACCGCTTTCCCGGAAAAGACCCGCGGCCAGAATGTGGAACTCGTCCTCGGTCATGTTCCTGTCCGAACGGATCCGCCACTGATGGACCGGCTCCTTGCCTTTGTCAAAAACTCCGAGCACCGTGTTGGTGTTGCCCACATCGATGGTGAGAAGCATAATCGCGCCTTTCAGGTCCGTTGTTTATGCCTCCGGCGGCCCTGCCGGGGGCCAAACTTTTGAAAAGTTTGACAAACATGTTTTTCACTCTGTTCATGCCGACGCATGAACAGAAAAACAAAATCATTTGTCCAGATTTTTAAAATCTGGCCCCCCGGGAGGGCCGCCGGAGGCATAAAATCAGAGTCCTTCACGCCCGTTTCATGGCGTCCAGGATTTTCACCGTGGCCACCGTGGAGGCCACGTCGTGGACTCGGACGATATGGGCTCCGCCTAAGACCGCGGCGGACACCGTGGCCTGGGTTCCGATTTCGATGGCGTGGCGGTTTTCGGTTACGTCGGTTACTCCCAGGGTTTTCCGGATAAAGGCTTTTCTTGAGCTGCCCACCAGAAGGGGGACGCCTAAGCGGTGGAACTCCGGCAGGTGCTTCAGGAGGCGGAAGTTATGTTCGACGGTTTTTCCGAAACCGATGCCCGGGTCGGCGATGATCATGTTCCGGTCGATGCCCTGGTCTTCGGCCTTGCGGATGGTGTTTTCAAGATAGGTGAGGATGTCCTGGACCACGTCGTCGTACTGGGGGGCCACCTGCATGGTTTTGGGGTTTCCCAGCATGTGCATCAGGACCACGGGAGCTCCGGTCTCCCTCACCACCCGGGCCATGTCCGGGTCCATGGTCATGGCGGACACGTCGTTCACGATGCCGGCTCCGGCTTCCAGGGCCTTTTCCGCCACCACGGCCTTGCAGGTGTCGATGGATATGGGAACGGGCAGGGTTTTAACCAGCTCCTGAATCACCGGAATCACACGCCGGAGTTCTTCGTCCGCCGGGACGGCATCCGAGAAGGGCCGGGTGGATTCCCCGCCGATGTCGATGATGTCCACGCCTTCACGGACCATGGCCATGGCCTGTTCGATGGCCTGGCTGGCCTTGAAGAAACGGCCTCCGTCGGAAAAGCTGTCCGGGGTCACGTTGAGAATCCCCATGACGCAGGTGCTGGCCCCGAGTTTCAGGTGGTGGCCCTTGAATGAAAGAGAGTAGATGGTCATCTCGGTTGTCCTGTGTGATTTTTTGGAATAAAGGACGACGGATCGCTATGATTATTTTTGCAGGGCGGGCTTTCGCCCGCCTGTGATGGCGGGCGAAAGCCCGCCCTGCGGCAGCGAGTTCTATCAGGCTTCGGTTTCGATGCCTTCCTCTTCCTCCGGGTCCGCGCTCTTTCGTGCAGGAAGGTCGATACCGGGCCTCAAGGAGAAGATCAGCTCGTCCAGCTCCGCTCCCATGATGGTTTCCTTTTCCAACAGAAGCCGGGTGAGCTTGTGCAGGATGTCGATGTTTTCCGTGAGAATTTTGTGGGCGGTCTGGTAGCCCCAGGCGACGAAGTCCGACACTTCCTGGTCGATCATCCGGGCCGTATCCTCGGAGTAGTCCCGGTGCTGGGAGATCTCGCGGCCCAGGAACACCTGGTCGTTGCTGAGAGAGTAGCTCAAGGGCCCAAGCTTCTTGCTCATGCCCCAGTCACGGATCATTTTGTTGGCCAGGTTGGTGGCTTCCTTGATGTCGTTGGAGGCTCCGGTGGTCAGGCGGTTGTAGATGATCTCCTCGGCCACGCGGCCTCCCAGAAGTATGGCCAGCTTGTTCAGCAGCTGTTCCTTGTAGCTGAAATCCCTCTCTTCGGGAAGGAACCAGGTGACCCCGGCGGCCCGTCCCCGGGGAATGATGGTGATCTTGTTCACGGCGTCCGTGTCCGGCAGGAACCGGGCCACGATGGCGTGTCCGCCTTCATGGTAGGCTGTGTTTTCACGGTCTTCGGCCCGGACCACCTTGGACTTTCGTTCGAGGCCCATGTAGACCTTGTCCTTGGCGTCCTCGAAATCGATCATCCTGATTTTTTCCTGGTCCCTTTTGGCGGCGAGAAGGGCCGCCTCGTTCACCATGTTTTCAAGGTCCGCGCCGGAAAATCCCGGGGTTCCCTTGGCCAGGGACAGCACGTCCACGTCATCGGCCAGGGGGGTCTTTTTCATATGGACCTGGAGGATTCCCTGACGTCCCTTGATGTCGGGAAGGTCCACCACCACCTGGCGGTCAAAACGGCCGGGCCGGAGAAGGGCGGGGTCCAGAACGTCCGGACGGTTGGTGGCGGAAATCAGGATCACGCCTTCGTTGCTTTCGAATCCGTCCATTTCCACAAGAAGCTGGTTCAGGGTCTGTTCACGTTCGTCATGACCGCCGCCTAATCCCGCGCCACGCTGGCGTCCCACGGCGTCGATCTCGTCGATGAAAACGATGCAGGGAGCGTTTTTCTTGGCCTGGGCAAACAGATCCCGAACCCGGGAGGCGCCCACGCCCACGAACATCTCCACAAAGTCCGAGCCGCTGATGGTGAAGAACGGAACTTCCGCCTCACCGGCGATGGCCCGGGCCAGCAGGGTTTTACCTGTTCCGGGGGAGCCCACCAGCAGAACGCCTTTGGGAATGCGGCCGCCGAGGCGGGTGAATTTCTTCGGGTCTCTCAAGAACTCCACCACTTCGGCCAGTTCGCCCTTGGCTTCTTCCACGCCGGCCACGTCATCGAAGGTCACCCGGCCTTTCTCATCGGAAAGGAGTCTCGCCCGGCTCTTGCCGAACGACATGGCTTTGCCGCCGCCTCCGCTTTGCATCTGGCGCATGAAGAATATCCACACCCCGATGAGGATAATCAGGGGCAGCCAGGACGCCAGAAGGTTCAGCCAGGGCGAATCCGACGGGGGTTTGGCCTCGACTTCGATGCCTTTTTCCAGAAGTCTGGGGATCAGGGTGGGGTCCTGGGGGGCGTAAACCTTGTATTTCACCTGGTTTGAGTCCACCACCTGGAGGTTGTTCTCCTGGACCGTGACCTTGTTTACTTCCTTCTTCTCGATTTTGGTTAGGAATTCCGAGTAGTTGATGGATTTTTCAACACCCTGGCCGGTGTTGAATATGTTGTAGAGGACGATCATCATCAGGATGATCACGAGCCACAGGGACAGGTTCTTGTAAAATGGGTTCAAGGAAGAAAACCTCCGGATCGTGTTGTATGCCGTCAATGACGGGGAATCGTTCTATGGGTCGAGGCGGCGGAAAGCCCCAAGGGGAGCCCTTTCCCCCGGTGTTTCCCCACCTTCTGCAAACCAGTTCTATCATATTAACCATCATGGGGCTTTAATCAAGAAAAAGTTCGATTTTTAAAACATTTTCTGTGGATTCAACCCGTTTGAAACGCTCGTCGATCCGATATCCGCAGACCCAGACGATGCGGTCTCCGGAAACAAGCACAAAACCGGGAATGGAAACAGGGATGCCGATGTGGTTCATGGCGATGCGGGCCGGAGGTTTTTTCCGGCCCCCCATACCCAGGGGCTGGAACCGGTCCGTGGTCCGGGTGTTTCTGAGGACAAGGGGAAATATCAGCTGATCCAGGTCCAGAAAGGCCTGGAGGGGGCCGGAATGTTTCAGGTCGCCCAGGGTCTCTGCCGGGACCACGGAGAATTGGAAGCGGCACCATCGGGTTGGGCCAAGGGGAATCTCGATACGGAAGCCCTCGGGGCCGGGCAAAGGAATCGGGATATCGAGGGATTCGGGTGGCTTTCTTTCAAGAATGGGTGTTTTTCTGAGAGGACCGTCTTCACGGCGGAAAACCAGGGCATCGTCCCTGCGGACCGCCCGCAGGCGGCCGGGAAAATCCAGGGAGCGGAGGGTCCCGTCCATTAACAGAAGGTCAACCGCCTGTTCGGTGTGGACAAAGCTGATCCGCCTCAGGTCTTTTTTGACATGGCCCATGGCTTTTCGGATCACCCGGCGGAGGATCGCCCGGTGGCGGCTGGCCAAAACGCTGACCGCCAGGGTCAGGCTCTGGTCTGTCTGTTCTCTCACCGCCTCCTGGAAGATCGATTCGGTGATGTTATCCAAAAAAGCCTCGTCGTCTCCGAAGATCCGGGCCGTCCGGTTGAGCGTCCGGCCGATGCCCTGATGGTAGCTGTTTTCGATCAGGGGGAGAAGGTCATGCCTGATTCTGTTACGAAGAAAGGTCCTGTCGTCGTTTGAACGGTCATGCCGGAAGGAATGATGGTTCTCGTGCAGGTAAGCCAGGATGTCCTGGCGCGTGGTGTCCACGAAAGGCCGGATCACCCGGCCCCCGTGCCCTCGGGGTCCCATGGTCTTGAGCCCCGCGGAACCGCTGCCCCGGAAGAGGTTCATCAGGAACAGCTCGGCGTTGTCGTCGGCGTGGTGGGCCGTGGCGATGGTTGTTGCGCCGTGACGATCTGCCGTATCGAAAAGAAACCGGTAGCGCAGGCGGCGGGCCGCTTCTTCCAGGTTCAGCCGGTGCTCTTCACTAAAAGCCCGGACGTTTTCGCGGCCCGGGTAGCAGGGCAGGCCCAGGCTTTTAGCCAGCTGTTCCACGAAAGCCTGGTCCTCGTCTGATTCCCTGCCCCGGAGCTGGTGGTTCAGGTGGGCCACGGCAAGATTCACCCCGAGAACGGGCGCGAGGCCTGCCAGGATGTGTAGCAGTGCCGTGGAGTCGGCTCCTCCCGAAACGGCCACGAGAACCGAATCTCCCGGAACCACCAGGTTTTCCCGTCGTATGGTTTCAAGGACAAAACCGGTGAGCCCGGGATTTGAAAGCTCTTTTTTCATTCAGGTCAGTAGTTCCATTTGAAAACGCCGAGCCCCAGGATATTCATCACCACGGCCGTGCTGTAGATGCACAGGATCGTGGTCACTTTGCTCCGCACGGTCTTGAGGTGCATGACGAAAATCGAGGCGCAGAAAAAGTGGAAGTAGCCGATGAGAAAGATCAGGATCACGCCTTTGGATGACCGTTCCCAGAACGGGTATTCCCAGACCAGGTGGCCGCCTTTGTTGAGGAGACACTCCACGAAAACGCAGAAGGCCGAAAACAGGATAGCCAGCGCCCATTTTTCCGGGATGCCCAGGATCTTCACTTTTCTGTCCGGGGTGAGGGAGTGGTAGTAGATGATCCCCATGATGCTGAACATGAACATGATTTCGATGTTCCAGCCCACCATGGTCCGAAGCGCCGTTTCCCCGGGGGCGGTCCAGAACGCCGAACGGCCGGACAGCACCATGACCCAGCTGTTCCAGGTTTCATTGAAAAAATCCATGCCGAAAATCGTCAGACCCGCAAATACGGCCTCCCAGTTGCCGGTGGTTTTGGCCTCCTTGATTTCCCGCGTGTAGATGTAGAACACGATGGCCAGCAGCGGAATCACATACCACTGGACCGTGCTCAGGTCCCTCAATCCAATAAGCGCTCTTTCGGTTGCTTCGGCCATGACTTTCCCCCATGGGTCTGGATGTTGTGGTGGTCAGGCCGGACAGTGGTTCGGCCCAGGTTTGCACTGAGTGACGTGTGAAACAGACAGGACGGCAAGAATTCCGTCCCGGCGGCCAAAGCTCCCCATGCGTTGGCCGTGTCCATTGAAATCAGGAAGGGACAGGAAAATCAAGGGGAAATTCGGGTGGGTTGAAAAATGACGAAAAAACTACCGCGCCGCGATTTCCGCTGTTCCCCCCAGGATAAACACGGCGCTTCGTTCGGTTGTGATTTTCAGATACTCCCGGTTGTCGTTCACGGCCCCTTCCAGGGATACGGCGATGGTCAATTCTTCCTCAACGGTGTTGACGAGAACCGTGGGCAGATTGACCACGAGGCCCGTGACTTTTTCAGCATCGGTTGGGAGGGGGCCATCCGGATAAGTGTTTTCCCTGTGGATGGTGGTGAGGGTGGGGCAGATTCCCGTGTTGATGCTCAAGGGCGATGTGCCGGTCCATTTCCCCAGCGGGGCAAGGTCGGGACGGGTGACGGCGGTGAAACTGTCGAGGAAATCCTCCTCGGTGTACATGGCGGTGTAGATCTTGTGGGTGTACTGGTCCCGGATGACGGCGTAGGCTGTTTTCCCGGTGGCTTCGTCGTAATCCCCGTAGGCCAGTTCCTTGAATTTGTATTTCACGTCGAGGTACTCGATGTCGATATTGATGCCGGCCTGACCGAACACAGCCCGCATTTGGGCTTCGGTCAGGGGAATCAGGACGGCCTGGGCCGTGGGGCAGGATAGAACGATACTCACAACAGCGGTGAAAAGCATGGTTTTCATAAAGCCTCCTCCATTCCAGCGTTGGGGTTGAGCTTTTCCGGCGGGAACGGGCAGGCTTTCCACCGGGCTTTGGGCGGCGGGGCAGGTCTGTCTTTTATTGCGAAGTTGGATGTCGGGTGTTCAATCTTTACAGTAAGTTGTAGTCTCCTGGCGTTTTTTTGTCAAACGTGAACAAGGGTCATGGGAAACAACACATTTAGTGTCAGTGCCGGGTCATCAGTCGTCTACCACAACCACCAGCAGACGTTTGGGGCCGTGCATGCCACGGAACGGGGTGGCCATGATGTCGGCGGTCATGCTGGGGCCGGTGATGAAGGTGAGCTGGGACGGCAGGTCGCCGCTGTCCATGAGACGTTTGAGAACGGTTTCGTATACAGGAACCACGTCACTTTTCCGAACCACGGCCAGGTGGACCAGGGGAGAGAGAGAGGGCAGTCGGGGGTTGGTCCTGTTGTGGGCGATGACCAGGGTGCCTGATTCGGCCACGGCATAATCCACGGAGGTGAGACCCGCGTCCACGGTAAAGGCCGTTTCCTTGTACGGGCCCCGCTCAGGGAAATCATCGGGCCTGAACAGGACAAGGTTTGGCATGGATCGGGTAAGTTCCTGGGTCAGGCTGGCCATGAACGGGTCCTGGCTGGCGAGAATCCGGGTGAAATTGTTGTCCCGGATCAGGGCGGCCAGAAAATCCGGAAGCTCTCCGTCGCTCTGGACCCGGTGGACCTCGGCGCTCTGTTCTGTGAGGTGTTTGACCAGGGTGTCCAGGAGTTCGTCCGGGTCCATGGCCAGATGGGGCAGATCCGGCAAGGGGGGAAGATCCGGGACCGGCCCTGGTTTCCCTGTGGTGAGACGCTGGAGTATGGCATCGCGCATCGGGTTCATGGCATCACCTTTTTTCCCCGGAGAGACCGGTAGGTTTTTTTGGCAACGGGCGGGAACCGGCGTTTCAGGGTCCAGGCCCGGGCAGGGCCGAGATCGGGATGGCGGGCCGCCACGGTAAGGGCTTTTAAGGCCACCTTGTTCCAGAGCATCGGACGGGTCGCGGACAGGGCCGCGGCCTTGGCAAACAGCCGTTCACCGAAGGTGGCGCCTTGCCCGTTAAGCTCGGGGTCCTGGTTCATGTTCCTGTTTCTCAGGTAGAGAATCATCGACGGGTGGTCGATGCCGGCGGGGCAGACCGTTTTGCAGGTCTTGCACAGGGTGCAGGCCCCGTAAAGGTCCCGGGTTCTGTCCAGGCCCAGCAGAAGGGGGTTCAAAAGCTTGCCGATGGGGCCGGTGTAGGCCCAGCCGTAAGGGTAGCCCCCCACTTTCCGGAACACCGGGCAGACGTTGATGCAGGCCCCGCAGCGGATGCACTGGAGCACCTCCCGGGTTTTCGGGTTCTGGTAAATCCGGCTGCGGCCGTTGTCCAGGATCACGATGTGAAGTTCGGAAGGGCCGTCCGGCTCGTCCGGCTTCCGGGGGCCGGTATCCACGGTGACGTAGGATGTGATTTTCTGGCCTGTTCCGTTCCGGCAGAGCACCCGGATCATGTGCAGGGCCTCGTCAAAATTCTCCACCACCTTTTCAAGGCTCATGATCGACACCTGGATGTCCGGCGCCGATTTGTTGAACCGGATGTTGCCCTCGTTTTCCACGTTGACGATGCTGCCTGTTTCGGCCACGGCCAGGTTCACGCCGGTTATGCCCAGCCGCATGTGGCGGAATTTGTCCCGGAGAAACCCCCGGGCCGCCTGGCCCAGGGCCACGGGATCGCTGCTGGGGTCTTTCATGCCCGCCTTTTCCATGAAGATCCGGCTGATCTGGTCCGTGGGGATGTTGATGGCCGGCCCGATGATATGGAACGGCGGTTTTTCCAGAAGCTGGATGATGAACTCGCCCAGGTCCGTTTCAAACACCGGGGTGCCGTTTTTCGCGAGAAAATCGTTCAGCCCCAGTTCCTCGGTGATCATGGATTTCCCCTTGGTCACGTAGGGGATCTTGTGCCGGTTCACCAGGTCCCGGATGTAGGCGTTGGCCTCGTGGGCGGTTTCGGCCCAGAAAACCTTCGCACCGGCTTTGACGGCGTTTTTTTCAAAGGTGGTGAGAAGCCGGCCCAGGTCGGCCACGGATTTTTTCCGGATGGCCCTGGCACGTTCAACGGCTGCGGCCGGATCGGGAAAGCTGCCCATGCCGATCTCCCGGACAGCCGAAAGGACGGGCAGGAAAAAATCGAGAAACATCCGGGAGCCGGGGTTTTCCAGCTCTTTTCGGGCCTCGTTCACGTAGTTTTCTGTGTTAATGTCCATGGGCCTCTTCCTTGGGATCCGTGGTTCCCGCCAGAAATTCGGCGATATGCCGCACCGTTTTCCCGGGATGATTCCGGTCCAAAAAACCCCGGATGTTGAGAAGGCAGCCCGGCTCCCCGAGAACCAGAAGGTCGGCCCCGCTCTCCAGGAAATGGTTCACCTTGCCTTCCACCATGGCCGTGGAGATCTCGGGGTAATCCAAAGAAAATTCCCCTCCGAAACCGCAGCACATGTCGGCGTCTTTCATGAAAACCAGTTCCGTTCCCCGGGCCGCCCGGATCAGGGCCTTGGGCTGTTCCGACACGCCCAAATCCCGGAGCAGGTGGCAGGATTCGTGGTAGGCCACCTTTCCATGGAACGACGCCCCGGTGTCGGTGATGGAAAGAACATCCACAAGATACTGGGAAAATTCGAAAATCCGGCCGGACAAGCTTTCAGCCCGTTGTTTCATACCGGGATCATCGTCAAAAAGGCCGGGGTAGCGGTGTTTCACCATGGCCGTGCAGGAGCCCGAGGGACAGACCACCGCGTCAAAACCCTCGAACACCGTGATGAAGTGGCGGGCGAAACTCCGGGCCTCGTCGAAGAAGCCTTTGTTGAACACCATCTGCCCACAGCAGGTCTGGGCCGGGGGATACACGGTGTGGACCCCCAGCCTGTCAAGGACACGCTCCATCGAAATGGCCACCTCGGGCAGGAGAAGGTTCACGGAGCAGGGAATGAAAAGGGCCGTCCGGGTCATGGGTTTTTCCTTGGATTAGCCTCCGGCGGCCCTTCCGGGGGACCAGATTTTAAAAATCTGGACAAATGGGTGTGGGTTCAAGATACCCGTTTGTCAAACTTTTCAAAAGGTTGGCCCCCGGCAGGGCCGCCGGAGGCAAGGTTTACAACGTCACATCACTCGGTTTTGACACTTTTCACACCCCAATCAAACGCCTCCATGTTCATCCGGAGTTTGTCGTCTTTGAACCGGGTGGCCATGATGGCCTGGAAGATCTCACGGCTCAAGGGGAGTTCGCCTGTGCCGGCCAGGGCTCCGGCCATGATCACGTTGCCGAGGACCGGGTTGCCGATCTCCACGGCTTTTTCCGTGGCGTTGAGGAAAAAGGCTCTGGCCGAAAGCTCGCTGATCCAGGCCCTTATTTCCTCGTCCTTGGGGTAGTTGAGCTGGCCGGAGATCACGCCCACGGGGTAGAAGGGACGGGTGTTGGTGATCACCGTGACCCCGGGGTGTCCGTAGTCTTTCAGAACCCTCAGGGTTTCCGTGGGTTCCATGGAGACGATCATGTGGGCCTGGCCCAGGGGGATCTGGGGAGACCAGCTGGATTTCGCCGAAATCCGGAGGTGGCTCATCACCGAGCCGCCGCGCTGGGAGGCGCCGAAGGTCTCCCCGATGGTCACGTGGAGTCCCAGCTGGGACAGCATGTTGCCCACGGCCCGGGAGGTCATCACGTTGCCCTGGCCTCCCACGCCGGTGACGATCAGGTTGAAGGGGTCCGCTTTAAGGGTCATGTGGGTCATCAGGCCACCTCCTTTCTCTGGATGGCGTGTCTCGGGCAGATGGAAGCGCAGAACCCGCAGCCCGCGCAGGTCACCTCGTCGATCCTGGCACGCTTGCTCTCCTTGTCCCAGACCAGCCCGGGGCAGGAGAAAATACGTGTGCACAGCCTGTTGCAGCCGCAGGTTTCACCGGCGCAGACAGCTTCATCTACCTTCATTTCGTATCGTTTCGTGGATTTTTTTTCAGGGCTCAGAGCGCAGGCCTGTTTCAGGACCAGGACGTTCACCCCTTTCCGGTCGATCAGTTCAAGCAGGGTGTCCCGGCTTTGTTCCAGGTCAAAGGGGTCGCAGACCCGGACTTCGGCTCCCATGGCCCGGCAGACCGACGGGATGTCGATGGAATGGGCCGTCTGGCCCATGGCGTCATGCCCGATACCGGGATGGGGCTGGAAACCGGTCATGGCCGTGCCGCTGTTGTCCAACACCACCAGGGTCATGTCTGACTGGTTGTGGATGGCGTTCACCAGAGGCGGCATGGCCGAATGGAAAAAGGTGCTGTCCCCGCAGACCGACAGCACGGGCTGGTCCAGGCCGAACAGTGACAATTTGCCGAAGCCGCTGGCCACGCCTGTTCCCGAGCCCATGGCGTGGAGGGTTTTGAGGGTGGAGAACCCGGCGGGAAGGACTGCCATGGAATAGCAGCCGATGTCGCCACAGACAAAACCGTTCCGGTTGTCCATGGTGAGGGCCGTGTTCAGGGTGAAAAAGGATGCCCGGTGGGGGCAGCCGGGGCAGAAGGTGGCTTCCCGGTGGGGCGATCCGCCAAAGGCAACTGCGTTGGCCCGTGCGGCGTAGGCCATGTCCCGCTGGGGCAGCGTGACGTTCATGATCGGGGCCAGGGCGGCCATGATCTTGTCCGGATTCATTTCCCCGACCATGGGGAGACGGCCGTCCTTCTTGCCGAAAAACTGTTTGACGCCGATGTCTCCCGCCAGTTCGGCGGCGAGGATTTTCACCTCTTCTTCCAGGAAAGGCAGCACCTCTTCCACGAAGAAGATTTTATCTGTGGAGGCCAGGTGTTTTTGCATCAGGTTTCTGGGCAGGGGCCAGGTGGTGCCGATTTTGAGAATGCCCACCCGGTCCTGGAGACCCAGAAGATGGACCGCCTCCCGGCTGTACAGGGAGCAGATCGAGCTGGTGATAAGGAGGAGTTCGGGCTTGTCCGGCCCTTCGTAGGTGTTGAACGGCGAGGTTTCGAAAAGCTCCGCGGCCTGTTTCAGTTTGCGCTGCTGCTCGCTGTGCTTGTACTCCACGGGCGGGCTCATGATCACCCCCTCGTTGGGGTCGAGGATGAAACCGTTGTGTTTGAAGAAAGCTTTGTTTCCATCCTCCGGGATCTGGCCCATGACCACGGTGCCGCTGGCGTGGGACAGGCGGGTCACGGTGCGGACCAGCACCAGGTTTCTGATGATGTCGGATAGCTCGAAAGCCCATTTCACCATGTCCTTGGCTTCCTGGAAATCACCGGGCTCCAAAAGGGGAACCTCCATGAGCTTGGCGTAGTGCCGGGTTTCCCCTTCGTTCACGCTGGACAGGGCTCCGGGGTCGTCGGCGGACACCAGCACCATGGGGCCCCGGACACCGGAACCCGACAGGTGGAGCAGGTAATCCGCCGCCACGTTGAGTCCGGGCTGTTTCATCACGGCCATGGTCTTCAATCCGGCGAAAGAGGCGGAAGAGGCCACTTCCAGGGCCACTTTCTCGTTGACCGACCACTCCACGTAGAGTTTTCGGGACGGGTCTTTAGACAGGGCCGCCAGGTTTTCGATGATTTCGGAAGAGGGAGTTCCCGGATAGCCTGCGGCCATCTGAACCCCCGCTTCCAGGGCTCCCCGGACAATGGCCTCGTTGCCCATGAGCAGATGGCGGCTGTTTTCGGGGTATGATCCAATATCGGTCATGTTGCCTCCTGATGAATCCGGCGTCTCTGGGCCAGAAATGGCCTGCCGGAACAAAGTCGTTGGTTATGAAATTAAGCGGTTCAGCTTTTTAGGGGTTTACAATGGTGGTGCCTTTCTCATGATGTTTGATCATCCTGAACACCTGAACCGCTTAAACCTGTTATGAGCACAGGGCGTCCACCCGCTTCTGGTCCACCACCAGGGCCGAACGCCCTTTATCCGGGTCCAGGTTCAGGAGGTCCAGCTCCATGGCCCGGGCCAGGGCCCGTTTCTTTTTGCCAAGTGCCCCTTTTTCAAGGTTGGCCTGGCTTTCTTCGGGCATGGGACCGGTTTCGAGGAACCCCTTGGCCACCGCATCGGCCACCAGTCTTTCCCCTTTTTCAGAACGTATGATCAGGGTGTTCCAGCCGTCCGTCCCTTCCAGGGCTCCCACGGAAAGGTCGGACAGTTCAGCCGTCATGTCCGGGCAGATGGTGCAGCCTTTGGGAATGGCGGTGCGTATCTCGGCGAGGGGGATGTCCACCCGGCCTTTTGAGGTGGTGAACGTCATGGTCTGGGCCGGAGGCGGGGGCACGTCCATGGACAGGATGTCGTCGCTGTCCAGGCGGTTTTTCACCAGCGCCTTCAGCTGCCGGGTGTCCAGGGCCCATGTGCAGAAAAGACCGATGGACAAGGCCACGGGGTCACGGAAATCGTCCCGGTTCAGGGGGTTCATCCGCATCCGGGTGAGGGCGGTCATCTGGCAGGCCGTGCCCACCACCAAGAGTCTCATGGACGAATCGCCGGTGGTTTCCTTCATCACGGTGGAAAGGGTGGGGGAGGCCATGTACTTGGAACCCGAACAGCCCAGAACTTCGTCTTCGGTCCGGGCCAGAAAAGGCTCGGGGGTCAGGCCGTGCCGGCGTGTCAGGGCCGCCCCGTCGACCAGGCCCTGGTTCAGGGCGAACACCGTGAGGGCGCTCACCGCTCCGCCGTTCTGGAAACCCGCCTTTCCGGTCAGGGTTGCCCCGGCCCTGGCTTTCACGATGGTTCTGACATGGCCCAGGGCGGACAGGTCATACGACTTGCCGGTGAGCCAGGTGGACAGCTCGTTCAGGTCCACCTGGGTTTTCGGGCAGTGGGCGTGGCATCGTCCCTGGCTCAGGGTACAGGCAAAAAGCCGGGCGATACTTCCGTTATGGCTCACGAAATAGGGGCAGAGGCCCACACAGGCCCCGCAGTCGACGCAGAGGTCTTTCTTGTGGACGTCTTCGAAAAGTTCCGATGATCCCAGGATCTGCATAGGCGCAATCTCCAGTGATAAGGGTTGTTTTTATTCGACAATGTCGAACCATGTATGTTCATGTTGAACATCATAAAAAAGGAACGCGGTGTTGTCAAGGGGGAAGTGGATAGGGATCACGTCAGCGACAGAACGCCCACCCGGACAACCTTCAGGCCAATTTTTTTACCGGCCGTTTATGGAACTTGTCTTGATAAAGGAACAGAAATATCGTATGCAGAAAAAACCTTTGCCTCGAACGAAACCAGATCATTTTTGAAACATTATAACGGATGCGAATGAAAACGGAAGGAGAATTCTAAGCCATGAAATTCACGATCAAACCCATTGCCGTCATGCTGTTCGCCGCAGTGGCATGCCTGTGGTCCGTCCAGTCGGCCCGGGCCGAGTTCGTCCTCAATGCCAGCTGCTCCTCCCAGATCACCGAGGCTTTCGGACGTGAAGCCCTGGAAGCGTTCATGAAAGACAGCGGAGTCAACGTCAAGGTCCATGTTTTTTCATCGGAAACCTGTATCGACCGTCTGAAGAACGGGTTTTCCAACCTGGCCGGGTCCACGGTGCCTCTTTCGCGGGCAGACAAAAACGCGGGGCTTGTGGAGATTCCGATGTGCAAAGACCCCATGTCCATTATCATCCATCCTTCCAGCAAGGTGAAACATCTGACCCTGAAACAGGTCCGGGAAATCTTCAGCGGCCATGTAAGGAACTGGAAAGACCTTGGCGGGGAAGATCTTCCCATCGTTGTGGTGACCCCTTCCAAGTCGACCGGGGCGAACCAGAACTTCAAAAGCATGGTCATGGGTCCCTTTGAATTCAAGGATGACCTGACGGCCAACGCCGCCTTCACCGCCGTTGTGGGTGTCAAACATATCCCCGGTTCCGTTTCGTTTATCGCCAACAGCATCGCCATCCAGCACAAGGATGTGGCCGTGGCCAGTGTGGACGGCCGAAGCCCGGGTGATTCGGGCTACCCCTACCACCAGGTTTTCTACCTGGTCATCAAGGGTGAACCCGATCCCATGATGAAACAGGTGATCAACTACATGATTTCCGACAAGGCCAAACAACGGATGATCCAGAGGGGCATGACTCCGGTGATCGAATAACATCAACCCAGGGTCCGGACGGCCGGGCCTTGAAATACAGACAGGACATCAACTATGACTCTGAAAAATATATTGATGACGATCGTGGCGGCGTGCTGCCTGTGGACAAGCGGATGCGCGACGGTTCTCACCGTGGCTTATCCGCCTGTGGAGGAAACCAGGAAAGGCGACGTGAGGCCGGGCGCTCAAATCGGTCATCACTATGTGATTTCCGAGGAAAAAGACGGGCTTCTTCTTCAGAAGGAACCCCTCTGCGCCCAGGAAGTCCAGGTGATCAACGTGAAACGCAAGCAGCTTCATGGGGTGATTCCCGCCGTCATTGAAATCCCCTTTTTCGGACTGGGTATCGCGGATCTTGTGATCGCCGGAACCTACACCCGGGCCACGATCGAGGAGACCGACGGGGGCTATGTGAAAGGAAACCAAGTGCTTGCCTGCGGTGATCTGGCCTTTGCGCCCAACGAGGAACTGATCCTCCAGTTTCCGGTTTCCCTGGAAGTCAGGCGTGTGACCACCGATGAAAGAGGCATGATTCCGATGAACGTGGTACAGAGTTTTCCCGGAGGGGAAAGCCGGTTCAACGTGTTCGTGAAACTGAAGGAAGGCCCCACGTTTGTCAGGACGTTTGAAAAGGCCCCGCCAAGGCAATGGTAGGCAGGGTAAAACAGGTCACGCCCCTGTTTCCCCTGAGCGCCCGGTGGTCAGCTGTTTAGATAAAAAGCCCTGATATTTTCAGGGCTTTTTTATTCCTGCCTGACCACGTTAGGGTATTGACAAAGAAACAATGAATGTACCATTATCCATAAGAGGTTTTCTGACCGGTGTTCAGGGCAGGAAACAGACGCGGGCAGAGTTGATGAGCGAACGCCTGGAGCTCAGCCATTTTCTGAAAGGAAATTACGATGCAGGACAAGACGCCCAATGAAAAAGAGTTCCAGGGACTGAGGCTCAGCCTCGATCTCGGGAGCCCCATTTCTATCCGAATCGAGCAGTTCGAGCAGGTTTTTAAGGGGATGCTCACCGGGGCGGAAACAGGCAGGTATCTGATCGTTCGCACGGCCATTCCCAGAGAATTCGAGAGCGCCATTCTTCCAGGTCTGACATTTCAGGTGATTTACCAGAGCGAGGGCCAGGAATTCGGTTTTTTTACCAAGGTCATCGATATCCTGGATCAGCCTTTCCGCCTGATTTTTCTCGAATATCCCAACGATGTTTTCTGCATCGACAACAGGGGAAGTTCACGGAGTTCCTGCTACATCCCCTCGTCTGTCCAGATGGACAGCAACACCGTCAAGGGAGTGATCACGGACATCAGCACCCGGGGATGCCGTTTTCTCATCACCCTTCCCGATCATATTGAGGCCCGCCAGCTTTTACCCATCGATTCCATCGTTCTCCAGTTTCCCGTGATCGGACTGAAAGGGGTCCGGACCTTCAGGGGCAGGGTGAGAAACGCCTCTGTGGACCGGGAAAAAATCGCCATGGGCGTGGAGTTCGAAAACCTGGAACCCCAGGTGTTGCAGAGCATCGCCGAATACGTGGAAAGCGCCGAGGACGGGATGCTCTGACGGCTATGAGTTCAGCTGACGGCTGATGACGGTTCCCAGTTCTTCCAGGGTGTAGGGTTTTTTGAGAAGCTCACCGGCTCCTTGTTCCTGGGCGGCCTTCACCTCGTGGGTGTCGGCGAAGCCTGTGGTGATGACCACTTTCTGTCTGGGATGGAGTTCGATGATCTTTTCGTAGGTCTGCCGTCCGTCCATGCCCGGTTCCATGATCATATCCAGAAGAACCAAATCGACTTTTTCCGTTTTCAGGTACTCCACCGCCTTTTCCCCGCTTTCGCAGGCCACGCTGGAATACCTCAGGGTTTTCAGGAGCTGGCTGGCGATGTCCCGCTGGATGGTTTCATCGTCCACCACCAGGACTTTTTCACCGTTGCCCCTGAAATCCTCGATGGCCGGCCGCAGGGCCGAATCACAGGCCAGGGACTGGGTTTCGGGAAAGTACAGGTCGAATACGGTTCCGCCCGTGTCGCTGGCTACGTCGATATGCCCATCGTGTTCGATGACCGTGTTCCAGACAATGGCGAGTCCCAGCCCTGTTCCGCTGCGTCCCATGACTTTCTTCGAGTAGAACGGTTCGAATACCCTTTCCATGTCCTCGGGTGAAATTCCGCTGCCGGTGTCTGAGACCCTCAGCCGGACATAGTCGCCGGGGGGGATCTCGGTGAACCCTTTCAAGGGAGCGGTCAGGGTGATGTTCTCTGATGAAATGAGAACGTTTCCCCGGCCCTGAACAGATTCCACGGCGTTGAGAACCAGGTTGAGGAGGGTTTTCCGGATCTGCACGGTGGAGATGCTGATGTTGCCGAGGTTTTCGTCCAGATTCACATGAACGTGCACGTCGGGATAGGTTGACGAGAGGCTGCGGAACTCTGCTGATTTCAGATATTCCCCGATAAGGGAGTTGAGGTTCAGGACCTCTTTTTTTCGTGCGGCCCCTCTGGCCACGGTGATCAGGTCGTCCACGATGGCGGCGGCTTTGGTGCCCGAGGTGTAGATGGCTTCCACATAGGGTTTTATGGGGCTGTCTTCGGGGATATCCAGGAGGATCAGTTCGGGGTAGTTGATGATGCCGGATAAAATGTTGTTGAGATCGTGGGCCACGCCGCCGGCGAGAAGCCCCAGGGCTTCCATTTTCCGGGCCCGGTCCAGGTTTTTCTTGAGTTCGTTTTTTTCTTCCTCGATGCGTTTCTTTTCCGTGATGTCCCGACTGATTCCACGGGCGCCCAGAAGGTTCCCCGAATCGTCGTGGTAGTGGACTCCCCTGGCCTCGACAATTCGCACCTGTCCGTTTTTATGACGAAGGACGCATTCCATGGGGGCCAGAACCTCTCCGGGATAGACCTTTTTCATCAGTACCGGGTACAGTTTATCATGCTCTTCTTTTGGGAAATAGTCGATGAACCGTGTCCCGATCAGTTCCTGGGGAGAATAGCCGGTGATCGCTTCCACGCTGGGGCTGTTATAGACAAAGTAGCCCCGTTTGTCGACGTCCCAGATCCAGTCGCTGGTGGACTCCACCAGGTTCCTGAAACGTTCTTCACTTTTTTTCAGGGCTTTTTCCGCCATTTTTCGTTCGGAGATGTCGTGGATCACCACACGGGAGCCGGTGATCCGCCCGTTTTTGAAAATGAAGCTGTTGTTCAGCACAGCCGAAAACGTGCTGCCGTCCTTGTTGATGATGTCCAGTTCCACGTTCCGTGAGATTTTTTCTCCCCGGAGCACGGTGTCCATCCGTTCGGTCAGTATCTGCCGGCCCTGTTCCGTCACAAGGGCAAAGGGACTGAGGCCGAGAAACTCTTCCCGGCTGTATCCCGTGTATTCGCACAGCACGTCGTTGACGCTGACAAAGGAACCGCGGATGAAATCGATCTCGTAGATCCCGGCCGGCGCGTGGATGAAAAGCTGACGGTACTTTTCCCGGCTTTCCTTGAGTTCCTCGTTGATCCGGGTGAGTTCGGTGGTGCGTTCCCTGACACGGTCCTCCAGCTCGTCGTGGGCTTTCTGAAGGGCGACTTCGGCGATCCGGGTGGGTTTCACGAAACGTGTGGTGATGACGAACACGGCGAGAACGAACATGGCCACGGCTGTGAGAATGGAGAAGATGTACACGGACATGGCGGGGATCATGGTGACCAGGAAGTCTTTGATGCCGATCCGGTAGAGCAGGCGGAAAGGGGCGGAATCCAGGTCTTTTCCAATGGTGAAGGAACCGCCTTCAAAGGAGAAGCCCCTGAAATCACGGGTAAGGAGATCTCCCGCACGGTCTCGGTCCTTTTCAGGAAGCAGGTCTTGAAGGTGTTTCGACGCGAAGCGGTCGCCTGTGGCGTTGTCTTCAGCCGAGGTCGAGATGATGTCTCCCTGTTTTGAACAGAGAACGGCCAGGCCCCGGTTGTCGAAAAAAGGTTCGGTAAAAGACACGAATGCCCGGGTGTCGATATCGACCCCGAACATACCCCTGAGGTCTCCCCGGTTGTGCAGATGGGACACGGCGGTCAGGGTGTTGCGACCATTTCCGGCGTCTTGGTAGGGGCCGATCCAGTGAGGATCGTCAGTGCTTTTCATGGCCGGGTTCGATTCGTGGATTTTTCGGATCTGGTCCACGACAGGTCCGCTGTCCGGTGTGGACGGGTAGATGGAGAGGAAATCGAAGGCGCTGGAATAATAGTAACTTCGGGTTACGGATTCCCCGGAATGGCTCATGGCCAGCTGGACGGACAGAAGGTGGGCCGCTGTCCCGAATTCCCTCAAAAACTCCCCGGAGTCCTGGCTTTTGAAAATGGACAGGGGCCCCACCAGCATGCCGGAAAATTGCTTGCCGGACAAACTGACCGGGAGATCCGCGGTCATATGATCTCCCGAGGCTTTGAGCCGGAGATGGGGCGGCAGATGGGCGGGCGGAATGAACAACCCGGCGTCGCCGAGGTGGAGGGCCGCCGTATCCCTCATGCGGATGACGTTGTTTTCCAGATTCTTGATCCGGTTGTTCAGGCTGAGAACACGCTGGTCGAATTCGCTTTCCACCTGGACCAGCCGGGTGTTGACCGCTGTTCTCGAGTACAGGAACAGGAAGAAAAACGTGACCAGTGAAAAGACGATGACGGCCCAAAGCATGAGTTTTGTCTGAAAGGTGGTGAAACGCAACAGTTTTCTGAGGTCTGAGTGCATCGCTCGGTCGTATCCTCGCGGTTGATGGAATCAAAAAAATCCCGTTCAAGGGATCGTCGAACCCGTGCGGGTCTTCGATGACTGTCCGTCGAGCCGACCATTCTGGCATGAGGGCCCTTTGGATAAAGACCCTGGGGTGTCACGTTGATTGAATGGGCGATTATAATCTGTGTAATAAAATAAAACAACCGTTAAGAAGGGGAGAGATAAATTTCCGGGAGATGCCGATGAAAAGGGGCGAACCATGGTCCGCCCCTGTTGCCTTGCCGGAGGGAAATCAGGTGAGCCGGATGCTTTCCCCGCGCTGGGGTACGGTGGCCTTGAAACCGTGGCTGTTCAGGTGGTCCGCGAATTTCAGGGACTGATCCTCTTCCCCGTGGACCACGGCGATCCGTTTTACCTTCAGGTTGCCTTTTTTGAGGAAACGGGTCATTTCCTCCTGGTCGGCGTGGGCGCTGAACCCGCTGAGTTTCACCACCCGGGCGTTCAGGGGATAGGTCTTGCCCAGGATGGACAGCTCCGGAGCCTGGCCGGCCCGTCCCGACTGTTCGTATTCCCAGCCCAGCTCCACGATGCGGCGGCCCAGGGTGTGCTCGGCCATGTAACCCACGATCAGCACCGTGTTCCGGGGGTTGTGGATTTTCCAGCGGAGGTGGTGGAGGATGCGCCCGGCTTCACACATGCCCGATGAGGAGATCACGATGTGGGGGCGGGTTTCCTTCATGATTTCCATGGATTCCTCCACGGTTTCCGTGTACCGGAGCTCCGGGAAATCAAAGGGGTTCTTGCCCCGTTCGAGGAAGGTTTCGTGGGTTTCTCGGTCATAGACCTCCGGGTGTTCGGCGAACACTTTCGTGAGTTTCGACGCCAGAGGCGAATCCACGAACACGGGAACCCTGGGAACCTTGCCCTCGTCGTACAGTTCGTGAAGCACATAGACCACGTCCTGGGTCCTGCCGTAGGCGAAGGCCGGGATCAGCACGGAACCGCCTTTTTCCACGGTTTCGTTGATCGCGGTTTTCATGCGTTCCTTGAGGTCGTCCACCGTTTCATGGTGCCGGGCTCCGTAGGTGCTTTCCATGATCATCAGATCGATGTCCCTGGAGTCTTCGGGGAAATGCATGGTGGGGTCGTTGAGAATCGGACGGTCGAAGCGTCCGATATCCCCGGTGTAGCAGACGGTGTAACTTTTTCCGTTTTCCCTGAACCGGATCAGGCACATGGCCGACCCCAGGATATGGCCGGCGTCGAAAAAGGTGACGGTCATGCTTTTGCCGATGGTCACCGGGGTTTCGTAAGGGTAGCCGTCGAAGAACGCCAGAGCTTTTTCCGCCTCGGGTGTGGTGAAAAGGGGATCGATGGTTTTCAGGTTGTACTCGTCCATCAGGCGGCCGATGGTGTCCACGTTGAGTTCGTGGCGATCTTTTTTTAGAATCCTCTGGATTTCCATCTTTTCCCGGTTGCTGACCTTTTTGCGGGAACTTTCCTGGATTTTGTAGAGATGGGATCTCAGGGTCTTGTAGTTGAGGTACGATGCGTCCGATTCCTGGATCTTGGCCGCGTCGAGGAGCAGGTACTGGCAGGCGTCGGCCGTGGTCCGGGTGGTGACGATCCGGCCTGTGAATCCCCCTTCGGTCAGAAGGGGAATACGGCCCGAATGGTCGATGTGGGCATGGGACAGGACCATGTTGGTGACCATTTTCGGATCGATGGGGAAAATCCTGTTTTTCATTTCGCTTTCCTTCCGCCGGCCCTGGAACATGCCGCAGTCCAGAAGGATATGGTCTTTGTTGGCGGAAAAAAGGTGCATGGAACCGGTGACTTCCCGAGTGGCACCGTAGAATGTGATGATCATGAGCTGTTCCTTTCCTGTTCGGTTCGATGGGGCGTTCATTTCTGAAGCCATGTCAAGACATAGTATGATCGGACCTGTTTGTCACGATGAAAAGGCCATGGACCAGGCGTTCGATGAATGATCAAAATGGTCATGAAGTCCGGAGGCTGTCTGGCCGATATATAAAAGATCATAATCATCATCAAAGCGAGACATCCCATGATGCCCGGACTGATCCAGAATCTGAAACAAAAACTCGACCATTTTCTCAACCTTTCAACGCAAAAGGAGGGGCGGGGACTTCATGTGACCGCCCTGATCCAGGCCCTGGAACAGGCCCTGGCTCATGTGGAACCCCGGTTTCTCGACCTGGGAGCTTCCTTCCAGACCCTTTACGAAGAAACCCGGACGTTTTCCGCCTGGGTCGGGGAAACCATCGATCTGGCTTCCGGAGAGTCGGCCGACACCTCGCTGACAGGAACGGCCGGTTACGCCCGGGCCTGCGTGGACCGCCTGAAAGCGCTCCAGGCAGACATGCTGGAAAGCCTGTCTATTTTCGAACATGTTGAAAAGGGCCTGGAAGAGCTGGAGAGTCTGTCCGCAGGTGCGGAAAAAATTGTCTTTCTTCTCAAGGTGATCGTCCTCAATATCGGCATCGAGAGCAACAGGGCGAAAGAATCCGCCGAGATGTTCCAGAGTTTCATCGGAGAGGTGCGGGAGCTTTCCGGCCATGTGGACCAGGTGGTCCGGTCCCTTCACCACGATTCGGAAAACATCCGTAAAGATCACCGGAAAACCGTGGATGAAATCCGTCATCATGTGTCCCGGCTGACCCGGCTGGCCGACAGGGCCGACCAGGAGCTGAAAGATTCGGCGAGGCAGATCGAGGCCATGATGGCGAAAACCCTCCAGTCCCTCAACGCCAACAGGGAGTCCGGCCAGGCCATGGAACGCCATCTGGGAGACATCGTGATGGCCCTTCAGATGCATGACATCATCAGGCAGCGGGTCGATGGAGTGATTCGTGAACTGTACAGCGCCGAAACCCTGATCCGGGAAGAAGAGCCGTCCTCCGGGACAACGGCCGGTGCGCTGGCGCTTCTCGGGCAGGCGGAACAGCTCGAAGCCGTTGTGGCCGACGTGGACCGGACCTGCCGCAGCGTTTCCATGTCCTTCAAAGGAATCGAACGCCATCTGGCCGAACTTTATCAGGATGTGGGCGAACGTGTCCGGGGGAGCCGGGATCTGACCTCGGACAAAAGCCCTTTTTCCCTGCTCGCCTCGAGTCTGAAAGCCCTGAACACCCTGATGGAGGAATCGGTGGTCCTGGGCCAGGTGGTGGACCGTCGGATCGCCGAGGCTTCGGACAAGGTCCAGGCCCTGTCCGGATACGTGAAGTCTGTGGAGTCCATCAGTCTCGACCTTCATCGCAAAGCCCTCAACGCCATCATCAAGGCGGCCCATCTGGGTGAGATGGGCCGGGGCATCGAGGTGTTCGCACGGGAAGTGGGCACGGCGTCCCGCTCGTCCACCCGGTTCGCCGAGAACGTGGTCGCATCGATCTCAGGTATCCGGGAGATGGTCGCGGCCCTTCACCGGAATTCCGACACCGGGGCCGGGGACGCGCTTTCGGGAAACCTCCTGGCCGGAAGCGACAACATCCTGAAAGCCTGGGAAAGGTTCAGTGACAACGCCGGGAAAGTGGCCGCTCAGTTTGAGAAAATAGAGAGCATCATCGGGCGTGCCGAGTCGGAACTGGTTTTTTTTGAAGAATTTTCAGGAGAACTCGACGATTACACATCAAGGATACGGGATCTTGCCCGGGAGTTGGCCGGGAAACCCCTGGCCTTTTCGTCCCGTGATCAAGCGGCCCTCACGAGTCATCATAGCCTGGCGGCCCTGCCTGTGCCGGAAACACCCGCCCCCCTGTCCGGCATGGATAAAGAAGATGCTCCAGATGAAGAGCTGGAAACGCCCCTTCACCCCGAGTCGCCCCCTGTCCCGGAATCCGCCCAGGAACCCGGGGCTGAGGATGAAAAGGGAAAAGGGCTTGGAGACAACGTGGAACTTTTCTGATCTCGGCTCTGGTTCGGCTTTGTTACGTACCAGCCGCCCAGCCTGCCTGATCACCTCAGCGGCTTTCATCATTTCCTAACCTTTCGGTCACCCGGGCCTAACAGGCCTTCTCTAAATTATCGGTGACCATGAAAACCAAAGACAACGAAAAAATGATGAAAAGAGAAAAAAAGCCTATGATTACAGTGGATCTTCACGTTCATTCCAGCCGGGCCAGGAAACCTTTCCAGTGGATTCTCCAGAAAATCAACTGCCCTGAAAGTGCCGCGAGGCCCATGCAGGTCTACGCCGACGCCAGGAGAAAAGGGATGAACCATGTGACTTTGACCGACCACAACAGCATCGAGGGAGCCCTGTCCATCGCCCATCTTCCCGGCGTTTTCCTCAGCGAGGAAGTGACCACCTATTTCCCTGAAGACGGATGCAAGATTCATGTGCTGGCCTGGAATATCTGCGAGGCCCGGCACACGGACATCCAGAAGGCCAGGGCCAGCGTGTACGATCTTGCGGATTACCTGAAACGCGAAAACATCGCCCACGCCGTGGCCCATCCGCTCTATGCGGTGAACGACCGGCTGACCGTTTCCCATGTGGAGAAAATGATGCTTCTCTTCAGGACTTTCGAGGTCAACGGAGCCCGCCCTTCACGGCAGAACCGGATGCTGGAACGGGTCCTTTCGGGGATCACCGAAAAAGAGATGGTTCGTCTGTCGGAAAAACACGGTCTGGAGCCAAAGATGGCCCAAAGCTGGAAAAAGAATCTGGTGGGTGGTTCGGACGACCACAGCGGCCTTAACGTGGCAGGGACCCATACCCGGATTCCCGGGGCCCTGGATCTCGGTCAGGCTCTGCGGATGATCGATGAAGGGAAAGCCGAGGTGGCGGGCAGGGCGTCCTCTCACCTTGCCATGGCCCGCAAGCCGTCACGGAATCGTTTGGCAGGGTTGCCAAGGCCGCTTCAGCTTTTCGGTCAGGTTCAGGCCGATTCGACCCCCGCGTTGTTCGACGGAAGATAAGGGCCTTTTTTCGAAACAGGCCAACCTTTCAGGCGTTCATTTGATCAGCTGGTTCATCTCGAAGATCGGCAGGCAGATGGAAAACACGATGAATCCCACCACCACCCCCATGAGCAGGATGATAGCCGGTTCCAGCAGGGCCGTCATGCCCACCAGACTTGACTCCACCTCTTTCTCGTAGACATCGGCCACCTTGTTCAGCATGGTTTCCAGCTCGCCGCTCTGCTCTCCGACCTTGATCATCTGGATCGAGAGAAAAGGAAACACTTTCGAGGCGTTGAGGGCCGCGCCCAGCTCGTGACCCTGTTCCACTTCCCGGGCCGCCAGGGCGATGGTTTCCGAGATCAGGCTGTTGCCCGCCACGTTTTTCACCACGTCCAGGGCGTTCATCATGGACACGCCGTTTTCAAGGAGGGAACCCAGGGTCCGGCTGAAACGGGCCACGGCCAGTTTGAGGACCAGGTCTCCGAACACGGGCAGGGTCATCAGGGTCCTGTCGATGACCCGCTTGCCTTTCTCCGACGTTTTGAACGCCGACAACCCGACGATGGCCGCCGTGAACAGGATGGCCAGAACCCACCACCAGGAGCCCAGAAAGTCGCTGGTCCCGATGAGAATCCGGGTGGGGAGAGGCAGGGCTTTACCCATGTCGCTGAAAATCGAGGTCATGTTGGGCACCACGAAGGTGAGCAGGAGGAAAAGCACCACGCAGCCGATGAGGGTCATGAAAATGGGGTAGGCCAGGGCGCCTTTGATCTTGGACGTCAGGGCCGCCTGGTTCTCGCTGATGTCGGCCAGGCGTTCAAGGACGATTTCAAGAGTCCCCGAGGCTTCTCCGGCCTTGACCATGTTGATGTAAACCTGGGAGAAAATGCCCGGGTATTCGGCCAGGGACCCGGCAAAGCTTTTTCCTTCCTCCACCGAATCCTTGATCCGTGACAGGGTTCGTTTGAGGACCGGGGTGGTGGTCTGCTTGATCAGGGTGTCCAGGGCCGTGACCAGGGGGAAACCGGCCGTGAGCAGGGTGGCCAGCTGTCGTGTCATCATGGAGATTTCGGCGCTGCCCACCCTGGCGAAGGGACGGAACGAGGGGAGGGAGCCTTTTTCCTTTTTCTGGGCCGGGTTGTCCACCTCCCGGATGCTCACCGTGTAAATTTTCGACGCACGGAGTTTCTGGCGCGCGGCCTTGGCGCTTTCGCAGTCGATGATACCCGAGACGTTCTTCCCTTTGTCGTTCAGGGCGGTGTATTCGTAAACAGGCATGTGGGCGGTTCCTCGTCAGTCGGCATCCGTTGGTTTTTCAAAGTGATATCGGCCTTTCCAGCCGACGATGGTTTCTTATAGCAAAGAAAGGGTGAACAATGCAATGTTTCCCGTGGAGTGAATCACCATGGGAACCCACAGGGATTTTTCCTTTTCAAAAGACCAGGCGAAAAGAAGCCCGCCCGCGATCTGGGAAAGGGGCAGACTCCGGCCGGAAAAAAGCATGTGGGCCCCGGCGAAAACAGTTGTGCTCACCACCAGGGCGAAAAGGAATCCCCGTGTTCTGAGAAAGCGGAACAGCACGCCCCGGAAATACACCTCTTCGGCCAGGGGGGCGGCCAGTCCCCCGGCGATGAAATAGAAAACGGTATCGACTGCCGAACGGGGCAGGGGATTCCGGAAAAGGGCCAGGGGATTGACCCCGGCGGCATACAGCAGGCCGAAGCCGCAGAGGGTGGCGAGGCCTGTGAGACCGGCCCAGATGGCCCCCCTGGCCAGGCCTTTCAACAGTCCTTTTTCGGGAAAGCCGAGGACGGTCAGGCTCTTCTGGAAATGGAAGACCAGGGCCAGGACGGCCAGGGTCTGAACGATCCGGGCCAGGCCAAGGCCCAGGAATCTGGGAACGGCCAGGGCCTGGAACAGGCCGAGGAGCAGGGGGTCCAGGATGAACACCGCCGCAGTGGAGGCGATCAGGGTTTCGATTTTTATGGCCTGGGGAGCGGCTGAGTCCATCCGAGTCTCCTGAGTGCCTTGTAGGCGTACCATTGCACGTACCAGTTGGTGGCTTCCGTGATGCTTTGTCTGATTTCAGGCACCGCGTCCGGATGGCCGCCCATGCCCAGGGCGTAAAAAGCCTGACAGGCCACGTTGGGCTGGCTGTCCCGGGTAAGTTCGATCAAACGGGCGAAAACCGCGGCATCCCTGCTGCCTGCCACGGCCCGGGCGGCCCAGTATCGTTCAAGGGGGAAAGGGCTTGCCATGGATTCCAGGACCACCGGGTAGTAAGCCGCATCCATCCGGCGCTCTTCCATGGTCTGGAGGCCTTTGACCCGCTCGTGGAGGCTGGGTGAATGGAGGGCCGCCCTCACGTTTCCGGGTGGCAAGGGGGCGGAGGCCCGGAAAAAAAGGATGATGAAGCCGGACAGAGCCAGGAGAAAACAGGCCACCGAAGCCGCAAGACCCGCTGTGGTCCGGGGGGAGAACAGCCGCAGAACCGAGAAGAACAGGCTGTGCATCACAAGGTAGGCCAGGAGGGGCAGACCGGTCAGGAGGGCCGTTCCCGTCAGTTTTCTGTAAGACCCGTAAACGTCGGTCTTTTGGGAAAAACGTTTCAGAAGATCGTCGGGGCCGGCGATGACGTCGATGATCCGTGCCTCCATCACCAAGTTGTCCGCTCGGTAAAACCGGAGCATCCCCTCCTGGGACCTCAGAGTCAGATGGGGAGATTCCTGGCCGTCCAGTGGCAGGAAGTCCCGTGAAACCAGGATGTCTTGCAAGGTCGATTCCTGGGGCCTGTCCTCTTCGGCCAGGATCAGGCGGCATGTCCTGATCTGTTTCTGTTCCAGGGATTTGAACACTTCCGCCGGGGAAAGGGTGTGGGTGTAGTAAAAATCGTTGACGGCCATGCCCACGGGGTTGGTCATGAGAAAGGTGTCCCTGAAATCGGTGAAGAACCGGCTGCCCTGGCTGTGTGGGAAAAACAGGAGGATCAGGGCAAGGAGAACGGGAAGTCCGGCGTGGATGGCGATCCGGGTTCTGGGAACGGTGAAAGGCCTGTCTTTGAGAGCGTATTGACAGGTGAAGAACACCAAAAGGGGGCAGAGAACCAGAGAGACCGTTTCGAAAAGGAGGATTCCCCTGAGGTTGACGGCCACGGCGAGGAGGATCAGAAGTCCGAAGAAACCCGCCCCGGCGGCTTTCCTGAGGCCTGGGCGTCCATTCCGGCCAAGGGCCATATCTGTCAGGGCGGCGACCAGGGCTGTGAGGCAGACCAGCGCCCCCACGGTGAAGGTGAAGAACAGGCCTCCTGCAAACGCGCTCCGGAATGTTTCCAGACCTGGCAGGATCTTCGCCCCCGGGACAGCCAGGTAACCCTGGTCCATGACCCGGGTCATGGTTTGGACAAGGTGGCGGTTGCTGGCGTGGACAGCCAGGCTGGCCAGAAGCTGGAACAGAGCCAGGCCTGCCGCAAGGGAGATCAGGCAGGGCCGGAACACTCCGGCATCTTTGTCCTTCGAACGGTCGTTTTCCATGGGTGGGCGTTTCCCTAAAATCAGCTTGATTTATAAGGTCCGGAAACTTATAATGTTCCCTCACATCGCTGGTCCGTCGTTTTTGCGAGCGTCAGTCTTGACGTTTGATACATATCTGTTTTTTTGAAGTCATAATCAACTCTTTTTTTACCTTTGCACACGAAGTCAAACCGGAAGATCAAAAAAATCTAAGGAGGCGTGTATGCTGGATATTCAAAATGCGGTGGCCGTGATTACGGGTGGTGGCAGCGGGATTGGTCTTGCCCTTGCGAAATACTGGGTCGAAAAGGGCGGAAAAGTGGTGCTGGGCGATGTTTCCGAAGAGGCGCTTAAAAAGGCCGAAGCCGAGATCAAAGCCATGGGCGGCGAAGTGGCCGTGGTGGCCGGTAACGTGACCCGGGAGGAAGACTGCGCGAAACTCGCCGACATCGCCATCGAAAAATTCGGAAAAATCAACCTGGTGGCGCCTTTCGCCGGCGTGATCAAAGACGGGATGATGGTGGCCACGGACAAGGACACGGGCAAGGTGAACCGGAAGATGTCACTCAAAGACTTTCAGTTTGTCATCGACATCAACCTCACCGGCGTTTTCCTGACCGTTCGCGAATGCGCCGAACGGATGATCAACAACGACTGCAAGGGGCTGATCTGCCTGGTGTCCTCCACCGGGTCCCTTGGAACGGCAGGCCAGATCAACTACTCGTCCACCAAGGCGGCCATGAGCGTCATGCCCAAGGTTCTCACCGCCGAATTCTTCAGGCGTGGATTTGCGGATAAAATCCGCTGCGTGGCCGTGGCTCCGGGATACGTGGGAACGGACATGGTGAAGAACATGAACCAGGACGCCCTGTCCAAAATTGTCGCCAACGTGCCCATCGGCCGTCTCATCGAGCCCGAGGAGGTGGCGTCCCTGGTCTGCGAAATCTACCGGAACGAGGCGATGACCGGAGACACCTATTTCATCCACGGGGGGTTGAGGATGAGTTCCAAGGGGTAATGGAGGTTTTTAACCGAAACCAGCCCGGTTCATTTGGCCGATGAAGGCCTCTCCGTAGGTGCTGAAGCCGACGACGGGAATCTGAAAAATATGTCGGCCAAGGACAGGGTGAGGCCTTTTTTTTAAAGTCCTGGCTCTCTTCCCCCAATTCCCACCCCGCAAGGCTCCCCAGGGATTTTTGCGGGTTTTTCAGGGCGATCGCATGTAAGATTTACCGACATGTCATGTTGAGCCGCAGCTCCCAATCTTGTCATTCCGGGCGGCCTCCGATATCACGGAGTGATTGAAACATCTTCAGAATTTGGCAATACGGAACCATTCGAAATCCACAGCCGACCCGGAATCCATGCCGGCATGGGCTAAGACCCCTATGCAAATTGAGGGTTGCCTCTTTCGCGGGCATGGTTTCCGGTTAATCGGCATCGGAATCGCTATCGCTATCGGGTTCGGGTTCGATCGTCAGAATATTTCGATAGCGATGGCGATAGCGATGGTTAAGATCCATGCCGATGATACATGCGATTGCCCTGGCAGGTTTTTCCACAGCCTTGACAAGCCCAGCCGTATATTTTAGTATATACAGTTTTTTTTAAAAGGTGATTTGAAGGGATAACAATAGAGTTTAAAGCATATTAGACATACACACAGGATTAATTTTTAACGAAAAAGGAATTGAAAATTATGGCACAACCCATCGCAGACCGCAGAGACGTGGATTTTGTTCTTCATGAACAGCTCAACGTGACCCAGCTGACCGAAAACGACCTGTTCGCCGATTTCAACCGCAAGACCGTGGACATGATCGTGTCCGAAGCCCGCTCCCTGGCCATCAAGGAAATCATGCCGACCCAGCAGCCCAGCGACGCCGGCTGTGTGTTCGAAGGCGGCCAGGTGACCCTGCCCGAATGCTTCAAACGCCCCTGGGACCTTTTCATGGAAGGTGAATGGCTGGGCATGAGCGACGATCCCAAATGGGGCGGCGGCGGAATGCCCAAGACCGTGGCCCTTGCGGCCAGCGAATATTTCCAGGGCGCCAACGTGGCGTTCATGCTGTACCACGGCCTGACCCACGGCGCTGCCAAGATGATCGAGGAAATCGGCAACGACGAACAGAAGAAACTCTACCTCAAAAACCTGTATTCCGGTAAATGGGCCGGCACCATGCTTTTGACCGAAGCCTGCGCCGGTTCCGACGTTGGAGCCCTTGAAACCGTCGCTGAAAAAAATGCCGACGGCACCTACAGCATCGTGGGCAACAAGATCTTCATCTCCGGCGGTGAGCAGAACATGACGGAAAATATCGTCCACCCTGTTCTGGCCCGTATCAAAGGCGCACCCGCAGGAACCCGGGGGATCTCCCTGTTCCTCGTTCCCAAGTTCAGAGTGAATCCTGACGGAAGCCTCGGCGAGTTCAACGACGTGGTCTGCACCGGTATCGAACACAAAATGGGCATCAACGGCAGCGCCACCTGCTCCCTTACCCTGGGCGGCGCCGGCAAATGCATCGGAACGCTCCTTGGCGAAGAGAACAAAGGCATGCGCTCCATGTTCATCATGATGAATGACGCCCGCCAGCTGGTCGGTCTCCAGGGCTTCGCCGTGGCCACCACCTCCTACATGCACGCTCTGGCCTATGCCCGCGAACGTATCCAGGGCGCCAACATGCTGAAACCCCAGGAAGGCGGCGTTCCCATCATCCAGCATCCCGACGTGCGCCGTCAGCTGCTTGAAATGAAATCCATGGTGGAAGGCATGAGAAGCCTGATCTACTTCTCCGGTCTGTGTCACGACCGCGTGAAACTGGCCAAAGACCCTGCTGAAAAAGCCGAGTACAGCGAACTTCTCGAAATCCTGACCCCGATCATCAAAGGCTACATCACCGACAAAGCCAACGAAGTGTGCAGCCACGGCGTTCAGGTTTACGGAGGTTACGGTTTCTGCAAAGACTTCCCCGTGGAACAGCTCCTCAGGGACAGCCGGATTTTCCAGATCTACGAAGGCACCAACGGCATCCAGAGCATGGACCTCCTGGGCCGCAAAATCGGCATGAACAAAGGCAAGCCCTTCATGGGTTTCCTGGGCCGGATCAAGGAAGCCATCGACAAAGCCAAGGGCATCCAGGGTCTCGAAGCCATGGCCGCCAAGGCTGAGAATACCTACACCCTGTATACCGAAGTGGTGGGTGACATCGCCAAAGCCGCCATGGGCGACAAAGTGCTCAACGCCTTTGCCCAGAGCCATCCCCTGTTGACGGCAACCGGCGATCTCACCATGGCCTGGATGCTTCTCTGGAGAGCCGCCGTGGCTTCCGAAGCCCTGTCCAAAGCCAAAGGCAAAGACAGCGCGTTCTACGAAGGCCAGATCAAGACCTGTGAATTCTTCGTGAACAACACCCTGTTCATCACCGAAGGCCGCCTGAACGCCATCAAAAACATGAACGGCGCGGTGGTCGAGATCAGCGAAGACGCGTTCGGAACCAAATAGTTCTTTCTTGTCTTCAAGGAAACATCGAGGGACGGGCTTTATGCCCGTCCCTTTTTTTTCTTTACTTTGCACGTCTGTTCCACCTAAAATGCTTTCAACTCAAGGCTGAAGACGCCTTACACCTGTTGTCACATGTCTGTTCCGAAGAGCCAAAGACGTACGTTCATCGTAGAATTATTAAATAATGATAGATAATTAACGAAAGGAGTGTTGCGATGCCCTTTGAATTCATGAAAAAAGCCATGATGATCGGAGTGGGCCTTGCCATGAAAACCCAGGCCGAGATCGAGGAACTGACCAAAGAATTCGTCGACAAGACCAAGATGAGCGAAGAGGAAGGCCGTAAATTCTTCGACGACATGGTCAAGAAATACGAAGACGCGAAAAAGGACGTGGAGAAGAAAATCCGTGACGGGATCACCGAGTACATGGACAAGGCCGATATCGCCAGCAAAAAAGAGCTGGACGCCCTGAAACAAGAGCTGGAAGAACTCAAGAAATCCGCTGGCCGATAGCCCATGTTGAGCATACGGAAAATTGGGGTCCTGGGGCGAACCTACCGCCACTTCAACCGTTACCGCCAGATTCTCGCCATTTTATTCCGATACGGGTTCGGCGATCTGGTGGACCGGCTGAAGATCGACCAGTATCTTGAAATCGGTCTCCAGATGATTTCGCGCCAGCGCAGGGAAAACGTGGAAAAACTGACCCGGGCCGAACGGCTGCGCCTCCTCTTCGAGGAGCTGGGGCCCACGTTCATCAAGTTCGCCCAGATCCTTTCCACAAGGCCCGACATCATTCCGGCCGACGTGATCCGGGAATTTGAAAAGCTCCAGGACGAGGTCCCCCCTTTTTCTTTCGATGACGCAAGGCGGATCGTTGAAAATGAGCTGGGAGATTCCCTGGAATCCCTTTTTTCTGAATTCGACCCCGTCCCCCTGGCGTCCGCTTCCATCGGCCAGGTTCACAAGGCGGTACTCAAGGACGGCGACGTGGTGGCCGTGAAAATCCAGAGACCCCGGGTCAGGAGGGCCATCGAGATCGACCTGGAGATCCTTCTTCACCTGGCCACCCTGGCAGAACGGCATGTTGAGGAGGCCGCCCTTCACCGGCCGGTCCAGGTGGTGGAGGAGTTCGCCCGGACTCTTTCCCGTGAGCTGGACTACAGCATCGAGGCCGCCAACATGGAACGGGTTTCGGCCCAGTTTATCAAGGACCGGACCATCTATGTGCCCAAAGTGTATTCCGATTATTCCGGAACCCGGGTACTCACCATGGAGCACGTGGACGGCATCAAGGTTTCCGAGACCGCCAGGCTGTTGCAAGAGGGGTTGAACCTCAAGGTCATCACCAGGCGTGGGGCGGACTTTATCATGCGGCAGGTGTTCGAGTTCGGGTTCTTCCATGCCGACCCCCATCCGGGAAATATCTTCGTGCTTCCCGGCAACGTGATCTGCCCCATAGATTTCGGCATGACCGGGTGTGTGGACAAACGACGGCGCGATCTTTTCGTGGACATCCTGGAAAGCGTGGCCCGAAGGGATTCGGAACGCAGCGCCCGTCTTCTTCTGGAGCTTGGAGAGTACGACGAGGAACCCGACATCCGCCTTTTCGAGAAAGAGATCGACGACTTCATGTCCAGGCATCTGTTCAAATCCCTGAAGGATCTGGACGTGGGCCGCCTGCTCCAGGATTTTCTCGATATCGCCACCCGGAACAGGGTCCGGGTTCCGCCGGTGATCTTCCTGATGATGAAAGCTTTTGCCGCCGTGGAAGGCATCGCCCGGCTTCTCGATCCGGAATTCGACATGGTCGCCCACGCCGAACCTTTTGTCCGCCGGGCCAAACTGTCCCGGTACAACCCGAAAAAAATCGCCCGCGACCTGTTCGCCGCCCTGTCGGACAGCGTGACCGTGGCCCAGGACCTTCCCCGGGAGATTCTGGGGCTTACCCGTCTGGCCAGGCAGAACCGGTTGAGCGTCGGGGTTGAGATCAAAGACCTCGACGTGTTTCTCAGGTCCAACGACCAGGTGAGCAACCGGCTGTCTTCCGCCGTGATCACCGGCTCCCTGATCATCGGGTCGGCCCTTCTTCTGGCGTTCGAGACTCCGCCCCTGTTTTACGGTGTTTCCCTGGTGGGCATGATCGGTTTTTCCGTGGCGGCCGTTTTCGGGATCTGGCTTCTGATCGCCATCGTGAAAAAGGGAATGCTGTGAGGGGTGGAAATGGGTTGCCGGCCTGCCGGACAATCACCGTATTGATTTATAAAGGATAATGATGTACACTGGTCCCATTGTTTTTCGGGGAAAATGACGTCTGTCTTTCTTTGAAAAAAGGTTGCCGTGCCTCTCGGACTGATCGCGGGCATGATGTGACCGGTGATGAATCGTGCATCCCGGAAAGGGATGAACAAAGACGAGGTTATGATTCTTCCTTGAGACGTCCATGGCGGGATCCCCTGTTACGGTTATGAAGAAACACACGTTTTTTATCGCTATCCTGTCGCTTTTTCTTTTCACGGTCACGGCGGTCTCCGCTTCTGCCGCCCACCTGACCGGTTTCGACCATCTGCTCCAGATCACCCTGAACGACCGGCTGGTTTTTGAACCTGGAAAAATCGCCCCCATCCTGGATTATGTGGGGTCTGAACAGTTCAAGGTGGAGCCCGAGGTTCAGATTTCAGGCATGGAAAAATCCACTTACGCTTACGGAGGTTTCGAATCCGACGGCTCCCTCGCGAAGCTGGTGAAGTACTGCTACAACCCCGATATCCCTTCCTGTGCCGTGATGCCTTCGGTGATCCGCCTGTCCAACTGGAGGCCCCAGAACGGCAATCCGTCGTCGGTCCCGGCTTCTTTTTGGCAGAAACCTGAAAACGATGGCAAACCCCTGGTGATCCGGGGGCTTTATTACATGCAGAACACCCCGGACCCCAGCACCGGAGCCTACTACGGCTACGATTCATACCGGACGATGATCCTGATGACCTACAAGGGACAGAACGTCCTTGTTTCCGTCATGAAGCAGAAAGACGTGTCGGACGTGGGGAGAAAAGGGTTCATCATCGGAAACGAGGACGATATGGATTACTTCTATTCCGGCGAGCAGGGACTGACCATGAGCGGCCTGGGATGGGTCAAGTCCTATCTTTACGACAGCTATTCCGTCACCGTGACCATGGAAGACAAGAAAAACGGGAAAACAGGCTTTCGCTGTGGGGTGTTCAAGTGGATCAGGGCCGGCTGGGCGGGAAAGAATATCGTGCGGAAAGCCCACATGAAAAAAGGCATGGCCGATTATGCCGGCGAGGTCAGGAACCTCATGCAGCTCGAGAGCCGGAAAGGATTCCCGGCTCCTGATGAATTGTCCCAGGTCTGCCACACCTTCAAGAACCTTCCCACCGAAGAAATGAAAAAAAAGGTGGAATGTCTGGTCCAGTCGTTGCGAAGCAAATGCGCCGGCGAATCGTCATGCCCCAAGACCCTTCCCGGCGGTTCCGATGTGGCCGGGTATGTGAACACGATGAGCCGGACTGAAATGAGCTCCGCCCTGATTGTGGACTACGTGAAGATCCTCATGGGAAAACCGGACAAATCCCCCAACATCGCGTTGAAACCAGGAAACCCCCGAAAACCGGAGGCGTTCTGAACTGAATCCGGTGTCTTTTTTTCAAGGAACAATCAAAGGAAAATCATGGACAATCAAAAGGTAAGGGCCCTTGGACTGTGCTCCGGAGGGCTTGACAGCATACTTTCGGGAATGATCCTGAAAAATCAGGGCGTCGAGGTGACCTGGGTCAGTTTCGAAACCCCGTTCTTCAACGGAGACAAAGCCGAAAAAGCCTCCCGGCAGACGGGTATTCCCCTGATACGCCGGGATATCACCGACATCTACATGGATATGCTGAGGAATCCCAAGCTGGGTTATGGGAAAAACATGAACCCCTGCCGGGACTGCCACAGCCTGATGTTCCGGCTGGCCGGCCAGATGATGGACGAAGGGGGCTGGGATTTTCTGTTCAGCGGTGAAGTGCTGGGCCAGCGGCCTCTTTCCCAGACCAAACAGGCGCTTCGCTATGTGGAAAAACAGTCGGGTTATGACGGAAAGATCCTGAGACCCTTGAGTGCCAGAGCCCTTCCTGAAACGGACGTGGAAAAGGCCGGCCTGGTCCGCCGCAGGGAGTTGATGGATTTTTCCGGACGATCCCGTAAGCCCCAGATTGAACTGGCAAAAAACCTTGGAATTACGAACTACCCATCTCCGGCAGGGGGCTGTCTGCTGACCGACACAAATTTTTCAAGACGGCTGAAAGACCTGTTCGACCATGAAGACAGGCTGGTGACCAGTGACATCCACCTCCTGAAGTTCGGCCGGCATATCCGTTTGAGCGACACAGTGAAGATCGTTGTGGGCAGGACACGGGGGGACAACCAGAGTATCCTTGCCCTGAAAGACGACAGGTACCTGGAAGTCGACGCGGTGGGCATGGGAAGTCCGGCGGTGCTCGTTCCGGTTCATGCGGGCCCTGAAGACGTCCGGCTCGCCGCATCCATCTGCCTGGGTTACACCAAGGTTGACCGGGACCAGGAATCCCAGGTTCGGGTGAAATCGGACCGTGGAAGCGAGGTCGTCCGGGTCGTGCCCGTGGAGCCCGGAACACGGGGGGAGATGCTGTAGAGGTTCGGATGTTATTCTGTTTTGAATCCTCGAATGGGTGAACGTTGAACATCCAACGCCCAACGTCCAACATCCAATGGAGGATGACTCCATTTTTTTGAATTGTGAAATAAAAAAACCGGGGGCTTTTCGCCCGCCGGTTTTTTTGTTTTTTTTATGGGTCTGAGCTGTTTATTTTTCCGGGTAATGCCACTCGTCACCGGCGGACACACCTTGGTAGGCGCTTGTGATCAGCACGGTGGACATGTTCTCTTCGGTGAGGAGCACGATGAACGAGGCGAAGTCCACGGGGACGAAGAGCTTTTTGCCACCGAACAGTTCGCTGGAATCCTTTTCCTCGGGGTAGAAGATGTTGTACATCTGGCCGGGTTTCACACCATCTTTGCTGCCTTTGTCGATAAAGGCGATCTTGTCGTCGGCGAAAAGGCTTTCCCCTTCTTCCGATGCGATGACGGCTCCCTTGAGACCTTCAACACTGGGGGTGAGGGCGATGTCCGGGGATCTCAGGGTAAAGGGGATCAGGTAGTCCTTGAGGGCGATGGGGCGGTAGGACTGGATGACGGTACCCAGGGCGTATCCTGATTCGAGCTTGGTGATCTGGATGACGCCGGTGAGGTAATGCTGGTTGCCCACCTCGGTCTTTTTCGTTTTCCGTTCGAGTTTGCTAAGCTTTTTCCCTTCCTTGACGGCTTTTTTGATCTTGGCAGGGGTGATGATCTGGTAACAGTAGTATTTGGCTCCGGGAACCAGGGATTTGTCGTTCATGTCCTTGATGAACACCTCGTCTCCCTTGTTGATCATCAGGTGATCCGGGCCCTTTACCTTGAAGATGTAACCATGGGCTTCAGCCGGTTCGTCTTTCATGAACCCCACGTCGGCGATCTTGGCGTAGTGGTAGTGGGGAAGGGCGAGACCGGAGCTGCTGTCCGTCGCGGTGTCGAGTCCCCCCGTCATTTTCACGGGGTCGACGGCTCCCGCGGATTTGCCCGGACCGGTCAGGGCGTCGGCATGGATCTTTTTCAGGCGGTCCATGTCGTTCCTGTAGAACAATTTGATTTTCTGGCCGGGATAGATCAGGTGGGGGTTGGTCATGGGCTGGTTGTCACTCCACATGCCGGGCCATTTCCAGGCGTTGTTGTTGAAACGTTTGGAAAGATCCCAGAGGGTGTCCCCCTTTTTGACCGTGTAGTAGACGCCGGATTCACTGTCAACTTTTGGAGAACCGTTTCCAGGGCTTTTGGTTGATTCGGCCGATGCGTGGGAAAAGATGAGGGTAAGGGTCCATATGCTTAAAATGACTAACACAGATGCTTTGATTTTCTTGTTCATCAGACGCCCCAGTCGTGTTTGGTTATTGTGGAAAAAATCAGGCAATGATAATCGACAAATCTATAACCTGTACTTTGTTGATTTGTCAAGGTTTTCAATGGGATTCTAAGGAATTCGCCTTTGACGGCGGCAAAGAGCACTGGCGTGAGTGTTCTGTGACACAGCACTTGCAAAATCATCCGTCTTCGACTAAACAGAGAGGACCTCAGGGTTGACGGGACGTTACAATCCATAAAATCGGGCATCCGGGCCGTCTTCCGGATGTTTTTGGGAACCTGACTGCGGGAGGGCATGCGGTGAAACATATTTCGAATCTTCTTTTCGAAGCGAAAATTCTCAAGGAAATCCCCCGGTCCGGTTATCATTTTCTGGGGTCTGGCAGGGAGTCTGTGGCCGAACATTCGTTCATGATCAGTTTCATCGCCTTTGTCATGGCCCGGATGGAGCCGGGAATCGACGCCATGAAGCTGGTGGGCATGTGCCTCGTCCACGATCTGCCCGAATCGAGGACAGGGGATCTCAATTATGTTCAGAAAAAATACGTTCATGCCGATGAGAAAAAGGCCGTCGCGGACCTTGTCCGCGACCTTCCTTTCGGAGACGCCATCCGGGACCTGATCGAGGAATTCAACGAGGCAAAGACCAGGGAAGCCCGGCTGGCCAGGGACGCGGACCAGCTTTCGTTCATCCTTGAGCTGAAAACATTGTCCGATACGGGCCGGAGAGGTCCTGAGGACTGGCTGCCCATCGTGACCGCGAGGCTGACCACCGATACGGGGAAGCGCATCGCGGAAAGTATCGCAGAGACAAGCTGGGATGAATGGTGGAAAAAAAATTACGTGGAAGGATAGCAATGGAACCAGACGTCAGCGACAACCAGGTGAAAATTCTCTACATCGACGACGATACCGAGCTTGTTTCAATTTACGAACAGTTTTTTGATGACACGGGATACACGTTCAGAACGGCCCTGAGCGCGGAAGAGGGGTTTGAGACGGCCCTTTCCTTCAATCCGGACCTCATCATCTGCGATGTGATTCTTCCAGGCATGAACGGTCTTGAATTTTGCCGGCGGATCAAATCGGATTCCGCTTTCAAAGATTTGATTTTCATGCTGGTCACCGGCATGGAGGTGGACACCCGTGACATGGTGGAAGGGTTCAGGGCCGGGGCCGATGAATACCTGATGAAGCCTTTTTCGAGGGACGAGATCCTGGCCAGGGTAAAATCCCTCTTGCGGATCAAATATCTAAAGGACAGGCTGGCCCTGGCGGAACAGCGGGCCGACTCCCTTGCCCGGGAAATTGAGGAACTGAAAACAAAGGTGCGGGAATAGCCCCGTGATCTCTGAAACGCAACCACAGGCCAGAGGTCTGAAATGAAGCTGGAACTTGAAGCACTGGCCCGCTGTCTTCAGCTGCCAAGAGATACCCTTGAACGATGGATACGACAGGGGCGGATTCCTGTCAGAAAAACGGACCGGCTCTGCGATTTTCAAAAGGATGTCCTGGACGCATGGGCCCGGAAACACCACATCCGCTTCAATCTGGCGGAACCCCAGGCGGCCGGCCAGGCCGACGCCGACCCTGAAAAGGAAGATGCCGGATCCCTTCTTTCCGCCCTTGTCCGGGGAGGTTTTCATCTTGGATTGGATGGACAATCCGTGGAAGAGGTCCTGAAAAAGGCTGTGGTGCTTGTCCCCGCGCTATCCGGTTCCGAACAGGACATGCTGTTCGAAAAACTCATGGAACGGGAACGCCTCACCTCCACCGGTATCGGAAAAGGGGTGGCCATCCCCCATCCCCGGAACCCCCTTCCCGGAAACGGGCGGGAAGCCATGATCACCGCCTGCCTGCTGGACAGTCCCGTGGATTTCAACTCCATTGATAAAAAACCGGTGACCGTGCTGTTCCTCATGGTCTGTCCTTCGGTGAAAAGCCATCTGTTCCTGTTGTCGCGCATCTCGTTCTGCCTCAGGGACGAGGCGTTCATCACCCTTCTGAACAGCCGGCCAACGGCCGATCAGTTCTTCAGCGCCATAGAGGCCCTGGAGTCCCGGCTGGGAAAAGGCTGATCGATGAAGCGTTTTTTTTCATGGCGCATCCCCGGGACCTGGACCCTGTTCCGTGCCGACGACCGCCTTCTCCTGATCGTGAGCGGCATGGTCGTGGGAGTGGCCGGGGGCTTTGCGGCCTACCTCCTGAACCAAAGCCTGATCTTTCTGTTTGACGTCCTTAAGCCTTACAGGACCTGCGCGTGGTCGTTCGTGATTCCTGGAGCCGGCGCGGCTCTTTCCGTCATTTTCCTCACCCGGGTGGTCCGGGAAAAGGGAGGGCACGGCGTGCCCGAAGTGATCTATTCCGTCTCGAGGCTTGGCGGGCGGTTAAGCGCCAGGGCCATGTTTTCGAGGCTTGTGGCCAGCAGTCTGACCATCGGCAGCGGCGGCTCCGCCGGTCCCGAGTCGCCCGTGGTGATCAGCGGAGCCGCCATCGGATCGAATATCGCCCGTTTTTTTTCTATGAACGAACGCCAGCGGGTGACCCTCTTGGGATGCGGGGCCGCCGGCGCCATCTCCTCGATTTTCAATGCCCCCATCGCCGGATTCGTGTTTGTCCTCGAGGTGGTTCTCGGCGAATGGTCCAAGGCCCATATCGTTCCGGTGGCCGTGGCTTCCGTGGCCGGAGCCCAGATCAACCGTCTTTTGTCCGGAAACCAGATTGCCTTCAGCCATCACCGTTTCCAGGTGTCCTGGCAGGACACCGTGGCCTGTCTTGGGCTGGCTCTTTTTGCCGCCCTGATCTCCGTGCTGATGACCCGGGGAATCCGGAACATGCACCAGATCGCCGGAAAAACAGGACTTCCGGCCTGGGTCAAGGCGGCCTTGGGCGGCTGCGCCGTGGGCCTGATCGGGATCGTCGTTCCTGACGCCCTTGGCGAAGGGTACCACGCGATCCGGGAGATGATCGAAGGAGCCTACGCCCATGGGCTCGGTCTCGTCTTTGCCGCCTGTCTGGTCAAGGTTCTGGCCACCTCATTCACCCTGGGCTGGGGTGGGTCCGGGGGGATTTTCGCTCCCAGCCTGGTGGTGGGAAGCTTTGCCGGGCTCGCGTATCACCGCGCCCTGGTGTCCGTTTTTCCCACCCTGACCTGGGTCGGCGAAGGCGGTTACGCTCTTCTCGGCATGGCCGGACTGGTGGGCGGCATTCTCCAGGCTCCCCTGACAGGCATTTTTCTGATCGTCGAAATCACCGGAGGCTATGAGTTCATCCTGCCTCTGATCATCGTATCGTCCATTTCCGCCACCGTCTGCTACTACTTCGAACCGGCCTCGTTCTACATGAAGGAACTGATTGAAAAAGGCCAGCTGTTGAGGCCTGGAACCGACGGCAGGGTGTTGTCCGACCTCAGCGTCCTGGAGCTGATCGAAAAGGACTGTGCCGTAGTCCGTCCTGAAATGACCCTTCGGGACCTGACCGGAGTGATCAGCCAGTCCCGGCGGAACCATTTCCCGGTGGAAGATCCTGAAAACGGCCGGTTTCTCGGAATGGTGACCTTCGACCATATCCGGCCCTACCTTTTTGAGGAGATCATGTACGACGCGGTGTTCGTGGAACAGATCATGGACACGGACGTGGCCGTGGTCCGGCCCGGTGACAGCGTGGCCGATGTGCTGGCCATCATGGACAGGAACGGGCTCTACAGCATGCCTGTGGTGGACGGGGAAAAATTTGCGGGTATGGTTTCCAAAGCCACCCTTTTCGACCATTACAGAAAGGAACTGATGGTCCAGACGGACCACGACTGATTTCAATTGACGCACGAACCTGAAAGGAATGTTGGGAAGAAAGATGAGCAAGGGAAAAAAGAGAATCGGCTGGGAGATAGCTGTGTGGATGGTTGTGTCCATGGGCATGACGTCCATGTCTTATGCCCAGGAAACCGCCCGGCCTGTGGACGAACGCAGTTCTTTCGCCATGATTCTGGAAAACGATTTTATTGTGGACACGGACAAGGCTTACACCAACGGGCTTTTTTTCACCTGGTCCAAACCCTGGGTGGGTGAGGGGAAAGGAACGGGCGATGAACCGGACCGGGTGTTCCGGCTGACGGACCGGCTGAGTCTCACGCCCGGGACTGATCGGGAACGGCGCAAGGCATATTCCTTCGGCCAGGCCCTGTACGCTCCGGACAATATCAAGACGGCCATACCGGACCCGGATGATTTCCCTTATGCCGGCATCCTGACCGCAAAAATGAACGTCCAGTACCAGAACGATACCAGGGCCGATGGCATGGGAATCCTTTTGGGACTTGTGGGGCCAAGCGCCCAGGGGGAATGGGCCCAGAAAAGGATCCACAACCTGATCGGAGTCGCCGATCCGCAAGGCTGGGACCACCAGTTGCGGGACGAACTTCTGATCAATTTAAGCTACATTCACAAATGGAAGCTCTACGACAGCCTGACCATGCTGTCTGGAAAAGAGACTGGTTTCGACATGACGGTCTATTCCGGAGCCGATCTTGGGAATTTCATGACCGACGTGAACGCGGGGGCCATCGTCCGTTTCGGCAACGGCGCCAACCGCTTTCCCTCATCCCCTTTCAAAGCCTCGGTGGGCTTTATCCCGGATATCGGCTACAGCGAAAACTATCCGTTTATCGTCAACCTGATCGCAGGGGTGGAGGCGTCCTGTGTCCTTCATTCCATCGTTCTTGACGGGAACACGTTCAAGGACAGTCCGAGCCTTGACCGGAAACCTTTCGTGGCCCATGCGTTCGGAGGTTTCGGAATGGGAATCAAAGGCTTCTGGGCCTCTCTCATCATGGTGACGGAGACGGAAGTCCACGAGGAGCAGGACGAGCCTTTCACCTACGGCTCGTTTATCGTGGGCCGGACGTTTTAGGGTCTCGGATCAGACCCGGGTGAGGGAAACCTTTCGTTTCAGGATGGTGGACGCGGTTTTTTCGAACTGTTCGGTGATGTCGGATACGAACAGGTCGGCCCGTCCCTTTTTTTCGATGGTCTGGTCGATATCCGGATGGGCTGAGAAAAACTCCCGGATCTTTTCGGCCACGGCCACGGACGAGTCGATGATCTTCACACGCCGCCCGATTTTATCCTGGATGATGGATTTCAGGAGAGGGTAGTGGGTGCAGCCCAGGATCAGGGATTCCACCTGGCGGACCTTGAGGGGGTGCAGGTATTTTTTAACGATCATCCGTGTTTCCGGCTTGTCGAACCAGCCTTCTTCCACCAGAGGCACCAGGAGGGGGCAGGGCGTGGAAAAAACGCTGGCCTCGGGAAGCCTTTCCCGGATCAGCCGTTCGTAGATTCCGCTGTTGATCGTTCCCCGTGTTCCAATGACCCCGATACGTGATTTTTTCTTCTGGGACACCGCCTGTTCCACCGCAGGTGTGATCACCTCGAACACGGGCACATGGTACTTTTCCTTGAGGATCTCCGTGGCCACGCTGGACGCGGTGTTGCAGGCCATGACGATGACTTTCGCCCCGTGGGCCAGGAGGAATTCGGTGTTCTCGATGGCGTAGCGCACCACCGTGTCCCGGCTCTTCGAACCGTAGGGTGTCCGGGCCGTGTCTCCGAAGTAGATCAGGTCATGCCCGTCAAGCGTGTCCATGAGGGCCTTGACCGTGGTCAGGCCGCCGATTCCCGAATCGAAAATTCCAATCATTTTTTTTAAACTTGCGCTTGCATTTAAGGGTCAAGTGTAACAATCTCTGTGGATTCCATGAATCCAGGAGCCAAAAAACCGGGCATGAAAATCACTGTCTGCATATCTCAAAAACCGGGCCAACACAACTGAAAGGATGAACATGACAAAACAAAATTCCACCACCCTCATGGAGCAGAAAATTTTTGAACTGGGGTTGCCCGTGGGCACGGTGTCCGTCTATCTGATGTGCACCGGCCTGGCCGATCTGGGCGAGCCCCTGACCCATGATAAACTCGATCTCGTATGGAACGGTAACCGGGAAGAGCTGGCAGAGGGAATCGAGGTCCTGGTCCGGTACGGAATCCTGGAACGGACCGGAAACGGCACTCCCGCTTACCGGCTTATCCCGGTGGAATACTGGAAAAAAACTTGACATCCGGACAGTAAAAGCGTTTTTATGGCAACCTATGGTTTTGATGAAGATGGATTTCCCCACGGGGGGGAGCATGACCCCAGGTCGTGCTATCATTTATCGAAAATACAGGAGAACAGACATGAAGCCTTTCAAAAGGACTTGCGCCGCCCTGGCGATGCTTTCCATCGCCGCCGTTTTTTCCTCCATGGCTTTTGCCGCTGAAAAACCGGTGAAGCTCAATTACAGCGTGTTTTTCCCTCCCACCCACAGCCAGTGCAAGGCCGCTGAAAGCTGGGCCAAGGAAATCGAAAAACGGAGCAAGGGCCGTGTGGTTATCCATGTTTTCCCCGGTGGAACCCTGACCAAGGCCAACGTCTGTTACGACGGCGTGGTCACCGGGATCTCCGATATCGGCATGAGCTGTTTCGCTTACACCAGGGGCCGTTTTCCCGTGATGGAAGCCGCTGACCTGCCTTTGGGTTATCCCGACGGCCTCACCGCGACACGTGTGGTGAACAGTTACTATAAAAAGATGCAGCCCAAGGAACTCTCCGACGTACAGGTCCTTTATGTCCACGCCCACGGTCCCGGTCTTCTTCACACGAAAAAACCGGTGAAAAACCTGACCGATCTCAAAAAAATGAAAATCCGGTCCACAGGCCTCAGCGCCAAAGTCGTTTCAGCCCTGGGAGCCGTGCCTGTGGCCATGGAACAGGGTGAAACCTACGAATCACTCCAGAAAGGCGTGGTCGAAGGCACCATCGGTCCTGTGGAAGTCTTGAAAGGCTGGCGTCAGGGCGAGGTGATCAAATCCACCACCGACTGCAACGACGTGGGCTACACCACCGCCATGTTCGTGGTGATGAACAAGAAAAAATGGGCGGCCCTGCCTGAAGACCTGAAAGCCGTTTTCACCCAGGTCAGCGCCGAGTGGGTCGATGTCCATGGCAAGGAATGGGACAAGGCGGACAAAGAGGGGTTGGAGTTCAGCAAAGGTCGCGGTAACGCTGTGATCACCCTTCCTCCTGCGGAAAGCGCCCGGTGGGCCAAAGCCGTAGAGCCCGTTCTCGATGAATACGTGGCGGATGCCAAGAAAAAAGGCATTGACGGCAAAGCCTGTGTGACCACCCTCAAGAGTCTGATCAAAGGAAAGAAATAATGCTGCTTCACAAAGTGAGCCGTTTTGTTCACGCCCTGTCACGGGGCATGAACAAGGCGGCCGCCTTTTCCGTGTTCTTTATGATGTCCATCACCTGCGCGGACGTGATTCTCAGGTATTTCAGGCATCCCGTCACCGGGACCTTCGAGCTGGTGGGATTGTCCGGGGCCATGGCCGTGTCTTTCGCCCTGGCCCAGACCACCCAGGAACGGGGCCACATTGCCGTGGATTTTATTTTCAGGCAGTTGCCCGGGAAAGCCAGGAACTGGGTGGAACGGATCAACGACCTGATCCAGGCCGGGCTTTTCGGTCTGATCGCCTGGCATTCGTTCATCCTGGCCCTGGCGTCCAAATCCAACAACGAGGGTTCCATGACCCTTCATGTGCCCCATTACCCGTTTATCCTCGGAATTTCGGCAAGTTTCGCCGTGCTTTTTATCATCTGTGTCCTGCATTTCCTCTTGTCCTTTACGCCGCCCGCCGGTTCGACAGGGAGCCAAACCGGAGGTGAACCATGTCCATGACCCTGGTGGGCGTCCTTGGAATCGTCGCCCTTTTCGTTCTGATTTTTTCCCGGATCCCCGTGGGCTTTGTCATGGCCCTGGTGGGTGTGGCGGGTTTCGCCTATATCACCAACATGGACGCGGCCATGAGCATGATGGTGAAAGACGTGTTCGAGGTGTTCGGTTCTTACAACCTCACGGTGATGCCCCTTTTCATCCTCATGGGTCAGCTGGCCTTTCACGCCGGCATCAGCACCCGTCTGTTCAACGTGGCCTACAAGATGATCGGGCACTGGCCCGGCGGCATGGCCATCGCCACCATCGGGGCCTGCGCCGGTTTTTCCTCGATCTGCGGTTCCACCAACGCCACGGCGGCCACCATGGCCTCGGTGACCCTGCCGGAGATGAAGAAGTACGGCTACCGGGACAGCATCGCCACCGGCGTGGTGGCGGCCGGGGGAAGCTTAGGAATCCTCATCCCGCCCAGCGTGGTGTTCATCCTTTACGGCATCATGACCGAGCAGAGCATCGGCAGCCTGTTCATGGCCGGAATCCTTCCGGGTATCGTCCTCACCCTGCTTTTCATGGCGGTGGTGATGGCCTGGGCTGTGCTGGACCCCACCGTGGCGCCCCGTGGCCCCAAGGCCACCTTCAAGGAAAAAATCAAGGCACTGGGCGGTGTCCTTGAAACCCTGGTTCTTTTCATCCTGGTCATGGGCGGTCTTTTCGGCGGTATTTTCACGCCCACGGAAGCCGGCGGCGTGGGAGCCATGGGCACCCTGGTCATCGCCCTGGTCCAGCGGAACATCTCTTTCAAAGGCATTCTCGCCGCCCTGGACGAGACCACCCGGATATCGGCCATGATCTTCGTCATCGTGGCGGGGGCCACCATCTTCGGCCATTTCCTGGCCCTGACCCGGCTTCCCTTCGACATCGCCGACATGGTCAGTCACCTGGACCTTCCCCATTTAGCCGTCATGGCCCTGATCATTCTCGTGTACCTTATCGGCGGCTGTTTTATCGACGCCCTGGCCCTGATCATGCTGACCGTTCCGATCTTTTATCCCGTGGTCACCTCCATGGGATTCGACCCCGTGTGGTTCGGCGTGGTCATCGTTCTCGTCACCCAGATGGGCGTGATCACCCCGCCGGTGGGTCTCAACGTCTACGTGGTCCAGAGCGTGGCCACGGATGTGCCATTAGGCACCATTTTCAAGGGGGCTTTTCCCCTGCTGCTGGCCATTGTGGCCATCACCCTTTTTCTGATTTTCGTTCCGCAACTCGCCCTGTTCCTGCCGTCGCTGATGGCCGGGTGACCTGGGGTGAGCCTATGAAAGGTGAGCGTTTATGAACAAAACCAGGGGCCAGCTTGAAGCCGAGATCTGCGAGGCGGTGATCCGTTTCGAAAAGGAATACATGGGACGTGGTCCGGTGGAAACCAAGGCCTATCTCATCGACGACATGGTGCTGGTGCGCCTGAAAAACGTCCTGACCCAGGCCGAACTCAGGCTGGCCAGCGGCGACGACCACAAGGAAGGCCGAGAGCTGATCAAAAGGATCCGGATCACCTTGCTGGAACAGGGGCGCCCCCTGCTTGAAACCGATGTGGAGAGTATCCTGGGTGTCAAGGTGAAAAGTCTGCACACGGATATCAGCACCGTGACCGGGGAACGGGTGATCCTGTTCAGTCTGGAATCATCGCCCGTTTTCGTTCCGGCCGGAAAAACAGCTTGACAATTTGTCCGGAATCATGGAATATTTTTAGCAACCTGTCCGAGAAAAGGCGTGCCGGTCACGAAATTTCGACGAGGGGTCTTATGATGTCTACATGTTGATACGGACTCTTTTTCTTTAGAAAAGGGTGCGGAAAAAATAATGGACCGTCGATTGTTTCCTTTGGAAAACAACCGGCGGTTTTTTTTTGCCCGAAAATATTTCAAGGAGGTGACACCATGATCCAGGCCAACCATGCAGGCCAGACCCCGAAAATCCATGCCACAGCCTTTGTCCACCCGTCGGCCGTGGTGATCGGCAACGTGGTCATCGGTAAAAAGGTGTTCGTGGGGCCCAATGCGGTGATCCGATCCGACGAGCCGGGGGCCTGCGGAAACGTGGAGTCCATCATCATAGAAGGAGAGGTCAACATCCAGGACTGTGTGGTGATCCACGCCTCGGGCGGTTCCCGGGTCCGGATCGGCAAAGGGGCCTCCCTGGCCCACGGCAGTGTGGTCCACGGTCCCTGTGATGTGGGTGAGAACTGTTTTATCGGATTCCGGAGCGTGGTGTTCAAAGCCTGCCTGGAAAGAGGTGTGGTGGTCCAGCATCAGGCCCTGGTGGAAGGTGTCGCCCTTCCCGAAGGTATCCACGTGCCGTCCATGACTTCGGTCCAGAGCGAGTGCGACGTGAAACGTCTGGCCCCCGCGTCTTCCGAGCTCACGGCCTTCGCCGATCAGGTGCGGAAAACAAACATCTTCCTGGCCGAATCATCTTTGAAACGGGCGTCGTAACAGAACCTTGACGACCCCTCGCTATCGGGATCGGGATCGCTATCGAAAATCTATTGGCAACCGGGCAGGCTGAACATGGCGCATCTTTCTGTTTGGTAAGAAAAGATACGATTTCCTGATTGTCGAACCCGATACCGATAGCGATCGTGGAGCCCTGACCGGAATCAACATCTTCCGCCGTTCCAATCCCTACCTCCCGGCTCATGTATAAATAACCGCCTGATAAAAAACTTCCTTGAAGTTTCCGAAGGTTGCGTGCTAATCCTTTGATTCACCGCTCGTTTTTGTCACGCTGCAATGCACGGCCCGCGCCTTGGCGGGTTAAACCGAAAAGAGAGGCTGCATGAAACTCACCGACATTCTCCCCGTGGAACAATGGATTGAACTGGAAAATGACATCTACGCCCGATCAGGGCTGAACCCCACCATCTACGATACCGAAGGGGTCAGCATCACCCGGACCAACACGTTTCCCAACGCCCTCTGCCCGGAGATCAAGGCCATAGCCAAAGGCCAGACGTTCATCTGCTCGGCGGCCCACCAGAACATCGCCGGAGAGGCCGAACAGACCCGGGAGCCGGTGGTGGACGCCTGCGACGCCGGCCTCCTTAAAATCGTGGTTCCCATCTACGTGGGAGACACTTTTGTCGGCGCTGCCGGAGGCTGCGGCCTTTTGCCCGAAGACGGGGAGGTGGAGAGCTTTCTCGTGGGCAAGACCCTCGACATGGACGACGAGCGAATCGAGGAGCTGGCCCAGAGCATTCCGGTTTTAAGTGACGAGAAGGCCCAGGCCATCGCGGACTATATCAAGCAGCGAATCGACGCCATTGTCGCCGATTACATGACCGCCGGAAAAAAGGCATGACGCCATGAACCCTGATGGAAAAGACAACCCCTTTTCAGATATCGGCAAACTGCACCACATCAACCGTTGTATCCAGTGCGGCACATGCAGCGGGTCCTGCCCCCTGTCGGACCGGATGGACCACGCCCCCCGGGAACTGTTCGCCCTGATCCGGGAAGGGGCCTATGACGAGGCCCTCGCCTCCAACACCCCCTGGTTCTGCGTGTCCTGTTACGCCTGCATGGTCAGGTGTCCCAAGGAAATCCCCGTGACCGACCTGATGTACGCCTTCAAGGAAAAGGCCCGGCAACAGGACACGGTGCCGAAGAATACGGACATGCCGGACATGTACGACGCCTTTTCAAAAACCGTGAAACAGTTCGGCCGGATCACCGAATCTTTCCTCATGGGACGATACGGCCTGCGTCATCCCCTGGCCGCGGCGAAAAACGCGCCCCTGGCTGTAAAAATGGCGCTTCGCCACCGTCTGGAACTGAAACCCCAGGCCACCGCAGACCCGTCCGCCTTTGCCCGGCTTTACGATCTCACGGAAAAAAAGGGGGGCAAACCATGAAGATCTGCTTTTACCCCGGCTGTTCTTTTGCCTCCTCCGCCGGTTACAAGGAATCCACCGACGCGGTGTGCCGGAAACTGGGCATCGAACTCTCTGAGATCCCCGACTGGAACTGCTGCGGGGCCACTGTGTCCTTCGGGGAAAACACCCTCCGGGCCCTGGTCCTTTCGGCCCGTCATTTTGTCCTGGCCGAATCCATGGGATTTGGCCAGATCGTCACGGGCTGCAACGCCTGTTACGCCACCTTGCGGAAAACGGCGGATATCCTGGCACACGATCCAGATCTTTTCGAACAGACGAAACATGTGCTGAGTCAGTTTGACCTTGACCTCTCCGCTCTTCCGAAAATCCGCCATCTGTTCGAGATCATCTCCGAAGCCATGCCCGAGATCACAGGAGACACGTTCAGGGACATCCCCATCGCCGCCTACTACGGCTGCCAGCTCACCCGGCCCCACCAGGATCTGGACCGTGGCGATCATCCCACAGTCCTCGAAACCTTTCTTGAAAAAATCGGTTTCGGCGTCACGGAGCATTCGGCGAAAACCGCCTGCTGCGGAGCCTCCCACGCGGTGGTCTACACCGGCGACTGTCGTGTTCTGGCCCAGCGCATCCTCCGGGAGATGGAAGGGAAGGGAGCCAAAGCCGTCACCACACTCTGCCCCTTATGCCAGTTCAACCTGGATCAGAACCAGAGCAAGGACGCGGGGCCCAGTCTCCCGGTCACCTATTTCACCCAGCTCGCCGGGCTGGCCCTGGGGCTGTCTCCCAAAGAACTTGGGATGAACAAACTTCTCGTAACCGCAGAAAAGGTGTTGAACAGGCCATGACCTCACGAATGAAACCGAAAATCGGCGTCTATGTGTGCCACTGCGGCATGAACATCGCCCCCAAAGTCAATGTGGAAGAGGTGGCGGAACACGCGAAAACCCTGCCCCACGTTGCCGTGGCCCGGGATTACAAGTTCATGTGCTCCAACCCCGGCCAGGACATGATTGTGAACGACATCCGGGAGCTGGGCCTTAACCGGGTGGTGGTGGCCTCCTGTTCGCCAAGGATGCACGAAAAAACTTTCCGGAACGCCCTCCGTAAGGCGGGGCTGAATCCCTATTATTTCCAGATGGCCAACGTGCGGGAACAGGCGTCCTGGGTCACCAAAGATTCGGCGGAAGCCACGGAAAAAGCCAAGGCCCTGGCGTCGGCCGCCGTGACCCGGGTGGCCTTTCACCAGCCTTTGCTCACCCGTGAAGTCAAGGTGGAAAAGTCGATCCTCATCGTGGGCGGCGGCATCGCCGGCATGCAGGCGGCCCTGACCTCGGCCCAGGCCGGATACCAAGTCTATCTGGTGGAACGGGAACCGTCCATCGGCGGCCACATGGCCAAGTTCGACAAGACCTTTCCCACCCTGGACTGCGCGGCCTGCATCATGACCCCCAAGATGGTGGATGTGTACCAGCACCCAGACATCCAGCTTTTCACCCACAGTGAGATCGAAAAAGTCGAAGGATTCATCGGCAACTTCGAGGTCACGGTGAAGATGAAACCCCGCTACGTGGACATGACCAAATGCACGGGCTGCGGCCTGTGCATGGAAAAATGCCCCACGAAAAAAATCACCAGCGAATTCAACGAGGGGCTTTCCAAACGCACCGCCATCTACACGCCTTTTCCCCAGGCCGTGCCCAACGTGCCGGTGATCGACGCCGCCAACTGCCTGACCCTTGGGAAAGGGAAAAAATGCGGGGTCTGCGCCAAGTTCTGTGAAAGCAAGGCCATCGACTTTGACCAGCAGCCCGAATTCAAAACCGTGAAAACCGGCGCCATCATCGTGGCCACTGGATTTAAAGCCTTCGATCCCGGCAGCATCGGTTACTACGGTTACGGCCGTTACCCGGAAGTCTATACCAGCCTGGAGTTCGAACGGTTGAACAACGCCACCGGCCCCACCTCGGGCAAGTTGGTGATGAAAGACGGCAAAACCCCGGAACGGGTGGCCATCGTCCACTGCGTGGGCTCCCGGGACCAGCGCCACAAAAAGTACTGTTCACGGGTCTGCTGCATGTATTCCATGAAATTCGCCCACCTGATCTATGAAAAGACCGGGGCCGAAGTCTGGGAGTTCTACATCGACATCCGCTCTCCGGGAAAAAATTACGAGGAGTTCTACAACCGGGTCCAGGAAGAAGGGGTCAAATTCGTCCGGGGCCGTGTGGCCGAAATCACCGACATGACCGACGATCCCAAAGACAGGGGCCGCCTCACCGTGGTGGCGGAAAACAGCCTGACCCGCCGGACCTTGCGCATTCCCGTGGACATGGTGATCCTCTCCGTGGGCATGGAGCCGTCTCCCGGCGCTGAAGACATGGGCCGCCTTTTGGGCGTTTCCCGTGACGCCGACGGCTGGTTCAACGAACTCCACGCCAAACTCGCCCCCGTGGCCACCCCCATGACCGGCGTGTTTTTGGCCGGATGCTGCCAGGGCCCGAAAGATATCCCCGACACCGTGGCCCAGTCCATGGGCGCGGCTGGAGAAGCCATCGCGTTGCTGTCAAAAGGCAGTGTCACGACCCAGGCTGAAATTTCAAATATTGATGAGGATTTATGTACGGGCTGCAAGAGCTGTATCGCGGCGTGTTCCTATTCGGCGATCGGGTTCGATGAAGCCAGACGGATCGCTGTGGTGAACGAGGCGCTGTGTATGGGATGCGGCAGTTGTGCTGCGGCTTGTCCGTCGAGTGCGGCGAGTGTGCGGCATTTTTCTGATCGGCAGGTGATGGGAGAGCTGGAGATGCTGTTGTAGAGGGGAACGTCCAACGCCCAACGCTCAACGTCCAACGTTGAATGTGTTGCGGCGCGGAGGGCGGGGCTGGAGTGGGCCGCGCTGGTTGTTCGGAAAGGATGAATGTTGAATGGGACAATCGTAGGTCGGCTTCTCGGAACGAAAGCCGACGAATGGTCCGATCCTTTGAATTTGTGGTCGTTGGAACCTTGGGTGAAGGGTGAACGTCCAACGTCCAACGCTCAACGTCCAACGTCGAATGGGTTGCGGTTCGGAGGGCGCGGCTGGAATGGGCGTGATGGTTATTCGGAAATGATAAATGGGGGATGGGAAAGAGGATGAATGGCTGGAGAAAAATCCCCGTGCTATGACCTGGAAGAACGGCTGTTGGACTATTCGGTCCGGATCATCAAAGTGGTTGAATCGCTTCCAAATTCACGGACCGGCAACCATATCGCCGGTCAGCTTCTGAGATCGGGCACGTCACCTTATCCCAATCACGGCGAGGCCCAGGCAGCGGAATCAGCCAAGGATTTCATCCACAAGCTCAGCATCTCCCTCAAGGAACTCCGGGAGACGCGGCGCTGGCTGAAGCTGGTCCAGAGACTCCCGTTAGTCGCCAAACCCGAAACCCTGAACGATCTTCTTCTTGAAACGGAAGAACTTATCAGGATTTTCGTCACCAGCATCAAGACAGTGGAGAAGAAACAGAGAAAAAAGATGAAAGTAGTTTGATCATTAAAAATTCCGCCCAGCGAAAGCCTCCTTTCAGTCCAGGTACTCCGCTGTGCAACCCATTGAACGTTGGACGTTGAGCGTTGGGCGTTGGACGTTAACAAGCCGCCCGCTCAGCAACACAGTAAATTCCATGTTGAATCTCGCTGCCCCACGCAGCTCCAATTCAACATTCACCATATCAAGCACCACCAAAAACAGGAGCTTCCCATGTCCGAAACAGAAACAGTAACCCAGTCCTACAAACCCAGAATCGTGGCCCTCGTCTGCAACTGGTGCACCTACACCGCCGCCGATCTTGCCGGGACATCGCGGCTGTCGTATCCGGCGGAAATACGAATGATCCGGCTGATGTGTACCGGCATGATCGACCAGAAATACATCTTGAAGGCGTTTCTGGACGGGGCCGACGGGGTGTTTATCGGAGGCTGCCATCCGGGAGACTGCCATTACCTGGACGGCAACCTCAAAGCCGAACGGCGGATCGGGGGAACCCGGAACCTTATCGAACAGTTCGGTTTCGATCCCGACCGGCTCAAGCTCCAGTGGATCGGGGCCAGCGAAGGGCCGGAGTTCCAGCACCACATGACGGAGTTCGTGGAACGTATCGCCGCCATGGGGCCCAGCCAGGTAAGGGATCGGATGATTCTGTAACCCATTTGTCAAACTTTTTAAAAGTTTGGCTCCCGACAGGGCCGCCGGAGGAAAAAACACATCCATAAAGTTAAAGTCAGTTTCTATAAAGAGGTAGACCATGACGATGTACACAGTGAACCTGGCGGGTGACACCGCGTCCACCACCGCAACACGGCTGTTGAAAGACCTGCTCGATCAAGCTGTTGCAGATGCCGTCCTGGTATCTGCCGAGAATCCCTGGTCCCGGCTTCCCATGCCCACGGTTTTCACCGATTCGGCGAACATGGACCGTGTCGTTCCCCTGGCTCCTTCGGCTGCGGTGAGCTACGCCCGGCAGGCGTCTCTGCTGGTCCGGGAACCTTTGGATAAAACCGTGGCCCTGGTTCTGAAGCCCTGCGAGGTCCGGGCCTTTATCGAGCTGGCCAAGCTGAACCAGTGCAGCCTGGATCACGCCATCCTCGTCAGCATGGACTGCCCCGGCCGTCTGGAAAACAAGGATTACCTGGCCCTGGCTGCTGAAAAGCAAAACCTCGGCGAAGCGTTTCCTTCCGATCTGTCCTTTCAGGAAAAACTCACCGCCACCTGCTTGTCCTGCAACGCCTTCATACCGGACAGCGCTGACCTCCAGTTCTGCGTCACCGGCATGGACGGACAGCTTGGCGTCAAGGCCGGAACAGCCAAGGGCCAAGATATCGCAGCACGGTTGAATCTGTCCAAAATCGAAGAACCCCGGGGCCGGGCCGAGGCCCTTTCCCAACTGGCCGAAAAGCGGAAACAACGTAAAACAGTGCTGTTCGAAGAAACCGCGTCCACACTGAAATCCGTCGAGGGTTTCCAGACGTACATCAGCCGCTGCATCAACTGCTACAACTGCCGGGCTGCCTGTCCGGTGTGCTACTGCCGGGAATGCGTGTTTCTGACCGACGTGTTCGCCTATCCTCCGGACATGATTCTCGAACGGGCGAAACGAAGGGGGCAGGTTAAGATGCCCATGGACACCACCATGTTCCACATGACGCGCCTGTCCCACATCGCCCACGCCTGTGTTGGCTGCGGCCAGTGCACCAGCGTCTGCCCGTCGGACATTCCCGTGGCGGACCTGTTCCGGACCGTGGCGGAGAAAACCCAAAGCTACTTCGGTTACATGCCGGGCCGGGACGTGTTGGAACCCATTCCCCAGCTTGCCGCGAAAAAAGGTCAACGTCAGGAGTAAGCCATGAACCAGGGAAACATCGAAACCGGAAACAGACGAATCCACGCGGTGATCGCCGGAGCCGGGGTGAGCGGCATGCGGGCCGCCTTTGACCTGGCCGAGCTGGGCCATGACGTGGTCCTCGTGGACAAGGCCCCTTACGCCGGGGGAATTTTAAGCAAACTCGACCACCAGTTTCCGGACAACCACTGCGGCATGTGCCAGATCCTCCCCATGATCGACCGGGACAAGGGCGTCCAGGTCTGCCTGAGGAAAGGCGTGTTTCATGACCACATCACTTTTCTTCCCCAGGCCGAAATCCTTAGCGTGGACGGCGCGCCGGGCCAGCTTAACGTCCGCATCTCGAAAAAGGGAAGCGGGGTGGATCACCTTCTCTGCACCGGCTGCGGGGCCTGCGAAGACGTTTGTCCTGTCTCCGTGAAAGACGATTTCAACGAACGGTATTCCGAACGCAAGGCCATTTACCTGGGAGATCCCCACCAGAACGGCAGCATGCGGGCCATCGACTTTACCGCCTGCACCCGTTGCGGGGCCTGCGTCACGGCCTGCCCTGAAAAAGCAGTGAACCTGGACGCGCCGGATGAGGAACTCGCCCTGGAAAACGTGGGTTCGGTCATTCTGGCCACGGGAACGGGCCAGTACGATCCCGCCGCCTCGGATCTTTACGGGTTCGGCGTCTTGGAAAACGTGGTGACCTCCCAGGGCCTCGAGCGGATCATCAGCAGCAGCGGACCTTACAAAGGACAGTTTCTCCGGCCTTCAGACAAAAAACCGGTGACCCGCATCGCCTGGATCCAGTGCGTGGGATCACGAAACCTCGCCGAAAACGCCGACCACTGCTCCAGCGTGTGCTGCATGTTCGCCCTGAAAGAGGCGGTGCTGGCCCGGGAAAAAAGCGCCGGCGCCGTGAAAACAACGATTTTCTACATGGACATGCGGACCTTTGGCCGGGATTTCCAGCGTTACCGGGACGAGGCTGTGGAAAAACACGGGGTGAACCTGGTGCGGTGCCGGGTCCACAGCGTGGAACCCGGCGAAAACGACGGGGACCTCACCCTGGGATATGTGGATAAAAACGGACAGTTCCAGCAGGAAACCGTGGATCTGGTGGTGCTTTCCACGGGCCGCAAACACGGTCTCACCCTGCTGGGCTATGCCGCGAGTGACGGCGTTTTCGCCCTGAACCAAAGGTTCGAGTTCAAGGACATTGCCGAATCCCTGATCGCCGCCGATGTGGCTGCCGGGCAAAGTCTGGCCTTTTCCAAAAAATCCGGAACAGACGATGACAATCCCCTGGGCCGTCCGGTGTGCGCCAACGCCCTGGTGCTGGGTTCAGGGCCTGCCGGGCTTTCTGCGGCCCTGACCATGGCGGCTGCCGGGGTGACGGTGGATTTGGTTGAACACGCGGCGGAGATCGGCGGCAACGGCCCATGTATCAGCACAATTCCGGAAAAGGAACGGTTTGAAAAGCTTCTGAGGGATGTGTCCGCCCACAGCGGTATTACGGTGCACACCCGGGCCCGGCTCACGGCCCACACGGGACTTCCCGGCGCGTTCCAGGGCATGCTGGCCGTAGGTGATGACGGCAGGGAGTCGGTGAAACCCATGCGCTACGGCTCCGTGATCCTGGCCACCGGCGGCGGGAAAAAAGAGACGGACCGTTACGGCGCGGGTCAAAGTGATCGGATCGTCACGGTGTTTGATCTGGACAAGCAGTTGAACGAAGGCGCCGTGGATCTGTCGACCCTTTCCGACGTGGCGTTCATCCAGTGCGCCGGAACCCGGGAAGAGCCCTCCAACTATTGCAGCCGGGTCTGCTGCGCCAAGGCTCTTGCCGCCTCCGCCGCGATTCTGGAAAAGAACCCGCAGGCCAGGGTCCGGATCTTCTACCGGGACATCATGACCTACGGCGAATCGGAAAAACTGTACACGGCGGCCCGCCGTCTGGGAGCATTGTTCATTGCCTTCGATCCAGACTCGAAACCTGCGGTCACCGTGGACGGCGGCATGGTCACGGTCAAGGGATTTGATCCGGTGATGCAGGAGCCTGTGGAACTCACACCGGACCTTCTGGTTCTCTCCACCGGCCTTGCGCCATCGGATATTGGGGATCTTCGCGCCGTGATCCCGGTTTCCGTGACAGCGGACGGATTTCTCAAAGAGGCCAACAGCAAATGGCGTCCCGTGGATTCGGGCAAAGAGGGAATCTTTCTCTGCGGCCTTGGCCGGGCGCCCATGAAAGCGGGTGAAGCCATGGACGAAGGCGCGGCCGCTGCCATGCGGGCCATGCGGATTCTCTTACGCCAGACCCTGCCCCTGCCCAAAGTCCGGGCCGTGGTGCGCCACAGTCTCTGCTCCCGCTGCGAAGCCTGCATTCCCGAATGCCCCTACGGCGCACGGTACCTGGATTTTGAAAGCGGCCGGATCATGGTGGACGACACCTCCTGCCAGGGCTGCGGCGCCTGCGCCAGCGTATGCCCGAACAGCAGTGTCTATATCGGGGTGTTTGAAGAACCGCGGGTGATGCGGGAGATTGAGGCGTTTTTGTAGGGTAAAGCCTCCGGTGGCCCTGCCGGGGGCCAAACTTTTGAAAAGTTTGACAAACATGTTTTTACCTCGCTCCCAGGCTCCGGCCTGGGAGTGTGTGCCGGTGTGATGGGGAGACTTACTGCTTCTGATTGTCTGGCACGCACGGCCGGAGCCGTGGGGTATGCGTTCCCAGGCCGGAGCCTGGGAACGAGGGTTGATCTCGGCGGACAGTAAGGCAAAACCACCGTCCGATTATTTTATGGATCGGTTCATTTGTCGGGTTTGAAGAACCCGACCTACGAGAGGGAATAGAAGAAATGGAGTCGTCCTTATGACGGATATTGCACCCAACATTATCAAGGAAACCGCACCGCTGAGACCGTTCGGGATCGGGCCTGCGGTCTGCATGGCCTGCGGCACCTGTTCGGCGGGCTGCCCCATCACGGGCATGGAGGGGTTTGATCCACGGAAGATCGTCCGCATGGTCCTGGAAGGCCGGGACGCTGAACTGGTGGAATCCAAACTGCCCTGGCTCTGCACCATGTGCGGGAAATGCGAACACGCCTGCCCCATGGGCATCAACATCGTCCACATGGTGAGGACGGCCCGGGGACTGGTGGAACGGGACGCCGTGCCAGGCCAGATCCACAAGGGCGTGGAACTTTGCCTTGAGACGGGCAACAACATCGGAATTCCTGCCGAGGATTTCACCTTCATCATCGAGGATGTGGCCACCGAGGTGGCGGAAACCGAAGGCTTCGAGGATTTCGTGGCCCCCATCGACAAGGAGGGCGCGAGCCTGCTTCATACCCTGCACAACAAGCTGGTGAACACCCAGAACGAAGACCTGGTCCACTGGTGGAAGATCTTCCACGCGGCCAAAGAGGATTTCACCATGACCAGCGAAAACTGGGAAGGGGTGAACTGGGGGCTGTTCTCCGGCGACGACGAGTCCATGCGAATCATCGTGGGCCGCATTGTCGAGCACATGGAGAATTTCAAGATCAAACATCTGATGTACCCGGAATGAGGCCACGCATACATGGCAACCCGGTCAGGGTTGGAAACGTGGTACCCCGAGTTCTTCGAAAAACACAAAGCGTTTACGGTGTTCGATCTGCTGGTGGATTACATCAAAGACGGCAGGATCACCCTTGACAAGACGATGTTCACCGAAAAAATCGCCTACCATGACCCCTGCAACTACGGCCGGAAGTCGGAGGAGGCGTTCGGTCACGGCTACTACGAGGAGCCCCGCTGGGTTCTGTCCCAGTTTGTCGAAAACTGGGTGGATCTCTATCCGGCGGGAGCCAACGGCTACTGCTGCGGCGGGGGCGGCGGAACCATGCTCACCCCGTTCAAGGAGGTGCGTTCCCATTACTCCCGGAAGAAAATCGAGCAGATCCGGCGTGTGGATCCGGACATGATCGTGGTGCCCTGCCACAGCTGCCACGGCCAGATCAAGCAGGCCCTGGCCGAGCACAAGATGAATATCCCGGTGAAATACCTCTGGGAGATCGTGGCGGAAGCCCTGATAGTGGAATGATGAAAGCAAAAGGCCCGTGACCGGTACTCCGGCCGCGGGCCTTCTCTCCTGTATCCGTCTGTCTTGAGAAAAAATCTGCTTGAACGTCAGAAGCAAAATCCGATCACGGTGATGTCGTCTGTCAGGGCCTGGAGGCCCCGGTGGCGGGCCAGGGCTTTGATCAGGGATTCTTTCTGCCCGTCAAAGGGTTTGCCGTGGTTGGAAAGCAACAGATTCATGAAAGCTTTGCTTCCCAGCCTCCGGTTTCCCGCACCGCCCAGCTGATCCATGAAACCGTCTGTGGCCAGGTAAAACATCAGGGTGTCGGCCTGGGGCAGGGTGTGAACGGTGAAATCATAATCGGCGCGGGATTTGGAGTAACCGATGCTTTGCCTGTCCGGGGAAATCGTGTGCAGCGCACTGTCTTTGATGTAATACAGGGGGAGCCTCGCCCCCGCGTAGTGAAGGGTTTTTTCCTCCTGATCCCAGCGGATCACGGCGGCGTCGAGGCCTGCGTCGGACTGGCAGTCCGGCCTGTCCTGCCGTAGGGATGTCTTGATGAACCGGTTCAGCTTCTTCAGGATGGAAGCCGGGTGATGGTCTTTTTCATCCCGGATGATCTGCTTCAAACCTGACACGGCCAGCATGGTCATGATGGCTCCCGGAACCCCGTGGCCGGTGCAGTCCATCAGAACAAGCACCGTGTGACGGCCGGACTGCTCGATGTAGTACATATCCCCACCGATGATTTCACGGGGTTGCCAGAGCACGAAGCTCCTGGGCAGAACCTGGGCCACAAGCGTCGGGTCCGGAAGCAGGGACTGCTGGATCAGAGACGCATAGGCAATGCTGGCCATGGTCCGTTTGTTGATGTCTTCCACGTCTTTCAGGGTCCGGTCCAGTTCGGCGGTTCTGATCCGGACGTTTTCCTCCATCTTTTCGTACAGCCGGGAATTCTCGATGGCGATGGCGGCCTGGGACGCGAGGATTTTCACCAGTTCGATGCGTTCTTCACTGAAGGCCCGGGTGGTCTGGTTGTTTTCAAAGTAGATCACCGCGGACAACCGTCCCTGATTGAGGACCGGCAGACACAGAATGGATTTGGGAAGGTGCTTCAGGACATAGGGATCCCGGGTGAAGTCGCCGGAGGCTGCCGCGTTGTCCAGAAGGAGGATCTCCTTTGTCCTTGCCGTGTAGTTGACGATGGCATGGGAAAGCCCGTCATGGTCGTCCAGGGGGATGGACCTGAGCACGGGAATCTCATCGCAGCGGATATCCCTTTCCGCCTCCACGAAAAGGTTCCCGTTGTTTTCGAGAACCATGAATCCCCGTTCGGCCCCCGCGTTTTCCATGGACCTTTTCAACATGGTCGTCAGAAGTTTTCCAAGGTGGATTTCACCGGAAATGGCCTGGGACGCCGAGATAACCGTGGTCAGGTCCAGGGAATCGGATATGGTTCTGGCCGATTCGTCTGGGGCGGTCCGGGTTGTCCTGATCAGGCCTGGAAAGGCTTCTCTCAGTTGGCTCAGTTTGCCTTGGGCGCCGTATCGTTCGTAACACCGGCACGCTTCGGTGAAGTGGAAGCCGGCAATATCCCGGAAACCCGAGGAGAGCCAGTAATGGCCAAAACGTTCATTGGCTATGGCTTCGCTGTTTGTGTACCCCGATTCGCTGGCAGACTGGATGGCGTCGCGGTAAGCCTGGGCCGCCCGGCCGCTTCTGCCGCTGATCCGGTAACATTCCGCTTCCACCAGCAGGTATTTGTGACGGAAATTTTCGGGGCTGTGTTTGGCCCAGGCTTTCATTTTTTTCTGATTCCGCCGAATAGCGGCCCTTGATCTGATTTTGCCGGCTAACCTTTGGGACGGGTAAAGGGCGGCAAGGGTCAGGGAATGGATAAACAGGATGTCCCCGTAATGGAGGCAGCCCAGGGCGACTTTGCGTTTCATGAGCTTTTTCAATTCATTGGAAATCGACAGGGCGTCTTCGTAATGTCCGAACAGGTACCGGATATGCTGGAGATTCCAAAGGAAATAAAAAAGCCCGAGTTCGTTGCCCGATTCGATGTAGAACGCCCGGTTTTCCTTTTAACTGAAATCTTGGTCGTCCAGGCAATGACGTTCAGGAAGCAGGCCTTTGAGGCAGAGAAGAACCCTGCGGTTTTCCGTGAAACTCGATTTGACGAAGGGGTCTTTGCCCGAAAAAATGAAATCATGGTACCGGGTGTATTCTTCCAGGATCTCGTCCACGGGATGGCCCAGCATGATCCGGTACATGCCTGCGAGGTTGATGCTGTGGCTGGCAAACAGGCGGTCTCCGCATTCGATTCCGTAGGTGTAGGCTTTCCTGAAATACGGAATGGATTCTGCGGCGTGCCGTGTCCAGGGCAGGACCATCATGGCGAAAAGGAAGTTGATCCGGCACCGGTTGGTGTGCCCTGGTTTTCGGTCGCTCATGGCAAGGGCTGTCTGGCCGAGACGATACCCTAAAGGGTAAAGCCCGATGACGGAACCGAGGATACAGGCCAGGGCGGTGAGGCTGTAATCGGACATCTCCCAGTTGCCGTACTCGAAAGTGATCCGGTTGCCATCAATGATGGTGAGGGCGAAAAGATTGGGATTGCTGTAGTAAACCACGGTGCCGGTATTGATGAACAGGTTGCCGGAGGCGATGATTACCGGATTCTGGATGTCGGGCAGTTGTAGAAGGTCTTCCACTCGCTTGACCCTGAATGTCAGCCAGAGACGGACAAGAGCCAGGCCGACCCGGATGTCGCTGGTTCTCTGGGGCAAGGGATGCCCCACGGCTCTGGACGCCTGGTAACCGATTTTCAAGGCTTTGTCAAAATTCCCCTGGCTTGTGTACAGGATGATCATCAACGATGACAGATTGGCGATATCGATGATGGACCGCGTTCTTTCCAGCGTGAATGTGAACAGCTCTTCCCCTTCTTCAAAGTGACCGGTCAGATAGAGGCATTCGAGCAGTTCACGGTGAAGCTCATAGGCCAGGGAATGATCCCGGTCCCAGGAATCCGGTTCCAGAAGGGCGATGCCTGTTTTCAGATAGCCGGTGGCCTGGACATAGGCCGTGGCCCGTTTGGCTTTTCGACCCGCTTCGAGACACAGGCGGATGAACTCTGTTTTTTCCGTTTGATCGGGGAAACAGTCCATGCCGAATTTGAGCTGGTCCACGATATAGAATATTTTTTTTCTCAGCTGCTCCGCATCGTTCCGGGCCAGTTCGATGCGGCCGATACGGTAATGACAGGCCGCCTTATCCTGGTCGGGAATCATGGAATAGGCCGCTTCCTGGATCCGGTCATGGAGAAATACGTAGTGCTGCGCTGTTTTTCCCACAAGACCTTCCCGGATCGCCTCGGTGATTCCGGGCAGCACCTGTTCCAGAGTCTGGCCGGTCACCAGGCTGACCATTTCCAGATCGAACCTGTTTCCGATGCATGAGCACAGGGTGAGCATGTCGATGGTGTGCCGGAAAAGCTGACGGATCTTGTCCACCAGGAGGTCCACCAGGTTGTCCGTGACCTGGAGACTTGAAAGGGTTTCCTGGTCCCACCGCCATCCCTGGTCCGGATCGAAAGAGATATATTTCATCTCAAACAGTTTTTTCAGAAACTGGTTGATGAAAAACGGATTGCCCCCTGTTTTTTCATGAACCAGTGACGAGAGATACGCCCCGCGTTCATGGGAGGATTTCAGGAAATCCACGATGATCTGTCGGACATCGAACTCCCTAAGAGGCTGGAGGGCCAGGGTGTGGACCGGAACCTCGTGTTGCTCGATGTGGGTGATCACGGCGGTCAGGGGGTGGCTGGAGTCCACGTCGTTGTCTCTGTAAGATCCGATGATGAACAGGTGCCGGATATCCGGATTGCCGCACAACCGCTCGAGCAGGTCGAAGCTGGCCAGGTCGGCCCACTGAAGGTCGTCCAGGAAAAGGATCACCGGATGGTCAGGTGTTGCAATGGCCTCCATGAACCGTTCGATCACGAAATTGAAACGGTTTTTTGTCTCTTCAGGGTTCAGCACGGCAAGGTCCGGCTGTCTGCCGATGATGAGCTCCACTTCGGGGATCACATCGGTGATCACACGGCCGTTGTTGCCCACGGCGTTCAGGATCATGTCTTTCCATGCGGTGATGTTTCTCTGGCTTTCGGACAGCATGTCCCGGACAAGGCCCATGATCGCCTGGATCAGGGCGCTGAGGGGCACATCCTTTCGGAGTTGTTCGTATTTCCCGCTGATGAAGTACCCGTTTTTCTCCACGATACCCTTGTCCAGTTCACGGATCAGGGCGGTTTTCCCGATGCCTGGAGGGCCGGTGATCAGCATGATCTCTTTTCCGCCCCGGCAGATCCGGTCATAGGCGGACAGGAGTTTTTGGATGTCCTCGTCACGGCCGTAGAGTTTCTGGGGGATATTGAACCGTTTGGAAATATCCTGGCGGCCGATGTGGAAAGGCGGGATGATCCCGTTTTTTTTCAGTCCCGACCGGCAGGTTTCCAAGTCTGCTTTAAGACCGAAGCTGTTCTGGTAACGCTCTTCAGGCGTTTTTTGGAGAAGTCTGAGGATGATTTCCGACAGGGGCCTGGGGATCGAAGGCATGATGTCCGAGGGTGAAACAGGATGCCGGGCGATGTGGGCATGAAACATCCTCATGGGGTGAAGGTCCATGAACGGCACCGAGCCGGTGAGCATGTGGTAGAAACAGATGCCGAGGGAATACAGGTCGGTTCTGTAATCGATGGCCCGGTTCATCCGGCCGGTCTGTTCGGGAGAGATATAGGCCAGGGTGTTTTTAATCACCTCACCGTCATGGATGGCCTCGTTTTCATGGGTGAACTGGGCGATGAACCCGAAGCCGCCCAGTTTGACATGGCCGCTGTTCATGTCGATGAAGATATGGTCCGGCGTGAGGGCTCCATGGGTGATGTCATCCTGGTGAAGCTCGCCAAGGGCCTGGGCCAGCTGGATGGCGATGTCCAGAAACACCTCGACCGAAAGGGGGGTGCTGGATACCAGGCCGGAAACGGGGAGCCCTTTGAAATCTTCGAGGATCAGGGCCGTGCCGTCTTTCAGGTCGAGGAGGTCGAGGTGTCGAAGGACATGGCTGTATTCTTTGCGTGAAAGCGAGCGGAATTCCTGTTTTAAAACAGCAAGCTCGGATGGATTGGCATGCTGGACCTTCAACCGCTGTATGACTGCGGTCCGGCCGGTTTTTTCGATACGGGTCCGGTAAAAAACAGAACCGCGTGTTTCATGGAGTTTCTCAAGGACAGGGTAACCGGAGATATGATCAGGCGTGGTCACGATGCGATTCCTCCCGGCAATATAAAACATTGGTAGGTCGGGCTTTCGCCCGACCTACCGCGTTAGGGAAATGATATTCAGAATAATATACCGGTCTGGTTCAGCTGCCCCGTTCAATTTTGAACTGGCTCACCATCTGACCCAGCTTCTGGGTTTCCGTTTCGAGGATGCGGGCGGATTCCGCCGATTCTTTGGCGATGGAGGTGTTCAGGCGGGTGACCTGGTTGATCTGGTCCACGGCCTTGATGATTTCCCCGAGCCCCCGGGCCTGTTCCTGGCTTCCCGCGGAAATCTCTTCGGTGAGTCGGTTGATGATGTTGCCGCCTTCTACCGCTTCGGCCAGCTGACCGTCGATCTCCCGAGAGATCTCTTCCCCTTTGCGGGCGTTTTCCACAGACTCCCTGATCAGTTCTTCGGTGCGCCGGGCCGCGTCGGTGGATCGTTTGGCGAAACGGCGGATTTCCTCGGTCATGATTTCGAAACGGTCTCCGGTGACTTCCACGTGGGCTGCGGCCACCGAGGCGTTGAGGCCCAGGTAGTGGGACACTTTCGATACGTTGAGCAGATCCTCGATGATGGCCCTGAATTCCTTCTGCATGGTTTCGAGGGCGTCCTCCCCCTGTTCCCGGGACTGGGTTTTGAACTTTTCCCCGAATTCATCGAGGCGCCGGGCCGTATCCTGGGACCGTTTGGCCAGGGCGCGTATCTCCGTGGCCACCACGCCGAAACCGCCGGCTGAAGAGCGGATGATCACCGCCTTTTCAGCGGCGCTGGACGCCAGGGCGTCGGTCTCCTTGGCGATGGCGTCGATTTCCTGGATAATGGTGGTGGTGTTTTCGGCGGCTTTGCGGATCAGGTCCATGGCCGAGAGCATCCGCTCCATGGCTTTTTTGCTGGCGGTGATGGCCTGGACCGACTGCTGGGCTTTCTCACGGGCGTTTTCCGTGTTGCGTGCGGTGACGCTGGAACTGTCGGAAATGTGGGTCAGGTTCTTCGAGGCTTCGGAAACCTGACGGTTCTGCTCGGCGGCCCCCCGTTCCACGGTAAGACTGCTCATCGCGATGCGGTTTCCCACTTCCGTGACGCTTTCCACCGATTCGGCCACCTGGGCGATGGCAGAGTGGAGGGAGTTGGCCGTTCCGTTGATCACCCGTTTGATCATGGCGTGCTCACCCTTGTAACGGCCTTTCATCCGGGCCCTCAGGTCGTAACCGGCCAGTTTGGAAAGAACGATCCCGGCTTCCTGGACCGGGTCGGTGATGGCGTCCAGGGTTCCGTTCACCCCCCGGATCAGGTCCTGCCAGATGCCGCTGAAATCCCAGTCGTTGCCCCGGGTCCGGAGCTGGCCTTCGTTGATTTTCTCGATCAGGTTGTTGGTTTCGTTGTGCAGGCCGTAGAGCGTGGCCAGAAGGGTGTTAAGGTTCAGCTTCAGGTCGTTGTACTCGCCTTTGTAATCGTCGATCAGAAACGGGGGGATGGTGCCGTGGGAAATCTGGTCGATGGCGTTGGCGGCGATCCGAAGGGGTGTCACCAGGGCATCCAGCATGCGGTTCACCAGGGTGATGAGACGGCGGTCCTCACCTTCGAAATCGTCGGGGTTTCCACGCACGTCCAGTTCTCCGTTCACCATGGCTTCTGCCAGGCGGAGGATTTCTTCGCTGGCACCTGACTTCGGGTCTTCGACTCGGTTCATGGTGTTTACAACGGTTTTCATAGCCTCATATCTCCTGTGTGATGCATGTCACGGATGCTGTCCGATCATATCAAGGATGCGTTCCACCGCAGGTTCCAGGGCGGCGGCTGTCGCAGGTGTCATAAATTCGCGCATTTGGTTGAAACACCGTCCCTCGATCCCCACGAGGTGGATCGAAGGCGGCATGGTTTCCGGATAAAGGGCCCGGCCGATGTCGATGGCTTCCTTCAGCCCCACGTCGTGCACCGAAATGGACGAGCGGCTGAACCGGGGGATCTCGTCCCAGGCCAGGCAGTGGACCGTGCCCGGATCGGCGCCGAATTCCACGGCGTCCACCACAATGAGACGTTCTTCATCGCCGGTGAACAGATCCAGCAGCGACAGCCCGCATACGGCGGCGTATTCCAGTCTCACATGACCTGGAAGGCGAAGGGTTCTTAGCGCCTCATAGATGTCATACCCGATGGCGTCATCGGCCACCAGGTCGTTGCCGATGCAGACCACCAGGGTGGAGGGTTTGCCGCCGGTCACTGGATTCTGACCCTGGTCCTGCATGTTTCCCCGCAGCGGTCGATGTCCGATTTCACGGGCCGGTTGATCAGTTCGTCCACCACCCCGTCCAGGTAGAAATGGAACAGGCGGCAGAGAGCCTGCCCCATGTCCAGGTTCCTCTGGCGGCAGATGTCCCGGATGATGCAGCGGTCGAACACCATGAAGGTGTCGTCGCCTTCGGTTTCCAGGGTGATGCCGAACCCGGCCTTCATCCGTTGGGTCACCACGGCCACCGCATCCTCAAGGGAGGGGTTTTCCAGGAACACGGGGTATTTTCTGGCCGTGTCCCTTCCGGCCATGCGGCCCACCGACGAGGTGGCCCCGCCCATGATGTTGTCGATGGTGGCGGCGAAAATGTCCGTGAGAAAGGCCACTTCCGTGAACGCGGCCTTGTGGTCGTCCAGGGTCAGATCGTTAAGGGTTTGGCTGCTCATAGAAATTTCTCCATTTTTCCGCAGAACGCCTGGTCCCGGTAAAAGTTCTTCACCTCATGGTAATTGGAATGGGTGATGGCCCCGGAAGGGCAGATGTACGCGCAGGACAGGCAGGCGATGCAGTCCTCGGGATGGCGGATCAGGGCCAGGCTCTTTTCTTCGTCGTATTCGAAGACAAAGGTGGGGCAGATCTCGGCGCAGAGGCCGCAACCCCGGCAGGACGGTTCGTGCAGGTGAATCTCCACCATTAGCGGTTCCTCCTTACGGTTCGAAGGATGGTGCCTCCCTGGGTCACGACGACGTCCAGGGGCATGGCCCCCACCGCGTGGGTGGCGCAGGACAGGCAGGGATCGTAGCAGCGGATGCCGAATTCGATGGCGTTCAGCAGCACGGCGTCGTCCGATTTCCCCAACACATGGGAAACGGCGGCCTTCTCGATGGTCTGGTTGATGGACACGTAGTTCTGCTGGGTGGCCACGATCAGGTTGGCGCTCCGGACGATGCCGTTTTCATCGATCTCGTAGTCGTGGATCAGGGTGCCCCGGGGGGCTTCCACATGGCCCACGCCCCGACCGCCCCTGAATGTGACAGGCACCCGGGTTTCTCCGAGAATCTCGGGATCGGTGATGATCTGGAGCGCCCGTTCGGCGGCGTACAGGATTTCCACCACCCGGGCGTAGGCCTGGAAGGCCACGGCGTGGCAGGGATCGCCACCGAGTTTACGTAACGAGGCCAGTTCGAAATCCGCCGCTTCGGTGCCGAATCCTTCGGACAGGTTCACCCGGGCCAGGGGACCCACCCGGTAATCGAATCGGTCATCATTCTTGAGAATCCGGACCTCTTTCATGTACGACCAGTCCACCACCGTTTCTTCCAGATGCTTGTCATAGTCTCCGGTGGGAAACTCGGTCCGCACCTTGCCCTTTTCGTCCACGGCCCTCAGGGTTCCGTTCAGCATGGCGGTTTTTCCGTCCTGGACCGTCCCCACATGCCAGGAGGGAATCACCCAGTCCGAAAGAAGCGAGGGATGCTGGTCGACCAGGCGGAGCAGCAGGTCCTTGGCGGCCACGGCCAGTTGGGGAACCAGCGTGTTGATTTCCATGATCCAGGTTTGGAGCTGGTTTTTCTTTTCGCTGTCCAGGACAAAAGAGATGCCGCCCGCCACCGAGGTCACGGGATGAATACCCCGTCCGCCCACCATTTCCCCGATTTTCTGGCCCAGGGTCCGGCAGCGCAGGGCTTTTTTCGCCAGCTCGGGGTTGGCCCTCACAATACCGGCCACGTTGCTTTCCGCCGGGTCCGAATCAAGGCCGAACACCAGGTCCGGGCCTTCGAGGACAAAGATCGACAGCACATGGGAGTGGATCAGATGCCCCAGGCAAAGCAGTTCCCGGAGAAGCTGGGCTGCCTGCGGCGCCGTGACACCCGCCGCGTTGTCCAGGGCCTTGGATGCGGCCAGATGATGGGCCGCCGGGCAGACGCCGCAGATCCGGGCCGTGATCAGGGGCATGCGGTCGGCCTCCATGCCCGCGAGAATCCGTTCGAAGCCCCGGAGTTCGTTGACCACGAGACCGGCAGAGGCCAGGGACCCGTCGTCGCCGAGGTTCAGGAACACCCGGGCGTGACCTTCGATCCGGGTCACAGGGTCGATGGTGATGGTTTTATTCATAGCTGGCCTCCGCGTCTTTGAGCCATTTGTTGATGAGGAAGGTGGGTTTGTCGCCGATCATGGTGGACGCCATGGTGTAGGAGTAGTGGGACTTTGCCGTCCGTTCGATCTCCCGGATGATGGTCTGCCGGGGAATATGGGTGAGGCGTGACATCCTGTCGGCGATTTCCGTGCGGATGTCACGGTTGGGTTCGGTCAAAACCTGCATGGTGGCTCCGGCGCAGCCTGTGCAGACCACCCCGTTGGTGGGGCAGGGGGCCAGGCACCGGTCCAGGGTCACGCTGCCCATGCAGATGTAGCCCTGGCTGAGAAAGCAGAGCCGGGGGTCCGGAATGCCTTCGGAACTGCTCTTGATCCGGTCTGCCTCGGTTTTCTTCATGACCCGGTTGCAGCGTCCGCATACCGACCGTTTGCCGGCCTTGGGCGTCCGTCCCTCCACCAGGGAGATCAGGGCGTCGAACACGAAGGCCGGGTGGGGCGGGCAGCCGGGAAGGTACATGTCCACGTCGATGACCTCGTCGATGGGCATCACCATCTTTTCAAGGGGAGACACCTCCACCGAAGGGCCGGTGTGCGTTGCCGTGGTTTTGCCGTGATGGTACACCGTGTCGAAAATCTCGCTGCGGTTGTGAACCGTGCCGGCACCCACGATGCCCCCGTACACGGCGCAGGAACCCCAGGCGATGACCAGGTCGCAGCTTTTTCGCATCTCCTCGGCGGCGTGACGGTCGTGTTCGTTGCGGATCGCGCCGGACACCAGTCCCACCCTGGCTTTGGGGTATCCTTTGATGTCCGTGAGCACAGGACAGCGCTGGATGGTCACCGCCTCCAGGACTTTTTCGATTTTCTCGTGAAGGTCCACCACGGCCACGTGGCAGCCCCCGCAGTCGCTCAGCCATTCCAGGTTCACGGTGACCGGTTGTTTCGCCTTGGGTTCGCTCATGGTGTCACCTCGTAATCTTTCCCGGGTTCGTCGGTGTCGGTGTGCCTGTTTACCACCAGTTTCTTCAGGCAGGCGTTTTCACCGGCGTGGAGGATCTGGAGGGTCGAGTCAACGCCCATGATGTTCCGGATGGCTCCTGAAAAGAACCCGTTCATCATGTTGCACAACGAGCCTTTCTGGCTGTGCCCGAATCTGAACAAAGACTGGCGGATCATGCAGTCGCTGAACGCGAGGAGGATTTCGTCCTCGTGGCTGCTGGAAAGAACGAGCGAGGGCCTGTCGTGGGGTTTGAACGGCTCGAAATGCCACAGGCAGTTGTACCGGACCAGGACATCTCGGATCGTTTCAAGGGCTTCGACGATGTCGGTTGTGGTGGTGGCTCCTTCGGAAAACTGCATGCCCAGGCGTTTGCCCGCCAGGAAGGAAATGCTGTTGGCCGACTGGCCGATGGCCTGCTCGATCCCGCTGGCCAGGGCCCCTAAGAAATTCATGGCCTCCTGGAGAGAGGCCCGTGCTTCGGTGATGTCATTCACGATAGAATCATTCCTTTACGTTCCATGGAAACGGGCTGAGATATGGGCTTTGGGTTTGAACAGTCAAGACACGGCAAAGGTGGCCTGGTTTTGATCATCGATGTTGTTTTTCCGGGTCAGGATTCGGGTGTTGACGTATGGTTCATGTTTCGATTTTTTCAGCCATTATAAGGACGGACGGTTCTGTTTGTCAATTGAACTTTGATTTTTTCAGGTGCTGTGGTCACGGAGGCAACCTGTGTTCAAGATGTTGTTATTTCAAAAGGAACTTGGAGGTCGACCAGGTGGTGTCATGGCCGGTAACGCCGGGTTGCGTCCGGCATGTTTTTCGATAGCGATTTGTCCGTCAGCCGCGCGAGGGCGACCGTTTTTCAGCGACTTTATCTTTCACCCACGCCACCCAGGATTCAAGGCCCTCGCCGGTCCGGGCCGAGAGGGGAAACACCGGCATGCCCGGATGGATATGGGCGATGTGTTCCAGGGCTTTGTCCATGTCGTAGTCCAGGTGGGGGAGAAGGTCGGTCTTGTTGTAAACCGCGGCGTCCGCGACCCGGAACATCAGGGGGTATTTTTTGGGTTTGTCCTCGCCTTCGGTGACGCTGATCACCACGACCCGAAGGTCTTCCCCGATGTCGAATTCCGCCGGGCACACCAGGTTGCCGATGTTTTCCACGATGAGAAGATCCACCGCGTCCAAGGGCAGTGACGAGGCCGCGTCCAGGATTCTCCGGGCCGACAAATGGCAGTCGCCTCCAAAGGCGTCGGTGTTGATCTGGGTCACGGGAACGCCGGTTTCCATAAGTCTTCTGGCGTCGTTGTCCGTGCTGATGTCTCCCACGATCACGGCGCAGCGGAGGTCTTTTTCAAGGTGTTTCAAGGTTTGGGAAAGAAGGGTGGTCTTGCCCGAGCCGGGGGCGCTCATCACGTTCAGCACGAACAGGTTTTTCCCGGAAAAATAGGCCCGGTTCTCCCGGGCGTCGCCCTCGTTGGCCGCAAGGATGGTCTGGTTGATCTCAATTTCCACAATCGTTCTCCTTTATCTCGATGGACTGGATCAGCATCTCACGACCGGATGTGATGCGGATGTCCGGGCTCTGGCAGGCTTCGCATAAAAACAGGGGTTCGTTCAGGGTCCAGGTGTGCTGGCAGGCCCGGCATGTGGCGGTGACGGGAATCTCTTCGATCACCAGTGCCGCCGATTCAAGAACCGTTCCCCGGCTGAGGATTTCCAGGCAGAACCGGAGGCTGTCCACGGTGACGCAGGCCATTTTTCCGATGGAAAGGGTGAGACGTGTCACAGGCTGGCCCGCGTGGGATGGCGGGATGCTTCGGATCACGGATTCGACGACCTCTGTGGCCAGACTCAGTTCGTGCATGGGAAAAACCTGTCAACCGGTGGAACGCAGAAAGTTTAGGGTTGTCTTTGAATGTATGTTCGGTTTATCGTATCCAAACATCGAAAAAGATGGAAATCCTTTTTAGAAACACCTCCGGAATTTCTTCAAATACCCCCGGGGATATTCCTGTGTTCAAGGAGTTTTGCCATGTGCCTCGCCATCCCCATGCGGCTGACACAGATCGAGGGGACCGCCGGTTATGTCACATCCGACGGGCTCACCCAGAAGGTCAGCCTTCTTCTCATCGACGATCCGAAAGTCGGGGATTATCTGATCGTCCACGCCGGTTGCGCCATCAACCGGATCGACGAACGGGCGGCCCTTGAAACCCTGGAGATCCTGAACCGCTTGTACCGGCTGGGGCCATGACCCAGAAAACAGGGCCCGGAAAAGAAGATCAAATCTGCCAGCGGATTCGGGTCCAGGGCGTGGTCCAGGCCGTGGGATTCCGGCCCTTTGTCTGTACCACGGCCCGTGAGTTGGGGCTCACGGGAACCGTGACCAACACCCGGGGCGGGGTGGACATTCTAATCCAGGGCCCGCTTTCTGCTTTAGCCCGTTTCACAGATCGTCTGACCCATGAACCGCCCGTCCTGGCACGGATCACCGGTATAGATGTGGAATCCCGGCCCCTTGGAATTTTTACGGATTTTTCCATCGAAACAAGCCGGGAAACGTCGACCCCGTCCACCCTGGTTCCCCCGGACGCGGCCCTGTGCGACACCTGCCGCCGGGAGCTGGGCGATCCCGGAAACAGGCGTTTCGCCTATCCCTTCATCGCCTGCACCGACTGCGGGCCCCGGTATACCGTGGTGAAATCCCTTCCCTTTGACCGGCAGACCAGCACCCTGGACGATTTTCCCATGTGCCCGGAATGCCGGGCCGAATACGGCGATTCCTCGAACCATCGTTTCCACGCCCAGGGGATCTGTTGCCCGGCCTGTGGTCCTAAGCTTTCTTTGTTAGGCCCTGACGGTAAGCCAATTAACGGCGGCCCGGCCCTTGATCTGGCCCGGACGCTTCTTATCGAAGGAAAGATCCTGGCCGTGAAAGGCGTGGGCGGCTTTCATCTGGCCGTGGACGCCGCCAACCCCCACGCGGTAAAACGGCTGAGGACCTTCAAGGACCGGGGAGGCAAACCCTTTGCCGTGATGGCCGCATCCCTTGACCTGATCCACTGTTTTGCCCAGGTGAACGCCGGTGAGATGGAGGCCCTTCAATCCCCGGTCCGCCCGGTGGTGCTGCTTCGAAAACGGACCGATCCGAATTTTACCCTTGCCGAGGCCGTGGCCCCGGCCAATCCCCTGGTGGGTGTGATGCTGCCCTACACGGCTCTCCACCTGCTTCTTCTCCAAGAGCCCCTCACCGTTCTCGTCATGACCAGTGCCAACCGGAAAAGCGAGCCCATGGTCCGGGACACTGCCGAGGCCTTGGGCGCTTTGGCCGGTGTGGCTGATGCGTTTCTCACCCACAACCTGGCCATCCATGCCCGCTGCGACGATTCGGTGGGACGCTGGATCCACGGGCGCTTCCGGGTGTTCCGCCGCAGCCGTGGTTTTGCGCCTCTCCCCCTGGTCCTTGAGGACGGCGGGCCGCCCATTCTGGCCACCGGTGCTCTCATGAAAAACACCGTGTGCCTTTCCAAAGACGGCCGGGCCTTTGTAAGTCCCCATGTGGGAGATCTGGAAACACCGTCGGGGTTGGGCGCTTTGCTGGACACGGCCGGTCACATGGACCGGTTGTTCCAGGTGGCCCCGAACGTTCTCGTTCACGACAGCCATCCCGACGCGCCCACTGCCGGACTGAACCGTCAGTACCCCCAGGCCTCGGTGATGACGGCGCAGCATCACCATGCCCATATCGTGAGCTGCATGGTGGAGCACGAATTCAAAGATCCGGTGATCGGATTTGCCTTTGACGGCACGGGCTTCGGGGAGGACGGAACCCTCTGGGGCGGGGAAGTGCTGGTAACAACGCGCAGCGATTACCGCCGGGCCGCCCATCTGGCCCCGGTGCCCATGCCCGGCGGTTCTGCGGCGGTGAAAGAACCCTGGCGCATGGGCCTCAGCTACCTTTACCGGACGTTTGGGCCGTCCATGTGGGACCTCGATGTGCCGCTGATCCAACACAGCGCCGATGTTTTCGATTCGGCCTCGGCCCGGGCTCTGATCGCCATGATGAAAAGGGGAGTGAATGCGCCCCTGACCTCGGGCATGGGCCGCCTGTTCGACGCCGTAGCCGCCATCCTGGGATTGTGCTATGAAAACACTTTCGACGCCCAGGCCTCCATGGCCCTGGAATTTTGCGCGATAGATGAACCGGAGAATGTGGACGGATACACGGTCACCATGATCCGGGAAAAAGACGGGACTCTGGTGGTTGACCCGGCCCCCCTGATCCGGGCCCTTTGCCTTGATCTGTCAACCGGAACACCGCCGTCTCATGTCAGCGCCCGGTTCCACCAGACCCTGATCGATCAGTTCACCTCCATCGGTGTCCGTCTGGCAAAACAGACTGGAATCCAAGTGGCGGCCCTGTCCGGAGGCGTGTTTCAGAACGCCCGAATGCTCATGGGGCTCACCCGTTCCCTTGAATCCCAGGGTTTCGCCGTTCTGACCCAGGCCCAGGTCCCCTCCGGCGACGGTGGCCTGTCCTTGGGGCAGGCGGGGATCGCTGCGGCGAGGGTGGGGTTGAAAAATATCGTTTGAAACAGACGGCAGTGCCCCGCGCTGTCATTCCGGGCGGCCCTGGTTTTTCGTCGAGTCATGTTTTGCGGTACATTCCAGACATGATGGTCTCGTAAGAAGTCAAGATTCAGACGGCTTCGGAAAAAGTTCGAGGTCAAGGCTTGCGAATCCCGAGGAATGAGGCGTACTTAAGGTACGCCGCAGTGACGAGGGATGAAGCGTAACGCAGAGATCGGACTTTTTACGAAGCCGTCAGACATGAGGGTTGCCTGACGTGCAGGCCGACCCGGAATCCATGCTCGCGAGGAATGCGATTCCTGAATTTGTGGAAACTGGTGCACATGCCGGAGTGGATTCCGGGTCGGCTTCGAGTCTCGGGTTCTGTTACAGACCAAACGGCATGGAGGGTCGATGGTTCGATGATGTGCCCGATACCGCCCGGAATGACAAGAACGAGAGCTGTTGGCAATAACTTGGATTTCAACCTATGATATTTATAAACAAAACCACGAACCCAGGCTGGACCCAAGGTTACCGGAACCCCGACACCTGCAAGGCTCTGTCGGACCATATCCACCACATCAGCCGGAAAAAGGTGACGGTGATGGAGGTCTGCGGCACCCACACGGTGGCCATGTTCAGGCACGGGATACGGTCCTTGCTGCCGTCCTGTGTGGGGCTTCTTTCCGGGCCGGGGTGTCCGGTGTGTGTCACGCCCACCGGGGATATTGACGCGCTGGCGGCTGTCTCAGGGAATAAGGACGTGATCGTCGCCACCTTCGGGGATCTGATGCGGGTGCCCGGCTCGACCGGTTCCTTCCAGGACAGGCGGGCCGAGGGCTCTGACATCCGGGTGGTGCACTCGGCCATGGACGCGGTGACGCTGGCCATGGACCACCCAAGGAAACAGGTGGTGTTTGCCGCTGTGGGGTTCGAGACCACGGCCCCCACCGTGGCCGCCGCCATTATCGAGGCCGAGCGGCTGAACGTCACGAATTTCTTTGTCTACTCGGCCCACAAACTCACCCCGCCTGCCGTGGCCGCCGTGATGGGCCAGGGGGCCGCCACCGTTGACGGTCTGATCCTTCCGGGCCATGTGTGCGCCATGACCGGAGCCGATTATTTCCGGGATGTGGTGCAGGGAAGCGGCCGGCCGGCCGTGGTCACCGGCTTTGACCCCGTGGATCTTCTGCGGGGCCTCGCCGCTCTGATCGAGGCTTTGGAATCGGAACAAACCGGGCTTTACAACGCGTATGAACGGGCCGTGAGCGCCGGGGGGAACCGGTCGGCCATGGCCCTGATGAACCGGGTGTTCACGGTCTGCGATTCCAGGTGGCGGGGACTCGGGGTGATTGCTGCGAGCGGCCTTGCCCTTGCCGAACCTTACAGCCGTTTCGACGCAGCCCGGGAATTCGGACTGAGCCCCCTGGATGTTCCGGACCCGCCGGGCTGTGCCTGCGGGGACATTCTCACCGGAGCGATCCGGCCCCCGGACTGCCCCCTGTTCGGAAGGGCCTGCACCCCGTCCCATCCCGTGGGACCCTGCATGGTGTCCGGCGAAGGGACCTGCGCGGCGTATTATCATTATGGGGAGGGATTGGGATGAAAGAAGAAAAAATGAACGGTGAACATCGACCATCGAACACTGAACATCCAACATCGAATGCGGGTGGTGACGAATCGGATGCTTTGAAAAAGAAGGACCGCGTCATCCTGATGGATCACGGCGGGGGAGGGCAGAGGTCCGACCTCTTGATCCGGGAGCGGATTCTTCCCCTGATCGGAAATCCGCTGCTGAACCGCCTGGGCGACGGGGCTGTTTTCGACATCGACCAGACCCGGCTGGCCTTCAGCACCGACGCCTACGTGGTGGACCCGATCTTTTTCCCCGGCGGCAGCATCGGCAGGCTGGCGGTCTGCGGCACGGTGAACGATCTATCCATGTGCGGGGCCCGTCCCCTTTACCTGAGCAGCAGCCTGATCATCGAGGAGGGCTTTTCACTGGATGACCTGGAACGGATTCTCGATGATATGGACAGAGCCGCCAATGAGGCGGGCGTCCGGATCGTCACCGGCGACACCAAGGTGGTTCCCAGAGGCGCGGCAGACCGGATCTTCATCACCACCTCCGGCATCGGGGTGGTGGACGGCATTCCTTTCACGGAAAAAACCGTCGAGCCCGGCGACCGGATCATCGTGAGCGGCACTCTGGCCGATCACGGGATGGCCATCCTGTCGGCCCGGAAAGCGTTGGGGGTCACCACGAGTATCGTCAGTGACACGGCCCCCCTGAACCATCTGACGGCGGCGATGCTGGAAAGCGGGGCTGACATCAAATTTTTGAGGGACCCCACCCGGGGAGGGCTGGCCTCGGTGCTGCACGAGATGAGCCGTGACGCCGGCGTGGCGGTTCGCCTCCATGAATCGGCGATTCCAATGAAACCGGAAGTCTCGGCATTATGCCGCCTTCTGGGATTCGATCCCCTTTACGTGGCCAACGAAGGCAAGCTGGTGGCCGTGGTGGCGGAAAAAGACGCGGACAATCTGCTTCGGACCATGAACCATCACGATCTGGGGCGGGATGCCGCGATCATCGGGGAAGTGATCAACCCTGGGCCCGCTGCCGTGAGCCTTAGGACCGCCATTGGGGGTGACAGGATCATACCCTGGCTTTCAGGCGAACAGCTGCCCCGGATCTGCTGATCAGTCGCCGCACCGGTCGCAGACCGTTCCCCGGTCATAGGGCCAGAAGGCCATCCATTCCCCGTCCCACCGGGCGGTGTAGAGTAGGCCCGCGCTGTAGAACCAGCCTTCGAGAAAATCGTCTTCGGCAACCGTCTGAATGCCCTCATCGTGCTTCAGGCTGTCCACGTAGTAGACATCGCCGTTTTCAGGGTCGTACCCGATCAGGGTGATGTAGTGGCCGTAAAAGGGAATGGAGCTTTCGAGGTGGACCACCACGGGAATTCCCTGGGAGAGAATGTGTTCGCGGATGTAGGATAGCCGGAGTTCCCGCGCCGTGACCTCCTCGATTTCCGTGTAGGACGTGCAGGTGAACGCCCGGTACATCCGGTCCAGGATGTTCTTCGAGCGGTACAGGTTGGTCACTTTTTTCAGGTCGATCCAGCCGGAACCCAGGTCCGGATCTGGCTGGATGAACAGGGCGAATGCCGTATTGTCGATGAACATGGGATTGGCCGCGCTGATATCCGGGATGTGGAGACGCGTGCCGGCCCAGGTTTTTTCCGCAGTGATCCAGTCGTAATCTCCGGTGTCCCCGTAATAATGGATAATATGGTACAGGGACGCCGGTCCGCAATACCCCCCGCCATCGATGGGCGCGACCCAGTCCCAGTCGTCCGGGTCAAGGAACGGCTGTCTTTCAACGATCTCGAAAGGATCGCGCCGATCCGAGCCTCCGCTGTCCGACCCGCAGGCCCCAAAGGTCAGGAGCGCTGAAACGAGAAGAAGTGTCATGAAGGGTTTGATCATCATGGAACGGTCTCCGTGGTTAAAGTGAATTTATTTGTTACCCATGGTGGCACCTTCATGACGATAAGGCAAGCGCTTTGTTACGCAATTCAGTCCCGAGATTTTTTGATTCAAGATGTGTTACCAGACTGCGGATATGGGGTTGACAGTTCTCGGTTTTATCATCTGTCTTGTGGCTTGACAAAAGGGCATCCATAATAAGGAAGGGGCCACGTATGGCGTTTTCAAAGGATTGCCACCGAGAATTGCCGGGTACCTCTCAAGGCTGTTGCAAACCGGCCCGGGATATGGAAATATGGGCCTTTCATTTTTTAAGAGGAAACACCATGACATCCCGCGTTGAATCATTGGACCTGCCTTCGGGCCGTCCGGAACGAATCGGCCTCAGAATCCTCGGGGCCATCAGTCTCTCCCATTTCATGAACGACATGCTCCAGAGTCTGCTTCCGGCCATGTACCCCATGCTGAAAAGCAGTTTGTCCCTGTCGTTCACCCAGATCGGCCTGATCACCCTGACCTACCAGACCACGGCGTCCCTGTTGCAGCCCGCCGTGGGGATCTATACCGATATCCATCCCAAACCCTATTCCCTGGTGTTCGGCATGGGCAGCACCCTTCTGGGACTGATCGGCCTGGCTTTCGCCCCGGGTTTTTTTCCCCTGCTCTGCGCGGTGGTTCTGGTGGGCATGGGTTCGTCGGTGTTCCATCCCGAATCGTCCCGGGTGGCCCGGATGGCCTCGGGCGGTAAATTCGGTCTGGCCCAGTCGATTTTCCAGGTGGGCGGAAACGCGGGAACGGCCATGGGCCCCCTTCTCGCCGCCCTGATCGTCCTTCCCTACGGGCGTCACAGCGTGGCCTGGTTCGCCTTGGTGGCCCTGTGCGGAATGGTGGTTCTCGGCCGTGTGGGTGGATGGTATGGCCGGAAACTCTGCCAGGAAAAACAGCGGGCAGCCGGTCTTGTGTCTGAAAAACGGAAGATGAAAGACACCGTGTACCCCCTTGCGGTGCTCCTGGTCCTGATCTTTTCCAAGTTTTTCTATATGGCCAGCCTGAACAGCTACTACACCTTCTACCTGATCAGCCGCTTCCATGTGTCCAAACAGGCGGCCCTGTACCACCTGTTCGTGTTTCTGGCCGGGGTGGCCCTGGGCACCATCGTGGGCGGGCACGCCGGGGACCGGTTCGGCAGGAAACGGGTGATCCTCCTGTCCATCCTGGGCGTGGCGCCCTTCACCCTGGCGCTGCCCTACGCCAGCCTTTTCTGGACAGGCCCCCTGACCTTTGTCATCGGTTTCATTCTCAGCTCGGCCTTTCCAGCCATTCTGGTCTACGCCCAGGAGCTGTTTCCCGGCAAGGTGGGCATGATCTCCGGCATGTTTTTCGGGCTGGCCTTCGGCATGGCGGGAATCGGCGCGGCCGTTCTCGGGAAAATGGCCGATGTCCACGGCATCTACGCCGTGTACCGGGTCTGTTCGGTGCTGCCCCTTCTCGGCCTGTTCGCTGTGCTGCTGCCCGATGTGAGGCGGAAGAAGGTAGGGTAGTTGCTGGCTGGCCCCGGGCCATCTCCGGCGCAGACGCCGGAGATGGCGGGCCTATCTCGAAAAACGGGCGGAGATATGAGAGGGAATCATATCGCTCCGGATGAAGAAAGGGCGCATACCACGACTTTCTGCATGAGTTTTTCCTTCATGGATGTGGGGACATGGAGGCCCAGTCTTTCAAGATAGGGTGCCGCTGTCCCGGGAACGGGGCGTACCAGATAACGGGACAGGCCTTTGAGGGTGGCCAGTTTCCGGGTTCCCAGGGAGGCTTTGAAGGTTTTAAGGGCCTTTCCGATGGTCAGTTCCTGATCCGTCAGCTCGGTTCCAAAGGGGAAGGGTTTGAAATACCCTTCTTTACGGAAAGGGGCCAGCAGGGCTTCGAGTTTTTCCGGGGTGTTGTTCCTGAATGGCGCCGGAATCTCGTAATCCCCCGGGATTTTTCCCGCTTTTTTCGCCTGCTCCAGAAGGCCGTTCTGGAACCTGGAGTCGGTGATGTTGAGAATCGCGGCAACCACATCTTTGTCGGATTTCCCCAGAAGGTCGGCGATACCGTATTCGGTGACCACGATGTCCCGGAGGTGTCTTGGAACAGTGGTGTGACCGTAGTTGAACACGATGTTCGACAGAGTTTCCGCCCCTTTTTCACGGGTGCTGCGGATCATCATGATCAGCCGGGCGTCGGGCAGGGCGTGGGCCATGGACACGAAGTTGTACTGGCCTCCCACACCCGAGATCACCGTGCCGTTTTCCAGGCCGTCGGAACAGACGTTGCCCAGGATGGAGAGGATCATGCCGGCGTTGACGAAACGGGCGTCTTTTCGCTGGAGCGTCCGGAGTTTCTCGTCGCCGTAAAGCTGGTTCACCGTGTTCACTCCGGTCATTTCGAACTGGCGGCGCTCCTCTTCGTCCATGGATCTCAATTCATCGTAGAAGCCGTTGGAGCCGATGAAGAAACCTCCGTGGATCAGGACACCGTTTTTCAGGCGCTGGCCCAGGCATTCTTCAGCCACTTTCCGCCTGTTTTCAGGGTCCCTGAAATCGGCGGACCAGCTGGCTTTGCCGTTCACGATCCGGTAATCCCTGTAATCCAGGTCGTTTCTGAAAATCCCGAATTGTTTCAGCTTCCTGAAGCCGTTTTCCGTGAGCACCGGGCTGTAGGACGGCTCCTGGAGCAGGGTGTCCACGGCCTCCGGAGTGAGGTTCTCTTCAAGGATTCCGCGGTTTACAAGTTTCTGGATGGCCTCGTCCCCGTAAACTTTCCGCCGGATGATACCGGCTTTGTAGAGGTCGATGAACACTTCCACCAGCATTTCCGTGGCGCCGTAAAGCCCTTCGCTGAAAGGCTCCCGGCCGCCGATCCGGTCGATGAGAGCGCCTGATTTTTCCTCGATGCCCGACTGCTGGAGAAAATTCCTGTAAGCCGAGGGGGCTTTGTGCCGCATGATCAGGCCGCCGGCGATGGCGTCTCCCAGGCTTCCGATGCCGATCTGGATCGTGCCGCCGTCTTTGATCAGGCTGCTGACATGGACTCCGATCATGTGGTCCTGGGAGTCCACGGCGGCCCGGGGCACGCTGAACAGGGGGTAATGGTAGGCCTCGTCCTCCAGGATCAGGTGGTAGCGTTCCGGCCCGTTCACCGCGTCACCGAACATGAAGGGCAGGTTGCGGTTCACGTGGCCCACATGGACCACGTTTCGGCCCTTGGCGCTTTCCTCCATCAGGTAGTCCACCAGTTCGCCGATGTCGGCGTTGCAGCTGTCGCTGTAGAGAACCTTTCCGTTTTCCTCTTTTTTGGAGATCAGGTGGCAGTAGACGTTGATGCCGTGGGTGATCAGGTCGCGGACCACATGGGTGTAATTGGAACTGACGTATTCCTGCTGGGCGTGGGGCACGTTGATGAAGCCCCCGGCCTTGCAGAAGAACTCCCGGACCTTGACATTGGGCGGCAGGCATTTGCTGCGGAGATCGGCCATGTAATCCAGGTCGGGAACACCGTCCCAGATCCGCTCCACCAAAGGCTGCATCATGCGGCGTTCCAGGTCGCTGGCCCAGCCCGGTTTTTCAAGGGCAAGGGCCGTGATGATGGTGAGGTCGAGGGACGGATCTTCCTTGGCTCTGCGGTACAGTTCGTTGACCACGGGATGGGATTTTCCCAGCGCCAGGGGCATGCCGAAAACGATGGTTTTTCCCACGCGGCGGATGATCTCGTCCACACAGGCCGCCACATCGCTGTAATAAAGAGGTACGGATCGGTTCATCTTTTCTGGTCCTTTCTTTCAGTTTTCAAATCCAGGGCTCCACCTCCTGAAACACATGTTCCAGAGTGTAACGATGTTTCGGAGTGTACCTGGATCAAGGTCGGGAAAGAATCCGGCGATGGCCGGAATGAATCAGGGTGAAGGGCTGGAAGAAGGATAGGTCAAAGACCTATGAATCCGGAGACAAAATACAGTGTCTGTCATTCCGGGCGGCGCTGGTTTTTTCGTAAGGACATGTTTTGCGGGGCATCTCATGCAGGTGGGGTGTCCACTATGAAAGCCGACCCGGAATCCATACCCGCGAACAATTTGACGCATAAATTTTCGAAATCTTATGCCCATGCCGGCGTGGATTCCGGGTCGGCTTTGGAACTCGGGCCCAAGGTTTTTGCCGGGGCCGAAGATGTTTCAGGCGTTCCATCGTGTTGGAGACCGCCCGGAATGACAGGGTTGGGAACTGTTGGGTTAAGTTACGAAGTCAAATGAGGTCATTGTGGAGACTCTGGCAATGGCCGCCGGCTTATGCCATCGGCGGCAGGGCGTCTCCGCAGATTTTACAGAAGCGGGCATCGTCGTCGTGCACCCCGTGGCCGCAGCCGGTGCAGGTCCTGAAAGCGTGGGGCCGTTCACCCATGGCCCGGCTGATTTCGGCGGTGACGATGCCGGTGGGAATGGCGATGATGCCGAAACCAAGGATCATCACACAGGATGCCAGGGCCTGGCCCAGGCTGGTCTGGGGGGAAATGTCCCCGTAACCCACGGTGGTCAGGGTGACCACGGCCCAGTAGATGCTTTTGGGAATGCTGGTGAACCCGTTTTTCTGACCTTCGACCATGTACATCAGTGCCCCGAGAAGGGTGACCAGGGTGAGGACGGTGAAGATGAACACCAGGATTTTCCTGCGGCTGGCCTTGAGGGCCTTCATCAGAAGATCGGCTTCCCCCACGTAATGGGCCAGTTTCAAAATCCTGAAAATCCGGAGAACCCGGAGGACCCGGACCACCAGAAGGTATTTTCCGGCGGGAATGAAAAGGCCGATGTAGGTGGGGACCACGGCCAGGAAATCGATGATCCCGAAGAAACTGAAGGCGTATTTCAGGGGTTTTTCCACGGTGGCCAGCCGGGTGACGTACTCCAGGGTGAACAACACGGTGAAGACCCATTCGGCCACGGTAAAATAACTGCCGTAAGCGATGGAAAAGGACTCGATGCTGTCCAACATGACCACGGCGATGCTGGCGACAATGAAGAGGATCAGGAGAATATCGAACAGCTTTCCGTAAAAGGTATCGGCCTCGAAGATGATCTGTTCAATCTGTTTTCTGGTGAGTTTCATAATCATCGGTTCCTGAAGTGGTTTTTTTCAGGGTAAACGCATGTAAGAATTTTACCGACATGTCATGTTGAACCACAGCTCCCAACCTTGTCATTCCGGGCGGCCTCCGATATCACGGAGTGGTTGAAACATCTTCAGAACTTGGCAAAACGAAACCATTCGAGATTCGAAGCCGACCCGGAATCCACGCCGGCATGGGCTAAGTCCCCAATGCAAATCGAGGGTTACCTCTTCCTCGGGCATGGTTTCCTGCTAATCGGTATCGGTATCGCTATCGGGTTCGATAGTCAGAACATTACGATAGCGATACCGATCCCGATAGCGATGGTTAAGGTCCATGCCAATGTTACATGCGTTTGCCCTGTGGTTTTTTTGTGGAATGGTAATCCCAAGGGCGTTAAAACGTCAAGACCATTCCTGGTTTAAATTTTCTTGACTTATTTTTAGGATAATTATAGTTTGCATGCGAAAGGTAATGACACATGGATAATCGAATAAGATACAACGACTGCATTGTTTTTCTCATCGCCAAAGCCAATCAGAACGCCCAGCGCATTCTCAAGGAACAGCTTAAAAAATTCGGACTGACCACGGTTCAGGGACTGATCCTGGGTGAACTGTTCGAGGAGGACGGGGTGACGGCCAGTGACCTCGGGAGCCGCCTCGTGCTGGACAACGCCACGGTATCCGGCGTTCTTGACCGGCTTCTGGAAAAAGGCTGGATCAAGAAAGAGACCGACGCCAGCGACAAACGGGTCCAGAAAATTTTTCTGGCCTCCAGGGATGATGGAAGGCTGATCAACGAGATGTTCCAGGCCAGGAAAAACGCCAACGAACTGGTGCTGAAAAAACTTACCATGGAAGAACAGATCCTGCTGAAACGATTTCTCAGGGATCTGTCCTGACCGCGTTTTTTGTTTTGTGTGCAAAATATGCCGTGAAAGAGGCTCTGCATTTTCCGGTTGTTCAAACCAAACATTTTTATGGAAAGGGGAAAAATGGACTTCACAATTTCACCAGTCAACAAGATGATCATCAAGGCCGCGAAGGATTTCAGCGAACGGAAAATCCCAGCAATCGAAGCTTACATGAAAGAGCACAGCGATTATCCGCCGAACCTGATGGAGATCTATGCGGAAAACAGGATGCTCGGTTTCAACGTTCCCCGGGAATACGGCGGCATAGGAACCTCCAACTTCAACATGATCCTCTACATCGAAGAGATGGGAAAAACAGCCTCGACCTGCTTTCTTCCTTTCATGATGAACAACAGCGTCGCGGAAACCATCTGTCACTGGGGATCGGAAGAGGTGAAGAAAAAGTTCGTTCCCCCCCTGTGCGACGGAACGGCCTGGGCCACCATGGCCTTCACCGAACCGGACACCGGCTCGGACCCCAAGATGCTGACCACCACGGCCCGCCCCGACGGGGATGATTTCATCATCAACGGCACCAAACGTTTCATCAGCATGGCCAACAAACCGGGTTACGGCGTCTTCATCTGCAAGGACCTCAGTCTGGCCGGCCAGAAAAACAACACCACCGCCTTTATCATCGACAAGACGTCCCCCGGCATCAGCTGCTCCAAACACTATGAACTCACCGGTCTCGAAGGCGCGGACACCTGCGACATCACCTTCACCGACGTGCGGGTCCCCAAAGGCAACATCCTGGGTAAACAGGGCGAAGGCTTCAACATCCTGCTCCGCTGGATAGCCGGCGAGAGAATCCAGCAGGCCGCCGGAATGGTGGGCGTGGGCCAGCGGGCTTTCGAGGAAGCGAAGAAATACTCCCTCCAGCGCGTGGTGAACGGCATGCCCATGGGCTACATGCAGGGTTTCTACTGGATGCTCGGTGAAATGAAAGTCAAAATCAACGCCTGCCGTCTCATGGTCTATCAGGCTGTCTGCAAACAGGACGCGGGAAAATCCTTTGAAGTGGATTCGGCGGAGGTCAAGGTGTTCACCACGCCGATGATCCAGGAAGTCACCCGCATGGCCGTTCAGTTCCTCGGTTCCTACGGTTACTCCAAGGAGTACATCGTCGAAAAACTTTTCCGTCTGGCCATGCACCAGGGCGTGGTGGCCTCCAGCCTCGAGATCAACAAGACCATCGTGGGCATGACGGCGCTGATGAGCAAATAGGCTGTGGTGAGAAAGGTCAACGATTAAAACGGCAAACCTCCAGGACGATCTGGATTAAGGTTTAAGCATAATAAGGAAAAACCATGAATATTATCGTATGCATCAAGCAGGTTCCCAATGTTACCCAGGTCAAGTGGGACGCGGACGGTTCTTTGATCAGAACAGGTCTGCCGACCATCATCAACCCCGTGGACAAGAACGCCATCGAAGCGGCCCTCCAGCTCAAGGAGAAACACGGCGGCAAGGTCACCGTGCTTTCCATGGGACCCTCCCAGGTGGAGAGCGCCCTTCGTGAAGCCCTGTGCATGGGCGTGGACGAGGTGATCCAGCTCACCGACCGGAAATTCGCCGGAGCCGACACCTGGGCCACATCCTACACCATCGGCGTGGCCATCCAGAAAATCGCCGACTACGATCTGGTGATCACCGGTGTCGAGGCCATGGACGGCAACACTGCCCAGGTGGGCCCGCAGATCGCGGAATTCCTCGGCCTGCCCCTTCTTTCCTACGCGCTGTCCATCGAGGTGGCCGGCGGGAAAGTGACCATCGACCAGAAACTGGGTGACCTGTCCCGGGTCGTCGAAGCCAAGCTTCCGGCTTTGGTCACCGTGGAAAAGGAAATCAACGAATACCGCGTCACCCCCATCGACAAAGTCATCGACGCCTTTGAAAAGAACATTCCTGTCTGGGGCGTGGACGACATCTCTCCCGACGTGGTTCACCTGGGTCTGAAAGGGTCTCCGACCAAACTCAGAAAAGTGTACTCTCCCAAGCTGGAGAAGGGCAAGGTTGAAATGCTCGAAGGCACTCCCGATGACATCGCCCGTCAACTGGTCGATAAACTTAACGCAAAATTTCTTATTTAGAGGTGAACCATGGCTGACAAGGCTGATTTGACACAATATAAAGGTGTATGGGTATTTGCGGAACAGCAGGACGGGAAGCTTGCCAAGATTTCCCTTGAACTTCTCGGCAAGGGAAGGGACCTGGCGGACAAACTGGGCGAAAAAGTGACCTGCATCCTTCTCGGCGACCAGGTGAAACCCCTGGCCCAGGATCTGATCGCCTACGGCGCGGACCGCGTTCTCGTGGCCGAGCATCCCGAGCTGAAAGATTACCGGACCGAGCTTTACACGAAAGTCATCTGCGACCAGGCCCGGATCGACAAACCCGAGATCCTGATCATCGGCGCGTCTCCCATCGGACGCGACCTGACCCCCCGGGTGAGCTTCAGGCTGCACACCGGCTGCACCGCAGACTGCACCGAGCTCGATATCGATCCCGATGAAAAAATCCTGGTGTCCACCCGTCCCGCTTTCGGCGGCAACGTCATGGCCACGATTCTCTGTCCCGAACACAGGCCCCAGATGAGCACGGTCCGCCCCGGCGTTTTCGCCGTTCCCGCCAAAGACGATTCCCGCAAGGGTGAAGTGGTTTCCATCCCCGCCACCTTCGACAGCGCGGACATCAACGTCACGGTGGTTTCAAGCAGCAAGAGCAAAAAACACGGAGCCAACATCCAGGATGCGGTGAAGATCGTCAGCGTGGGGCTGGGCGCCAGTGACTCCACGTCGTTTGCCGCCATCCAGGAAATCGCCCGTCTCATCGGCGCGGAAGTGGGCGGAACACGTCCCTGTGTGGAAAAAGTGCTGATCGAGCACGGCGTCCAGATCGGCCAGACCGGCAAGAACGTCCGGCCCGAACTGTATATGGCCTGCGGTATCAGCGGCGCGGTTCAGCACACCACCGGCATCACCAACGCCAAATACGTGGTAGCCATCAACAAAGACCCCAACGCGGAGATCTTCAAATTCGCCAACCTGGGCATCGCCGGTGACGCCAAGCAGATCCTCACCGCCATCGTGAAAGCGATCAAGGCCGTGAAACAGGAATAGTCCATTCTTTCTCCGGTCTCGAACCCGAGAACAAAAGCAGGGGGCGGTTTCGCCCCCTGCTTTTTTATTGCCCATGGGGGCACCTCCATGACGATATGGCAAGCTCTTTGTTCCGCACGGTATCAAAAGGGGGATGGCGGTGTGCGAAAGGGGATGGCTGAACGCGACCTGCCAAACCGTAGGGGCAAACCTTGTGTTCGCCCTGAACTCGCCACGTCGCCCGTTTTTTATTCAGGTATCCCGACATCCCGTGCGACCATCCCGCTACCGTCTGTCGAATAACGGCAGGCCCGGCATTGCGGCTGAATTGAGGATTCGGACAGAAATGAAAATACGGGCAGGGCGAACACAAGGTTCGCCCCTGCACCTGGCTGGGAACGGATACGGGGTAAAGGTCCGGGTCAGGCGAAGGCCCACCGGGAACGCCGGGTTGAACCCGGCATCGTGTGCCGAGTGCAACTCGGCGTTCCGGGTATGTGGTGATCGAAAGGTTGTGGATACGTGGGATGGGAGTTGACATTTTACGCCCAGGATCTCCAAGACCTGGTGTGGGATCAATTTTACCGGCGGTGTGCGAAAGGGGATGGCTGAACGCGACCTGCCAAACCGTAGGGGCAAACCTTGTGTTCGCCCTGAACTCGCCACGTCGCCCGTTTTTTATTCAGGTATCCCGACATCCCGTGCGACCATCC
>Ga0209066_10000013_pt1 | contig 245173 bp, 198 predicted proteins | sample All_14_2_FD_187198 | JGI IMG/M metagenome (GOLD analysis project Ga0209066, IMG submission 187198) | Freshwater microbial communities in response to fracking from Pennsylvania, USA - Allegheny Zone_MetaG_DW_15 (SPAdes) (version 2) ...
TACTGCTGCTGCATCATAACAACTCAGGTTAAGCGCAGCTGCAGGTACTGTGACTACAGGTGCTGTATTGTCATCTACACTGAAGGTCTTGGTGGCTGTTCCTGTGTTACCGCAGGCATCCGTTGCTGTGAAGGTTACTGTTATTACCTCATCACAGTTATCTACCGGTGCTGTCCATGTTGGTATTACTGTCAGGTTTACCGAACAGTTATCAGTTGCACTGGCTGTAGCTGCCCATGCTGTTACTGCTGCTGCATCATAACAACTCAGGTTAAGCGCAGCTGCAGGTACTGTGACTACAGGTGCTGTATTGTCATCTACACTGAAGGTCTTGGTGGCTGTTCCTGTGTTACCGCAGGCATCCGTTGCTGTGAAGGTTACTGTGATTACCTCATCACAGTTATCTAAAGGTGCTGTCCAGGTTGGTACTACCGTTACACTGGTTGAACAGTTATCCGTTGCACTGGCTGTGGCTGCCCATGCCGATACTGCTGCTGCATCATAGCAACTCAGGTTAAGTGCAGCTGCCGGTACTGTGACTACAGGTGCTGTATTGTCATCTACACTGAAGGTCTTGGTAGCTGTTCCTGTGTTACCGCAGGCATCCGTTGCTGTGAAGGTGACTGTTATTACCTCATCGCAGTTATCTACCGGTGCTGTCCAGGTTGGTACTACTGTTACACTGGCTGTACAGTTATCTGTTGCACTGGCTGTGGCTGCCCATGCCGATACTGCTGCTGCATCATAGCAACTCAGGTTAAGCGCGGCTGCCGGTACTGTGACTACAGGTGCTGTATTGTCATCTACACTGAAGGTCTTGGTGGCTGTGCCTGTGTTACCGCAGGCATCCGTTGCTGTGAAGGTTACGGTTATTACCTCATCACAGTTATCTACCGGTGCTGTCCAGGTTGGTACTACCGTTACACTGGCTGAACAGTTATCCGTTGCACTGGCTGTGGCTGCCCATGCCGATACTGCTGCTGCATCATAGCAACTCAGGTTAAGCGCAGCTGCAGGTACTGTGACTACAGGTGCTGTATTGTCATCTACACTGAAGGTCTTGGTGGCTGTGCCTGTATTACCGCAGGCATCCGTTGCTGTGAAGGTTACTGTTATTACCTCATCGCAGTTATCTACCGGTGCTGTCCAGGTGGGTACTACCGTTACACTGGCTGAGCAGTTATCCGTTGCACTGGCTGTGGCTGCCCATGCTGTTACTGCTGCTGCATCATAACAACTCAGGTTAAGCGCGGCGGCCGGTACTGTAACTACCGGTGCTGTATTGTCATCAACACTGAAGGTCTTGGTGGCTGTGCCTGTGTTACCGCAGGCATCCGTTGCTGTGAAGGTTACGGTTATTACCTCATCGCAGTTATCTACCGGTGCTGTCCAGGTTGGTACTACTGTTACACTGGCTGTACAGTTATCTGTTGCACTGGCTGTTGCTGCCCATGCCGATACTGCTGCTGCATCATAACAACTCAGGTTAAGTGCGGCTGCTGGTACTGTGACTACAGGTGCTGTATTGTCATCTACACTGAAGGTCTTGGTGGCTGTTCCTGTATTACCGCAGGCATCCGTTGCTGTGAAGGTTACGGTTATTACCTCATCACAGTTATCTACCGGTGCTGTCCATGTTGGTACTACCGTTACACTGGCTGAACAGTTATCCGTTGCACTGGCTGTGGCTGCCCATGCTGTGACTGCTGCTGCATCATAACAACTCAGGTTAAGTGCGGCTGCGGGTACTGTGACTACAGGAGCTGTATTGTCATCAACACTGAAGGTCTTGGTGGCTGTTCCTGTGTTACCGCAGGCATCTGTTGCTGTGAAGGTAACGGTTATTACCTCATCACAGTTATCTACCGGTGCTGTCCAGGTGGGTACTACCGTCAGGTTTGTTGAACAGTTGTCCGTTGCACTGGCTGTTGCTGCCCATGCCGATACTGCTGCTGCATCATAACAACTCAGGTTAAGTGCGGCTGCCGGTACTGTAACTACAGGAGCTGTATTGTCATCAACACTGAAGGTCTTGGTGGCTGTGCCTGTGTTACCGCAGGCATCCGTTGCTGTGAAGGTGACTGTTATTACTTCATCACAGTTATCTAAAGGTGCTGTCCAGGTTGGTACTACAGTTACACTGGTTGAACAGTTATCCGTTGCACTGGCTGTAGCTGCCCATGCCGATACTGCTGCCGGATCATAGCAACTCAGGTTAAGCGCAGCTGCCGGTACTGTGACTACAGGTGCTGTATTGTCATCAACACTGAAGGTCTTGGTGGCTGTTCCTGTGTTACCGCAGGCATCCGTTGCTGTGAAGGTTACAGTTATTACCTCATCACAGTTATCTATAGGTGCTGTCCATGTTGGCACTACTGTTACACTGGTTGTACAGTTATCTGTTGCACTGGCTGTGGCTGCCCATGCCGATACTGCTGCCGGATCATAGCAACTCAGGTTAAGCGCGGCTGCAGGTACTGTTACTACAGGTGCTGTATTGTCATCAACACTGAAGGTCTTGGTGGCTGTTCCTGTGTTACCGCAGGCATCCGTTGCTGTGAAGGTTACTGTTATTACCTCATCACAGTTATCTACCGGTGCTGACCAGGTTGGTACTACTGTTACACTGGCTGAACAGTTATCCGTTGCACTGGCTGTGGCTGCCCATGCTGTGACTGCTGCTGCATCATAACAACTCAGGTTAAGCGCGGCGGCCGGTACTGTAACTACCGGTGCTGTATTGTCATCAACACTGAAGGTCTTGGTGGCTGTTCCTGTGTTACCGCAGGCATCCGTTGCTGTGAAGGTTACGGTTATTACCTCATCACAGTTATCTACCGGTGCTGTCCAGGTTGGTACTACTGTCAGGTTTGTTGAACAGTTGTCCGTTGCACTGGCTGTTGCTGCCCATGCCGATACTGCTGCCGGATCATAGCAACTCAGGTTAAGTGCAGCTGCCGGTACTGTGACTACCGGTGCTGTATTGTCATCAACACTGAAGGTCTTGGTGGCTGTGCCTGTATTACCGCAGGCATCCGTTGCTGTGAAGGTAACAGTGATTACCTCATCACAGTTATCTATAGGTGCTGTCCAGGTTGGTACTACTGTTACACTTGTTGTACAGTTGTCAGTTGCACTGGCTGTAGCTGCCCATGCTGATACTGCTGCTGCATCATAGCAACTCAGGTTAAGTGCGGCAGCCGGTACTGTGACTACCGGTGCTGTATTGTCTATTACTGTGATTACCTGTGTAAATACTGACGATGTATTATTGCAGGCATCAGTTACTGTCCATGTATTAGTATAGGTACCCGACTGTGTGCAGCTTCCTGCATTGGGTACAAAGCTTCCGCTTACCTTTACTATGTTGGTTACGTCATTGTCGCACAGGTCACTTGCTACTGGATATAATGCCTGGGCTGATGCTAGTGCTGTGGCATCTGAACACTGCACTGTAAGATCTAATGAACCTGCAGCAGTGGTCCAGGTCGGTGCTGTATTGTCGATTATGGTTATAACCTGAGTATCAGACGAGGTACTAATACATGAACCGGTAACTGTGAACGTCCTTGTAACTATTATTGGACATATACCACTTTGAGTATCTGAATAACTAATTGAAATATCATGACAAACTGCTGAAATACTTCCACCAGCCAAATCAAATTGCTCAGGAGTAATATTTACTGAACTGGTGCTGTATGGCAGATTAGTGATAGCAGAAGTATTGCAGCCATATAAGTAATAATCTCCAGGTGCTGTTATCACAACAGAAGGAGAATTTGTTATAGTGAACGTAGCTGATACACTCCCCGATGTGCATAAATCTGAATAATTATAAGTCACAGTAATTGTTCCCCCACAATACGAAGGTGCAATTGGATTAATAGAGAAACTACCTGATGAAGAACAACCACCACTAACATTAAACTGATTTAACCAATTTGTAAATGTTACATCAGCTTCTGCCTGATTATCATAGTCACATGATGCACTCACTAAGTCAGCTGGTTCATTTACCGTTAACTCAGGTGCATTGATTGTAATTACCTGATTACAACTAGAAGTATTGCCTGAACCATCTGTTACCGTAAAGGTTCTTGTTACCACAATCGGACAAACTCCTGTCTGACTATCTGAATATGAATAAGAAGCAATTCCGCAAGCATCTGATGCAGTGGCACCTGCACCGGTGAATTGTGCAAGTGTTATTGTAACAGGGGTGGCTGAAAATGCAAGTCCGGTGTTTACTACAGTAATGTCTCCAACATTACATCCAGTTATGTTAATAGGAGCTGGACAAGTTATTAATGGCATTGTATTGTCGGGAGCATTTGGAACATTAACTGTCAGGGGATTCGGGATATTACAATACCCGCCTGAAGTAAAATTGCCCCTTACATTTAATGTATATGTATTTGCTGCCAATCCGCTTAAAGTGGTTGGAGAAGTAAAGGTTATCCATGGTCCGGCATTTAAAGAATATTCCAGAGAAGTCGCTGAGGGTGTTGTAGTGCTTGAAAGTATGATTGATCCGTTGGATACTCCGCAGTTTGCTGGGGTAGTTGTCGCAGAGGCATTAACATAATTAACATTGACATTGAAAAAACAGCTTAGTGAAGTTATTGTTCCATTTAAATTATAGTAAGCAGTATATGTGACTGTATATATACCAGCAGGGAAAAAAGTACCTAAGTGATTTAAAGTACCAGGTATAGAAGGACTAACTGTTACACTTGTATAAAAGTCAATGTCGCCAGTACAATTAGCTCCACTCACCAATGCATCAATTGACAAATTGTCGACAAATGATTTATTATTTGTTAAACCTGAGAAATCAAAGAATAATCTGTAATATCCACTGATAGCCGGAGCTGAAATAATGAAGTTAACTGCCTGTATGCTTGTTGAGGAATTTATATTAACTGTTGCAACCGGTGAACCGATTGGATTACCAGCATCATCTGCAAAAAATACACGCATTGTTGTCGGCTGGTTAGCTAAAATATCAATTGAAGCATTAGTGGCTCCGGTAAATAATAATGCAGGTGTTACAAATGAAGGCAGCCCTGATCCTGTTGATTGATTCAGTTTTAATTGGCCTCCATTCGTACCGACACGTTGCACTTTATTATATATCCAGCAGGCTTCCTGACTCTCAGGAAGCAGAAACTTCATCACCCAATTATATCCGCCTGATGAACCATCACAGTTTAATTGAAAATCGGGAGGTGACCATGCGATAGTTGATCCCCACAAACCCGCTGATTGTTCATCAGCACAATCGGTAATTGGTGTCACCGGGCATGGAGCTGTTTGTTCGATGAAACAAGTTTGCGCATTTGATTGAAAACTGATCGTTAAAAAAATAATATTAAGTAGCAAGATTCGGATATTCCTTGATACTGACTTAATAATTATCATTTCTGAAAAAAGTAAAGACTTTTTCATGACTGCATATGTTTGAATGAGTTACTTTCTATATTAATTTCCCTATAAAGCAATTACACCAATTGGTGTTAAACTCCCCCAAAGCTTAATCTAATTGGCTTGATTGTTAAATGGATACAAAATTAAATGCAGCGATTAGTAGTCGCAATACGTCAAAATACTACTTTTATATGGAAAATATTATACGTATAATTACGTATAGTAGATTGAAGGTTTCTGTCTACTAATAAAAAAAGGATGCTGCAAAACAAGCAGCATCCTTTTTTATTATTAAAAAGATATATCTAGATCATCTTCAACACATTTATCTCACTCTCTTCGAGGAATCTCCACTTTCCTCGAGGAAGGTCTTTTTTAGTAAGATTCGCAAATGCTACCCTGTCGAGCTTTGTAACTTCATAATCAAGTGCTTCAAACAGACGCCTCACAACCCTGTTCTTGCCTGAATGAATAATCACACCCAGTGACTTTTTATCTTCACCGGTTCCGGTATAGGCAATTTCATCTACTGCCATAATACCATCTTCCAGTTCAATGCCTTCTACCAGTTTAACCATATCACTTTTAGCAAAAGACTTATTTAATTCAACATGGTATATTTTACGAACCCTGTGACTTGGATGCGTCAGCTTTTTAGCGAGGTCTCCATCGTTAGTCATAAGCAACAACCCTGAAGTATTCCTGTCTAAACGCCCTACAGGATAAATCCGCTCTTCACATGCATTCTTAACCAGGTTTATCACTGTGTTCCTCTCTAAAGGGTCGTCAAGGGTGGTAATTACACCTTTTGGCTTATTCAGTAACAAGTATACTTTGTTCTGGGGGGTAAGTGTTTCGCCGTCAAGCTGAACCTTGTCGTCACGGGTTACCTTAGTTCCGAGTTCTGTTACTACAATACCGTTAACTGTCACTGCACCTGCAAGTATCATATCATCAGCTTCCCTGCGTGAACAGACTCCTGCATTTGCAATGAACTTGTTGAGCCTCATCGGGCCATCAGTTATAAGTTTAGGCTTTGAGTTATCTGTGCCTGATGATCTGTAAGGTTTGCGACCCTCGCTCCTGTTACTTCTCCATGGTTTATCAGTCCGGTCATCACTCTTATGTCCGCGATTTTCAGAAGAATCTTCTCTTTTTTTCCAAGGCTTGTCAGTTGATGCTTCTCTTCTTGCCCATGGTTTATCGTCTGAGCCTTCTCTCTTTTTCCATGGCCTGTCTCCTGATTCTTCTTTTTTTTGCCAGGGCTTGTCACCTGATTCATCTCTCTTTTTCCATGGCCTGTCACCAGAATCTTCTCTCTTTTTCCAAGGCCTGTCTCCTGATTCTTCCTTTTTCTTCCAAGGCTTGTCAGCAGATGCTTCTCTTTTTGCCCATGGTTTATCGTCTGAGCCTTCTCGTTTCTTCCATGGCTTATCACCAGATTCATCCCTTTTATTCCATGACCTGTCGCCAGTTTCTTCTCTTTTCTTCCAAGGCCTGTCTCCCGATTCTTCTTTCTTTTTCCATGGCCTGTCTCCTGATTCTTCTCTTTTCTTCCAAGGTCTTTCACCTGATTGCTCCCGGTTACTCCACGGTTTGCGCTCTGAAGTATTATCGTCTGACCTGAAAGGCTTTCTGTCAGAAAATTCTCTTCTCGGAGGCCTTTCATCTGATTTTTGGTCTTTTTGCCATGGCTTATCGAATGACCTTCTGGGCTTTTCAGCAGAATTGTCTGTATCCTTTTTTTTGCTCCAGCTATTATCTGAACTTCTTTCTTTGTTTCTCCAACTATCTTTTGCAGCATCGTCACGCCTGAAAGGCTTGTCGGTGCTTTCTGATGATCTTCCAAACTTGGGCCTTTCGGAGGCGGGTTTGTCAGAACGCCAGGGTTTCTCATTGTCACGTTTGTAGGGTTTTCCCGACTTCCCAGTGGTACTCTTCCCTGATGTGTTCCTTTTTTCAGGCTTATCACCTGAAAATCTTCTCATTGCAGTCATTATGAATTTTTTAGCCTGCAAAGGTAATGAAGATTAGCATTGCTGTTTCATTCGATTAAACTTTATCCTATGTGTACATTATAAGTACCTTAAGTCTACCTAAAACGTAGAGTTGACGTAGAGTTGACGTAGAGATGAGGTAGAGTTGAGGTAGAGTTGATACGTATTAAGAGCATCTGCAGTCACATTTTCATAATCTTAAGCCAATTTTACATTATTTCCACATCCTGTTGTAAGCCATATTGATTTAATGTCTAATTTTGCAACTCAGTAATATACAACACTTTAGCTTTTAGAAAGGAAAATAATGCGGGGTATACACGAGAAAGAAAAATTGAATGTTGGGTTAAACACCGATAAACTCAATTGCAATTTGGTTAAGAATGAGTCACACTTCCCTTCTGCACCGGTTGCAATGAGGAAGCCTGAATACATTACCAAATTCAACCATACCCGCGTTGATTATTATTCATGGCTTAAAGAGAAAAACAACCCCCAGGTTATCAAATATCTTGAAGATGAAAACGCTTATGCTGATATGGTAACAGCAGGCTCAAAAGAACTTGAGGAGGTGATATATAATGAGATAAAGGGGCGCATTACTGAAGATGATTACAGTGCACCAACCTTTAACAATGGCTATTATTACTATTCAAGGACTGAAAAAGGCAAACAGTACAAGATTTATTGCCGGAAAAAAGAGGTGTTATCTGCTCGCGAAGAAGTGCTTTTTGATGTAAATGCCCTTGCTTCAGGCAAAGATGCTTTTATTTTTGCTGATTTCGAAGTAAGCCCTGATAACAGGTTTGCTGCCTACCTTATTAATGAAACAGGGTCGTATGCCGAATACACACTCAAAGTAAAGGATCTTTCTACTGATGCTGACCTTCATGGTATTAATATCCCAAATGTGCAGGATGTTGTTTGGGCTAATGATAATTGTACTCTTTTTTATACACTTATTAATAATGCTCTGCGGCCATGTAAGGTTCTGAGACAGGACATATTCGGAAATAAACCGGGTGAAGTTGTATTCGAAGAACCTGATGAATTGTTTATCGTCAATCTGCAAAAAAGTAAAACAGGCGAATTCCTGTTTATATCTTCATCAAGTTTCACAACCAGTGAGTATTACCTGCTCAACGCCAATACTCCTTTTGAAGGGTTCCGCTCGTTCCTTCCCCGGGTAAAGGACGTGGATTACGGAGTTTATCATCACAAGAATAACTTCTTTGTACAGTATAAGGATAAGGTACATTATAACGGGATGCTTTTTGAAGCACCACTTGATAGCTATTACCTGAAGGAAACATGGAAACTGGTGATGGATCATGATGAGGATACAATGATAGATTATCTCGATATCTTCAATAATTTCTATACAATCCAGATTAGAAGAAATGGTCTTACTGAAATTATTGTGAAAGGCATCTGTAAGCCGGTGGATAGAAGAATAAATTTTCCTGAACCGGTTTATTTAGCAGAGATAATGCCTTCGCCTGACTATTTTTCAAAAAAGCTAAGATATTATTATACCTCTTTAAACCGGCCTAATACCGTATATGATTATGAGCCTTTTGAAGGAATCAGTGAGATTGTGAAAAAAACTGAAATTCCTTCAGGGTTTAATCCGGATGATTGTACTGTTGAACGGTTATATGCTACATCACATGATGGTATAAAGGTCCCTCTTTCCATCGTCTACAAGAACAATCTTGTTAAAAATGGTTCAAACCCTTTATTGATGTATTCCTATGGTGCCTATGGCGTATCAACCGATGCTGCCTTTATTTCCTCATTCTACAGCTTGATCGACAGAGGTTTCATATTTGCCATAGCCCAGGTAAGGGGTGGTAGCGACCTTGGCGAACAGTGGTATGAAAACGGCAAATTGCTGAACAAGAAAAACACTTTCTTCGATTTTATAGCTTGTGCTGAGCACCTGATTAATGACAATTATACATCTCCCGACAAACTTTGCATTATGGGCGGCAGTGCTGGTGGTTTGCTTGTAACTGCGGTTACCAACATGCGGCCCGACTTGTTCCATACCGTTGTGGCTAACGTGCCTTTTGTGGATGTTGTTAACACCATGATGGATCCTTCATTACCTCTCACAGTTCAGGAGTATGAGGAGTGGGGTGATCCAAACAAAAAAGAAAATTATGATTATCTATTGTCATATTCTCCATATGACAATATCGCTCCGGTTGAGTATCCTAATATGCTTATAACCGCCGGTTTAAATGATTCACAGGTAGGTTTCCATGAACCTGCAAAGTATACAGCTAAATTAAGAAATTTAAAAAGTGGTAGTAACTTATTGTTACTCAAAACAAACATGCAATCAGGACATGGTGGTGCAACCGGCCGCTTCGACCAGATCAGGGAAATTTCATTTGAACTTGCCTTTATTCTGACCACTTTTGCTATTAATAGTTGATAGACAATTTTACAGTTATCAGCAAAACACATACGTTTGAAAGAAAGTTACGGACGTTTGATAATTAAGTCCACATTGTGCATAATTTCATATCATCTTTGCAATGGAAAAGAATGCACTATGTCAATGGTTGACTACATAAAACAGAATCTAAGTAAACTAACCTTTGATACCAGGTTGTTTATTAAGGAACTTGAGAAAAGCCGCCGTTGGTTGACGCTTGATGAATGGGAAGTCCTTATGGAATGGGTTAGGGATTTTCATGGAGATAAAATACATGGTGTTGATGTTAAATACCATGCTCATACAAACTCAGGTCATCATCATAACAACTTTTAAAGATTTCCTCTCTTCTCCACATCAATCCATGCATCTTCAAAGAAGTATGCTGTTACAAGGTTCTTCGGTGTAAATTCAAAATAGTAATTCACAGGCTTTATCGCATCTGGAGCCTTCTCCCACAATTCAGATGATGGAGCTTCTTTTTCTAACATGGCATTGGTGCGGCTCTTGTAATCTATCGGTGATCTTTTCCTCGAATCACATATTACATAAAGGGGTTTGCGGGCTTCTTTGCAAACAAGGGCAATTGGGTAAGTACCCACCTTGTTGGTAAATCCATCACTAAATACATTATCGGCACCCACAACACAAAAATCAATCTCGGAGATAAACCTGCCTATGGCTGCTTCGTTGATAAAATGAACAGGACAACCAAGATCGGATAATATCCTTGCCTGTATCTTTCCTTCATATACCGGACCTGACATTGTTTGGTAAACAGCAGGGTATATTTTACGATAAGCCAGATGCCTGAACAGTATATGGATACTTGAACTATTGCTATGTAGCAGGATTCGCTTATCATAAAACTGGACAAGCCTGGCCATTTTTTCTGCTGCAAGGTCAATACTTTCTTCCCAAACCCTTGTGTATTCAGCAATAAAATACTCAATCCTTGTTTTCTTCCTGGTTAACGACAAGTCCTGCTCGTCAAGGTGGTCAAGAAAATCAAAGAAATGCTGCATAAAATGGTGAAGCACGGCAAGATCAGGAAAACTCCTGGCCACCTTCTCCAGATTTTCACGAAGGTATATAGTGTCGATATCACGACTGTTGATATACGTATGAATACTCTTGACAAGTTTGTCGAGAATAGCTGCAGAACCTGAGTAGTTATCTGCAATAATTTCTTTTATTTTTACCTCAAATGACATCGTAATTACTTGTTAGTCTGACGTTTCGGCAATGGCACCCTAATATTCTGAACTAACATATCGGTAAGTTGTTTATCTTTGCGAAGATAAGTTATCCTATCCATCTTTAAAATATTTGATTATGTCAGAACGTATTTTTGATAAAGTAAAGCCAGGAGTTGTCAGCGGAGACGATATGCAGGAAGTATTCAGGATTGCCCGCGCTAATGGTTTTGCTATACCTGCAGTTAATGTTGTGGGAACTGATTCAGTTAACGCAGTAATGCAGGCTGCCAAAGAGGTTAATTCACCGGTTATTATTCAATTCTCTAATGGGGGTTCGCATTTCTATGCAGGTAAATTCCTGAGCAACGAACGCGAACGCGCAGCAATTGCAGGCGCTATTTCAGGTGCAAAACATATTCACCTGCTGGCAGAACTTTATGGTGTTCCTGTTATCATCCATACTGACCACGCTGCCCATAAACTTTTAACCTGGATTGATGGCCTTCTTGAGGAAGGTGAAAAACATTATGCAGCAACCGGTAAGCCCCTGTTCAGCTCACATATGCTCGATTTATCTGAGATGTCACTTGAAGAAAATGTCAGCATCTGCAAGACTTACCTGAAGCGCATGAGCAAAATTGGTATGACACTGGAGATTGAATTAGGTGTTACCGGCGGTGAAGAAGATGGCGTTGATAATACCGGTGTTGAATCTTCACGTCTGTATACCCAGCCTGAAGATGTAGCCTATGCCTACAAAGAACTAAGCGAGGTAAGTGACCGCTTTACTATTGCTGCATCATTCGGTAATGTACATGGAGTTTATAAACCAGGTAATGTAAAACTTGAGCCAATTATCCTGAGGAACTCACAGGAATATATCCAGAAAAACCTAAATACCGGAGAAAAACCAGTAAACTTTGTTTTCCACGGAGGTTCAGGCTCAAGTCGTGAAGAAATACGCGAAGCAATTTCTTACGGTGTTATTAAGATGAATATTGACACCGATACCCAGTGGGCTACTTGGGAAGGTGTTATGCAATACTATAAGAAAAATGAAGGCTACCTGCAGGGGCAAATTGGAAATCCTGAAGGTGATGACAAACCAAACAAGAAATACTATGATCCGCGTAAATGGCTGAACGAAGGGCAAAAAACAATGATCAACCGCCTGAAGATTGCCTTTGAGGATCTTAACTGTATTGACAGGAACTAGCCATACAGCCGGTTTTAAGTTCAACACAAACATTAAGGGCAGGTTATCACCTGCCTTTTTTAGTGCTTTCAGAAAAACATATTGCAGTATCTTTGTGCTTCTTTAAAATTTCATAAATGACCAGCAATCCTGATAAAAGATTCAAACGTTATACCATAACTTCAGCATTACCATATGCCAACGGCCCTATCCATATCGGGCACCTCGCCGGAGTATACGTTCCTGCAGATATCTATGCCCGTTATCTGCGCTCCAAAGGTGAGGAAGTAGTTTTTATTGGCGGTTCAGATGAACATGGCGTCCCCATTACTATAAAAGCAAGAAAAGAAGGAGTAACCCCTCAGCAGGTAGTTGACAAGTATCATACTATAATCAAAAAGTCATTTGAAGACCTTGGAATTTCATTCGATGTTTATTCACGCACTTCCAATAAGATTCATCATGAAACAGCTGCTGAATTTTTCAGGACTTTATATGACAGAGGAGAGTTTATAGAAAAATACTCACAGCAATATTATGACGAGGAACATCAATCATTCCTTGCCGACAGGTATATCACAGGCACCTGCCCGCACTGCGGATTTGAGAAAGCTTATGGTGACCAGTGTGAAAGCTGCGGTACATCACTGAATGCAACTGACTTGATAAATCCGAAATCTGCTTTAAGTGGAAGTGTACCGGTAATGAGAGATACCAAACACTGGTTTTTACCTTTGGATAAATATGAAGGATGGTTAAGAGAATGGATTTTAGAGAGTCATAAGGATGACTGGAAATCCAATGTTTATGGCCAGTGTAAGTCGTGGCTCGATACAGGCCTTCAGCCAAGGGCAGTTACCCGTGACCTTGACTGGGGTGTACAGGTTCCGATTGATGGTGCCGAAGGAAAGGTGCTTTATGTTTGGTTTGATGCTCCTATAGGATATATTTCAGCAACCAAGGAATGGGCAGAACAGACCGGCAACGACTGGAAGATCTGGTGGAAAGATGAACAAAGTAAACTGGTTCATTTTATCGGCAAGGATAACATTGTTTTCCACTGCATAGTATTTCCTGGCATGCTCAAGGCTGAAGGTTCATACATTCTGCCTGAAAATGTACCGGCAAATGAATTTCTTAACCTGGAGAATGATAAAATCTCAACATCAAGGAACTGGGCGGTTTGGCTTCATGAATATCTTGAAGAATTACCCGGCAAACAGGATGTTTTGCGTTATGTGCTGACAGCAAATGCACCGGAAACAAAAGACAATGATTTCACATGGCGTGACTTTCAGACAAGGAACAACAGTGAGTTACTGTCGATCTTCGGAAACTTTGTTAACCGCACTATGGTTCTTACACACAAGTATTATGAAGGTGTTGTTCCTGCCACAGGTGAATTAAGTGAATACGACAGGCAGACCATTACAGAACTGACCGGATATCCTGAAAGAATTGGACAAAGCATTGAATATTACCGCTTCAGAGAAGCATTGAACGAATTCATGAATCTTGCCAGGCTGGGTAATAAGTACCTTACAGAAACAGAGCCATGGAAAACCATAAAGACTGATCCTGAGAGAGTAAAGACAAACCTGAACATTGCTTTGCAGATTTGTGCCAACCTCGCCATACTGTGCGAGCCTTTTATGCCTTTTACTGCTGTCAAGCTTAATGAAATGCTCAATCTCAGAGAACAGAAATGGGATAAGGCAGGTAGTGCAGAACTGATTAATCCCGGCCATCAGATAGGTCAACCGATACTTCTTTTCGATAAGATTGAAGATGAAACCATAGAAAAGCAGATCCGGAAACTGCTTGATACCAAAAAAGCTAATGAAGCCGCCAATGTATCAGCCGCTCCTTCAAAAGAGGTAATTGAATTTGACGACTTCCAAAAAGTTGACCTCAGGATTGGTACAATCATAGCTGCAGAGAAAGTAGCCAAGACCAAGAAACTACTTAAGTTGACCATTGATACAGGCATTGATAAGCGAATTGTGGTTTCAGGTATTGCAGAACATTATGAGCCGGAGAATATTATAGGACAGCAGGTTACAATATTGGTTAACCTTGCGCCACGCAACCTGAAAGGTATAGATTCACAAGGAATGATTTTAATGGCTGAGAACCACGATGGTGAATTATGTTTTGTTGCCCCGGTTAAACCATTTAATAATGGGTCTGAGGTGAGGTAATAATTATTAAATATCCAGAAAGCAAGATTATGGAAAAGGCAGGCAGGACACCTGCCTTTTTTATATAAACAGCTGATTACCACGCAAGAACATCAGAATAATAAATCCTCAGGTGAAAAATTTAAGTATTTTTGCAGTATGATAATAATTGATGACACTTTTGTTTCAGATGACGTAAAAACAGCATGCTTTTCATGCGACCTGTCGAAATGTAAGGGTGCTTGTTGTGTTGAAGGTGATGCAGGTGCGCCGCTTGAGGAAGATGAGATATCAATCCTGGAAGATTCAATAGATTATATTAAGCCTTACATGCGCAAGGAAGGCATTGATGTTGTTGAAAAGAATGGTGTTTTTGACTTTGATGACTATGGTCATTATGTGACTCCACTAGTCAATGAGAAAGAGTGTGCTTATGTGGTATTTAATGAAGAAGGCATAGCTTTCTGTGCTATTGAAAATGCCTGGAAGAATGGTAAAATATCATTCAGGAAACCCGTATCATGCCATCTTTATCCAATAAGGATCAGCAAATACAGAGATTTCGAAGCAGTAAATTACCACCAGTGGCATATCTGCCAGCCTGCAGTTGAACATGGTAAAAAATTAAAGTTACCGGTTTATGTTTTCCTTAAACAGGCACTCATCAGGAAGTACGGGGAAAAATATTACGAAGAACTGCAAAAGCAAATTGAAGATTCTAACAGGAAGAAATAAAAAAACCGGCAAAAATGCCGGTTTTTACTTTCTTTGGCTAATGAGCGTTAAATAGCTGCGGGCACTGTTTTGGCCGCTGCCATTGACTCGAGTTCTTTATCAATGTGGAACATTCCTGCTTTATCATCACCAACAAGATTGATCTTATCGAGGATGGTATGAGCTGTGCTTTCTTCTTCGATTTGCTCATTAATAAACCATTGCAGGAAATTACCTGTAGTATAATCCTTCTCCTCAATTGTAATAGCGTAGATTTCATTAATAGCAGCAGTAACCATTTCCTCATGGTGAAGCACTGCCTGGAATATCTCTTTTATTGAGCTAAAGGTTGGATTTGGAACATCGAGTGCCTGCAACTGGGCATAACCTCCACGGTCATTCAGGAATTTAACAAACTTCAGCTGATGCATTCGTTCCTCATCTGACTGTTTATAAAGGAATTCAGCAGCACCCCTGTAACCTTTGGTTTCGCACCATGAAGCCATAGCCATATAAATCCTGGAGGAATGTTCTTCATTCCTGATCTGCTTGTTAATGGCTTCTTCTACTCTTTTTGAGATCATAATCTAGATTTTTAAGTTTTATCAACTATTCTTAAGTGCCTCAGCACCACTTACTATTTCGAGAATCTCGTTCGTTATGGCAGCCTGTCGTGCTTTATTATAGCTAAGCTTTAATTCTTTAAGCAGCTCAGAAGCATTATCGGTTGCCTGCGACATGGCAGTCATGCGCGCCCCTTGTTCAGATGCCCATGAATCGAGCAGTGCTTTATAAAGCTGGGTCCTGAGAATCCGTGGGACAATGGCGCCTAATATTTCATCCCTTGAAGGGTCGAAAATATAAGAAGATTGCACACTACCATTTTCTGCGGCGGATTTATCAGGTTGCACAGGCAAAAACTGCTCAGTCACCAGATATTGAACAACTGCATTTTTAAATTGATGATAAATTATGAAAATTTTATCATACTGGCGGGTAGTAAAAAGCTTTACTAGTTCGTCGGCCAGAGCACTGGCAGTGCTGTATGTAAGGTTATCATAGATACTATCATGAATGGCCAGTACCTTAAGTTTGCTCTTGCTGAAATACTCACTGGCCTTTCTACCAATGGTAATCAGGGCAATATCAGCCTGGGGATTTTCATTCCTTATTTCATTAGATACCAGGTTCGTTTGCTTAATAACATTAGTGTTGAAAGCACCGCACAAACCCCTGTTTGATGAAAGCACAACAAAGAGTGTCTTATTTGAAGGCCTTACTTCTGATAATCCGCCTGGCAAAGTAGCATCACTACCTGAACTTAACTGTTGCAGTAATTGCGTTTGTTTCTGAGCATAAGGTCGAAGCTGCAGGATACCTGTCTGTGCCTTCCTGAGCTTTGATGCAGCAACCATTTTCATGGCACTGGTTATTTGCTGGGTCGATTTGACAGATGTTATGCGGTTTCTTACTTCTTTTAAGCTGGCCATAAAGCTCTTTTACTACTTAAAATTCATACTTTTTAATCTGCTCTCTTGCTACCGCTTCAAGTTCACTTTCGACCTCAGCTGTATAACTTCCCTTTTTCAGGTCGTTAAGAAGCTGTGGTTTATGTTCAGTCAGATAGTGAAGGAATTCAATTTCAAAATCATGAACCCGTTCAACTGGCACCTTTTGTAATAATCCCTTTGAACCACAGAAGATAATAGCAACCTGTTGTTCAACAGGCAATGGTGAATACTGCGGCTGTTTAAGTATTTCAACATTCCTGATACCTTTATCAAGAATAGACTTGGTAACTGCATCAAGGTCAGAACCGAATTTAGAGAATGCCTCAAGTTCCCTGAACTGCGCCTGGTCAAGTTTCAGTGATCCGGCAACTTTCTTCATTGACTTTATCTGAGCGCTTCCTCCTACCCTTGAAACTGAAATACCAACGTTAATAGCAGGTCTGATACCTGAGTTAAAGAGGTTGGTTTCAAGGAATATCTGTCCATCAGTAATAGAGATTACGTTTGTCGGGATATAAGCTGATACGTCACCTGCCTGTGTTTCAATAATAGGAAGTGCAGTAAGTGAGCCTCCGCCTTTAACCTTATGCCTGATAGATTCAGGCAGGTCGTTCATTTTGGCGGCAATTTCGTCACTTGCTATAATCTTAGCTGCTCTCTCAAGCAAACGGGAATGCAGGTAGAATACATCACCGGGATAAGCTTCACGTCCTGGAGGGCGACGAAGTAGCAACGACACTTCGCGGTATGCCACAGCCTGCTTTGACAAATCATCATAGATGATAAGTGCCGGGCGTCCTGTATCCCTGAAATATTCACCTATAGCGGCTCCTGCAAACGGGGCATAAAACTGCATGGCGGCTGCATCACTTGCGGTAGCAACCACCACTACTGTATATTTCATAGCACCCTTTGATTCCAGAGTCTGGACAAGGTTTGCTACAGTACTTCCTTTTTGCCCGATAGCCACATAAATGCAGTATACAGGTTCTCCTTTATCATAGAACTCTTTCTGGTTAATGATGGTATCTATGGCGATGGCTGACTTTCCGGTCTGGCGGTCGCCGATGATAAGCTCACGCTGGCCTCTTCCAATAGGTATCATGGCATCAATAGCCTTAATACCAGTCTGCAACGGTTCATTAACCGGCTGGCGGAAGATAACACCCGGTGCTTTTCGCTCAATCGGCATCTCATATGATTCACCTTCAAGCGGACCCTTACCGTCAATCGGCTCACCGATTGTATTGATAACCCTGCCCAACATACTCTCACTTACCCTGATGGAAGCGATTTTACGTGTACGCCTTACCTGGTCGCCTTCATTAACTCCTTTAGCATCACCAAGCATAACAACTCCAACGTTGTCTTCTTCAAGGTTCAGCACAATTCCTTTAACACCGGTTGTCTCGAAATCAACGAGTTCTCCGGCCTGAACATTAAATAAGCCAAATATCCTGGCAATTCCGTCACCTACCTGCAATACGGTACCCACTTCCTCAAGCTCTGCCTGGGACTTGAATCCTGCTAACTGCTGTCGTAATATTGCTGATACTTCAGCCGGCTTAATTTCTGGCATATTATATAAATTTGTTAAAATCCTTTTATGTAAGTATTGGTATTAAATTCCTGTCGCAGATTATTGATCTTCTTTCTTATACTGTCATCAAACTTAACCCCTTCAATTTTAACTATCAGACCGCCAAGAATATCCGGATCAACTATTTCTTCAATGATGATCTGCGAACCTGTTTGCTTTGAAAGCAGGTCATGTAGTTGAACCTTTAACTGGTTATCGAGCGGAACAGATGTAGTTACCTGGGCTGTTTTAATATTTTTTGATTTCCTGTAAATTTGAATGAAAGATTCAAGTATACCTGCAAGTGCTTCTTCGCGGCGTTTTCTTATAAGTATTTCAATGAATCCGAAGGTAACCTTTCCTACCTTTCCCTGAAATACCTGGTTCAGGATATTGAGCTTTTTATCGCTAAAGACAACAGGACTCTTCAACAGCAATCTTAAATCCCTGTTTTGTTGGATCACCTGAGTCATTAACTGAACATCATTATAAGTCTCTTCAATCTGATTTCTCTCAGCTGCAAACTCCAACAGAGCTGTTGCATAACGAAGATTGATCCTGCTGTTATTCATGATTAGCCCAGTTTTATTTCATCCAGTGATCTTTCTACCATTTTTTTATTTCTGGCAGGGTCAGAAAGTTCCTGAGCAATAAGTTTCTCAGCAATTTCAACCGACAGATTAGCCACCTGATTTTTTAAGTCTGTAATAGCAGCCATCTTCTCGTTCTCAATGCGTTCACGTGCAGATTCCAGGATCCTTTCAGCTTCCAGTGAAGCCTTTTCCCGTGCATCGTCAATAAGTTTTTCACGCACTTTCCTGGCATCCCTGAGAAGGGCATCGCGCTCTTCCTTGGCTTCTTTTAAAAGCTTCTCATTGGTAAACTGGAGTTCTTCCATTTCACGCCTGGCGACTTCCGCCTGATGCAGTGACTGCTCAATAGCAACTTCTCTTTCATGAAGGGCGCGCATAATAGGCGGCCACACAAATTTACCAAGGATCAACAACAGCAGCAGAAATGCCAGTGTCATCCAGAAAATTAAACCTATACCGGGACTAACTAATTCCATTTTTGTTTTTTTTCTTTATGACTCATAAAATCATACTGCTGCAACCAACCGTTGCAGCAGTATGATAAAATTAACCTACGAATACTACAAGCAAACAAACTACGATCGCAAAGAAAGCTACTCCTTCAATAAGAGCGGCTGAAACGATCATGTTTGACCTGATGTCTCCGGCTGATTCAGGCTGCCTTGCAATTGACTCAAGTGCACCGCGGCCAATATTACCGATACCTATACCGGCACCAATTGCTGCGATTCCTGCGCCAAGAGATGCACCTGCCTTTGCTATTGGAGCAAGGTCGTTAGCGATCTGCAGAAGTAATGTTAACAGTGTCATAATTTATTGATTTAAGGATTATTGATATTTCAGAATTAATGTGATTCGCCATGACTGTGCTCTTCAGTTGCCATACCGAAATAGAGGGCAGAGAGCATAGTGAAAACATATGCCTGGATGAATGCTACCAGCAATTCAAGCAAACTGATAAACAATGAGAAAATAACTGATACCGGACTTACCGTGTAAGCCAGTGCTGTACTCATCTGACCGAATATAAATATCAGTGTAATAAATCCAAGTACAATAATATGGCCTGCCGTAATATTAGCAAAGAGACGGACCATCAATACAAATGGTTTTATAAACACACCGGCTAATTCAATAACCGGAATAAGTGGAATGGGGAACTTAAGCCACCAGGGTATTCCCGGAGGATTAAAAATATGAAGCCAGTAATTTTTATTCGCCTTTACAAGGATTATAATAAATGTGAATACTGCCAGAACTAGGGTTACAGCTATGTTACCTGTTACATTGGCACCACCCGGGAAGAAAGGTATTAAGCCAATAAGGTTACTGAAAAAGATAAAGAAGAACGTTGTCAGCAGGAAAGGCATGTATGTATTATACTTCTTTCCGATTGAAGGAATGGCAATATCATCACGGATAAAAAGAATAAGCGGTTCTAAAAGCGACTGCATCCCTTTGGGAGCGTGACCTGCATTTCTTTTGTAAGACCTTGCCACTGAAAAGAACAGTAAAATCATTACCAGGAAACTAACGAAAATACCCACAACCGTTTTAGTAATAGACAGGTCAACAGGTAAAGCTGCATCAGGGTCTGTTTCCATTGTACCGGGCAGTACTTTTACAATTTTGCCCTTATTTTTATTCTTCTCTGTTTCTAGTTTATATCCTTTATAGGAAGAATGGCCATGTTCAAACTTTGATGAAAAGAAAGATACAAGTTTACCATCGTCAAGCAGGATAACCGGCAAAGGAATTGAAATGTGTGTATGGCCGATTGTAGCGATATGCCACTCATGTGAATCGATGATGTGGTCAATGATCAGATGCCCGGCATTAAAGTCTTCTGCATGTTTTTCAGTTGCAGAAGTTGTATCTTCGTGGCCGGCAGTCTGTGGTTCCGCTGACCATGCCATCAGAACGCTGAGTACAAATATTAAAGATAAGAGTTTCTTCCTCATTCCAAGCTTTTGGATTGATTTTAATCAAATTTTTGAGTCATGCAATATTAAGACATTTTTAGCAACCCTCAATATATACAGGCTTAATAGTTTTAAATATATTGTGTCTGTGCGATTGTAAACTGCCTTTCCCAATAATGCAGCAAATAACAAAAAAAGTGAAAAAGAGTTCTAGAGAATGCAAATAATACTTTGTAAAATGTTAAACAGAATAGTTGAAAATATAACCATAATATGGAGCCTCAGGAATCAGATCTTAAGTATATGAGAATGGCATATGCTGAAGCTTTAGAAGCACTCAAGCTTGATGAAGTTCCGGTTGGAGCTGTAATAGTTGCCGGCGGGAAAATAATTGCACGGGGACATAATCTGTCAGAGACATTAAATGATGCTACAGCCCATGCTGAGATGCAGGCCTTCACATCAGCCTCTAATAGTATCGGCGGGAAATACCTCGACGAATGCACATTATATGTCACTGTTGAGCCCTGTCCTATGTGCGCCGCTGCCTCTTACTGGGTACAGTTGGGCACTCTTGTATATGGTGCCTCAGATCCTAAAAGAGGCTACACAACTATCAGCGGTTCGCTATTGCACCCAAAAACAGTTGTAAGAAGCGGTATAATGGCAAAAGAATGTGGCAACCTGATGAGCGATTTTTTCAAAAATAAGAGATAGACACATACTTTTAAAAACAAAAAAGGTTGTACCCTAAGTACAACCTTTTTTATTGCAAAGCTTTTACTTAAACAGCGGCAAACACTTCTTCCAGTTTCTTTGTCAACTCTTCACCTGTCAGATTCCTGCCAATGATAATACCATTTTTGTCAATCAGCACATTCGACGGGATGGCCATAACCCCATATTGATTACTCGCTGCGTTGTCCCAATACTTAAGGTCAGACACGTGTGTCCATGTTAGCTTATCATCTTCAATTGCTTTCTTCCAGCTTGTAATATCTTTATCGAGTGAAACGCCCAGAATGTCAAAGCCTTTATCCTTAAACTGGTTATATGCTTTTACAACATTTGGGTTCTCTCTGCGGCAGGGTCCGCACCATGATGCCCAAAAATCTACCAGTACTACTTTCCCTCTCATGGACGACAATGTTACAGCCTTTCCTTCAGGATCATTCATTGTAAAATCAGGTGCTTCCTTGCCAACTTCAACTTTTTCAAGTACTGCAATACGATCTTCAATACGTTTGGAGAATGGAGATTCCTTTACTTTCCCATCGAAGTTTGAATGCATGTCCTTCAATTGAGCCAGGTCAAACTCATGAGCATGTAGCATAGTAACATAAGGAGATACAAAAGATTCCGGATTTTCTTTAACAAATGTGATAACAGCTTCTGTGTTTTTCTCATACAGATCATTCATCTGAGTATCGAGATCCTTCATTTTAACTGTATCGCCATTCCTTGATGCTTCATTATACTGAGTATATATCCCAATCATAGATGACTGGAACTGGTTCATTTTATCCAGGTACTTCCTGTATTCCCCATCTGATACAGAACCTTCTACCTTAGGATTGCTAAGGCTGTCGATATTAAATGATATCTTAATGCTGGCAGGCTCGTTAAAGAAACTTACAAACCGTGATTCATTCAGTCCAATGTAATAAAGGTCAGGGTTTTCCAATATTCCTTTAAACTTAAAGCTGCCGTTTTCAACCGTGGTACTGTCGAGCTTTACAAAGTCTCCGTTAATATTCTTCTGCAGATAAACATTACCGGTGTACTTGCCATCAATTTTACCTGTAATGATAAATTCATTGCTTTTTCTAGTATTACAAGCCGATAAAAAGACTACCAGTGTTAATAACCAAATTACATTTTTCATATTCCAATTTTTAGATTTCAAAAATAGCACTTAAACCAATAGTAGCAATAAGTAACAGAAAAGAAATGCAGGCTTAGCTTGAGAGTAAGGCAAGTTACCTTTTCCTTCTCATAAAAAGATATTCCACAATTACGATCATCAATAAAGTAACAGCACTGCTGAGTATTACTCTTAGCAGAATAGTTCCTGCTTCTGAAAGATAAAATGACTCAAGGATTCCTATCATCAGTTGGTGAATAAGAATCAGGACTGTTGAATAAGTGATAAACCACTGTGCTCCCATATCAGGGATTCCAGGATTAAGATGACCTTCATAATCAGCAGGAGCACCAACACCTCTGATAACTGCCGGCCTTACAAATGCTACAAACACAGAAGCAGCAGCATTTAATCCGGTTGAATTACTGAAGATATCTATCGACATACCAAGAAAAAACGATGACACCAGTAAAAACCATCCCGGTACCTGGAAGGGCAGCAATATGATAAACAGAAGATACAGCGCCGGACTAATATAACCTCCAAGGTTAATATGGTCAACTATTAATACCTGGGCTGCTACCAGTACTACAAACCTCATGAAAAGGGCAAGATAGGACCTACTCATCTATCACCTCCTTGCTTAATTCCACCTGTTCTTCCCTGAACAGGTTCTTAACGATGTATACATAAGTAAGGCTGTTAAAGTCGGCCGACCATTCAAAGTCGATATCATAGAAATGCTCACCTTCCCTCACTTTGATGTTTTCAATGGTACCTACCATGATTCCTTCAGGGAAAATATAGCTGTAACCGCTTGTATAAACGGAATCCCCTTTTGCAACTTTAACGTGCACCGGAATGTCGGTAAGACTTCCCAGCCTCGGATTACTTCCCTGCCATACAACCGTACCCATCTGATTGAGCCTGTTGATTCGTGCACTGACTTTTGCATGTTTATTAAGTGCAGACATTACCCAGCAAAAATTCTGTGATACACTTACAACGGTCCCCACTATTCCTTGCGGATTAATTACAGCCATATCAGGAGTAATACCATGACGTATACCTTTATTAAGCATAATGTAATTGTTCCTGTTACTGGTAGAATTGCTGATTACTTTAGCAACAGTATACCGGTAGTTCTGCCTGTTAAGGGTATCTTCAAGGTAAATGGTAGCAGTATCAGTAGTTACCTGTCCTTCTTTTAACGTTTGCCAGAGCATTGCATTTTCAGCAGCAAGTTTTTCATTCTCACCCTTAAGACGGAAATAGCCGGTAATTGAGGAATAGGTATTAAATATACCACCGGTAACATTATCTGTCATATTAGTAATCACAGCCCTCTGGTAATAGCTTTTATTGACTATAAGGGCTATAGATAATGCTTCCAGCACCAGGAAGAGAAAAAAGAAGCGATGCTTCCAGATGAATGCCAGAATATAACGCATATGTAGACTGCTTCTCTTGAGTTACCTTACTTGATCAGGAAGGTAAATTTATTGAAGTTCTTCAGTGCAATACCTGTACCTCGTGCCACAGCCCTTAAAGGATCTTCAGCAACATGAACAGGTAATTTTGTTTTAAGGTGCAATCTTTTATCAAGGCCGCGAAGCATTGAACCACCCCCTGCAAGGTAAATACCTGTGCGGTATATATCAGCCGATAACTCAGGCGGGGTCATTTCAAGTGCATTTAATACCGCTGCTTCTATCTTGCTTATTGACTTATCAAGGCAGTGCGCAATCTCACTGTAATTCACATAAATTTCTTTTGGAATACCGGTGAGCATATCCCTTCCATGAACCGGATAATCAGCCGGTGGATTATCAAGCTCAGTAATGGCAGCACCTACATTTATTTTTATAGCTTCGGCAGTACGTTCACCAATGTTTATGTTATGCTGCTTACGCATATATTCTTCAATGTCGTTATTAAAGTCATCACCTGCAATCCTGATAGATTTATTATTTACAATACCACCAAGTGCAATAACGGCGATTTCGCTTGTACCACCACCGATGTCAATGATCATGTTACCTGTAGGCTCCAGAACATCGATTCCTATTCCTATAGCAGCAGCCATAGGTTCATGGATAAGGCGTACTTCTTTAGCACCGGCTTGTTCTGCTGAATCTTTAACAGCTCTCTCCTCCACTTCTGTGATACCTGATGGAATACAGATAACCATTTTTAGTGCAGGTGGAAAAAGGCTTCTGGTCGGGCCGGTCATTTTGATAAGTTCCCTTATCATATACTCTGCTGACTGGAAATCAGCGATAACACCATCCCTTAAGGGACGGATAGTTTTTATATTCTCGTGGGTCTTGCCGTGCATCATCATAGCACGCTTACCCACTGCGATTATCTTACCTGTATTTCTTTCTATTGCAATAATGGAAGGCTCATCAACTACCACCTTGTCATTATAAATAATGATAGTATTGGCAGTGCCGAGGTCCATTGCAATCTCTTTAGTCATGAAGGAGAAAAGTCCCATCTCTGTTTTTTTAATTCAATGAATGATTAGCTGTCGTTGTCTGATTAATGTTTGAAATGCCTGATCCCCGTAAATACCATGCTTATATTATGCTTATTGCAAAAATCAATCGTATCATTGTCCCTTACCGATCCTCCTGGCTGAATAACACTTCTTATTCCCGCATTGTATGCTATTTCTACTGAATCGGCAAAAGGGAAAAAAGCATCTGATGCCATAACCGCTCCCTCAAGCGATAGGCCAAATGTTGTTGCCTTCTCAATTGCCTGTTTCAAAGCATCTACTCTTGAAGTCTGCCCGGTGCCACTGGCCAGAAGTCGTTTCCCTTTAGCCAATACAATAGCGTTTGACTTGGTGTGCTTGACTACTTTGTTGGCAAAAATCAGATCTTCCATTTGTTCCCGGTCAGGTTGTTCCTGAGTTATGATCTTCAGGTCACCGATAGTTTCTGTCTTTAAGTCTTTATCTTGTAATAAGACACCGTTAAGGGCAGTTCTAAACTGTTGAGCCTGAAAATCAAATGTTTTCGCTTGCAAAATTATTCTATTTTTCTTAGTCTTCAGAATATCAAGCGCATTTTTTTCATATTCTGGTGCCAGTATAATTTCAAAGAATATCTTATTAATTTCAGTAGCTGCTGCTTCATCTACCGGCCTGTTTATGACTATTACACCACCATATGCTGATACAGGATCTGCTTCAAGAGCAGCTGCCCAGGCATCAATAACCGAATTTCTGCTCGCTATTCCACAGGCATTATTATGCTTGAGAATGGCAACTGTAGTTTCTTCAAAATCATTTACCAGGCTGATGCCTGCCTCTAAATCCAGCAAATTGTTGTATGATAATTCTTTCCCGTGGAACTGGGTAAAGACTTTTTCCAGATCGCCATAAAATGTTCCCTGTTGATGAGGGTTCTCTCCATATCTCAAATGAACAGGATTTTTTAGCAATATCTGTACCGGAGACTCATCTTTATACACAGTTTCCTTTATGGCATCATGGGATGTCTGACCTGCCATATACCTGAAAATAGCTGAATCATACGATGACGATCTTTCAAAGGCTAATGATGCAAACCTCATGCGCTCGTTTAAGTCAGTGTCGCATTCCTGCCTGTTTGCTATTTCAACCAGGTCTTTATATTGATCAGGTGAAGAAATACAAAGCACATGTTTATAATTTTTAGCAGCAGCCCTTATGAGAGAAATTCCTCCAATATCAATTTTCTCAATAATTTCTTCGTGAGTGCCTCCTGCTTTAACCGTTTCCTCAAAAGGATAAAGGTTAACTATTACAGCATCAAAAGGATTTATATCCCATGACTTCATCTCCTGGCTGTCACTATCAAGGTCAGGCCTGCCGAGTATTCCGCCAAAAACTTTAGGATGCAGTGTTTTCACTCTTCCACCAAGTATAGACGGATAACCTGTAAGGTCTTCTATTTTATTACAATTCACACCAAGTGACCTGATAAAATCGTAAGTTCCTCCTGTTGAATAAAATTCTACACCTTTTTTTGAAAAAGCAGTAATAATAGAATCCAGCCCTTCTTTGTAGTAAACAGAAATAAGGACTTTGCTGATAGTTTTTTTTGTACTCATGTTATTTAAAAAAGGAAATAATCAATCCGGCGAAGCTAATACAGGAGTATGCAGAAAGCTGATATTTAATTTCTTAATGAAACATTGTATGCTGCTTCTTCCATTATGCAAGTTTATTAATTTTTAGGGCATTATGCAAAATATATTGTCGTGCTTTTTACATTTTTGTAAGGGTACTGTGCCTGTCATTAAAATAACTAATTTTACTCTTCTGAATCATCATGAAGGAACTGCCAGGAAATATTAAACTTTTACGTGAAAGCTACGTGTTTGCCCTTAAGGCAATAGTGGTTAACAAAGTCAGGACTCTCCTGTCGCTGCTCGGGATAACTATTGGTATTTTCTCGATAATTTCTGTGTTTACAGTATTTGATTCCATTGAACGACAGATTCGTAATACTGTTAATTCACTGGGTGATAATATACTTTATGTGCAGAAATGGCCCTGGGCTTTTGGCGCAGATTATCCCTGGTGGGAGTACATGAAACGTCCTGAGCCTAAACTTTCAGAACTCCAGGAAATACAAAGAAGAAGCCTGGCATCAGCCTCATCAGCTTATTATGTTGCAACTACCCGAAAAGTACAGCACCATAATCTTTCGCTTGAGGGCACTATAGTGGCAGTTTCAAATGAGTATCCGGAGGTTACAACAGTGGAACTGGCTTCAGGCAGATTCTTTACTACAGATGAATCTGCCGGTGGAAGGCCGCTTGCAATTATTGGGAACGAAATAGCTAAAAGCCTTTATGGCAGTACCGACCCTATTGGACAGAAAGTTAAACTTTTTGGAAGACAGTTGGAAGTTATTGGTATCCTGAAAAAGGAAGGAGCGATGAGTTTTGATAACTCCACTGATTACCAGGTAATAGTACCGGTTAACTTCGGCCGTCAGTTTATCGACCTGAAAGGTGATAATATAGGTGCAGCTATTATTGTTAAAGCCAAACCAAATGTGTCACTTGATGAACTGACTTATGAACTCAAAGGTATTATGCGGTCGGTAAGAAAGTTAAAGCCAGGTGCAGATGACTCATTTGCTATAAATCAAACAAGTTTTATTACCCAGGGTTTTGATGCATTATTCGGTGTAATAAGCATAGTTGGTTGGATTGTCGGAGGCTTTTCTTTACTGGTAGGAGGTTTTGGAATAGCCAATATCATGTTCGTGTCAGTTAAGGAAAGAACACCACAGATAGGCATCCAGAAGTCAATGGGTGCTAAAAGGTCATTCATACTGCAGCAGTTTCTTTTTGAGTCAGTATTCCTGTCTGTTTTCGGAGGTATACTTGGTTTATTAATAATATTCCTGATTACATTAGTTATCAACTATTCATCTGACTTAAAGTTGGTGCTTACTTTTGGAAATATTATGCTGGGTATTTCCGTATCAGCAATAATCGGACTGGTTTCAGGTATTGTACCTGCCATGTCAGCTTCAAAGCTTGACCCTGTTGAGTCAATGCGGTCGTCATTCTAACTTCCTTTTGTTGACATCTTATGTAAAAAATTAGTTGAATCTCTTTGAGATTAACTATTTTTACAATCTAAAAATACTGAAATGCATAAGAGATGGGTTGTTAAACCTAAAGGCGACCCCGGTAAGGTACGTTCATTGGCTTTGGAGTTAGGTGTAAGTGAGGTTGTTTCAGAATTACTTGTTCAACGGGGAGTTTATACATACGATGAGGCCAAGGCATTTTTCAGGCCTGACCTTAAAAACCTGCATGACCCGTATCTTATGAAAGATATGGATGTTGCAGTTGACCGCATACTCAAAGCATTCAGTAAGAAAGAAAAGATACTTGTTTACGGCGATTATGATGTTGATGGCACCACAGCCGTTGCCCTTGTTTACACCTTCCTTCTCGAAGCCGGATTAAGTAAAGACCTTATTGATTTTTATATCCCCGACAGGTACAATGAGGGATATGGCATATCAACCCAAAGTATAACTTTTGCCCATGAAAACCAATTCAGCCTGATCATTGCACTTGATTGCGGAATCAAGGCTATGGAAAAGATCAGATATGCAAATCAGTTAGGTGTTGATTTCATTATATGCGACCATCACAGGCCGGGTGATGAAATACCCCAGGCAATTGCAGTACTTGACCCCAAAAGAATTGATTGTGATTATCCGTATAAAGAATTATCAGGTTGTGGCGTGGGATATAAACTAATCCAGGCTCTTGCAATCAAAAAGAATATCCCCTTCTCAGCATTAACTAAGTACCTTGACCTGGTGGCAGTGAGCATTGCTTCTGACATTGTACCTATTACAGGTGAAAACCGTATACTGGCTACTTTTGGTTTAAAGATGCTTAACTCAAAGCCTAAACCTTGTTTCGAGGCTATTCTTAAATATGCCAATATTACCAAAAAGCCTGTTACCTATTCATATGGTAACGGCAATATTGAACAGGTAGTGGATGAAGATTGCTATTTCTGCCGTGAACTTACAATTACTGACCTGGTCTTCCTAATAGGCCCGCGCATTAATGCAGCAGGCAGAATAGAAAGTGGAAAGAATGCAGTGAGGCTTCTTATTAGTAAAACAGATGCTGAAGCTGAAGTACTGGCTACCCAGATAAATGACTTCAACAATACCCGGCGTGACCTCGACCTGAATACTACTGATATGGCATTGGAAAATATCAAGAGTATTGAAAAACTCCAGCATTCAAAATCAACGGTAGTATTTAATAAGGACTGGCACAAAGGTGTAATCGGAATTGTTGCTTCAAGACTGATTGAAACATACTACCGGCCAACCATAGTACTTACCCAGTCAAATGGTTTAATAACAGGATCAGCACGTTCTATAAAGGATTTCGACATATATGATGCCCTTGATGAATGCAGTGACCTGCTTGCCCACTTTGGCGGACATAAGTATGCAGCAGGACTGTCAATGCTCCCTGAAAACCTTGATGCTTTTATAGAAAAATTTGAGAAAGTTGTTTCTACCAGGCTACACGAGGACATGCTCGTTCCTGAAGTGGAAATTGACCTCAAACTCACACTCAAAGAAATTACCCCTAAATTCTACAGGATACTTAAGCAATTTGCTCCCTTCGGTCCGGGCAACCAGTCCCCGGTATTCCAAACTGATGGTGTTATAGATAACGGCAATGTAAGGTTACTTAAAAACAAACACCTCAAGCTTACCCTGGGGCACATGGAGTATGCTTCCAATCCCATCCCTGCCATAGGCTTCCAGTTGGGCGACCATTACGAATATGTTACCAAAGGCCTGCCTTTTAATATTTGCTACCACATTGAAGAAAACGACTGGAACAACAAGAAAGAGCTTCAGTTGAACATCAAGGACATAATGGTGGAATCAAAAGAAGACCAAAATACCTTTGTCAGGAATTACCTTCCCGAAGAAGAAGGCGTTGGGTACCCGGCTGAATTTTAGTTAGGCAACAACCATCAATACATACTGAAAGCTCCGAGCCAGAGCTTCATGGACATTTTACTTTTATAATTCTCTAGTGCTTCCTGTTAGAACTTCCTAAAGTTCTTAAATACCATTTCATGCCTGTTGGGATCGTATTTCATACGTATTTTATACGTGTTTCATACGTATTTCATACGTGTTGACACGTATGAAATACGTATGAAACACGTATGAATAACGTACAAATACCGGATTCAAATCATCAATGAACAACAGTTTTTCCTATATTTGTGGTATGTTTAATTTATGTAAGACTTTTTATGGCAATATTTAAAGATGAATCATGGCAGGGCGTTACTGGTAATTTATCCATGTACAAAAGGAAAGGAAAAAATGTTTTAAGAACCCTGCCAAAGGGGAAGAAGAAAATATCACCTGCATTTGCTGTTGCACAGCAGCATTTCACTTATGTAGGGAATCTTGTGAGAAAAATGAAAGATGCGGTTGACCTTGGTTTCAAATACTATGAACCGATGCGTGTACCTTACAATGTAGCTATTTCATTGAACCTCAGTAAATACAAAACAGCACGTCAGTTGGAGAAGGCAAATAACCTCTCGTGGTTCGAAATTTCAAAGGGAGAACTGAGCAATGCTTTAGTGGTTTCGGCAAGCATTGATCCTGAAGGGTATATTAACATCAAATGGGAGGGAACTGAAGAATATAAGGTGCACCATGATAATGATTTCCTGGTGGCGGTAGTCTACAATAAAACTATGAATACCGCAGATACTCACCTGACTAAAGCCAACAGAAAAGAGCTATCAGCCAGGATACCATGGAATAACTACAAAACAGGCGACCAGATTGAACTATTTGTCTTTTTCCATGTACATCAGTTCAGGTCCCAGAACGATAGCAGGGCAAATGTTTCTGATTCAAAGTGGGTGGGAGAGTTCATTATCTGAAAGATCTCCTGAGATCAGAAATTCAGGAAAGTCTTTACTACCAGGAATATTCCGAAGCCTACCAATAGGATTCCTACAGAATGATTAAGTGCAATCAGGAACTTAGGTTTCAGGTATTTCTTCAGCTGGTTGGCAATAAATACTTTTAAGAGATCAGTTGTAAATATCGTTATCAGCGAACCGGTGAAGAATAATTTCAGGGAAGATGATTGGGCTCCATAGTTGGCACTTACTGTTACCATAACGGAAACCCAGAAAAGCCAGACAAAAGGATTGGCAAAGTTGAGGAAAAAGCCTTTGAAGATATAAGTCAAAGGCCCGGGCTTTTTAACATTATCCATCATTTCATCAGCACTGATGTGGACTTTCCTGAGGTAAGTCACAATGCCAAATGCAATAAGTATAATTCCACCGGTAATGCCGAATAATAATCCGTTTCTGGCATCTCCAAATATCTGTGCCGCCCCGAGATAGCAGAACCAAACAAGAGTAATATCACTGAGAAAAATCCCCAAAGCCAGTATTGTTCCCCTGTAAAGGCCACGATGTATACTGGTTTGAATGAGAGTGAAAAGAGCCGGACCCAGCATTATTGCCAGGGTAAGTCCCAGAATCATTCCTTCAATCAAAGGATGCATAATTGCTATTTGTTCCTGTAGTTAGTATTTAAATAGTCTTCCCAGCGCTGAAGTTGTTCTTTCTTGCTCACCCTCGGGAATTTATGCTGCCCTCCTTCTTTACCCAATTGCTTCATATATGTATAGAAGAGCTCAAGTGGAAGCAATTCAACAAAAACATCCCTAATAGCTGCAATTCGTTCAACCCTGTAATCGTCATTAAGGTCTTTCAGATTCTGGTCAATCTGGTTCTTTACAAGTTCGGGATCAATATTTGTTATATCTCCCTTTACTCCCAGATACCATTTATGGGCAAACATCGACTCATGTTTTATACCGGCTACTGTAAACTCCGGAACAGCAATGTTATGCTGCTCTTCGAGTAATTGTATAGCCCTGTTCATGTTTTCCTGCGAAAGATGCTCACCGCATAGGTTAAGGAAGTGCTTGATACGACCTGTGATAACTATTTCTGATTTTTCCTTTGAAGTAAATTTAATAGTATCACCAATCATGTACCTCCAGGCACCTGCGCATGAAGATAAGAGTAAGGCATACTCTTTGCCTTCTTCTACTTCACCGATGGTAAGGGTATGAACATCCTTTTTTACATTACCCTCATCATCAAAATTATCACTGTTGAAATCTATGAACTCAAAGAAAAGTCCGTTATCCAGCACAAGCTGCATTCCTTCTGCTTCAGGCCTCGACTGGTATGCTATAAAGCCCTCTGAAGCAAGGTAAGTTTCTATGTAAGTGATTGGTTTGGCAAGTAATTTCTCAAATGTCTTATGGTAAGGGGCAAATGATACACCACCATGCACATAAATGGACAGATTAGGCCATACATCATGGATGGTCTTAACGTTGTAATGGGCAATAATTCGTTCCATAAGTATCTGAAGCCATGCAGGCACACCCACTATAACTCCGATATCCCAGCTTGCTGCATTCCTGACAATTTCATCAAGTTTGGTAGTCCAGTCGCGTTCTTTTGATATCCTGCGGCCAGGCTTATAGAAATGCTGAAACCAAAAAGGAATATTGCCTGCTGTAATGCCTGAAAGATCGCCTTCATAATAAGTTCCATTAAACTGAAGATGAGTGCTTCCACCTAACATAAGGATACCTTTCTCAAAGAAATCAGTTGGAAGGTCATACTTTGCAAGTGAGAAGATCTGCCTGATGCTGGTTCTCTTGATAGCTTTCAGCATATCATTGGTTACCGGGATATACTTGCTGGTTGCTTCACTTGTTCCTGAACTCAGGGCAAAGTACTTTACTTTACCCGGCCAGGCTACATAGCTTTCCCCATGCAGGGTCCTGTACCACCATTTCTGATGTATTGAATTGTAATCATTTATCGGAACAACAGATTTAAACTGTCCGATTATATCCTTTTCACCCAACAAATCACTGAAATTATAAGCCTCTCCAAGAGCGGTATATTGTGCCCTGCTTATGAGTTTTTTTAGTGTTTCTTTCTGTTGCTTAGCCGGGGTAAGATTCCTGATTTTTTCAAATGGTATCTTACTTGGAAATTCAATAGCACCTTTGATTATCGACCCTAGTATTGGCATCACGCTTAGTTTTAAGTTAACGTTACACTACAGCGAGTAAAATTAAACTAATTTTTTTAGAGGAAAGCAAGTAGTTGCAGGCTTTAACAATTATTCAGATCCTCAAATGATGCGGTAGATCTGCATAATATTACCAAGGATAGTATCAAAATCAATCTTAAGGTCTTTAAGTATGCCTGTCCTTAAGTCAAATACCCATCCGTGAACTGTTATATGCCTTTCTTTATAGGCCTTCTGCACATCGGCAGTTTTCAGCACATTAACACATTGCTCTTCAACGTTAAGCTCAACAAGCCTGTCGTACCTCTCTTCAAGATTTTCTATACTATCAAGCTCTGACTTGTGAAGCCTGTATACATCCCTGATATTTCTCAACCATGGATTAAGAAGACCAAGGTCAGAAGATTCCATGGCTGCTTTAATACCTCCACAGTTGTAATGCCCACAGATTACAACATGCTTTACCTTAAGTTGAGTGACTGCAAAACTGATGACTGACTGAGAACTAAGGTCTGAATTAGGAACTATATTGGCAATGTTCCTGTGTACAAATATTTCTCCGGGACTTGCTCCCATAAGCTCTTCTGTGCTTACCCGGCTGTCGGAACAACCAATATATAAGATCTCGGGATATTGTCCTTTGGAAAGTTTATTAAAATACTCGTTATCAGTTTCAAGTTTTTTTTCAATCCAGGCCTTGTTATTGGCGAATATCCTGTTTATTTCCATACTGCAACATTGGGGGTAAAGCCGATACTGTTTTATTTGACTGTTCCTTATGAAACAATCATCTACTAAAATAAATAAAAAACATTGACTTTAACCTGAAGGTGGCAGATATATTACCTGACGATGAGTGTAAATTTTTCAAACCTTCCGGCGGTGCACATACTTAATGCCTGGTTTCCTTTAGAATCTTTGCAACTAATCCTGAATGAATAAAGGCCCGGTTGTATATCAATTGCACTTCCTGAAATAACTCCGTTATCAGGATTAAGGGTTAATCCCCCCGGAAGATCATCACCTTCGTGTAATGCAAATGTATAGGGAGGAAAACCACCAAGCATACTTAAAGAAACACCGTAGCAACAAGTATTGGCATCACAGAGCAAATTCGTCTCAGGGGCACTGAATTGCATTACAGGTACCTTATTTCTAAGCTTATTATTGAAAGACCTATTTATCAGTGTGTACTTTGCAGTAGCGTAGTTTATCCCGTCAGTAACCTCAATTTCGAATGAGTCACTGCTTCCTGTCTTGTCTTTTAATTGACCTCCACCTGTAATCACACCGTTGATGGTATCAAAAATTAAACCTTCAGGTAAAACAGAACCTTTAGCCAATCTAAATTTGTAATCCCCGGATGAGTGATCGGGACTTCCACCTCTGGCATAGATCTTAACGGGCACTATCATCGTATAATCCTTAAGACCATTATACTCATCATACAGGTAAGCTTCTATTTCCTGTGACTTTAAAACCAGCTTTTCACTGCTGTATGTTTCATCATTCTTCTCACATGAATTTAAAGACAGGATCAGCCCTGTGAATAACAGGTAACCAAATATTTTTTGAATAATCATATAGCCTTAATTCTAAGGTGATACAGATTAATCAAAAAATCGATAAAATGTAACTTGCAGATTATTTTTTCTTTGCCAGGCTCATGCTTTTGGAAACACTTACCCCGACTGCATACTGCATACTGAGCTGCTCACCGAAATAATACTTGTAAACAGGAACATCTGCAAATATTGCCAGATGGAATCCTGCAGGAAACTGATATCCAAGCTTTGGAGCAAAAATAACCGTATTTCCTCCCTGTGAAGCCAATTTTGCCCCTGTTGGTGTTTTGTCGGTCAATTTATGCTCATTCCTGATGGCCGCCTGGCCGAATAACTGCCTGTAAATCCTTCCTGATAAAGCAAATGTTGTAGTATGCATGCTTCCATACAAATAGTCGTATTTATTCCTGAAATTCCACTCTGACCTGTGGCCGATAAGAAATTTGTAAACTCCGGACACATCACGGCTTATAAATACCTGTCCGAGTATTCCCCATCCACTGGTTGATGGTTGAAGTTCAACAGGAAGATCAACATTTTCAAGACTAAACATTTTAGTTGAATACGGATACTTAACACCACCGCCGGCAGATATTCTTGCTGATCCCGGTTTACCTCCGGTTAATTGATACCTGGCCGAGAGTATTCCATTTGACATGCCATAACCTTGCTTAGCCAATGCATCTATCTCGGGATTTACATAACGTATCTCTTTTCTCAGATAATAACCGGTTTCATGCTCAATGGTAAGCCTGTTTGTTAGTGAATAAGACAAAGACAAGCCTGCAAAATCATATCCTGAGTGACTGTACATTCCATAATTTACCAGCCTTACGTTATGCCTGAAATACGTTTCATTATAACCGCTTTTAAAATAAGTGTTTATCTGGAACTGGCCTTTAGGTGCCTCCCCTGAATAATTCATTCCTGAAAGGGGGTTTCCCATAGAACAGCACTGCGCAAAACCCTGTACAGCCATCCCTGCACATAATAGAAAGAGAAATAAGATCTTCATGGATGTCAGTTTATAACAGTAATATTTACTGACTTGATTTCAGTTTTACCATTGCGGTCGGTCACCATGCAGGAAAGATTAAATACGTCAGCATGGCAGATTGTAAAAAGTACTTTAGGACCTGACCCTACAATAGTGCCCTGTGGGAAAGATTTCCAGGAATATGTACAATCATCTCCTCCAAGCACACAAGCCTCTACTTCAGAAAAATCCCCAGCTTTTACTTCCTGTGGTGTGGCGGTTACCTCTTTATACACAAATCCATTGATTACTTCTACCTCTGTCACTTTTTCCATAATTGTGCCTAAAATATCAGTGATACGGCAGGTAACAGAATATTTTCCTTCAACTGATGATTTGAAGAGAGCAGAGTCGCCCAGAGCTGTTATTTCACCTCCATTGGCTGACCATTCATACGTAACGCCTTCACCTGATGCACTTGCTTTTATCAGCGCCACATAATTAACAGGAATGAGAGGTTCATTTGGAACAAGGTCAGAAAATACCATATCCTTTGCAACCAACAATGACACCTGCTTTGTAACGGTATTCCCGTATTTATCAGTTATCTGACAGGATATATCAAAATTCCCGGGTGTATCACATGTAAATTGAGCTTTAGAGTGTTGTGGAATCAGTTTACCTGACACTGAACTCCAGTTATACTTAAGTGAGTCACCGCTTGCCAAAGCTTCAACCATAACAGTGTCACCTGTAAAAAGACTTGAGTTAGATGGCTTGAGTGCTTCGTAGTTTAAAGGCCTTTTCTTTACAAGGAAAGGATTCTCATCATATACTTCTTCCTTATAACAACTCTGAAGAATGACAACCGAAAGAAGCACTAATAAAGTCGTAATATTTCTCTTCATATGCCTGGATTACAGCGCTAAAATAAATATTATACATGTAGTTTTAACACTATGTGCTTATTTTGACCAGCAATTTAGTGTTGTGGCTTGTTAACCAGATAGTTGCGTTACTTATCTGGATTCAGTACTGTCTTGTTTTGACTGATTTTCCTTTTCAGCTGCTTTTTCTGCTTCCTTTCTTTTACGTTCTTCTTGTCGCTCCTTCTTTTTAAAAAATCCTCTTAAGAGTATATTGCTCTTGGCTGCTTCCATATTTTGTTCTAATCCCTTGCTGCTGTTTTTAAGGTTAACCATGGTCTGGTTTAAATTCTTAGCAAATGCTGAATCCTGTAGTAACTGTCCCAGGGCTCCTTGTCCGGAATTAATTTTTATCATAATCTCCGACATCTGGTCGGCAATAACTTCTGCATATCCGGCAGTAACACCAACACTTTCAATTATTGCATCCATTTCAACAGGTTCATTTGAAACAAGTTGATATCCATCACGCACTGATGCTTCTGAAGGACTGCCTTGTGAGATTATAATAATCCTGTCACCTATTATTCCTTCCGACCCTATGCTTGCTTCACTATCTATTTTAATAAAGCGCTGCACTTCCTTCTCAATAAGCATATCAACTCTCACAGTAGTATCGTTGAGAATCCTGATATTATCTACAGTACCAACATCTATTCCTGAGAATCTGACAGTATTTCCAACCTGGAGGCCACTCACATTGTTGAAATCAGTCCTTATGGTAAATACAGGGTTAAAAAGGTTTTCCTGACGACCGATGATAAATATTGTAATCACCAGTAGCAGTATTCCACCGAAAATAAAAAGGCCAAGCCTTATTTTAAATTTATCCGAGTGAGGTTCCATAATCAATTAGCTAGTTTCAGTAAAAAATGATTTTATCAGTGGATCTTCCGATTCTTTAAATTCTTCCAGGCTTCCTTCACTATGAACAACACCCTCATGGAGCATAATCATTCTGTCGCCTGTTTTCATCGCACACCTCAGGTCGTGAGTAATAATAATTGACGATGTATGGTATTTTTCCTGCACTTCATTAATGAGTTCACTAATTTCATCTGAGGTTACAGGATCAAGTCCTGTTGTAGGTTCATCATAGAGCATTATTTCCGGATCAACTATTATTGTACGGGCAAGGCTCACTCTTTTCCTCATTCCACCTGAAAGCTCTGATGGCATTTTATTCATTACTTCCGGAAGGCCGATACTTTCCAGTACCGCTTTTACTCTTTCTTCAACTTCTTCTTTCTTTATACCTTTTTTTATTCTCACCAATGGGAAAACCAGGTTTTGTTTTACAGTCATTGAATCATACAATGCCCCGTTCTGGAAGAGAAATCCAATTCTTTGCCTGATTTCAGTTAGTTCATTTTTTTTCATCTGGCTTATCTCCCTGCCAAAGACCTTAACTGAGCCTTTATCAGGGCGCAATAGTCCAACAATGCATTTAATAAGGACTGACTTGCCAGTGCCTGACTTACCAAGGACAACCAAATTCTCTCCCTTAAATAAGGTTAGATTAGTATCCTTAAGAACCTCCTTACCTTTAAAAGACTTATTGAGGTTAATAATCTCAAGCACTGTTTCACGCTCTTTACCATCTACACTTTTCACAGCCTTACTTTCGCTCATCTTTCTAACATATCTGTTATCTGCACTGCAATTATATCAACAACCAATACCAGCAATGAAGCAAGTACCACCGCAGAATTAGCGGCTGTACCGACACTTTCAGTCCCTCTGCCTGAATTATAACCTTTATACGTTCCAACGAAACCTACTACTGCACCGAAGAAAAAGGTCTTTATGAATGCGGGAATGAAATCAATGAAGCCAACAACATCAAAGGCTTGTGCCATGAAAAGAGTAAGGGAAACATTTCCTTTAATGTTTGCGGCCAGCCAACTGCCCAATAAACCCATTGCATCTGCATAAAGAACTAACATGGGGAGCATAAAAGTTGAGGCCAATACTCTTGTAACAACAAGATACCTGATTGGATTTGCAGATGATACTTCCATGGCATCAATCTGTTCCGTTACTTTCATAGAACCAAGTTCAGCACCCATGCCTGATCCGATCTTTCCAGCAAAAATCAGGGCAGTAATAACAGGCCCCATTTCACGTATTAAAGAAATTGCTATCATTCCGGGCAGCATAGATACTGCCCCAAACTCTGCCAGTACCGGACGGGATTGAATGGTTAATACTGCTCCCATTATAATTCCTGTAACTGATACTAAGGCAAGTGTTTTATTCCCAATCCTGAAACATTGCCTGAAAAATTCCCTGAATTCAAAATTTCTTGAAAAGGCTTCCCTTATAACTAACATTACAAATAGCGTTGCATTGGCTACATCTATGAGAAAACTGCCTGCTTCTTCTTTAGTATGAATAGTTTTATCACTGAGTTTACTGATTGAACTGGCAGTGGCTTTCCGGATACGGGGGATAGTTTTGTCAGCCATCTTGGTTTTTTTCATCCAGGTATTTCAAATGTTATTTTACTAATCTAACACATGAAAAGTCGATTATCTTTATCGCCTCTTATTAATGCAATATGAAAGTCGTTTTTTCCTGTTTTAAAATCTCTTCTTTATTAGTCGTTTTGATGCTGAACTTGAGCCAGGCAAGTGCCCAGATTTTCATGCAAGGACATCCTGATTCAGTGTTTACTGAGTATTTTCGCCCCAATTCGGGGGGATGGACCGCAGGTGATGCCACACTTTCAGTACCATTACCTGATGGAAGGACCATCTGGCTTTTTGGTGATAGTTATATTGTGAATGTTGATACAACCAACAATACACTGCCATGCCTTTTCCAGATAAGGAACTGTATGGTTGTGCAGGATTCGGTTGATAAATCAATGTTGACCACTTATTATGATGAAGGTCAAGCAGGAGTGTTAAGATCTACTTTTAAATTAGCACCTGATGATTCTTCACCATTGTGGCCGGGGCATGGTTTTACTGACCATGATACTGTTCTGATATACCTTGACCATATTGATAACGAAACCATGGAAAACCTCGGTATTTGTATAGCACGACTGCAACTACCTGAGCTAACCATAAACTCTATAAAGCCTTTGCCTGACTATGCAGAAATTCAGGTAGGAAGGGCTGTGGTAACAGATACAGCCCATGGATACAGGTATATTTATGGAAATAAAGTTGATTGGATAGTGTGGGAACCCTTTGTTGCAAGAACACTAATCGGTACTAATATAGAAGCTCCTTATCAGTTCTACACTGGCAGTGGCTGGTCATTCAATCCATATCTTGCGCAACCTATCAGTGAAGAATTCGTTTCTCCGGGATTCAGTGTATTTAAGATGAATAATAAATACTACATGCTAACCCAGGAAAATGGCTTATTAACCTGTGGTTTGGGCCGTGAAATATATATGCTGGAAAGTGAAACACCATGGGGCCCTTTTATTAATAAAACGCTTGTGTACACTATCGAATACATGTTCAATAACCATTACACCCTTACCTATAATGCACAATTGCATCCTTCATTTACTGAAAATGGCGAGTTGCTGGTTTCATACAATGTGAACGACTGGGTGGATACCCTTGACCCATATATTTGTCCATCCCAGTGTATTGATATCGGCCGTGACCGTATGGATGCAGATACCTACAGGCCAAAATTTATCAGGGTTCCCATGCTGACTTCTGACTCTGATAATCTACCCCTGAAAAACCAAACCAGAAGTATCCCCAACCCGGTCTCAACCAATTCCTACTTTAAACTTGAGGGTGTACCGGGAGAATTTTCACTTGAAATTATTGATATTTCAGGAAACGTTATAAACAGGTATCCTGATACAAATATCAATAGTACTTTTTCTTCCCCACAAGCCAAAGGGCTCTATCTTTTGCGTATAATACCCAAGGAACTTCCATCTTACGGAATTAAAATGATTGTTGTCGGGTAAAAGCCCTAAATAATCCTTACAACCTTTCCAAAAAACAGCTAAAGAATACAAGCAAACCTTATAGAGCATAAGATTGTTTGTTAATTAATTGATATTCTTTAACTTAACTAGGGATAATTACCTTTTTGGTCTGTTTTTTGCTATCAGAGTGCTGTATTTTTGAAACCTTATAACCAATTGGCCTATAAGGCTTCGAGCCACTTATATCACTATAATAACTAACAAACATGAAAAGAACAGCGCTTAATTTCCTTGCCCTGATTGTGGTACTTCTTCCATTTACTGCTTTTGCGCAGCAAAATTATGAAGTAAAACAACACAGCCTGGTAGTAGAGGGAACTTCCAATCTACATGACTGGACAGCAGAAGCTGAAAATGTCAGCGGTAATTTAAAAATGAAAGTTGAAGATGGAAAAATAACATCGATTAATGGAATTGATGTTAAGGTGGATGCAAGCTCACTAAAAGCTTCAAAGGGAAGTATCATGGAATCAAAAATTGATGATGCACTTAAGGTTAAAAAAAATCCATACATCTTCTTTAAATCAACCGGGGGAACAATCAATGATAAAGCCGGAGCTTATAAGATTACAACCAATGGTGTACTAACCATTGCAGGTGTATCAAAAAACATTAGTCTTGATGCAGTTGGCAAAGTACTCCCAAACGGCCAGATTGAATTTACAGGCTCAAAAACTTTAAAAATGACTGATTATAAGGTTGAGCCTCCTAAAGCTATGTTAGGCTCACTAACCACCGGTGATGAGATTACTCTTAAATATAAAGTTCTTGTAAATCCTAAATAACTAATTAACTACTTAAACCTTTAGCTATGAAATATCTTTTAAGGAGTGTAACTATTATTTTACTATCAATCGCCTCAATAGGTGGTTTCTCTCAGAGTATAAACTTTATGAGAGAAAATGATCAGAGAGGCATCCATAAATTCGAAACAAACAAAGCTGCTGATACTGTTCCTTTTGATGGGCTGAAAGTCAGGATTGGAGGAGCATTTACCCAGCAATTCCAGGCATTAACCCATTCAAATACAGCTCAGGCAAACTGGGATACGATTGGAACAAATTCTTTTAATTTAAATAAGCTTTATCCATTGGCTTCAGGTTTTAATCTTGCTACTGCTAATCTCCGCATAGATGTCCAAATCGCTGATGGTATCAGGGTAGCCCTTGAAAATTACATGTCTTCACGTCACCATTCAGAATTCTGGGTGAAAGGAGGCTATATTCAAATTGATAAACTTCCTATGCTGGGTGATCCTGACTGGTTTTCCAAATATTTAACCGTAAGAATAGGACATTTTGGTGTTAATTATGGCGACCAGCAGTTCAGAAGAAGTGATAATGGTAATACAATCTTTAATCCTTTTGTAGGAAACCTTATCATGGATGCTTTTACTACTGAGATTGGCGGGGAAGTTTATTTATATCCCGTTGATGGTGTTTTCATTATGGGAGGTTTAACATCAGGCCTTCTAAATGCTGATATTAAACAAGCATATCTGCCTGATAACACAGAATTAAAGAAAAACCCTTCAATTCTTGCAAAAGCCGGCTTCGACAAACAATTAACTGATAACCTCAGGTTCAGGTTAACCGGTAGCTTATATACTAACCCGGGGACAACACGCAACACCTTGTATGCAGGTGACCGCACCGGCTCACGTTATTACATGGCAGCTGAGCCTGAACGAATTGTTTCCGGTGGTGCTTTTGTATTAACTACACCTGCAGCACAATTTACATCCGGCGCTATTAATCCGAACTTTACTAAGAGAGTTACAGCATTCCAGCTTAATCCTTTCATTAAAGTCGGAGGTCTTGAATTCTTCGGCACATATGAGATTGCCAACGGTTCTGAAGCTTCAACACTGGCAGTAATGGACCCCGAAAGCAGGAAATTTACCCAAATGGCAGGTGAATTAGTTTACAGGTTCCTGCCAAGAGAACAACTTTTCGTTGGCGCCAGGTACAATACTGTTAAAGGGCAGTTAGCCGCTGGTGCTGATGATATTTCAGTTGACCGCACACAATTATCCGCTGGTTGGTTTGCAACACCAAATATGCTTCTCAAGCTTGAATACGTAAACCAGAAGTATAATGATTTCGCTCCAACAGATTATAGGAATGGCCTTAAGTTCAATGGATTGATGGTTGAAGCCGCTATAGCATTCTAACATAATGATGGTTCAGTTTATATCACTCATTTTATTCACGTTGCTCGATCCTCCGGTTAGCAGCAGGGTTAGCTACAGCATTGAAGAAAACAGTTCTCTTGTTATTGCAGGGTCGAGCAATGTGAATAAATTTGAGTGTAGTAACTATGAAAGCTTTTCCGACGGATATATATATTTAAGGACTGAAGATCATAAGGATCATGTGCATTTCAACAATGCTATCCTGAAGATTAATGTAAAATCATTCGATTGCCAGAATCCCCTGATGAACAAGGATTTCTATAAAGCCCTTAATGCGAGTGAATCTCCAACCATTAATGTAGAATTACTGAGTGCCGTTCCACTTACTAAGGGAAAGATCCTTAAATCAAAATCAGGAAAGTTTCTTGCAGATGTTGTAATTAATCTCAATGGTATAAGCCGGAAAGATGAACTGATAGTCAGATGGGAAAAAACAAATACCGACGAATTCAGGTTTATCGGAGAAGCCGATCTTAAAATGTCGGATTTCAATATTGAACGACCGGTTGCTGCTCTTGGACTCATTAAGGTTAATGATGAAATATCTATCAGGTTCGATTTGCACATACATGCCAATACAAGAATGATTTAAACTAAGAATTTGTTTTAGTGAGAATAAAGAGGCTGTTTCATCTGAGATAGCCTCTTTGATTTTTGAGACGGCTTCTTTATCTGTAACTTTGCTGCATAATGACAGAAAACGTAACTCCCGGATATAAAAGAATCTGGACTATTTCATACCCAATCATTTTAAGCCTTATAGCTCAGAATGCTGTAAATGTTACCGATACTGCATTCCTCGGAAGAGTGGGTGAAATTGAACTGGGAGCTTCCGCTATTGGAGGCCTCTTCTATATCTCGCTCTTTATGCTTGGGTTTGGATTTAGTATTGGTGGCCAGATACTAATAGCACGACGCAATGGAGAGAAAAAGTATAATGAGATAGGTAAAATAACAGATAACAGCCTGTATTTCCTGATGGGAATGGGTTTGTTTCTTTTTATGGTGATTTACTTCTTTTCTCCGCTGATTTTAAGGCCAATGATAGCGTCTGATGCTATTTATAAAGCAAGTACAGATTTTCTGCAATATCGTATATACGGGATATTCTTTGCTTTCGGCAATGTACTTCTCAGGTCATTTTATATTGGGACAACAAGCACCCGGGTGCTGACGTATAATGCAATAATATTGGCAGGAACTAATATCTTTCTTGACTACTGCCTGATTTTCGGAAATTTCGGGTTCCCTCAGATGGGTATTAAAGGCGCTGCCCTGGCTTCATCTATATCTGAAGCTGTATCTGCCCTGTTCTTTTTTTCTTACACATTTCTTAAGGTCGACCTTAAGAAGTATAACCTCTTCAGATTCGGCCATATTGACTGGAAAGTAATCAGATCAACCTTTAACATCTCAATTTTCGTGATGATGCAGATGTTCCTCTCTCTGGCCGGCTGGTTTGTATTCTTTATGATAGTTGAGAAAATGGGGGAACGTTCACTTGCAGTTTCTAATATTATCAGAAGTATTTATATTGTGCTGATGATTCCTGTTTTTGCATTTGGGTCTACAACAAACAGCCTGGTAAGTAATCTGATTGGTGAAGGCAAAATTGATAGTGTATTAAAAGTAATCAAAAAGGTGGCGTTGATGAACTTTGTTCTCATAGGCACATTGGTGCTTATCTCAGCAATACTGCCGGGATTGATTATCAGTATCTACACCAATGATATTTCTTTAATTAATGATTCTCTCCCGGTGCTTTATGTAATTATGATTACTCTGTTTGCATTCTCATTTACCAGTATATTGTTTAATGGAGTATCAGGAACCGCAAGGACTGAGATAGCGCTTTTAATCGAAGTGATTACTATAGGTATCTACCTGTTCGCTGCATGGATACTGGCTGTTGTTCTTAAACTCCCTATCCATATAGTTTGGACTACTGAAATAGTATATTTTGTTATAATGGGACTTCTTTCTTACATCTATTTGAAATCAGGGTATTGGAAAAAAGGACTTGGTAAAGTTAAGGTGGCACATTCAGATTAAAGTATATTTGCAGTATGCCAAAACTATCCGTTGTAATTATCACTCTGAATGAAGAGAAAAATATAGAGAGATGTATTCGCTCTGTAGAAGGACTTTCAGATGATATTATAGTTGTTGACAGTGGTTCGACTGACCTCACACCTGTAATTTGCAAGGCTTTGGGAGTAAGGTTTTATACTTCCGACTGGTTAGGTTATGGCGAAACCAAGAATTATGCAAATTCATTTGCCTTAAACCCGCTTATTCTCTCCCTTGATGCTGATGAAGCACTTTCAGAAGAACTAAGGCAAAGCATTGCTGCAGTATTGAGAGATCAGAAAGCACCTGCTTACAGCATGAACAGGCTGACTAATTATTGTGGTTACTGGGTGAAACATTGCGGCTGGTATCCTGATAAAAAAGTGCGATTGTTTAATAGTGATGCTGCTTACTGGAGTGGTGAGCTGATACATGAAAGTATTAAATTCCATAATGGTGCAAAAGTGATGCACCTTAAAGGTGATATACTCCACTATTCATATTACACTGTTTCAGACCATATAAGGCAGGCCGATAAGTTTACTGATCTCACTGCCATGAAAGCTTTCAATGAGGGTAAAAAGGCGACTCTATTTAGTATCATCTTCAATCCTGTGGTCAAGTTCCTGAAAGATTATATAATAAAAGGTGGTTTCCTCGATGGCTACTATGGATATGTGATTTGCAGGATATCCGCTTTTGCGACCTTTCTAAAATACTCCAAACTAAAGCAGCTAAGGATTGAGAGTCAACGACAGGGTAAAAGGCTTTCAGAGCCGGGAGAAACAAAGTCATCAAACTCATTCTAGATGGTAATCCGCAATATAATTATCAGCCGCACTGATAGTATCGGAGATGTAATACTTACATTACCCCTGGCAGGTTTGATAAAAGAAAAGAATCCCTCATCAAGGATATATTTTCTTGGAATGTCGTATACCGAAGATATTATCAGGTCATCTGAACATATTGACGAATTTATTAACTGGTCGGATATCTCAGCTCTGCCGGAAGAAGAAGCTGTCAGCAAATTGAAGCAGTTAAATGCTGATATGATAATCCATGTTTTCCCGCGGTCATCTATTGCCAGGATTGCCAAAAAAGCAGGTATTCCTCAACGTCTTGGCTCTACAGGCAGGTTCTATCATTACCTTTACTGTAATCGGTTGATCCCTTTATCCAGGAAAAATTCTAATCTGCATGAGGCTCAGCTCAACATTAAGCTTATTGCCGGACTGGTTGGCGAAGTACCAATAAAAGCGATACCAGCCTATTATGGTCTCAAACTTAAACCACTTAATGTTGAAAACCAAAACCAATTAATAGACCAGGAGAGACTTAATATCATTATTCATCCTAAGTCAAAAGGCAGTGCCAGGGAATGGGGATTAAAGAACTATGCTCTTCTTGCCAGGCAATTGTCGGCCGGTACATTTCATTTTAAAGAAGGAAGCATTGAGGCAAAAGTATTCATTTCAGGCACTGCAGAGGAAGGCGCATACTTAAGGCAGAGCGGTTTCTTTGAAGATGCCGGTGAGAATGTAGTAGATATCACAGGCCGATTTACACTCCGTGAGTTTATACAGTTTATTAATTCAGCTGATGTCCTGATTGCAGGATCAACCGGGCCGCTGCATATAGCTGCAGCTCTGGGAAAGATAGCACTTGGGCTATACCCACCCATAAAACCCATGCATCCTGGCCGATGGGCGCCCATCGGCAGTAAGGCTGGTTTTGTAGTAGCGGATAAAGAATGCAATAAATGCAGAAACCAGTCGGTTTGTGAGTGCATGCAGCTTATCACTGCAGAGGCAGTCCAACAAAAACTGGAAGCAATGGTTTTAAAGTATTATCAACAAACAAGGCAAGAATGAAAGCAAATGGCAATGAATGGTTTGTGATAGTAAACCCTAACGCAGGAAGGCGTAAAGGTGAAAAAGACTGGCTTGAGATAGCAAGGCTACTTACCGAAGCAGGCCTTGAATTTACAAGTGTTTTCACCGATTGTCCTAATCATGCAGTAAAGCTTTCACGTAAATATATAGATGCCGGTTTCAGGAAGATACTGGTTGTAGGCGGTGATGGCACACTCAATGAAGTGATTAATGGAGTCTTCATGCAACATACCTATGCCCCTGACGAAATAACGATTGCCATGATACCGGTAGGTACGGGAAATGACTGGGGACGCAGCTTTAATATACCTTCAGATTACAAACAGGCAATAGATGTTATAGTGAGGGGTAAAACTTTCAGGCAGGATGTTGGTAAGGTAATATATACCGCTAACGAAAAGCCTCATACCCGTTACTTCGTTAATATGGCAGGTATGGGGTTTGATGCTATGGTAGCAGAGAAAACAAATAAACAAAAAGCTGAAGGTAAGGGCGGACCTTTGTCATATCTCTTAAACCTGTTTACCAGCCTCATTGCTTATAAATCAATTACTACTAATATTTTAATTGACAATAAGCCTGTTAACGAAGACGTTTTTAGTATGAGTATTGCTATTTGCCAGTATAATGGCGGTGGCATGAAACAAGCACCCGGAGCAGTCCCTGATGATGGATTGTTTGACATCACAATTATAACAAGAGTAACAAGAATGACAGTTCTTCGCAACGTGGCAAAGCTTTATGACGGGACATTTGTAAGACTCAATCAGGTAAAGCAATACAGGGGACAGATAATTAAGATTGATTCAAATCCGGCCTTATTCCTGGAAACAGATGGTGAGTCGCTGGGTCACACACCTATGACTTTTGAGATAATGCCGCGATGTATTACAATTGTCAGTGGTATTGAATAAATGGCAGGTATTTATATCCATATTCCCTATTGCAGGCAAAAATGCAATTACTGCAATTTCTTCTCCATTGTTTCGAAGAGGACATTGCCGGAAATGATCACTGCCATATGCCGTGAAGCAGAAATCCGTTCAAAAGAAAACAACGCTGCCATAGAAACCATCTATCTCGGGGGTGGAACACCTTCTTTGATAGATGATCATCTGCTTATTCGGTTACTCGATACGATAAAACACAACTACCAGGTACTTCCGGAAGCTGAAATAACACTGGAGGCAAATCCTGATGACATTAATCCTGCAAATCTTGAACACTGGAAAGCAGCAGGTATCAACAGGCTCAGTATAGGTATACAGTCATTCCGCCATGAAGATCTTAAATACCTCAACAGGGTTCATTCAGCAGAACAAGCTTATAAATGTATCACACTGGCAAGAGAATACGGGTTCCCTGACCTGACTATCGACCTGATATATGGTATTCCAACTCTCAATCATACCGACTGGAAACAGAACCTTGAAATATTTGCTGACTTAAACCTACCACATTTATCTGCCTATGCATTAACGGTTGAACCCCGTACACCTCTTCATTTAATGATAGAAAAAGGCCAGGCAAAGCCCGTTGAAGAGAAGCATTCGTCTGAACAGTTTGAAATACTTATTGATTTTTTGGAACAAAGAGGTTATTTACATTATGAGATCTCTAATTTCAGTCTTCCGGGTAAGTTTGCCAAACATAACCTTTCATACTGGAAAGGAATAGCTTATTATGGGTTCGGTCCTTCTGCCCATTCTTTTAACATAAACCGGAGGCAATGGAATGTCTCCTCAGTTTCTGAATACCTGAAGCATATAAACGAAGGTATCCTGCCATATGAATCTGAAGATCTAACCCTGGAAGAACGATACAATGAGTACGTAATGACCGGACTCAGAACTATGTGGGGATGCCAGATTACAGAAATTGAAGAAAAGTTTGGTTTCACTTTTAGAGACTATTTTACAGCCCAATCCAGGAAATGGTTAGACAGATTGCTGATGAAAGAAAATAATGGAAATTATCTTCTGACTAAAGAAGGTAAGTTACTAGCGGATGGAATTGCCTCTGACCTATTTTACGTTTAAATAGTAACCTTTAATACAACCGGTTGATGATCAGCCTCCCTGAAGCCGGTGGGAATAGTCATTACTTTTTCGAGTTTAACATTTGGTGAAAGAACGAAAAAGTCAATAAGGGTTGAGTAGGTCTCACCCTCCACATAATTCCTGTTTACATACCTGTTGGTTGTATGTTCCGGATCATAAGCACAAATCCAGCCTTCAGGAATAAAGTCATCCGGTATTCCTGGTCTGATAACTCTTGGTTTATATATCGGTAATACTTCGGTTGAATCAAATGTGGGTGGATTCTGGTTCCAGTCACCGCCTATAATGACATAATTACCCTTACTGTATTCATCCACCATTAATTGTCTGAGCGTTTTAAGTTCCTTTTCACGGAGTTCAGCCGCATCATCAAAAGCTGAATTATGTGTGTTTACCAACACCAATTGCTTACCGTCGCTGGTTAAGTACCTTGTTTCAATAAAACACCGCTTTAACTGAAACAACCTTATTGGCCAGGAATATGAAGACTCAAAAGCTATTCTTTTTGCAAATACTGGTTTATAACGGCTGAAGGTTACCTGGCCGGCCCTCACTTTACCCATTGGTTCGGATGGAGGGATGGGCACCCAGGCATTGTAATTTAAACCCATTGAACCGTGCATCCCCGATAAATGCTCTTTAATTTGTCGTAACTGATTATTCCTGTAACTCCTTTTTGCCAATGTATCAACTTCCTGAAGCAGGATGAAAGAGGCTGTATCAAAACTATGAATACGTTTCATGACGTCTTCACTGTATTGGGTGTACAGCTCTTCAGTAGGCCTTACCATCTTACCACCTTCATAGAAGAAATCCATCTCTGAGCCTAATCCACAATAACCTATATTCCATGATATGAGGGTTAGAGTGTCACCTATTGTATCCGCAGCATAGGAGGAGGAAATGGCGATTTCCTTCGGCGGTTTAAATTCTGTGGCTGTCTGGTATGCAAGAAAAGAAACAAATCCTGCGATAACCAAAACAATTATCCATGCAATAACCTTAAGTATCGTCTTCATCATGGTTGTATTAGGTATACTACGAATTTACTAAGAAATCACTTATTCCAGAAAGCAGATGAGAAAAGGATGAATACAGTGAAGAGTTCAAGACGGCCTAGTAACATCATAAACGAAAGCAACCACTTACCAGCCTCAGGAACACCACCGTAATTCAGCACAGGACCAACGGTACCAAAACCAGGGCCAATGTTACCAAGTGAAGAAGCAACCGCTCCTATAGCCGATTCAAAGTTCAGGCCCATGATAGAAATTATTAGAGAGCCGATTGCAAATGTGATGATATAAAGGAGAAAGAAAGCAAGTACATTAAAGATAATAGGTTGGGGGATAGACTTACCGTTTAACCTGACAGGTATGATTGCCTGAGGATGTATAAGGCGCTTTAATTCCATTCGGCTGTTCCTGAACAGAAGCACAATCCTCACCACTTTAATTCCGCCGCCTGTTGAGCCTGCACACCCTCCGATAAACATCAAAAGAAGTATAATTATCCAGGTGTGCTTGGGCCATAATAAATAATCTGCACTCACAAAACCGGTTGTGGTAATGATTGAAACAACTGTAAACAAAGAATCCCTGATGGATTTTTCTGCCGAACTATTACCAATGAGGAGCAATGCAATACCTATAATTAACGCAGCGGAAAGAATGATAAATGTGTAATTCTTAAGTTCATCATTTGAAAAGACCTGCCTGAACTTTCTTTTAAAAATAAAGAAATGAAGTGAAAAGTTGATTCCGGCCAGATACATAAATGCTATCAATACATACTGGATATAAGGAGAAAATGATGCTACTGAATCATTTTTTGTGCCAAAGCCTCCTGTAGCAAGTGTTGCAAATGAATGACACAATGAATCGTACAGGCTCATACCACCAAACATGAGCATAATAGTACATGCGAAAGTTAGCACTACATAAATAACCCAGAGGTTTTTGGCTGTTTCTGTAATTCTTGGAGTAAGTTTATCAGGTGTAACGCCCGGAACTTCAGCAACAAACAACTGCATTCCTCCGATGCCGAGGATAGGGAGCACTGCGAGTGATAGCACAATAATTCCCATGCCACCAATCCAATGTGTAAGTGAACGCCAGAACAATACTCCTTTGGGTATATCTTCCACGGATGTGAATACTGAAGCGCCTGTTGTTGTAAAACCTGACATAGTTTCAAAGAAAGCATCTGCAAATGTCGGGGCAACACCGCTCAACATATAGGGTAAAGAACCAAATATTGATATAAATACCCATGCAAGCGTTACTATAATATATCCTTCCCTTTTACCTATACTATTCTGGTTTAATTTCTTATTTGAGAGGAAAAGCCCTGCACCAGCCGAAAGAGTAACTAACCCTGTAACAAGCATCGGAAGAAAGTCGTGCTTAGGGTTCAGTAATGATAAATTGCGGTAAAAGTCAGGCTCATAATAAACCGAAGGTATCAGGCAAACGAGCATAAACAATCCTTCAATCATTAACAGGATGCCCAGTACTTTAAGAATAGCTGATCTGTTGATATGATTAATAGTAGCCATGATTGCCTATTACCCTCCGTTAAGTAAAAAGATCCTGTACACGGGAAATAGTCTCAGGGAGGGCAAACACCACTACATGGTCACCTTCCTTTATTTGAAAATCACCTATAGCAATATAACTTTGATTACCTCTTACTATGCCACCTATTATACTACCACTGGGGCAATTGAGCTGCCTGATTGGTTTCCTGGTAGCTACTGAACCTGGTTTAACCATAAATTCAAGAACTTCAGCATCCACCCCACTCAGGTACTTTGAAGAGCGTACTTCTGCATCCATTGTAAATGCGGCAATATATGAGGCAGTAATGAGCTTTTTATTGATAACCGTATCTATTCCGATGCTTTGTGATATACTTATATAATCTATGTTTTCAACTAAAGGTATAACTCGCTTTACACCATAACGCTGTGCAAGAAGGCAGGTTAATATGTTGGTTTCATAGTCATTGGTAACTGCAATAAACGCATCCATATTCCTGATACCTTCATCCTCGAGAAGCTCTATATCCCTTGCATCAGCATTAATGATCAATGTCTTTTCAAGCTGATCGATCAGGTTAAAGGCCCTGTCCTTATCAAGTTCTATTAACTTGACGTTCATCTCTCTCTCCAGTAGTTGGGCGGTCTTTCGTCCTATACGACCACCGCCAACAATCATTACATTGCGGATATCTATAGTTTCCTTACCACCGAGCTTCATCAGGGAATCAATGGCGTTAGGCTTCGTAATGACATATGCCAGGTCGCCGTTTTTAAACATATCATCTCCTTTCGGGATGATTGTTTTCTGGTTACGGTGTATAGCGACGGCCCTGAAATCAAGCTTTGCATTCTCTGAAGCAATCTGATTTAGTGTCTTGTTTAAAACAGGCGCCTTTTCATCCAACCTGAGAAGTATGAGCGACAACTTATTATCGGTGAAATCATAAATTTCTGTTGCTGCCGGTTGTTTGATCAACTTTACTATCTCTTTTGAAGCAATTCTCTCGGGGCAAACCATGGAATCGATGCCTATTGACCGCATAAGTTCACGGTTTTCATTAGTCAGGTATTCCACGTTATTTATCCTGGCGATGGTTCTCCTGGCTCCGAGCTTTTTACCAATAGCACAAGTGGTGATATTTATCTTTTCATCGTGAACCACTGAAATCAGGAGGTCGGCTTTCTTAACATTAGCCTGTTCAAGTACTGATATGGAGGATGAATCTCCTGTAATAGTCAGAAGGTCGGTATGCGACTCAATCATTTTAAGCAGTTCCTGGTGGGGGTCAACTACAGTGATATTATGGTTTTCGCCCGAAAGCATTTTTGCCAGGTGAAAACCTACCTCGCCGTCTCCTGCAATTATTATATTCATAAAACCTTCTGAATAAGAATAAAGCTTGCAAAAATAACACAATTTCCAAGGATGTGAACTCTTTATGCCTTATTTTAAGCATTATAAAAAATAATTAATCTACATATCTCCATTCCTTCCCTCTCCTTAAATTGTAATAAGCTTTTACAATTAGCGTTACTTTTGCATTCCTATTATTCAATCCATGTTGCCTGAAACCAAAACGCTTCTTAAATTTATCAACTCTCCTGCAGACTTAAAAAAACTGCCTCTGGAACAACTGCCTGATTTATGCCTGGAAATAAGGGAACTGATACTGGAAGTAATGTCAAAAAACCCCGGCCATCTTGGTGCAAGTCTTGGAGCTGTTGAACTGGCTGTTGCAATACATTATGTATTCGACACTCCTGATGATAAACTTATCTGGGATGTTGGTCACCAGGCTTATGCGCATAAGATCATTACCGGCAGAAGGGACGAATTCCACAATATCCGCAAAGAGAATGGCATAAGTGGCTTCCCAAAGATGAAGGAAAGTCCATATGATTCATTTGGAACAGGGCATTCCTCCACTTCTGTTTCAGCTGCTCTTGGCATGGCAACTGCATCAAGGCTGTCGGGTAATTTGTCAAGGCATCATATTGCTGTAATAGGCGATGGTGCAATGACAGGAGGTATGGCAATGGAAGCCCTGAATAATGCCGGAATTTCTAATACAAACCTGCTGGTAATCCTGAACGACAACGGTATTTCAATTGATAGAAGTGCCGGAGCTCTCAGGGAATATTTCATTGATATAGTCAGCTCAAGGATTATCAGGAAAATTACAGATAAAGCAAAACTACTAATGGGTGGTAAGGGTAACCTGTTTGAGGCTTTTGGCTTCAGGTACCTTGGACCGGTAGACGGACATGATGTTTTAAAGCTGATTAAAATCCTGAAGGAGATCAAAGACCAGGATGGCCCTAAACTGTTGCATGCAATAACTGTTAAAGGCAAAGGATTCGAACAGGCTGAAAAACACCAGATACTCTTCCATGCGCCGGGTTTGTTTGATAAAGAAACCGGTGAGTTAACAGCCAACACTAAAAGTAATAATCCTTCAAGATACCAGGATGTATTCGGACATACCATAATTGAACTGGCAAAAGAAAATCCCAGGATTGTTGGCATTACACCTGCCATGCCAACAGGTTGTTCGCTTAATATCATGATGAGAGAGATGCCTGAGCGGGCTTTTGATACAGGCATAGCAGAACAGCATGCTGTAACCTTCGCTGCAGGACTTGCTGCTGAAGGCATGATCCCTTTCTGCAATATCTACTCTACTTTCATGCAACGTTCGTACGACCAGGTGATCCACGATGTTGCATTACAGCAATTACCTGTAGTTATGTGTCTTGACAGGGCCGGCCTTGTTGGTGAGGACGGTCCTACTCACCATGGTGCATTTGATCTGGCCTATATGAATGCCATCCCCGGGATAACCATTGCTGCCCCTATGAATGGTTATGAATTACGAAACATTATGTACTCTGCACAATTAAACGGCAATGGGCCTTACGTTATAAGGTATCCCAGAGGCAATTGTGCATGTAGCGACTGGCAAAGGCCTTTTGAGGAAATATACACAGGCAGGGGTCGCCAGATCTCTGAAGGAAATAACATAGCGATATTAAGTCTGGGTCATCCGGGTAACTTTGTGAAAGAAGCAGTTGCACTCCTTAAAAAAGAGAATATTTCACCGGCACATTATGATATGAGATTTCTGAAACCGCTTGATGAAGAAATTCTTCATGAAGTATTTTCCAATTACAAGCATGTCGTAACCGTTGAGGATGGTACTGTACTTGGTGGGTTTGGTAGTACCGTACTTAATTTTATGTCATCACATCATTACCAGTCGTTTGTCAGTATACTGGGAATTCCCGATCAGTATATCCAGCATGGAAAAGTTGATGATCTTTACGCAAGCTGCGGTTATGACTCAGTAGGGATAGCAGCAGCAGTAAGAAAGAACCTTTTATTATAGATCCTCATGGTAATAAAAAGAAAAACTTTCAGGGACTTAATCTTTCTTGTGCTTTTTATTCTGATAGTTGCAGGATGTGCTTTATTGACTCTACAGTATTTCAAAGAGGATAAAATAAAAGATATACTCGTTTCTGAACTTAATAAACACCTGTTAACAAAAGCGACTGTTGGCAATCTTGACATTAGTCTGTTCAGGTCCTTTCCTGATGCATCACTGATAATGACAGATGTTAACCTGCATGCCCCGGCAGGCATGCCAGAGGCTCCCGGACTTATCAAAGCTGAAAAGATAATACTCAAATTTAACTTATGGAATATAATCACAGGACGATATAAGATTCAGGGTGCAGTTATCACAAAAGCTGTCATTACATTATATGAAAACAAGGCAGGGGCTGTCAATTACTCTGTTTTTAAAACAGTAGAAGGTTCATCCGGCAAGTCAGTCAATCTTGACATCAGGCAACTGATTATTCAATCCTCAGAGGTTATTTATCTCAATGAACGGAGGTCGGATAAAATTACACTAGCTGTAAATAAAGCCACTTTTAAAGGAAAACTACTTGAAGATCAATTTACTCTTAACTTGAAAAGTACACTGTACAATAAACAGCTTTTAATCGGCGGAGAGGTTATTCTTCCTCCGGGTGAAGCCGATTATGAATCAGTAATTGATATTGATACACGGAAAGAAGTACTTCGCTTTAGCGACTCCCATTTGATATTTTCAAACGTCAAAGCCAGCTTTTCCGGTAATTATAATTACGGGCATGATCCTAAAATTGATTTCCTTATAAGCTCTGCAAAAGGTTCACTTCCTGATATTATGAAGATTATACCTGCCTGGGTGGCTGATATTTTCAGCCCATATAAACCCAAGGGAGATCTTGAAGTAAAAGGCAGCATTAAAGGTCCTGCAGAAAACCCGGAAATGTGGACTATTTCAGCTAACGGGGAAGTAGTTAACGGAGCCTTTTACCTTGAAAACCTAAAGAGTGAAATAACCGGTATTTCATCAAAAGGCAGCCTTTATTATGCTGGCAGAATAAATTCAGAGATCCTGAAACTACAAAGTTTCTCAGGCAAACTCGGGTCAGGTAAATTAAAAGGTGATCTTCTAATGGCTAATTTCAGCCAGCCGCATGGGACCATATCCTTGAATATTAACACAAATATAAATGAACTCAAAAACCTCACGGATAAAGAAGGAATCCTCAATGCCGAAGGTCAGCTGATTGCTGATCTCAAGTATCAGGGATCTTTTACTGATCTGAATGGGATTGATGAACGGATGAGCGGTGAAGCCTCGTTTATTGATGCAGGTTTCCAGTATCAAAAAGAAAGGATCAGTGCCATGAACGGCACACTAAGCTTTAGTCGAAAGAAATTGTATTTTGAGGGACTGTCATGCCGTATTGGTGAAACCGACCTGAAAGCCAACGGTTATATAGATAACCTTGTGAGTTATCTTGCCAATAACAAGCAGAATGTCAATGCTTCACTCTCATTGTATTCAGACAAAATGGTACTTGAAGATATTCTTGGCCTTGTTTCCTCCAATTCTTCCGGATCTGTATCAACCAGTATTTTCCCTCCGCATATTACATTCGACGCCTTAATGAGCGTTGAAAAACTAACTTATAAAAAGCTTGTAACACAGAATATTACGGGCAAGTTTTCGTTGAAAGATGATATCCTGCGTGGTAAGGATATAAACATCAAGGCATTTGGGGGTTCTATATACGCAAATGGGATAATCAACGGCAGATATGGCAACAGGGCACAGATAGTTACTAAAGCCGATTTTAAGAGTGTAGATATTAATCAGTTATTTTATCAGTTTGACAATTTTGGCCAATCCGCCCTTATTAGTAATAATCTAAAAGGAACAGCAGATGCCAGGGTAGAGTTTGCTACATCCCTTTACAGTGATTTTTCAGTTAATACCAATTCAATAGAAGCAATTGCTGATGTAGAGATCAGGCAGGGGGAATTAAATGACTTTGAGCCTTTGCAGGCACTTTCAAGGTTCCTCGATGCAAAAGAATTGCGTAATGTTAAATTTGCCACTCTGAATAACAAGATAGAAATTAGGCAGAAAACAGTTCTTATACCAAATATGGAGATACGATCGTCTGCATTAAATCTTGTTGGTTTTGGTACACATACCTTCGGCAATGAAATCGATTACCATGTTAATATGCTTTTAGCAGATGTTTTAAGGGCTAAAAGAAAAACCCATGATAAGGTAGAAAAATATGTAGAGGATGATAGTGCGGGAAAACCAAGGTTATTCCTTAGTCTAACCGGCCCTATTGATGATCCTGTAGTTAAATACGATACGAAAGCAGTAAGTAAAAAAATTACTAATGATCTCAGGAATGAGAAGAAAGTTTTCAAGGATGCAATGAGGAAAGAATTTGGTAAAAAAAATGCTGAAGGGACTAAAGAGACAGTAAAACCATCCACAGAATTCGAGATAGAATGGGACGAAACTAAATAAGGTCTATATTTGTAACTACAACCTTACTAACCAATGAGATTACGTTCAATCTTCCGACCAAAGGCCAGTTCCATCTACAGGCAAAAAAAGACCTGGAAGAGATGGCTGTTCTTTGTTGCTTTGGTTATTGTCGGGGTTTCTCTCTGGTACACAAATTCTCTTGTCAGGAAGATTGCACAGGATGAACGAAGCAAAATTACTACCTGGGCTAATGCCATTCAACAAAGGGCAAGACTCGTTAACTACACTGAAAACTTTTTCCGTCAAATCAGCTCGGAAGAACAGGAGCGCGCGGAGTTATTAGCTGAGGCAACCGTTAAAACCGTCCAGTCTGATCCAAATGAAGATATAAGCTATTACCTGAAAATCATTTCAAATAATACTTCTATTCCGGTTATTATTGCTGATGAGAACGGGAATATAAGCTGGACAAAGAATGTGAATTTCAGTACCGACACTATTCCTAAAATGACTTCTGCCCTGCTGAAAGAGTTTTCAGCATACCCTCCCATCGTATTAGAATATTATTCAGGCAACTACATCTACTTCTACTATAAGGATTCAAAGTTGTTTTCAGAATTAAAGGTAGTATTGAATGACCTTGTACAATCGTTTTTCCAGGAGGTTGCTGATAACTCCGCTTCCGTTCCTGTAATCATAACTGATAGTACAGGTAAAAATATCATCCAGTATGGCAATATTGACAGCACTCTTGTAAAGGATCCGCGTTTTGTTACAAGGACTATCAGTGAAATGGCCTCAGAAAATGATCCTATCCAGATTGATATCGCCGGGCAAAAGACATTCATTTATTATCAGAACTCATACCTGTTAACACAACTGAGGTATTTTCCTTACATCCAGTTGTCCATAGTAAGCATCTTCCTTTTAGTATCATACCTGCTTTTCAGCATTGCCAGGCGTTCAGAACAGAACCAGGTATGGATAGGACTGGCTAAAGAAACAGCGCATCAACTTGGCACACCTTTATCTTCCATGATTGCGTGGGTAGAATACCTGAAGAACAAGGATGTAGGCTCTGAAACAATTGCAGAACTTGACAAGGATGTTAAGAGACTTAGTGTCATAGCCGAAAGATTCAGTAAGATTGGAAGTGTTGCCAACACAAAACCGGAAAATATCGTTGAAGTAGTGTATAATTCAGTTGATTACCTGATGACAAGGACTTCACGAATGGTTCATTTCCATATTGAACCCGACAGGAATTCAGTAATTCTAACAAAGCTAAATTATCAGCTTTTCGACTGGGTAATTGAAAACCTTGTTAAGAATGCTGTTGATGCCATGTCAGGAAAAGGAAAAATCAGCATTATCATGACTGAGGATGATAAGAATGTGTATGTGGATGTTACTGATACAGGTAAAGGAATACCCAAAAAGATGTTCAGGACCATATTTAATCCCGGATTTACAAGTAAGCAAAGAGGTTGGGGACTTGGACTTTCATTATCAGAACGCATAATCAGGGAAAACCATGGGGGAAAAATATTTGTCAAATCATCCATCCCCGGCAAGGAAACTACCTTCCGAATTATCCTGAATAAGTAGTTTTCATCAAATAGCTAAAACCGTCTACCGTTTGTTTTACAAGAAAACGGATAATTTCACCGTAATAATTTTGCATTTCTGAAAATTGCTTTATTTTTGGTGCATCTTGGTTGATGATATATTTATGTATTTCTACTGTCTGACAACTAAATTGATCTTTCGCAACATAAAAAATCGCGACAGGTATTGATTTGTGATATCGTTTTATCTCACAACTAGTTATTAATCAACCATTTCTTTAATAATCAATACCTATTTTCGAATGAAATTACCATTTGCAGAATCATACAAGATCAAAATGGTGGAGACAATCCGCCGCAGCACACGAGCAGAACGCGAAGAGTGGATTAAACAGGCACATTACAACCTTTTCAAGCTTAAGAGTGAGCAGGTTTTTATTGACCTTTTGACTGACTCAGGCACTGGTGCCATGAGCGACAAGCAATGGAGTGAAATGATGCTGGGTGATGAAAGTTATGCCGGCGCATCGTCATTCTTTAAAATGAAGAATGCCATTAAAGATATCCTTGGATTTGAATATTTCCTGCCTACACATCAGGGCAGGGCTGCTGAGAATGTGCTATTCTCTGCGCTGGTAAAAGCCGGTGATATTGTGCCGGGCAATTCACACTTCGATACTACCAAGGGCCATATCGAATTCCGTCATGCCAAGGCTATCGACTGCACCATTAACGAAGCGTTTAACACTACGATATTACATCCTTTTAAAGGAAATATTGACCTTAATAAACTCGAAACAGTATACAAATCAACGCCGCGTGAAAAAATACCCTTCACTGTTGTAACTATAACCTGTAATTCCTCAGGCGGACAACCTGTTTCAATGGCCAATCTCAGGGCAGTGAGGGAACTTTCTGATAAATATGGAATAATGGTAATTTTTGACTCAGCACGTTTTGCTGAGAATGCTTATTTCATTAAGACCCGTGAACAAGGATATGCTGATAAAACCATCAGGGAAATAGTTGCAGAAATGTTCAGCTATGCTGATGCAATGACCATGAGCAGCAAAAAGGATGCAATTGTCAACATGGGTGGATTTATTGCCTTACGTGATGAGAACCTATATAAGAAAGCCTCAACTTTCAACATTCTGTTTGAAGGCTATGTAACCTATGGTGGTATGTCGGGCAGGGATATGAATGCTCTCGCTCAGGGACTATATGAAGGCACTGAATTCGATTACCTTGAAACCCGTATTGGCCAGGTAGCATACCTCGGCAACAAACTGGTTGAGTATGGTGTGCCAGTACAACAACCTTTCGGAGGCCACGCAATTTTTGTAGATGCAAAGCGCTTCCTGCCACATATCCCAAAAGAACAATTCCAATCGCAAACGCTTGCTGTTGAGCTTTATCTCGAAAGTGGAGTCAGGGGAGTTGAGATTGGCGCTTTATTGGCTGACCGTGACCCTGAGACCCGTGAAAACCGTTATCCTGAGCTTGAACTGTTAAGGTTAACCATACCACGGAGGGTTTATACCAACAACCATATGGATTATGTGGCTGTCGCTCTCGGGAATGTCTATGAGAGAAGCAAAACCATAACACGCGGACTGAAAATCATAAGCGAAGCACCAATAATGAGGCATTTCACTGTTGACCTTGCGAGAGCATAATGAGCTGATAGAAAATTGAATATAATTTTTATTCAAGGGATACCCCCGGGAAATTCTTCCGGGGGTATTTTATTTCCTTGCGAACAACTGCTAAACAGAGGAGTATGTAAATTTTTATGCAATATCTGAAATAACATCCTTCCACTTCTCTTGTTCGGTTCACATGTAGTTTGATTACTTTGTAAATAACTCTCTATGATACAATTTCTCTTTCACAAAGAAAACGATATAACCCGCGACTGGTTATTCTACATCGAAAATGAAGCAAGGTCACTCTCTCAGAGAAATGAATTTGCAATAAACAACTATTTTGACAGAGAGATCTTTAATCCTGAAATGAAGAAATTCCTTTCATCTCCTTTTATTGCAATGATGCTTGACAAACTGCCGGACGATGACTATGAGCCTATGTATCTTAACCTTACTGAAGGATATGAAACACATCAGATTGATGAGTTCTATAAACCAAGGTTTCTCAGGTTGAAGAAGTATGGCAGGCAACTTTTCCAGGAAACAGTATTTGATATGGAGGACAGGCCTGCGACTGAAATAATACGTAATGTGCTGTATGCTTTTATCCCTGTATTCCCAAACGGCTTTCCTACTGTAATACTGCCCATGATTATTTCATTTACTGCCTCTATGATAAAGTATGGTGTAAAAATGGGTTATCCGGCTGCTAATTTCTGAAGTGAACCTTGTTAACTGCACCCTGTTGAATTTATAGACTAACTGAAATACAATGAGCTCGAAAAAAATAAAACTCAGAGGCGACAGGGTAAACCTACATTACAGCCATGAAGGCAAAGGCAAAATCAATATAATCTTTATCCATGGTTGGAATATTGACCATTCTTATTGGGACAGCCAGGCTGATTTATTAAAGAAAGATTATTCGGTGTACGCCCTTGACCTGCCGGGCTTTGGCGACTCCAAGGCTGAAGATCGGGAAGTGTGGTCAATGGAGGAATTTGCACTTGATATAACAGATTTCATCAGCCATCTTGAGCTTGAAAATGTAATTCTTGTCGGACATTCAATGTCAGGCGGGATAATTCTCGATGTGGCTGTAAAGTCAACTGAAAAACAAATCCTTGCATTGATAGCAGTTGACACACTTAAAGCAATTGGTGCAGAACCTACAGAAGATGACCGTTGGAAGAAGGAGAATTTTATGAACCGAATGGCCGAAGATTATAAAGAGGCTGTATCATTATATACTGAGGCTTATCTCTTTTCACCTTTTACCTCTGAGGAAGTAAGAAAAAGAGTAAAGAAAGACTTTGAAGATTCTGATCCGGAAACCGGTATGCTTACTTTTAAAGGACTTTTGCAAAATGGTGAGAATATCAGGGAAAAACTGCAGCTGATACCCCAGAAATTATATCTCATCAATAGTGATTACCGTCCTACAGATACAGAGAGCCTTCAGAAATACTGTAAAAATGGTTTCGAGTTATTGACTGTCCATGGGACAGGCCACTACCCTATGATCGAAAAACCTGAAGAATTTAACATGTTAATCAAAGGGATAATTGATAATGTTACAAAGGACTACGAGAATGAATTAACAACCCGGGTTTCTGACAAGGTAGAAGCACCAGTACAAACTGTATGGCAGGCACTCACAGATCCGGAAATCATCAGTAAATACATGTACGGTGTAAAATATGAAACCGATTGGCAGGTCGGCAGTACCATAAAATGGAATGGCATCTGGAATGGTAAACTATTTGAACACAAGGGAAGAATTCTGGAAATGGATCCACCATACTCTTTCAAATATTCTTACTATAATACCCTGTCAGATCTCCCTGATGAAGAAGAAAGCTATGGTATTATAAGTTATCAGCTGGCAGAAGAAACCGGACAAACTTTAGTACTCATCACTCAGGACAACAACAGAACTAAAAAACAACGTGATGAAGCTGAAAGCACATGGAAGGAAATGCTCAAAGAGCTTAAAAAGGCAGTTGAACATTAAAGTTCTACTTCCTGAATCTTTCAATAAGATCAGACCTGCCTAATTTCTTGAGGGTTGATTGAAGCCACAGCCTGTTTTCAGGCTTATACCAGAAGAAGAATCTTTGTTGTTCAAGTTTCTGCTCACGGCTTTTTGCCACATACACCGGTTTCATGGTGTATGGGTCTATTCCTGTATAATACATTGCCGTTGCCAGTGTCATAGGCGTGGGCGTAAAATCCTGAACCTGTTCCAGCCTGAATCCTTGTTCTTTGGTCTCACAAGCCAGTTCGGCCATATCTTCAAGCTGGCTGCCGGGATGACTTGAGATGAAATATGGAATCAGTTGCTGCCTTAATCCAGCCGACCTGTTAATCTCGTTGAACTTTTGCCGGAAGGAAGTAAAAGTACGGTAATGCGGTTTGCGCATTATGCGAAGTACATCAGGAGAACTATGTTCAGGCGCTACTTTAAGCCTGCCTGAAACATGGGATGTTATCACCTGGCGCATATATTCACTCAGTCCGTAAGCTTTATCTTCAGCCTCCGTCTTGTCAATCAGCATATCATACCTTATTCCGCTTCCGATGGTTATACGCTTCACATTTTTTACAGTCAGTGCACGCCTGTATAATTTAGTCATCGGCCTGTGGTCAATACTCAGGTTACGGCATATTGACGGGAAGATACATGATGGCCGCCTGCATTTTTTACAAAGGCTTTTATCAATACCCGACATGAGATACATATTTGCTGATGGCCCTCCCATGTCAGTAATGTGTCCTTTAAAGTCAGGATGTGAGGCCACAGCCTCCACTTCCTTCATGATTGATTCTTCCGACCTGCTGACAACAAACTTGCCCTGATGGGCAGAAATAGCGCAGAATGAACAGCCGCCGAAACATCCCCTGTGAAGGTTGATTGAATTCCGGATCATTTCAAATGCAGGTATCACACCTCTTTTCGCATACCTTGGATGCGGTTCCCGCGTATAAGGCAGATCAAATGCACTATCAAGCTCGCCGGGTTCCATTGGTGGATAAGGTGGGTTGACAATGGTAACCATACCCCCTTGCATTTCTGTCAGCCTTGCCCCCTGCCATTTATTTGATTCTTCTTCAAAAATGCGGAAATGTTTAGCAAATAAGGTTTTATCTTTCAGGCACTCTTCGTATGAGGGAAGGGCCATTGTATTCCACCCCTCAAGGTTAGATAACTGAAAAGATTCAGGTACCCTGAAAGCAGTCTGTTCAACATTATACAGGTCTTTTATAAGTCCGCCCTGAGCAAGATGATGCAATATCCTTACAATGCTTTTTTCACCCATTCCATAAACCAGCATATCAGCACCACTCCATGAAAGTATACCCGGCTTAACGGTATCACTCCAATAATCATAGTGAGTAAGCCTGCGCATAGATGCTTCTATTCCGCCCAGGATAACTGGCACTTCAGGATATAACTTCTTAAGGATTTGTGAATAAACAACAGTTGCATAATCAGGACGAAAGCCTGAAACGCCACCCGGGGTATAGGCGTCATCCGATCTCAACCGCTTGTTTGCTGTGTAATGGTTGACCATTGAATCCATGCAACCGGCAGTTACACCAAAAAAGAGACGGGGTTTTCCCAGTTTCTTAAAATCGCGGAGATCATCACGCCAGTTAGGTTGTGGAAGGATTGCTACTTTGAAACCGTTCTTTTCAATTATACGGCCCATAACTGCATGCCCGAAAGAGGGATGGTCAACATAGGCATCACCGGATACAATAATTACATCCAGTTCATCCCATCCCCGTTTTTCAAGTTCTTCTTTTGAAACAGGAAGCCAATCCGTAACAGGCCGTTTGTTTGTCATTATGGTTCTATTATCCCGGTTTCAGTGATAAAGGCGGTTATAAGCTCATTGGGTGTTACATCAAAAGCAGGATTTAAAGCATCTGACCCGGGAGAAGCTACCCGAATAGTATGTAAATCGCCATTCCTGTCAGTACCTGTTTGCCAGAGTACTTCATCAGCCGGCCTGTGTTCAATTACAATATCTGCACCTGTCCTTGTATTCAGGTCGAATGTCGAAGAAGGAGCTGCAACATAAAAGGGTATGTTGTAATATTTTGCAAGTATTGCTTTTTCAAGGGTGCCGATCTTATTGGCAGTGTCACCATTGGCAGCTATCCTGTCGGCGCCTGTTATAACAAGGTCGATCTTTCCGGAAGCCATAAGCATTGCCGCTGCATTATCGGCTATAATCTTGTGTTGAATTCCTTCGTTTTGGAGCTCCCAGGCAGTTAATCTTGCACCCTGACCCCTTGGCCTTGTTTCATCAGCGTAAACAAATATTTCCTTACCGGCATCTCTTGCCTGATATATTGGTGCTAAAGCACTTCCATAGTCAACAAATGCCAACCAGCCGGCATTACAGTGAGTGAGGATATGAGCGCCATTTTTTATGAGCTGATTCCCATGAATACCAATTGCCCGGCCTGCTTCTTCATTTTCAAAAGCTATATTATGCGCTTCAGTAATTGCTGCCTCTGCCGAATGCTTTCCTGCTTCATAAACCCTCTCCAAAGCATAAAATAAATCCCTTGCCGTAGGGCGGGTGGCTGCAATTCTTAACCTGGCGTTATCAGGATTTTCGCCTTCCATGAAAGCCTGTGCCATGGCATAACCGGCAGCAGCACCAATAGCACCTGCTCCTCTTACAGTCATGTTGGTTATTGCATCACATGTTTGGATATAACCTGCACACCGGTGAATAACAAATTCAAAGGGCAATTTATTCTGGTCAATCATCAGTACATCTGAATTCTCCATCCAGATGGTTTTATAGTGCCGGCCGTTTACTCTCATGTATGACTTTTAAGAATGCAAAAGTAATCATTTAAGCTGAAAGCAGTGAATATCAGGCAAAACCAAAAGGCCACCCTTATGGATGGCCTTTTTTACAATGAGTTAATTGATGGTTACAGTTTAAGTGCAACACCAAGGTTAAGATAAGCAATGCCATATCCTAATTCCGCCATTACAGCGAAATTATCTGTAAAATAATAACGGCCACCTAAATAAAAGGACCAAACAAGTCCACCTGACGATTTATCATAATTGTATAAAGGATCAATAGTCCCAATTTCCTTGGTTGAAACAATATTAGCTCCTACCATTAAACCGCCATAAGTATCAAGCTTTTCAACAAGTGGATAGTGCAAAGCACCTCTGGCTCCAATAATGAGGTTAGAGTATTTATATCCCCAGGTATCGCCCCAACCGGTATATTCCCATTTATAAGAGCTATATCCGAGATATCCTCCAATTCCAATTGACCCGATATCAAGAACATCATCCTTTAGTCCAACCTCAAATGAGGCAGAAACAGGTGGAACCTGTGAAGTATAGAAACTACCACTATAAAGAGTTGATCCTAGTCCCAGACCAAGATTCAGTACTTTTTCTCCCTTGGTAAGGAGATTGGTTTGAGCCGACAATTGAAGCGCCATAAAGGCAACAAAAAGAGTAATCAGTCCTTTTTTCATGTGTGCTTTTAATTTGGTTTAACATTTAGTTGTAACAACTACATCCAGTGTAATTGCTGACATTTTATCAGTATTCCTGATAAACAATAGCAAATATAACACAAGAAGAGCCAAAATATCCTATTAAGAAAGCCTAATTATGCACATTTTGCTGTTATTATCAGTAAATTCTTTAACATCATATTGATATTCAGGAGTTCTTATCTTTGAATTTCTTATGGAACACACTGTCACAATTTACTTAGCTCCTTTTCAAAGTATCACCACCCATACTTACAGAAAAGTATATGCTGCCCATTTCGGAGGAGTAAGTAAATACTACACACCCTTCTTTTCAAAGATCGACCATGATACCAGGCTGTCTGAAAGAAAACTCCGTGAATTGCAACATCTGGATGTGGGTCTGCCAGAAGTGGTGCCACAAATACTGAGTAAAGATCCCGGGGAAATTTTAAGATTTGGCAGGATATGCGCAGGCATGGGATTTAATGAACTTAACTGGAATCTGGGCTGTCCTTATCCCCAGGTTGCTGATAAAAAGAGAGGCTCAGGACTACTCATGTACCCCAACATAATTGATGAAATTCTAGAAAAAGTTATGTCGGCAATACCTTTAAAATTCTCTGTTAAATGCAGGCTTGGTTATGAGGACAAAGAAGAGATAGAGCCCCTTATCCCCATCTTTAATAAATACCCTCTTCATGAAGTTACTGTGCATGGAAGGATTGGGACACAATTATATTCTGGAATGGCCGACCACCTAAAGGTTGCCCTGGCGGCTGAAAGGCTGAAAGCTCCCTTTGTACACAATGGTGACCTTATGACTGTTGATGATTACAATCACCTTTCTTCGTTCATCAAACCTGCAGCATGGATGATCGGCAGGGGTATTCTCTCAAATCCATTCCTGCCTGAAGATATTTCTGGAATTGTTTCAGAAACCGACAGAATGAAAAGACTGAGGTTGTTCCTCGATGACCTCTATTTCAATTACAGGAAGGATATGAACGACCGGTTAACAATACTTAATCTGTTGAAAGAGTACTGGGACTACCTTGAGACCTGGTTTAGTGACCCACTTAAGATCAAAAGACTGATTAAGAAGGCAAGGACTTTTGAAGAGTACGAGGATGCAGTGGTTAAGATATTTCAAAGTTACCATTCCACTCCTTATAGAACTGATCAAGAAAGGTAATCATAAAATCATGCCGCTCTTTTGCCAGTTTACGTCCGGTTTCTGTATTCATCATCTCACTTAAAAGAAGTAGTTTTTCGTAAAAGTGGCCTATAGTATGTGAGCTTACATTGGTGTAAGTGTCAATATTTGTGCCCAGGCCATTTCCATTAGAATGGGTTTTGCCATTAACTTTTGAACTGTGGTTTTCATTCTCATCTGATTTTGGAACATCGGATTTCTTGTTATATCCGGCAGGGATATACAAAGGCCTGTTTTTGTATCCGCCAAAATTAAACACACGTGCTATGCCAATAGCTCCGATTGCATCAAGCCGGTCAGCATCCTGCACTATCTGAAGTTCAATGGAATTAAATGAAGAGTTAATATGCCTTTTGCGGAATGAAATATTCTCTATGATATTGATTACATGCTCGATTATTTCTTCATCAACATGTTCTGCCCTCAGAAACTGCCTTGCCTTTGCAGGGCCTATAGTTTCATCTCCATTATGGAATTTGGCATCGGCGATATCATGAAGTAAAGCACCCAGTTCAATAACAAGCAGATTACCCTGTTTTTCCATCCGGGCAATATGTAATGCATTCTTCCAGACTCTTTTAATGTGATGCCAGTCGTGGCCACCCTCAGCTTCTCTTAATTCAGTCTTAACGTACTCAGCTGTGTTTTCTATTAACTGTTGATGATCAACAGATTCTGCCTTATTTATCATATAGCAATTTGTAGTAAAAGTAGTTATAATAGCACAACGCTACAACCAGTAAAGTGTTTTACTACCGACTGCCTTAAAAGCAAAGTATCTTACTGCTTTGACCTTATAAGCTGAACGTCGCAATTAATTTTAACATCATCACCTACAAGCCAGCCTCCTGCTTCAAGGGCAGCATTCCAGTTTAGTCCCCAATCTTTCCTGTTGATTACTCCTTCAATGCTGAATCCGGCTTTCTGGTTTCCATAAGGATCAGTCATACTACCTGTATACTCAACATCAAGCTCAATCGGCTTACTGATGCCACGTATTGTCAGGTCACCTCTTAATTTATACACATCATTAGTTACCCGTTGTACACTACCTGACCTGAAGGTAATTTCACCATGGTTCTCAACATCGAAGAAATCAGCACTGCGAAGATGTTTGTCGCGATCAGCGTTGTTTGTATCTATCGAATTCGGATCAATCCTGAATTCAAAATCTGCAGTGGTAAAATCATTCCCGATGGTTGAAGCATCAAGCTCATACTTCCTGAACATGCCCTTAACATTAGTGATCATTAAATGCTTCACTTTAAACTCAATATCCGAATGAGCATGATCAATCATCCATTTAATCCTTTCTTCCATGGCATCATAAATTTAGGTATTCCTGACTAACAAATTGTTTTACTATTTGTTGGAGCGGGCATCAGCAGGTAAGGGTATTCACCCAGTTACCCTGTTTAATGTAACTTTGCACTCTAAACTACTATTCTTATGATCAAACTTGTGATAACTGACCTGGATGGAACCCTATTGAATGATGAAAAACAGGTGCCGCACGATTTCTGGGATATCCGGAAAACACTCCATGAGAAAGGAATAACATGGGTAATGGCCAGTGGAAGGCAGTATTTCACAATTGCAGACCAGTTTTCAGGAATACTTGATGATGTATATGTACTTGCCGAGAATGGTGCCCTGGTAATGAAAGGTAACCAGCAGGTTCATATTGATCCGCTTGATAAATCATTTACCAATCAACTGATTGAAAGGGGCAGGAAAGTTAAAGATGCATGGCCTATATTGTGTTGCAGGAATTCAGCCTATGTGGAAGATGAATACCAGCCACTGCTCGATGAAGCAAGAAAGTATTATAAGAAACTCCAGATAGTAGATGACCTTACTAAGGTTGATGATACCGTTCTGAAGTTTACCCTTTGCGACTTTATAAGCTCAGAAGATAACAGCTATCACCACTTTAAAGAACTTCAGAAAGAGTGCAGGGTTGCTGTGGCCGGAAAGATCTGGCTGGATATGACCAGCCTGACTGCCTCAAAAGGTACAGCTTTAAAGAGGATCATGTCGCATTGCAATGTTAAGCCTGAGGAGGTAATGGCATTTGGCGATTATCTTAATGACCGGGAAATGATAGAAGTAGCCTATCACAGTTATGCCATGAAGAATTCACATCCTGATCTTATTGAATCTGCAAGAAATGTAACCACCCACGACAATAATAACAATGGTGTAATAAGGGAGCTTACTGAATTCTTTAAACTTGGTTGACCTGATTACCCTATCAGGCCTTTCATAGCAAGGTATGCCATGAAGCCGGCGCCTGTCTGCAAACTGCTCTCATCCACATCAAACTTTGAGGTGTGAAGATTGTGCACAATTCCCTTCTCTTCATTCCTTATTCCAAGCCTGTAAAAGCAGGAAGGGATGAGATGGGAGAAGTAAGCAAAATCTTCTGCTGTCATCCGCATATCGAGGTCAACCACATTCTCCTCACCCAGAAACTCAATGGCTGCCTGCTTTGTATCAGCTGTAACAGAGTCATCATTAACAAGGAAAGGGTATCCTTTATCAATGAACACTTCACAGCTTCCTCCCATACTTTCAGCAATTCCTTCAGCCATTTTCGTTATTCTCTGATGGGCCTCAGCTCTCCACTTCTCATCAAATGTGCGAAGGGTGCCTGCGAGTTTAACTTCATCGGGAATGATATTAGTCCGGCCATCAGCTATAAACCTGCCAAATGATAAAACTGCAGGGAGCGTTGGGGGCGCAGTGCGACTGATAATCTGCTGGAGTGAAACGACAATATGCGAAGCAATAAGCACAGGGTCGATATTCATATCAGGTGTAGCAGCATGTCCACCCCTGCCTTTTACAGTAATATAAACTTCATCTGTGGATGCCATGTATTTGCCGGGCTTCAAACCGATTTTCCCGGCTTCAAGAGTCGGAATTACGTGCTGTCCGAACATCTTTTGCGGTGCAGGGTTCTCAAGCACCCCCTCCTTTATCATCATGGAAGCACCACCGGGGAACTGTTCTTCTGATGGCTGGAATATTATCTTAACAGTGCCTTCAAAGGCATTTCTCTTCTCCTGAAGGATTTTAGCAGCACCCAGTAAACAGGTCATATGAACATCATGGCCACAGGCATGCATTACTCCCGGCACAACAGAACAGTAGTCAGATTTACTGTCCTCAATGATTGGCAGAGCATCCATATCAGCCCGGAGGCCAATAGTCCTGCTACCGGGGTTTCTGCCTTCAATAAGTCCTGTGATACCATGAACAGCAATACCCCTGGTGTGCTTAATACCATATTCGGTAAGTTTCGCAGCTATGAAGGCAGAGGTCTTTTCCTCCTTCATCGATAACTCCGGATTTTTATGAAGATGGCGCCTGATTTCTATCAGTTCAGGTAATAACGCTTCTGCCGCTTTCTTTACTTCTTCAGCTAAATTCATACTTCTGGAATTTATTATTCGAAGGTCTGCAAATCATGTAATTTCCTGTAAACACCTGTTCTCTCCATCAGTTCAGCATGGGTACCCCTCTCAACGATACGGCCTTTCTGCAAGACAACAATTTCATCAGCAAACTGAACAGTTGAGAGCCTGTGGGCAATGACAATGCTGGTGCGGTTCTTCATAAGATTTAACAGTGCCTCCTGAACCAGTCTTTCCGATTCAGTATCAAGGGCTGAGGTTGCTTCATCAAGAATGAGGATAGGCGGATTCCTTAAAACGGCCCTGGCAATGCTTAGCCTTTGCCTCTGTCCGCCCGACATTTTGATACCCCTGTCGCCAATATTAGTCTGATACCCGTCGGGCATCTGCATTATGAATTCGTGTGCATTGGCAACCTTAGCAGCGGCAATAACTGCCTCTTCACTCATATTATTTAATCCAAAGGCTATGTTTTCAAACACTGTGCCATTGAAAAGAATAGTTTCCTGGGATACAATACCCATAAGACCCCTGAGATCACTGATCACGAGGTCTTTTATAGGAATATCATCAATCAGTATCTCCCCTTTAACAGCATCATAGAACCTTGGCAGGAGATCAACAAGGGTTGACTTACCACTCCCCGAAGCTCCAACCAGTGCAATGGTTTTACCCTTTTGGACAACGAGGTTGATATCTGTAAGTACATCATCCTGATTATACCTGAAGCTGATATTCCTGTATTCGATCTTTTTAGAAAATCCTGTAAGATGAAGTGCATTTTCTTTTTCAGTAATGAGCTCTTCAGCTTTTAAAACATGCTCTATCCTGTCGACTGATGCAGCACCCTTCTGGATATTATAGGCGGCCGTACTCAATGATTTGATCGGATTGATGATCTGGGAGAAGATGGCAATATAGGAAATGAATATAGCTGCATCCATACTCGAATCAGGATTCAGGATAATTCTTCCACCATAATAGATCACAAATACAGATACTGCTATTCCAAGGAATTCGCTCAACGGAGAGGCAAGGTCTCTCTTCCTGTAGAGCTTCACCATTAAACGGTTATACTTGTGGTTTGTCTGGTTGAAATTATCATTAGCCCACCCAATGGCATTGAATGCTTTTATAATCCTGAGTCCTCCCAGTGTCTCCTCAATAGTTGACAGAAGCTCACCCATTTTTACCTGTCCTTTTGTTGAAGTCCGCTTAAGGCTTCTGCCGATCCTTCCGATGAGCAGTCCGCTTAATGGGAGCAATATTATTACCATCAGCGTAAGCTCATAGTTCATAATGAACAGGGTAACAAGGTAGGAAATGATTGTTATAGGATCACGGAACATCATTTCAAGAGAACTCATTATTGACCATTCCACTTCCTGCACATCGGTAGTCATCCTGCTCATGATATCGCCCTTACGCTGTTCACTATAGTAAGAAAGAGGGAGTATGAGCACTTTCTTGTACATAGCATTCCTGATATCCTTAACTACACCATTCCTGACTTCTGCAATGTAAAACATGGCTAGATACCTGAAAAGGTTCTTAAGAAAGAAAACCACCACAATGATGATACAGATGTAAGCAAGTGTGTGCAGTTCACCATAGCGCTCAATCATCTGGCTTATGAGATAATAGAAATTAAGCTTTATTGATTCAAAGTTCCAGGCCAAAGGAGGTGCCGATGTAACTGTTGCCTCAAGCTTAAAAAGAATATTTAATACCGGAATAATGGCGGCAAATGAAACAAGTGAAAAAAGTACTCCAATAATATTGAAGATAACATTAAGTGCTGCGAATCCCCAATAGGGAATTGCATATTTGAGGATCTTCGTTAGATTTCTCATTAGTGAATTTTGTATAATCACTTCAGTGGAAGAGCTACAAAGATAAGGCTAATGCAATCAAAACGGAAAAGAAAAGTAAGGCCGGCTGCGTTGTAATATATTAAGGCACTTAATTGCTTAACTTTGCATTATGGAATCAACACGTCAGCAAAAGATCGCCCGATTAATCCAAAAAGACCTTGGTGAAATACTCAGGGTTTTTGGCAGCGAACAACTGGGAGGCTACCTTATTACCGTTACAAAAGTAAATATCACACCTGATATGTCACTGGCAAAGGTTTACCTCAGCCTGTTCGGGCCAATGGATAAAGCACTTGCTTTTAAAACTATCAAGCAACACAAAAAAGATATCCGGCATCACCTGGGTATAAGGGTTAAAAGTCAGTTAAGGATAGTTCCTGAAATTGATTTTTACATCGATGATTCACTTGACTACATTGAGAATATTGACAGATTACTGAAATCTTAATATGCTTTAAGTCATTTGTAAAAAAATCCAGTCTTGAATTTACCACTCTTTATTGCCTGGCGTTACCTGAAATCTAAAAAATCACATAATGTGATTAATATCATTTCAGGTATCTCGGTTGCAGGTGTTACCATTGGTACAATGGCACTCATTGTGGTGTTATCTGTATTTAACGGCTTTGAGGGACTGGTAGTTTCACTCTTTAATACATTTGATCCACCGGTAAAAGTTGTACCTGCCAAAGGAAAGACCTTTGATTCGAAAACCATTCCCTGGGATAAACTACAACACATTGATAATGTTGAGTATGTAACAGGAGTTATTGAAGAAAAGGCGCTGCTGAAATATGGTCAGAACCAGTTTCTTGCCACCATCAAAGGAGTAGACACCAACTATGTTTCATGGAGCGGCCTCGACAGTATGATCATTGACGGAAGCATGATGCTGACCTTCAACGACCAGCCTCTTGCAATACCGGGCCAGGGAATAGCCTATTACCTGGGTGTAAACCTCAACAGCTTCAACTCACTGATTGAAGTGTATGCAGCAAACCGGAATGCCTCCAACTTATCCAATCCTGAAACAGCTTTCCGCAGAATGGACATCAGGCCGGCAGGGGTATTCTCAGTGCAGCAGGACTTTGACACTAAGTACATGATAGTCCCGCTTTCATTTGCAAGAGAGCTTTTCAATTATTCCGGTGAACTTTCCTCAGTTGAGGTATCTATAAAAGCCGGATCAGATATGACAGAAGTACAGAAAGAGATAAACAAATTGCTTGGTCCGGATTTCAGGGTATTAAACCGCTTTGAGCAGCAGGAAGTTTTGTATAAGATCATGAAATCAGAAAAGTACGCCATCTTCATGATCCTCTCGTTCATCCTCTTCATAGCTGCCTTCAACATGATAGGATCATTGTCGATGCTTATACTTGATAAACGCAAAGACATCAATATCCTGTACTCCTTAGGAGCCGGTAACAGGCTTGTACAGAAAATATTCCTTACCGAAGGCAGCCTTGTAATGTTAACAGGTACAATACTGGGCATTAGTCTTGGAACCCTGATCTGCATTCTCCAGCAACAGTTTGGACTGGTAAAAATTAATGCTGAAGGAGGCTCCTTCCTCATCAATGCCTATCCCGTGCTAATGGACTGGAGGGATTTTGTTTCTGTATTCCTTGTAGTGGGAGCAATCGGCCTGATTGCTACCCTGATTCCTGTGGCAGGAATTAAGAAAGTAAGGACTAAGCAGTTGGAAAGGGATATCTGACAAGCAGGTTTACCAATCATCATTTTTAGATTTTATCAACGGGCAATACCTGCCCGACGTCCTGTTATATTTTCTTTTAATTGAATTTTCACTCAGGTTTTATTGGTATTGTGTTCGCATTGTGTTCGCATTGTGTTCGCATTGTGTTCGCATTTCCAGCCCAAAATGCGAAGGTAATGCGAACTCAATGCGACTGCAATCCGAATTCAACTAAAATCAATCACACCCTGATTTTAATTTGACGTTTGATTAACGCCATCAGAAAAGGGTCAGTGATTAAAGAAAACAATGCCGGTAGAGCTCTTTGATTGGGTATTAAATCCCTCCAGGTGACTTATCGAAAGATTTATACTATTATTCAGGCTTAAATGTTGGAGATATCTATTTTTTGTTGTTAGATTTGTGCTGACTTCGGGATCCATTTATTTCAAAATTCGAATTATGAGAAAATCTTTACCCTCCCTGATTGTGAGCTGTTTAATTATTATTTCTGCAGTGTTTACCTGTTCAGTAAACACCTATGCGCAGATTGTTTTAAATGACAGTCCATCTGAGTTCGTGATAACGGATGACTCCTTTTCAGGAATCACAATCCGCAATACTTTTAATTCATTTAACACTTTCCAGGTTGCTTCTGATCAGGGATTATTTACTGAATTATCCGCTGACAAGTATGTGTCATCACAAAATTATGGTCAGCCAAAAGTCCCCGTTCTGCGCAGGCTGATATCTATACCCGTTGGAGCGATACCTGAGGTAAAGATTATTTCATCCACCATAAAGGAATATAACCTGAATGAGCTTGGAATTGACACCAGGCTTATCCCTGCACAACCTCCGGTATCAAAAAGCAAAACCGGCAATATTGATTTTATTATCGACTTAAAAGCTTATAACACAGATAAGTTCTTTGGTGAAGATCCTGCTTCTGTTGAGGTAGTCGGTATTTTGCGTAATACAAGGGTAGCAAGGGTAAATATTGCACCCGTTCAGTATAATCCGGTTACAGGTATTTTGAGGGTTTATGAAGATATCACTGTAAAAGTTAGTTTTACAGGCGGAGATTACGAAGCAACCAGGACACTTTCTGAAAATCAATACAGTCCTTATTTTTACAGGTTAAACTCTGCATTTGCCAATAATCTTCCATTGATGTCGGAAAGGGAATACATAACCCAATACCCTGTGAAAATGGTTATTGTTTCTGACCGCATGTTTGAAGAGGCCCTTCAGCCATTTATTGCATGGAAAATAAAAAAGGGATTCAATGTAATTCAGGCATATACCGATGAACCTGCAGTTGGAAATACAACTGAATCAATAAAGTCATATCTCCAAAATCTATACAACTCAGGAACACCTGAAGATCCGTCACCGAGCTTTGTACTCTTCGTCGGCGACGTAGCCCAGATACCTGCATACAGCCAGGGAGGACACGTTACTGACCTTTATTATTGTGAGTATACGAACGACTACTTCCCGGAAATGTACTATGGCCGTTTTTCAGCCACCAGTATTGACCAGTTGCAGCCTCAGATAGATAAAACTCTGATGTATGAGCAATATTTGTTCCCTGACCCTGCATTTCTTGGAGAATGTGTAATGATTTCAGGTATGGACAGCAATTTCGCGCCTGTGCATGGAAACGGGCAGATTAATTATGGCACAACCTACTATTACAATGCTGCTCACGGCTACACAAGTTATACGTATTTATATCCTGAATCAGGAAGTTCTGATGCTGAGATAATCCAACATGTAAGCGATGGCGTTGGATTTGCCAATTATACCGCCCATGGAAGTTCGAGCGGATGGGCTGATCCTTCATTCAGCATCTCTGATATACCAGGATTGCAGAATGATGGCGAATACCCCCTCATGGTAGGCAACTGCTGCCTCACAAGTACCTATAATACCGACTGTTTCGGTGAAGAGTTGTTAAGAGCCGCAAATAAGGGCGCTATTGGTTATATTGGCGGATCAAACAGTTCTTATTGGGATGAAGACTATTATTTCGGCGTTGGTGTAGGTAACATTGTTGTTAATCCTACCTATGAAGAAACCGGCCTTGGTAACTACGACAGGCAGTTCCATGATCATGGTGAACCGTATTCTGACTGGTATACCACTATGGACCAGATCATATTTGCAGGTAATCTTGCCGTAACTGAAGGTTCACCTTCCATGGCAGAGTATTACTGGCAGATCTATTGCCTGATGGGTGATCCTTCACTTACAGCCTATCAGAGTGTACCTTCAGCAATGACAGTAAGTTATGACCCTCTTATGCCACTTTCAACTACAGAGTTTACAGTTAATGCTGTACCATATGCTTATGTAGCAATATCAAAGGAAGGTGTTCTCTATGGCGCCTGCCTTGCAGATGAAAACGGAACTGCGGTGGTAAACCTAAACCCAATCACTGTTCCGGGAAATGCTGATATTGTTGTAACAGCCCAGAATAAACAACCATACATTGGAACTGTATTGGTTGCTTCACCTGATGGACCTTATGTTATAATGGAATCACAAATTGTTAATGACTCCATCGGAAATAATAACTTAAAGATTGATTATGCAGAAGGCTTTGGTTTCAATATGACACTTAAAAATGTCGGTAATTCTGATGCAACAAATGTAACTGCTACCATTTCAAGTGACTGCCCTTATATTTCCTTTAAAACCACCAACGAAAACTGGGGTAATATACCTTCACAGGCAAGTGTTAATAATTCAATGGCTTTTGAACTGTCGTCAAGTGAATTTCTGCCTGACCAGTGCCTGGCTGTATTTACCCTGACCCTTACCGATGGAACAGAAACATGGATGTCTAATTTCAGTATTAAGCTCAATGCTCCTGTTTTAGCTGCCAATACTATAATAATTGATGATTCGCAGACTCTAATTCCTAACGGTCGACTTGATGCTGGTGAAACTGTTATAATACAGTTACCTGTATCAAACAACGGACATAGTGATGCATTTAACGGAATGACCTACCTTTTTAGTGAGGATCCTGAAGTAACCATAACAGATAATGGATACTATACCGGCGATATACCTGTAAATGCAACAGGTATGAATCAGTACCAGGTTACTATTGCCGACACAACAGCTGTTGGCAAGGTGCTCACCTTCTTTACCAGTTCAAATTGTGACCCTTATTTCGTTACAAGGACATATCATCTATCCTCAGGGTTGATTATGGAAGACTTTGAAACCGGAGATTTCACAGCCTTCAACTGGCAAAATACAAGTGCACAGCCATGGACTATAAACCCGCTGATCTTTAATAGCGGATTATATAGTGCAAAATCGGGTATTATTGGGGATAATAGTCAGACAGAACTTTCTATTCAGATGGAGGTTGCTTCAGATGATCAGATAACATTCGCAAGGAAAGTGTCCTCTGAAGACGGATACGATTTCCTGAAATTCTTTATTGACGGAGTGCAAAAAGCTTCTTGGTCAGGTAATCAGGACTGGGAGAATGTTACATTCCCTGTCACGGCTGGAACACATACCTTCAAATGGTCGTACACAAAAGACTATAGTGTATCAGGAGGCGCTGACGCGGTTTATATTGATGACATTATATTCCCTTCAGGTAATGCAGGCAGCCAGAATACAGACCTAACCGTACATCCTTTTGCTTATCCTCTTGCCGCATGTGCACAGCAGGATTTACATTTGTTTGCTTTCGTAACCAATAATACCAATAACGTGGTTTACCAATGGCAACCAGCTGAAATGCTGACTACTGACACCACCTATAATCCGGTTGCAAATATCAGTGAGCCGGTACAATTCACAATCACAATTGGTTCAGGCTTTGAAACAGATGAAGCTACACTAATGGTAAACGTTAACCCTGTTCCCGAAGCTCCCGTTATCAGCCAACAGGGCGAACTACTTATATCAAGTGCAACCGAAGGCAACCAGTGGTACAACAGCAACGGACTTATAGAAGGTGCAATATCACAAACTTATCAGCCGCTTTCTTCTGATTATTATTATGTTACTGTTACTGAAAACGGATGCGAATCACCAATTTCCAATGAGATTTATTATGAAGTAATCAGCAGTGTAAGTATTGAGCGGAATGCTGATCTCACAATATATCCCAATCCATTTGACGGAAACTTCAATTTAACTTTTAATCAGCAGGAAACAGCTCATACAAGGATTAGCATTATTGATATTGTCGGGCATGAGGTCATGGTCCTGTATGATGCTTCAACAGTTCCCGGAAACCATAATTTACGATTCGGATTAAACAGCCTCAAAGAAGGTGTGTATTTTCTTAAATTGCAGAATGGTAACGAGGTAAAAACAAGAAAAATAATTAAAATATAGCTTAGCATTAATTCAACAATAATAATTTGGCCCCAATGAAAAAACTTCTACTCATTGTTATCCTTGCCCTTGGCATGGGATATCTTAATGCCCAGACATGGGTACCCATTAGTTCTGATCATCCTCAGGCTGCAAGTATTGAGTTAATCAGCAGTGATATCAGCACCTCAACAGTTTCTGTTGAACTGAAGGGATTTACCTTGCATACTGTAGCGACTCCGCAAGGGGAAGCTTATACAGTAAGTGTTGAAGAAACCACCCCTATTTTGGAAAAGGGGATGCCTGATTTGCCAAAAATTACCACCTCATTTATTATCCCTGATGAAGCAAACATGGAGGCTGTTATAGTTTCAGCCCAATACAGGGACTTCCCTGATATTGAGATTGCTCCATCTAAAGGAAACCTTACAAGGGATATTGATCCCTCTAAGGTGCCATACTCTTATGGTACAGTATATACCAGGAACGATTTCTTCCCTGCTGAGAAGGCCTGGCTGAGGGACCCGTTTATTTTAAGGGATTACAGAGGACAAACACTGGTTGTTAATCCCTTTACCTATAACCCGGTAACAAAAGTACTCAGGGTTTATTACCAGATGACTGTTACACTCAGGGAAAGCGGTTTATCAGCCTACAACACCATGATCAGTAATAACTCAACGGGTAAAATTAGTTCTGATTTTAAACAGATCTACGACAGGCAGTTTATCAATGCATCGGCTATAGCTTCAAGGTACGTGCCTCTGGAAGAACAGGGAAACATGCTCATTATATCCTATGGTGCATTCATGGCAGATATGGAAGAGTTTATTAACTGGAAACGCACTATTGGTATTCCGGTTGAAATTGTGGATGTTGCCACCATCGGTGCTAACTCAACATCAATAAAGAACTATGTTGCTGATTATTATGCTGCTAATGGCCTGACTTATCTGTTGCTTGTCGGCGACCATGCACAGGTTCCCACAGTTACATCAGGCAGCGGTTTAGGCGGGCCTTCTGACCATGCCTACGGATACCTGGCTGGAAACGACCACTATCCCGATATCTTCGTTGGCAGGTTCTCTGCTGAAAACAATGCACAGGTAGTTACCCAGGTTCAAAGGTCTGTTACTTACGAACAGGAACCTCTTTCTTCAACCGACTGGTTTTCGAAGGGCGTAGGAATTGCTTCAGACCAGGGACCCGGTGATGATAATGAATATGACTATGCCCACATGAGAAATATCAGGACTGACCTGTTAGGATTTACTTATACAACAGTTGCTGAGCTTTATGATGGTTCACAGGGTGGTGAAGACCTGCCGGGTAATCCTAATCCATCTACCGTTGCCACAGAACTTAATGCAGGAAGAGGAATAGTTAATTATGTAGGTCATGGCAGTCAGAATTCATGGGGCACAACAGGATTCTCAAATTCTGATGTGAATGCATTGACCAACAATGATAAGTGGCCATTCATTATTTCTGTTGCCTGTGTAAATGGTGATTTCTTAAATGGCACCTGCTTTGCCGAAGCATGGCTTCGTGCATCTAATGCCAACGGACCCACAGGTGCAGTTGCAACAGTAATGTCAACCATTAATCAGTCATGGAACCCACCGATGGAAGGACAGGATGAAATGAATGATATTCTTGTTGAAAGTTATCCTGACAATATCAAGAGAACTTTTGGCGGAGTTACCGTAAATGGTATGATGAAAATGAATGACACTTATGGTTCAGGTGGTTATGAAATGACTGATACCTGGCTGATATTCGGTGATCCTTCATTGATGGTTCGTACCGCATCACCAGGTACCTTATCCGTTACCCATAGTGACGTTGCTTTCCTTGGATCTCAGCAGTTTGTTATAAACTGCAATACTGAAGGTGCATATGCCTGCCTTACAATGAACGGTGAAATTCTTGGCACTGCTACTGTAACAGGAGGCACAGCAATCATAAATATCCCGACATTATCCGATGTTGGAGTTATGAACCTGGCTGTAACAGCTTTTAACTACCTTCCTTATATGGCCGAAATTGAGATCGTGCCACTTGACGGTCCTTATATAGTTTATAATGATGTTACTATTAATGATGCAAGTGCTAATAACAACCAGCAGTTAGACTGGGGCGAAACAGTAACCATGGCTTTGGCAATGAAGAATGCAGGTACTGAAGATGCTGCTAATGTTATTGTTAAAATAATGTGTTCTGATCCCTACGTTATCCTGAATGATACCACGGAAGTATATCCATCAATACCGGCAGGCCAGGTAGTTAGCATACCTGACGGATTTGGCATATCAGTAACTGATAATATACCTGAAGGCCATCAAATAACCTTTGACTACATTGCAACTGTTGATACCAATTCATGGGATGGTAGTTTTACTGTGACAGCGCATTCTGTTGTACTTAATTATGCCGGTATCACAATTAATGATGAGGATGGCAATGGTAACGGTAAAGTAGATGCAGGTGAGACTGTCTACCTGAATCTTTCTATCCTGAATGCAGGGCTTGCACCGGCATTAAATGTTGAAGGTTTCATCAGCACCGAAGACCCATATATCCTGATCAATACTGACAGCGTATATTATGGTACTATTAATGGTTATGAGACACTGCAAGCACAATTTATGATAACTGCCCTACCGACAACACCTACAGGCCATCAGGCAATAGTTCATTTCTCTTCAACTGCTGATGGCGGTTTTACAGGTGAAAGTAATCCTTCATTTATTGTAGGCCAGATACCTGTTTTAATAATCGACCTTGACGGTAACCACAATTCAGGTCCTGCAATCCAGACATCTCTTACTAACATTGGAATAACAGCTGATTACACAACATCCTGGCCGCTTGTAATCGGCCCTTACCAGTCGGTTTTTGTCTGCCTCGGCACATATCCTAACAATGCCATACTTACCAACGGCCAGGGACAGGCATTGGCAAATTTCATGAATAACAATCATGGAAAAGTATACATGGAAGGTGCAGATACCTGGGCATTCAATTCCCCAACACCTGCTCATCCGATGTTTAAAATTATAGGTGATGGAGATGGCGCCGGTGATATCACCTATCTCAATGGTGTTGCCGGTACTTTTACTGAAGGAATGACATTTACATTCTACGGTGATAACAGTTACATTGACCATATACTGCCGGCAGAAACAGCTCTGCCAGTATTAACGAACTCACCTACAATATATAATACGGTTATTGTTTATGATGGCGGAACCTATCGTACCATTGGTGCTTCCTGTGAATTCGGTTCAATGAACAGTACTACTTCAAGCCCTAAGGATTCGCTGATGTACGAGTATATTAACTTCCTCGGAATTTCAAGTTCAGGAGGGCTTCTTGCCAACTTTATGGCTTCTTCACAAACAATCTGTGAGACCGAAAATGTAGAATTTACTGACTTTTCTGCCGGTAATATCACATCATGGTCGTGGACTTTTGAAGGCGGTATACCTGAAACCTCTACTGAACAGAACCCTGTTGTTTCATACAGGACTGCAGGTGCATACGATGTTACCCTTACTGTTTCAGACGGTACAACAAGCTATACCACAGTAAAAGAAGAGTATATCGGAGTTACAATCTGCAGTTCAGCCGGTAACATTGAAGCACAGGAGCTTTCTCTTTACCCGAATCCGACAAATGGCTATGTTACATTACTTATGCCTGATAATAATGAAAAATCAGAAGTAAGCCTGTTTAACGGTTCAGGAGTAAAAGTAGCCAGCTATATTTCAACATCCCCAAGTTACAGTTTTGATACAAAAGCATTGCCAGCCGGTTTATACCTGGTGCGGGTAAGCAACAATCAATTTACAGTAACTTCTAAGCTGTTGATCACAAAATAAGCTAAATGATTAACAAATTGAAGAGGCTGTATCAGTAGATGCAGCCTCTTTGTTATAGTTTATAGTATACCGATAAAACCAGGGCATCACTAAACTGTCCATGGTCCCAGATACGCCATACATTACCATTTACCTTTTCTGTTCTTATTGAAAAGAGAGAATTATTGGTCCTGAAATTTGCCCTGAGTCTTTCATTAATGTTATAAGATAATCCGAGTATGAAGCAGAGATTACTTTTCGCAAAAGGACTTGTTAATTCCTCACTGTTGTACCTTTCATAATGGTGCAGTAGGAAATTCATTCCAAGTCCTGTTTCAAAGTTAAGTTTGTCGCTGTAGATCATCCTGTATAATACAGGTAATTCCACATAACCAAGCCTCATCAGATAGAAATCATATCTCTCTTTCTCATAATCCGGATTTTCACGGCTTCCTTTCTGAATATAGGATAGCTCCATCTGGAAAGCATGGTTAGGGGAAACCCTCAGGCTAACCCAAGCGCCTGCACTGATTCCGGCTTTATTATACCCACTGAACAAGTCACCGGCAACCTGACTTCCTACCAATCCTGCATGAACTCCACCTTCAAAACTTTGAGAATATAAATTATGAGGTGATAACAAAAGGAGAAAGAATAAACATGATAGGCCTGAAAAGGGGATTCTGAAATAGTGGAGGAAGCTTCTGGTTGTAAAATACTGATTCATAAACCGGTTGAATATGATAATCCTTAAACCGGTAAAGATAATTATTTCCTTATTGAGGGTCTAAATTGGCAGTGTTAATTGTACATCGCTCCGGCCTTCCTTCCTTATCGGTTACCTCTCCAAACCAAACAACAGTATAGTCACCGTAGACAGCTACACCCATGGCTTTCCATTCTGCGGTAAGCCATTTGCCGGTATTGATAATGATTTCATTGTGCCCTTTGCTGGATTTCCAACCTTTCAGGGCATCTTTTACAAATTCATCATCATCTGCATAATCGTAGTTTGAGAAATATGCAATCTCATAACCATCACCCTGGTAACTTGTGAGCTCCCTGGGTTTGTCCCACATACACTCCGCTTTTTTATGGTCGTCAGTATAGCAGCAGGATGACCACCTGGAATCATTCGACCAGCTGTGGAGATTACACCTTGTACCAGATTTAAAGTTCTCCTGGAGGTCTCTTGCATGCAATTGAGCAACCCGGGTTAGTGATTTGGAAAGTGGAACAGGGTTTAAGTTTTTAGATCGCCTGTATTCATTAATTAAGGAAGCAAGTTTTGCCTCAGCATTAGTAACACATGTTTTCGAAACATCTTCAGAAGGCTGCGCCAACAGTGATATTCCGGGAAGCCATATTAAAAGTAAAAAGAGAGCTATTCTCATGAGTAACGATAGTAATCTTAGTTTTAATAATCTACTGATTCAACGAATATATAGTCACTTCATTGTGTAATAAGTGACCCTGGCTGCTAAAATAACCATAATCATGCCATTTTAAGGATAAGCAGGTGTTAATTGAGTAATTAATTAACTTTGACTGGAAATAGAAAGATATGGAAAGTGTGTATCATATTCTTCTGGTTGATGATGAACCTGATGTATTGGAGTTTTTGGGTTATAACTTATCTAAGGAGGGATATAAAGTTTCAACCGCCAACAATGGTAAGGATGGGTTAAACCTTGCCAGGAACAACAAATTCCATCTCATTATCCTGGATGTTATGATGCCCGGGATGGATGGGATAAATACATGCCGTGAAATAAGGAAACTACCGGGAAACGAAGATATTATAATAATATTTCTCACTGCCAGGGGCGAGGAATACTCTCAACTGGAAGGGTTTGGTGCTGGAGCAGATGATTATGTTACCAAACCAATAAAACCGCAGATACTTGTGAGCAGGGTTAAAGCTTTACTCCGCAGGTTAAAGCCTGCCCCTCAGGAGGATTCCAGGATAACATTATCTGAGCTGTCGATAGATAAGGAGAAGTATATTGTAATTATACAGGGACAAGAATTGATACTTCCCCGAAAAGAATTTGAGCTGCTTGCTTTACTGGCCTCAAGACCCAACAAAGTATTTACCAGGGAGGAGATCTATGATAGTATCTGGGGTAGTGATGTTATTGTAGGTGACAGGACAATTGATGTGCATGTGCGAAGAATACGGGAAAAAATAGGACTTGATAATATTAAGACAGTTAAGGGAGTAGGTTATAAATACGAAGAATCATAAAATTATTGCATCGTGAAGTTAAACCCTTCAACACCTTTCGGCATAGCAGTAAATAATGCAGTAATTCTTGCAGTTGTTTGCTTTTTGATTGTTCTTTCAGCCAGTCGCCTGCTTGATTTAAATATTAACCTGCTTACAAACATTATAATTGCTTTATTATTGGGGCTTGCGGCCTTTATCACCATATACTTATCGATTAGTAAATTCCTCACTGAAAAAATCCGGATTATCTATAAAACCATCAGAACATCCAGGCTTCCCCGGGGTGCAGATAAGCCTTTCGATAAAATTTCATTAGATGAAGTTAACCAGGAGGTTATAGAATGGTCGGATAACAAAAAGAAAGAAATTGAAGACCTTAAAACCATGGCCCGCTACAGGCGCGAATTTATGGGTAATGTTTCCCACGAATTAAAGACACCTATTTTCAATATCCAGGGTTACATACTTACACTTCTTGAAGGGGCGATGGATGATCCTGTTATCAGTAAACAGTTTCTTACAAGGGCAGATAAAAGTGTAAACAGGTTAATCACCCTTGTTGAAGACCTCGAAAAGATTTCGCAGCTTGAATCAGGTGAACTCCAGATGAACTTTACAACTTTTGATATCCTTGACCTGAGTCGTGAAGTGATAGAATTCATGGAGATTAAGTCACAAAAGAAAAAAGCGACAATTACTTTTGCCCGGAATTATGACAGGCAATATTTTGTTTCAGCAGACAGGGAACGGATAAAAGAAGTGCTGATCAATCTGATAGATAATGCAATTAAGTACGGTTCATTGAAAAAGAACACTATAAAGCTTAGCTTTTTTGATATTGATACAAATATTCTGGTAGAAGTAAGTGATAACGGGCCGGGAATAGAGCCTTCTGAGTTACCCAGGATATTTGAGCGATTTTATCGTGTAGATAAAGCACGATCGAGGGAAAACGGAGGGTCAGGACTTGGCCTGGCTATTGTTAAGCATATCATTGAAGCCCATGATGAAACAATAAATGTGCGCAGTACTACCAGTGTAGGTACAACATTCGGCTTTACTCTTAAAAAAGCATGATTTAGTTTGATTACTGTCTGCTTAGTTTTTGCGTTCAGTTGTAAAGAGGACAAGGTTCCTGAGTGACGTAAGCGAGTCTGAAGCCGGCATGTCATCAAGCATTGAGAGAGCTTTATCCCTGTAGTGTATCATTTTGCCTTCAGCATATTGAATGCCTCCGCTGTCATGTACTTTCTGCATTAATTCCAGGACAAGTTCTTTATCCTGGTTATGGTTTTTCACAATATTAATGATCCTTCTTTTCTCGCTATAGTTAGCGTTGTTAAGCGTATAAATAAGGGGCAGGGTCATTTTTTTCTCCTTGATATCAATTCCTGAAGGTTTACCTGTTTCAAGAGTCTTATTATAATCAAACAGGTCATCTTTTATCTGGAAAGCAATTCCGGTCAATTCTCCGAAAAGGTGCATCTTTTTTACTATTTCTGGACTACAGCCTGCAGAAGCTGCTCCAGCAGCAGTACATGAAGCAATAAGCGATGCGGTTTTTTTCCTTATTATCTCAAAGTAAATCTCCTCACTGATATCAAGCCGCCTTGCTTTCTCAATCTGTAATAGTTCTCCTTCACTCATCTCGCGGGTAGCTTCAGAAACGATCTTCAATAAATCAAAATCATCATTTTCGAGTGATAAGAGTAAGCCTTTTGATAAAAGGAAGTCTCCTATAAGCACAGAAATTTTATTTTGCCACAAAGCGTTCAATGAAAAGAAACCTCTTCTTTTATTTGAATCATCCACTACATCATCATGTATAAGTGTGGCTGTATGCAACAACTCGATCAGTGAAGCTGCCCTGTAGGTTGTATCACTTATCACTCCGCAGGTTTGTGCAGTCAGAAACACAAAAAGAGGCCTCATTTGCTTGCCTTTCCTCTTTACAAGGTAAGCGGTTATTGTATTAAGCAGAGGGACAGAGCTTTTCATAGCTTGCCTGAATCTGACTTCAAATTCTTTTATATGCTTTTCAACTGGCTGCTGTATTTCTTTTAAGGAAGTCATTGCGGTAAATTACCTTTCAAAATTATCAAATAATCAGATATAAGAACATGAATATCATCGGGGTGATTCTATTAATTACAACAGTTGCCCTTATTAATTAGTAATTTTGCATCAAATTTAATGTGATGTCTTTTCTTTTTAATGAAATAGTTTTTGGACCTGTAAGCAGCCGGCGATTTGGTGTATCACTGGGGATTAACCTTTTGCCGGATACAATGAAATTCTGCTCTTTTAACTGTATTTATTGTGAATGTGGCCTGACAGATAAAGATCAGGATGATAAAGCAAAACTGTATTCCACTGAATCAATTCTTACAGCACTTGAAAAACGCTTTAAAGAATTGCACGAGAATGGCCTGAAGCCTGATAATATAACTTTTGCAGGAAATGGCGAACCTACAATGCATCCCGGATTTCCTGAGGTTATTGATAATACGATTGCATTGAGGGACTTTTACTTCCCCGCTGCAAAAATTACTGTGCTTTCCAATTCAACACGTTTGCATAAAGAGGAGGTTCGCAGGGCGTTACAGAAGATAGACCACAATGTTCTGAAACTGGATGCAGGCAGTGAGGAAATGTTCAATGCCATAAACAGGCCTTTATCACCTGTTAGCCTGGCTAAAGTAGTTGAGAACCTGGAGAAATTTAAAGGCAAGGTTATCATTCAAACTCTCTTTCTGAGAGGTATAGTGAAAGGAGTGGCTGTTGATAATACAACTGATGCTGAAATAGCTTTATGGTTAAAACACCTTGATAAAATTAAGCCATCACTGGTTATGTTATATTCCCTTTCAAGAGAAACCCCTGAAGAAGGCCTGATAAAAGTTTCAGGTGAAGAAATGGAAGAAATTGCAAATAAAGTGAGGGCAATTAACCTTGATGTTGAAGTATACAATTAACTGAACCTTTTATAAACGCATCATGTTTTTCTTTCAGACAAAGAGCAAACAATATGTGGTATGAAATAGAACATCCCCAGGATGGATACGAGTTGTCGAAGACATTTACTTTTCCGGGGTTTGTTGAAGCAGTTGCTTTCTGCTTAAAAGTCGCTTTTATTGCTGAACGGCTTAACCATCATCCTTCCATTTCAATTGAATACAATAAAGTAAGGATTAGTACGACTACACATGATGAGGGTAATAAAATAACTGATAAGGACAGAGAATTAACAGCAGAAATCGATAAAATTGAACTATAATGCTTCACTATCCCGTAAAAATATTGATTGCATTCAGTGAAACCCTCAGTGGCAATGATGAGATCTTTCAATGGCTACTGAGTAACGGATATCCCGAGCTGGCTGCATTATCAAAAGCAATAAGGGGCAGTGAGGAAGCATACAACTGGCTTCTTAAAAATGGTTATCAGCACTATGCTGCACTGGATAGTGCTATTGACGACAATACAAATGCCTATCAGTGGCTGAATGTCAACCGGTATTTTTTCCTTGCTGTTCTTTCAGATGCCTGTCACAATCAGCGGGAAGCAATAGAATGGCTCACCAAAAATGATCTGAAGATCTTTATTCTTATTGCCGAAAAAATCAGATACTTCCGTGATAACCAAGTATTTGATCATCACAAGATGCACTTCTGAGGCGCACATAGGCGTAGGTGCAGATGATTATCTGCACTTACTCAAATTTGGTTATCCGCATTTAGAGTAACCACAGAATTTACAGGTCAGGCATCCTTCCTTATAAACGAGTCCTTCTTTCTCTTTACAACTTGGACACTCTGTTTTGGTCGACACTTTAGTGCCATCAGGAATATACTTTTTCAAAGATCTCACAACACCATTCTTCCAGGTATTGATGCTATCGTTATCAAAGTTCAGGTTATCTATCAGGTTAACAAGGAAAGGCAATGGCATTCCATGTCTGAGGATCCCTGAAATCAGTTTGGCATAATTCCAGAATTCCTTATTGAATGATCTTGACAATCCTTCATAAGTTACCTTATAACCATCCTTATCAAGGAACTGGAAATCATAGCGTGCTTTTTCTGAACCTTCCTTACTTTTGATTACCCAGCCTTTATTTACCCATGGTGGAAGATAGAAACCTTCTGCTTTACCTGTGAATATCTCATAAGGCTTATTGTCCATCAGGCCAATAACAGCAATCCATTTTTCATACTCATTCTGGAAACGCACAACATCAGCTTCGAGTTTTACAGGCCTTGGCGGAGCTTTTGTTTCATGGAATGAGGTTACTTCCTCCTCTTCTTTAGGCTTCTCGTTGCTGACCAATACTCCTGACCTAGAGCCATCCCTGTAGATGGTCATTCCTTTACAACCACTTTCCCATGCTGTAAGGTAAACCTGACTTACCAACTCTTCAGTGGCATCCTTTGGAAGGTTTACTGTAACACTGATTGAATGGTCAACCCATTTCTGGATTGCACCCTGCATCTTAACCTTATTAACCCAGTTAATATCGTTACTTGTAGCTTTGTAGTAAGGTGATTTTTCAATGATCGGCTGAAGTTTGCTTTCGTCATAAAGCATTACTTCATCAGGATTGTAGCCATTCATTGTCAGCCAGTCAATGAATTTAGGATGGAAAACATTGTATTCTTCCCATGAATCACCTACCTCATCAACAAAAGTGACATTAACATTTTTATCGTTAGGATTAACTTTACGGCGCCTCTTGTATGAAACCATGAATACAGGCTCAATACCGGAGGTTGTCTGAGTACAGATACTTACACTTCCTGTAGGAGCAATGGTAAGCATAGCAATATTGCGGCGACCGTATTTGCGCATTTTCTCGTAAACTTCAGGTGAAGCTTCCCTGATACGCTGAATAAATGGATTGTTCTTTTCCCTTTCAATATCAAAAACAGGGAAAGGACCTCTCTCACCGGCAAGGTCAGCACTGGCACCGTAAACTTCTGTAGCAAGCATTTTATGAACGTTTACTGAGAAGTTGGTTGCTTCGTCTGTGCCATAACGTAAGCCAAGAGCAGCCAGCATATCACCTTCAGCAGTTATACCAATACCTGTGCGGCGGCCTTTTATGGTTTTATCTTTGATGTTCTCCCATAGCTTGCGCTCAATTCTCTTTATTTCTTCATCTTCAGGATCTGCCTTGATTTTCTCAATAATAGCATCAATTTTTTCACCTTCAAGATCAATAATATCATCCATTATCCTTAAAGCTAGGGCAGCATGTTTCTTAAATAGTTGGTAGTTGAAAGTTGCTTCAGGGGTGAATGGATTTTCAACATAGCTATAGAGGTTAATAGCTATCAGGCGGCAACTGTCGTAAGGGCAAAGTGGGATTTCACCGCATGGATTTGTTGAAAGAGTTTTAAAGCCAAGGTCAGCATAACAATCAGGAACAGATTCACGGATAACTGTATCCCAGAATAAAACTCCGGGTTCAGCAGATTGCCATGCATTGTGAATAATCTTATTCCAGAGTGCAGTAGCATCTATATCCGACACTTTCTGTGGTTTATCACCTGAAATGGGGTACTGCTGGCGGTATGTGGTTCCTGATTTAACAGCCTGCATGAAAGTATCATCTATTTTAACTGATACATTTGCACCTGTTACTTTTCCCTGTTCCAGTTTAGCGTCAATAAAACGTTCTGCATCAGGATGCTTTACAGAGATGGAAAGCATTAAGGCACCTCGCCGACCGTCTTGTGCTACTTCACGGGTAGAATTGGAATAACGTTCCATGAACGGTACTATACCAGTTGAAGTAAGAGCACTGTTTTTAACAGGGCTGCCAGTAGGCCTTATATGTGAAAGATCATGGCCTACCCCTCCCCTGCGTTTCATCAACTGCACCTGTTCCTGGTCAATTTTCATGATCCCGCCATAAGAGTCATAATTGCTGTCACCACCAATTACAAAGCAGTTGCTGAGCGATGAAACCTGGAAGTTATTTCCCATACCGGCCATAGGGCTTCCCTGGGGAATGATATACCTGAAGTTCCTGAACACCTCAAAGATTTCCTCCTCACTAACCGGATTAGGATACTTCTTTTCTATTCTTGCAACTTCTGAAGCAAGCCGATGGTGCATATCGTCGGGTGTTTTCTCATAGATATTCCCGTCGCTGTCTTTAAGGGCATATTTATTCATCCACACGTTAGCGGCAAGTGTATCACCTTTAAAGTATTCGGTGGCCCTTACCATAATTTCTTCGTGTGAGTAAGCTTTAAGCTCCGCCGTTTTAACCGGTGGAGCGGATTTTATTGTTGGTTCACTGTTTTTAATTTCCATTGATTTTTCAAATATTGCATTTTGTTCGTCTACAAGTCCTTTGGCAGGTCGTACACGTTTTTCGAGCACTTCAGTATAGTAGTCCTTATTAGTTTTTTCAGTCTTTTCAGATAGTTCTTCCAATTGTGCGAAAAGGTTGATTTCCATAGGGCTGCTTAAAATGGTTGGTTGATTGTTTTTTTCTGCTTTTTGCAAATTAACTTGATAATGAGCTCTGAATAACGTCCTTTCTCCTCTTTCAAACTGTACGACAATATACAATGATTAAACTGTGATTCAATAGGGTAGTTCATTGAGACTTATTAACAAAAATAACTTAAATTCCTGATATTCAGGCTTTATGGTTCTTAATAAATTGTTTAGCACTTATTTTTGTCCGGGACCTGCAGCTTAAACCGTCATGCAATAACATCTACTACAGGTGTTAGGTTTACAAAAGTCCTCAATTGGCATAATCATTGCAAGTGATTAGGGCAGGGAGTTATCAGAAGATATTAACAATCTCATCCTGTTTCATATCTTGATTCGACCAAAAATTATATCAACATGAGTACATCACGAATAAATAGTTATGTTTGCTTCCTAATCCTCAACAATTCTTATAATTCAAAAAAGAACCCTTTATGAAAAGAGCTCTACCATTACTTGCACTGTTTCTTATGCTCACGGCAATCCCCGCCTTTGCCCAGCTTAAGTCAAACCTTATTTTCTTCACTGAACAAGGTGAGAGATTTACTGTGATCCTTAATGGTCTTCGTCAGAATGACCAACCTGAAACCAATGTAAAAGTTACTGACCTGCCGGCTCCTTCCTACAAAGTGAAAATCATCTTTGAAGATCAGGCGCTGGGATTTATCGACAAAACTATCTATGTAAACCAGGGAAATGAAGTTACTTATGCTATTAAGCGTAATAACAAGAACGAATGGGTTGTGCGTTTTATGAACGAAGTACCGTTAGCCCAGGCTTTACCACCTGCACCGGGCCAGTACATAATGGTTTATAACACAAAGCCTGCAGCCACCCAAACAACCACACAAACGACTACCGTAACCCAGACGTATAATGATGCCCCTCCCGCAGGTGTTTCTGTAAACATGAATGTTAACGATCAATCTGCGGGTGTAAGCTTAAATGTAAATATGAATGGCATGAACACTGGTAGTCAGGTAAGCACAACCAGTTCAAGTACGTCTTATACAACAACAACCACTACTACGAATGGAGGTTATGTTGATGAAGAATATGATGAACCTCAAAATACCGGCAGGCCGGCTTATGTTCTCTCAGGATATAACGGCCCGGTTGGTTGTTCATACCCGATGCACCCTGATGAGTTTGTAAGTGTTAAGCAAAGCATCGCTTCAAAAACTTTTGATGATACCCGGCTTACTATTGCAAGGCAGGTAATATCATCCAACTGCCTGTTAAGCAGCCAGGTTAAAGAAATTATGTTACTCTTCACCTTTGAAGATACCCGCCTTGAACTTGCTAAATATGCTTACGGCTATACTTATGATATCGGCAACTTTTATAAATTAAACGATGCCTTTACTTATGAATCAAGTATTGAAGAACTGAATGAATATATTCAGGGCTACAGGCATTAATGGAGTAGAAAAACAAAGAAAAAACCCCTGAATTTAATTATTCAGGGGTTTTTTCTTTTATTATGCGGCTTAAAAATCTAGACTCAGCGATAGATAGAGTATAGGCTTACCTATAACATAATCCTCCACTCCCCAGCCATAATCAGCCCTTATAAAGTATCCCAGTATTCTTGATCTGGCACCTACCCCGAATCCACCTACAAGTGGTTCACGCTGCTCCCTGATTGTAATTCTCAGTGCTCCTGTCTGTATGGTTCGCGTAAAGAGTGCATTCTCATCAGAGTATGGAGTAAAGCCTGTCCAGGCCGTTCCAACATCACCAAATGCCACGATCTGGAAGTTATTCAGGAAGTCAGACCTTAAAGGCCTGTTAGCGATATATTTTATGAGTGGTATCCTGATTTCACTATTTATCAAAGCAAATGAATTGCCATTCCTCACATTCTGGTTGAATCCCCTCATGTTTGTTGCCAGTGTCTGGTAGGCATAATTCTGAGAGTAGTCAATAGGTGCTTCACGTGTAAACTTAGGGGTAAGCCATGTGTCAACACCACCCATATAATAGATTAACCTGCTTTTACCAAATGAAGTACTAGTAGCAAAACGGTTAGCCCAGATGATATTACGGTGTATTGGCAGGTAGTGCCTTACATCGAGCCCAATTACAAACATGTTGGTGTTTTTATTATCTCCTTCCAACTGGTGGTAGTACTCACCAAAAGCCTTCATCCTGAGTCCATCATACAGGTTTAATCCAAGTGAACGTGTACCGTCATAAGTCAGGTCTAACTTACCTGATACCCAATAACGGTTAACATCAGGTTCAAGGAGATTAAACTGGTCAGTAGACATGAATATAGCCCTGTCTTTTCTCACAGACGCAGTTCCCTTTATACTGAACAAGGGGTTAAAAGGATATTTCAGGATATAATGCAGCTCATGTATCCGGTACCTGATAATTGAATATAACCCGGTTTGTTCTATCGACTGCCTGTGGAAATAAATCTCCTTGTCCAATCTGTGCTTGAGGTTGGCAATACTGATGACGTATTCATTATTTACCAGGTTAAAGTCAAGCCTCACTCCGGCAACTATTCTCCAGTCTTCCAGTAAATCTGTCATTCCTACCTTAAAGAAAGCGTTAAGGCCGGGTGTAAGGAATATTGGACCAGCTCCACCTGAGAATGGTTGATATGAGTTGCTCAGGAAGGTAAAGTCGAGTTGATTGACTAACTCATTGATAGAATACTCCACATTATAATTCCTTGCTTTAGGCGGCACAAATCCATCGGAGGTAGTGTCTTTTGTTACCAGTGACCTGGTTATTAAAGGCACTCCCTGTTCATCAACCTGCGGTGTATAATCTTCAGGTTCATCGGTATAGACATTAACGAATCGGGGCAACTGACGGGCAGGCACCTTTACCTCTTCTTCCTGTTGTTCCTTCTCGAATGTTGTAAGCTTTTCCTGCATGTAAAGAGTATTCTTTGCCGAAACAGGCACAACTGAAGAAGCAAGTGGCTTTTCAGTGATTGATATTGGCCATTTCTGGCCAGTATGAATAATCTCGGCCATTTTACCTGACCTTGAAGAAACATCATGGCTGAAGACATTCCTTGGCAAATCGCTGGTCAGAAAGTTCCTTGTAAAATAACGGTAATGCGCGGTTGTGTCAACATAAGCTATCGAACTGTCTAGCCTGGCTATGTAACGGTTATATATGCCGGTCTGGTCACCAAGGTAGGTGAGGAATCCCGGTTCATATTCCATCGGTTGGATTTCATTTGCCGAGGGAGTATTGGTAACCCTCCTCAATACTTTGGTATCCGGTGCCAGGTTCAGTATAAACAAATCTTGTGTAGCAGGCAGACCTGGCTTTAAAAGCTTTGGTTCTTCTTCAAGAGTGTCATTGATCCTGTTGGAACTGAAGATAATTTCCTGGCCTCCTTTTAAGTATGAAGGATTCAGGTCATCGTATATATCTTTGGTCAATTGCCTTGATGAAGCAGAAGCAATATTGAATGTAAACAGGTCACTCTGTCCCCTTCGTATAGCCGAAAATACAAGATCCCTGCCGTTGGGTGAATAAGCCATTGATAATATCTTCTGATAACCAAAGATCGATTGCTTTGTTTTTTTCCTCGACTTAATATTTATTTGGTTGAACTGAAGTAATCCTTTCCGCTCAGTAATAACTGATAATATACTGCCTGAAGGATGAAAATCAATGATCGGATATGATAAATCCACCTTTTCATCCAATCTTACACCCTGCTTGTAAAGTACCTTGCTTTTTTTTGCTGTAATATCGTAGAGCCAAACCTTTACCTGCCCTGAGCGGTTACTTACCCAAGCAGCATATTTTCCTGTAGGATCGAGCCTTATCTGGTCGTTAACAACATCTTTCCTTAATTTCTTCTTAACTGTATGGCCGGGTAATTCCTGTCGTTGTGCACTGAGGGAATACCTTGACTGCATATCGGCATACCATTCTTTCAAAAGGTTCTTAAAAGAAATATTGAGAACATACAGGAAACCCGTTTCAACATTCCGGCTCATACGTGCGAGGTATACAATATTCGGGATACTCTGCGGACCATACTTTTCAGCAATATATTTCCAGATTGCATGGCCTGCATAAATTGCATCATCACCTGTAAGCCTGTTAAATTTCCGGTACCTGCCGCTTATTATTCCTTCCCTTACATAGTTGTCGATCACCGTATTCCAGTCATCCGATAAGTATGACACAAGTCCGTCGACAAACCAGGCCGGCATATTCATGACTGTTGAATTGGTAATCTGTCTTCCAACTGAACCGCCGTATACAGTCTGGTCAATCAGTGCCCTGGCCATGCCTGCTTTCAACTGCTTTTCAAAGTTGTTGTAATTGCCGTCGAAGTATACAAATACTTTATTTCCGAGGATATAGGTGATACCACCTATGTTATACTGTTGCTCATTAAGAAGGCCAAGGTTACTCTGCTTTAAATCAGTAAGGGAATTAAAAATAATGAAATCAAGCTTTTCAGAATACCGGTTATCAAGCGCTTCCTCGAGAAGAGGTAGCTGCTCCCTCGCAAAGCGGGCTGTGTAGTTTGCCAGCTCCTTGCCATTTAGATAAAAGTAAATGTCAAATTCCGGAAAACGGTAATATGTCCATACAAAATCATTGTATTGAACCCTGCTTTTACCAAAAGGCATCTGTGAGCCATTATAAAATTGGGACTTTACAGGAATGGCCAGTGATAATAACAAGGTTAAAAATAGCAATAACCGGCTAATTTTCAACTTGTTATATATATATGATGTGTAGTGCATGTGCTATCCGTAATACCTAGGCTAATTTAATATAATATTAACAACCATGTAGATGTTTAAACTTAACAAACTGAGTGCTTATTGTGTTTTCTTAATTTTGCTGCCTTAAACTACACTAACATGATCACCATAAAAACATTCACTTTTAATCTGTTTGCAACTAACACTTTTGTCCTTTCTGACGAAACCGGCGAGTGCATGATAATAGACCCCGGTTGCGCTAAACCATCAGAACAAGCTGAACTTTCTGAATACATAACTAAGAAGGCTCTCACTCCGGTTTTGCAGGTAATTACCCATTATCATATTGATCACATAACAGGGATAAGATTTATTAAAGATACTTATGGAATAGGAGCTACTGCACATCCTGACGGACACATATTCTGGGAAAATAAAAGTGCACATGAGTCCCAGTATGGATTCACATCTGAAATTGTACCACCTGAGAATTTTGTTAAAGAAGGCGATAAGTTAAAATTTGGTAACTCAGAGTTTGATGTAGTATTAATTCCCGGCCATGCTGATGGAAGTATATGCCTGATTAACCATGCACAGAAAATATTGATAGCCGGTGATGTTATCTTTTACGGCAGTATTGGCCGCACAGACCTTCCTACGGGTGATTTCGATATACTCATAGAAAACATCAGGCAAAAATTATTTACACTTGACGATAACTTTGTGGTTTATCCGGGACATGGACAAAAAACCACTATTGGATTTGAAAGACTGCATAACCCCTTTATTAACCAGGATTAAACTGACAAGCCATTTACATAACCGGCTATTTTTGATAAATCCTGCATCCGCATACAGTTGAAATGCTTCAACGGACACTCTTTATACCCAATTTTACTGCACGGCCTGCAGTTTAAGCCTTTAACCTCTGCAAACATTGAAGGAACTGAGGCGTCAGTATATGGATACATCCCAAATCCGGGTATTGTATTTCCCCAAACTGAAACCATTGGCTTATTGAATGCTGCAGCAATATGCATTAAGCCTGTATCATTCGATATTACCGCTTTCGATTGGCGCACCAGGGAGGCAGATGCCATAAGGCTTAGTTTACCGCACAAATTTATACCGCGTCCCTTTGTCATTTCTTCAATCAAAACTCCCCTCGCGTCATCTTCCCTGCCTCCGAGTAGCACTGCAGGTAAACTGAGTTTATTTATTACATCAGCAACTATATCAGCAGGAAGTATCTTGGTGTTATGGTTACCACCTATAACAAAAGCTATAAAACCTCCTGAAAGTTGTGGATATGATACTTCAACATTAATCTCCTGTTCTGCGGGTATAAAAAAATCAAGTCCTTTACCATCGTTTATTACTCCCAAATGTGCAACTGTGTTAAGGTACCTTTCAACAATGTGCACTTTGGGCAACCTGTCAATCTTGAACCTTACCATCAGCCATTTCTCAGTATTCAATTTATTGAATGAACGCCATGGCTTCAACAGTGAAAAGATCACAAAGTGGCTTCTGATATTATTGTGGAGATCAATTATCTGATCAAACTTTTCGGCCTTCAGGGAAGGCAATACCTCTTGGAGCTGCTTTTCGAATGACCACACCTTATCTATATAAGGGTTGGCTTCTGCTATAAAGGCAAACCTTTGTTTTGTCAGGAAATGTATTTCAACATCCCTCAACTGTGTCTTAAGACATCGCACAACAGGTGAAGTCAGCACAATATCGCCGATTGAACTAAATCTAACAACCAGTAGTTTCAATGCCATATAATATCTTAATACGGCAAAAATACATTAAAGTGCTGTTTAATTAAAAAACTTACCGATTTAGTAACTTTGTGCCATGCAATTAGTTGATACACATACCCACCTTTACCTTGAGGAATTCGCCGATGACAGGCAGCAAGTAATCGAAAGAGCAATTGCTGCTGGCGTTAATAAAATGCTGCTTCCCAATATCGACAGTTCAAGCATCGGTGATATGCTAAACCTTGCGGATCAGTTTCCTGACAATTGTCTCCCCATGATAGGACTACACCCAACCTCAGTTAAGGAGAATTATATGGATGAACTGGCCATCGTAGAAAAGAGTTTACAGGAGAGGAAGTTCTACGGGATAGGAGAATGTGGTATAGATCTTTATTGGGATAAGACATTTGCTGTTGAGCAGGAATTTGTATTCAGGCATCATATCGACCTTGCCCGCACATTCAACCTGCCGCTGATAGTTCATATCAGGGACTCCTTCAACGAAGTTATCAGGATACTTAAAGATGTAAACAAACCTGACCTCAGGGGAATTTTCCATTGTTTTTCAGGTTCTGTAGAGCAGGCCAGGGAAGCTATTAAGCTTGGCTTCAGCCTTGGTTTGGGTGGTGTAATCACCTTTAAGAATAATAAAATGCAGGAAACCCTTAAGCATGTTGATCTCGATCACCTGGTGCTTGAGACTGATGCACCATTTCTTGCACCTGTTCCTTATCGTGGAAAGAGAAATGAGCCATCATATATCCCGCTTATGGTCGAAACAATTGCGGGTATTAAAAGCATAACAACTGAAAAAGTAGCAGAAGCAACTACAGCCAATGCAAAAAAACTATTCAGCATCTGATTCAGTAACAATAAATCCACTCTCGGAAAAATAAACCATACATAATGCACAACAACCACGAACCAGGGATATTGGTAATTTATACAGGCGGAACCATAGGAATGATGAAAGATCCTGAAACTGATGCCCTGGTACCATTCGACTTTGATACCCTATACAAACATATCCCTATCCTTGAAAGTATGCATTGCAGGATAAGCAATTACAGCTTTGATCCTTTGATTGACTCATCGGATATGAAACCTGCTTTCTGGATAAGGCTGGCAGAAATAATTGAAAGGAATTATGAAAAGTACGACGGTTTCGTAGTATTGCACGGTACCGATACAATGGCATACACTGCATCAGTACTTAGCTTTATGCTTGAAAACCTGAATAAGCCTGTTGTTCTTACCGGCTCACAGTTACCAATGGGTGTTATAAGGACAGATGGCAGGGATAACTTCATCAATGCCATAGAAATTGCTGCTGCATGTGAAAATAGCATTCCTGTGGTACCGGAAGTATCTATCTGCTTTGAAAACAGGGTTATGAGAGGAAACCGTACCAGCAAATTCAATGCTGAGAACTTCAATGCTTTTCTGAGTGGTAATTATCCTGTACTTGCCCAGGTAGGAGTCCATATAAAATATTACGAACAATACATCAAACCGGCAGGCAGTGGAAGCCTGATAGTGCATAAAACACTTGACCCATCGGTGGCTATACTTAAGCTCTTCCCGGGAATTACAAAAAATGTAGTGAACAGTATACTTGCCACAGAAGGACTCAAAGCTGTTATACTTGAAACTTACGGTGCAGGCAATGCTCCTACCGACAAATGGTTTATTGAAACACTGCAAACAAGTATTGCCAAAGGTATTACCATATTTAACGTTACACAATGCAAAGGCGGATCAGTAGAGATGGGCAAGTATGAAACAAGCCGCCAGCTTGAAAGCATTGGAGTGGTGGGTGGTTTCGATATTACTACTGAATCGGCTATCGCCAAACTGATGTTTCTCCTGGGACAGGGATATGCAGGAGATAAATTAAAAGAAAAATTACAAACACCCATTGCAGGCGAGTTAACTGTGGAATAAGCATCCAACCTCAAACCATATTACCATGCCAAGCTTTAAAGCAACCGCAATAAACTTTTTACTCCGGAACAGGCACATCCTCAACGGAAAGTTCAGTAAGGAAACTTACGACATGAATACATCCATCCAGGGTTTCAGGGATTTATGTGAAAAAGGCGCTAAAAGATACGCCAGCATTCCTGAGGGTATCACCATTCGTGAGGACCAGATCAGGAAGATGAAAGCAGAGTGGATTATTCCAGAAGGAGCCAATGAGTCAAAGATCATTCTTTATATACATGGAGGAGGCTATGTATCAGGCTCATGCAGTGACCACAGGGCATTTGTCTCCAAATTTGCCAAAAGGTGTGGTTACACTAATCTTGTATATGAATACCGTTTGGCACCTGAACATCCCTTCCCTGCTGCTGTTGATGATTCAGTATCGATATACAGGTATTTACTGGAGGATAAAAAGTATAATCACTCTGACATCATCTTTGTTGGAGAATCAGCCGGAGGGGGCCTCACCCTTGCATTATTGCTTGCTATAAAAGAAACTGATCTCCCGATGCCGGCAGCAGCTGTAGCCATATCACCATGGGCCGACCTCACCTGCTCAGGTGAATCATATACAACAAAGAATAAGAGATCCCTGGCACCAACCAATTCATGGTTTGTGTTCAGTAAACATTACTATGGGGAAACAGACCCTAAAAATCCTTTAATAAGTCCTCTGTTTGGTGATTTGACAGAATTGCCGCCAATACATATCAATGCGGGAACTGATGATGAACTCTTTGATGATGGCAGGCGTTTTTACCTTAAAGCAAAGAAGGCCGGCGTAGAAGCATCCTTTACAGCTGGTGAGGGTATGGTACATTGCTATCCCCTGTTTTCACCGGTATTTAAAGAAGCTAAAGAGGCTATGGATGAAATATGTGCATTTATTGATAAGCACTTTAATATTTAGTGAAGAGCAGTAATTTTCGAAAAAAAGGATGCTCTAATTCTTGATTTACATTTTTTTGTAATTTAGCACGCTGAAAATGGGTTAAGGAGTGTAACTTTGAGCCTGTTACGGAGAGATGGCCGAGTGGTCGAAGGCGCACGCCTGGAAAGTGTGTATACGCCAAAAGCGTATCATGGGTTCGAATCCCATTCTCTCCGCATATAAAAATGAGACGAAGGCAATAAAATCAAATAAATCAAGTTCATTTTTTAAACAACAAAATCAATAACAATTCACTATGAAAAAATTAGTTGCATTTTTGACAGTAGCAGGAATGCTCACATTCGGAGTAATCAACACTGTTATCGCTCAAGACCAGGCTGCTGCTCAGACTGAACAGCCAGCTACCGACACAACAGCCGAGGCTGCTGACACCGCCGCTCAGGCTGCAATGACTGCAGAGCCTGTTGTAGCAGATGATGATGCTCCGCAATCTTTCCACCAGGTACTTAAACAAAAGTTCATTGAGGGAGGTGCACTCTGGATGTTCCCCATTCTTCTGTGTCTTATCATTGGTTTAGGCCTTGTAATTGAGAGGATTCTTTATCTCAATTTATCAACTACTAATACCCAAAAGCTTCTTAACAAAGTGGAAACAGCTCTTGAAACAGAAGGTGTTGGTGCAGCAAAAGAAATCTGTAAAAATACCCGTGGTCCTGTTGCAAGTGTTTTCTACCAGGGACTTGACAGGTACAATGAAGGTATCGAGATTGTTGAGAAATCAATCGTTTCTTATGGTGGTGTACTAACCGGACGTTTGGAGGCTAACTTATCATGGATCGCCCTCTTTATCGCGTTAGGCCCCATGCTCGGATTCCTCGGTACTGTTGTAGGTATGGTTCAGGCTTTCGATGCTATTGAAGCAGCAGGTGACATTTCACCAACCGTTGTTGCCGGTGGTATGAAAGTGGCTCTTATCACAACTGTATTCGGACTTATCGTAGCTATTATATTACAGATATTCTATAATTATCTCCTTTCAAAAGTTGAAGGTATCCTCAACTCAATGGAAGACGCTACAATCTCTTTCATGGATATTCTTGTTAAAAATAAAAATGCTAAAGCTTAAGCAAGATGGATACTTTAATTAATATAGGATTTGTAATACTGTACATCCTTTTAATAGCTGCAATTCTGGGAGCTATTATCTTCCCCATAATTCAAATGGCAGGGAATTTAAAAGCTGCTAAGGGTACTTTGCTGGCTGTGCTGGGCTTAATAGGCCTGCTTGTTATAGCATACGCGGTATCTCCGGCTGAAACCGGAGCGTTTTACCAACGAATGGGAATATCACCAAACCTGTCAAAAGCAATTGGGGGTGGTTTAATAGCAACTTACATCATTTTTGCAGGTGTTATTGTTGGTATCGTATACTCTTCAATTTCAAATTGGTTAAAATAATTCCTCAAAAGGATTAATCATGGCTAGAAAAACACCAGAAATAAATGCCGGTTCTATGGCGGATATTTCCTTCCTGCTCCTGATCTTTTTCATTGTTACAACAACAATGGATACAGATTCAGGTATCTCAAGAAGGTTACCTCCACCTCCGGATCCAAACGCTGATGTCCCCATAATCAACGAACGTAATGTTTTGAACGTTCTTGTCAATAAAAATGACAGGCTTATGGTTGACGGAAGGCTTGGCGATATCAATACCCTTAGAGAAGAGACCAAGAAATTCCTTAGCAATCCCACTAATGATATTAACCTTTCTGAAAAGAAGGAACAGAATATTCCGGGATTAGGAGTTTATCCGGTTTCAAAGGGTATTATCTCCCTGAAAAACGACCGCGGCACTTCGTATGCTATGTATATTCATGTGCAAAATGAACTAACAGCGGCTGTTAACGAACTCAGAGACGAACTTGCTAAAAATAAATTTGGTAAGAAGTTTGCTGATCTTGAGAAAACTGAAACTGAAGCAATTCAAAAAGCAATACCGGTTTCAATTTCAGAAGCAGAACCTGAAGATATAGGAGGGACCAAGTAATGTCAAGATTCAAAAAAGGAGGTGCAAGGGAATTGCCCGCTATAAGCACAGGATCAATGCCTGACATTATCTTTATCATTCTCTTCTTTTTCATGGTTACTACTACCATGAGAGAAGTTACTCTTAAAGTCAGAATCAAATCTCCAGAAGCAACTGAGGTTCAAAAATTGGAGAAAAAGTCACTTGTAAGTTTTATTTACATAGGCCCTCCTATCCAATCAAGAATCTATGGTACTGAATCCCGTATTCAGTTAAATGATAGCTTCAGATCTGTAAAAGATGTAGCAGAATTTATTTATGCTGAGAGAGAACAACGAGATGAAGCTGACAGGCAGTTACTAACCACTTCACTGAAAGTTGATTCAGACGTAAAGATGGGTATTGTTACTGATGTTAAACAGGAACTTCGTCAAGTAGGTGCTTTCAAGATTAATTACTCTACACGTAAAGGTGCAGGTGCCAAGGAAGTGGCCGCTGCTGAATAACATTTCATAGTAAATTGTAAAAAGAGGCTGCCGAAAAGCAGCCTCTTTTTTTTACAGGTTTATTTCTTCGCCTTTTTTAGGAATAGCCACATCCTGGTATCCTGCCTGTTCGAGCTGTTCTTTGAAGAATGACTGAGGGCCTATTTCACCATGTACCAAAAATATCTTTTGTACCTGCTTCCTGTCCTGGCATTTCAAGTAATCAAGCATCTCCCTGTAATCAGCATGACCACTGAAAGCCTCTATTCTTTCTATATCTGCTTTTACCTGGTACCTGTCGCCAAATATTGATACTTCAGTATCTCCACGTAATATTCTTGCGCCCAGAGTAGTGGGTGCGCAATATCCAACTGCCAGAACTGTATTCTGACTATTTTCAATATTATTTGCCAGGTGATGTTTTATCCTGCCGGCTTCCATCATACCTGAAGAGGATATAATGATGCAGGGTTCCTTAATAGTGTTAAGGCTCTTCGATTCTTCAGCCGTCTTTATATAATGAAGGCTTTTAAACCCAAACGGGTCAGGATCTTTTTCCATTACTTCAAGCACTTCCTTCCCAAAGCATTCAGGATGTATCCTGAATATATCCGTTGCATCTATGGCAAGAGGACTGTCGAGATATATTTCAATACGGGGAAGTTTCCCATCGTTATAAAAATTATTGAAGGCCTGCACTAACTCCTGCGCTCTTCCGATCGCAAAGGAGGGTATGATCAACTTGCCCCTTTTTTTAACGCAGGTTTCAATTACAACCCGTAAAAGTTCATCTTCGGCATCCTGCAGTTCAGGGTGAAGCCTGTCGCCATATGTAGATTCAGTAATCAGGTAGTCACACTGTGGGAAAGGTTCAGGTGTCCGTAGCAGCCTGCTTTCAGGACGGCCTATATCACCGGTATAACCTATCCTCGTGAGTTTACCATTCTCGAGTATGTCGATATTCACAACACCGCTTCCCAGCATATGGCCTGAATTGGTGAATTTAACTTTAATGTTTGGGTCAATGGTAAACTTCCGGTTATAAGGAACACCGATAAAGAGTTCAATGCATTTCTCAGCATCATCCCTTGTGTATAAGGAATCAACAGGTGGCAAGCCCTGACGTGCCCTTTTCCTGTTAAATCGCTCTGTATCCATCTCTTGTATGTGACCGCTGTCAGGTAACATAATGGCACATAGGTCGCGTGTGGCATGGGTTGCTATCACTGAACCCCTGAAACCCAGTTTATAGAGGTAAGGAATCACCCCTGAATGATCTATATGGGCATGAGAAAGGATGATATGGTCAATTTCAGTTGGTTCAAAGCCCAGAGCCCTGTTCATGCCTTCAGTTTCTAGTCCTTTACCCTGGAACATTCCACAATCGAGCAATATATTTTTTCCACTGGCAGTGCTTAAGAGGTGCTTACTGCCTGTAACCTCACGGGCTGCACCAAGGAACTTTATTTTCATGATTTAATTACTAAACGGTGTATACTTAGAGTAAATATAACAAAGTTGAGCGGTTATTTCTAACCTGGGGTTGTTTGAAAAAAGCTGTGCTAAAGTTCACCCTCGCTGAATACCTTATCATATTCAATTACAGCCTTTATTTCATTATAGGTGAATTCATCTCCAAGTTCTTCTTTTAACCTGCTGAGCAATACAGTGCCATGCTCATAAATGGCTTTCCGTATGCGGCCCATTTTTATTATACTAACGAAATCTTCTACTTTAGTCTGTCCGGTTGGGATAAAGCTTATAAGATGAGAGCCAATAGTGCCAGGAGCTAGTCCTCTCTCAACAGCAATCTCTTCTATTGTTTTACCCTCCTTAAATAAGTTCAGAGTAATCAATGACGAACTACCTGCCGTTGATGGTCCTTTCTTTGGGCTTCGTTTACTCTTGGTCACTAATCCATTTATTCCCTGCATTCTTGAAGCTATTCCTTTGCTTGAACAATAATTTCGTATACAATTAAGGAATTCATGTCCGTATACCTTTATTTTATGCTCACCGAATCCAGAAATATGCTCAAGATCCGTTACACTTACCGGAAGCCACCTGGCCAGTTCCATAATCGAACTATCTGATAGCACAATATAAGCAGGAACATTCTGTTCATCAGCCATTTTTCTCCTTACCTGCTTGAGTTCCCTAACAAGCTGCTCATCCACAGTGCTCAATGTTGTGTCTTCAGAAAGCTCCGTAACAGATTCTGACTTGATAAGAAGAACCTTCTGTTCATTTCTTAAAACCTGCCATCCTTTATCGGTTATATTCAGTACAGGATAGCTGCCAGATGTCTGAATTAAGAAGTTTTGCTGAATCAACTGCTGGAAAACATCCTGCCATTGTTCCTGGTTAAATTCCTTTCCAATGCCATACGTCTTAATCTGTCTCATTTTATCAGTGATCTGCTTTCTTCCGGATCCTCTGAGGAAATCAATTACCAGGTTGGTGCCATACTTTTCTTCAAGCCTTACCACAGCTGAAAGTGCCATCTGTGCATACCTTGTACCATCATAACTTTCATAAGTCGTCAGGCAGAAATCGCATGAATTGCATTTACCGTTGTGCTCTTCATCAAAGTAGTTCATGAGCATCTGACGCCTGCACTTGTGTGCTTCAGCAAAAGCACCAATCTGATCCAGCTTTCTATGCATGATTTCAGCAAATTCAGGATCAGTGTTTTCATCGATGAAATAACGGAGCTTTGACAAATCCCCTTTGTTGTAGAACAAGATGGCATCAGAGGGTAGTCCGTCCCTTCCTGCTCTTCCTGTTTCCTGGTAATAGCTCTCTATGTTTTTCGGTACATCAGCATGTATAACATACCTTACATCCGATTTATCAATACCCATCCCAAAGGCTATGGTTGCCACCATAATCTTTACCCTGTCGTGGATAAAATCCTCCTGCACCTTCTGGCGTTCTTCCCTTTCAAGGCCTGCATGATAGCATGCGGCATTATATCCCGCTGACACCAGGCGGGATGCTAATTCCTCAGTCGACTTCCTTGATAAGCAATAGATAATTCCGGAGTTTTCCTTGTTCTTTGCAAGGTATTCCGTGAGGAAGTATTCAAAGTTGTGTTTCTTGTAAACATAGTAGCTAATGTTGGGCCTGTCGAAGGACGACACAAAGTATTTTGTCCTGCGTAACCCCAGCTGCATAATAATATCATCCCTTGTCAGCTTATCGGCACTTGCGGTTAAAGCCATTACGGGAACTTTTGGATACTGTTCTTTCAAAGATCCGAGTACAAGGTAATCAGGCCTGAAATCATGCCCCCAATGGGAAATACAATGCGCCTCATCAATAGCGATGAGTGATATAAGGGTTTCGCCCACGAGTTCTGATAAAGCACTTTGCTTAGATATCCTTTCAGGAGCCAGGTAAAGTATTTTAATGCCACCTTCCCTGAGTTTTGCAATAATATTCTTTTGCCTGGAAGTTGTCAGAGATGAGTTAAGAAACTCTGCCTCAACACCATTTTGCTTCAATGCATCAACCTGGTCTTTCATCAGGGCTATCAGTGGTGATATCACAATTGTTACACCATCAAGTATCAGGGCAGGTATCTGGTAGCAGATCGATTTACCTCCGCCGGTAGGCATTATAACGAGGGAATCTTCACCTTTGAGGCATGACTCGATCACCTGCTTCTGGTGAAGGCGGAATGATTCATAGCCAAAGTACTGTTTCAGAATTTGTTCGGGAGTTGGTTTCATGAGTTAAGTGAGTAACAGACAACCTATCAAAGGTAGTGTTATATAATGGCAATCCAAAAAAAAGGGCTGCTCATTTTGAACAGCCCCTGAATGTATTTTGAGTAAGATATTAATTGCAACCACAGCCGCAACCACAGGAGGTAACCGGTTTTAATACACCGAGTTCTTTACCAACCTTTGTGAAGGCAGCAATACATTTATCAAGATGTTCGCGGGTATGTGCAGCAGATACCTGTACACGTATACGGGCCTGGCCTTTAGGAACAACCGGATAATAGAAGCCGATAACATAGATACCTTCTTCAAGCAGTTTAGCAGCCATGTCCTGTGACAGTTTTGCATCATAAAGCATAACTGCAACAATGGCACTCTGTGTTGGTTTGCAATCAAAACCTGCTTCCATCATTTTCTGGCTGAAGTAAGCGGTGTTTTCATGAAGCCTGTCCTGCAATTCATTGGTTTCGCTCATCATATCAAACATCTTGATACCGGCAGCAGCTACCATCGGAGGAATAGAGTTAGAGAAGAGGTAAGGACGTGAGCGCTGACGCAGCATAGCAATAATTTCTTTCTTACCGGTTGTAAAACCGCCGATAGCACCGCCAAATGCTTTACCTAAGGTACCGGTGATAATTTCAACCTTACCACGGATATTATGAAGTTCGGTAACACCCCTGCCGGTTGCACCAACCACACCTGCTGAATGGCACTCATCAACCATGATCATTGCATCATATTTCTGTGCAAGAGCATAGATCTGGTCCATTTTAGCTACATTACCGTCCATTGAGAAAACGCCGTCGGTAACAATCAGCCTGAAACGCTGTGCCTGTGCAGCTTTAAGCTGTTCTTCGAGGTCAGCCATGTCGCTGTTATTGTAACGGTAACGAACAGCTTTACAAAGACGTACGCCGTCAATAATTGAAGCGTGGTTTAATGAATCTGAAATAATAGCGTCATCCTCACCGAGCAGTGGTTCGAAAACACCACCATTGGCATCAAAGCATGCAGCGTAAAGAATAGTGTCTTCTGTACCGAAAAACTCAGCAATTTTACGCTCCAGTTCTTTGTGAAGGTCCTGAGTACCGCAGATAAACCTTACTGATGATAAGCCGTAGCCATGAGTATCAAGAGCTTCTTTGGCTGCCTGGATCAGTTTAGGATTGTTTGATAATCCCAGATAGTTGTTTGCGCAGAAGTTAAGAACTTCAGCACCGGTGTTAACTTTAATTTCTGCTCCCTGTGGAGATGTGATAACCCGCTCATTTTTAAACAGTCCGGCTTCCTTGATGCTGTTTAATTCTTCCTGCAGGTAAGTTTGAACGCGATCGTACATACTTATTCGTTTTTATGTGAGATGTATTTGTTTGTTGAATAACAATGGGCAAAGATATTACTTTTGATGTAGGTGGTGACTGTTTTTTACAATTATTTAGAATATTTAGCAGCTTCTCTACTAGGTTGATTACCAGCGACTTTGATTATGAAAGAATTTGACCGGTTTTCTGGCAGTCAAGGAAAGGGTATACATCAATTATTGATTAAATTGGGGGTTGGTCTACGGTTGCTCTACGGTTGGTCTACGGTTGGTCTACGGTTGGTCTACGTCTACCGTAGAGAAACCGTAGAGAAACCCTAGTTTAATGATAACCCTGACAGGAATGAGAGTCCTTTTACCATTATCTTTTAAAATTTAGGGTTTTAGGTAAAATATTGTATTTTTGCCGCCACTTACTGTTAACGGATTAACAAACAGATAAACCTATAAACGCAGATGAAAAACATTTTAGTCATTGGTTCCGTGGGCCAGATTGGTTCAGAACTTACCCTTGAACTTCGTAAAAGATATGGCAGCAGTAATGTTGTTGCCGGTTACAGATCTACAAAACCAACTGGTGAATTACTTGAATCAGGCCCTGCAGAAATAGTTGACGCAACCAACATGGAGCAGATTGCTGACGTGGTTAAGAAATATAAGATCGATACTATCTATAATCTTGCAGCTATTCTTTCAGCAGTTGGCGAAAGCAAACCACTGGCTGCATGGAATGTTGGAATCGGCGGATTATTGAACTGCCTTGAAATTTCACGTGAATTCAACTGCGCACTGTTTACACCAAGTTCAATTGGTGCTTTTGGTGGTGGAACCCCACTCGACAACACTCCACAGGACACTATCCAGAGGCCTCAGACAATGTATGGCGTAACCAAGGTTACCGGCGAACTTTTAAGCGATTATTATTTCAAACGCTTTGGTGTTGACACCCGTTCGGTGCGTTATCCCGGTATTATCTCTAATGTTACGCTACCCGGTGGCGGTACTACTGACTATGCAGTGGAGATCTACTACGCAGCTGTTAAAGAAGGTAAGTTTACCTGTCCGCTCGGAAAAGGTACTTTCCTTGATATGATGTACATGCCTGATGCAATAGATGCAGCTATCGACCTGATGGAAGCTGATCCTTCAAAACTCGTTCACCGCAACTCGTTCAATGTAACCGGTATGAGCTTTGACCCGGAAATCCTGGCTAACGAAATCAAAAAGCACATGCCCGACTTCCAAATGATCTATGAAGTTGAGCCCATGAAACAGGCGATCGCAAACTCATGGCCAAACAGCATGGACGACAGTGCTGCACGTAAGGAATGGGGTTGGGATCCTAAATGGAATCTCGAGAAAATGACCGTCGACATGTTGAAGGTTATTGGTGAAAAACATGCAAAGGGGTTGATTTAACATAATTCTCTAAAATAATTTAAAAAGGGGCAAGCTAAACAATGCCCCTTTTTTGTTAATATCCGAAACATAAAAGCTATGGACACTATTTCAAATAACAAACCAGGCAAAGAAAGATTACACTTTGAGATTGGAATAAACGCTGATGTCGACAGAGTTTACAAAATGATGCTTGACAAGGAAGGATATAAGGGTTGGACTGCTGAATTCAACCCTACTTCAAGTTATAAAGGGTCATGGGACAAAGGTTCGAAGATATTATTTATCGGAACAGATGCTGATGGTAATGAAGGAGGTATGGTAAGCTTTATCGAAGAACATATCCCCGGTAAATTCGTTAGCATCAGGCATGAAGGTATTATCAAAGACGGACAAGAGATTACTTCTGGTGCAGAGGTTGACGAATGGGCCGGCGGACATGAGAATTACACTTTTCATGAGGATACAGGCAAAACCATAGTATCAGTTGACATTGATACAGTTGCAAGCTTTAAGCAGTATATGCTTGATACTTATCCAAGGGCACTGAGAAAGCTAAAGGAGATGTGTGAGCAATAATCAAGGATTATAACTTGTCCTCACTCATCATCCTGTAAATGGTAGTTTTCCCAATATCAAGTTTTTTAGCAACAAGCCGTACCTTGTTATCATACTTCTGAAGGAAGTGGTTGATAATACGTTTGTTGTATTCTTCCAGTGTGGTTTCCTCGTACAGGAAGTCCTGTGTGGTACTGGTTGTGCTGAATGATATATCAGCATCTTCTATTGTATTGGTATTGGTCATTACCGCTGCAAGTTCCATAATAGCCTTAAGCTCCCTGACATTACCGGGGAAAGGATACTTCTGCAATTTTTGAATTGCCTTGGGTGATATCGACAGTTTCTTCATTTTATTCTTTGCACAGAATTCATCAACGAAGAAGCGGGCCAGTAAAGCAATATCATTACCCCTGTCGCGCAATGGCGGCAGATTGATAGGCAGTCCGAGCAGGCGGTAGTATAAGTCCTCACGGAACTGTCCTTTTTTAACAAGTTCCTGTAAATTCTTATGGGTTGCAACAATAACCCTCACATCAAGTTTTACAATTTCACTGCCCCCTACCCTGGTCACTTCTTCTTCCTGAAGCACACGCAGGAGCTTCGACTGCATATTAAGGTCCATGTCGCCAATTTCATCAAGGAACAATGTTCCCTTGTTGGCTTCCTCAAAGCGCCCGATACGCCTGTTGGCCGCACCGGTGAAAGCTCCTTTTTCATGGCCGAACATTTCACTCTCTATAAGTTCCTTAGGTATGGCCGTTACATTTACCGCAACAAATGGTTTTTTGGCACGGGGTGAAGCAAAGTGGATAGACTTGGCCACCAGTTCCTTACCAGTTCCTGTTTCACCATATACAGAAACAACGATGTTGGTTTTTGCTGCTTTTTCAATCAGGTTAAACACCTTTTCAATAGCAGGACTGTTGCCCTTTATGATATTGCCCGACTCATATTTCTTCCCGATCTCCTCCTCAAGTACCGCAATTTTCTGCTTCAGTTTGAGGTTCTCACGTATATTTCTCGTGATATTCCACAGACGTTCCTTAGTATCCTGATCCTTTAATATATAATCATAAGCACCCTTCTTGAGAAGTTCAATGGCAGTGGCCAGATCCTGTTGTCCGGAAACTATCACTACGGGTATATCTGCATTAAATTCCTTAACCTGCCTGAGGATTTCCAATCCTGTCATATCCGGCAGGTTATAATCAAGTGAGATCAGGCTGGGATTCTTATAGAGATTCTTGATCATGCTCTTGCCGTCAGGAAAAATCTCAACCTGGTTATCCGGATTAAGCGACAAATGATAAGAAATAATCTTGGCAAAGATCACATCGTCTTCAACAAGGAATATTCTGAAAGTTTCCTCACTCATGGTTTTTATTGTATGGGTTGGTACAAATATAGTACTAAAAAAGGACCATGTACACAATAGGGACAAAAATTAAGGCACAACCGCAGCATGAAGATATCTTTTATCTCCTATGCTTAAAATATTGAATATATGTGGTATTTTTTGTATCTTTGTTATTGTCTCCAAAAAATATGAACAATGAGACTCTTAGCCATTCTTTTGTTCCTTTCCTTTGTAATGGTTATTTCATGTAACAAAGACGAAGATGAGAAACCCGAAGTATATGCAGGGGTAGTAAATGAAGGAATGTATCACCAAACACTTAATCCTCCGCTCCAATTGCAGATCTATCTCGACACTTCTTTACACTATTACTTTGGTGCTGATTCATTGGATCTTGACGGTAACGGAAATATTGACCTTAAGTTAGTCACTTCCTATGGCGAACAACCGGCATTGAGGTCGTCGGATGAGTTGTATGACCATTTCACACTATTTCTTTATAATGGCTTTGAGTTAGCCACTAATCTTGAGGAATACGGTGTCGGACTCGGACAAACTGCTACTGCCACATGGGTCGATACGCTTAGTCATAATAAGAAGATTAACGACCGCCCATCATGGTCAGAAACAACCACCATGATAGCAATGTGGGCAGTACCTCCTGACTATGTTGTATTCTGGGGATCTGACGGGCCTTGGTATGCACTGACTAATAAGACAAGATATGTAGCCATCAGGAAGAAGTCGGGCTCAGAATATAAATACGGTTGGATAGAAATTAATGAAAACTCCCGATACGATTTAAGAGTTAATGCTTTTGCAATAGAGAACTGATTTTATGTCTAATTTAAGAAACAAGTTATCCCCAAAACCATAATCCATGACTAAAACTTTACAAACCCTATGTCTTCTGACTGTTTTTATTTTCTCAATAAACACATCATCTGCTCAATTTGACTATGATACAGTAAATTTTGAGCAACCTACTGACAAACTGGTTATCGATGAATTGCCAGGTAACATATGGCAGATTGGAGAACCTGATAAGGATTTCTTCAGTGAATCGCATGACGGAATCAATGCAATCGTAACAGACACATTGAATAGTTATCCGACAGGAAATACTTCCTCATTCAGGTATATCATGAGGCGCCCTTTTACAGAGAGCTGCATATCACGAATGGATTTCTGGCATAAATACGATACGGACAGTCTGAATGATATTGGAACAATAGATGCCTCTTATGATGGCGGGATAACCTGGGTACCTGTAAATGATACTTCCTATGAGTGGTCATCTTATTTTTACTGGGAATGGGATTATCACGAAGCAACAGGAGAGTATACACCACATAATCTGAAGATTACTGGTAAATCGGATGGCTGGGTGAAGTCTTCTTTTACCTGGCATTGGTGGATTGCTGTAAGGTCAACTGATACTATAATAATAAATCCGGATAGTCTTATAATCAGATTTACCTTTTCATCTGATAATGTGCAGGAGAACAGGGAAGGTTGGATGATTGATGAAATAATCGGCTCTTCAATCTGGGGATCATTATGTTCCGGAACCAACGAAATACCACTGGAGAAAAATATGGATGTGTTCCCCAATCCTTTTAACTCCAATGCTACATTACGTTTTAAAGACGAACTGGTAAATGCAGAAGTGTATATTACCAACGCCTATGGCGGAGTAGTAATCAGCCAGACAGGTATAAACGGAAAAGAGTACTTTATTGGCAGGAATAACCTGAAAGCAGGTATATACCTGGTTCATTTGCGGCAGGACGGAAAAATTAAGGCCTCCAAAAGGCTGGTTATTACCGATTGATAAAGCATTCAGGATTAAGGCTAATCCGGGTGATCGTATTTTTTCCTTATTTCATCGAGTATATCCAGTACTTCAGTGTATGAGGTAGTGGTCATCAGCCGCATCCTGAAAGGTTTAAAATCAGGCAGTCCCTTGAAGTAATGAGGGTAATGCCTTCTGATTTCAAGAACCGCACTTATCTCTCCTTTCCACTTTACTGATTCTTCAAGATGTCTCTTACAGAGATTTATCCTGTCATTTAATCCGGGCTCGGGCAGTGTGTTGCCTGTTTCTAAAAAGTGCCTGATGTCCCTGAAAAGCCATGGGTTTCCGACTGCAGCCCTGCCAATCATTATACCGTCAACCCCGTATCTATCGCAGGCGTTGATGGCTGATTCTATGCCGGTTATATCACCGTTACCGATAATAGGGATGTACATCCTTGGGTTTTTCTTTACTTCTCCAATAAGTGTCCAGTCAGCTTTTCCTGAATAAAGTTGTGCCCTGGTACGTCCGTGAATTGTAAGTGCTTTTATTCCAAGGTCCTGAAGTTGTTCAGCCAGCTCAACAATGTTTTTAGAATTATCATCCCAGCCTAGTCTTGTTTTAACCGTAACAGGCAGATTAACTGCCCGCACCACTTGCCTTGTTATATCGAGAAGCAGAGGAATATCTTTCAGCAGTGCAGCACCACCTCCCTTATTCACTATCTTCCTTACCGGACAGCCAAAGTTGATATCTATAAAGTCGGGGTTTGCTTCTTCGGCAAGCTTTGCAGCCTGTACCATTGCCTCCGGATAGCTGCCGAACAACTGAATTCCCACAGGCCTTTCCTGCTGTGAAAACTCCAGTTTCTTTATGCTTTTTACAACATCCCGGATAAGTCCGTCAGCAGCTATGAATTCAGTTACAACAGCAGAAGCACCAAGTTCCCGGCATATAAGCCTGAAGGGAGGATCAGTAATATCCTCCATCGGAGCAAGTAAAAGAGGGAAATTACCAAGGTCAGTATTGCCTATTTTCATCTTATAAGTTAAGGGGCACAAAAGTACAAATTATTGATTATGAGATAAATCAAAAGTTTTATCACCTATTTAAACACCCTCTAAATTTTGGGGGTCAATATGTTGATATTCAATTTATTAAATATAAGGATAAACTATAATTAAAGACATCCGGCAATTTTGGTTACGTATCTGACTGTCAGTTAGTAATTTAGCGCCCAATTAGAAAAATGGATGATTTTTGGAATTCTCTTTAAATCAGTACATTTGTTTGTTAGCAAAATAACAATCATTCATGAAAACCAGACGAGAGTTTATTAGAATTTCAGCTCTTGGGATCGGTGCTGCAGCTATTGTTTCGCAAACCAACCGCTTTGGATTTGGCCTTCCGCTTTTCGCAGGAAAAGATGAAGGTAATAAAACAACCGGAAACAGGTTAATACCAACCTATTGTGAGGTATGTTTCTGGAAGTGTGCAGCATGGGCTCATGTAGACAGCAATGGCAAAATCCTGAAACTTACAGGTAATGCCACCGACCCTCAGTGTAACGGACGCCTTTGTCCCAGGGGAACAGGTGGTGTAGGAATGGTGTATGATGACGACCGTTTAAAAACACCATTGATAAGGGTGGAAGAAAATGGCAAACAGACATACAGGCAGGCATCATGGGAAGAAGCACTTGATTTCATCGCAAAGAAAATGCAGGAAATTAAAGCTAACTATGGCCCTGAAAGTATTGCCCTGTTTAACCATGGTTCTGCTGGAAGCCATTTCACTCATCTGCTGAAATCGTTCGGATCATCAACCATTACCGCTCCATCCTTTGCACAGTGCAGGGGACCGCGTGAAACAGGTTTTGAAACAACTTTCGGTTCACAGGTTGGCAGTCCTGAACCAACTGATATCCGTGATACAAAGTGCCTTGTACTGATTGGTTCACACATAGGTGAGAATATGCACAACGCCCAGGTACAGGAATTTTCGGATGCAATCGATAAAGGTGCAACCATTATCACTGTTGATCCACGCTTATCTATTGCTGCCAACAAATCAAAATACTGGCTGCCGGTTAAACCGGCTACCGATATTGCCTTGCTGCTATCATGGATCCATGTACTGATTAATGAGGAGATCTATAATAAGGAGTATGTGGAACTGCATACCATGGGCCTGGAACAGTTGAAAGAACACGTGAAGGATTTCACACCTGAATGGGCATATGGAATAACAACCATACAACCATCGGTAATCAGGCAAACAGCCAGGGAAATGGCAGAAGCTGCACCATCAGTACTTATACATCCGGGCAGGCATGTAACATGGTATGGCGATGACGCACAACGCTCAAGGGCTATCGCCATCCTTAACGGACTGCTTGGAAGCTGGGGAGCAAGAGGTGGATTCTTTATGAAAGAAAGCGCCGGTGTTCCTGACTTCCCTCATCCCGAATACCCTGCACCTGAATGGTCATGGCATGAGTTATTAAACGGAAAATATCCTTTAGCTTCAATGTCGGTATCCAATACTTTTATTGAAGCAAGCATTGATTCTCCTGAAAACAAATATCCTGTAAAAGGCTGGATTGTTGCCGGCACTAACCTGCCAATGGCCATTCCATTGATGGGCCTTATGGAAAAAGCACTTGAGGATCTTGACCTGGTGGTAGTGGTTGACACGATGCCGACTGAGGTTACCGGCTTTGCAGATGTAGTATTGCCCGAATGTACATACCTGGAGAGGTATGATGACCTCCGCGATGCCCCATTCAGGGAGCCAACACTAGCTATTAGGATGCCGGTTATTGAGCCTATGTGGGAAACAAAGCCTGCATGGTGGATAGCCAAACAGATTGGTGAACGCCTTGGATTGCATGATTACTTCAACTATAACGATTTTGAAGAAGTTGTGGCCTGGCAGTTAGGGCAGATGGGACATTCACTTGATGAAATGAAGAGTAAGGGAGTTATTGTGATGCCCAGAAAGAAAGGCAATCTCTACCTGGATCCAAAAGAACCATATCATTTTAAGACACCGTCGGGGAAAGTGGAATTCTACTCAGCTTCACTGGCAGCAGCAGGATTCGACCCTATGCCTGTTTACACGCCGCATCCTGAACCCGAAGAAGGTTTTTACCGCCTCATTTATGGCAGGGCTCCGATGCATACTTTCAGCAGGACTGCCAACAACCCGAACCTTACCGACCTCATGCATGAGAACAGCCTGTGGGTACATCCCAAAGTAGCACAACTTCATGGACTGGAAGAAGGTAAATATACTTACCTCAGGAACCAGGATGGTGTTACTTCAGATTTCCCGATTAAAGTAAGGGTAACTGAGAGGATACGATGGGATTCCATTTACATGGTTCATGGATTTGGCCATAACCGTAAAGAACTGTCGAGGGCATTCGGCAAAGGTGTTAATGATACTCACCTTATTACAAACGTAATGATTGATCCGCTTATGGGTGGAACCGGTATGAGGGGAAATTTTGTAACCTTCACTCCTAATGGACCGGCAGAGAATAAGGAGGCTGTGATATGAGATACGCAATGGCAATTGATACGCTGAAGTGCGTAGGCTGCAGTGACTGTGTAATTGCATGCCAGATGGAAAATAATGTTCCCCTGGGCTTTTGCAGGGATTGGGTTGTTGAAAGTGTTCACGGTACTTATCCACAAGTTGGATTAGAGCTTCGGTCAGAAAGATGCAACCACTGTGAAAATGCACCCTGTGTGCGTTGCTGTCCAACAGGGGCAAGCCATATAGAGGAAGGCGGAGTGGTTGTTGTTACCCACAATAAGTGCATTGGTTGCGGAGCCTGTATTCAGGCATGCCCATACGATGCCCGTTACTCCCATCCTGAAGGATATGTTGATAAGTGTACTTTCTGCAACCACAGGTTAACAGAAGGATTGAACCCTGCCTGTGTTTCTGTGTGTCCTACAAAGTGCATGTATTTCGGAGATCTTGACGATCCCAATTCGGCTATTTCAAATGTGCTGGCCACCCGCAAGTTCAAATCACTTGCACCTGAAGCAGGCACAAAGCCACAAATCTTCTATTTAGTCTAGTCCTTTAAAAAGAGAAGAAAAATGAAAGAAGAATTATTTGTCAGCGGACGTAATATCCCAAACATAGATCCATTTCTCAACATATGGCATTGGCAGATTCCGGTATATCTTTTCCTCGGTGGACTGGCAGCAGGCATTCTATTCTTTGCAGCTCTGTTCACGATTATGGGCAAGGCCGATAAGATGGAAGCCACTGTTAAAAAGGCACCGTTAATTGTTCCTATTGCACTGGTGTTGGGCCTTTTTGCGCTTTTCCTCGATCTTAAACATCAGCTCTTTTTCTGGAGACTTTATACCACAGTAAGGATTGAGTCTCCCATGTCGTGGGGTGCCTGGGTGTTGCTTGTAATTACGCCTTTATCATTTGTATGGGTAGCAAGCTATGCCAAAGAGCTGAAACCGGGGTGGAACTGGAAATGGGCTCTGTTAGATAAGATAGAGGCATTTGTTATTGAGAAACGCCTTTGGCTTGCCTGGATTATTATAGTACTGTCGGTTATCCTCGGTATTTATACCGGTATACTCCTGTCAGCATTCAACGCACGGCCGTTATGGAATACAAGTATACTTGGCCCTTTATTCCTTGTATCGGGTATGTCAACCGGCGCTGCTGTAATAATGCTCATGAGCAGGTCGGCAGAAGAAAAGAAGCTCATGGGAGGTATTGACCTTCTGCTGATTGTGATTGAGCTGTTCTTTATCACCCACATGATTATGGGGTTCCAGGCAGGGTCAGAAACCCAGATAGCATCTGCACAGCTCTTCCTCGGGGGGCCTTTTACAGTTCCTTTCTGGGTATTCGTGGTAATACTCGGACTGATATTCCCCGCTATACTTGAAGTTATGGAAAGGCTGGGTATCCATATGCCGGTTATTGTTCCTGCCGGATTAGTGATAATAGGAGGTTTCATTTTCCGCTTTATCATGGTTGAAGCAGGACAGATTACCCGGTATCTTTACTAGTCAGCTATACCTGAACATAAACAGAAAAAACAAAGAGTGAATTTATGAAAAGAGACGGTACATTCTATATCAATCCATACCTGGGTGGGATCATGCTCGGATTGGTCCTGTTTGCCACTTATTATATCACCGGCCGTGGATTAGGTGCCTCGGGAGCAGTAAAGAGTACGGTAGTAACAACAGTACATGCTGTTGCCCCTGAACATGCGCACCAGTCAGGATACTACAGCCAATTCCTGAGTGACACGACAAGTCCGATGAACAACTGGCTGGTATTCGAAATACTGGGTGTTCTTGCAGGTGCATTCTTTTCAGGTGCATTGTGGGGCAGGCTTAAAATAAAGAATGAGCATTCACCAAAAATCAGTGGAAAGACAAGGCTGATATCAGCACTGATTGGCGGGGCATTGTTCGGATTTGGCTCACAACTGGCAAGGGGCTGCACATCAGGGGCGGCGCTCAGTGGCATGGCGGTACTGTCGTCATCAGGGATCATTACCATGATGGCGATCTTCGGCTCAGCTTACCTTTTCTCATGGATTTTTAAAAGATTATGGATTTAACAACATAAACAGGCTAAATTATGACAGCACCTTTATTTCCCCTTGAACAAATACCTGAAGCCTGGAATAATGTTATTGCAGTGCTCTTAGGAATGGGCTTTGGATTCACGCTTGAATCGTCAGGCTTTTCTTCCTCCCGTAAAATCATGGGAACTTTCTTTGGCTATGATTTTGTGGTATTGAGAGTGTTCTTTACAGCAGCTATCACAGCCATGGTTGGCATCATCTATTTTGATTACATGGGATGGATGGACGCCTCCCTGCTCTATATCAATCCATACTATGTGTACTCTGCTATACTTGGCGGTCTTATTATGGGCTTTGGCTTTTCACTCGGGGGGTTCTGCCCTGGTACCAGCTTCTGCGGTGTGGCTATCGGTAAGCTTGACGCCCTTGTCTTTAGCATCGGATTGTTCTTAGGCATATTTCTCTTCTCTGAAGTATACTCTCTCTTTGAAGGAATCTACAACGGTCATTTCATGGGAGCATCCAAGATTTACGACCTGATTGGGATGAAAGAATCGGTGTTTGCCGCGTTACTTATCTTTGCCGCAATTGGGATGTTTTTTGGAGCCAAGTGGGTGGAATCAAAAGTTCAAAAAGTTAACTACTAACCATCAGGAGCATGAACAGATATTATATAGCCCTTACAATCCTGGCAGTCGGATTAGCTGTAGGGATTCTATTAATGGACCGGAACAAGCAGATTAAAGAAACGGAACCTCTCAATCTTGCTATCGCTTATAATGATCCGTCGAGGTTCCTGTCAGTCGATGAGGTAACCGACAGGCTTATAAAGGAAGATCCGGGTTTAGTGCTGATAGATGTAAGGCCGGCCGACGAATATAAGAAATTTGCTATCCCAGGGTCAATCAATATTCCTTACGATTCATTGTTTACTGCTTCATCCCTCGACCTCCTGAAAAGAAAAGAACTGGATAAGGTATTCTGCTCCAATTCGGATGTATGGTCCGACCAGGCCTGGTTATTATGCACAAGGCTTGAGATGCCAACCGTTTTTGTACTGGAAGGTGGTGTTAACAATTGGTTTAAGAGTATAGTGCAGGCCACTGAACCTTCAGCAACAGATCCGAGTGAAGCATTCGACAGGTACTCATTCAGGTTAGCAGCAAACCAGTTTTTTTATGGAGTTGAAAAGAAAGATGAGTCACCAATTACCAAACCAGCAGCTACTGTTGCAAAACCGGCGCCCGTTAAAAGAAGCGAACCGGCAGCAGAAACAGGCGGAGGCTGCTGACAGCCTTTGTTAATGTAAGTTTACTTTCTTTCAGGCCAATAGTAAGTATTAAGGAATAAATCAGATACAAATGGAAAAGATAAAGTCGAATATACTCGGTTATGGTGTTGCCGCTTTTGTGGTTGTAATGATTGTAATCATCGCAATAATCATTAACCGGTCGGAAATCCCTTATACGCTTTCAGCTGACCAGGCTTTGCAGGAAATGGCCAACAAGGCCAATTATATTGAACCATCTTCGTTGCCGGAATTAAAAGATGCTATTTTCATCGATGTAAGGAACCCGCAGGAATATGACCTTAGTCACCATGATGGAGCAATCAATATACCTGCAGAAAAGATGTTCCTTGAGGAAAATGTTGATGCAGTGAGGGAATTGAACAGCCAGGGAAAACCAATCGTACTTTATGGTGCTGTTCCAAGGCAGACAGCCGGTCTTTGGCTTCTCCTGAAACAGACAGGGATTGATAATGTAAAGATGTTCAACGGAACTTTTGATCAACTGACATCAGGTAAAACTGAAGCTTTAGGCATTTACAATGAGGTACCGGTAATTGATACCACTGCGCTGCTGAAAAACCAAAAAGTTGAGAAAAAGCCTGCTGAAGTTAAACCGGTGGCAAAAAAAGTAGCTCCTGTAAGAATAGAGCCACAGGTTGAATCTGGTGGCGGCTGTTAACTTAAGTTACTAAGTGAATGCAACTGGTCAGAAGGTATATAACCGGCGCAGCTTTTTAAAGGTTGCGGGAACCATTGTTATTACCTTTTTTACTTTATTATGGGTGCAACTTATTAATACCCATCTGAATCTCCATGGCAGAAAGGGTTTTCAAAAGGTTAGCCTGAGAGGGAAACCTGATGGTATTTACTTTTTTGATGAATTCCTTATTTCAAAAAAAGGTGCTGCATTATATATTATGAGCAACAAGTGCACGCATGCCGGTTGCAGGGTTAATAAAGAGCAGCAGGGAAATATAGTATGTGCCTGTCATGGCTCTGCCTATAAAGCTACAGGTGAAGTTATTAAAGGCCCTGCCGTAAAGTCGCTTCAGAAGCTCAGTTATTCAATTGATCCGGTATCCGGTGAAATTACAGTAAAGCTATGATACAGAAATACCTGAAACTGTACGACACTTATGGATGGATAGCCGTAGCTTCCCTGATTGTTTGTGTTGTAACTGGGGTATTCCTTATTATTCCTTACAATCCTTCGCAGGCATATCTTTCTGTCACTTCTTTTGTAACTTCAAATCCCGCCGCATCCTTAACGCGCAATATTCACTACTGGAGTGCCCAGGTTTTTCTCATACTTACAATACTGCACTTCTTCCATCACTTCACCTCCTTTGGCGATTTATTCATAAAAAACTCCAGATCAGGAAGGCCACTTAAAAAGGGAGTGTGGGTACAACTGATTATATCAGTCCTGGTGATCTTCTATGTAATGCTTTCAGGCTTTATCCTTAAAGATGACGCTGACAGCAGGCAGGCTCACCTGTTGTTATCAGGATTGCTTTCATCTGTACCCCTGATTGGCGAAGGTTTAAGCTATGTGCTGGCAGGGAGTGGTAAATCCCTGATGGTATTATACCTGCATCATGCTGCAACGGCCACTATTCTCCTGTTCATTGTAACCTATGAGCATGTCAGGAGCCTCAGGGTAAGTTGGGCAACTTTCGTTTATACTTCAGTATTTATAATTGTACTTGGTTTCCTGTTCAGGGCACCACTGTCACAGCAGGATGAAGCAGTTATGAAAGGACCGTGGTTCTTTGTAGGCATCCAGGAATTGCTTCACCTTATTGCGCAACCTTTTATTGTAGTAAGTCTGATATCAGCTTTCCTGCTGTTGGTATTCCTGGTCCCTTTCACTAAGCCTGCCATTTCCGCCTGGCTTAAAAGGCTTGTAATAGTTATCATTGCTATGTACATAGTACTGTCAGTAACAGGTTATTTCTTCCGCGGTCCCTTTTATATGTTCCAGGTTCCCTGGACTTCCTCATACAACAAACCTGTTACTATTGAATACAAACCTGTGAGTTTCAAATTGGATCAGAATAAAGGACTCTTTACAATTTCAGGAGGAGTAGAAGGATGTATGAGTTGTCATTCCGGGATGAAAGGACTATCGGTGTCCCATGATCCGAAAGTCACAGGCTGTTACAGTTGTCATGGAGGTGATCCGTTTACACTCAATAAAGATGCAGCTCACCGCAACATGCACCTTGTGCCCGGGAATCTTCAGAATGCTCAGGAAACATGCGGGGGAAGTGGTTGTCATGATGACATAATCCAAAGGGTGCCGGGTTCAATGATGGCATCTTTGAGTGGAATGATATCAGTGGATAAGTGGGTGTTTGGAGAACATGATCAACCGGCAGGCCTTTTTCATGTGAGTAATATAAAGGATACTCCGGCAGATACTCACCTGAGGAACCTGTGTGCCGGCTGCCACCTGGGAATGGAAAAAACAAAGCATGGTAATGCTGGGTGGCTCGACCGTGGAGGCGGGTGTAATGCCTGCCATCTTACTTACGGGCCTGAGGCCCTTAAGTCATTGGCCGACCTGAATAACAATAAAGCAAAGTCTGTATCAGCTGATGTTCAGTTTCATCCTGCTATTGACATCAACATTACTAATGATAAGTGCGAAAGCTGTCATAGCCGCTCAGGCAGGATATCCTTGTCGTATTCAGGATGGCATGAAACTACACTCACTAAACTGCCCAAGGGAGCACGTAAAGAGAGCTACAAGGTACTTCCAGACGGCAGGATCCTGACTAAGTTAAGTGAAGATGTACACCACTCTGCAGGGATGTTGTGCATTGACTGCCACGGTTCTTATGAGTTGATGGGAGATGGCACGGCATATGAGCATAAAGAGGAAGCAGTGAAAGTGCAGTGCCAGGACTGCCACCCTGCAGAAGGCAGGGAGTTTAACACTAAGCAGTTATCTGAAACTGACCGTGAAACCCAGTTAATCTCATGGATCAGGCAACAAAACTCCAATGACCCGCCTGTGATCATTACCGCTAAAGATAACCGCCCTCTGGTTAATACCCGCAATTCCAATAAGGTCAACCAGGCATTGCTAATTGGAAAAGGAGATAATAAAACAAGGATTCTTAACCCTGCATCTCCCTTGTGTTATAAGTATAAAGCACACAAAAGGCTGTCATGCGATGCCTGCCATACAGCCTGGGTTCCCCAGTGTATCGGTTGCCATAATGTTTATGAAAAGGACACTAAAGGCTATGATATGCTCAGGAAGAAAGACCGGAAAGGAACATGGGTTGAATATACCGGTGAACATCTGAGCGAGGCCCCTGTCTTAGGTATAAGGAAAAGTGGTAACGGTAAAGAAACGGATATTGTGGGAACTTTCAGCCCGGGAATGATTATGACGATCGACCATTCAGCAAAACGAAATAGTAAAGGAACTACTTTCCACAGGCTCTATTCACCGGTATCCGGCCACACAACCGTGAAGGCGTCAAGAACCTGTGAATCATGCCACCTGGATCCATTGGCTATTGGTTTTGGTAGGGGAAAACTTGTCCTTTCTCCTGACGGTATATTGAAATTTGAACCAGAATATGTTCTGAATAAGCATGATAACCTCCCAGAAGATGCCTGGACAGGATTCCTTAAAAACAGGAATGACCTTTCATCTACAAGGGTGAACATGCGGCCCTTTAATATTTCTGAGCAGAAGAGAATTTTACTTGCCGGCACCTGCCTTACATGTCATAAAGAAGACTCAAAGGTGATCGAAAGTTGCCTGATCGATTTTGATACGGCTCTCAAAATGAGAACAAAAAAATGCATTATTCCTCAAAACCTTACATATTCCTCCGGTACTGTCCTCCTACACTGAACAGCCTGTTGGTTATACTTCCGAGTGTACAGTATTTAGAGGCTTCCATTAGAGATTCAAAAACGTTCTCACCCCTGGCAGCAACAGAGGCCAGGTTATCAAGTGCTTCACCGGCTTCTTTTTCCCATGTTTTATTGACGTTTTTCACCGTCTCAACCTGGTAGTCCTTTTCCTCCTGTGTTGACCTTATCACTTGCTGGGGTATAATGGTAGGTGATCCGTCCTGCGACAGGAAGGTGTTTACACCCATGATTGGCAGCTTGCCTTCGTGTTTCAGGCGCTCATAATACAGTGATTCTTCCTGTATACGGCTACGCTGGTACATAGTTTCCATAGCACCGAGCACGCCACCTCTCTCAGAAATACTTTCAAACTCCTTAAGAACAGCCTCCTCCACAAGGTTAGTGAGTTCCTCAATAATAAATGACCCTTGCAGGGGATTCTGGTTTTTGGCTAACCCAAGTTCATGGTTAATAATGAGTTGGATAGCCATTGCCCTGCGCACTGATTCTTCTGTGGGAGTTGTAATGGCTTCATCATAAGCATTTGTATGCAGGGAGTTGCAGTTGTCGTATATAGCATAAAGAGCCTGCAGTGTAGTCCTGATATCATTAAAGGCTATCTCCTGGGCATGGAGTGAACGGCCTGAAGTCTGGATATGATACTTCAGCATCTGTGAACGCTCATTGGCACCGTACTTAAACTTCATTGCCTTAGCCCAAATAAGCCGGGCAACCCTTCCCATAACGGCATACTCCGGATCAACTCCATTAGAGAAAAAGAAAGAGAAGTTTGGCGCAAAGTCGTCAATTTTTAATCCCCTGCTGAGGTAGTACTCAACATAAGTAAATCCGTTAGCTAACGTGAAAGCCAACTGTGTTATCGGATTAGCTCCTGCTTCGGCAATGTGGTAACCTGAGATTGAAACCGAATAGAAGTTCCTTACATTGTGCCTGATGAAATAGTCCTGCATATCACCCATTACCCTCAGGGAGAAATCGGTTGAGAATATACAGGTATTCTGGGCCTGGTCTTCCTTCAGGATATCAGCCTGAACGGTACCCCTGACCTTTGAAATGGTATCAGTTTTAATTTTTTGATAGATGTTATGAGGCAGCACCATATCACCGGTAACACCCAGGAGCATAAGCCCTAAACCATCATTACCCTCCGGTAACTTTCCCTGGTACGACGGCCTGGTTGTGCCTCTTTCTTTATATATGGCTTCAATCTTCCTGTTTACCTCATCCTCAAGGCCATGCTTCCTGATGTATACCTCACACTGCTGGTCGATGGCTGCATTCATGAAGTAACCAACGAGTGTAGGTGCAGGGCCGTTTATAGTCATCGAGACTGATGTTGCTTCATCCACCAGGTTAAAGCCTGAATAAAGTTTCTTGGCATCATCAAGACATGATACTGACACTCCCGCATTACCAACTTTACCATAAATATCCGGCCTTATATCTGGGTCAGCCCCATACAAGGTCACTGAGTCAAAGGCTGTCGACAGGCGGTGGGCCTTCATACCCTTCGACAGGTAGTGGAACCTCTTATTTGTGCGCTCCGGTCCGCCCTCACCTGCAAACATACGCGTGGGATCTTCCTGTTCACGCTTGAATGGATAAACACCTGCAGCATATGGAAACTTGCCCGGTACATTTTCCCGAAGGTTCCATTTCAGTATGTCACCCCAACCCTTATACTCAGGTAAGCTTACTTTCGGGATTTCAGTATGCGACAGTGAGGCAGTATGTGTTTTGATCTTTACCTCTTTCTCCCTGACTTTAAAACTATAGACCGGATCCTTATATTGCTTTTTTGTAGCTTCCCATTCTTCTAATGCTTTGAGATTCTCTTTGCTGAGTAACGCTTTTGTATCTTCTATAAGCTTAGTGAGATATTCCGGCAAGTCCTTATTTCCCTCTTTCAGTCTTTCAGCCGTTTCAGTGTATGCCTGTAACTGTCGGGCAACCTCTGCCTGTCTTTCGCTTTCGCTATTATAGTTCCTTACAGTTTCAGTTATTTCAGCAAGGTACCTGACCCTCTGTGATGGTATAATAAACTGCCTCTCCTGGATGGCCAGCCCTTCAGGAATTGAATTGAAGTTAGTACCAAACCTCGTATTGATCTTATCAACAAGATGAGAGAAAAGAGCGTTTACTCCGGTGTCATTGAATTGCGATGCCATAGTGCCGAATACCGGCAAATCATCAACCACCACATCAAACAGTTTATGGTTGCGGGCATATTGTTTCTTAACATCACGCAGGGCATCCTGAGCACCCCTTTTATCAAACTTATTGATGGCTATAAGGTCGGCATAATCAAGCATCCCGATTTTTTCAAGTTGGGTGGCTGCCCCGAATTCAGGAGTCATGATGTACATGGATATATCGCTGTAGTCAACTATCTCCGTGTCACTCTGTCCTATTCCACTACTTTCGAGGATAATCAGGTCAAAGCCTGCTCCTTTAACTGCACAAAGTGAGTTTTTGATGTATTTTGACAAGGCAAGGTTAGCCTGCCGGGTTGCCATACTACGCATATAGATGCCCGGCTGGTTAATGGCATTCATCCTTATACGGTCGCCCAATAATGCACCGCCTGTTTTTCTTTTAGTAGGATCTACTGAAATGATGGCAATCTTCATCTCCGGGTTGTATGACTTAAAGCGCCTGATGAGTTCATCTATAAGCGAAGACTTTCCGGCACCACCCGTGCCTGTCAATCCAAGCACAGGCACATTCAGGTCGCATACTTCACCCATTTCACTTATAATCTTATCAGCCCCGGGGTCAGCATTTTCAATAGCAGTAATGATAGCAGCCAGTGATTTACTGTCGCCGTTTGCCAGCTGATCAATACTCAAGCCCGAAATATCACCGGTAGGGTAATCACATTTCTCAAGTACATCATTAATCATTCCCTGGAGTCCCATATGCCTGCCATCATCCGGTGAATAGATGCGGGTTATTCCATACGCATGCAGTTCTTCAATTTCATTGGGCAGGATAACACCCCCACCCCCTCCAAAGATCTTAATATGCCCGCAACCTGCCTCTTTAAACAGGTCATACATATACTTGAAATACTCCATATGGCCGCCCTGGTAGGAAGTTATAGCCACAGCCTGCACATCCTCCTGGATGGCAGTATTCACTATCTCATTCACTGACCTGTCGTGCCCTAAATGAATCACCTCAGCACCTGACGACTGGAATATTCTCCTCATCACATTAATGGCGGCATCATGGCCATCAAACAAAGAGGCAGCGGTAACAATCCTGATGTGGTTTTTGGGCTTGTATACTTCAGTCTGGTGCATAAGAGTAGTTTTATAATTAATAAAATGAGTGAGCTAGAACATCTACAAATATAGATATGTTCACGTAGCTGCTTTACAAACAATTATATGCTAAAATGCTAAAAAAAACAGCATGTTTATAAATTCTTCTGTAAAATCACTTAAGTTTGTGAGTAATACCAGCTAAACAATAAACCAAACATTTATGAAACGACTTTTATCTCTTTTTATTCTCATCTTTTTAGCTACTGCAGTGTTTGCCCAGGTTGAGAAGTATAGCCGTATAAAGGTTAACATCGAATCAACACAACTGAGATCAATTGCCCGTCTTGGCATTCCTCCTGATGCAGGTTACTATGACTTTAAGGAGAATAGCTTTATAGCTGAGTTAAACCAGCGCGATATCAACAAGATCCAGGAGTTGGGACTGCCTGTTGAAATTCTGGTTGATGATGTATCCAAATGGTATACAGAACGTAACGCAGGCTTCGATCCAAAAGAACTTAAATCAAAAGCACTGCTTGCCCCATCTGATTACCCTGTGCCCCAGGATTTTGAACTGGGCTCATGCGGCGGTTTCTCCACCCTCACTGAGTGTTATGAACACCTCGACAATATGTATGCCCTTTATCCGGACCTTATTACCGAAAAGACTCCTGTGTCAAGCCTGAAAACCCATGAAAACAGGGATATCTATTATGTGAAGATATCCGACAATCCCAACGATAACGAAGATGAACCTGAACTGCTTTATACCGGTATGCACCATGCAAGGGAAGGTATCGGAATGCAACATTTACTTTATTACATGTACTATCTCCTTGAAAATTACGCAACCGATAAAGAAATCAGGGACTTGGTGAATAACACTGAAATGTACTTCATCCCGATAATAAATGTTGACGGTTATTCAAGGAACATCCAGACTAATCCCACAGGCGGCGGAATGTGGAGAAAGAACAGATTTCCCAATGGTGATGGTTCATTTGGCATAGATATAAACCGTAATTATGGTTATTTCTGGGGATACGATGATGAAGGTTCATCCCCTATAACTTATGATGACACTTACAGGGGAAGTGCTCCTTTTTCGGAAAAAGAAACCCAGATGATCAAGGAATTTTGTGAAACACATGACTTTAAGATTGCTATAAACTATCACTCATACAGTAACCTTTTCCTGTATCCATGGGGATTTACCCCTGATATCTGCGCTGATGATAATGTTTTTTCAGAGTACTCCAAGAGGATGACTATCGAGAACCATTATACCTATGGCCCGGGCAGTACTACCATCTATCCGACAAATGGCGGCAGTGACGACTGGATGTACGGTGAACAGACTACCAAGAATAAGATTATGTCATGGACTCCCGAAGTAGGTAACAGCAACGATGGTTTCTGGCCTTCTATATCAAGGATTATACCTTTATGCCAGGAAAATATGCTCCTCAGTATGCTGGCAGCCAAATTCGCCGGTACTTATGGTGAACTGGCCGACCAAACTCCTCTTATAGTGCCCGACCGAAACTACTACGCCATCTTTGATGTTACACGTATCGGTCAAACAGCCGCTAATTACAAAGTTTATATCGAACCATTGGGCGATGAGTTCGAATCAGTAGGTGATACAGCTTTTATTACCGGATTACCTGTACTCGGAAAGCGACTTGATTCTATTCCATTCGTTTTAAAGAACACTGTTGAGAGCAGTGATACCCTGAGGTTTGTGTATGTTTTGAACGATGGTTTTGTCACTTACCGGGATACTGTGGAAAAATACTTTGGCACACCGGTATTATTATTCTCAGATGACCTTACAAATAACTCCAACTGGACAGGCAACTGGGCACTTTCCAACATGTTCCCATGGTCACCACCAAGCAGTATGACTGATTCACCATCGGGAAACTATGGTAATAACGCAAACAGGAGCACCACACTTGCACAACCGGTCACTCTGACAAATGCCTCAGTTGCTGTACTTAATTTCTATGCTAAATGGAATATTGAGCCAGGGTACGACTATGTGCAGGTTTCTATTTCAAATAACAATGGTGCAACATGGACTCCTTTAACAGGCAGGTACACTCATCCGGGATCCGTTGAACAGTCGTATATGCAGCCGGTTTATGACGGACGATCAGGTTGGGTGAAGGAAGAAATAAATATAAGCCAGTATACCGATGAAACTATCAAACTGAAGTTTACCCTCGTGAGTGACCAGGGACTAACTTTTGACGGATACTACTTTGATGATGTGACAATCCATATGATCGACAGGACAGTTGATGTTGAAAATAACGGATTACCATCATCAGGAGCATATCTTTCAGAAGGTTATCCTAACCCGGCACACAATCAGGTCAGTTTTAATTACCAGCTTCCAGCAGGTACAACAACAGCAACACTTGTTGTTAGCGACCTCACCGGCCGTCCATTAATTAATAAGGAAGTGAATCAGCAGGATACAACTATAGTTGTTGACATCAACGGACTGAAGCCGGGAGTTTATGTGACTCGTCTTGTAATTTCAGGTCAATCTTCAACGACAAGAAAAATAATGGTTAGGTAAACTTAACTGACCTTTCCATAAAAACTAAAGAGGCAACCATCTGAAGGTTGCCTCTTTTTGCATGGGGGGTATTGGTACCCAATTATGCCTGTTTAACTTTTGCATTAAGGTTGATCTCATGAAGTTCAAGGTCCTGCATAATCCCGTTTATATCCTTAATCTTACTTATAACTGCAACGAATACAAACGTTACATTCTGTAGTTTCCTGACGACAGACTGCAGCGTATTAATATCATATGCTTTCTTATTCCCTTTAATCAGCAGAAAGAAGTTAGCCTGGCTGTACTGGTCGATCATTTTACCTCTTGAATTATCATTGCTGATGAGATAATAGGTCACCCGCTTGTCACCATCATAGTACTTATACAAACATTGTCTGGTAAGTTCCTTAAGTTTCTCATTGTATACAGGCAGGTCATCCAGCCGTTCAAGCTTAACGAAAGTTTCTTTATTTATAAAGTAGGCAAGCCTGTAATCCTGCATTGACGTATTAATTCCGATCATATCAATGTCGGGCCACTCTTCCTGGATTAGTTTTAACTTCCTCACTGCCATACCTATAAATATTTCACGCAAAGTTACTTCCAGGGCATACCGAAAGTAAAGGGGGAAACTTTAAAGTTATGAATAGTTTTCAACAGTGGTTTTGAGGTTTCTGAAATCTTCACCCCTGAATGTTAATAAACTCAAAAAGGAAGGAAAAATATTAAGATGCAGTGTTGGTATTCCCGTTTATGTGCAGCTTTTCCACTACTTTCATCGAAGCATTCTGCTCAGCACCTTTAATTGAGAAATCCTGGCCTCTGCCCATGGGTTCATTATCAATCATTACCTCAACAATATACTGCTTGGCATAACCGCTGCCGGTTTCCTCAATAACAATGAACTCAATTGCTTTTTTCTCCTTCTGGGTCCAGGCAATAAGTTTGCTCTTATAATTAAGGTCGGTATTTGCCAGTTCAACCATATCAAAATGGTTTTTGATAACCCTGTTGATCAGAACAGAGCGGGTAAACTCAAAACCTTTATCGAGGTAAATAGCGCCAATGATCGCTTCGAAAGCATCTCCCTTGATCGACCTGAATACTGAATTTGTGCCTTGTGTGTGGATAATCAGTTTATCGAGCCCCAACTTGAGTGAAAGTTTATTCAACTGGGACCTGCTAACAATCCTTGACCTCATCTCAGTCAGGAATCCTTCATCTTTAAAAGGGAAGATACGAAACAGGTAATCGGCCACTACAGTGCTGAGCACTGTGTCGCCAAGGAACTCAAGGCGTTCATTGCTTACCTTGACTCCGTTATAGGTTTCAGCTTGTGACTTATGGGTAAATGCAAGCTTGTACAAAAAAATATTTTCGGGATAGAACCCGAAAATATTTTTTATGGAAGTGTACAACTGCTTTTCCTTTGAGAAATAAAACCTGATGGGTTTTAGATTCGAATTAAGCACGCTGGTGACTTAGTATTTTTTAAAGATAATAGTTGCGTTATGACCACCAAAACCAAATGTATTACTGAGGGCGGTGTTCACAGTACGTTTTACAGCAGTGTTAAAAGTAAAGTTAAGCGTATTGTTGATCTCAGGGTCATCAGTAAAATGATTGATGGTTGGAGGAACAATATCATTCTTAACAGCAAGCACAGAAGCAACAGCTTCAACAGCACCGGCTGCACCCAACAGGTGACCGGTCATTGACTTAGTGCTGTTAATGTTGATTCTTGGAGCTGCTTCACCAAACAATGTTGCAATAGCGGTAGTTTCAGCAACATCTCCTAAAGGAGTAGATGTGCCGTGAGTATTGATATGATCAATTTCGTTTATGGTAAGCCCGGCTTCCTCAATAGCTATTTTCATAGCCCTGCGGGCGCCATCACCTTCCGGATGCGGACCTGTCATATGGTAAGCATCAGCAGTTAAGCCTGTACCAACCAATTCAGCATATATTTTTGCACCTCTTGCAAGGGCATGGTCAAGATCCTCAAGTATAAGAGCACCGGCACCTTCACCAACTACAAACCCATCGCGGTCTTTATCGAACGGACGTGAAGCTGTTTTTGGATCATCATTACGTGTAGACAAAGCATGCATTGCATTAAAGCCGCCAACTCCCGGAGCATTAACTGCTGCTTCAGAGCCACCGGCGATAAACATATCAGCCTTTCCTAACTTTATGTAATTGAATGCATCAACAATAGCGTTGGCTGAGGATGCACAAGCAGATACAGTGGCAAAGTTTGGTCCGCGGAAACCATACTTTATCGAGATATGACCGGCTGTAATATCAGCGATCATCTTTGGGATAAAGAATGGATTGAATCGAGGGGTGCCATCTCCTTTAGTGAAATCAGCAACTTCATCCTGGAAAGTAACAATACCTCCGATACCCGATGCCCAAATAACACCGATTCTTTCAAGGTTTAGCTTTTCAAGATCAAGTCCTGCATCAACAATTGCTTCATCGGCACATACCATACCGTATTGAGCATACGGATCATACTTGCGAACCTCTTTCCTGTCAAAAAACTGCAAAGGGTCAAAGCCTTTGACTTCACATGCAAACTGAGTTTTAAACTTGCCTGCATCGAACCGGGTGATCCGGTCAGCACCGCTTACTCCGTTCAGTAATCCGTCCCAGTATGCCGGAACGTTGTTACCCAACGGAGTAAGTGCGCCAAGTCCTGTTACTACAACTCTTTTTAACTTCATTCAGGGAATCCCTTATTTAGTATTGTTTTCGATGTAAGCAACGGCATCACCAACGGTACCAATTTTTTCAGCCTGGTCATCGGGAATAGCGATATTGAATTCCTTTTCGAATTCCATGATCAGTTCTACGGTATCGAGAGAATCAGCTCCTAAATCATTTGTGAAACTTGCTTCCGGAGTAACTTCCTTCTCTTCAACGCCAAGCTTATCAACGATGATAGCTTTAACTCTTGTTGCAATGTCTGACATGTTCTTTGCTTTTTTTGGTTTTGAAGTGCAAAGAAACAAATTTTTCAAATACCAAACTATACTGAACCTCCTGGAGTGCCTTAATTTTTTGGCTAACTTTCAGTATTTCAATAATATATATGTATCTACCTGTTTGCCCGAACTATTTATTTCTATAGTCAAATACTTGAAGAATAGGTGTTTAACCTTCAGATACAGGCAGTATTAAAATTTCCTTAAAAAACAATTCATCGACCTATTTAAAGCCAATCAATTTCTCCGCTGCCATAACACAACTGAGCCTCAGTGTCATATATTACACCAAACTGTCCCGCAGCGATGCCTGATACCGGAATTTCCGATTCTAACGTATAAATACCGTTATTATTATACAGTATACCTTTTGTAAAGTCAGGTGTGTGGCGGATTTTAAAGGTTACCGGTTTGGGTCCTTCCATACTCTGCCATGGATTGCCTGAGATAAAATGGAAACCCCGCAGCCTGATGGTATTATTATATTGGGTCAATGGGTCATAACCATTCGAAACGTATACAATATTATCGTCTGTGTCTTTCTTTACAACAAACCAGGGCCCCTGTGAAAGTCCAAGGCCTTTGCGCTGGCCGATGGTGTGGAACCAGTATCCCTTGTGTGTTCCAAGTATCTTACCTGTTTCAAGCTCCACTATTTTACCTTCCTTCTCTCCAACATACCTTCTTATAAAGTCGTTATAATTCACTTTCCCAAGGAAACAAATGCCCTGGCTGTCCTTCCTGTGGGCACTTGGAAGTCCGGCTTGTTGAGCGATAGCCCTCACTTCTGATTTATGGATACCACCAATTGGAAATATCACTTTCTGTAACTGCTCTTTGGTTATTTGAGCCAGGAAGTCAGTCTGGTCCTTGAATTTATCAATGGCTGTGGCAAGATACTTCACTCCGTTTACTTCGGCTGTTGAGGCATAGTGCCCTGTGGCAATGGTATCGAAATCCTTACCGTATTTGTCATTAAAGCTGCCGAACTTGATCAGCCTGTTGCACATAACATCAGGGTTAGGCGTCAGTCCTTTCTTTACTGCATCAAGCGTATAAGCCACCACACTGTCCCAGTATTCTTCCTGTAGTGTAACAATCTCCATCTTAAAGCCGTACTTGTGAGCAAGCCATTTAGTTATTTCAATATCTTCTTCTGACGGACAATCAAGGAAACCCTCCTTATCTTTCATTCCGATAAGGATATAGAAGATCACAGGTTCATGGCCCTGTTCTTTGAGTAAATGGAGCATTACAGAGCTGTCAACTCCGCCTGAAACAAGTGCAGCAATATTCATTGTGAATTACTAAGATGCTGCAAAATTACTAATTTTTTAAGAATCAGTGCATTCCACTGACAGAAGGGGCACTTGCATGAGGTCTGCCGTTATAAGACCTCGCAGATGTCGGTATCACCGCCCAGATGGTATGCCCTTATACCCACTGAACGGGCAGCCTCTACATGAACCAGCGTATCATCAATAAACAGTGTTTCCTCTGGTTTAAGCTGCGCATCTTCGAGTACATACCTGAATATCGCAGGGTCAGGTTTAATAATGCCTATATTGAATGAGAACCACATTTTCTCAAACAACCCAGAAAGCTCCGATCCATGGGCTTCACGGAACGACCTGACATACGAGTCATAATGTATCTGGTTAGAGTTAGAAAGAAGGAAAAGCCTGTAATGTTTCTTTAACTCCTTAAGCTTTTCAAAGTGTGCTACAGGAAAATCAAGCAGCATGGCATTCCAGGCATCTGCCACATCCTCCCTCGAAGTGTTTTCCTCAACAGCCAGAAGCACACTGTCAATAAATTCCTCTGCTGTTATTTTACCACTCTCCAGTTGCTCAACAATGTCATCGTCCGACTGTCCCTGAGGATTGCTGTTCTGCCTAAAACCCAGTTTCATCAGGGCCTTCTGTGTAAGTATGGGGTTAATATTCAGCAGCACCCTGCCAAAATCGAAAATTATGTTTTTGATACCTGAAAGGTCGGGTTTGGTCATTGAATTAATTGTTTGAAATAATAGATTAAACGCAAAAAATACCTGTTGATCCCAATTTATGCTTGCACTTCATTCAGTTTTTTATTAACTAATGGCTGAATGTACCATACGCCAATAAATGGAATCAGGAAACTCAGTGCAATCAAAATAAGACTATTGCCGGGGTTGATTACTCTAATTGATTTTGTAACAATGAATACATTAAAGGCCAAAGCGATTAGCCATAAAACTGAAGCCGCAAAAGAATAAAGCGGAATAGACAAGTAACTGACAATCCAAAGGAGTGGCATTAATATACTTGAAGCCATAAAAATAACCGGCAACTGCTTATTATTCCTTGCATAACAATATGTTGCGATTGAGTATAACCATAACGAATAGCCAATCAGTTCAAAAACGACAATAGGAATAACTCCAATTAGTCTGATAAAGTAAGAGGGCAAAAGGAAAATCAAAAATAATTGCCAGTGTTTTAATTTCAATATGAAGTCCATGATTCTGGTATTTCAGGCGAATATAATAAGTTATTCCAAGATGTCATTTGAATATTTATTTCGGGTTTGGACTGCATTTCATACGTATTTTATACGTGTTTCATACGTATTTCATACGTGTTGACACGTATGAAATACGTATAAAGTACGTACGAATAACGTACAAAATACGAATTCAAACCACTTATGCCATTTACTATGGCACAGTAGGATTTAGCCTGATCTGGAAAACAGGTTAGAAAAATGAAGGATGAAATTGAACCTGGACTCAGAGAGAGGTATAAATCACTCCACCCCTTGTACCCTTATAACCCACACATAATTGCAAGGCGGGTTGTTCCTTAAGCTTTGTGGCAGATAAACAGTAAAACCATTGCCTGCTGGTTTCCATTTAAGATTTATGTTACTGCCCTGCATGGTAATTTTTGAGCCCTTTGCCGGTTTATGTGAGGTGATGCTAATCTGGTCAGGCATCTGCTCTCCTTCTTCTGCCATGTAATGGAAATAGGTGGTGCCATCCTTTGCCTGTGTGATACAGATATTATTTTCCTTGAAGGGAGCCAGTGGACGTGTACCATATATGGCCTCATTGTTAACTTTCATCCATGAAGCATATTCTTTTAAGAGCTTATAGGCTCCATCGTGCCATGTGCCTTGTGGGGTGGGTGCTATGTTTAAAAGCAAATTACCGCCTTTTGCAACAATATCAACTAAAAGCTGGATTCCCTGCCTGCCGGTCATATAAGTGGCATTAGGTGTATGTGCCCAGCCTCCGCCTGAGATAATGCATGATTCCCAGGGATAAGGCAATGATTTTTCAGGCACCCTGTTCTCCGGTGTCAGGTAGTTTTGGTTCTTACCATAGACTGCCCTGTCCACTACTATCAGTCCGGGCTGTAACTGCCGGCATTCCTGCACAAGTTCATCCATCTTTATATCCTGGCTTATCACATTGTTCTTAAGGTAACCGGTGGTAGTCTCCGATAACCGGCGCTGGTAATAGCTATCAAGGTCTTCCTTTGATTTATAGCATACCCACCCTCCGTCAAGCCACAGGATGTCCATCTTGCCATAATCAGTCATAAGCTCTTTTATCTGGTTATGCGTGAAATCGGTGTAAGCCTTCCATTTTTCAGGATAAACTGCCGGATCATAGTTCACATTGCGGTCTCTTGGCGGGAACTGCGGCCACCAGTAGTCATCGTTGTGCCAGTCGGGTTTTGAGAAATAAGCCCCTGTCCAGAATCCTTTCTCCCTGAAAGCCGAGAAGATTTCTTTTGCGATGTTTGACTTAGCCGAAGAAGAGAACGGGCATCCGGAATCAGTGATCTTATAATCTGTATATTTCGTATCAAACATACAGAAACCGTCATGGTGCTTCGTAGTGAAGACTACATACTTCATTCCGGCATCCTTTGCTGCCTCAGCCCATGGTTCAGGATCAAATTCTGAAGGATTAAAACTGGTCTTTAAAGCTTCATATTTTTCAATGTATTGATTGTAATCATTAATGCTCCTTCTGCACCAGCCTTCGTCTTCGGGACAGATAGACCACGACTCAACAATACCCCACTGGCTGTATGGCCCCCAGTGCATAAGCAGTCCGAATTTGAGGTCCTGCCACTCCGATATTTTCTTTAGGGCAAGCGGATCAGTCTCCTGAACATACTTTTCTTCTTCCCCATCCTGTGCTGAGGAAACCATGGCTGCCATCATGGCAAAGGCAAGAATCAATACACGTATCATAGTTGTATGGTTGATTATTCAATTATTATTTCGTCGGCAAATATGTATGAAGGGTATCCGGCCGCCTGGTGTGAAGCAGGCAGCAGCCCGGGATTACGGGCAATCAGCCTGAGATACCTGGTACTTGTATCCTGAAATGATACATTGAAATTATGTATCACTGTTCCCTGCCGGTCCTGTGGAATATCATGCTTTATAACGGCAATGGGCCTGTAATTAATACCATCTTCTGAAACAAGTATTTCAACTTCAGCCGGAAGAAGTATCCATGAGTAAGCATTCTGCAGGAAATCAACCGACACTTTGCTGATGTTGATTTCCTCTTTGAAGTCTAGTTCTATATCAAGGTCCTGTCCCTGGTATCCCTGCCAGTGGCCGTCGGAGAATGATGAAGAACCTTTCAACCCGTCAAGAAGACCATTATCACCTCCGGCAGTGTATGCTGGGTTGTAGGTAGAATACCGGCTGTTCAATTTATACAGGGATCCGATTCCGTTATGGTACAAAATGAAACGCGAAGTGGTTTTTCCCGGGACCCCATCCCTGACTGTACATGCTTTAATAGTTGTATTTTCTTCAATTAATATTGGCTGATAATACTTAGCCGAACCCGGTAACGGATCAGTACCATCAGTTGTGTAAACTATATCGCTATCATCAAAGATGGTCGAAAGAGTCACCGGTAACATCCGGTCAGCAATATGATCTGCCGGCTCAATAAATACGATATCACAGGCAGATTGTATTTTTTCGGCGAGTTTATCGTAATCATTAAGGTTTTTGTCAAGCCACCAGCCCCTGTTTTCGAGGGCCCATAAGTTCACATATACTTTCTTAATGTTATAAAGCTGGTGGTGTAAGGAACTGAGGTGCTTCTTTGCTTCTTCAATAATAAATTGATCTTTCGTCTGGCCTGCTTTGTAAAGTTCTCTAAGTGCAATATTCTTTTGGGCTGTAAAAGCAATTCTCATAAGGGCAAGATCAGCGCATAACAACATACTCTTATTTGCAGGTGAGCCATGTAATATACTATTCAGGTGGTTTTCAAAAACATCAACCTTTTCAAGCACCTTCCTGTTGTTTAAAACAGCCTGTTCAATAGTATTCTCTGTGTTAAATGCCAACGGGTCAGTCCAGAAAGCCCACTCATTTAACATCCCCCTTACGGGAATTTTCCTCAGACTATCAATGTCGAAAAGCAGGTTGGTTACTCCTTCGGTTTGAAAGAAGAGCTTATCAAAGCACTTGTTGAATGCTGACAGTTTCCTGTTCCTGTCAGTCACCGCCTCTTCACCTGTCAGGGGTGCAGCCGGATTCCATGAGCATTCAGCGCCCCAGACAAGGCCATGCCAGTTGGCATTGAAGAGGTTATGGCCGTTATCATCCCAGGCGGTGTTCATCATACCCATTGCCCCGAGTTTATAACCATCCCTTACATAGTTCGAGATGTTAATAGCGGCATTCATCATACCGGGCCACACTTCGTTCCAGCAGCTTACTCCCGGAGCTACCATAAAATCGAAACCTGTTTGCTTAAATGGAAGTATGGCATCATCAAATGATTCAGCAGCATGGTAACCCCACGATAAAATAATCAGGTCCTTAGGTAGTCGGTTGATTATACCGGGGTTGTTTACAGCAATATCCCCCCACATCATTATCCTTTTTCCATAGGGCTTAATGAGTTTATCAATCCTGTTAATGTGATAAGCATAAATGCCATCCACCCCAATCTCATCAGCCATAGCTTTGGATCTGCCTGCACCAAGGCCGAATGTTTCATCGCAGTTGATATTGAAGAACTTGCTTGAATAGGCCGGCACAATCTCTTTATAAACATTATCGAGGAACAGGTATGTTGAATCGTTCGCCGGATTGAGTATATCACCATTTTCAGCCAGGTGTTCATAGAAAGGGATTGACAATATTTTTGCCATGTGGCCAAACGACTGGAAGTTGCCGATTACTTCCATATGGTAGTCAGCAGCATACCGGGTTAATTCCTCAATTTGTTCAGCTGTTATTCCATCAGCCGGGGCAATGTCAGGATATTCCCTGAGTTTGAATACATGTTCTGTGTAAAGTGTAAAGTAATTCTGCTTGTACTCTGCCATTTTCCTGATGCATTCCTTCAGGAAGTCCATCGTTGGTATTGGCCCCCTGCTGATGTCGTCCATCCAGCCCCTGTACCTTAATGAAGGCCAGTCAGTAATTGAAAGACAAGGCAACCTGTCACCGTCAGCATTTGCTTTAATCAGTTGCTTAAGGGTCTGAACACCATAAAAGAGTCCGGCTTCAGTATAGGCAGCTACAATAATCTTGTCGTTGAAAATCTTAAGCAGGTATCCTTCTTCCTTTGCTTCGTCAGGCAAAGAAAGTTTATTTAACTTGCCCGGTTTATTAATGAATGCATCCCTGCCGATGATGCCGAGCAGGATGGTTGCTTTGTGGGGCTTATCTGTCAGCACATACTTGCCGGGAAAGTATTCACCTAAAGTCTGGAGCAGTTGATTGGCAGCAAACAGGGTGGCAGAATCATGATAATTACCGATACCAACCTTTATATTATGGCCCGCATCAAAGAATCCGGTGGATGTTTCAACCTGTTTAGGCTGCGGAATAAGTGAGAGGGTTACCTGTGAACTGGCTGCTGCACAGATACTTAAAAGCAAGACAACAACTAGTAATCGCAGGCTGAACCCAGGCAGTTTCATGATCCGGTTATTTAAGAAACTAAAGTACTTAAATGGCGGATACTACAATATCTGGTAAAAATCTTTTATTTGGCGATCACAAGTTTCACAACCTCACCTCCGGAGGTTTCAAGCAGGAAGAAGCCTTCATGCAGTTTTGATAAGTCAGCTACCGTCACAGGATTACTTTCCATTATCAGCCTGCCGGCAGTGTCGTATATCTTAAAACCGGTTTTTTGCGACAGGAATATTCGTTTTTCATTTACCGGGTTGGGCCATACTAAAAGTTTATTTCCGTTTTCACCTGAAGGATAGGTATATGTAAGGGCATTGCAGGGTTTTAGTGAAGTAAGTGAATTATCGGTGGCCATAATCCTGTAGGAGATTTCAGTTCCCTGGGGCATTACCGGCAACGTTGCACTGTAAATACCATCACCTGCATTCTGGTCACCGTTAAGTCCTTCATCATTCATTGCCACATATTCATTGGTTCCTCCATTAACCGAGTACTCAACATCAGCTGCTGCCAGTGACTTATCCTCCACACGGGCTGTAACAAGCAGTCCTTCGAGGGCATTTGGATCATTTGATGAGATATACGTAATTATCGGCGGTTCATTATTTGAATTTAATTGGCTCAGTGAACTGCTATTCCGTTGTGAAATAAATGGCCTGATACCATTTTTAACATGTGCACCGGTAGCTTTACGCCATGAATCATTGAATGTGCTTATGGTAAATCCATAGTCGAGCGGATAATAAGGATCGGTCAGCATATAAGGCTTTGCCCTTACTTCAAGGAGACTCAGGTACGCTGAAAGCTCAGGATTGGAAGTCACCCCGTCGATAAGTTGTTTCATGTAATAGGAATATTGTGCTTTATATTCAGGCACCTGCATAAGGCGGGTGAAAAGAGGCCTTTGTTCGTTTGAATTCGACCAGTTGTACATATTTCTTGTGGCCCAGTTTATGTTAAACCAGTCGATTCCGAATGTATTATCCACATCGTAGGGGATATAATCAAACCTGCCGGTTTTAGGGTCATTATAGAGATAGAAGTTGTTTTTATTGAAGATATAGCCATCCCAGTTACCTGTTAGTACATCAATAGCCGCAATTTTGAGGTACGACTGAACATTGAATACCTCCTCAAGTGCACAGGGCAGGTCTTTAAGCGGTGTTTTATTGAGAACTTTGATAAAGTTTGCGAGGTCACTATAATCATCCTTATCTTCATTAGTCTTCAACTCATATACTCTGTAATCACCATTATGATACTTATAAACCTGTTGCCCCTCGCCCCTGTAATTCAGGTCGGCAGGATAAAGGCATTTATAAAGATTCCCATCATTATCACCATAATAGGCCTTAAGCCATTCTTCATCAATGTGCTCAATATTGGCATAAAGGCCGTAGTAATTACTGTTGATATATACACATACATGGTTAGCCCTTGCACCGGGTAAGCCGGCTTCACGCAGGATATGCCAGTAAATGAGTGACCGGCTTACTGAGGGATCATTATGCTCACCGTTGAGGTTTAACTTTTCAACATCCTTATATTTTCTGCCCTTGACATAAGTGTTAAATGAAATCTTGAATGACTTCTTCATGGATACCCTTGAAGTATTTCCCCTGAGCCTGAAACCTATGTCGTGAATGGTGTCATGGATATCTCCGCTGCTAAATACAAACACTGCCCTGTGTTCCAAATCACTTTCCTCATTTTCATAAATCCAGTTGAGTGTGTCAGGATGAATGATTATATCAATGCGTGGAACTGTATTGTCGGAATATAAAATTCCGTTACCGGGCAATGATGGTTGTGCCTTAGGTGAAAAGGTGCAGTTAAAAAGCAATATCAGGAAAGCCACGGCACTGTATGTCTTCATTTCGCCTGTGTGATAGTAAACGGTTAGTGGTGCAAAAGTAACACCTTTATCAGCATGTGGTTCTTCAGATTTTTTATATATTTCGGCTTCTTAATATCTGGCTTATGAAAAAACTGTACCCTTTGGTATTATTGGCCTTTTCATTTTATTTTGCTACTGCCCAACCTGTTATAACTCCGGTATTACAGCAATTACAACCCCTGAGCAGTTATGATTCGCTGAAATTATCACAGTTGCCGGTTTATACAATGCCTGAACAAACGACCCGCAGGTTATTGCCTTATGCACTCGATAATTCACAACTTCCCTGGATGCGGCCACTTGTTGCCCAGGCAGGTTTGGAATGCGGACAAGCAAGCAGTATAGGGATATGCTTTACTTATGAGATTGATTACCTTAGGAATGTACCGGCTAATGTGCCTGAAAACCAGTATGCCACCCACTTTGCCTACAATTTTGTAAACGGAGGCTCAGATGCAGGGGTAAGCTTCTATGAAACCTACGAAATTTTAAAGAAGGCAGGAAATCCGACAGTTGCTGATTATGGAGGGATGGCAACAGGGGGTCCGTCAAGATGGATGACCGGATACAACCTTTACTATAACGCAATGCATAACAGGGTTACTGAAGTTTATTCAATTAAAGTTAATACTCCTGAAGGGTTGCAGACTTTTAAAAACTGGCTTTACGATCATGGCGACGGTTCAACAGCCGGAGGCCTTGGCTGCTTCTATGCCCAGTATACTAATCCGCAGGCAACTTTTCCTAACGGAACCCCTGAAGCCGGAAAGCATGTGATCTACAGTTGGGGTGGTTCAGCTAATCACTCCATGACTATTGTGGGATATAATGATTCCATCAGGTGGGATTATAATGGTGACAGCCTTTATACCAATAATATTGACCTTAATGCCGATGGTCTGCTGGATATGCGCGACTGGGAGATAGGTGGATTCAAACTGGCTAACACTTATGGCTCAATAGGTACCTGGGGTGAAAACGGTTTTGCCTACATGATGTATAAATCAGTGGCTGATGCTTATCAGCAGGGTGGAATATGGAATAATACGATTGTAATAATTGATGTAAAAGATAACTATGAACCTCAGCTTACCGCAAAAGTTAACCTGAACTATGAATGCCGGAACCAGCTGAGGGTAACGGCAGGGGTTGCTACTGATCCTGCTGCAGCGGAACCTGAGTTTATACTCCATTTCCCCATTTTTGATTACCAGGGAGGGTGTAAACCAATGCAGGGAAACACCGGTCCATCAAGTATTGAATTTGGCCTGGACCTGAACCTATTACTTCAGTATGTAACACCAGGCCAGAGTGCAAAATACTTTTTAATGGTTGAGGAGAACGACCCATTAGGAACACATAGTGGTACGCTGGTAAGTTTTTCCCTCATCGATTATACTAATGGAGGTGCGGTCATTAACAGCCAGTCGTCTGATATTCCTTTGATCAATAACGGTATAACTATGGCCTCAGTTATTGCCACAGTAAACCATTACCCGGTCACTATTACAACAGATACCATAGAACCCCTCACGCTTTATGCGAATTTCTCAGAACAACTGGAGGCTACAGCTGGTACCCCACCCTACCGGTGGCATATTGCCGAGGATTACGCAAGGCTGGATTCCACTTCAGTGATGCAGGCAATTAGTGAAGTTAAACTTCAGTTATCATCAACAAGTAATGGCCGGGCCAGGGTTGAGTTGCCTTTTGAATTCCCCTTCTATGGACAGAAATACACTGAATTATATGCAACGGTTGATGGCTTCCTGCTATTTGAGAACACATTAACCCCATGGCCATTCTATCTTGAGGGACGTACATTTTTCATTCAAACGCCAATGATTGCCCCTATGATGTCAAATCCATTCATTGCAGGAAGCAGTTCTGACGGAGTGTGGTATGAAGAGGCAGAGGATTATGTAACATTCAGGTGGAAACTATCAGTATATGACGTGACAGGTTCATTCTTTAATGCCACTGCCCGTCTTTATCCTGACGGCAGGATTGAACTCAATTACGGAGAGTGTGTCTTACCTTACTTCCTCGAAAGGTTTTCAGGCATTTCTGATGGAACAGGGCTTAATTATGAGTTGATAACCTATGATCCTGACTTCACACCAGTAACCAACCAATTGGTAAGATACACGCCGGTAACATTGCATGATGGCATCAGCTTATCCGACGATGGAATTCTTTCGGGGCAGGTTACTGAGATTATCACCAATATTCCGGTTAATGTATGTGCCACAGATAAAAATAACCTGAAAGATTACAGGACATTCTATCTAAACAGTAACGGGTTACTTATGGAATATCAGGTTAATGCAGGGGATGACGGTCTGGTTTCATTTGGAGAATCAATCACAATGAGTCTTCAGATTACCAACCTTAATAGTTTTCCGGTTGGCCAACTGAACTATACCTTAAGCACTTTTGATCCGTATTTCCAGGTAGTCCAGGGTACAGGGACTTCAGCGGGACTCCAGCCGGGTGAGACCATAACTGTTGACAACATCTTTGCTTTGACGGCATCGACTGCAATACCTGATGAGCATATCTCACCCTTCCTGTTAATTGCAAATGCTGCAGAAGGCAACTGGTCGAGGTCATTAAATATAACTTCATACAGGCCGGTTACCCAGATTTCTTCACTTGAAGTAGTTGATGGCAACAACGGAATACTTGAACCGGGAGAAACAGTGCTCATGAACATGGAAATGGTCAATGCCGGCGGGGCTACACTTACGAATGCTGTCGCCCAGTTATCTTCAAACAACGAATACCTCACAATCTTTGTGAATGATTCAGAAACAGATACACTGGTACCAGGAGGCATCTGGCAAATGACTTATGGAATGTCGTTATCAGATGATGCTCCGCAAAATGTTATAGTACAATTAACTATCAGCATCACAGGGGATAATCAATTCAGCTTCCAGCAAACATTCCCTCTATATACGGGTCAGCAGACTGAAGACTTTGAAACAGCCGATTTCACTGCCTTTGAGTGGACAACCGGGGGCAATGCCTCCTGGTATGTGGAAGAAGGTTCAGCTTATGAAGGATCATATTGTGCCAGGTCGGGCCTTATTACTGATAACCAGGTATCTTACCTGTCATTGGACTGGAATATTGCATACACCGATTCTATATCATTTTACATGAAGGTTTCATCAGAAGCCAGCTATGACTACCTGCGTTTCCTTGTCAATCAGGATGAACTGAACAAATGGAGCGGAGCAATTGATTGGACCAAGGCTTCTTTCGTTCTTCCGGCAGGAGAAAAAACCTTCATCTGGAAATACACCAAAGATTACAGTATTTCCGCAGGCGATGATTGTGCAAGGATTGACTACATTATTTTCCCGGCATTCGCCATTCCGACAAAAGCAGAAAACAATGTTATCACTCAGCGTATGGTGGTGTATCCAAATCCGGCTGCAGGCGAAATTACTGTTAGTTGCCTACTCACTAATCCATCTCCTCTGAAGGTGTTTATTTCAGATGCCCGTGGAAGGATGGTTTACGAATATAGCACCGGAACCAATAAAGTATCAGGTGAATATACCTTCAAACCTGCTGTTGATAACTGGTTACCGGGAATCTATACCATTATTATGGTTACTGATGGGGGAATATTAAGCCGTAAATTAATAAGAACACATTAATGTTCTTGTATTTTTGCAACCTCTGATGAGAGTTTTTAGCTTACTAAACTTACGGAGCTACACTGCAGAATGAAGATAAACTACAGGCGACCTGAACCTGAGGGGGTAAAAAATCTCCTTTTCCTGATGGTATTGATTATACTGTTCATTCCCGGAATTCAGGGAAGGCTTAATCTTGTCGGGGAACCTGCGCTTGACGGGGCATTCACCAAAAGTGAGAAACCTACTTTCAGGGATTTTACAATTGAGAGGTGGGCAAATGGTACATTCCAGGAAGACTACAATCAGCGGCTTGAGCAGAATATCGGGTTCAGGAATTTCTTTATAAGGATACAAAACCAAATCTCATATAGTCTTTATGGGAAAGCTAATGCTGAAGGGGTTGTTGTTGGTAAGGGAGATATGTTATTTGAGGAAGATTATATCAGGGAATATCTTGGAATGTATTATGTTGGCGATACCGTTTGGGAGAAAAAAGCAGCGAAGCTAAAAGCTGTACAAGATACACTGGCACGGTTAAACAAGAAGCTCCTGGTAGTATTTGAACCTGATAAAGCAAGTTTATATCCTGAACTTATCCCCGCTGAGTATGCTAACATCCCAAAGAAGCTTTCAAATTTCGTCAAATTTAAGAGTGAACTGCAGGCTTCAGGGGTCAACATCCTCGACCTTAATCAATATTTCAAAACTTTAAAGGGAAAAACTGAATATCCTCTATTCGGGCAATGCGGTACACATTGGAGTTATTATGGTGCAACACTGGCAGCCGATACAACCCTTAAATACCTTGAAAAGTGGATGGGAAAAGACTTGCCGGATATGCATGTAAAGGAAAACAGGATATACAGTGTGCCACGGCACCCGGATTATGATATAGGCCTTGCCATGAATCTCTTATTCATGATACCTCATCCTAAAACCGCTGACCCTATACTTAAGTTTGACCATTCAGGTAATAAGAGCAAACCGGGCGTACTTGTGGTTGGCGATAGCTTTTTCTTTAATTGGCTCAACAACAGAATCCCTGAAAACACATTCAATGATTGCGAGTTCTGGTACTACAACAAAAAGATAGTCAGAAGCGACGGAGTTCCGGCAGGGACTGCCAGTGATAGAAACCTTTATGAGGAAATCATGAAAAGAGACCTTATCATGATTATGATAACCGGCCGTTTTATGCACGCTTTTGCATGGAATTTTGATGAACAGATGTACAACCTTTTTTATCCCGGGCACTCCGACAACCCTATTGAGAAATTCTCCAATGAACTAAGGATATACGGAGAAGAATTCAGGCGTATGTATGATGAATCCGTTGCCAGGAATATCAGTTTACCGGACAGGATAAAGCAGGAAGCTGACTTTCTTTTTTATGAAGATCTTAAAAAGAATCCTGATAAATACCCGACAAAAGAAAACATCATTCTGTCATTTGAATTAGCCATCAAAGGCTCCCCTGACTGGTTCGAAGAGGTTAAAAAGAAAGCAAAGGCAAATAATATATCCGTTGATGAACAGGTGCACAGGGATGCTGAATGGCTTTATGAGAATAAATACGGGAAGAAAAAATAACTGCAGTTAATTTCTAAAACTGCACTTCATTGATAAATCCTTACATAATCAACCAATGTTGCGTTGGGGAAACGCGTTGATTCAGTTGGACTCTTAGTAAATGGTGTGCTTTCATTACCCACACCTGTACCTATAATTACTACAAGGCGCTCATTATCATCGGGGAAAACAGTCGATATCTTATACCTGCGTGGCAACCGGTCGCAGTTTCTAACAGGTTTACCGTTCCTTTTAACATACTTACACATCCTCCACACAAGTACATCATCAATGAAAAACCTGAGATCTGTTGAATCCCATTCCATCGCATACACATGAAAATCATCCGATAGTTTGTATGGAAGATTAATCCTTTTATGATTCATCTTCTTTTCAATCCAGTTATGAACTGAAATATGGTACCTGGCCGGATTCTGCATACCTGCTTCCATGATATCTATCTCTGTATAAATCATTCCATAAGTCCATATAGCTGGCCAGAAACCTTCACCTTCAGGTAGTTTTGCCCTCACCTCATAACGCCCCTGTTTAAACACGGGCTTGCTTTGTATAAGGCCCGAAGTATAAGGCCTTCTCTCACCAAACCACACAGTATCTTCCCTTTTTAGTAAAATGTGAAGCAGTCCATCACTCACCTGGAGATTCCTGTCGAGGAAAATCTGGTTCTCATTTCCATGCGTCCGGCAAAAAGCACATTGGTCACTACCATCATCCGTATAGGGAAAGTATGAATGCCAATACTCCATGTTGAGGGCAGTATCTGAAAATTCATCATGAAAGGCCAGGCGATAGCCAGATTTTGTCAATGGAATATTATCAGACTGTGCACGGACAGCAGTTACCAATAACACAAAAATAATTATTGAAGGGAGTATATATTTCATAATTCAGGTGCAAAACTCATTACACAAAAATAACGGAAGAAAAATTTATTAGTTGCACAAACTAATAACATATATCTAGTTATCTTTAGTCGTTATTTCAGGTTCTTAACACTATAGCTATGAAAAGTCATTTACTAAGGTTATTCATTTTATTTGGTCTTTTATCAGGGATCAGTATTAATTCTTATCCCCAGATGGAACCAAAGTCACCCCAGGGATGGGCAATAATTGCCTCTTACACGATCCCGGGAAAAGCATCAGGCCTGGCGTATGACGGTACTTACATTTATTTCGGCATCTACGGCCAGTACGGTAACAATGTTTATAAATTCAATCCTGCCACCGGTACAAATGTCCTTCAGTGCACAGGGCCATTTGATGATGCTTACGGAATGACTTATAAATCACCCAACCTGGTGACTATAAACCAGCCCTCTTCTTCATCACAACCTTCAACTGCTCTCGAATTTAGTCTTTCAGGATCAACAGTTTCAAACGTTACCCTGCCCGACCACTACATGTCGGGGGTAGCCTGGGACAACAACAGTTGGTGGGTTTGTACCTACTATCCTAATCCGGGAGTTGTTTATCATCTGAGTGCTTCTGGCACTATACTTTCACAATTTACTCCACCTTCAGAACAGCCTTGGGATATTTGTAAACAGGGGAATGACTTATGGATTGCCGATTATTACGCTAATATGCTGTATAAGGTAAATACCTCAGGTACAGTTCTTGAAAGTCATGCCTCAGCCAATGTCAATCCTGCCGGTGTTGTTTATGATGGCACATACCTATGGTACTGCGACGGACCCTTAGGGGCAAACAGCACATTGTATAAAGTCGACCTTACAGGCTCAGGTACACCTGTGATAACAGTGCCTGAGGATGAGCATGATTATGGTACAGTAGCCATTGGACAAAATGAGGTATGGAATTGCCAGGTTCAAAACACCGGCAACGCCAACCTTACAATAACACAGATTGAAATACCTTCTGGTCAGCCGGTTACCACAACATTCAGCACACCTCAGACCATTACTCCGGGTAATACTGTCAATGTCCCGCTGAAATATACACCAACCCAGCCTGTGCCACTAGACTGCCAGGTTATTATCCATTCAAGTGATCCTATTCATCCTTCAACCCCGGTGCATTTAACGGGTACCGGAGTTTACCAGGGACCTCATGTGCTACTCCCCGAACCATCACATAACTATGGAACCAGGAGAGCCGGCGCATTTTCCAAGTGGATGCTTCCGGTAACCAATAATGGAAGCCAGAATCTTATAATCAGTGCCATTGAAGTCGATAACCCTGCCTATATTATTGATGAATCAGTATCTTTCCCTCTTACAATAAATTCATTGGCAACTGCCTCAATACCTGTTTGGTTTCATCCACAGGATGATATTATCTATATGGGTGTATTGACGATAAGCACCAACTCTCCCGGCCAGTCAACGGTTTATGTCAGCACGAGTGGCTCCGGTGAGGTTACATATTATCCCATAGGTACACCGCTCTGGACATACCAGTTATCAGGAGGACTCGACCCAAGTCCGAAATCTATTGTGCCATTGGTTGATATTACCGGGGACGGGGTAACAGATATCATTGTAGGATCAGAGGATTATTACATCCGTTGTTTCAATGGAAATGCCTCTGTAAGTGGAGATGTGCTGTGGGAAAAACTGATACCATCAGGGCCTGTTTACCAGCAGAACAATATCTCAACAATTGATGATATAAACGAGGATGGATACAGGGATGTAATTGTTGGTACCACCGGAGGGGATGAATCAATAATAGCTTTATCAGGCAAATCAGGTATACAACTGTGGAAACACAGTACGCATGAGTATGGTGGCGGTGGCTGGGTATACCAGGTCGACAGCAAATACGATTATAATAACGATGGTTTCCCTGATGTGCTCGCTGCAACAGGCGATGATGGCAATGACACCGGCCCAAGAAGGGTCTACTGTCTTGATGGCCTCAATGGAAATTCCATCTGGCAAAGGTATCTGGCAGGACCGGTGTTCTCAGTTATCGGGGTCGAGGATTTTACAGGTGACTCAAAGCCTGATGTTATTGCAGGTGCATCAAGTGCAGATGAAACGGTTGGACGGGCAGTCGGACTGGATGGTTCTAACGGATTCCAGAAATGGTCGTATACTACCCCCGGCAGTTCAGTATGGGGACTGATGCAACTTGATGATATAACAGGTGATGGAAAAAAGGATGTAGCAATAGGTGATTTCAGCGGAAACCTCATTTACCTGAACGCATCAACAGGCCTGCTCATCGATCAGATAAGCCTGGGCCCGGTACTAATTCTGAGACTGGTTGACCAGGGTGATGTAAACAATGATGGCTTCAGGGATGTACTTGTAGCCCACAGTGGCACTACTGCCCGTTTGGTTGATGGTGCTCTTTGTAATTATATATGGTCGAGGCCCTTGTCGGATAAATCCTGGTGTGTGGCAAATGCCGGTGACCTTACCTTTGATGATATGAATGATGTTTTGACAGGAACCCTCTACCAGAACAATAATGCATATTTTATTGAAGGTACCAAGGGAACAATACTGACATCTTATCCTGCCGCAGATCCTGTTGATGCGCTTAATGCCATTCCGGATATAACCGGTGATAGTACCAATGAGATGCTTTTTGGCGACAGGAGCGGATACCTCACCTGTTTATCTGGTGGATTTGACAGCACAACTATTGCCACACATAACATACGGAATGATAACCTAAACTTTGAGGTATTCTCCAACCCTAATAATGGAACGTTTAAAATAATGATCAACAGTAAGAATGATCTTGTTGTTGACCTTTTCGTTACTGATACAGAGGGTAGAATCATTTATACTGAAAATAAGATCACTATCAGTAAGGGTTCTGTTACAAAAGAACTTGATTTGTCGAACCAACTTTCCAGTGGAGTTTATTACCTGAAGTTAGTATATCACGGAGGTGAATCAGGCAGAAAAATTATAGTCTCAAATTAGGTGTTTATGCCGGTAGTTATAAGCTTTCAATCAGGAGTTTAGAAAATATCAGGTAATTATTGTAAAGGTTGTAAGCTTTTTAAAAAATATTATATTTGTTGAGGTGAGTATAATCAAAAGCAACCAACACTTTGAAAAGATTTATACTAATATTTGCATTGATCACAGCAGGAGTTGTGGTCTTTGGCCAAAAGCAGGCAAACTACTGGTACTTCGGGCATAACGCAGGATTATCGTTCAGCCTTGGTCCTCCTTCACCTTTAACAAATGGTGCTCTTTATACAGGAGAAGGCTGTTCATCAATATCTACTGCTGAAGGAGCATTACTTTTCTATACCGACGGCCGATTTGTTTATGACAAGAATCATAACCAGATGCCTAACGGGAGTGGGTTACTCGGACACTCATCAAGCACACAATCAGGGATTATTGTCCCAAAACCGGGAAGTACAACAGAGTACTATATTTTTACTGTTGATGCCGCTGATAATGGACTTGCCAACGGACTATGCTATTCTAAGGTTGACCTGACTCTCAACAACGGACTTGGTGATGTGGTAACGACAGAGAAGAATATCTCCCTTGTTCCGCTTGCCTGTGAGAAAGTAACTGCTGTAGGTCATGCTGATGGAAACACCTTTTGGGTTATCACAAAGAAATGGGGAAATGCTGATTTTTATGCTTACCGCATTACCTATGATGGTGTAGTCACCACCCCCGTTATCAGTACTACCGGGCCTATTCTTAATGGAAATATCGGACAGGAATCAAAAGGATACATCAAGGTTTCACCCGATGGCAGCTGGGTTGCTACGGCTAACAATACCGATTACACGGTCGGGATTTATCATTTCGATAATTCAACCGGTATAGTTTCACATCTTGTTACTGATGATACTTATACTTCACCGGGAGGAGGAGATCCGGGTGGCCCATATGGAGTTGAATTTTCCCCTAACAGTTCAAGATTATATATATCAGAATGGAAAGGACACAGAAGGATTCACCAATATGATCTTTCAACGGGCAATCCGGATACTATCCTTGATTCAAGGGTAGTAGTTGCCTCTGTTGGACAAAACGCAGCTCCCATAGGTGCTTTACAGATTGGGCCTGATAACAGAATGTATATTGCCCGTTACCAGGAAGGCCATTTGTCAAGGATCAATAATCCTAATATTCTTGGTACTTTCTGTGGATTTGAGGAAAATGCTGTTGGTTTGGCAGGAAAACAATCAATGTATGGCCTTCCTCCGTTTATACAGTCATTCTTCTACTTCTCAGTAGATTTTTACTGGGATGCCCCAGCCTGTACCGGCTACCCTACAACATTTTACTGCAGTTCATCAGATATTCCCGATTCGTTGAGATGGACATTCCCGGGAGGGGTTACTTCAACAGAGCTTAATCCAACCTTTCATTTCACATCACCAGGGTTTTATGGTGTAAATCTCAAGGTTTACCTATATGGGTCAAATAAGTCGACTTCTCATTTTGTGAATGTAGGAGTTACTCCTGAGTTTGAGATTGGCAATGATACCGTAATATGTGCCAGTGAAGCATTTTACCTGGATGCAGGTAATTATGCCAGTTATTTATGGCAGGATGGATCTACTTCACAGACAATACTAACAGATACAACGGATTGGTACACATGCCGTATAACGAATGCCTCAGGGTGTCCGAACACCGATTCTCTGTTCGTTCAGGTAAATCCCAATCCTGAGATAAGTGCCGGTCCTCCGCTCACAATACCTGAAGGACTCACTGCTGTGCTGGAGGGAACAGCCACAGGTGGTTCAGGTGATTATACGTTCCACTGGGAACCGGCAGCCTTGCTTGTTAATCCTAATGTGCTCCAACCTACCACAGTTCCGATGTCGTATACCACCACTTTTGTGCTTACTGTAACTGATAATCAAACCGGCTGCAGCAGTCAGTCAGAAGTCATTGTTGAGGTTGTCGGAGGTCCGCTCTCCTGCGGTGCATCGGCAACTCCCACAGTTATCTGTAAGCTGGAACAGAGCCAATTAATTGGAATGGCTTATGGAGGTACAGGTAATTTCACTTATTCATGGACATCAAACCCGGCTGGCTTTTCATCCAATATTGCAAATCCGGTTGTACAACCAAATGTTACAACTACGTATACGCTGAGCGTTTATGATGGCGAAAATACGGTGACTTCAAATGTTACAATTACGGTGAATCCATCGCCTGTTCCTGATGCCGGGCCAAACCAGGTAATCACCTATGGGACGCCAACGGTACTTCAAGGCAATGTATTGGTGGGTACAGGACCTTACTTATATCACTGGGAACCTGCAGATATGCTAGTCTCAGCCAATGTTCAGAATCCAACCACTCTGAATATCTATGAGTCGACCCTGTTTTACCTGACAGTAACAGACCTGGGTACTGGTTGTGTATCGGAAGAAGCTGATGTGGTTACAGTCACCCTTGATGGTGCTGCAATAAGCGTTTCTCCTCAAGCCCAGCCACCGGTTGTATGCGTTGGATCAACGGTTAAGCTGTACCCCCTTGCCAGTGGAGGTACGCAGAATTATACTTATTCATGGACTTCTGTACCGGCTGGGTTTACCTCCACACAAGCAGAGCCTGAAGTAAATCCTTCTGTTTCCACTACTTATTATGTAACGGTTAATGATGGTTATAACTCTGTAATAGGAAATGTTCATGTTGACGTAAATCCTTTGCCTCAGGTGAGCCTCCTGCCTCTTAATAACTCAAAAGTTCAAATAATCAGTCCGACAGAGATTGGTGTTTGTGTGTTTGACTCAGTCACACTTGATGCCGGTAATCCCGGTGCTACATATTTATGGAGCAACGGATCAGTTGAACAGACGATCCAGATTATGACCTCTGGTATTAGTTTCGATTTGCAGCAGTATAATGTTATCGTTACAAATCCGGCTACCGGTTGTGTTAATACAGGTGAAGTTACGGCCTACTTTACTTTTACCAATTGCAGCTATGGTATTGGTGAGAATGAAGGAGATGAAAGGTTTGACCTATATCCAAATCCTTCTTCGGACGGTGAGGTTAATATTGTTATCAAGGGATTAAGCGGCGAATCAACCGTTGAGGTCTTCAACTCATCAGGTGTGATTATGCATAGGGCCAGATATTATAGTGATCCGGTTGCCGGTTTAAAATCTACTATTCCACTGGATAATTGTACTTCAGGAATATATTACCTGCGACTGAAAAACCAGGAAGCTGTGATCTTAAAAAAGCTGGTTATCAATAAACCCTGAAATAACCGGATAAACCTATTCAGGTGAACCCGATCTGGCTTTTATACAACTGCCATTGCCGGTTTCATGAGCTGACTTTACAATTTCATTGTATTGTTCCTTTGTAAGTTGCCTTGGAGTGTAAGTTACTCCTAAGGCTATAAGGTTTCTGTGAAACGCCCTGAGATGATTACGTGAACCTCTTATAAGGTTATCGAAGACAATCTTAATATCCTGATTATCTACTTCTGCACTCAGTCTTTCGAGATCAGCGATATCTGTATCTTCAATTATTGCACCTGCGGTAAGCGCGCCCTCAAGTGATTCCTTACCGGAAATAATAAGTTTGTTATAAAGCTCCTGAAGTTTTGCATTAACAAAAACTCCCGGCTTATGGTCAGCTGCAGGGTCTTTCAGACCATACTTTTCAAACAGATCTTTCACAGCATCTGCATGTACTGTTTCGCTTTTAGAGATATTTCTGAAGACAGGCTTAGAATAAATCCCTGACAAAGCAGTGTATACATCATGCGCCAGTAATTCTTCCTCCCTCATAAAAGTAAGGGCATCAATTTCTGCTTTTTTAAGTGAAGCAGAAAGAGGATTCCCAGCCTCTAACGTCGCAAATGACATTAAGACTAATAAAATAAGTGAGCTGAAAATGACTTTTTTGTTCATGGCTTTGAGCTTTCTTATTAATACACATTCAACCGTTCACACCCTTAAAGTTACAAATAAAAAGAGCAGATTTGCTTATTTTCAAAACCGGGAACCAAGATTGATAATGCTGCTGAAAGCGAAAAAGCATCGAGGTTTTTTCATTCTTTGTTGGTCATTTAGATGAGGTGGTTCCCCCCATAGATTGTATATGCAGGCATATGGAAGACATATACCCCGGGCCAAATACCAAGAATATAAATGAGCAATCTGATAAATTGGTACTTCAACAGATTGCTCATTTATTAAATCAACTAAATTAATCCGGGTTGTTATAATGATAAAACAAACCCTACATTAAAAGTGATTCCTCCGATTATATACTTACTATCATCAGTCTCCTCACCCTCTGCTTTGTATTTTTCAGTTTCATTTTGATAACCCAGAAACAAATCAAAACCTACGTATTCATTAAAGAAATACGTTCCGCCAACACCTATCCGATATCCCATTAAAGTAGATTTGTCAACTTCTTCAATATTCTCATAACCGGTATATTTATCTTTGGTGCTGCCAAAGCCTACCATTGCTTCTGCATAAGGCCAGAATCCCTTTGCATTAAGTATGTAATATCTTACAAAAGGACCAACCGAAATTGTGGAATAAGTACTCTTGTGGTCATCATCTTCAAGATCTTTGTAAGAACTAGAAGTAAAATTTAAAGATAAGCCGACAGGTAATTTGTCGATTATAAAATATCCAATCTGAGGTTGGATGGAAAAATCTGTACCCTTGTACCTTTCTTCAGTGGTAGTACCTTGTTCCCACTTATCCTTATAAGTACAAATGTTCAGATTACTTGAACCCGATAAGAACCAATTTCCTTTCTCTACCTGTGCCTGAACAGAAATCATTGCACTTAAGAGCAGGAATGCGAAGATTAATAATTTCTTTTTCATGTGATGTGGTTTTTGGTTAAGATAAAGATAACAAAAAAATGTCTGATTTCCAAATACTAAGCCTATTATATATGCACGGATCATCACTTTATCGGGTAAGAACATGATCCTTAAATTGGTCTAAATGAATAAAGCCCCTTACAAGAGTATTCCTGTAAGGGGCTTTGTTAATTTTGTGGGCCCACCTGGACTTGAACCAGGGACCACCTGATTATGAGTCAGGTGCTCTAACCGACTGAGCTATAGGCCCTCGTTGATCTTTGTATAAAGAACAGCGTTTTGAGCTTGCAAAGTTACAAAACCGGGCTTAATTTACAACAGTTATCAACAGATTTTTCTTTACTTCAATTTAAATCATCCTTTTCAGCGGTATTATACACCGGAAAATGTTACTTATTATCCTTCTGAATTGAATTATTACCAGTGCACTACTATCTCATTATTAATATTAGATAAAACAAATGTTGATTGTACAGTCCTTGTTTCATTTTTTCTAAGGCTTTTGTAGAATTCGGGGATGTAAAGATCATTAAGATACTTTAACCCGTCAATCAGCACCACTGATTCACTTGTATACTCTATTGGTCTGTTGCTAACCGCTAACCTGCCATGCAATTCAGGGAATCCGTGCATAATAAACTTAATGTATCTGTAATGTGATGCTAATTTACCTTCAGGTTCACTGATTTCAATTTTCTGATCTTCGGGGTTGAATACGATATTTCTCTTGTAAAAGACTCCTTTTTGGTAATCCATTGTATATCCGTCATCTTCATACCAAAGGAATGAATTTGGAGCTTTACCATTAAACAGATGAAGGAAAAGTGTGTCGGATGGCTTTTGCTTTGTATTCAGCACTGGTGTTTGTAAAGGAATAATGGCTGAACCTCTTACATACAGGGGAATTTTATGTAATGGCACTTCTTCTCTAATCTCAATATTTCCCTGTATAAGTCTATCAGTATACAAGTCATACCATTCACCATCAGGCAGGTAAACCTGTTTTACTTTTTCTTCCGAAGTAACCGGAACTACCATTATATCCTTGCCACACAGAAACTGATACTGATAGGGCGTTTCATAAATTTTGGCGTCAAAAGGATAATAAATAGCAAGACTTCTTACAATTGGCATCCCATCAGTACTTGCCTCATGGAAATATGAGTATGTATATGGTAAGAGCCTGTACCGGAATTCCATAAATGCCCTTGATATACCTTCAGCTTCTTCGCCGTAACTCCACGGTTCATTGGAATTGGAGTAAGCTTCTTTATGGTTACGGGCAAATGGCTGAAACATTCCAACCTGCATCCAGCGGATGAAAAGCTCCTTGGAAGTCGTTCCAATATACCCCCCAATATCATCACCAACAAAAGGAATACCTGAAAGTCCCATCTGAGTGTTAAGAAGGGTACCACCCAGCAGGTATTCATCCTTTGCAGTATTATCACCTGTCCATATCGCAGCATATCTCTGCACTCCGGCGTATCCTGAACGGGTGAGTATAAAAGGCCTTCGGTTTCCTCCATTTTTAATTGCTGCCTCATAACTGCTTCTGGCCATCAGCATACCAAAAAGGTTCTTGGCTTCCAATCCATTAGCTTTCCGGCCCTCGAAGTTAAAGAGTAAGTTATCAGGTATATAACTTCCACCTACTGCTGGCTCATTCATGTCATTCCAGTATCCATGAATGCCATTTTCAGGCAGGAATTTCATCTTTTCGGCCCACCATTCCCTTGCTTTGGGATTTGTGTAATCCGGATAATGGTTGGTGTTTGGCGCAATATCAGCAGTATATAAACTGCCATCGGCATATTTTACGAAGATGTCGTTTTTAAGTCCATCCCAATAGGCATCATATGAGCTGTCAATCATAATTCCGGGATTAACTGAAGCCGTGACTTCAATACCCATTTGTGATAATTTCCCTGTCAGGGCTTTCATGTCGGGAAACCTGTTGGTGTTTATTCTGAAGGGTTGGTAATGGTACAGATAATCGGCATCAAGCACAATACAATCAACCGGGAGATTCTTTTTATGGAATGTTTCAGCCAGTATTTCAACATTCGATTGAGGAAAGTAACTGCATCTGCTCTGATGGTAACCCAGACTCCAGACAGGGGGAAGGCTTATCCTTCCCGTGAGCCATGTGTAGTTTCTGAGTATTCCTGACATTGATTTATCATAAATGAAGAAATAATCAACATCACCACCTTCCAGTGTTATGGATGTAAATCCCGGAGTGGATAATCCAAAGTTGAAAAATGATTTGTAAGTATTATGACTAAACAAACCATAAACTTCTTCCTGATGAATTCCTATGTAGAACGGTACACTCACATACATCGGTAATCTGGGATCACCGTACCTGTATGTATCAGTGTTATTGAGTGTAAAACCGGAGCCTCTTTTATCAAGGTTACCCAGCACTTCACCCAGTCCGATAAATCTTTCACCGGACTGCATCTTCTTATATATTGTTGACCTGCTGCCAATAAAACAGGTTGAAAACCCTTTACCTGGAACATCTTCATTGATTACTTTGCCTTGCTTGTTCTTAAAAATTACCCTGAAAAGCGGATTCTTTTCCAGGTGCACATCAAGTATTGCTGTTTTAACAACCAATTCATCCTTAAAATCTTCAATCGTGAAGTCCGTCTTCTCTGGTATGGCATTATCATCAAGGATGTAAGAGAATTCTTCAAACTTTTCCTGCCTGGTAAGGGTAACTCTGACTGTACCTGCATTATACACCAAAACTCTGAACATAGCATTTTGAGTAATCCCTTTTATACCATTCTGCACCTTCTCCCATTTATTAATCCTGCCAACATCACTTACCTGAGCTGATAGAGGTAAAGAGCTTAAAATTACCGATAGAAAAGATACAGCAGCAATATTAAAGAATGTGCAGTTGGAGCTGTTTGCACTAACCCTATTTCCCATACATAAGAATTTTAAGTTAAGTGATATTACTTTCGACCAGGTACATCGGATGTAAAGCCAAGTCTCTTTAATCCTCTTTGTATATCAGGAATCTTCATAAAGAGTTCCCAGATAAGTCCGGTCCTGTAGTTTTCAATCATTATTACAATAGGCCCCTGGTCTATCGCTAAGTGGCTTTTTGCATACCAATTATGTGTTTCACTGAAGCCATCCACAAACCCATAGTCACTCCAGAGTTTATCACCCAGATTATAATAGAAATGACGCATTGCCTCTATAGAATATTCTGGAGTAAAGGGCATTGAAGATAACGCTGCCGTTGGTTGAATAACGCCAAAATCAGTATCGGGGCAATGCGCTACATAACCTTTATAGCTATCGCCGGCTGTAAGTCCCCAGCTATTCTCCCCATAACCTTTAAAGTTTTTGGGATTTTCAATGCAGTATGCCCTGTTGATCAGTGTGTGGTTTTTAGCTTGCTCAAAATAATCAATCCCTAATGAGTCTTTCAGGCCGGTTGGATTAATTCCGGTAAAGGTATACTGCTCAAAAAAAAGTGGCCCTCCCCTGTCGTAGTTACCAAGAGGCAGCATTATGCCATAATATGTTTTACCATTTCTCCAGCCATTACTTCCAACCCAAGTGCCATTATAAACGTCCTTTAAAATCGCGTGATAAGGCGAAGCGGCAGCCATTATATAAGTTATAAGGCATTCATTCCAGCCCCATACAGGGAAATTCATATCAAAACCATTGTTAGGGCTCCAGTGCCAGTAAAGTTTATTTTCTCCCTTGGTATGCCAGTTCCAGTTAGCAGCATTCCACATCTTGGTGATCCTGTTTCTCAGATATACTTCTATAGGATGGTCCTTGTTGAAGTACTCTCTTGCACACAGGAATCCCATCAACAGGTATGAAGTTTCAACAATATCAGCCGCATCATCAAGCCTGTCGAACTTTATGGTTTTGCCTGTAATACCATCCATAAAGTGGGGATAGATTCCATGAAAGCAATCAGCATTAGCGAGGAAATCAGCTATCTGCACTAACCGCTTTACCGCAGTATCCCTCCCAATCCATCCTCTTTCAACCGCCACAATGGTTGCCATAATACCAAACCCTGTGCCTCCTATTGCACAGGCATCAGGGCCAAAAGGTTTCTTGCTGAAGTTGGGTTCATCCCAGGCCTCATTGATATAATCCCAGTAATGTTCAGCGAGTACAGTATTACTGCGTTCCCTGGCAAGTCCGCTAGCCGGATGGGCATAATGCCAGAAGTACCTGAATGTCTGCCTCTGCACTACTTCCATGAGTTCGTCGTCTGACAGGCCTTGAATTATTCCAGAAACCGGAATATCGGTCTTCTCATTTGATGCATTCAGAGTGTTTTGAGCAGATAATGAATTAGTGATAAGTGAAATCAGCAACAGCCATCTGATTTTCAGTGGTATGTTCATCATTTTTAAATTTAGTATGAGTTGTATTTCATCATTAAAGATAAGCATAATTGGCTTTAAAACAAAAGCAAGCCTAAACAGTATAATAGCACTGTTGGGGCTTGCTTTTGAAAAATATTGCTTACTTAATGCGTTTTTATTAGTGCTTAACAGTTGCCAGCTCCTGTGGATTATGCTTATGCCTGAAAAGTACTGCGAATAATACAGCTACCACCAGTGCATAACCGGTGAATGCAAACCATATGGCAGGCCAGTCTTTTGATCCGTCGGGCAAAAGATAATACTTGTCGATAATAATTCCACTCAGGTAGCTGCCAAAGAAAGCACCAAAGCCATTGGTCATCATCATAAACAAGCCCTGGGCTGATGCCCTGATGGATGGGCTGCTTTGGGTTTCAACGTAGAGGGAACCTGAAATATTGAAGAAGTCGAAAGCCATTCCATAGATGATACACGATAAAATGATCATCCATAAGCCATCAGCAGGATTGCCAAGGCCAAACAAGCCAAACCTCAGAACCCAGGCCACCATACTGAAAAGCATCACATTTTTGATTCCGAATCTTTTGAGGAAGAATGGAATGGTGAGAATGAAAAGTGTTTCCGACATTTGTGAGATCGACATAATAATTGCCGGATACTTCACGGCTATCAGGTCTTTATATTGGGGAACATTTGCAAAATCATGAAGAAAGGTATCGCCGTACATATTAGTTAACTGAAGCGCGGCACCAAGCAGCATAGCAAAGATGAAGAACATAGCCATCTTATAACTTTTAAAGAGCTTAAATGCATTAAGCCCAAGTGCTGTGAAAAGAGTCTTCTTTTCTGAAGTTTCAGGCGCCGGAGGTGTATCTGGCAATGTAAATGCATATACTCCAAGAATTAATGAGGCAGCAGAAGCAACATAGAATTGCAGTGCAGATGTTTCAATATGCAGCAGACTCACTGTCCACATTGCAACAATAAAACCCACCGTTCCCCAAACCCTGATTGGTGGATATACTGAAACAATATCGAGCCCCTGCTTCTTCAAAGCACTATATGCAACTGTAATCGCAAGAGAGATTGTTGGCATATAGAACATCATATTAATCAGCATAACAGTAAAGAAGAGATCAGGATTCCCTATCTGAGGCAGGTAAAAGAGCAGTGCAGCACCTATCAGGTGGAAGATACCGTAAAGTTTTTGCGCACTTACCCACCTGTCAGCAATGATACCTGCTATTGCAGGCATGAAGAGCGATGATATGCCCATTGTAGAAAATATAGCTCCGAATTCAGAACCTGACCATTGCTTATTCTGAAACCAGTAAGCACCAATAGTGATAAGCCATGACCCCCAGATAAAGAATTGCAGGAAGTTCATAGCTGTTAATCGGATTTTAATACCCATATAAGAGGTTGTTAGTATGTTAGGAATTAAGGCGTAAAGATAAAAAGATAGTTTGACCAGTGCCTCAGCACGAGATTAAGTTATTCGAACATAAATGACCGTTTACTGTTTTTTGAAGTCAGTAAAAATTATGAGTCTATGCCTATTTTTAAAACCACACAGTTCATAAAAACTGACCTTGAAAGTTGTTGGAAGTTCTTTTCCGATCCTGCAAACCTTGCAGAAATAACACCTCCAGTGATGAACTTCAGGATCCAGTTTCCTCAGCCTGTTCCAGATATGTACCAGGGAATGATTATAAGGTATAAAGTCAGCCCGCTATTCAATATTCCGATGGAGTGGATTACAGAGATTTCACACGTTTCAAAGCCATATTATTTTGTAGATAACCAGTTAAAAGGGCCTTATAAAGTATGGCATCACCAGCATTTCTTTGAAGAAACTGAAGATGGTGTTATTATAACAGATATAGTAACTTACGTGTTACCGGCAGGTTTCCTGGGTTCATTGTTTGCCGGTAATCTTGTTAAAAAGAGAATTCAGGAAATTTTCGACTACCGCAAAGAGATAATCGAATCGGTATTCCCATCCTGACAAGTAATTGCCGCAGACAGGGGAAGGTTTACCTTACAATTATTTTACCCGTTGATACCGTTCCTTTATTATCATTGATATTATAGATATAAAGTCCTGCAGGGAAACCAGTCACATTAAAGGTAACATTACCTTCACTATTCATAATTTCCTTAGTACCTACTAATCGTCCGTTAGGATCAAATAGTTGAGCCTGTCCTTTATCAAAATCATGCAGAGAGTATGGAATTGTTACAGCACTGCTTGCAGGATTAGGAAAAGCCGGATTCATTACTGCCTGGTCATTATCATACTCCGGAACTGAAGTCAGAGTTCCAGGAAGTGAAAAAACTTTTGTGGTAGTAGTATACGGTGTTATAGAAAAGTCATAACTGTAAGTGACAAACTTTGAACTTCCCGATGCCATGTTATATACATTCATATACTGGCAACCCGGAACTGATAAAAGAACAGTGCCATTTTCTTTAATTACCTGCATATTAAAGGTGTAATAAAAGTTCACATCATCATAATAATAGTAAACATAAGCAAGGCAAAGCTCATTAGTGTTGGTAAAAAGACCTTCACTCAAATACCTGATGTCGTATAAATAATTATTAGCAGGAATTGAAAAGTTAATGGTCTTCCAAAGTGTGTAGTTTGTATTATAGATTCTGCACTGGCTGTTTGCCACATCCATTACATAGAATTTTTCACCTGAGTTTTGCAGTTTAACAAAAGTTCCCGAATAATCGAAACTTGACTCCTGGGTAATCTGACTGAATGTAACAAATGATATGAATGTGAATAAAATGATAAAGAAAAGTGGTTTCATCAGTTGTTGGCTTTTATTTTCCTGCAAATATAGTTTTTGGATAACACTCAATGGCGTGTCTGAATAGAATATACACAAATAATCGACTCTACCCTATGCTTCTTTATTGTCAATTTTCATAAACTTGTAACTTTTATCCTACTTTTAACCGACAAATTAAATGATCTAGGTGTGCGTTTAAATACAGCTGACCTGTTGAAAGGCGTTGCAGTAATTCTGATGGTTCAGGTCCATATCACTGAACTATTTATTGAGCCTTCTTTTGCTATTACCCAGGTTGGCAGGATATCTCTTTTCCTGGGCGGTGTTCCGGCCGCACCGTTATTCATGATATTGATGGGATTTTTTATCACGCTTTATCAAAAACCTTTTTCGGCAAACATAAAGAGAGGAATAAAACTTCTCATCTGGGGTTTGCTACTTAACCTGGGGATGAACTTTAACCTTCTATTAAATGTGTTTTTCAATCATTGGAAGGTTGATCCGTTACCTTACATCTTTGGTGTAGATATACTCTTTCTGGCAGGCTTTTCAGTGATACTTATCACCTGCCTGAACCACTTATTCCAGAGAAATCCACTGATCCTTGCGTTGCTTGCTTTTTTACCTGCAGTATTGTCTGATCTAATGCCTATATACCAGGGAGATTCAGAGTTTATGAGATATCTGCTTGGTTATGTTATAAGCCATGATTCGTGGTCGTACTTCCCTCTCCTTCCATGGCTTGGGTATTCAATAATTGGTGCGTCAGCAGGTATTGTCTTTAATGATTATGAGAGGATTCTTATCAAAAGAAGCTTTTTAGTGGTTATTCCTATTGCTTTGGTAATATTGTTTTGGAATTACGGTTTTAATATTTCGGTTAATCTGTTTGCCTACTATCATCATGGTTTTCAGTTTTTCCTATGGGCATTGATGTTTATTATAGTTCTTGTTGCGGCCGCCTGGTTTTATGACCAAAGTATACCTGATACCAATTTTATCAAGAAGTATTTAATGTGGACCGGACGCAACGTTACAGCATTTTATGTTTTTCAATGGCTGATAATTGGCAACATTGCAACTTATGTGTATAAAAACGAATCACCTTTACTTTTACCTGTGTGGTTAACTTCAATACTAGTCATCACTTCCTTACTTGTATTACTTTATAAGAAAGTGAAGCTTAAAATGAAATCTGTAAAAGAGTTATCTAAGCAGTTAAAGCACGTTTAATTTACTCTGGTTAAGTCTTGACAGCATTCTGGCCAGGTATCTGTCTATCTGATCAGGACTGCTAACCGGAGCGAACCTTTTAACAGGTTTTCCATCTGTATCGATAAGAAACTTTGTAAAATTCCATTCAACAGTACCACCCAAAATTCCCTTCAATTCTTTCTTTAAATAAACGAATAGGGGATGTGCGCCTGGCCCGTTAACATCGATCTTCGAGAACATCTGAAAAGTAACACCATAATTAAGCATGCAGCCTTCCTTGATCGATTCCTCATCTCCGGGTTCCTGGTTAAGAAACTGATTGCAAGGAAATCCAAGTATTACCAAACCATGATCCTTGTATTTTTTATAAAGGTTTTCCAGTCCTTCAAACTGAGGAGTAAAGCCACAATTACTGGCAGTGTTTACGACAAGTACTGTTTTCCCTTTATATTTTTCCATGGAGATACTTTCCCCATTTATTGATTTAGCGGTGAACTTATAAAACTCCATGATCAAATTGCTTAGAATAAGTTTAAAATTTAACTCTCGTTGACTCTTTTTCTGCGTGTATCGATGAGTGAGGCCACCATACTGCCACCAAGGATTGTAGCAATAATTCCAAGTGATACAAACGGATCGAATTTAAAGAAGTCTGAAATCAGCATCTTTACACCCACAAATACCAGGATAAGGGCAAGACCATAATGCAGGTAAGTGAAATACTTTAAAGAGCCGGCCAGGGCAAAATAGAGGGATCGCAATCCCAGTATGGCAAAAACATTTGAAGTATACACAATAAAAGGATCAGTTGTTATAGCAAGAATTGCAGGAATAGAATCAACAGCAAATATCAGGTCGGTGAACTCAATAAGTATAAGCACAAGGAACAGAGGAGTGGCCATCCGCCTGCCTGCTTCCCTGACAAAGAAATTCCCTTCACGGTATCCGTTGGTGAACGGTATTATCTTTCTTACAAAGTTAAGAAGCGGGTTATTGTCAACGTTAACCTTTGTTCCTTTATCTCTGGCAATTTTATAACCTGTATAAATCAGGAAAGCTCCAAAAACATAAATTATCCAGTGGAACTTAGCAATCAGGGCAACACCGGCGAAAATAAAGATGGCCCTCATAATAAGTGCTCCAATAATTCCCCAAAACAGAACTTTATGCTGGTATTTAGCCGGTACGGCAAAAGCAGTAAATATGAGGATAAAGACAAATATATTATCCACACTCAAGGACTTCTCCACTATATATCCTGTTAAGAACTGAACAGCCTTTACTTCTCCAAAATAATGCCAGATTCCAACATTAAATACTAATGCAAGAGCTATCCATACTGCACTCCATATAACGGCCTCTTTGAATTTCACTTCATGTGATTTCCTGTGGAATACTCCCAGGTCGAGTGCCAGCATCAGGATCACAAACAGATTAAATCCAATCCATAGTACTGTTGTATTTTCCATGTCTCTTTATTTTACTATTTAAAAGTTTAACTTCTTTTGATTAATACTTTAACTGCCGGAATTGATGCAAGAACAATAAACCCTATTAAGAACCAGACACTATATTTCATTATGTCAGGAAATTGCTTCCCAAAAAAATAACCCAGGGGCATAAGTGTTCCAATCCAAACAATTGCCCCGGTTATATTCAGAAAACTGAATTTACCCCATGGAATTCCTGATGCCCCAGCAAGCATAGGTATCAATGTTCTTACAACCGGAAGAAATCTTCCAATAATAAATGCAAATACTCCGTATTTTTTATAAAAATCACTGGTTTTGTAGAGATATGACTGTTTAAAATATTTGGCATCGGGTTTATTAAACAACTTAGGGCCCAACCATCTTCCTTTAGTATAACCTGCAAAATCACCGGCAATAGCAGCAGTTATCATTAAAAGTAGCAAAAGGAAAAAAGGAATATCAAGATATGAAGTACCGCATAAAACACCAGCAGTAAAAACCAGGTAATCTCCACCAGGCAGAATAAGTCCAAGAAAGAAACCAGTTTCAAGGAATATAACTATTAGTATAAGCAACACTCCGCCTACTTGTATTAGGGTTACAGGATTACTTAATGCCTCGAGATAGTCCATGTTGTTTTTGTCTTGAAATAAAATCAGTTTTTGCAATCAAATTAACCAATACCCCTATACAATGTTCAAAGTGTGTATTATAAATGTTGTTAATTATAACCCAATAATTAAACGTTATAGCGAATTAAGGAGCTTAAATCATGTTCTGTTTAATTTTTTTTTCTTTTCTTTAAACATTATGCATAGTTTTGATGTTAATAAGGCAAATCAAACATAAACATTGAATTTCATCCAAAAATCGAACGCTATGAAAAAGTTAATATTAAAATCAGGAATCATCATGATGGCCATGCTATCATTGAGTGTAATGACTTCTTGCTCAAAAGATGAAGAAGAGAATACCGTAGAACAGCCTAAGAATATTGTTGAGGTAGCCTCCGCTGATGCAAGGTTCTCAATTCTCGTTGAAGCTGTTGTTAAAGCCGACCTCGCTTCAGCACTGTCAGGTACGGGGCCTTTTACAGTATTTGCTCCAACAAATGATGCATTTGAAGCATTATTTACCCAGTTAGGTGTAAATGGTATACAGGACCTTGATGCAGCAACCTTAAAGCCTATTCTTTTAAATCATGTTGTATCAGGTAACATTAAATCATCGGCTATCAGCACAGGTTATGTTGAAACACTTAACAGCACTGCCCCTTCCAATAATACCGTAAAAGTATTTGTAAACAAGGGTTCAGATGTAAGGGTTGATGGTAGTAAGGTAATTGTAGCAGATGTGATGGCATCAAATGGGGTTATTCATGCCATTGATAAAGTAATTCTTCCTGCAAGTATAGTAAACCATGCTCTTAACAATCCTAACTTCAGCATACTTGTTGAAGCTGTTGTTAAAGCAAATCTCGTTGATGCGCTGAGTGCAACCGGTCCATTTACTGTTTTTGCACCAACAAACGATGCATTCAACGCTCTCTTTGCCACATTGGGTGTTTCAGGTGTTGCTGACCTTACAGCTGATCAACTTACTCCAATCCTCTTATATCATGTTGTATCAGGTAATGTTGTTGCTTCACAGGTAACCAATGGTTCTGTTCCAACATTAAACGAAGGTAAAAACCTTGATGTAATGGTTAATGGAATGGGAGTTAAGATAAACTCTGAAGTTAATGTTATTGCAACCGATGTTCAGGGCACCAACGGTGTTATCCATGCAATTGATGCAGTGCTTCTTCCTTAAATCTATATATATCATCCTAAAAAGGGCTATCTGAAAATCAGGTAGCCCTTTTTATTGTATTATCCTTTTTCGCTTATCCGTTCAAGTCTCGGAATATCAAGTAGGACTATCGACTTGTTGTTTGTTTCAATAATACCGTCATCCTTAAAGTCCTTCATAATCCTGATAACACTTTCAGTTGACATAGATGTCAGGTCACTAAGATCACTTCTTGACAATGGAAGATCAAAAGAATCTGATTTGAAAATTTTCCTCGACAAGCAAAGCAGGATATCTGCAAGCCTGCCATGAAGTTGTTTTTGTGTTAAGCTGAAGAAACGGCCATAGCCCTGAGCAATCGATTCATTAAGGATATTAATTATCCTGTAAGCAAAAACTGCATTCTGCCTCAGCAGTTGCTTAAACACCTGAATATCTAACATTCTTACTGAAGTGTCAGTATATGTACTCACACTATACAGGAACTTATTATTTCCTTCATAAATTGACTGTAATCCTATCAGGTTATTCTTTGGTGTAATTGTTAAAATGAGGTCCTTGGGCGGTCCTTCAAGATATACTTTTACCAATCCTTTCTCTATATACATAATATGAGAGGCAAAGGCTCTCTGCTTACAAATTGTTTCTCCCTTTTTATAATTAACGGTTAAAGAGGTCGAATCAACGAGCTCTCTTTCTTTAACAGTAAGTAAATCAAAGCATGAAACATCATAAACGAAAGTTTCACATGTTTGTGGTCCGGATTCCGCCATGCAGTAGTATATAATATGTGACCATAAAAATAGTCTAAAAAACTGCTTTATTTTATGATTTACGTCAGTTTTTTTTTGACATACAGCAGTCATCCGACTATTGAAAGAAGGTTCTGGATATATTCAAACCTTCTGTTCATCCTCTAGTTTTGCTGCCAGGGATTTTAACATTTGAAACCCTAACACAATCATTAATAACCACAATAAACACACAATGAAAAAATTATTAAACCTTGCACTTGTACTGGCCCTTGTACCGGTACTGATGATGACTTCATGTAAAAAGGATGAACCTGAAGCAGTAAATGCATATCAGACTCTAAAAACCTACATGGTAACCAATGGACTTGATCTTCCTGACTTGGCGAAGAACTGGATTATTGATCCCAAATCAACAAACATGGGTGGAGTAATTGACTCAATTACCGGAACTATCCCCAGTTACAATGTATTTGACATTCGCCCGGCAGCTGATTTTGCAGCAGGCCACATCAAGAATGCTATCAATGTGCCTTTAAAAGATGTTGTGACAGTTGCGCAGAACTACACTGATAAACCTATTTGTGTAGTTTGTTTCACCGGACAAACAGCAGGTCAGGCTGTTATGGCACTTCGCTTATCAGGCTTTGACGATGCAGTAGTTCTTAAATGGGGTATGGCCGGTTGGAATGCTTCCTTTAAGGGACCATGGGCTAATAACTCAGGTGTGGATAATGGTAACATCGCAACAGGAAATGCTAACTGGGTTACAACCGCTGCTCCAGCAACCGGTTCATTTACTGAGCCAGTATGGACATCAACAGCTACTGATGGTGAAGCCATACTCAAAGAACGTGTTCAGGCCGTTCTAAACATGACTTTTGCTCCTGCTGCTGCAGCTGACGTACTGGCTAATCCAGCCAATTACCAGATCCATAATTACTGGCCTGCTGCTGATTACACAGGATTTGGCCATTTTGCAGGTGCTTACAATACCCCGGTTATTTCTCTGGCCGGCGATCTCGTTAAAGCTATTGATCCAAGCAAGGAAGCCCTTGTATACTGTTATACAGGACAGACTTCAAGTATAGCTACTTTCTGGCTTAATGTACTTGGATATCAGACTAAGAGTATCGGTTTTGGAGCTAACCGCCTTGTTTATGATCAGTTAAAATCAGCTAGTAAAGCTGTTTATAAAGGACCAAAAAACTGGCCCGTAGTAACTGATTAATAAAATACATTAAGAATGCAGAAGCACCATTGGTGTTTCTGCATTCTTACTTAAAAACGCTAATAACCATGAGAAAAATATTATACACAATACTAATCCTTATAACCGGTTCAGCCTCATCTTGGGCACAGGGTTGTATGGAGCCTACATCTTCATCAGGCGGCCCTCAAATCATTGGATACCTGCAACCTGAGTTCAGGTATGAACTGAACGGAGAAAATGCTGATGGCTCTTCGAAAGATGCAGCTACCTGGTGTTTCCGCAGGGCACGCCTTGGTTTAACAGGTACAATCCCTTATGATTTTTCGTACTATGTAATTGCAGAATTCAGCTCATTCCAGAACGGGCCTTATGTACTGGATGCCTTTATATCTTACAACCGCTTCAAGCCTTGGTTTAAGGTTTCAATGGGACAGTTTAAAAAACCTTTTGGCCTTGAATTATCAACCGGTTGCCAGGATTTATACACAATTAACAGGTCGAAAGTTGTAGAAGAACTTACAGCCCCCGACCGTGACCTCGGTATAATGCTGAGCGGTACATCAGGAAGTAAGAAGATCTTCGGACTTGAAAAAGAAAATATCATTTCATGGTATCTTTCACTTACTAATGGAACCGGCAAAAATGTATTCGACGGTGACCTGAGCAAAGACCTTGTAGGACGGGTAGTGATCGCGCCATTTGACTGGTTAAGTATTGGTGGCAGTTATATGACCGGAAAGAAGAAAAACCCGGATGTTACAGTTAAGGAGAAAGACGAAAAAATGAGGTATGGTGCTGATATACAGCTTAAGAAGTATAACTTTATTCTTCAGGCGGAGTATGTATACGGACAGGACAAAGGCTCAAAGCTAATTGGTGGCGGTTGTGGTTCAACCCCTGAGCTTGTTGCCGGCAACTTTGAAAGTAACGGATATTTCGCACAACTCATGTATCAGACAAAATGGAAGATAATGCCTGTAATAAAATACGAGTATTATGACCCAGATATGACACTTGAAAATTTTGACCATAATGCATTCTCTGTGTCAACAACTACATTTGGACTGAACTATTATGCAAATGACTGGACAAGATTACAGATTAACTACCTCTATAAAAGTGAGACCAGTTCATCATCTGAACTTATTAACTACAATGAGTTTCCTAACGATATGATACAGGTACAATTACAGGTTAAATTAAACTAAATACGAAAATGAAAATTCAGATAAAACTATTACTTTCGGCCCTTGCAATATTATTTCTTTCATCATCACTCTCTGCAAATACCATGATTATAGATGCTAAGACTTTTGCATCTGAATTAAAGACAAATAAAGAAATCATTGTGATTGATGTTATGGCCGCTGATGTTTATGCAAAACAGCATATCCAGGGTGCAATTAACATTCCACATAAGAGTCTTTATAAAGAAGGGCCTGTTGAAGGCCAGTTTAGAGAAGCAGCCGAACTTGCAGATATCTTTGGAAAGAAAGGTGTTTCAAACACTTCTAAGATTTTTCTCTACGATGACGGTTCACAGAAATACAACAGCAGGGTTTGGTGGGTGCTTAAATATCTCGGTGCAACTGATGTATGGCTTCTGCACAAAGATATGGCACAGATGGAAGCAGCCAGAATTCCCATGTCATCTTCACCTTCTTCACTAAAAGCAACCACTTTTGTAGTAAGTCTAAATCCTGAGATGAACATTGATATGGCATCTCTTAAATCGGAGATGGAGAAGGAAGGTACAGTGTTACTTGATGCCCGTGAACGCGATGAGTACGATGGTGTAGATAAAGCTCAAAAAAGCAAAGGTCATCTTCCGGGTTCTGTCTTCATGAATTTTAAAGAAGTGTTGACTGATAAAGGAGCATTCAAGACTAAAGAAGAAATAATTGCAACAGCATCTAAATTTGGTGCTACCCCTGAAAAGGAGATAATAGTATACTGCCAAACCGGTATAAAGGCTGCTGTATTATATATAGCCCTTAAAGAGATTGCCGGTTTCAGCAATGTGAAACTCTATGCGGGTGCCTATGCAGAATGGGCTTCCATAAGTACTAATCCGATAGAAAAGTAATTGGTTATTAGTGTTTATTGAGTGAAAGAGGCTGTCTCATCTGAGATGGCCTTTTTATTATTTAGAATGTCTGTTGAGCGGCTGCTCATCAGTATTGCATCGGCTATTTTTTTATTCAGGATTGGATTATAGTGTGTAAGGTCAACATAGCATGATGTGCAAGAATCATGAACATCAGATATATCTTTGAATTTGTCAAAATCCAGGTCTTTCATACGCTCCCTCAAAACGGGAACTAGATAGTTAAAATTAGTATAGAGCGGACTTGATGTGCTCTTTTTCTTATCCTTCCAGAAAGGATTCTCTTTTGACAGCACACCTACTGGCTGGTAATACATCATAAAGTCGAAATCAAATGCTTCAGAAATATTCAGCATGAACGCATAATTGTGTTTATACATTTCTTCTAATTTCCATACCACATAATTTAAACCTGAGGTGTCAATGACCTTATAAGGACTGCGAAGAAGGGTTGATTGAAAATGCTGACGAGGATTTTTATTATAAAGATTTTCAGGATCGTACACATTATCGTACTGGGTCCATGGAAGCTTTATTTCTTCATCAGGACCTTTTTCTTTACCCCAGTACGATCTTATAAGCCTTGTTACAGGTAATTGTTTTAACACTGTATTACCTGTTTCTTTAGTGGCTATATTATAATCACTGGAGTATGCGCTTTTTGCCAGTGCAGGTGTTTCAAGCGGATGGAAGTTGGTTTCTATCATCCTTATCACATCGTTTAGTCCGTCAATAAAAATCACTTTTGACGGATGATATCCTTTTTTAAGAAGCAGTAGCAGTTTTTCTATCTCATTTGACTGATGGAACGCATGTACACCAAAATTGATGTAAGTATTTGCTGTATCAAGACGGTTAAGATAGGCTGTTATTGTTTCATCATCCTTCACACCCTGCCCAAAAGTGGTAGATCCCCCAAATACCCATACTGATCCATTTATTAAGCCGGGCGCAGTGCTTGATGTTACTTTCTGGTCATATCTTATCCCTTCAATACCAACGTTGTAGGATGCTGATTCCTGCACTTTTTCCTGGAATTCCAGAATCGGATGATTAGCGTAAGGGCTCTTAAACATTACCAGTTCGCGAATCTCTTCATCACTCTTATCCGGATAGACCTGCCTTAACAGGCTTATTGAATCAACAATCAGGTCTGCCGGCATGTAAAAGTAATTGCTTGTTTCTACAGGTTTTTCGGGTTTAAAAAGAATTATAGCAGCGATAAAATTCAGGAGGGCGAACACAAGGATAAAGTTCAGCACAATCAGGGCGATTTCAGTATATTTATTACCAGCCCACTTTGTGAAGGATTCTTTCTTATAAATAATTCCCCATCCTACCATTATAAAGACAATGGAAGTAATGAGAATTCCGGAGAAAAGAGTTGTGCTGAACTCTAACTTCAGAAGTTTACTTAAAAGCCATGGATTCACAAGCAGGCCGACAATGATAAATGGTATCCCTGCGATTTTATAATTCCTGGAATTATTTCTCATTTGAACGGTTAGTCAAGTTTGAATTCTTCCTTCCTGATAAAATCTTCCTTTTTTGCAATTTGCCCGGCTTTATCAAAAAGATAATTACCCAGCACAAGGTAGTCGATCTCTGTTCTCATAAAACAGCGGTAGGCATCATCAGGCGTACATACTATAGGCTCACCCCGTACATTGAAACTGGTATTTACAATTATTCCATAGCCTGTCAATTTCTTAAAATCGTTAATCACCTGCCAGTAACGGGGATTAGTTTTACGGCTGACACTCTGAAGCCTGGCTGAATAATCAACATGAGTTACTGCAGGTATATCTGACCTGAGAAAATATAATCTTTCAGAAAGGTTTCGTTTATAATATCCCGGGGGCAGAGGTACACGCCTTTTTGACAAAACAGGAACCACCAGAAGCATATAGGGTGATGGCCTGTCGAGCTCAAAATACTCCTGGATATCTTCCTCAAGAACTGTTGGTGCAAAAGGCCGGAATCCTTCACGGTACTTTATCTTAAGGTTCATTTTCTTCTGCATGTCGGGATTCCTTGCATCGCCAAGTATTGACCTGTTGCCTAAAGCCCTGGGGCCAAACTCCATCCTGCCCTGAAACCATCCTATCACCTTTCCTTCGGCAATAAGGGAGGCCACCTTCATCGATAGTTCATCAAAGCTGGAGTAAATAACTGCTGAGCCATTGTATCTTTTAATGGTTCTTTCAATATCAATAGAGGAATACTCAGGGCCAAGAAGAGATCCTTTCATTGCATCGGGCTGATTCATGAGAGTTCTTTCCCGGCCAAGCCAAATATGATATGCAGCAAAGGCAGCACCAAGTGATCCACCTGCATCTCCTGATGCCGGTTGTACCCAGATATCATCAAAAATTCCTGTGGCCAGTAATTTCCCATTGGCCACACTGTTTAAAGCCACACCTCCTGACATAACCAGGTTTTTACTCCCTGTCAGCATATGTGCCGTGTAAGCCAGCTTAAGCATGATCTCTTCTGTTACCTGTTGTATTGCAAGTGCCATATCCATATATGGCTGAGTAACTTTTGATTCTTCAGGCCTCGGAGGTATGTCAAATAACTCCTGCCACCGATCATCGTTAGTCATTTTAAGTCCGGTAGCAAAGTCAAAGAAATACATGTTTAGCAGAAAAGAACCATCTTCCCTGATATCGATCAGATGCTGGGTTATGAGTCTTTTATAGATTTTAGTCTGCTCTGAATCAGGATTCCCGTATGGGGCAAGGCCCATAAGTTTGTATTCTCCCGAGTTTACTTTAAAGCCGCAATAATAAGTAAAGGCAGAATAGAGTAATCCCAGAGAATGCGGAAATCTCATCTCCCTGAGCACTTTTATTTCCCTCCCTTTCCCATGGGCAATTAAACTGGTAGTCCATTCCCCTACCCCGTCGAGGGTTAAAATAGCTGCGTCTTCAAAGGGTGAAGGATAAAATGCACTGGCTGCATGCGACAGGTGATGTTCCGGGAATAATAATGGGACTTTGGAGTGTTTGTTTCTGCCAAGTTTTGCAAGTTCAGTATTAAGCATCCGCTTCATAAAAAGCTTCTCCTTAATCCATACAGGAATAGCTGACAGGAAACTGCGTAATCCGTCAGGTGCAAATGCATGGTAAGTCTCAAGCAGACGTTCGAATTTTACAAATGGCTTCTCATAAAACACAACGGCTTTGAGATCGTCGTAATCCACGCCGGCTTCTTTCATTACATACTTTGCCGCATTAAGCGGGAACGACTCATCATGCTTCTTCCTTGTGAAACGTTCTTCATGAGCTGCAGCGACTATTTCTCCATCGACTATAATAGCTGCAGCACTATCATGATAAAATGCTGAAATTCCGAGTATTGCTTCTGACATGTCTACAAATTATCAAAAAATTGTGTAAATAAACGGAGCAATAGCGCTTCCGCTTGTAAGCACTATTAGAATCCCGAACATAAGAAGCACAAGGATTAGTGGCAGCAGCCAGAATTTTTTCCTGATCTTGAGGAACGACCATAAGTCATGTAGGAATTCCATTGGGTTTGTGTTTTATAAGTTCTAATAGGGTTTTTCAATATCATGCGAAGTATATGTGTGGTCTCTTATATACATTACACCCTGTTTGCCTTTCTTGAATTCTTTAAGTTTCAGGTTGTCGATATTATTAGCCTTCCTGATAAAAGCTACAGGATATACTATGGCATAGAAAGTAATGGTGAGGATTATTTTAGAAACAATACCCCCTGCCAGGGTGGTGATGCTGTACCATATAATACCAAATGGTTTGAATACTGCGGGTACTGACATTACCAGAACCATTGATGGTATTGCCAGGATGTAAAAGAATGATGAACCGGTGAAGTATCCTATGAGCAGAAGGATGAGTGTGAAAGCTAATCCTGAATCTTTTGATTGTTCGGGATGAATGTCAGTTTTTAAGTGTTCAGTGATAAAATCAGAAACTGATGACATAGTGTTGGACTTGATAAAAACGAAACAACGAATTCACTTAAAAAGTTGAGTGTTTAATCACCTGTCTCATAATTAGGTGCATCAACCGGTTTTGATTGACTGGATCTCCTCTGTCTGAGGTGCCTTGCTTAATAAGCCGTGGAACATCGGGCCTCCATGGGTTCGGCCTCCTATAGCCTGTAACAAGATTATAATAGTCAGGTTTATATCCTCTGATGATAATTAAGCAGGAGTTCTTTAATTTTACTGCTTCTAAGAAAACGGATATGCGCTTCATTACACCCTTCCCCCGCATCACTGAGGGTATGAGATTGCTGTTATTGATTGCACTGATATTGATAGGTGCAGTTGTTTCAATTGGCTTTGCTTATATATTCATAGTTATACTGAGGGGCACAGGTGCATTAACAGATCCCGCATTGATGAATGACATAAATTTTGTAAGGATAATGCAGGTCATGAATCAGATAGGGATGTTTATTGTCCCTGCCCTGCTATTAGCATTTCTCACTGAAATAAAGCCAGCATACTACCTGGGCTTTGAAAAGGCATACCCGCAGCATTACATATATACCATTTTGCTTATTATTTCTATCAATCCACTGATCAGCCAGCTCATGATATGGAATGAGTCGATGCAGTTGCCTGAAAGCATGAAAGCAATTGAAGAATGGATGAGGTCAATGGAAGATACCTCAAATGCACTGGTGGAAAAAATGATGTCATATAGCGATTTTCAATCGGTGGCAATAAACGTTTTAATGATAGTTGTGCTTCCTGCTATTGGTGAAGAGCTTATTTTCAGATCGGTTTTAATCAGGTCGTTTAACAGGATATTCGGCAACATCCATGTAGCGGTATGGGTAGCAGCTATTATTTTCAGTGCATTCCATATGCAGTTCTATGGATTCCTGCCCAGAATGGTTCTTGGCCTGATGTTTGGTTATTTGTTTGTGTTGAGTGGCTCAATCTGGCCGGCCATTTTTGCTCATTTTATTAATAACGGAACCGTTGTCCTTGTTACATACCTAAGCAATGGAGGTGTCATCAGCCAGTCGCCTGAGGAGATAGGGCAAATGGATTCTCCACTCTATCTGATAATTTCTATACTTTTAACCGGCTACATTGGTTATAAGTTTTATAATACCAGAAAACAGCCTGTGTAGTAACGGCGGTTACTCAGATGCCGTTGAGTAATGGAAGCGTAAGATAACCGTCTGATTTATTTTAATAATTTTGCCTTGTAACACTTCATTTTTATGCAAAATAGTCTGCTAGTATACAATACATTAAGTCGTAATAAAGAGCAATTTAATCCGCTTAATCCACCTTTTGTGGGGCTTTACGTATGTGGCCCTACCGTCTATGGTGATGCCCATCTTGGCCATGCCCGTCCTGCGGTTACGTTCGACCTCGTATACCGGTACCTGCAGCACATCGGTTATAAAGTCAGGTACGTAAGAAACATCACTGACGTAGGTCATCTTGAGAATGACGCAGATGAAGGTGAGGATAAGATAGGCAAGAAAGCTAAACTTGAGCAACTTGAACCTATGGAAGTAGTTCATTACTACACCCGAAGGTATCATCAGGATATGGACGCATTGAATGTATTAAGTCCGAATATTGAACCCCATGCTTCAGGGCATATAATAGAACAGATTAACCTTATCCGGCAGATTCTTGAGAATGGCTATGCTTATGAAAAGAACGGCTCAGTTTACTTTAACGTGTTGAAATACAATAACGAATACAACTATGGCAAACTTTCAGGGAGAGTTATTGAAGACCTTATAGCCAATACACGCACATTGGAAGGTCAGGATGAAAAGGAGAACCCTGTTGACTTTGCCTTATGGAAAAAGGCCCAGCCTGAACATATTATGAGATGGCCTTCACCATGGAGTGATGGTTTTCCCGGCTGGCATTTAGAATGCTCAGCTATGAGTGCCCGTTATTTGGGAAATACATTTGATATCCACGGAGGTGGAATGGATCTTATGTTCCCACATCATGAGTCGGAGATAGCACAAAGTGTAGCTGCCCATAAAACAGAACCTGCCAAAGTGTGGATGCACAATAATATGATAACCATCAACGGACAGAAGATGGGCAAGTCACTGGGTAACTTTATCACCTTGGGCCAGCTATTCAGCGGTGACCACCCGGCACTTGAGAAAGCATACTCAGCAATGACCATCAGGTTCTTTATACTTCAGGCACATTACAGGAGCACACTTGATTTTTCCAATGAAGCACTGCAGGCAGCAGAAAAAGGATTAGACAGGTTACTTAAGGCTTATGGTTTGCTTGATCACTTAAAGGCTGCAGACAAGTCAACCTCTGATGTAAAGAAGTTACTACAGAACTGCTATGATGCAATGAATGATGACTTCAACAGTCCTATTGTTATTGCCAACCTTTTTGAAGGAGTAAGAATTATTAACTGTGTACAGAATAAAACTGAAACCCTTACGGCAGACGATCTTGATACTTTGAAGCAAACCTTTGCAATTTTTGTTACTCAGATACTTGGTTTAAAGCAGGAGAATGAAGGACAATCAACCAATGAAAAAGTGGAAGGGTTGATGAATCTGGTTATTGACCTTCGAAAGAATGCAAGGACTGCCAAAGATTTTGCTACGTCTGATAAAATCAGGGATGAACTTTCAAACATCGGCATAACATTAAAGGATAGCCGTGAAGGAACTACCTGGGAGATAAACAAGTAATTTTATATTCATACAATTAGCTGCCTTCAAATCACTAACCTTATAATTCAATCAACTTATGAAAAGATTAGTCAACATTTTGCTACCCCTGATTGTACTTCTGATGTCTGTGGGTTGCTCACAAAAGAAATCAAATATGGAAAATGAACTAAGGGATTTTATTGCCAGGTATGAAGCTGATGTTTCTAAACTCCAGACAGAAGCCAACAAGGCCTATTGGGATGCTTCAATAACAGGCAAAGATGAAGATTATGCCATTGCTGAGAAAAATAATGTGAAACTGAATAATTACTTCACTTCAAAAGAAGATTTTGAATTGTTAAAGCGCATTAAAGAGCAGGGCAATATTAAAGACTCATTATTGCTCAGGCAACTGGATGTATTATACAATGCATATCTGGGCAATCAGATTGATTCAGCTCTGCTAGCTGAAAAAATCAGTAAAGAAATAGAGGTAGAGAAAAAGTACTCTAACTTCCGCGCGGTGGTTAATGGAAAAGCCCTTTCTGATAATGACATTGAAGAAATCCTTAAAACTTCAACAAACAGCAATGAGCTGCAGACTGCCTGGGAAGCACATAAAAAAATAGGTACTGTTGTGGCCAATGATGTAATTGAACTGGTTAAGATCAGGAATAAGATAGCTAAACAACTAGGGTTTGATAATTACCATTCAATGAGTTTATTACTAAGTGAACAGGATCCTAATGAAATTAGTGCCCTCTTTGATGAACTTGATAACCTTACCCGCGATTCATTTGCCCAGTTAAAGGACGAGATTGACACTTATCTTTCTGCCCGGAATAATGTACCTAAGGATCAACTTATGCCATGGCATTACCAGAACAGATTCTTCCAGGAAGCTCCCGCAATCTATAGCGTTGACCTTGACAAATATTATGCTGACCAGAATATTGAAAAACTGACCGCTGATTATTATTCCTCTATAGGTATGGATATCAGTGATATTCTGGGAAGAAGTGACCTTTATGAAAAACCCGGTAAAAACCAGCACGCCTATTGTATCGATATTGATAATAAGGGAGATGTGAGAGTGCTATGTAACATCAAACCTAATTATAGCTGGATGGGAACTATGATGCACGAATTCGGACATGGAGTGTACGATAAATATATAGATTTGGATTTACCATACTCTTTACGTAATCCTGCACATACTTTTACAACTGAAGCTATTGCGATGATATTCGGTCGTATGGCAAGCAATCCACAATGGATGACGGATCTTAATGTTATTTCGAACGATGAAAAAGAAAAGATAGCTGGCGATGCGTACAAAGTTTTACGCCTTGAGCAACTAACATTTAGCCGGTGGGCACAAGTAATGTACAGGTTTGAGAAAGCAATGTATGAAAACCCTGACCAGGACCTGAATAAGCTGTGGTGGGATATCGTAGAGAAATACCAGATGATCAAGAGGCCTGCAGGAAGAAATGAACCTGACTGGGCAAGTAAAGTACATATTGCTACTTTCCCTGCCTATTACCATAATTATCTCCTTGGAGAACTCCTTGCATCCCAATTTAACTATTATATAACTTCTGAAATTCTTAAGTCGAATGATTTCATGAACCAAAGCTTTTATGATAATAAAGAAGTTGGCAGGTTCTTTATTAACAAGGTATTTGAGCCCGGAAGTAAGTATAAGTGGAATGAGATGATAGAGAAAGCTACCGGACGAAAGCTTACTGCTGAATACTATGCTAAACAGTTCCTTGGTAAATAATCAGGCAGAATTTTTATAATTCATACCAAGACGCTAAGATTTAAAAAGGACGGTTAAAACCGTCCTTTTTTATTGTTCGCTAGCGTGCACTTTATCTCTTCATATGTGTATCGGTATTTTCTATGGTTTCTTATAATGAAGAAAATTAAAAAATTTTTAACCAGCCCTAAGCCTTTTATACCAAGGCTTTCATAAATTATCATATAGTCTGTCATATTTAAGTTTATAAATATGCGAACAGTTTTGGCACAGTATTTTCATATCGCTGTTAAAAGAAATAAAATTCATAAAGAAAAACACACGACTATGAAAACCATTGTTTACCTGCCAATAATTGCTGCCACGCTGCTTCTTACTTCATGTGAAAAAGAATGGATTGATGTTGTAAGGGGTACCGGACCAGTTGTAAGTGAAGACAGAACTACCCCTTCTTATCATGAAGTTACTCTTAATATTCCCGCTGACGTATACATATACCAGGGAGTTAATGAAGGAATAACCATTGAAGCCCAGAATAATGTAATTGACGTAATTGACACCAGGGTAAAGAATGGTGAACTTGATATCAAGTTTGAGAACAATGTAGTTGTTAAGCGTTATGAGCCTATCAAAGTTTATATCACAACTAAGGACCTGAGTATGATTAAGATCTCCGGTTCAGGGAATGTTTATAACGAAACCCCCATTGTGACTGATGAACTTGTAATGAAAATTTCCGGTTCAGGCAATGTTGACTTACATGACATTGATGCATTGCACGTAGAGGCTCGTATTTCAGGAAGTGGTAAAATTTACCTCTCAGGTGTTTGTGATGATCAATACATGCAAATATCAGGTTCCGGAAGTATCCATGCTTTTGACCTAGTTAGTAAAATCTCCGAAATAAATATAAGCGGCTCAGGCAAAACTGAAATTACTGCACTTGACTATCTGAATGCTGAAATAAGCGGTAGCGGAAATATTTATTACAAAGGACACCCTGGTGTAGACAGCCATATATCAGGATCCGGAGGTTTATATCACGTTGATTAACTCGTAGAACTCTTAACGATCAGATGCCGGGAAAGTCCGGTCGGGTACCCGACCGGACTTTCACTATTTAAAAGAGAGCTTTTCAATTTGTACCCCAAATTTACCTGTCGCTTTAATTTCTGGAACTAATCCTTCAGCCGTAATATATACAGTTCCCGGGTCAACTCTTGATACGTTACCCGACAACACAATTCCTTCTGCAAGTTTGTAAGATTTTAGATTATTGTTAACGGCAGACCTCAGCGTAATCATCTCCTTTCTGATACTCCACTTCAAATAACCTGAGATCATACGCTTAAATCCTTCCTGGTATAACCATGATGCCGATTTCACCAGAAAATTCTTTGTTGAGATATCATAATCAAAATCGTTAATCACCAGCGTAGAATCAGCAGCGTTATAGGCCGGCTTTCCTGTAAAATATAGTGTACCGTTCAAACTGCCCGATAAGGTGGTTTCAGCCACAACATTTCCCTCATTACCGTATATTCTGATATTTTCCACTTTTACTTTTCTCTTCCCATACTCAAAGGTTTTTCCTATTAGATAACCTGAAGCAGTATTACTTATTTCATTGTAAGGAAGCGTAACATAGGCATACAAACTAGTTGTCTCATTTGGAATATCACCAATTAATAAATCCGGTAAAGGAGTTGTTCCCGGTGTCACAACATTTCCATTACCCATTGTTAACCGGACCAATCCGGTTATACCTGATTTATGAACTATTTTTCCATTGTCAGCATTCAATTTTGAGGAGATGAGTTTCTGGGGAGTTATCTGAAGCCACAAATTGTACTGGTCGTTCAATTTCACAGGTTGATTCATCATATCCCAAGCCTGCTGGGCATAAGGCTTTAGATTCAAATAGTCCTTGATGTTATCATCGATTAACTTACCCATATCCTTTAAACTCGATTGCATTATCAGGTCGGCAACAAATTTGACTGACATATCCACCCCGCCTACATTGACTACGGGTGTTGATAACCATTCATACCCATCTGAGGTAGTTTTGGTTGAAACAGTCCAGTCGGGATTAAGAGTAACTGTTGTCTTAAAATTCAGGGCGAGTGCTGCGTTTAATTCTCTGTAATCCGAAAGCGTAATACCAAACTTCTGGAACTTAAAGCCGGCTTTTATCCAAGTCTTCAATGGCACCCGATACGAAAGTACATTCCCCTTCATGTCAATTTTAATATCACCTTGCTTCCAAGCCTTTACCATTATGTTATCGCCTCCATTATTATCAAGGCTTGGATCTTCGTATATCAGTCCTGTAAAAGAACTGTTCAGCTCGTTTTGTATATCTATGATCCTTGACTGTGTCGTAAAACTGACCACCGAAGTTCTCAGAGGGATTTGCTGGTTTATGTATTTTTCAGGAGGTTTTACAACATCTACCGTTTTACACGAAACAACAAAAAGCAATGAAACAACAGAAAGGTATGATGCCAGTGACTTGAACTTATTTACCATAACGTTTAATTAAAAAAGAGTCAGTGAATCAGCACTATTTGGTTTGAGGATCCGGAGGCGTGGATGTTTCTTCATGTAACTCTTGATGATATGCCTTGTATCCCTGTTATCTTCAAACTCACGGATACAACAATCCATGCTTATCAGGTCAGTATAAGAAGAGTCAACATACCCGAAACCTGTATATCTGCCTCCAGATATTTTAACTACAGAATACTCCTCAGAAGTCCGGCCTTTTTCAATGATATAGAAATCTTTGTCTTTGAAACCCATTTCATTCAGAGCCTTCCTTGCACGCCTGTTATATAATTCAGCCGGCTCATCCCCTAAGCAGGCTCCATTGCATTGCTTAATGCTGTGATAAAAGCAGGCACCCTTTGATTCATAAAGTCCGCACAATTTCTGACAGAGATTGTGTTTCTCTATAAGGTTATACAAGTAGTTCTGTGCATTTGTAAGCGTGGGAAAAGATGCTACAGGCTGGTATCCGTTCACTTCATGTCCAGCACATAGGCAGATATATCCTTTGTCGTCAACATAAGTGAATATGCTGTACCCATATCTTGTTCTTCTTTGGGCCCTGTTATATGGCGGACGATGCCTTTTAATTTCACTTGATTCGAGGAGCAGGGCAAGAAGTTCACTGCCGGTTACTTCATAAGAAACAGAAGCAATACGGTTACTCATCTCCAGTGCTTTTGATGAATCCGAATTCCTGAAATGCTGCATGATCCGCTCATACATGTTATTGCTTTTCCCAACGTAGATGATGTTTCCGTTTTCATCATGCAGGTAATACACACCCGTTTCCTCGGGAACATCCTTTATTATTTCAGGAATATCACGAACCTGGCTCCCTATCATAGCGGCATCCTTTTCCAGGAGGAGTTTCAGCAGATATGTCGTGGCCAAAGCATCACCTGCTGCCCTGTGCCTGTTAAAAAGTTCTATACCAAGTGAATTACATAGTTTTCCCAGGCTGTAGGAAGCATATCCCGGAATTATCTTCCTGCTCATCCTGACTGTACAGATGGTCTGGCGCTTATAGTTATAACCAAGGCTTTTAAACTCATGCCTTAAAAAGTTATAGTCAAATGATACGTTATGGCCAACGAATATTGCACCTTCTGTAATCTCAACAATCTTTTTTGCAACTTCATAGAATTTAGGAGCATCAGCTACCATTTCGTCAGTAATACCGGTTAAGCGGGTAATCATGAAGGGAATTGGCTGCTCCGGATTGATGAGTGTGGTGTATTCATCAATTATTTCATTGCCGTCAAAGAGATAAATGGCTATTTCTGTTAGCCGGGCATTCTGATAGCTTCCTCCTGTTGTTTCTACGTCAACAACGGCATATAGTGGCATAAAGTTACCTTGATTACAGAGCCTTTTCTACGTAATATTCAAGGTGGTGAATTTAAACAATTTTAAATAAAAGAGCCTGCATGATGCAGGCTCTTTTATTAACTTTCGTGGTTAAACTTTTTTAAGCTGGATCTAAGCAGGAACACTTTTAGTTAATGTCTATCTGCTTTGTTGGTTTCACTTTTGCTTCTTCCTTCTTCGGAATCATAATGGATAGTATTCCATCCTTATGGGTAGCCGAGATATTGGCTGAATCAACCGATTGAGGTAATGCAAACGACCTCTTGAAAGATGAATAACTGAATTCCCTGCGCATATAACGTTCCTTTTCTTCTTCTTTCTTATCCTCTCTTTCAGAGGTGATGGTAAGAACATTATTATCCAGATCAATCCTGAAGTCCTTCTTTTCAAGACCTGGTGCAGCAACCTCAATCTTATAATCATCTTTACCTTCAATGATGTTAACAGAAGGTAAGTTTACGCCTGTCTGAAATTCAAAAAGATCAGGCATGAAATCTCTTCCAAAGAATTCATCAACGATGCTTGGGAAGAATCTTTTCTCTTTTCTTGCTACTGGTAACATAATCTTATCCTCCTTCTTGTTTAGAATTGTTTGACTATTCTCAAAACAAGAAATTCAATCTTTGTGCCAATATTAAAAGGCTGGGTAATAAGGCTAAGATTAATGTCATTTTGACTGTATATCAGGCAGTTAGACGCTATTATTTAAGACAAAATGACAGCTTTTAGTTGTGTAAAGCTGTTTGAAGATTCATTTTAATTCTTGAGCTAAGAATATCAATTGCTACATGGTTGGCACCTCCCTGCGGAACTATTATATCAGCGTATCTTTTAGTAGGCTCAATAAATTGCAGGTGCATGGGCTTTACAAATGTTTCATAGTGGTCAAGCACCTGGCTGAAAGATCTTCCGCGCTCCTCTATATCGCGTCGTATAATCCTCATCAACCTGTCATCAGCGTCAGCATCAACAAATATCTTAATATCCATCTTTGCCCGAAGCCGTGGATTTGATAAAATGAGTATGCCCTCCACTATAACAACTTCTTTTGGATAAACAGTAATCGTTTCAGTAGCTCTTGCACATGTAAGGTAACTGTATATAGGCATTCCGATCTTTCTTCCCTCACTCAGATCTTCAAGGTGTTTAATCAGGAGGTTAAATTCTATAGAAGACGGGTGGTCGAAATTTATCTTCGCTCTTTCTTCAGGTGACAGGTGTCCGTTGTCCTTATAATAGGAGTCCTGCGGTATAACAGTCACAGAATCTTTTGGGAGCCTTTTAATTATCTGTTTAACTACGGTTGACTTACCACAACCTGATCCGCCTGCTATACCGATTATGAGCATAATACTTTGCTATTTAATTAAATGCATAAAGAAAGCCTGAATTAATTGCTGCCTTCAAACTAAGACAACCATTAAATCAGGCTTATTTATTCTTTATCAAGATTGATTTGCTGCAACACTTAACTGTTTTTCAGTTATTTAACCTGGTTGCAAAAGTAATTATTTTTCTTTTAAGCAAGGAATCCTAGTAGAATACCTGCCGCAACAGCACTTCCGATAACACCAGCCACATTAGGACCCATAGCATGCATCAGCAAATGGTTGGTTTTGTCGTACTCCAAACCAACAACCTGTGAAACCCTTGCACTGTCAGGTACTGCTGAAACACCCGCATTTCCGATAAGCGGGTTCATCTTATTTCCTTCTTTAAGGAACAGGTTGATAAATTTTACAAACAGTACACCACCAGTGGTAGCTATAACAAATGAAGCGGCACCGAGTGCAAAAATACCCACTGATTTAGCAGTAAGGAAAGTTGTTGCCTGGGTTGATGCACCCACTGTTAAACCAATAAGAATCGTTACAATATCAATCAGTGGCCCCTTAGCTGTATCAGCCAGTCGTTTGGTAACACCGCTCTCCTTAAGCAGGTTTCCAAAGAACAACATACCCAGCAATGGTAAACCAGAAGGAACAATAAAGGTGGTTAAGAGCATACCAATGATAGGGAATAGCACCTTTTCAGTCTTTGAAACAGCTCTCGGGGGTTTCATACGGATCACTCTCTCTTTATTTGTAGTGAGCAGTCGCATTACCGGAGGCTGTATTACCGGCACAAGTGCCATATATGAATAAGCCGAAATAGCAATTGCCCCAAGAAGGTCAGGAGCAAGTTTTGATGAGAGGAAAATTGCCGTTGGGCCATCAGCACCACCTATAATTCCAATAGCTCCGGCCTCTGAGGGAGAAAATCCCAATAACAAGGCAATGCCGTAAGCTCCGAATATTCCAAGTTGCGCAGCTGCGCCTATAAGCATCAACTTTGGATTTGAGATCAGGGCTGAAAAGTCTGTCATAGCCCCGATACCAAGGAAGATCAGGGGTGGATATATACCCTGAAGTACGCCAAAATAGAGGTAATTAAGCACACTGCCTGATTCATAGATTCCAATCTGGAAGCCGGGAGTAAATGCAATGTTACCAACCAGTATACCGAATCCGATTGGAACAAGAAGTAATGGCTCATATTCTTTAGTGATTGCAAGCCAGATAAAAGCCAGTCCCACACAGATCATTATCAGGTGTCCGGCGGTGAGATTATAGAATGCAGTATAAGTAAAAAACTGATTTAGGTGATCTCCAACAAAGCTTAAGAAACTTGTATGTTCCATATACTATTCTCCTATTACAATAAGAATATCACCTTCCATAACTGAATCACCTTTTGATACCTTCAGGGTTGTTACCTTTCCTTCTTTGTCAGCATTGATGTTGTTTTCCATCTTCATTGCCTCCAGGGTAATCAGTTTCTGTCCAACCTTAACATTATCACCTTCTTTAACATGAATGTCGAGAATCACACCAGGTAATGGTGATTTAATACTGCCGGTTCCCTTAGGTTGGTTAGGGCTTGCGGTTTTTGCTATACTTGGTGTAGAATCAGTTGAAGGTACACTTACAGATCTGACAAGTTTAGGTGTCTTAACTGTTTGAAGAGCCCTGTCAACCTCAACTTTATAAATAGTTCCGTTTACATCAACTTCAGCGATATTATCCTCAATATTCTGGATCTCTACTTCGTATATATTCCCGTTGATGGTTAATTTAAATTTTTTCATCCTGCCTTATTATTTAGGGTCCGTGTTTGCGGAAACATTATTTTGAATTATCTGGGTGACCTTCTGAGATTATAGATTTTAGAACTCCATGGAGAATAGGTACGTGCCACTTTCTTGATTGTAAGAACGGCTTCCTCATGATCATGGTACTCTGACTGGTAAAGGTGAAGCGCAATAGCAATGGCAGCATTTACCTCACCTGCCACATCAGACTCTTCGACTATCTGAGGCATCATCTTTTCGTTTTTCTTGAAAAGCTTTCTCATGTCTATTGCATAAATCCTCCTGGTATTCTTAAATACGAAATATAGCAAAGCTAGGGCAGAGAAAACTACGCTCATGGCAATTATTGCCATTCCAAAACCAAAGGGATCCATCTTGACGAATTGTTCGCCGGCAGTTACAATCACACCGGTATAATTGTTTGCCTTTGGTGTTGTTTTGTCCAGTGTAATCCATTCTTCTGAACCATCAGTACTTCGTCCATAAGATAAGTCAGGTTGCTGGGCAGGATATGTAATTTCATCAATTAACGTCCGTCCATTCACATCATAAAGAGCCAAGTAGTTTGTATCTTCAAGTGAAAAATTCAAATGAAGGATTCCCCTGGTAGGGTGGTTATCGGCAAAAAAAACAAGATAATTTCTTGAAGGTATCTTAGTAAGCGGGTCGCCCGTTGGAATCCAGTATTTCTTAGGATTTTTAGGGTCATTCGTCAGGTACATGCCTGCTATATTAACCGAATTATAGGCAGAGTTAAATATCTCTATCCATCCACTTCTGATGCCATAATCATCCACATAATTTGAATCATTATGGACAAGTATTTCATTGATCCTCAGATCAAGGCCACTTTGTGCCCGGGAAGTGCCGACACTCAGAAGCAAAGCCAGCAGGACTGCAAGTTTATATATATGGTGTTTCACAAACATAGCAGCAAAGTTTACAATGGTAAGTTTGAGTGTTTCTTTGGAGGATTTACATCCTTCTTTGTTGCCAGTGCCTGCAGTGCCCTGATAACACGGAATCTTGTATTGCGTGGTTCGATTACATCATCAATGTATCCGTATTTAGCTGCATTATAAGGATTGGCAAATTTTTCCTTGTATTCCTCCTCATTCTTAAGGATGAACTCTTCTTTCTCCTTAGGATCGGTAATCTCTGCCAGTTTCTTACTCTGAAGTACTTCAATAGCACCCTTCGGACCCATTACAGCAATTTCAGCTGCCGGCCATGCGAAGTTCATATCACCCCGCAGGTGCTTTGAACTCATTACACAGTAAGCACCACCATATGCTTTCCTTAAAACGATAGTAACTTTAGGAACTGTTGCCTCACCATACGCATAGAGTAACTTAGCTCCATGTATGATAATTCCGCCATACTCCTGGGCAGTTCCGGGAAGAAAGCCCGGTACATCAACTAACGTTAATATAGGAATATTGAAAGCATCACAGAATCTTACAAACCTTGCTGCCTTGCGCGATGCATTGATATCAAGAACTCCTGCCAGGTAATTCGGCTGGTTAGCCACAATACCTACTGACATACCATTGAAACGGGCATAACCGGTAATGATATTTGGCGCATAGTGACGCTGGATTTCAAGGAATTCGCCGTAATCAACAATAGCATGTATTACGTCTTTAACGTCATACGGTTTATTTGGATTATCAGGTATAATATAATTAAGTGAGTCCTCAAGACGGTCGATGGGGTCGGAACAAGGAGCTAAAGGAGGATCTTCGAGGTTATTCTGAGGTATATAGCTGACAAGTTTCCTGATAAGGGCTATGCCTTCTTTTTCATCATCAGCAACAAAATGCGAAATACCAGATTTAGTACCATGAACCATGGCACCTCCCAGTTCTTCTTCAGTAACTACTTCACCTGTAACGGTTTTAACTACCTTAGGACCTGTAACGAACATATTGCTTGTGCCTTTGCTCATTACAATGAAGTCGGTTAGTGCGGGTGAATAAACAGCACCCCCTGCACAAGGACCAAAAATGGCAGATATTTGTGGTATTACTCCTGATGCAAGAATGTTCCTCTCAAATATTTCAGCATAACCGGCCAGGCTATTAACACCTTCCTGTATACGTGCACCGCCTGAGTCATTAATGCCGATTAAAGGTGCACCAACTTTCATTGCCTGGTCCATTACCTTGCATATCTTGTTGGCAAATGCTTCTGACAGCGATCCACCAAAAACGGTAAAGTCCTGTGAGAAAACATAAACTACCCGTCCATCTATTGTTCCATGACCGGTAACAACACCATCAGAAAGAAATTCCTGCTTGTCGATACCAAAGTTTGTAGAACGGTGAGTAACAAACATATCAAACTCAGCAAAACTGCCTTCATCAAGTAGTAAATCTATTCTTTCACGGGCAGTAAGTTTACCTTTAGCATGTTGTGCATCAATACGTTTTTGACCGCCACCTAATTTAGCCAGTTCCCTCTTATCGAGAAGTGCCTTAATCTTGTCCTCAAAAGCCATTTTATGATTATTTTAACCTCGACTAACTGAAGAGTTTACAATCGGTCAGTCACAGGTTGTGTTTATAAATTATTTTTTCGACTTGTCTTCACAGAATTCGGTAAGTACACCAAAGGTTGACTTTGGATGCAGGAAGGCTATATGCATACCTTCTGCACCTTTACGCGGTTGTTTATCAATAAGCTGCACACCTTTTGAAGCTGTTTCCTCAAGAACATCCTCCAGATTCTCAACAGCAAAAGCTATATGGTGTATCCCTTCACCCTTTTTCTCAAGAAACTTTCCTATCGGGCCTTCAGGATCGGTTGATTCAAGTAATTCAATTTTGGTTTGTCCAACCATGAAAAAAGCAGTTTTTACTTTTTGATCGGCTACCTCCTCGATGGCATAACACTTAAGGCCTAATACATTTTCATAGTATGGTATGCTTTCCTTAAGGTCTTTTACTGCTATACCAATGTGTTCAATATGTGTAGGTTTCATCGCTAAATTTTTTGCAAAAGTAGTTAGTTATTTTGGATTACTCCAAGGTTATTAAAACTTTTTATCTCAACAATATCAAGGCTTTCAGCATAATACAAATATTAGAAAATATATAGCATTTTTTCTATATATAGGAATTGGAATATTTGTTTGTTGGTAGGGGTTACAGAACTTTTTTCTGTTAATGAATTAACAATAAAGAGGATTGCAGACCATAAAGGGGAACAAAAAAGTATGCCTGCCTGAATTCGGGCAGTCTCTTTTTGAAGATCAATTTTTTAAAGTAATTGCTTTCTCAAACGCCTTCGCGGCCAAATTCCATCAGAAATGCTTTAATGAAATTATTCAAACCGCCATCCAGCACTTCATTTGTATCAGAGGTCTCATAATCAGTACGCACATCCTTTACCAATTTATAAGGATGCAAAACGTAGCTTCTTATCTGTGAACCCCATTCAATTTTCTTCTTTTTACCTTCAATGGCAGCAATGGCTTCTTTCTTCTTGCGGAGTTCTATCTCATACAATTGCGATTTGAGCATCTGTAAGGCTTTCTCCCTGTTTTGCCCCTGCGACCTAGTTACCTGGCACTCAATGATGATACCGGATGGTTCATGGCGGAGTCTTACTGCAGTTTCAACCTTGTTAACATTTTGTCCGCCCGGTCCGCTTGAGCGAAAGGTGTCCCATGTTATCTCCGAAGGATTTATCTGAATATCGATGCGGTCATCAACTACAGGATACACATACACGGAAGCAAAGGAGGTATGCCTCTTATTGGCAGAATCAAACGGTGAAAGTCTAACCAGCCTGTGGACACCATTCTCGCTTTTTAAGTAACCAAAAGCATCCTCACCTTCAAACTCCAGTGTTACTGATTTAATGCCGGCCACATCGCCCTCATGCACATCAAGTTCTCTTACTTTATAATTATTACGCTCGCCATACCTGATATACATGCGCATTAGCATAGCAGCCCAGTCATTACTCTCTGTTCCTCCCGCCCCGGCATTTATCTGGAGTATGGCATTAAGGTGATCTTCCTCATTGCTGAGCATATTTCGCAACTCCAGGTCTTCAACATTTTTTAATGCCACATCGAATTGATGGTCAAGATCATGCTCTTCAGCATCACCGGCATCGTAAAATTCAGACATAACCGCAAGGTCCTGGAATGAGTTTTCAGCAGCCTCAAAGTCATTAGTCCATTTCTTTTTTTCCTGTATGGCTTTCAGAAGCGTTTCTGCTTTTTTAGGATCATTCCAAAAGTCAGGCTGATGGGTAACAGCTTCTTCTTCCTTTATAGATTCAAGTTTATTATCAATGTCAAAGGAACCTCCTTAGGGCATCAAGCCTTTTCCTGAGGTCATTAATCTGTTCTTTTTGAACCATCTTACTTTTTTTCCTTTATAAGCTCATCAATAATCTCGTGTACCAGGTCGGGTTCAAACCCCTTCGCTATAGCAGGTTTAGCAAGCCGGTGTTTAAACAACAAAGTATTCGACTTATCAGTAACAGAGATTTTGTGTTTTACCATATCAACAATCCGGGAGCGATAATCATTTTCATCAATTTCACTTAGTCCGATTTTGATAATATCGTTAGGTATTTGCCTTGCTTTCAGTTCTCCAATAATACGTGCCCTGCCCCAGTTTTTGTTCCTGAACTTACTGCCCGCATATATCTTGGCATAGCGTTCTTCATCAATAAATCCTTCTTCAACAAGAATGTCAATTGTCTTGTCAGCATCTTTCTCACTCATACCCAATGCCTGAGCATGAATTTTCACCTCAACAAGACAACGTTCCTGCATGGCACACCAACGACGGATTTTTGCAATTTCTCTATCGAGTCCGCTCATATTTATGAGAATTATTCATTAGTTTACGGTGCAAATATAAACTTTACCGGATATTATGCAAGTAAATATTCTCAAAAGTGTTGTTCAATAAGACTTTTGCATACTGCTTACTCTACATTGAGTAGGTTAATATCAAATATGAGAACAGAATTTGCCGGAATACCCGGCATAATCGCTGATCCATATCCTAGGTGCGAAGGTATCAGCAATATTCCTTTTCCTCCTTCGCCGAATAACTGTAAACCTTCTCGCCAACCTTCTATTACATCCCTCATGGGCAATGTAACCGGCTGATTTACTTGTGTAGAATCAAAAATTTGGTGGTTAGTGAGATAGCCTTTATAGTATACCGTAACATTTGAGTTTATGGAAGGTTTAGGAAAATTGCCGGGAACATTAATAATATAATAGAGGCCTGACTTTGTTTTATTCGCTGTCAGCTTCTCCTGCTGAAGATAATCATTAATTATTTTATCGTCTATTTCCCGGTTATCCTCATCCTTCTTACAAGCTGCAAGCAGGACAATGATCAATACTGAGAAAAGTAAAGTATAGTGTTTCATAGTGTTAATAGTTTAGGGGTAGTTAATCTGTTAATTTTTCTTTCAGGTAATTTGGCTTAAATGGCCATTAATTCGTCAACTAAAACAGGTACCGCATCGCCTGCATTTCCTTTTATAATCTTAACATCAGGAAAATAAGGCATTCTTTCTGCTTTAGGATCTATGAGATAAATAATACAATCTGAAGGGGCATAATGAATTAACCCGGCGGCAGGATAGACCTGTAAAGAAGTGCCTATTATCAGTAAGTAATCAGCTTTGGATACAATTTCAGCAGCATATTCAATGAGCGGCACTTCTTCACCAAACCAAACAATATGCGGACGTAACTGACTGCCCTTTTCGCAACGGTCGCCTAAGAAAATATCATTATAGCCAACAGGATAAACCAGGTCAGGATAATCAACACTTCTCGCCTTAACCAGTTCTCCATGCAGGTGAATTACTGTAGATGAACCTGCTCTTTCATGCAGGTCGTCAACATTCTGTGTTATAATTTTTACATCAAATTCATTCTCAAGCTTCGCCAATGCCAGGTGTGCATCATTAGGCACAACATCTTTTAACTGTCGGCGTCTTTTATTATAGAATTCAATTACCAGTTCCGGATTAGCCATCCATCCTTGTATTGAAGCCACCTCTTCAATTCTGTACTCTTCCCAAAGTCCGTCAGAATCTCTGAAGGTCTTCAGGCCGCTTTCAGCACTAATGCCAGCACCGGTAAGTACAACTAGGGTTTTTTTCATTGAGTTATGTTATACTATTTCATTCCATAAAAATACATGCAATTCTCTCATTTGTGACAGGTGGTTTAAACAAATCTTAAATGAAGTATCAGAAAGGAACACTACCAAATTTAACCCATTGGATCGGTCAAATGTTTGAGCTTCTCTGAAATATGATGATTATGGAAGACTATAATAAACCATGGAGCACGTTCTATGAAAAATACCTCTTCCAACTGCATTTCATACGTATTTTATACGTGTTTCATACGTATTTCATACGTGTTGACACGTATGAGATACGTATAAATAACGTATGAAATACGGTTAGAACACGAATAAATATCCATTCCGGACCAGTTTTATCAAAATAAAAGAGGCTATCGTTTTACGACAGCCTCTTAATGTTTTTAGAATTATCTCTGTATTAATGCCAGGCTCCGATGATTGCCCCCATTACAGTAAATGCAACAATCATATAACCACCGTTAATGAGCACATAACTTGCAGGCCTGTTTTCAAATAATGAAATTATGCCAATAGCAAAAAACAACCAACCAAAACCAGTAAGAAAACCAGCGAATGCACCATAAGCCAAATCGCCCTGGCCAATGAACATAGCAAGGTTAAAAGCCATAATCAGTGAAAAGACAAATGCCAGGCCGAATACCAGTCCCATACTACGGCCCCTGAGGTCGTCACGGGTTACCTTGTTTGCGGCTAACCAACCATTCTCAAAGATCTTATACCAGATACCTCCTATAAGAAAAGTTGATAGGGCTGCGGCAATAACTGCCAGCCAGTTAAGGTTTTGAATTGCCGATGAAAAATCCATGGTTTTTGTGATTAATCTTCAAAAAGATTCATTTCATCAAGTACTTTCATGGTAACTTTCACTGAATCTGCTGATTCAACAAGCATCTTATGCTCTTCTTTGCTCAGCTTGAGTTCAATAATTTCTTCAATACCTTTTGATCCGAGTTTAACAGGAACTCCCATATAGACGTCGGTTAATCCGTATTCTCCATCGAGGTAAGCACAAACAGGGAAAATACGTTTCTGGTCATCAACAATGGCCTCAACCATTTGTGCGGCTGCAGCTCCGGGTGCATACCATGCTGAAGTGCCCATAAGGTTTACAAGTTCACCACCACCTTTCTTGGTTCTTTCAACAATTTTATCAATTTCTTCTTTGTTCAGGAGGTCTGTAACGGGTATACCGGCAACAGAAGTGAACCTTGGTAGTGGAACCATTGAGTCGCCATGGCCACCAAGCAGAAGTGAATTAATATCCTTAGGTGAAACGTCAAGTGCCTCGGCAAGGAATGCTTTATAACGTCCTGTGTCAAGGATACCTGCCATTCCAAATACCCTGCTTGAATGCTTGCGGGCAGCCCGGTAAGCAGCATAGGTCATTACGTCGAGCGGGTTTGACACTACGATTATAATAGCCTCCGGAGAATACTTGATAACTTTCTGTGTTACCTCTATAACAATAGAAGCATTTGTTTTGATAAGGTCATCACGGCTCATACCGGGTTTACGCGGGAGGCCTGAGGTGATTACAACAATGGATGAACCTTTCGTCTTCAGGTAATCATTGGTAACACCAACAACACGTGAATTAAAATTGTTGATAGAAGATGTCTGCCAGATATCAAGTGCCTTACCTTCGGCAACTCCTTCTTTGATATCAACCAGTACTACTTCACGACAAAGATCTTTGTGGGCAATAACGTTAGCACAGGTTGCTCCTACGTTTCCTGCACCGATAACAGTAATTTTCTTCATACTTTAATGGTTAGTCGTTTTCTTGGATTGCTGCTTAGGGTTTCTATATATGCAAATATATAATTTTATAACTTTATTCCCCTACTCAGGTAATAATTTTCAAACGCTCTTTTAACAAAGGGCATAAAATAAAGTTCTCAGATATCAGCTCCGTATATCAGAACATAAATAATTTTCTCCTCGTTCCGCAACTTGCGCTGACTAAATAGCCAAAATCATAATTAGCCTCAAGGATGAACATTATTCCAAGATTCCTGGTAGGATCAGCATCTCCCGGATATAACATTGGGATATTCTTTGCCCTTCCTGTTTCACTAACGATATCGTTAATTGTGTAATTAAGCCTGAAGCCTGCAGTAACACCGAAATTATCAGTACCAAAGATGTAACTGCCAAAGCCAAGGGCAACTGAATAAACATCCTTTTTAAACATATCACCGGGATTGGCAGGAGCTATATAATCAAGTCCCTCATCAGTATATTCAACTTTTGATATGGTACTTAACTGCGGGCCGAACTCAAAATAGGTTCCCTGTTTGTTATACCTGTACAGCAAGAGGTAATCCATCTGCCTGAATGAAAAATCCCTGGCTATTTCATTACCTGCTTCCGGCGTATACTTAAAACCTTGTTTAAAATTTGTTTGCATAATATCAACCACAAGCTGGTGTTCCTGGCTGAAGTTAAAACCAAACTTACCTCCGAAGGCATAGCCCGGTTCCCACTTATGGACGATTTTCTGGTCTTCGAAAATCTGGGTATTATACATGAATGATGTACCTATACCTGCTTTAACACCTATATCAAACCAGGGCTGTGCATTAGCTGAGGAATATGCAACAATGATGAGCAGTACAGTAATAATCCTTTTCATAGATGTGTGTTTGTCTTTGATTGTAAAAATACAATTTAGTTTCATTCCGAACCGAACTTATTCATATTGAAGCATAAAACAGTTTAAGACATCCGAGAATCAAATAATTATCTTTATTTTTGCCGGTTAACTGAAGATACCGCTATAATGTACGCGTTTATTGAAGGAACAATAGAATCACTTAATCCTGCTTTTACGATACTGAATTGTAAGGGAATTGGTTATGAGGTTTCTATTTCATTAAATACATACTCCCATATTAAGGGTATGACTGAGTGCAGGCTTCTCACACATCTGGTTGTAAGGGAAGATGCACATATTCTGTTTGGATTTGCAGGGGAGGATGAGAGGGTGTTGTTCAGGCACCTCATCTCGGTTTCAGGTGTCGGAGCAAACACAGCAAGGCTTATATTTTCATCATTATCCCCTGCAGAAGTTTCTGAAGCAATTGTTAATGGCAAAGTAGCAGTTTTGCAGAAGGTAAAAGGCATAGGTGGTAAAACAGCACAAAGAATTATTATCGACCTGAAAGACAAACTGGTTAAGGACACCGGTATCAAAGAATTTTTGGGTCAAACACACAATACAGGAAGAGAAGAGGCGTTATCTGCATTAACTTTACTTGGCTTTAATAAATCACTGGCAGAGAAAACTATTGATAAGATTATTCTGGATGAGGGGAGTTCAATACCGGTGGAGCAATTGATTAAGAAAGCATTAAAAGTGATGTAGTAAAATACCAGTAAATCCTTACCGGTTTTACAGGTGAGGATAAGTAGATACAATTTAAATAAACCAGTTCCTTGGAGCGCATCATAAAATTCTTATTAAGATCATTTGTACTGCTTTTTGTTTTAACCCTGCTTTGGGGCGTATTGATCGTACCGGTCAATTCAGCATTACCCCAGGTTAATCTTAATCAATACACCCCTCCCGATACAACTTTACCCTATCCCATACCCGAGCAACAGCCGGGAGAGTTGCCTTCAGAAGAAGAGAATAACAAACTCTTTTTAGGAACACCGTCGAATTTCACCGACGAAATGATTTATGATCCCCAAACAAATACCTATACGTACACCAAAAAAGCAGGGAAAGTAAACCTTACATCACCCTACAGTTATTCACTCGAAGAATACCAGGAGCTAAACTTACAGCGATCACTTCAGAGTTACTGGCGTGAAAGATCACTAGGTTCGGCGGCTGCCGGACAGGGAGGTGTTATACCACAGATTCATATTGGAGGAGAAGTCTTCGACAGGATATTCGGCGGGAACACTATAGACATCAGGCCACAGGGAAGTGCTGAGGTAACCTTTGGTATTAATTCACAACGCCGTGATGACCCATCAATCGATATTCGTCAGCGCCGTACAACAAATTTTGATTTCCGGCAAAGGATTCAAATGAGCGTAATGGCTAAGATAGGTGATAAGATTGAGTTCAATACAAACTATAATACCGAAGCAACTTTTGATTTTGAGAATAAACTTAAGCTGAAATACGAAGGTAAGGAAGATGAAATCATTAAGCTGATTGAGGCCGGGGATATTACATTCCCCCTTACCAGTACACTTATTACAGGCAGCCAGAGTTTATTCGGCCTTAAGACTCAGATGCAGTTCGGCAGGGCTACTGTTACAGCAGTGTTCTCACAACAGAAAAGCGAAACCTCAAACATAACAGTGGAAGGTGGCGCCCAAACAAGCAAGTTCAGCCTCACTGCACTTGATTATGAAGATAATAAGCACTTTTTCATCTCACAATATTTTGCTCAGAATTACGACAGGGCGCTTGACTCTTTACCGATAGTGCAGTCGAATATCAATATTACCAAAATTGAAGTCTGGGTTACCAACATTGGACCGGCAGTAACCGATAACAGGAATATTGTGGCATTTATGGATCTTGGTGAACGCGATCCATACAATACCAGCATTATGCCTAATCCGGCTCAATCGTATCCTGATAATACTTCAAATGACCTTCTTACAAAATTCGACACTACTGCGATCAGGAATATAAACGCCGTCAGCAACTACTTGCAGGGCGCACCGTTCGGTTATACGGCAGGTACTGATTTTGATAAAGTAGAGAATGCAAGGAAACTTAATCCAAGTGAGTATACCTTTAATTCCAAGCTTGGTTTTATCTCCTTAAACGCCACACTTAACTCCGACCAGGTTCTTGCTGTTGCCTACCAGTATACGGTTATTGGCCAGGACAAGATTTACCAGGTTGGTGAATTTTCAGATCAGGGTATTACATCTCCTTCTGCCCTTGTAGTTAAATTATTAAAAAGTACTGCCCTCAACACAAGGTTGCCTTTATGGGACCTTATGATGAAAAACGTATATAACATTGGTGCATTCCAGGTTAACAGGGAGGACTTTATTCTCAATATTCTATATTCAGGAAATGAGAACACTGTTCCTACCGGATATTTCACCGAAGGCCCGGATAATATTTCAGGTATCCCTCTTTTGAGGATTTTCAACTTCGACCGTCTTGACCCTCAATTAAATCCTCCTCATGATGGTTTGTTCGACTTCATTGATAATGCAGGTACACAGGGAGGTACCATCCAGTCATCAAATGGCAGGATTTACTTTACTGTAAGGGAACCATTCGGACAGTACCTAAGGAATAAACTCAACAATCAGCAACTTGCTGATAAGTATGCCTTCGACTCGTTGTACACTCTGACAAAAAGTGGTGCACAGCAGTATCCGGACAAGAACAGGTATCTGATTGAAGGACAATATAAATCACAGTCAGGTTCTGAAATTTCACTTAATGCCCTGAACGTACCGCAGGGTTCAGTAAGGGTAACTGCCGGTGGTATTCCATTGGTTGAAAATGTTGACTACACAGTTGATTATACATTAGGAAGGGTTAAGATTATCAATGCCGGTATTCTGAATTCAGGTACCCCGGTTAACATCTCGCTTGAAAACAATGCCACCTTTAACCTTCAGCAGCAGACCATGATGGGTGCACATGTGGATTATAAGGTCAGCAATAACTTCCTTATAGGAGCTACCTTACTTAATCTTCATGAAAGGCCATTAACCCAGAAAACCAACTTCGGGCAGGAACCTATCTCGAATACAATGTGGGGCATGAACTTTGATTACCAGACTGAATCGTTGTGGTTAACCAAAATGGTTGATAAACTTCCGTTCTATGGAACTAAGGTACCATCACGTATCCAGATAAACGGCGAAATGGCTCACTTCATCCCCGGCCATTCGAGGGCCGTTGGCAAAACTGGTACCTCTTATGTAGACGATTTTGAAGGAAGCAGGTCAACTATCGACCTTAAAAACATCGGAACATGGTATCTGTCAGCTATTCCCAGGGGTCAGACTACCCGTGATATGTTCCCTGAAGGAAACATTGGAACCGGTTTATCAGCAGGATACAATCGTGCTTTGCTCAGCTGGTACACCATCGACCCTTTCTTTTATGATAAGAACTCAAGATTAAGGCCTGAAAATATAAGCAAAGAAGAGCTTTCAAGAAACTCGGTTAGGTATATATCAGAGAAAGAAGTATTCCCCAATGTTGACAGGGACCAGTCATTACCGGCAAACATACAGGTATTCAATATTGGATATTTCCCTTCAGAAAGAGGACCTTATAATTATGACGTAACTCCATCAAATGTGTCAGCCGGTATTAACGAAAGCGGCTTATTAGAAGACCCTCAGTCGAGATGGGGCGGAATTATGCGGAAGATAGAGTCAACTGACTTTGAAGCATCGAATGTAGAGTATATTGAGTTCTGGTTGATGGATCCTTTCTCAGAAGATACACTTCACTCCGGAGGTGACCTCTATCTTAACCTGGGTGATGTGTCTGAAGATATCTTACCCGATGGCCGAAAGAGCTATGAAAACGGACTTCCCACGAGTGAAACTGTAACAAATGTTGATACTACTATATGGGGAAGAGTGCCTACTCTTCAGTCGCTGGTTAATGCCTTTGATAATGATGGCAATGCCCGGCCATTCCAGGATGTTGGATACGATGGTTTAAGAGACGAAGATGAATTCACATTTTTCGATAGCACATACATCGGCAAAATAGCTAATCAGTTTGGAACAGGTTCAACAGCATATTTTAATGCTGCACAAGACCCGTCAGGAGATAATTTCCATTTCTTCAGGGGGGCTGATTATGATTCTGACCCACGATATGGCAGCATTACTGAAAGGTATAAAAGATACAGTGGAGTTGATGGCAATTCCCCAGCTGATGAACAATCAACTGAAGACTTCATTCAACAGGCAACTAAACTGCCCGATGTTGAGGATATTAACAGGGATAATACCCTCAACGAGCAGGAAAGGTACTTCCAGTACCACATAAAACTTGATCCGCAGAATATGCAGGTGGGCCAGAATTATATTGTAGATATACAGACACCTTCTGGAGAAATCCGCCTTGAGAATGGCAAACCGGCTTCGGTTAACTGGTACCAGTTCAGGATACCGGTTCAGAGTCCGGATAAAGTTGTTGGGAATATTCAGGACTTCAAGAGTATAAGGTTCATGCGAATGTTCCTTAAAGGCTGGGAACAGGTGGTTGTTTTACGTTTTGCCACACTTGAGCTTGTGAGGGGCGAATGGAGAAAATACTATAATAACCTTCTTTCTCCAGGTGAATATATTCCTGATCCCAACCAGAGTCTTACCAGGTTCGATATCTCTTCGGTAAATATTGAAGAAAACGCTAAGAGAGAGAATGTAAATTATGCTTTGCCTCCTGATATTGAAAGAGAAATCAATGTTGGTACAACCAACCTTACCCAGTTGAATGAGCAATCAATGGTGCTTAAGGTATGCGACCTTCTTGATGGTGATGCAAGGGGAGCTTATAAAACAACCGACTTCGACTTCAGGCAATACAAACGCCTCAGGATGTACATACACGCTGAGAAGGTGCGTGAAGAACAGGAATTACAGAAAGGTGATCTTACAGTATTTGTAAGAATTGGTTCTGACTTTACTGATAACTATTATGAGTATGAAGTACCGGTTGAGTTCACTCCATGGGGTACTACTGACGCAGAGCCAAGGCTGATATGGCCGCTTGAGAATGAAATGAACATTGAACTTCAGAAACTTGTAAATGCAAAACAGGCACGTAATGATGCCATGGGCAGGCCGGGTTCAATGGTTACTGTAATAACACCTTTTGAAGTTTTCGACGGACAAAACAGGATAACAGTTGTAGGTATGCCAAGCCTCAGTGATGTTAAAGCTTTCATGATTGGTGTGAGGAATCCTAAAAAACAGGAGTTTGATGATAACGACGATGCTGAGGCTAAGTGTGCAGAGATCTGGGTAAACGAATTACGACTTACCGACTTTGATGAAAAGAGCGGTATGGCAGCTACCGCAAGGGTTGCCGCCAACCTGGCAGATCTTGGGAATGTGGTGGTTTCAGGAGCATATTCTACCCCCGGATTTGGTAGTATAGAAAAGAAAGTTAATGAGCGCCAACAGGAATCTATAGGTCAGTTTGATGTTGCTACGAATATTCAGTTAGGTAAATTCTTCAATGAAAAGAGCGGTATTAAAATTCCTATGCACATTGACTACTCAGAAAGAAGGAGTACTCCTAAGTATAATCCACTTGATCCTGATATGCTTTATCGTGACCAGATAAGGGAACTGGAAGCAGATGCCAGGGATTCTGTAAGAACTAAAGTGCAGGATATTACCAGGAGGAAAAATATAAACTTTGTTAATGTCAGGAAAGAAAAAGTAGGTACTGTTGGGAAACCGAAGATCTATGATATCGAGAACTTTGATGTTACCTATGCCTATACAGAAATTTACAACCAGAATATTGACATCCAATACGATCGTCGTAAACAATACAGGGGCGGTATAGGATATAATTACATTAATAATCCTAAACCTGTAAGGCCTTTCAATAAGGTAAAGTTCTTACAAAGCAAAAGCCTTGCCCTTGTTAAGGATTTTAACTTCTATTATATACCAAAAATGTTCTCATTCCGCACTGACATGAACCGTCAGTACAACGAACGCCTTATGAGGAATAAGAGTGATGCACTTATCATTCTTGAACCAACATATACTAAGTCGTGGGATTGGAACAGGCTGTATGACCTGAAATATGACCTTGCACAGTCATTAAAACTCGAATATCAGGCAAATGCCAATGCATATATAAATGAACCTCCTGGAAGGGTTGACAGGAACCAGAGCGGGTATGATACTATTAAGAGTGCTATTATGGATGAGATTTCTAATTTCGGGCGGATGAACAGGTTCACCCAGAATATGAGCCTCAACTATGTGGTGCCCATCAACAAGATACCACTATTTAACTTCCTTACTGTTAATGCAAGGTACAACAGTACATTCCGTTGGGAAGCATCACCACGTTCCATTCAGGCAATAATGGGCAATACCATAGAGAACTCCAATACGGTGAACATCAATGGAAATGCAAGGATGCTTAACCTTTACAATAAAGTGGGTTTCCTGCGTAAGATCAATCAAAAGAATGCCTCCGCAAACCGCACTCAGGGACCTGGAAGCAAGAGATTGCCTGCAGGTAGGGAAGAGGACAAGAAAGCAGAACAGGATGGTACTGCAGCTGTACAGGATACCATTAAGAAAAACCCTGCAGCTGAAATTTTCAAGAATATCGGTATTGGTGCAGTGAAATTAATCATTGGTTTCAGGGATGTACAGTTCAATTATTCTGAATCAAATGGTACGTTATTACCTGGATTTACACCTACACCCGAGATTTTAGGAAATGACCTGAATGAAATGGCCCCGGGTATTCCGTTTGTTTTCGGAAGCCAGGTAGATATAAGGGAAAGGGCTGCCCGGAACGGATGGTTATCTAAGGATACCCTGTTGAATAACGCATTCATTACAAGGTTAACCAGAGATCTTTCTGCAAGGGCAACTTATGAACCATTCCCTGAATTCAGGATTGAATTTAATGCTGATAAGAAAGAATCATTCGGACATCAGGAATATTATAAAGCCAATTCAAACGGTGAATTTGGTTCAAGTGGTATGCAGGACAGGGGTTCATTCAGTATCTCTTTCATGACCATCAAGACTGCTTTCAAGAAAGATAATGATGAGAATATCTCACCTGTATTTGAACAGTTTAAAGAGAACCGCCGGATTATAGCTGCAAGACTAGCGGCAGAAGATCCGAATTCAACAGGGATAAATGATACAACCGGATATCCGGTTGGTTATGGTCCAACATCACAAGATGTGTTGATTCCTGCTTTTATTGCAGCCTACTCAGGTAAATCGGCAACAGATGTCAGGATGAGTGCATTCCCTAATATTCCAATACCAAACTGGGGATTTAATTATACAGGCCTCGGAAAACTACCGTTCCTTAAGGATCACTTTAAACAGTTTAGCATTGGCCACGGTTACAGGTCGAATTATGCAATTGGTTCATACATCAGTAACATAGAATTTGATCCTGAAAACCCTGTATTTGATGATGCCGGAAACTTTATATCAGAAAACAGAATTGACGTAATAACCATTAGTGAACAGTTCCAGCCTCTGTTTAAGATTGACATGACATGGAACAACAGCCTCCTTACCAAGATTGAGTTTAAAAAGACAAGAAATCTCTCATTAAGTTTTGTAAACAACCAGCTCACTGAAGCAGTCAATAATGAGATAGTGCTGGGTGTAGGGTACAGGTTCAAGGATGTAAAACTCAATTTATCAAGCGGTGGCAGAAGGCAGCAGTTAAAGAGCGACCTCAATGTTAAGATGGATGTTTCTGTAAGGGATAATAAAACGATACTGCGAAGAATTGATCAGGAAATTAACCAGATATCAATAGGCAGCCGGGTCATTTCAATTAATACTTCAGCCGACTATGTTATCAACCAGCGTTTCAATGTGAGGTTGTACTTTGATAAGAATATAACCAATCCTTTTATTTCAAACCAATACTACATGTCAAGAACAGAAGCAGGTGTCAGCCTGAGGTTCACACTGGCACAATAAAATAATTTCAGAAGAAAGAGAAATAAAGGATACAGTACAATTGGTTTTTTTAATTTTGACAAAAATTAGAAACTTAAAAATATTACGACAATGAACATTCCAGCCGACCTCAAGTACACTAAAGACCATGAATGGATCAGAGTAGAGGATGATTACGCATTTGTTGGTGTTACAGACTATGCACAGGGAGAATTAGGGGACATAGTATTTATTGAAGTAGAAACTGTTGGTGAAACACTTGAAGAAGGTGAAACCTTTGGCAGTATTGAAGCAGTAAAAACAGTAAGCGACCTGTTTATGCCAGTTTCAGGAGAGATCATTGAATTCAATGAATCACTTAATAGTACACCTGAAATGATTAATAAAGATCCTTACGGAGATGGCTGGATTGTAAAAGTAAAAATTCAGGATGCCGGTCAGTTAAACAATTTACTTGATCCTGAAGCATATAAAGAACACATCGGGGGCTGATAGCATCTTTAGGTGATATAATCGATATAATCTGGCACTATTATTGCGTTTTATATAATAGATCCGTCTGTATATGCGTTAATATACTGAAAGAAAGAAGCAGTTTGATTGTAATAAAAAAAACAATAATTTTGCAGAGTAAATTATACCGTTTCAGATTACCGTAACCCACTTAGTTAAAACGCCATATGGAATCAAAAAAATCACCGAAAGCTGACCTGGAGTCCAAAAGGACATTCTTTGTTCAGATCGGACTAATTGTTGCCATTGCCGCAATGCTCGTAGCTTTCGAATGGAAGACTTACGACATTCAGCAGGTTGACATCAGCTCCAGGCAAGTTGAAGTTGTTGAGGAGGACCTGGTTGAAATTACTCAACAGAACAAACCTCCACCACCTCCGGCTCCACCGGCACAAACAACCCTCATTCATATCGTTACTGATGACGTAAAGGTAGAAGATGACCTCGTTATTGATGCTGAAGCAAATGAAATGACTGTAATTGAAGCCTACACTCCTCCTGCAGTAACTGAAGAAGAAGAAGTAGCAGAAGCTGAAATTTTTACAGTTGTTGAAGAATCACCTTCCTTCCCTGGCGGAGACGTAGCCCGAATAAAGTTCCTGCAGGAGAATATTGTATATCCTCAGATGGCAAGAGAAAGCGGTATCCAGGGTACAGTTTATGTTACATTCGTTGTTGAACGTAACGGTTCTGTAACTGATGTAAGGGTACTCAGGGGTATTGGCGGCGGCTGTGATGAAGAAGCAGTCAGGGTTATTAAAGCTATGCCTAAATGGAATCCGGGTAAGCAGAGAGGTAAACCAGTGCGTGTACAGTTTAACATGCCTATCAAGTTCACTCTTGCCGGTTAATCCTATTTTATTAAAGCACTTAAAGGCTGTTTCTGTAGAAACAGCCTTTTTTATTGTAAGTACTAAAGATCTGATAATCAAATTGTTCAAAAAGATTTACCAAAAAAAGTTAAATAATGTGGACTTTAAGTACATTTACGTTTATTTTTGCAATTATCACTGTTGCAACCGGGTAGCAACCAACGATATACAAAAACGATGAAGAAAGTACTTTTTTTGCCTCTCTTAAGTTTACTGATTTTACTCCCCTCTATTGTTACATTTGGCCAGGTTAAGCAAACCGTAGATTCTTCCTCAAAGGCATTTGATTTCATTAAAGATGATTTTATTACTGCGGCTCTTGACAGCCTTGCCAACCTGAAATATTTTGAAGGTTACGAAACAGCAAGTGATAAAGAACTTGAAAATGTTTTTGGCTTCAATCAGGGCTTCGTTCCTGTATATTCCGATTCAGTCTATTATCAGCGGATCAAAAAGCTGGATGCTTCAACACCCATTAACCTTACCTACAATCAGTATGTAAGGGATTATATAGAACTATATGCCGTTAAGAAACGCGGTCTTACAGAAAGGGTTATGGGACTTGCACAGATCTACTTCCCTATCTTCGAGGAGCATCTTGACCGTTTCAACATGCCACTTGAACTGAAGTACCTTGCTATTGTTGAATCAGCCCTTAATCCTGAGGCCAGGTCTAGGGTAGGTGCAACAGGTTTATGGCAATTCATGTATGGTACCGGTAAAATGTACGACCTTAATGTTACTTCCTTTGTTGACGACCGCAGAGATGTAATAAAATCAACAATTGCCGCATGCGAACACATGAATGACCTTTATAAGATGTATAAGGATTGGCTGTTGGTACTTGCTGCCTACAACTCAGGTGCAGGTAATGTTAACAAAGCTATCAGGCGTTCAGGCGGTAAAATGGATTTCTGGCAGATCAGATCATTTCTTCCTCTTGAAACAAGGGGCTATGTACCAGCTTTTATCGGAGTAACTTATGTTATGAGTTATGCTGCAGAACATAATCTAAGGGCTGTAACTCCAAGAATAAAACATTATGAAATTGATACAGTAACAGTAAAAGACCTGCTAACATTTAGTCAAATTGCCGAAAATATCAATGTTCCGATAGAAGACCTTCAGTTCTTAAATCCTGCATTCAAGTCAGGTGTAATACCTGCTGTTGATGGTAAAAATTATACGCTGCGACTACCTAAGAAATATGTTGCTTCTTTTGTAAACAATGAAGCACAGTTGTATGCACTCAGGGCTGAGAAGGCCGTTCAGCAGGAAGAACTGATTTCAATGATGAAAACAGTAACAGAGGCTGAATATCATAAAGTGAAAAGAGGTGAAAACCTTGGCCTCATAGCCAGAAAATATCATTGCTCAGTGACTGACCTGAAAAAGTGGAACAAACTTCGGTCAACAAAGCTTGCGGTTGGACAGCGGCTTGTTGTAAGGCCTGAAAAAGTGATTGAAACACAGTATGCTTCAGCGAAAAAAACTCCCGCGGCTGTTAAGCAGGAGAAGTCTGTTCAGTCCCCCAAAGAGGACCAGATTGCAGCAGTAGTTGATTCATCACTCATGAGTGAAAAAAACTCAGTGAAAAGTAACGATTCAGCAGCCTTGAGTACCAAGACATCAGTTAAAACTGAAAATGTTATACACAAAGTGAAATCTGGTGAGACATTAAACCAGATTGCAATGAAAAACAAAGTAACGGTTGCTGACATAAAAAACTGGAACAACTTAAAGAATACGGTAATACATCCGGGGGATGAACTTATAGTTGCTAAAGTTGAAATAAAAGAAGAACCACAGGTTTCAGTTGCGGAGAATAAGCCTGCAAATAAGAAAAAAAATAATAACCAATTTATTTACTACACAGTACAGAGAGGCGATACATTATGGACTATCGCACAAAAGCATGAAGGATGCTCTGTGGAGGAGATTAAAAAGCTAAATAATATCCGTAACGAGAGATCGTTAAAGCCTGGTCAGAAGATAAAAGTAGCAGTGGTTTCATAATAATTTTAACTTTACACTGTTACTATACTATAAAATCAAATCTTCATGCGCAGATTCATGGCCTTACCAGCTACTGTTCTGGTATTAACTTCTCTATTAATTGTTGTCTCCTGTAATTCAGAAAAACAAACAAAACCTGCTTCTAAAGGAAGTGCTAAGGAGATAATTGTGGTTGCTGAAGACAACCTTTGGAAAACAAGCCTTTCAGATACTGTTATAGGCTATTTCAACTCTGACAGGCCTGCCTTGCCGCAGCCTGAACCCTTATATAAAGTAGTTCAGATAAATCTGAAAGAGTTCGACAATTTGTTTGAAAGTCACAGGAACGTATTAAGCCTTGCAATAGATAGCTCCCTGACGCAGGGTAAGTTTCAGATTGGTTACAATGTTTGGGCTCAGCCGCAGAGAGTTGTTCAGATTAATGCCCCAACAGTTGAACTTCTGAAAAGTACTTTTATTGAGCACCAGCGTGAAATTTTCAATCTCTTTGAGAATGCAGAGATTGAGCGACTTCAGAAACTCTTTTCTAAATCGCTTAACATAAAAGCTTCTGAAAGGATAAAAAGTAAGTTTAACCTTGATATTGATATTCCGGCCGATTATTTTATTGCAGTTGAAAAAGAGAATTTTGTCTGGCTGCGAAAAGAAACAAATGTCTTTAGCCAGGGCTTGTTAATATACTCATACCCTTATACCGATACAAATGCTTTTAACTCCAGAAAGATAGTTTCTATAAGGAATCAATTTTCCAGTCTGTATGTCCCCGGTCCATCCGACAGTTCATTTATGGTTGTAGCCGATGAATTTATATCACCGGTAAGCAGGTTTCTTAATCTTAAAAAAGAGCTTGCTGTAGAAACCCGTGGATTATGGGAAGTAAGAAAGGACTTTATGGGTGGGCCATTTATTAACTACACCTTGATAGATAAAAAGAACAATATGGTTTTAACCCTGGACGGGTATGTTTATTCCCCAAACCAGGATAAAGCTGATCTTTTACGGCAGGTTCAAGCGATTCTGCTTACATTTGATTTTGTAGAGAAATAAGTGTTAACTTTAGCTCTTCACCTAAAAATGTCAATATGTTAAAAAGGGTATCTATACTGGTTATCATTGTGTCATTAAGCTGTATAACAATTCTGCAGGCTCAGAAAACAACCTCCAAAGCCGACCAGATAATTGGAACGTATGAGGCTGTAAGTGAAGAAACACAAAGCGTATCACATATCAGGATCTCAAAAGGAAGCAATGGTAAATATTTTGGAGAAATCATCTGGTTAAGTAAGCCAACTTATCCGGATGGTCGGGAAAAAGTAGACAGATTAAATCCTGATGAGAAATTGAGGTCGAGGAAACTCATTGGTTTAAAGATGCTGAACAACTTCACATATGACGCATCTGAAAATGAATGGAATGGTGGCACAATTTATAATCCTGCAACCGGAAAGACCTATGATTCATTTATCCGTTTTGACGGTCCTGATAAATTACACATCAGGGGATATATTGGTGCTGCTTGGATGGGATTAGGTAAAACTGTTTACTGGAAAAGGTTAAAAGACAAATAATACCCGAAATATTTGACCCATATGGTGCTGTATTTCAGTGTATTAAGCGCTAAACGTTAAAAAATGTTATAGAATTCCCCACTCTTTGCGATTAATCATATTTTTGTACCTTGATTTTAAAGGTACTTTAAGGTAGTCTGAAACAAATCAAAAAAAAGAGTGTTTAGCTTGTGTTAATCACTTTGAGATTTAACCCTTGCACATAGATAATTTGTTTGTTATCAGTGCAATAGTGAAATTAAAAGGCCACAGGGTAAACATATTTATACCGCCCCGGCCTGATTTATTAACTAAATCAATTCGGATGTACCATAGGCTGATAAATTATCTTTCTTCCGGTATCATTGTATTGCTAATTCTCTTTATACCTGAGTCATGCTCAGTATCAAGCGACCAGCCGCTGCTGAAAAGCGGACAGACTGGTGGTTTGTTGAAAGACATAAAAGCCAGGGGAACCCTGGTTGCATTGGTTGATGATAATGTCTTTAACTATTTTCAGTTTGAAGGAGAAAATCGTGGATTCCAATATGAATTATTGAAACAGTTTGCAGAACACCTGGGTGTTTCGCTTGAGATTGTTGTTGAACCTAATGCTTACAAGGCTCTGCAATACCTCCAGCAAAGACGCGTAGATATAATTGCAATGGAACTGCCTATGATTACCGACAATACATTTGATATAGCATACACTTCCCCACTATATTACGATTACCAGGTGCTTGTACAACGTAAACCGGATAACTGGTTTAAGATGACTAATGCATCGGCAATTAATAAACATCTGCTCAGGGATTTATCTGATTTATCAGGTAAAACTGTTTCCCTGCCGGCGAATAAACAGTTGCAGTTCTATCTGACGGATATACAGCATTTCACATCAAATAACGTTACCCTTGTTGCTGAAAACAAGACTTCGGTTAACGATTTGATAAAAGATGTATCCAACGGAAATATAGAATACTGCCTCGCATACGAGAATTCAGCTAAGGCATTGATGATGACCTATGCTGATATTGATGCTAACACAAGGATTAGTCCTAAGATCGGCATCTCCTGGATTGTCAGGAAGGGAGCCGTTAACCTGCTGGAAGAAACAAACACCTGGATTCAGGAAACAACTCAAACTGCAGAATACCGAAGGTTAAAGACTAAATACTACCGTAATCCCAGATGGATCAATATTGCCCTGGGTAAGCCTGTACAGCAAAGAAGTATATCAGACTACGACCAGATACTCCGTGAACTGAGCAATAAAATCGGATGGGATTGGAGGCTTGTGGCTGCTCTGATATATCATGAATCAAAGTTTAATGAAGATGTTACTTCACACAGAGGTGCTTTTGGTCTCATGCAATTAATGCCTTCAACTGCTTTGAAATTCGGAGCTCATAAAGGATCAACCCCTAACGAACAAATTGCTGCCGGTATCAGATTGTTAAGTTATCTTGATAAAAGGCTTGCAACCCTGGTTCCAGACAAAAACGAGCGAAAGAAATTTGTGCTTGCCGCTTATAATATAGGCCTTGCCCATGTACTTGATGCTAGAAACCTTGCAGAGAAATATGGCAAGGATCCTACAGTGTGGCACGACAATGTTGAATACTACCTCCTGGCAAAATCACAACCTGAATTCTATAATGATACTGTTGTGAAGTATGGCAGAGTCAGTGGAAGGGAAACACATCGCTTTGTAATAGACGTTATGGACAGGTATGAACAATATAAAACCCTTGCCCTGCGATAATTGTAGTTATTAAGTATTCCCAAATTTCAACTCTGGTTCAATCATCCTGCAAATGGTATGGATAGTTTCCTCCATTGGAATATACTTATAGTTAAGGGCTTTCACTAGCTTCTCGCTGGAGTAATAGTAGCTGTTCTTTGAGGTGGTCGCTGTTTCTTTGGTGATGAGAGGTTTGGAGTTCGTAACAAGAGTCCTAAATGCCTCAAAGCGCCAGACTAATTCAAGTAAAAAATCAGGGATCTCAAACTTAGGTTCCGGTTTATTAAAACCTTTTGCAATAAGGCTGAAAATGTGCTTATAAGAGTGACTACCCTGAGAAACAATGAACCGTTCATTTACAATGTTACTTTCCATGAGTAAGATCATTACGTTTACAACATCCCTTACATCAACGAAACCATTTATTCCTTTCCCATAAAAAAGGGAGTTTTTATACATAGTCCTGAACAACTTTGTACTACCCTTCTCGGGGTGTCCATATCCAAGGATTATTGAAGGATTAACTATAATTACCGGTAAACCTTCAGCAGATCCTCTCCACACCTCTCTTTCAGCCTGGTATTTGCTTTTTGAATACTGGGAGTTATACGAGCTGCTTCTCCACTCTGAATTCTCATCTATAACTTGACTTCCTTCAGTACGGCCTAAGGAGGCAATAGAGCTAACATGACAGAGTTTTTTAACCTTTGCTTCAAGTGCTGCATTAACCACATTGGCCGTCCCCTCCACATTGACTTTCATCATATGGTCCCTGTCGCCGGGATCAAATGATACTATAGCAGCACAGTGATATACGTAATCAACACCTTGCATAGCTTCATGCAGAGCTGTTACATCCAGAACATCACCATCGTACCATTCAATACTATTTATGATCTCATCAGCATTTGTATTGAGGCTTTTAAGAATCGTACGGGTTCTTTCAAGGCTGGCCCTGTTATATACCAATGCCCTGACTTTTAATCCCTTATTGAATAATGCGTAAATCAAATACGAGCCTACTAATCCATTAGCTCCTGTTATTAGTATCATACTACAAATCTAATCATTAACCATGGATTAACCAATCGACCACCAAGAGGTTCAAAACAACCTGATAAATCCATAACTTTGCAGGCCTGAAAAAAGGAACTTAATCAATAATTAGTAAGCCAAACATACTGATACTATGAACTTTATTGAAGAGCTGAGATGGAGGGGAATGATCCACGATGTAATGCCGGGAACAGAGGAGATGCTATCTAAAGAAATGGTATCTGCTTATGTTGGAATAGATCCCACTGCCGATTCACTTCACATTGGCCACCTGGTAGGTATTATGATGCTAAAGCATTTGCAATTATCAGGACATAAACCTATTGTGCTCATAGGCGGCGCAACCGGTATGATAGGCGACCCCTCAGGAAAATCGGAAGAAAGAAATCTGCTTGATGAAGCAACTTTAAGAAAAAATCAGGCAGGGCTTACCAGGCAGATAGCCAGGTTGCTTGATTTTAATGAATCCATGCCAAATGCAGCCGTTGCTGTTAATAACTATGACTGGATGAAAGAATTTTCATTCCTTTCATTCATCAGGGATGTAGGAAAGCATATCACTGTCAATTACATGATGGCCAAGGATTCAGTAAAAAAGCGACTGACCGGTGAAGCAGGTGATGGAATGTCGTTCACTGAATTTACTTACCAGTTGGTTCAGGGATATGATTTTCTTTACCTCTATCAGAATCATAACTGTAAACTCCAGATGGGTGGTTCTGACCAGTGGGGTAATATTACAACCGGAACAGAGCTCATAAGAAGAAAAAGCGGTGGTGAGGCTTTCGCACTCACTTGCCCGCTTATCACAAAGGCCGATGGCAGTAAGTTTGGCAAAACAGAATCAGGCAACATATGGCTTGATCCTGAAAAAACTTCTCCCTACCGGTTCTACCAGTTCTGGCTGAACACTTCAGATGCTGATGCTGAGAAGTACATAAAGATCTTTACTCTTTACAGTAAAGAGGAAATAGACAAGATGATAGAAGAGCACAATCAGGCACCGCACTTAAGAGTACTTCAGAAAGCATTAGCCAGGGATCTGACTATACGGATACATTCAGAGACAGATTACAATTCAGCAATAGAAGCTTCTGAAATACTATTTGGGAAAGGAACTACTGAAACCCTCAAGAGTCTTTCAGAAGATGTTCTGCTTTCAGTTTTTGAAGGAGTACCGCAATTCCCCATTGACAAAGGACTTTTAAATACCGGGGTTTTACTTGTTGACCTTGTTGCTGAAAAAACTCAGGTATTTGCTTCAAAAGGTGAAGCCCGCCGTATGCTTAAAGATGGTGGACTTCAGCTTAACAAGGAGAAAATGTCGGATGATATCATTATTTCAGCACAACATTTGCTAAACAACAAATACCTCCTTGTACAGAAAGGGAAAAAGAATTATTACCTGCTGATTGCCCAATGAAACGTATAGCAATATTCGCATCAGGCAGTGGCTCAAATGCCCAGCACCTTACTGAATATTTCCGTAATAATGGTAATGCGGAGGTATGCGCAATATACTGCAATAATCCTAAAGCCTTTGTTATAGAGAGAGCTGCAAAACTAGATGTTCCTTTGGTATTGTTCGGCAGGAATGATTTTTACAACCACAATACAATACTAAACGACCTTAAAAGCCGTAATATTGACCTGATTGTACTTGCCGGATTTCTTTGGCTGATACCTTCAGCCATTCTCAAAGAATTTGACCGCAGAATAATCAATATACACCCTGCCCTTCTTCCAAAATATGGTGGTAAAGGAATGTATGGTAGTGCAGTTCACGAAGCTGTTGTTGGCAATAATGAAAAAGAATCAGGCATAACAATCCACCTGATTGATGAAGTGTATGACAGGGGTGATATTCTTTTACAGGCAAAGTGTGCTGTTACAAATGAAGATACCCCTGAATCACTGGCTCATAAAGTGCATTCCCTAGAGTATGAGTACTTTCCAAAAGTTATTGAGGAATATCTCAATACGATATAAACTCTGAGATTATAACCAAAAAAGCCCCGGATAAATGATCACCGGGGCTTTTTTCTTTAGACTCCTGTATTTTACCTGAATTAATTTCCTGATTTAAATTTCCTGAAAGCTTCAGTCATCTTTGGCAATATAGTCTGAAGATCGCCTACAACACCATAATCAGCGGCAGTAAATATCGGTGCTTCCGGATCTTTATTAACTGCAACAATAATTTTGGATGAACTTATACCTGCCAAGTGCTGTATTGCTCCCGATATGCCAAGGGCAAAATACAATGAAGGTGCTACAACTTTTCCTGTTTGTCCGACATGCTCCTGATGAGGCCTCCAGCCTTCATCTGATACCGGCCTTGAACATGCTGTAGCGGCACCAAGCACCTGTGCCAGTTCCTCCAGCGGTTTCCAGTTCTCCGGACCTCTCATACCCCTGCCTCCTGAAACTACAATTTCAGCTTCTGTGAGTAATACCTGACCTGATTGTAGATCAGTTGACAGGATCTGTGTCGCTGCCGCAGGAACCTCAGCATTGTACTCATGAATAGTAACATTTGTTGGTGCTTCAACTAATCCGGCAGTATTCTGCGACAAAGTAATTACTTTGATGTCAGAAACAATTTCCTCGGTTACAATTGATTTCCCTGAAAACACCCTTTTATTTACCCTGAAAGGTTGGTAGTTAACCGGCAATCCATGGATGGCAGATACTAAGCCGGCTTTTAACCTTATTGCAACCCTTGGAGCTATTGCCCTTCCGGTCAGGTTGTGAGCCATAGCGATCAAAGTTGCATTTTTTTCTTTAGCAATCCTGGCTATGATATTGGTATAAACCTGTTCATCAAAGTCAATCTTTCCTGGTACATGAATGACATTTGATGCTCCGTATTTACCGGTAAGTTCAAGCTCTTCTTTAGACAAGTTGCCTATTGCTAATATATTCAACTCTGTACCCATGGATGAGGCTGCCCTGTGACCGAGTGATACAAGTTCAAAAGCACTCTTTTTGAATTTGCCTTCTCTTGCTTCTATATATACTAATACTGACATTTTTTTCTGTTTTTAGAATTATTAAATCACCCTGGCTTCCGTATGCAATAGATCGGCAAGTTGTTCCAGATGCTCCGGATCAATCATTTTACATACTGATTTTTGTGGTGGTGCCTGGTAATCTGATACTTTAATCAGAGGATCAACCGAAACTCCTGTGTTCACTTTCAGAGGTTTGGTCCTTGCGGTCATTATTCCTCTCATTGAAGGAATCCTCGGAACAATGGCTATTCCTTTCTGTACGATTAATACACAGGGTACAGGAACAGATATCTGTTGTTTGCCACCGTCAATTTCACGGGTAACAATTGGTTTATTGTTCTCAAAATTCAATGAACTGACTGCTGAAACCGATGGCAATTCCATTATCTCTGACAGCATACCACCAACTGACCAGCTGTTGAAATCACTTGATTCCACGCCACATAGTATAATGCCGGGTTCTTCCTGTTTTAAGGCTTCGGCAATGTTTGAAGCTGTGGAATATGCATCAAGTGGAACTGCATCAATCCTGATTGCTTCATCAGCTCCGATTGCAAGAGCCTTCCTGATGGTTGGTTCTGTATCGGCCTTACCAACTGTGATTGTAATAATCTTACCTATGGCACCCGGGTTAGCTTCTTTAAGCTCAATAGCCCTCGTAAGAGCCAGTTCATCCCATGGATTTATTATCCATTGAACACCTGTATAGTCTACCTCCTGATTGCCCGCTTTATATTTTATCCGGGTTGTTGTATCAGGTACATTGCTTATGCAAACATAAATATTCATCTATATGTGTATTTATAAGTCTTGTATTGTCGAAATTTTCCTTATTTAAGATGCAGCAGGTCTCTTGAAATGACGATTTTTTGAATTTCTGAAGTGCCTTCATAGATCTGGGTAAGCTTGGCTTCCCTCATTAAACGCTCAACATGGTACTCCTTCACATAACCGTAACCGCCGTGTATCTGCACCGCTTCTGTAGTTACCCACATAGCTGACTCAGCTGCATAATATTTTGCCATGGCACTTGCATAACCGTATGGTTTCCCCTGGTCTTTAAGCCATGCAGCCTTTAAGCAAAGATTACGTGAGTTCTCGACCTTAATAGCCATTTCTGCTATTTTAAAGGCTACCGACTGGTGTTTTGCAAGTTCTTTACCAAAAGCTTTTCTTTCCTGGGCATATTTGATTGATCTTTCAAGTGCACCTGAAGCTAGTCCAAGTGCTTGCGCAGCGATACCAATCCTGCCGCCTTCAAGAGTTTTCATGGCAAACTTAAATCCAAAACCGTCTTCCCCTATCCTGTTTTCCTTAGATACCTTCACATCTGTAAACATAACAGAGTGAGTATCCGAACTGCGCATACCCATTTTATCTTCATGAGGGCCGACACTTATACCTGGTGAATTCCTGTCAACAATAAGAACATTAATTCCCTTATGCCCTTTCTCGGGGTGGGTTTGTGCAATTACAAGATATGTACTGGCAGTATTTCCGTTGGTTATCCAGTTCTTTGTACCGTTAAGGAGATAATAGTCTCCTTTATCATCCGCAGTTGTCTTTTGTGATGTAGCATCAGAGCCTGCTTCGGGTTCTGATAAAAGGAATGCACCTATCTTTTCACCTCTGGCCAGTGGCCTAAGGAATTTCTGTTTCTGTTCCTCTGTTCCAAAATGTTCAATACCGTAGCAGACCAATGAATTATTAACTGACATGATGACACTAACAGAAGCGTCAACCTTTGAAAGTTCTTCCATAGCGAGGACATATGAAATTGTATCCATACCCGATCCGTCGTACTCGGGGCTAACCATCATGCCCATGAATCCAAGTTCTGCCAAGGCTTTGACGTGCTTCTCCGGATAAATGCTATGGGTGTCTCTTTCAATTACATCCAGTATGAGTTCTCTCTGTGCATAATCTCTTGCAGCCTGCTGAATCATTAGCTGCTCTTCAGTAAATTCGAAATTCATAGGTCGTTACAGTTTAAATTGTTGTCTACAACGCTAAAATACAAAAAGTGTTTCTTGATATGCAATTTTAACAATGTATTATTAGTTTTCTTTTATTAGCATGGGGATAAATAGCGGTGCTTAGGCATTCGATGATCTGGAAAAGATCGAGATGTACCATTAGAATAGTAAAAATTCAACTGGCCAGGGGAGGACTATAATGGGAAGACTGGAGCTTAATCTATAATTTCCTCTTACTGATCTCAGGCCTGAAATGTAACATCAGTGAAATGATCAGTAAAAGAACAGCTCCTATTGTGCAACCTCTTGCAATGTAATCACCATACCTTACATAGAACGTTATCTTATCATTCAGATTAATGTCTGAACTGATAACCGCGGGTTCCCAGTATTCTGTTCTTTGAGAAATATCACCGCGCTGGTTAACAAAACATGAAATTCCTGTATTAGCAGACCGTGCAATACTTCTTCTTGTTTCAATTGATCTGATAACTGAAAACAGCATATGCTGGCGATGGCCGGCTGTATTACCCCACCACCCATCATTAGTGATGATAAAGATTGCATTAGCACCGTTCTTTATGAACCCGTTAACGAATTCTCCATACACTGACTCATAACAAATCACAGGTGCAATCTTTACTGAATCATTTACGTTAAATGGTATTCTTTCTTCATCAATACCCAATTGTCCGGTCGTCCCGCCGAGGTCAATAGCAATATCACCCAAAGGTTTCAATAGCCATGGGAATGGCATTAGTTCAACACCGGGTGTCAACTTCGATTTATGATATAATTGCACTTCCGGATTCTTTGTAATATAGATTGCGGTGTTCAGGTTATCGTAATATTCATCGCCTGATGAGAATGGCCTTGCTGTAAAAGGTATTTCCTCACCCTGTGTGTAATATCTCGAGGTGGAATATCCTGCTATAATTTTAGCCTCAGGGAATCTGGATAATAAATTACTCTTGAATTGGCTTATCGTCGGATGACTGAGAATGTCATTTTCCCAAATTCGAGAATTGCTTACAAAATTAGGCTGGACCATGGATTCAGGGAAAATGACGAAATCAGTTAACGCGTCCATTTTTTGTAATGCCAGCTCTGAAGCTTTGTTTATAACATCAAAAGAACTGAGCTCGTACTGTTCTGTGTAAGGGTCAAGGTTAGGCTGCACTGAGACAACAGTTACAGGATTACTCTTCTCATGGTATGTATAATACATCACAAGAGAAACAGCAAGAGGAATCACAATAATAAGACAAGTTAAAATCCATGATTTCAGAAGCTTTGGGCCTTTCGCAAAAGTGAGCACCAAAGACTTATACACCAGGATATTTACCAGTAATATCCATAACGACCCGCCGAACATCCCGGTATATTCATACCATTGTATCCATTGAGGCCATGCAGCAAAGCCATTGCCAAGACTCATCCACGGCCAGTTCAAATCCCAGTGGTGATGTATAAATTCAAAGGCTATCCAGAAAAATACCAAAGCAATGTACCCATTATCACCCCTTTTCATCGACTTTCTGGTAAAGTAAAACAACCAGAACATCAGCGATTGCATGAAGGAATTAAGTAAAACAGCCACCGCTGCACCAAACAAAGTAGAGTTATATATCCACCATGTTGTTAATGCGTTCCATATAAAGAAGGCTGGGAAAACCATCCAGTAAATGCTAATCCTTGTGATTCCAGGATCTTTTCTCTTAAGATCCTCCAGAATAAGCAAAGGCACAAAAGCAAGAAAGAGCAGTACCGGAAATCCATTTTCAGGCCATGACAGGGCTAGCAGTAATCCGCTGATTACAGGTAAAAAAGGAATTAGTTTTTTGGGAATCATCTGGTTGGTATTCATTCCTGCAAATATATTACTAAAAACTGCCGTAATGCCTTTTTATTGTTTGGTAAATAACAGATGGTGTGGTACTTTTGCATCCTCAACAATGATTCCAAAATATCATATTTTGAATACATTATAAAATTAATATACAACACGGAGGTTATATGCCCATCACAAAATTAGACCAGATTTTCGAGGTACTGAAATCAAAGAGTAAGAAACGGCTTGTTGCTGCCTATGCTAATGATTCACATACCATTGAAGCAGTAAGTGAAGCTGTTGACAAGGGAATTATTGAAGGTATACTTGTTGGTGATGAGGCTACTATGCGCGAGGTTTGCTCTAAGCTGAATGTTGACACTTCAAAGTTCCGCCTTATCCATGAACCGAATGAAGCTAAAGCAGCTTCAAAGGCAGTATCTTTAATCAATACTGGTGAAGCCGATCTCCTCATGAAAGGATTGGTTAGTACTGACAAATACATGAAGGCTATCCTTAATAAAGAAGAGGGCCTTATGAATCCGGGAGCAGTGCTGAGTCATGTTACAGTTATTGAAAATCCCAATTACCATAAGCTTCTTATTGTAGGTGATGTTGCAATAATTCCATTACCTGATTTCAAACAGAAAGTTTCAATTACAAATTACCTGATCAATACAGCAAGGGCTCTTGGAATAGAGAAGCCTAAAGTTGCTGCCATTTCTGCCACTGAGCAGATGCTTGCAGGTATTCCTTCATGCGAAGAAAGTGCTATGCTGGCTAAAATGGGTGACAGGGGACAGATTAAAGATGCCTTTGTTGACGGTCCGTTAGCTCTTGATACTGCAATAGATGCTGAATCAGCCCAGATTAAAAAGCTTACCAGTCCTGTTGCGGGTGATGCAGATTGCCTGCTTTTCCCCAATATTGAATCAGGCAATGTTTTCTACAAGGCAAACACTAAGCTTGCAGGTGCTGAACTTGGTGCTTTCGTAGCAGGTGCCAGGGTGCCATGTGTACTTTCGTCACGCGGAGATAGTTCATTAACCAAATTATACAGCATAGCCCTAGCTGCCCTTATTGCAAAATAGGCATCGATGTTATTACAATGGAAGAAGTAAGAATTCTCGCTATTAACCCAGGTTCTACAAGCACTAAAATTGCAGTGTTCAGCGGAGCCAATCCCATATTCGTACGTACACTCTATCATTCAACCGAAGAACTTTCGGGATTTGAGAAAATAACTGACCAGTATAGTTTCCGAAAGGAAATTATTCTTAAACAACTTGCTGAGGCCGGCATTGAACTGAATTCATTATCACTTATTGTTGGCAGGGGTGGCTTAGTAAAGCCTATTCCTTCAGGGGTTTATGAAGTGAATGAGGCCATGAAGGCCGATCTTCGCCATAGCCCCTTGGGTGAGCATGCAAGTAACCTCGGTGGTTTAATTGCTGATGATATTGCAAAGAGTCTCAATAATGTAAGGGCTTTTATTACTGACCCGGTTGTTGTTGATGAACTTGAACCTATTGCACGTGTTGCCGGGCATCCTGAATTTAAAAGGGTATCGATATTCCATGCGCTTAATCAGAAAGCTATTGCCCGCCAGCATGCAAAATCAATCATGCGCAGGTATGAAGACCTGAATCTGATTGTGGTTCATCTTGGTGGAGGCATAAGTGTGGGGGCGCATCGTAAAGGATTGGTGGTTGATGTTAACCAGGCCCTAGACGGTGAAGGCCCTTTTTCACCTGAACGCAGTGGAACATTGCCTGCTGCAGATCTTGCAAGATTATGTTTCAGTGGCAAGTATACCCTTAAGGAAGTGCTTGTTATGATTAAAGGTAAAGGTGGACTTGCAGCCCATCTTGGTACTAACAGTGCTTATGAAGTTGAGCAGCGGATGGCTGCTGGTGATGAGAATGCAAAATTCATCTTCGAAGCAATGGCATTCCAGGTTGCAAAAGAAATAGGCGCCATGAGTACCGTTTTGAAAGGTGACGTAGATGCCATACTTTTAACAGGTGGTATTGCTCATGGAAAGTGGTTTGTTAACCAGGTTATAGAAAGAGTTTATAAAATCGCCCCTGTACATGTTTACCCGGGCGAAGACGAGATGAGAGCGTTGGCAATTAATGGACTGATGGTACTGAAAGGTGAGCTACAAATTAGTGAATATAAATAGTCTGAAATTTTCCTGATGGAATTTCTTTACATCGTCATTGCACTTGTCCTGATATTTGATTTTATCAACGGTTTCCATGACTCGGCAAACTCAATAGCAACCGTTGTATCAACAAGAGTACTAACACCCTTTCAGGCAGTCTTTATGGCTGCCTTTTTTAATTTCGCAGCCGTTTTTGTATTCAGCCTGAATGTAGCTACCACTATGGGGAAAGGTGTAGTTAATCCGGATGTAATTGATCTTACCGTTATTGGCGGGGCTTTATCGGCTGCCATTATCTGGAACCTTGCTACCTGGTGGTTGGGTTTACCTTCCTCTTCATCTCATACATTAGTTGGAGGGCTTATAGGGGCTACATTACTTAAAGCAGGTCCAAATGCGTTGGTAATGAGCGGGATTCTTAAAATAATAGCCTTTATCTTTATCTCTCCGATTATTGGCATGATTATGTCATACATTATTTCTCTGGTAGTCATCAATATTTCTAAAAAAACGCCGGCCCCTAAAGCTGATAAATGGTTCAGACGACTACAATTAATGTCGGCTTCCTTGTTTAGCTTGGGCCATGGAGGCAATGATGCCCAGAAATCAATGGGAATTATATGGGTTGCTCTGATCGTTACCGGCCATGCAACAAAACATGACCCAATTGCCTGGTGGATAGTTATTTCTTGCCAGTCAGTCATTGCTCTGGGAACCCTCTTTGGTGGCTGGAGGATAATTAAAACTATGGGACAAAAGATTGCTAAATTGAGGCCTTTTGAAGGGGTTTGTGCTGAAACAGCAGGAGCTCTTACATTATTCGGAGCTACTGAATTGGGAATTCCTGTCAGCACTACACATACAATTACAGGTGCAATTATGGGTTCGGGACTAAGAAAAGGGATTGGAGCTGTTAAATGGAATGTTACAACCAAAATTTTCTGGGCATGGATATTAACCATCCCAATCTCTGCCTTTTTAGGTATTATCTTTTATACAATTTTGAATATCTTCATTTAATAAGTACTAAAAATGCACATCGATAGTCTATTGAAATTTTTCGTACCACAGGATAATTCATTCTTTCCACTTTTTGAAGGGGAAGCCAAGTGTACTTTACAGGCAGCACGTTTGTTAAATGATTACATTTATAAAACGAATGAGGCTGAAAGAGATCAACTATTTATCCTAATCAAAGAACTGGAAATTGAGTCTGACTCATACACTCATAAGGTTTATGACAGGCTAAATCAATCCTTCCTTACTCCCTTTGATCGTGAAGATATTCATGCCCTTGCCTCTAAAATAGACGATGTTCTTGATCTTATTTATGCTGTAAGTCAAAGGCTTCAATGGTATAAATTCCCTGCAGAGAAAATAAGCGAGGAGTTTAAGAATTTTGTTAAGGTTATTAACAAAATGGCTGAGGAGATTAAAGTAGCCGTTTCTTATCTTCCTGATTATCTCAAAAATAAAGAAAAAATCTACCAGTCCTGTATTGTCCTTAATACCCTTGAGGAGGAATGCGACAGGATTTTCTATGCATACATGAGCCAGCTATTTAATCTCGAAGACACCAAAGAAATAGTCAAGAAAAAAGACATTTTTCAGACTATTGAAAAAGTAGCTGATGCCGCTGAGGATGTATCTGATATTCTTAAAACTATCCTGATTAAGAACGTTTAAGTTTTCATCACTTAAAATTTATCTTTTTAAGACTAACGAATTAGTCTTGATTCGTATTCGGGTTACCTTTCGGTTACCTTTGGGTTACCCTCCGGTTACCCTATAAGGGTAAAGGGAAGGTAACCCGGAGGTAACCAGGGGGTAACCCAAAGGTAACCCGGATACGAATGAAGCATTAGTCATGCTCAACATAAACTTTCAATTAATTCGTATGTTTAATGGCGAAATTCAGTAATATGGAATTATATCCTATCCCTACCGGACATTTTAAACTTGATGGAGGTGCCATGTTCGGCGTTGTGCCAAAAAGTCTATGGAATAAAGTATATCCCTCAGACGAGAATAACATGATAGACATGGTAATGCGATGCCTGCTCGTTGTCGATGGCGATCGAAGGATACTGATAAACAATGGAATTGGTGATAAGCAGAGCGAAAAGTTTTTCAGTCACTATTATTTAAGCGGTGATGAGTCATTATCCGGTTCTCTCCGGGCAGCAGGGTTTGGTCCTGAAGATATCACAGATATGTTTCTCACGCATCTGCACTTTGACCATTGTGGCGGATCAGTCAAGCGTAAAAAAGAAGGTGACGGGTATGAACTGACTTTCCCCAATGCCACTTATCATATCAGTTCAGCCCAATGGAACTGGGCTATAAATACCAATAAACGGGAAAGTGCTTCTTTCCTGAAAGAAAACATTATGCCGATACAGGAGAGTGGCAGGTTACAGCTTTTTAGTGAGGGTGATAAACTTTTTGATAACTTCGAAATAAGGCTGTTTAACGGGCATACTGACGGACAGGCTATCCCTTTTATTAACTATAAGGGCCGAAAAGTTGTGTTCACCAGTGATATGTTACCCACGAAAGCCCATGTACCTTTACCATGGATTATGAGCTATGATACCAGGCCATTGATAACACTTGAGGAAAAAGAGAAGTTCCTTAGTGAAGCAGCTAATGAAAACTATGTCCTATTCCTTGAGCATGATGCTTACACTGAATGTTTCAGTGTTCGAGAGACTGAAAAAGGAATAGTGGCCGGTGACAGTTACAGACTGGAAGATCTATAGTTTGGTTTTATTTCGTACAAGCTTCCATTTAAAATTTTAAACAAATACATCTTTGCTGATGTTTTTGCTTGCAAAAAATCGTACCTTGCTTTAGCTAAAATCTTACAGCCTTGTATAGAATAGAATCCAGGATAAATACTTCTTCAGAAGAATTCAGAATCAATACTGAAGCATATTCTGAAATAATAGCCAGCTATCGGCAACGCATGTCACTGGCAACCGCAGGAGGCTCATTATCAGCCATAAACAAACATAAAGAAAGAGGAAAATTACTGGCCCGGGAAAGGATAAACCTTCTCGTCGACCCTGGTACTCCTTTCCTTGAGCTATCACCACTTGCTGCATGGGACATGTATAATAATGAGTTCCCGTCAGCAGGAATTGTAACAGGAATTGGTGTAGTCCATGGCAGGGAAGCTATGATAATTGCAAACGATGCAACCGTTAAAGGTGGTACATATATTGAACAGACCATACGAAAACATGTAAGGGCACAGGAAATAGCCATACAAAATCACCTTCCTTGTGTCTATATGGTCGATTCAGGAGGAGTCTTCCTTCCCGAACAGTCAAAGGTTTTCCCTGACAGGTTCGACTTTGGCAGGTTTTTCTTTAACCAGGCGAGAATGTCAGCTGAAGGAATTCCACAGATTGCCATTGTGATGGGATCGTGTACTGCTGGAGGAGCCTATGTTCCTGCAATGAGTGATGAAACAATTATTGTAAGAAACCAGGGTACTATCTTTATTGGTGGACCTCCACTGGTAAAAGCTGCAACAGGGGAAGAAGTAACGGCTGAAGAACTTGGTGGTGCCATTGTCCACACTACTATTTCTGGTGTAGCTGACCATTTGGCTGAGGATGACAAGCACGCCATTCAGATTTGCAGGAACATATTCAGGACATTAAAGCCCTCTGACCGGCAACAGCTTGACCTGATTCAGAGTAAAGCTCCATACTACGATCCAAAAGAACTTTATGGAATTGCACCTATAGACCTCAGGAAACCTGTTGACTCAAAAGAGATTATTGCTCGCCTGGTTGATGAAAGCCGCTTTCATGAATTCAAAGCCGGCTATGCCCCTACCCTGGTTACAGGATTTGCACATATAATGGGTTTCCCTGTTGGAATATTAGCAAATAATGGGGTACTCTTCGGTGAAACAGCTCTCAAAGGTGCTCACTTTATTGAATTATGTACCTCACGGAATGTACCGATACTATTCTTACAAAACATTACTGGCTTCATCGTGGGCAGGGAATATGAAAGGCGCGGAATTGCCAGGGATGGTGCTAAAATGGTTCATGCAGTCGCCAATGCTAATGTCCCAAAATTTACTGTCGTTTTCGGAGGTTCATTTGGTGCTGGAAATTATGCAATGGCAGGAAGAGCATACGACCCTAATTTGTTATTTATGTGGCCTAATGCCAAAATATCAGTTATGGGCGGAGAGCAGGCAGCCGGAGTTTTAACAACTGTTAAAGAAGAGCAGCTTAAATCAAAGGGATTACCATTCCCCGATAATGAACGTGAAGAATTGAAGAAATCAATCCTTTCAAAGTACGAGGAAGAAGGTTCAGCCTATTACAGCACGGCAAGATTGTGGGATGATGGAATCTTAGATCCTGTTGATACGCGCATTGCTCTGGCTATTGGAATCGCTTCATCAGCAAATAAGAAATGGGCTGATACCAAATATGGTGTTTTTAGGATGTGAAAATTTAAAGTAGAATATGGGTTACAACACATTAGAAATCGAATATACCGGCAGAACAGCCACTATATGGCTTAACAGGCCTGATATCAGGAATGCTTTTAACGAAGTGATGATTGGTGAGCTCATCAAGGCATTTAAAGAAGCATACTCACAAGATGATATTCGGATAATCATTCTCCGGGGAAAAGGAAAATCGTTTTGTGCAGGTGCTGACCTTAACTGGATGAGGGATGTTGCTTCATACTCCTATGATCAGAATCTTAATGAAAGCCTGCAGTTATCGGAATGTTTTAATACAATATACAACTGCCCTGTTCCTACAATTGCAGTAGTACATGGCGCAGCGATTGGCGGTGCAAATGGATTATTATCCGCATGTGATATTGCCATTTGTGATGATGAAACTGTTTTCTCATTATCCGAAGTTAAGATAGGCATAGTACCTGCCTGCATTTCTCCTTTTGTAATAAAGCGGGTTGGAGAATACGGTGCCAAGGAATTAATGCTGACCGGAAGGCGCATTAATGGTAAGGAAGCTGAATGGTTCAGGTTGGTTAATAAGTCGTTACCTTCCGGTGAACTTGAGGCCTACCTTGAATTGATGAAATCAATGCTGTTATCCAGTGGTCCGAAAGCGGTTAGCCAGTGTAAGGTTTTAATTGACCAGGTTTGTAATAAAATAACCTTTCAGGAATCGCTTACCTACACTGCAGAAATGATTGCAGAGATCAGAGCTTCTTCAGAGGGGCAGGAAGGAATGGCTGCATTCCTTGAAAAAAGAAAACCAGGCTGGGTTAATGATTAATAATCAGTTATGATAAAAAAACTGCTGATAGCAAACCGAGGTGAAATAGCATTAAGGATACTCAGGTCGGCGAGAATTATGGGATTTCCTGTAGTGGCAATTTATTCAGTACACGACAGTAATGCAGCGCATGTTAAAGAAGCCGATGAAAGTGTACTTCTTGCCGGTGATACTATTACTGAAACATACCTTAATATTCCCGCTATCATAAAAGCTGCAAAAGATACTGGTGCCAATGCCATACATCCGGGTTACGGATTTCTTTCGGAAAATCCTGCATTTGCTGAAGCCTGTGAAAAAGAAGGTATCATCTTCGTAGGCCCTTCGTCTTCTTCCATAAAAGCTATGGGAAATAAAATTGCTGCCAGAAAGATTGCGGTGGAGCATGGAGTACCTGTTACACCCGGACTTACAGGCACTGTTGACGATCTAATGGAGAATTTCAGTACGGTTGGATTCCCAATGCTTATTAAAGCTGCGGCAGGTGGTGGTGGAAAAGGAATGAGAATAGTCAGGTCGGAGACAGAACTTGCCTCAGCGCTCAGGTCAACTTCAAGTGAGGCTGCCAACTACTTTGGTGATGGAACAGTGTACATAGAAAGATTCTTTGAGGGGCCACGACATATTGAAGTTCAGATAATTGGTGACCAGCATGGAAACCTAATTCATTTATTTGAAAGAGAATGCTCGGTACAGAGGCGCCATCAGAAAATAATTGAGGAGGCACCATCACCTGCACTTACTCATGAAGTAAGGGAGAAAATCTGTAGTGCTGCAATTCAACTGGCCAAATCAATAAACTACTTCAATGCCGGCACAATCGAGTTCCTTGTTGATAATGAACTCAATTTCTATTTCCTTGAAATGAATACCCGCATCCAGGTTGAACATCCGGTTACGGAGATGATAACCGGGGTTGATATTGTAAAAGAACAATTCAGGATAGCAGAGGGACATTCTCTTTCAATCCGGCAGGAAGACCTCTCTATAAACGGTCATGCCGTTGAAGTACGTGTATATGCTGAAGATCCGTTAAATAACTTTATTCCTTCACCTGGTAAGATCCTTGCCTACAGTTATCCAACCAATAATGAAATAAGGATAGAGGAGCCCAAATTACATAATGGTTCAGTGGTCTTCAGTAATTTCGACCCAATGATAAGTAAAGTCATTGCCCATGGAACGGATAGGAATAATGCTATTGGCAAATTAGCTGACTTTCTTCCATATTATTCCATACTTGGCATTAAAACTAATCTTCCTTACCTGCAGATGTTGCTTCAGCATCCTGATTTCATTGATAATAATGTTCACACAAGATACATCGACAACAATCAGGAAGCCTTAAAAGAATATTATCTCTCCAAAAGGAACTTACTGGATAAAGTCATTCCGTTTTCAGCTGCTTTAGTCTACAGTTTGAATCCCCAGATTTGCCAAAAGCCCAAAACTCCTGCAAATGTATGGCAACAAATAGGCTTCTGGCGCATAGTAAACAGGGTTTCAGCGGTTTTTGATGGGATTCAAAAAGAAGTTCTTATCCACACCAAAGAGAATACTTCAATAATTTTTGAAGTGCAAGGTGAGCCTGACAAAACAATATACTCAGCTTCGCTGATAAAATCGGATAATGATGGATTTATTGTTTCAATAAATAATAATAGTGAGAAAATCTACATAGCTGAATCCTCATCAGGCGGCCTGATCCTGAACTACAGGGGCTTCGATTTTACCTTTGAAAGAACAGACCAGGCACCGGATGACAGTGAGACCTTAGAACCGGTTTCAAGCCATAAAGCTGATACAGGTGATTTAATTTCACCTATGCCGGGACGGGTATTAGACATTAAAATCCGGGAAGGAATGCATGTATCAAAAGGAGACCTACTTCTGATAGTTGAAGCTATGAAGATGGAGAATAATATTCTTGCCCCTTCTGATGGAATAATTGAGAAGATATTGGTTAAGAAGGGAGACAATGTTGACACAAGTTCATTGCTTGTGCACCTCAAGGTTAATGAAAGTGCTTGATAAACAGATACACTCTTTAAAGTACAGAAAATGGATTTCAATTTAAGTGAAGAGCATAAAATGATCAGGAGTACCGTGCGCGACTTTGCCGAAAGGGAAATAAAGCCGGTTGCACAGGAACTTGATGAGAAGGCCGAATTTTCCCTTGAACTGACAAAGAAAATGGGTGAACTTGGCTTGTTTGGTATTTACCTGCCATCTGAGTATGGCGGACAGGGAATGGATTACCTGTCGTATATTATTGCCGTTGAAGAGCTTGCCAGGGTTGACGGCTCACAGGCAGCCACGCTGGCGGCACATAATTCACTGGGTATAGGGCCATTGTATTATTATGGTACGGAAGAACAAAAACAGAAATACCTGCCGCAGCTTTGCACCGGTGAAGCACTCTGGGCATTTGGACTTACTGAACCCGATGCAGGCAGTGATTCGCGTGGTTCAAAGACAAGGGCTACTATTGAAGGAGACCAATGGGTGATAAACGGTTCAAAAATATTTATAACAAATGGTTCAGCTGATATTTCAATTGGAGCCACAGTACAGACTGTTTCCGGTGAAGTAAACGGTAAGAAAGAATTTACAACCATTATTGTTGATAAGGATACCCCGGGATTTACCCGTCAAACCATGCACGGCAAGATGATGTGGAGAGCATCGGATACGGCACAGCTATATTTTGATGACTGCAGGGTACCACTTACAAACGTTCTGGGAACAAGAGGACAGGGCTCCAAGATTATGCTTTCTACGCTTGACTCGGGACGATTAAGCATTGCTGCAATGGGTTTAGGATGCGCACAGGGTGCTTTCGAACTTGCCGTTAGCTATTCAAAAGAGAGAAGGCAATTCGGGCAACCGATTGCGAATTTTCAGGCAATTTCATTTAAAATAGCCGACATGGCACTTAAAATAGAACTTGCCAGGAACCTTCTTTATAAAGCATGTTGGTTAAAAGATACCAACCAGCCCTATGCTAAAGAATCAGCAATGGCGAAGCTTTATTGCTCAGAAATTGCTAAGGAAGTAAGTGATGAAGCTGTTCAAATACACGGAGGGTATGGTTTAATGAAAGATTATGCCGTTGAACGCTTTTACCGTGACCAAAGACTTTTACAGATAGGAGAAGGCACATCAGAAATACAGCGAATGGTGATAGCCCGAAATATACTCGGTTAAATACTATAGTTATAATATTCCCAAACTTTTTCACTGCTCATCCCGTTAAAATAATATGAGTACTAATGTTATTAAACTTACTGAAACACCCCGGGATGCACAGCAGGGCCTGCCATATGTGATACCTGCAGAAAAGCGTGCACTTTATGTTAATGCTTTGCTTAAGGCCGGGTTTGATGTAATAGACTTCGGAAGTTTTGTTTCGCCAAAGGCTATTCCTCAAATGGCAGACCAGGATAAAGTGCTTCAGTTAGTTGATAAATCCCTGGGTACGGCCAAACTCATGGCTATTGTCGGAAACCTTAGAGGTGGAAAGGATGCAGCAGCACAATCAAAGCTCGACATTATAGGATTCCCTTACTCAATGTCGGAAAGCTTTCTCCAGAAGAATATTAATTCAACAACAAGTAAAGCCCTTGAAACCATAAATGACCTTATTTCCCTCTCTTCAGATTCAGGGAAAGAAATGAGGATTTTTATGAGTATGGCCTTTGGGAATCCTTATGGAGATAAGTGGAGTTTATTGGAAATGCAGAAACATGTTGAGAGATTTATAAGCAAAGGAATTAAAACGATTACCCTCTCTGATACTATGGGGTTGGCAACACCGAATTCCATAACTGAAATTTTTGATACAATGTTTAAGGAGTGGCCTGACATTGAATTCGGACTGCACATACATACTACCTCAAAAGACTGGTACGAAAAAATTGAGGCAGCCTGGAACAGCGGATGCAGATCGTATGACGGAGTGTTGAATGGTATAGGCGGCTGTCCTATGACGGGGTATGAAATGCTCGGTAACCTGAATACCTTAAATTTACTTAAGTTCATCAGGGATAAGCATATTACAACATCCTTAAACGAGGAAGCTTTAGGCGAAGCTTTGATGGTTGCAGGTGAATTATATCAGCTAACGGTTATTTGATATCTGCGTGTTTGTTATAAGTCTGTCAATCATTAAGAAATATCTGAAATTTTCAAAATTAACTCGCATTACCTGGTCACTTAGTGGCCACTTTTTCTTATTTTTGCACAGCTAAAAAATGTCCTAAGGGAATGTAGAAAATTGCAAATACTAAGAAAGGAGGGTATCAATGATTGAGACCATTAAAATAGGTACGCTTAGGTGGCATCACATACTTGACCCTACCGATGAAGATTTACAGTTTTTAAAAGACAATTTCCATTTCCACCCACTTGATATTGAAGACTGCCGCAGCAAGGCAAATCAACGTCCCAAGATTGACATTTACGACGATTACTACTTCCTGATACTTCATTTTCCCTATTTTGATCGTTGGAATAGGTTCCTTAAGGTGAAGGAAGTAAAGATTTTCTGGGGTGCTGATTTCATTATTACAATTGGGAAATCTCACTGGGTAGTTAAAAATCTGTTTAATAGTGGCCGTGAGCCCGAGGATACCTACCAGGTAAGGCAGGTAGGAACCAGTGATGCCCTGCTTTATAAGATTCTTGAGCACCTGATGCTCGAATCATTATCGCTGTTGAGTAAACTGGGCGTTGAAGTTGACCTGATAAATCGGGACCTCTTCAACAAGAAAGCTGAAAGGACTATTGAAAGAATATCGCTTACCCGTAAAAACATAATCCTTGTAAATACCATCTTTAAACCTCAGCTCCGCCTGTTCCACAAGTTTGAATCAGGTGAAATAGAAGGCTACGCAGAAAATATGGAAGATTACTGGGGTAATATTCTCGACTATTACCAGAAAATGTGGGATATGACAGAGGATTACCAGGAGATTGTTGAAGGCCTCTCTAAAACATTTGATTCACTGCAGACCAACAGGACAAATGAAATAATGAAAGTACTTACCCTTATATCATCCATCCTGCTTCCGTTGACTTTTATAGCGAGTCTCTATGGCATGAATATAGGCCTTCCGTTACAGAATGAGCCACATTCATTTACCCTTTTGATGGGATTTATGGTTATGCTTGCCGGAAGTATGATCTTCCTGTTTAAGAAGAAAAGATGGATGTAAATTAAAAAGGCTTAAACCCGATTATTTCCCTTACTTCCCTGATTGTTTTTGAGGCACTTTCATGAGCCTTTTCGCGGCCTATATTTACCACCTTCCGCAGGTACTCATTATCAGCAGACAATTCCTTTATTCTTTCCCTGAAAGGTTCAGTGAACTTAACAATATCCTCAGCCAACTGCTTTTTCATATCGCCATACCTGATTGAACATTTGTTATAAGCTTCTTCAAAAAACTGGTAGGTATTAGGAGCTGACATCACCTTCATCAGGTAAAAGATATTCTCAATTGCCTGTGGCTTAGGCTGGTTAGGAACAGTTGGGCCACTATCGGTTACAGCCTTCATAACCTTCTTCCTTACAACTGTTTCATCATCGCCAAGGAAAATTGCGTTGCCTTCACCTTCAGACTTTCCCATTTTTGTACTTCCATCGAGTCCCGGGATTTTTATAAGGTCTTCTCCGAAATTATAAGCCACAGGTTCAGGGAAGTACTCAACCTTATACATTCTGTTAAAGCGGTTTGCAAAGGTGCGGGTCATTTCAAGATGCTGTTCCTGGTCTTTTCCCACAGGCACTTTATGAGCTTTATGGATTATGATATCGGCTGCCATTAATGTTGGGTAAGTGAGCAGCCCGGCATTTATATTATCAGGTTGTGACCTTGCTTTATCCTTGAATGAAGTAACTCTCTCTAACTCCCCTTTATAAGCATTCATATTAAGGAAGAGATATAGTTCTGCCACCTCAGGTACATCACTTTGCAGGTATAAAGTAGCTTTTTCAGGATCCAGTCCTGCTGCCAGATAATCTACAAGCACACTTTTTACATTCCCATGGAGATCCTGTGGAGTAGGATGAGTTGTAAGAGAGTGATAATCTGCAATAAAGAAATAACAGATGTTCGATTCCTGCATTTTGATAAAATTACGCAGGGCACCAAAATAATTTCCCAGATGCAGGTTACCTGTCGGGCGAATTCCACTAACTACTGTATTCATTTGCTAATTGGTTATTTTACATCTTAATCTCATCATCTGCTTTATTGAAGAAATGGTATTCAAGCAGGTGATACGAAGGCATTGGTTTTAATCTGATCCACCGGTTGAACTTAAAGAACCACTTTAAGCGGATAGAGTTCAATCCTTTCGTGAGATAAGCGTGTATGTATGGATGCAGGGCAATTTTAATAAAAGGCTCATTCTGATCCTGGATCAGGAACCTTATATTATTCTCAATCTGGTCAATAAGGATAATGGTTGGTTTAACTTCACCTGTACCACCGCATGAGGGACATTTCTCAAGAATCTGAACATTCATCTCAGGCCTGACACGCTGACGGGTAATCTGGACAAGGCCAAACTTGCTTGGAGGAAGAATTGTATGCTTAGCATGATCTTTTGCCATTTCCTCTTTTAGCTTCTGATACAGCTTCCGGCGATTAGTGCCTTCATGCATATCAATGAAGTCTATTACAATGATACCCCCCATATCACGGAGCCTCAGTTGCCTTGCAATTTCTGCTGCCGCCTCCAGGTTTACAGCCAGGGCATTCATTTCCTGTGATACTTCAGAATTGACCCTGTGCCCACTGTTAACATCTATTACATGAAGTGCTTCGGTATGTTCAATGATAAGATAAACTCCACTTTTAATAGTGATGATCTTACCAAATGAATTCTTAATCTGCTTATCAATACCAAAGTTTTCAAAAATAGGCACCTTGCCTTTGTATAGCTTTAAGATTTCAATCTTATCAGGTGCTATAGTCTTTATATAGGTTTTAATCTCCTCGTATATCCCCGGATCATCAACATGGATGTTGTTAAATGATTCATTGAGCAGGTCACGTAAGATTGCGGTTGTCCTGTCAATTTCACTCAGGATACGCATTGGGGCTTTAGCTCCGTTAAGCTTTGATACACAGGCTTCCCACTTGGCAACAAGACTTCTCAGGTCAGCATCAAGGTCAGCTACCTTCTTATTTTCAGCAACAGTGCGGATAATAACACCAAAGTTCTTGGGCTTGATACTTGTAATCAAGCGTTTAAGCCTGTTGCGTTCATCAAGGCTTTTGATTTTTTGCGATACAGATACCCTTTCAGAGAATGGTACTAACACCAGGTAACGGCCGGCAAAGGATATTTCAGATGATACCCTGGGCCCTTTTGTGGAAATAGGCTCCTTAGCTATCTGGATAAGGACTTGTTGGTTTGGTGTAAGAACCTGGGTTATTTTACCTGTTTTTTCAATATCCGGTTCAGGCTGGAAATCAGATATCCCAGGACCATCGGGACGACCGGTAAGGTAAATCTTAAGAAGCTTATTCAGTGAATTAACCTGGGGACCTAAGTCGAGGTAGTGAAGGAATGCATCTTTTTCATAACCAACATCCACAAAGGCAGCATTTAAGCCGGGCATGATTTTTTTCACCCTGCCAAGATAAATATCGCCAACTCCGTAATTGTTATTGGTCTTTTCTTTATTCAGCTCAACCAGAACCTTGTCCTCAAGTAATGCAATATTTACTTCGGACTGTTCTGCGTTGATAATCAGTTCTTTATTCAATCCCCTGATATTTAATAATTAGAACAAGCAGGCAACATCCAAAATTATGTATTCAGATGAGACCTGCAAATAAGGAACATATCCATCACGTACCATAACCATACTTAAAAACGATTAAAGGTACGTGATGGGACTTCCCGTATCAAGAAAAAATTTATTTCTTTTTATGTCTGTTCTTGCGCAAACGTTTTTTCCGTTTGTGCGTTGCCATTTTATGTCTTTTTCTCTTTTTTCCGCTTGGCATGATTAACTACTTTTTTAAATTGAACAACTTTTACTGAACCTTGTTTTTCACGTCAAACACAAAAGTCTTGGCTGGCTTAAATGACGGGATATGATGAGCAGGGATAATAATGGTAGTATTCTTTGAAATGTTACGACCGGTTTTCTCTGCCCTTTTCTTTGTAGTGAAGCTACCGAAACCTCTTAGATAAACGCTTTCACCTTTAGCCAGTGAATTCTTTACTGATTCCATGAAAGCCTCAATGGTTTGCTGTACAGCAACCTTCTCGAGATTGGTCTTGTTAGCAATTTCAGCTACAATTTCTGCTTTTGTCATGTTGGTTATAGTTTAATGATTTGATAATAAATTTTTTAAACGGGGTTGCAAATATAAAAGATTTTGAAACAATACCGAAATTAAACCGCTTTTTTCAAGTCAATTGCCTCAATTTTAATTATTTCAGTTACGGTGAGTATGAGTTTTACAGAAACAATAATTAAATGGTACGATTATAACAAAAGGGAACTGCCATGGAGGGCAACAAAAGAACCTTATAAAGTATGGGTTTCTGAAATTATCCTCCAACAGACAAGGATTGATCAGGGACTACCTTATTACATCAGATTTATTGAAAATTTCCCTGATGTGCAATCCCTGGCAAACGCTTCAGAACAAGAGGTTCTCAATGTCTGGAAAGGATTAGGTTACTATTCAAGAGCCAGGAATATGCACCAGTCAGCCAGACAGGTGATGGAACAATACAATGGAATTTTCCCTGCAGATTACAACTTACTTATACAATTAAAAGGTATTGGGTCGTATACTGCTGCTGCTGTATCTTCAATTTGTATGTCAGAGAAGAAAGCAGCAATAGATGGAAACGTGGTACGTGTATTGTCGAGGTATTATGGTATCCAGGATGCTGTTGGCTCAACTGCCATGGTAAAAAAGACAAGATGGATATCTGCACAGCTTATCCCCGATCAGAGGCCCGGGGATTACAATCAGGCGGTTATGGAATATGGGGCGCTGATGTGCACACCTCTAAATCCACAATGTGAAAATTGTGAGCTCCGGAATAGCTGTTATGCTTATGAAAATAAACTTACATCTGTACTCCCGATAAAGAAGAATCCGGTAAAAAAGAAAAACCGGTATTTCAACTATTTTCACATAGTGACACCAGATGGCAGGTATGCTGTTCGTAAAAGAACCGGCGATGATATATGGAAAGGATTATGGGAGTTGCCAATGATTGAATCGGATTATCTATTCAGTAAGGAAGATCTGGATTTAAATGAGATCACCAGGATTACAGGAATAATAAGTCCACAAATTATCGACATCTATGATAAGATGCATATACTAACTCACCAGCTGCTATATGTGAGGTTCTTTACTATTTTAGCAAATAGCGCTATAGTAGATCCAGCCCTTACATTGATAGATAAGTCGGACAGCACATACCCACATCCGCGGCTGATAGAGAACTTTTTGAAAAGAAATAACATTTTTTTTGGCTATGATTAAAATGACAGTAAATTTGTGCAGCACTAACTAACCAATTTAAAACAAGTAAGCCATGGCAAGAGGCGTTAATAAAGTGATTTTAATAGGAAACCTTGGTAAAGATCCAGAGGTTTTCTCTTTTGACACCGGGGTAAAAAAGGTTACTTTTTCACTTGCAACTACTGAGATTTACAGGAATAAAGATGGTCAGGATGTTGAGCAGACTGAATGGCACAATATTGTTGTATGGAGAAGCCTGGCCGATATCGCCGAAAAGTTCCTGAGGAAAGGATCACAAGTATATATTGAGGGCCGTATACGTTACCGCACTTATGAAAAAGACGGCCAGAAGAAATATATAACTGATATTGAGGCAGATAACATCAATATGCTAGGTGCTAGGCAAGGCGGTGAAGGCAACAACCATACAGGGTATGAACAACCACACACCAATACCACACCTGCAGCTCCTGTTACACCCGATACAGACGATTTACCTTTTTAATCTTCGAATTCTAACTCTTCCCGCTTAATTCCTTTGGAATACGTCCGGTACGTATTGACTCCGACCGTAACCTTCTTCCAGTTATCCTTTCAACCATTTTTCCGGTTTCGAGAACCCTATCCACATCAAGGTTAGTTTCAATGCCCATTTCATCCAGCATTACTACCAAGTCTTCTGTAGGAACTAATCCTGTAATTCCGGGATCTTTATAATAGTATGCACCGGTACCGGCAACAGGCACACCATCAACAAAATTAGCAGGTTGCCCTCCTATGCCTCCCATTGAAGATTCATAATTAGTCATTCCGGCCTGCAGTGCAGCTAACACATTAGCCAATCCCCATCCCCTGGTAGTGTGGAAATGTACAATATGTTTTTCAGGTCTTGGAATACTGTCGAGAAGCATTGAGAAATACCTGTAAACCCTGTCAGGTGATGCACTGCCATCATGATCAGCATGTTCAACATCATTCGCACCTATATCCAGCCAACGCTTTGTAAATTCTATAGCTTTTGACATTTCAGTGGGGCCTTCAATAGGACATCCCCAAATAGTGCTAACGGTTCCGTTTACTTTTATACCTGCATCGCGAGCCATTGGAATATACTTTTCAGCCATATCCCAGTACTCTGCAAGTGAAAGGCCTGAGTTCTTCTTATGATGCGACTCACTGGTAGAAACCATTAGCAATATTCGGTCTGGTCCCCAACCTTCCTGTTTAGCCTTGATTGCTCTTTCTATTGCTTTCTCCCTGATGGTTATAGCGGTAAGACTGACAGAAGGGATTAAATGAGCAACAGTTTTACTACTCCGGAGTCGTTTAAACAGCTCTTCTGCATCCTTAAATTGGGGCATACCTGTAGGATTACCAAAATTGGTTACTTCAATATGCTTAAAACCGGAAAGAATCAACTGTTCGGCTACCCACAATTTAGCATCGGTCGGAATAAACTTCTCTTCGTGCTGAAATCCGTCACGAACAGTAATATCACCAAGGGTTACTTTTTTGGGAAGGTTCATAATGTTTAGTTTAAGTTAAAACTGCATTTCAGGAATTTCACCTTCTACTATAAGGCGTCCTTCGGTGGCAGCAATGATTTCTTCAACACTAACTCCGGGAGCGCGCTCTAAAAGACGGAAGCCATCTTCAGTTACATCAATAACAGCAAGGTCACTAACAATTTTCTTTACGCATGCAACGCCCGTTAAGGGTAATGAACACTCTTTTAACAATTTTGACTGCCCGTCCTTACTTGTATGTTGCATAGCAACAACAATATTTTTAGCTGAAGCAACAAGGTCCATTGCTCCTCCCATACCTTTAACCATTTTTCCAGGAATCTTCCAGCTGGCGATATCACCTTTGTCAGTTACTTCAAATGCACCAAGTACGGTAAGATCGACATGGCCACCCCTGATCATTCCAAAACTTGTTGACGAATCAAAGAATGATCCCCCGGGAAGCACTGTAACAGTCTGTTTTCCTGCATTAATAAGGTCGGGATCTGCCTGTCCTTTTAAAGGGAAAGGGCCAATTCCAAGCATTCCGTTTTCCGACTGAAGAATAACCTCCACTCCTTCAGGTATGTAATTAGCTACAAGGGTTGGTATTCCTATTCCCAGGTTAACATAATAACCATCCTTCAGTTCTTTAGCTATTCTTTGAGCTATTTGTTCTTTTGTTAAAGCCATATTGGTATTTCTTAAATGTCAGTTAAAGATTTGGTTACTCCCTTTCAGTGCGGCGTTCAATACGTTTCTCGTAGTCTTTCCCCTGAAAAATGCGTTTAACGTAAATACCGGGGGTATGAATCTGGTTAGGATCTAATGTTCCGGCCGGTACAAGTTCCTCCACTTCAGCAATGGTTATTCTACCTGCAGTTGCCATAGCCTGGTTAAAGTTATTGGCTGTATTCCGGTAAATAAGATTACCGTGTGTGTCACCTTTCCATGCTTTTACTATAGCGAAATCTGCAACAAGGCCATATTCAAGTAAATGAGGTTTTTCATTGAACACCCTTACTTCCTTCCCTTCAGCAACCTCAGTTCCATAACCTGCAGGAACATAAAATGCCGGAATTCCTGCACCACCTGCACGGCAACGCTCTGCCAATGTGCCTTGTGGTATAAGATCAACCTCCAGCTCCCCTGCCAGAAGTTGCCTTTCAAACTCTGCATTTTCCCCAACGTATGATGAGATCATCTTACGGATTTGCCTCTTCTGGAGCAGAAGTCCAAGTCCGAAATCATCTACCCCTGCATTGTTTGAAATACATGTAAGGTCTTTAACTCCACTTTCAACAAGCGCGGTAATACAATTTTCCGGAATTCCGCTTAAACCGAATCCTCCCACCATTAGGGTCATTCCGTCTTCTATCCCTGCAATTGCTTCCTTTGCATCTTTTACTACTTTGTTCATGCTGATATAGTTATGTTTTAATAATCTTTATTATCCTGATGACCAAATTTACAGATTTATTCTACATACTGACTCGTATGGCATAATTAAATATAGCGACTCAAGCGAAATATATATGTAGTAATCAACCTATCAAAAGGGCTACTTTGGCTTTTTTGTTTATTTTTGGGGGTTGATAAAAGAGCGCAATGATTGATACTAAAAAAGAATCCCGATACAACAGGTTATATACCCAGATAGCTGAGCTGCTTAAAAAAAGTCCTGATCAACAAGCCGCAATGGCCACCATTGCTTCTGTCTTATTCAATAAGATGGAATACTTCTTCTGGTGTGGTTTTTACAGAGTGAGCGGTGATAAACTTATAGTAGGGCCTTATCAGGGTCCACCTGCATGCCAGGTGCTTGAAGGAAGGGGTGTATGCCTTTCTTCGGTTGAAAAAAAAGAAACTATAATAGTCCCTGACGTAGAGAAATTTCCTGGTCATATTGCTTGCGATTCACGGTCAAAGAGTGAAATAGTTGTTCCATTAATCAACGTGAATGGTGAGGTGATTGCAGTGCTTGATGTTGATAGTAAAGATCTTGATTCGTTTACGGAAACAGATGCATTATATCTGGGAAAAATCATTAAATTGCTCAATAATTTTTAACAACAATCTTAATCAGGGCTTGTTAATTAAGCCTTGAGGAAACAACTTAATTATTGTCATTAAACTCTCCTTACCATGAAACTTGGAATTATCCTGGTTATTAATCCCAAAAACACGTCATCAAAAATTGCCGTCTATAAAGACACAAAATTGTGTTTCCTCAAAACAATCAGGTACACAGATGAGCAAATAGCAGCCTGTGGTACTATACCAGGCCAGATTGACATGCGGAAAAAAGCCATCATGAAAGAGCTAAAGGATAATGACATAAATATTAATAAGCTTGAAATCGTCATTGCGAGGGGTGGTTTGATTAAGCCGGTAAAATCAGGGGTCTATAAAGTTAACGATCTTCTTAAGGAAGACCTGCTGAAGGGTGTTATGGGAATGCATGCGACCAATTTAGGTGGCATTATAGCTTCGGAGATTGCAGCCCTTAACAATGCTTTACCATTAATAGCAGATCCCGTTGTAGTAGATGAGTTGTCTGATGTTGCCCGGGTTTCAGGACATCCATTGTTTGAACGGAAGTCTATTTTTCATGCACTGAATCAAAAGGTGGTTGCTCGTAAATATTCTAAGGGAATTAATAAAAAGTATGAAGACCTGCAATTAGTAGTCGTACACGCAGGTGGTGGCGGTATCTCAGTAGCCGCACATAAGAATGGATTGGTTGTTGATACCAACCAGGCATTTGATGGTGATGGCCCTTTTTCAATGGAAAGAACAGGAAGTTTACCTATAGGTGACCTGATTCGATTATGCTTTAGTGGTAAATACACTGAAAAGGAGTTATTAAACCTTATTACAATGCAGGGAGGACTTAATGGTTATCTTGGCACCACTAACTTATCAACTATTGAAAAAAGAATAAATGACGGTGATGAGAAAGCATCATTTATAGTTTATGCTATGGCCTACCAATTGGCAAAAGAAATCGGTGCAATGTGCACTGTGCTCGATGGTAAACCAGATGCTGTTATTCTGTCAGGTGATTTATTCCATTATTCATTCTTCACCAACCACCTGATCCCAAGAATAGAAAAAATTGCTCCGGTTTCAATTTATCCTGATGAAGATGAAATTGACGCTCTGGCACAAGATGCCATTGGTGTTATGAAGGGCGAAATTGAAGTACTGGAATACAGTTAAGATTATAAAAGCATAATGTTTGTTGTTTGATACAGAGGCTGCCTCATACGAGGCGGCCTCAATTATTTTACCTAGTTCTTGTTTTATTCAACACTACATTAATTGTACTTTAACTCTACCTTATCTCTACCTTAAAGGTAGACTTGACGTAGAGTTGACGTAGAGTTGAGGTAGAGTTGAGGTAGAGTTGATCAGAATTAAGACTAAAGTGATACCACAAAAGCCAGATTGTATGTTATGTATATTTAAAGATTGTAACGAAAAAATTTGTTAATTTTGCTGTTTAAGTTAAATAACAGATATTCACTAATTTAAATCATTTTGGAAGATCCTTTTTCTGATTTATACCATTCGGCCATGTTGCTGATAGTCAATATGGGTATTGGATTTAATTTAGAATTGATAACTGGTATAATAATCCTACTGATATTACTGATATTCTCAGGAACAGTAAGTGCCTCAGAAACAGCATTCTTTTCACTCACCCAATTTCAGCTTGATAGCATCAGGAGGACGGATGACCATAGGCGCAGGGTACTTTTCCTGATGCTGGAAAATCCAAAACGTTTAATTGCAACAATACTGGTAACAAATATTATCATCAACGTTTCCATAGTTATAGTTGCTTCCATATTGATGGTTACGTTTCTGGGGATTTCAACACTGACAATTACCGGCATTTTGATTGAAATACTTATACTTTCCGGAATAATACTGTTATTTGGTGAAATCCTTCCAAAGATGTATGCTTCAGGTCATAACCTGAGAGTAGCTTCTATTATGGCACGCCCACTTTTCTTTCTGCAGCAATTGTTATACCCTTTAGCTTCCTTACTTGTTAACTCGACTAACATTGTTGACCGGAGAATTGCTAATAAGGGACATAATATCACTATTGACGAATTATCGGAGGCACTAGATCTTACAGATTCAGAGACCAATGCCCCTGAAGAAAGAAAGATTTTAAAGGGTATCATTAAATTTGGTGATATTGCAGTAAGAGAAATTATGCGCCCCAGGGTTGATGTTACAGCTGTTGAAGATACTGCAAGCTTCTCTGAATTGCTTTTAACAATTGAAGATTCAGGTTATTCAAGAATTCCAATCTATAATGACAATCTCGATAATGTAACAGGAATTCTTTATATAAAGGACTTGATTCCTCATCTTTATAAGCCCGCTGATTTTGATTGGAAGTCTCTTCAACGAACTGCCTTCTTTGTTCCTGAAAATAAAAGAATAAATGACCTCTTACAGGAATTCCAGACAAAGAAGATACATATGGCAATAGTGGTGGATGAATACGGGGGAACATCAGGAATCGTAACCCTGGAGGACATACTCGAAGAAATCGTAGGTGAAATAAATGATGAATTTGATAGCGAAACCGACGAGATCAATTATTCGAAAATTGATGACTACACTTATATTTTCGAGGGTAAAACTCTAATAAATGATTTTTGTAAAGTTATTGGCGTTGACGACAGGATCTTCCAGGATGTAAAGGGTGAATCAGATACACTGGCGGGACTTGTCCTTGAAATGGCAGGCAGAATCCCCGAAACTAGTGAGGAATTCAGCTTTGCTAATTATACTTTTAAACCTGAAGAAGTTGATAAAAGAAGTATCAAAAGTATACGGGTAATACTCAAGGAGCTACAAGATTTACTATGAAGAGAATTCAATCAGCAGGACTTTTACCTGCACTAATAATGAGCATAATCTTTTCTTTATTCAGCCTCGCAGGCTGTGATTCTGTTGAGACACCAAAGCCAAGAGGTTTTTTCAGAATTGACCTCCCTGAAAAAGAATACCGTTTGCTTGATAGCATTTTTCCATACTCTTTTGAGTATCCTTTATATGCAAGAATAGCGGGTGATCCTAATGCACCAAATGAACCTAACTGGATTAATATCGAATATCCTCTGTTTAAAGCCAAACTTCATCTCAGTTATAAGACCGTAAATAATAATCTTGATATTTACTCAGAAGATGCCCATTCAATGGTAATGAAGCATATACCTAAAGCAAGTGCTATAGAAGAGATAAGAATTGACAATGATGAAAATAATATCCATGGACTGATCTACGATATTAAAGGATCAGGTGCTGCATCTGTTTACCAGTTTTATATTACCGATAGTACGGAGCACTTTCTGAGAGGAGCTCTTTATTTTAACACCTTACCAAATAATGATTCACTGGCACCGGTAATTGATTTTCTTAAAGCTGACATTTCACATATGCTTGAAACAGCTCGCTGGAAGTAATCTGTGTGCTATTCTTCAAATTCAGGAGTGATCTTTATTCCATCATAGCGTTTTTCAACGCCATTCTGGTAAGCTATCACGAGAAATACCGTTCCATCTTCAGAGTACTGGACCCAATCACCTGTTCTCAGTCCCATTAAATATTCCCCCTGATCACGCTTTTTGCCATCAGGCCAATACCATATATGCTGACCGTTAGGATTATCGTCGATAAAGGATCCTATGAAAGCTAATTGCCCGTTGTCGTAATATGTTTTCCACTCTCCATTGCGCATTCCGGCGCGGTAATTTCCTTCTTCCCTTATATCACCATAGTCATATTTCCAAAAACCTTCTTCCAGACCTTCCACATACTCGCCTTGTGTTATTACCTTCCCGTTTTCAGCATAAAGAGTATAAATCCCATCAGAAAGACCATTCCTATAGGTTTCTTCACGATGTACATTGCCATCATCATAATACCATTTCCATGTACCTTCAGGAGTACCCTGGTTATTGTAAGTTCCCTCTTGTTCAATACTTCCATTAGGATGATAAAACAACCACCGTCCTATCCTGTTGCCCAATGCATACATTCCTTCCGCTCTCAGCTGGCCTTCCTCATAATATTCCTTCCATGGACCGTCCCTAACACCTTCATCGTCTATTATTCCTTCAGCAATCTTCTTTCCTTGCCTGAAAATAAAGGAAGAAATTACTTTTCCGGTAGAATCATAGTCTCTTCTAATACCTTCAGGAACATCTGCTTTATAGCTGGCTACGGTTTTTGGTTTTCCATTAGGATAATAATCTGTTTTAACATCAAGCTTTACAAGTTCAGGTGTTTCTTCCTGTCGTTCATCGTTCACATATTTAGCGACATCAACGAGCATACCTTTCTCATCGTATTCCTTGAAATACCCGTTGCGCTTATCATCCCTGTAAATACCTTCAGTTTTTACTTTACCGTTTTCATAAAAATACTTCCACCTGCCCTGTTTGAGCCCATTTTTATCCACACGGTTTATGTTTTCCCTGTCGACAATAAATCCTCTGCGATACTCAATCAGAGATGTAATAGTACCTGTGTTTGAAAATTCCCTGGCTGTTCCTTCTTCATATCCATTGACAAAATTTACTGTACGCTTTACCTGGCCACCAGGATAATAAGTAATGGTAAGGCCGTTTTTAACATCGTTTACAAAGTTTTCTTCAACTATTTCATCCGGCCTGAAAGTTCTTCTGATACCATTTTTCTTACCCTCCTTATAGTTTATCTGCATCACCAGTTGAGCACTGTCATTATAGAAATTCCAGGTACTGTCGAGCAAAAAATTCACACGGTTGCCTTCTGCTGACAGAACCCCGTTTTCATTATACGTTTTCCAGTAACCATCAGGTTTACCTTCTCTCATGGTTCCTTCACTGGCTATTTTGCCATTGGGATGATAGAAGACATTGTAACCATCAGGATTGATGGGATTGTCCTGTGCGTTAATATTCAGACATAAAAGCAGGGCAACTATTGCCAAAAGATACCTTAACATGAACCAGGAGGTATAAGACCTTTAATTTTACCAAAGTTAAACAATCATTTATTAAGAAACGCTTTTAACATAAAATGGTCTTAACCAAATAGGTTTATTTAACCAATCCCGACTGCCGGGATATATCAAGCATCTTTAAAATTGGTTTTTTAGCCTTTTCAATTGTTTCTTCGTCGAGATACAACTGTGGACTTTCATTCAGCAAACTATTATAAATCTTTTCAAGGGTATTCATTTTCATGAAAGGACAATCATTACAATTGCAGGTCTCATCAGAAGGAACAACAATGAATTCCTTATCAGGATTTGATTTCTTCATTTGATGAATAATTCCTGATTCAGTAGCAACAATATATTTACGAGTATTATCTTTCCTTGTAAATTCAAGCAACGCTGCAGTTGAACCGATAAAATCAGCCATGGCAAGTATGGGGCCTCTGCACTCTGGATGAGCAATTAACTTAGCATCAGGATTTTCAATTTTTAACTGAATAGTCCTTTCATCGGTCAGTTGGTTATGAACATGACATGATCCATCCCATAAAACCATGTTCCTGCCGGTAAGGCCGTTTATATAGGCTCCCAAATTTTTATCAGGTGCAAAAATAAGAGGCTGGTCGGCCGGGAAAGAGTCAACTATTATTTTAGCATTGCTGGAAGTACAGATTATATCCGACATGGTTTTAACCGCTGCAGAGCAATTAATATACGATACCACCTTATGCCCGGGATGTGCCTCTATAAATGCTCTAAAGGCGTCAGGAGGGCAACTGTCGGCCAGTGAACAGCCGGCATTCATATCGGGAATTATAACCTTTTTATCAGGACTGAGTATTTTTGCTGTTTCGGCCATAAAATGAACACCGGCGAAAACTATTATATCTGCATTTGTGTTAGCTGCTTGTTGTGACAATTGAAGGCTGTCACCAACAAAATCTGCAAGTTCCTGAATTTCGGGTACCTGGTAATAATGAGCAAGAATAACTGCATTCTTTTGAACTCTTAACTCATTTATTCGGATTACCAATTCAGTATTTGTCAATTTTTCAGCAGTTGTTATTTTTTCACTCAGCATGTCTCTTATCTATAATGTATATTCTTTAAAAAATAATTGTTGGTAATAATAGTCCTGTTAATTGTGTTCGTAAAATTGTCAACTTTAATTTGCTTTTTTCACTCTTAACACTTTATCAAAAAGTAACTAACAAGCCAATCTTCAATTTAACTTTAGCAATCAATAGTTTGCAAAATTATTAACAATTGGTGTAATAAAGTTTTCAAATATCATTAAAGCCCAATTTCACTC